>ENA-OWPA01000149-OWPA01000149.1-bioreactor-metagenome-genome-assembly--contig:-NODE-149-length-126919-cov-7.892480_pt1 | contig 126919 bp, 132 predicted proteins | sample MGYA00238139_ERZ651803 | MGnify/ENA primary metagenome ERZ651803 (study PRJEB26909, sample SAMN07631231) | bioreactor metagenome | isolation source: Switchgrass digestor | place: USA: Dartmouth... | reverse complement strand
TACCTTAACAATAACCGAAGCGCTCTCATTTCTCATTATTTTTTTACTCTTTGTCCAAGATGTATTGTAATCCTACAATAAGCTGCATTGCCGTAAAGGTGGTGCTATTGACACACTTTTTGATTTGTGCTAAATTAGATTAGTAATCCAAGAAATAGGCTTTTTTGTACCTTCAAGGAGGTGGCAGTTTTGAGAGTAGGCATAACTCTGGCGTGCACTGAATGCAAGCGCCGTAACTATACCACAATGAAAAATAAAAAGAATGATCCGGATAGAATTGAGCTTAGAAAATATTGCAGCCATTGCAAGACCCACACTATTCATAAGGAAACAAAATAGAGTTTTTAAATAAGGATGTGAAACGCGTGGCTACAAAGTTGGCGGCTAAAACGGAAAAGTTTAATAATAGGGCCGTAAGATTTTTTAAGGCAGTTTGGGCTGAATTAAAAAAGGTTCATTGGCCAAACCGTAAAGAATTAGTTACTTATACTAGCGTAGTTTTAGCTACGGTTCTGATTGCGGCTTGCTTTATTTGGGTCGTAGATTCGCTTTTTTCAGCGGCTTTATCGTTACTCATCTAAGGCGAGATATTGCTGATCAAATATTGACCTTGGATTAGGATTGGAGGGAAGGGAGTTACTCCCTTGTTAATGGAAAAGCAGTGGTTTGTCATTCATACCTATTCTGGCTATGAGAATAAAGTGAAAACAAACCTGGAAAAGAGAGTGGAATCCATGAACATGGGTGATAAAATTTTCCGGGTATTAGTGCCTGTCGAAGACGAAGTGCAAGTTAAGGATGGGCAAAAAAAAATAGTCAAGAAAAAGGTCTATCCTGGCTATGTATTGGTTGAAATGTGTATGACGGATGACTCTTGGTATGTAGTCAGAAACACGCCGGGAGTAACTGGTTTTGTCGGCGCCGGAGCAAAACCTGTTCCACTTCATCCCTCAGAGGTTAAACAGATCTTAAAGCAAATGGGTTACGAAGAACCCAAGGTCAAAGTAGACTTTACAGTAGGCGAAAACATTAGGGTTACAAGTGGTCCTTTTGAAAACTTTATCGGCTCTATTGAGGAAATTCAAAACGAAAAGGGTAAACTGAAGGTTTTGATTTCCATGTTTGGCCGGGAAACGCCGGTCGAACTTGATTTTTCTCAGGTTGAAAAAATGTAAGTAAATACAATAAATGCAATTAAAAAAGGAGGTGCTATTATGGCAAAAAAAGTAGTTGGTTTTATTAAATTGCAATGTCCTGCTGGAAAAGCTAACCCGGCTCCCCCGGTTGGTCCTGCCCTTGGTCAGCATGGGGTAAATATTATGCAGTTCTGCAAAGAGTTCAATGAAAGAACTGCAAGTCAAGCCGGTTTAATAATTCCAGTTGAAATAACCGTGTACGCTGATAGATCTTTTAGTTTTGTGACAAAAACACCTCCAGCTGCTGTACTATTGAAGAAAGCCGCTGGAATTGAAACAGCATCAGGGGAACCCAATAGGAAGAAAGTCGCTAAGGTTTCCCGCGATAAGGTGAAAGAAATAGCCGAAACTAAAATGAAAGATTTAAACGCTGCCAGTATTGAAGCTGCCATGCGTATGATTGAAGGTACAGCAAGAAGCATGGGAATTGAGATTGTCTAATGATGAATTTTAAATTCTGAATTGGTTTAGCCTAATTCTTAATTCAAAATTCATAATTCAAAATTGAAAAAAGTGGGAGGAGCAATCCGCTATTTACCACGAGGAGGTTTGCGAAATGCCAAAGTTTGGCAAGAAATATGAAGATGCTCTAAAATTAATTGAAAAAGGTAAATTATATGATGCAGCTGAAGCTGTGGAACTGGTTAAGAAAACCAGCACAGCTAAGTTTGATGAAACAATAGAAGTGCATGTAAAACTTGGCGTTGACCCAAGACATGCAGATCAACAAGTCAGGGGCACTGTTGTTTTGCCCCATGGTACTGGTAAAACCCGAAAAGTTTTAGTTTTTGCTAAAGGCGAAAAGGCTAAGGAAGCTGAAGCCGCTGGGGCAGATGTTGTCGGGGCTGAAGATCTTGCTTCTAAAATTGAAGGCGGTTGGCTGGATTTTGATGTGGCCATAGCTACACCTGATATGATGGGTGTGGTAGGAAAACTCGGCCGTATTTTAGGTCCCCGTGGCTTAATGCCTAATCCGAAGACAGGTACTGTAACTTTTGATTTGGCGCAAGCAATTAAGGAAGTTAAAGCAGGTAAGATTGAGTTCAGAGTTGATAAAACATCAATTGTTCACGTGCCGGTTGGTAAAGCTTCCTTTGACGTGGATAAATTACTTGAAAACTTCCAAACCTTTATGGAAGCCCTTTTGAAAGCAAAACCTGCTGCCGCCAAAGGTCAATATATAAAGAGCGTTACCATTGCTTCTACTATGGGGCCTGGTATTAAAATTAACCCGGCCAAAGTGATGGCTAAATAATTGACGTTGACAATTAAACTATTATCTTAAATGATATAGATTAAAGTCTTGCGTTTTGTTTAGTTGTAAGCTAAAATAATAAAGTGATTTTAATTTAATAAGTTAAACTGTAGACAGTAGGTGCGAAAGCTTAATTGAGAAAATCAGCCTACCGAGGTTTAAAGCTTACCTGTGTGGTATTTAAGCACAGTTGGAAGATATGAGCCTCTGCGTCTACAGCAGAGGCTTTAATGTTAACTGTATTTGCTTATGAAGGGGGTGTTCAGGTTTTGGGCAACAACAAAGAGTTAAAACAGCAGATAGTAAGTGAGATTAAGGCAAAATTTGAGAATTCTTCTTCAGTTGTCTTGACGGACTATAGGGGCTTAAACGTTGCTCAGGTTACAGAGCTTCGTAAAAAAATGCGTGAAGCAGGCGTTGAATATAGAGTACTTAAAAACACTATGATTCGCTTTGCTGCTCATGAGCTTGGTTTAGAAGGTCTTGATCCTTATTTGGAAGGACCGACAGCAGTTGCTTTTAGCGCTGACCCGGTTGCCCCGGCTAAAATCATCTACGATTTTGCCAAAGATAACAAGCAACTGGAAATAAAGGTCGGCGTTTTAGACGGAAAAGTCATCGATGTTGCACAAGTAAAAGCTTTAGCTGAGCTGCCTTCCCGCGAGGAACTACTGGCAAAAGTTTTGGGAGGTATGCAGGCACCGCTTTACGGCCTGGCTTCAGTCCTCAGCGGTACTTTGAGAAGTTTTGTTTATGCTTTAGACGCTGTGCGTAAACAAAAGGAAGAAGCACAAGCATAGATGCTTGCCATAAGTTCTTACCGTTAAATTTTGACTTATGACGGTTAAAGCTAGGGTTTGGCTCTAGGGGGATAAATTTTAATTGATCTTTAAAAAATAGTATTAGAAAATGAAAGGGGAAGAAATAAATGTCTAAAGTTGCTGAAATTTTAGAAGCCATTAAAGGCATGACTGTATTAGAGTTAGCTGAATTAGTAAAAGCTTTTGAAGAAGAATTTGGTGTAAGCGCTGCTGCTCCGGTAGCTGTAGCTGCTGCTCCTGCTGCCGCTGGTGCCGCTGCTGCTCCTGCTGCTGAAGAAAAAACAGAATTTGATGTAATTTTAACTTCTGCTGGCGATAAGAAGATCAACGTTATTAAGGTTGTTCGTGAAATTACCAGCCTTGGCTTAAAAGAAGCAAAAGATTTAGTTGACGGAGCTCCAAAACCGGTTAAAGAAGGCGTAAGCAAAGAAGAAGCTGAAGCTATTAAAGCTAAGTTAACTGAAGCCGGTGCTACGGTAGAACTTAAGTAATTTCTGTTCTTGACAACTTAAAATAAAAAAGTGAAAAAAGCACTCTAACTGAGTGCTTTTTTCCTTGACAATAAAAAAGGACTATGCTAGCATTATAAAATGGCATTATTGCCAGAAATTTTATGACAAATTGCATATAAATGGTATGCCTTGGAAAGAATACAGAGATAAGGCATCTATTTGTCAAACTATAAGCAGGGTTAAGTGGCCTTGTTTATAGATTTGTTTGTCTTTAGATAAATATTCTACATATAATGGGTAAAAACCTTTTTATACTACAGGAATTTTAGTTTTACATTTTAGTAGTTTGAAAAGGCGCATTGCCAGCGCCTTTTTAAAAGTATTAGCTATGCGTTACCAGAAATGTGATAAACGTTTTGCGGGGGTGATAGTATGGCATATCCTGTTAAAGTCGGAAACAGGGAAAGGTGGACTTTTGCTGAAATTCAGGAAGTCCTCGAAATGCCTAACTTAATTGAGGTTCAAAAGAATTCTTATAAGTGGTTTATCGATGAAGGCCTCAAGGAGATATTTCACGATATCTCTCCTATTCAGGACTTTACCGGTAACTTGATTCTAGAATTTGTAGGTTACACTTTGGGAAATCCAAAATATTCGGTGGAAGAGTGCAAAGAAAGAGATATGACCTATGCTGCCCCACTGAGAGTTAAAGTACGTCTGATTAATAAAGAAACTGGGGAAGTAAAAGAACAAGAAGTATTCATGGGCGATTTCCCACTCATGACGGAAAATGGTACTTTTATCATCAATGGTGCTGAACGTGTAATTGTTAGCCAATTAGTACGTTCCCCTGGCGTTTATTACAGCGAACAAGTAGATACTAGTGGAGTTAAAATCTATGGTGCAACCATCATCCCTAACAGAGGTGCATGGTTAGAGTATGAAAGTGATGTTAACGAAAATATCTACGTGCGCATTGACCGGACAAGAAAATTACCGGTTACAGTATTAATCCGGGCTTTAGGTTACAGCAGCAATGCTCAGATTTTAGAGCTTTTTGATAATGATAAAAGAATCCAGCTGACTTTAGAAAAAGATAACACTGACAATCAAGATGAAGCTTTAATTGAAATATACAGAAGGCTAAGACCAGGTGAGCCACCGACGGTAGAAAGTGCCAGGTCTCTTTTGCATGCCCTCTTTTTTGATCCCAAACGCTATGATTTAGGTAATGTCGGACGTTATAAATTAAATAAGAAGTTAAAGCACGGTGTCCTTTATAAGGATAACGATGCAGAAAAAAAAGAATACATCCGTCATCTTACTGTAGAAGATATTATGGCTTCCTTAGCCTATTTTTTAAGACTGATGAACGGAGAAGTACAGCCTGATGACATTGACCATTTAGGTAACCGTAGACTTCGTTGTGTAGGTGAGCTTTTACAAAACCAGTTTAGAATTGGCCTATCCAGAATGGAACGGGTTGTAAGGGAAAGAATGACTATTCAGGATGTAGAGGTTATCACCCCCCAAATCCTGATCAATATTCGTCCTGTTGTCGCAGCTATTAAAGAATTCTTTGGTTCCAGCCAATTGTCTCAATTTATGGATCAAACTAACCCTTTGGCTGAACTGACCCATAAAAGAAGATTAAGTGCTTTAGGACCTGGTGGGTTAAGCAGGGAACGAGCCGGCTTTGAGGTGCGGGATGTACACCACTCCCACTATGGTAGAATGTGTCCGATTGAAACTCCTGAAGGACCTAATATCGGTCTGATTGGTTCCTTAAGTACCTACGCCAGGATTAACGAGTTTGGCTTTATTGAAACTCCCTACCGTAAAGTCGATAAAGAACGCGGCGTTGTTACTGATGAAATAGTTTACCTGACGGCAGATGAAGAAGATGAATACGTTATCGCTCAGGCTAACGCACCATTAGATAAGGATGGTCGGTTTAAAGAACCTAAAGTAAACGCCAGACTGGGCAGCGAAATTATTGAAACTTCTGCCGACCGGGTAGATTTTATGGACGTTACACCTAAACAGGTTTGGAGTATTGCTACCGCTCTTATTCCTTTCTTGGAACACGATGACGCTAACCGGGCCTTGATGGGTGCCAACATGCAGAGACAGGCAGTTCCTTTATTAAAGACTGATGCGCCTTATGTTGGCACCGGAATGGAAGGGAAAACAGCCAGAGATTCCGGAGTAGTAATCCTTGCTAAAAATAGCGGCGTTGTTGAGCGGGTAACTGCTGATGAAATTGTGATCAGAAATGATAACCAAGGCATTGATCGTTATAAACTGATCAAATTCGCTCGTTCAAATCAAGGAACCTGCATTAATCAAAAACCGATTGTCAACAAAGGTATGCGGGTCGAAGCCGGTGATGTTATTGCCGATGGGCCTTCGACTGACCAAGGCGAATTGGCTTTAGGCCGCAATGTGCTTGTAGCCTTTATGACCTGGGAAGGTTATAACTATGAAGACGCTATTCTTATCAGTGAAAAATTGGTTAAGGAGGATTATTTTACCTCCATTCACATTGAAGAATATGAATGTGATGCCAGAGATACTAAACTGGGACCGGAAGAGATCACCAGGGATATTCCTAATGTAGGTGAGGATGTCTTAAAGGATCTTGATGAGCGTGGCATTATTAGAATAGGAGCGGAGGTAAGACCGGGAGATATTTTGGTCGGTAAAGTTACTCCTAAAGGGGAAACTGAACTGACGGCGGAAGAACGTCTTTTACGCGCTATTTTCGGTGAAAAAGCAAGAGAAGTTAGAGATACTTCTTTGCGGGTTCCTCACGGTGAAGCGGGCAAAGTAGTAGATGTTAAAGTTTTCTCCCGCGAAAACGGAGATGAACTTTCTCCGGGTGTCAATGAATTGGTACGGGTCTATATCGCCCAGAAGAGGAAGATTTCCGTGGGAGACAAAATGGCCGGTCGCCATGGTAATAAAGGTGTTATCTCTCGTATCTTACCCGAAGAGGATATGCCGTTCTTACCTGACGGCACACCAATTGAGATAGTGCTTAATCCTTTGGGTGTCCCGTCACGTATGAATATTGGACAGGTTTTGGAATGCCACTTGGGCAGAGCTGCCCAAGCTTTAGGAATGTATATGGCCACCCCGGTTTTCGACGGGGCTTCTGAAAATGACATCAAAGAAGCTCTGGAAAAAGCAGGCCTCCCTGCCAATGGAAAAAGCGTTTTATATGATGGAAGAACCGGTGAACCTTTTGATAACGAAGTAACTGTTGGTTACGTTTATATGTTAAAACTCGCTCACTTGGTTGATGATAAAATCCATGCTCGTTCTACAGGTCCTTACTCCTTAGTTACCCAGCAGCCACTAGGCGGTAAAGCCCAGTTTGGCGGACAGCGCTTCGGAGAAATGGAGGTCTGGGCTTTAGAGGCCTATGGTGCATCCTATACCTTGCAAGAAATATTAACTGTAAAATCCGATGATGTCGTCGGACGTGTTAAGACCTATGAGGCCATTGTCAAGGGAGAGAATGTGCCTGAACCGGGAGTACCTGAATCCTTTAAAGTTTTAATCAAAGAGCTCCAAAGCTTAGCCCTTGACGTAAAGGTTCTTTCCGAAGAAAACAAGGAAATTGAAATTAAAGAAGATGATGATGACGTAGCTGAAACGGCCAAGGAGCTAGGTATTGATATTCAAGGTGAAGAAACAGAAGACGAAGAAGAAAGCTGCCATGGTAGGCACTACATTTCTACTTCCGATGAGGAAGAAGAAGTTGAAGAAGAACCTGAAAGTGAGGATGATGATTTAGATTTTGACTTTGACTTACCGACAGAAGACGATGTGCCTGATGGTCTAGATGATGACGACTTTGATGATGAATTCTAATTTTAACTCATAAATTTGCACAGGTTAAAGCTGTATCGGCTTTAACCAAGAAAAAAAGGGAGTGGTCTTGTTGGACGTTAACAACTTTGACCGTATGCGGATAGGATTAGCTTCACCAGAACAAATACGGGCCTGGTCAAGCGGTGAGGTAAAAAAACCTGAGACCATTAACTACCGCACACTCAAGCCTGAGAGGGACGGCCTATTTTGTGAAAGAATTTTTGGCCCGACCCGTGATTGGGAATGTCATTGTGGAAAATATAAGAGGGTTAGGTATAAAGGCATTGTCTGTGATCGATGCGGCGTAGAGGTAACCCGGTCCAAAGTTCGGAGAGAGCGCCTCGGCCACATTGAGTTAGCTGCTCCTGTTTCTCATATTTGGTATTTTAAAGGAATTCCCAGCAGAATGGGACTACTCTTAGATATATCTCCCCGTTCACTGGAAAAGGTATTATATTTTGTTTCCTATATTGTTATTGATCCTGGAGATACTCCACTGATGAAAAAGCAGCTTTTGACTGAAGCTGAATACAGAGAGTATCGTGACAAATACGGGAATAAATTTGAAGCCGGCATGGGCGCAGAAGCTATCAAAAAATTGCTGGAAGAAATAGATTTAGATGAACTGTCTAAGGAACTGCGTGCTGAATTGAAGGAAGCAAGTGGACAACGAAAGGTTCGGGCCATTCGCCGTTTAGAAGTAGTTGAAGCATTTAGGCTTTCTGGTAACCGGCCTGAATGGATGATTCTTGACGTAATACCGGTTATTCCCCCTGAATTAAGACCTATGGTTCAGCTTGACGGTGGTAGGTTTGCCACTTCAGATTTAAACGATCTTTACCGGAGAGTAATCAATAGAAATAACCGGCTTAAACGACTTTTAGATCTAGGCGCTCCGGATATTATTGTCCGTAATGAAAAAAGAATGCTTCAGGAAGCCGTAGACGCCTTGATCGATAACGGACGCCGGGGCAGACCTGTTACAGGCCCTGGCAACCGTCCTTTAAAATCTCTTAGCGATATGTTAAAGGGTAAGCAAGGAAGATTTAGACAGAACCTTCTCGGTAAGCGGGTTGACTATTCAGGACGTTCAGTTATCGTAGTAGGGCCGGAACTGAAAATGCATCAATGTGGCTTACCGAAAGAAATGGCATTGGAACTGTTTAAACCCTTTGTCATGAAACGCTTGGTTGACGAAGGATATGCTCATAACATCAAAAGCGCCAAGCGGATGGTGGAAAGGGTTAGACCAGAAGTATGGGATGTTCTGGAGGAAGTCATTAAAGAACACCCTGTGCTCTTAAACCGTGCTCCTACCCTGCACCGCTTAGGTATTCAAGCCTTTGAACCTGTCTTGGTTGAAGGTAGAGCTTTACAGATTCACCCCTTAGTTTGTACAGCTTATAATGCTGACTTTGACGGAGACCAGATGGCTGTTCACGTTCCATTGTCAGCAGAAGCTCAGGCCGAAGCAAGGCTACTGATGATGGCTTCCCAAAATATTTTAAATCCGAAGGATGGACGCCCTGTTGTAACTCCAACCCAAGATATGGTTTTGGGTTCCTATTATCTGACGGTAGAAAAGGAAGGAGCCAAAGGAGAAGGAAAGGTATTTAGGGATTATGAGGAAGTTTTACTTGCCTATGAATCAGGAGTCATTGATCTTCATGCTAAGATTAAAGTCAGGATGGATGGCGAGTACTTGGAAACTACGGCCGGACGTTTAATTTTCCATAACGAAATTCCGATCCCGAAAGAATTAGGCTTTATGAACCATGAAATAGGCAAGAAGGCGCTGGGTGAAATAGTAGCCAGATGTTACCGTAAATTAGGTTATTCCGAAACAGCTAAAATGCTGGACGGTATTAAACGGGTAGGCTATAAATATTCAACCAAAGCTGGAATTACCATCGGTATAACCGATATCCAAATTCCTGGTTCTAAGAAAGAAATATTGGAAAGAACTGAAGTCCAAGTTGATAAAATTGAGCAACAATATCGGAGAGGCCTGATTACCGAAGAAGAACGCTACCAAAAAATCACTTCTCTTTGGAGCAAGGCTACTGAAGAAATAACCGAATCCTTAATGAAGTCTTTGGATAAATTTAATCCGGTATTTATGATGGCCAATTCCGGGGCCCGCGGTAATGTGCAACAGATTCGTCAATTAGCGGGTATGCGCGGTTTAATGGCAGACCCATCGGGAAGAATTATTGACTTGCCAATTAAAGCTAACTTCAGAGAAGGATTAACAGTACTTGAGTACTTTATCTCTACTCACGGTGCTAGAAAAGGTTTAGCGGATACAGCCCTTAGGACTGCTGACTCTGGTTATTTAACTCGCCGTTTAGTAGATGTGGCTCAGGATGTAATTGTCAGGGAAGAGGATTGTGGAACTACTGATGGTATCGAGATTACGGAAATCACCGATGGTAATGAAGTAATTGAAAAACTGGAGGAACGCCTGACAGGAAGATATGCGGCAGAAGACGTTGTTGATCCCAACACGGGAGAAATTATTGTTAAGCGCAATACCATGATTAAAGAAGAGGAAGCTGCTAAAATCAAGGCAGCCGGCATTAAAAAGGTGCTTATTCGTTCTGTCCTTACTTGTAAGACTAAACACGGTGTCTGTTCCAAGTGTTATGGTCGCAATTTAGCTACCGGTGGTAAAACTGAAATAGGAGAAGCAGTAGGAATTATTGCTGCTCAATCCATTGGTGAGCCCGGAACCCAGCTTACCATGCGTACCTTCCATACCGGTGGTGTCGCCGGTGATGACATCACTCAAGGTTTGCCTAGAGTTGAAGAATTGTTCGAAGCACGTAAGCCTAAAGGCCAGGCCATTATTTCTGAGGTAGACGGAAAAGTGGAGGTTACCGAAAACAAAGGAAGGAAAATTGTCATAGTTACTACTGATGACGGGGAACGGCATGAATATCAAATACCTTACGGTTCCCGGCTTAAGGTTCAAAATGACGACCGGGTTGAGGCCGGCGACGAACTTACCGAAGGATCGGTTAATCCTCATGATCTGTTAAAAGTCAAAGGCGTGAGAGGAGTTCAATTATACCTTTTGAGAGAGGTTCAGCGGGTTTATCGCTTGCAAGGTGTTGATATTAACGATAAACATATCGAGGTAATGGTTCGCCAAATGATGCGCAAAGTCAAGGTTGAAGACCCGGGTGACACCTTGCTTTTACCTGGAGGGGTTATTGATGTCTTTGAGTTTGAAGAAGAAAACAAGAAGGTTGTCGAGTTAGGAGGACAACCGGCTGTTGCTCGTCCGGTACTTCTGGGAATTACCAAAGCTTCCCTGGCAACTGATTCCTTCCTGTCTGCAGCTTCCTTCCAGGAGACAACTCGGGTACTTACGGAAGCGGCAATTAAAGGTAAAGTTGATCCGCTTTTAGGCCTAAAGGAAAATGTAATTATTGGAAAACTTATTCCGGCAGGTACTGGTATGTCCAGATACAGCCAGATCAAGGTTATAGAACGGGAAGCACAAGAAGAGCAGCAAAAGGGAACAGTACAATCTTCTTGACACAAGGCCTTGATAATGCTAATATTAACAAGTGTGTATGTTGAAGGGGGTTCGAATGATGCCTTACGAAAGGCTGAAGAATTCAGTTAAAAAGACCATCGGTACAAAACAGACAATTAAGGCAGTTCAAAGGAATGCCGCAGCGGTGGTATATGTCGCAAAAGATGCTGAACCCCATGTGGTTGAACCCTTGATTAACTTGTGTAAGGAAAAAGGGGTTGAAGTTGTTACTGTAGATTCGATGCTAGAGTTGGGAAAAGCTTGCGGTATTGAAGTAGGGTCCGCATCAGCTGCGATTCTTGTTGAATAACTGCTTAAACCCAAAACATCAGTTAGAGGTAGGCTCTTTTAGCTTGAGCTTATCTCTAACTTTACCACTTTTATCGACGGGGAAGGAGGTGGAGTCATGCCGACCATTCACCAATTAGTAAGAAAAGGTAGACAAACAGTTGAACATAAGTCAACTGCCCCAGCATTGAAGGAATCACCTCAAAAAAGAGGCGTTTGTACAAGGGTTTATACTACTACACCTAAGAAGCCGAATTCGGCATTGCGTAAGGTTGCGCGGGTTAGACTTACAAATGGTATTGAGGTTACAGCGTATATACCCGGCATTGGTCACAATTTACAGGAACACTCTGTTGTCTTGGTTCGCGGTGGTAGGGTAAAAGATCTTCCTGGTGTAAGATATCATATTATCCGTGGATCTTTAGATGCTGCTGGTGTTCAAAAAAGAGCGCAAGGCCGTTCCAAATACGGTGCCAAAAGAGGCAAGAAATAATAAAGTTACTAATAGTTATGCATAAATGCTGGCAATAATGCAAGGTAAAGGGGTGATTAAATGCCGAGAAGAGGAAGTGTACCAAAACGGGAAGTATTGCCTGATCCAGTATATGGAAGCGAAGTTATAACCAAACTGATTAATCAGTTGATGCTTGATGGGAAGAAGAGTTTAGCGGAATCTATTTGTTATGGTGCTTTAGATATAGTCAGGGAAAAGACCGGCAAAGACCCGTTAGAAGTTTTTGACCAAGCTTTGAAAAATGTAATGCCGGTATTAGAAGTTAAAGCCCGTAGAGTTGGGGGCGCTAATTATCAAGTACCGGTTGAAGTAAGACCAGAGCGTCGTCAAACCTTAGCCATCAGATGGATTGTAAATTACTCTCGTGCACGTAATGGAAAAAGTATGCAAGAAAAATTGGCTAACGAGCTGATCGATGCATTCAACAATACCGGGGCTTCCGTTAAAAAACGTGAAGATACCCATAAAATGGCTGAAGCTAACAGAGCTTTTGCTCATTACAGGTGGTAGTTTAATGCGGTTGGTTTGTGCTAAGAAAAGCCAATGGAGCAGAAAGGAGGATAATAGTGGCGAGACAATTTCCATTAGACAAAACAAGAAACATAGGTATTATGGCCCATATCGATGCTGGTAAGACAACTACTACAGAACGTATCTTGTTCTATACCGGTAGAGTTCATAGAATTGGTGAGGTCCACGATGGGGCTGCGACGATGGACTGGATGGTGCAAGAACAGGAAAGAGGTATTACTATTACTTCCGCTGCAACGACCTGTCAATGGAAAGACCACCGTATAAATATTATTGATACACCAGGCCACGTGGACTTTACTGTAGAGGTAGAACGTTCCTTACGGGTTTTAGATGGTGCTGTGGCTGTATTCTGTTCTGTAGGTGGAGTTGAGCCTCAATCTGAAACTGTATGGAGACAGGCTGACAAATATGGTGTACCAAGAATTGCCTATATTAATAAGATGGACCGCGTAGGCGCTGACTTTTTCAGAGCTGTTAAAATGATCTCTGAAAGATTGGGCGCTAATCCAGTTCCTGTTCAATTACCGATAGGAAGCGAAGATAGTTTTAAAGGAATTGTGGATTTAATTACGAAAAAAGCGCGTATTTACACTGATGATTTAGGAACCCACACGGAAGACTTGGAAATTCCGGAAGATATGGTAGACCTTGTTGAAGAATACAGGGAAAAAATGCTGGAAGCTATAGCCGACTTTGATGAAGAGCTGATGGTAAAATACTTAGAAGGTGAAGAAATCACCCCTGATGAAATCATCAAAGCTATTCGGAAAGCTACTATTGCAGTTAAGATTGTGCCGGTTCTGTGCGGTTCATCTTTTAAAAACAAAGGGGTTCAACCTCTCTTGGATGCAATAGTAGATTATTTGCCTTCTCCTTTAGACATACCCCCTGTTCGGGGAATCAACCCAAATACAGAGGCTGAAGACCAGAGAGAGGCCAGTGACGATGCTCCGTTTTCTGCCCTGGCTTTCAAAGTTATGGCAGATCCTTATGTTGGAAAACTTACTTTCTTTAGAGTTTATTCTGGGATTTTAACTTCCGGATCTTATATCTACAATTCAACTAAAGGAAAGAGAGAGCGGATCGGCCGTCTTTTGAGAATGCACGCTAATCACCGGGAAGAAGTTGATGAGGTCCGTACCGGAGACATTGCAGCGGCAGTAGGCTTGAAGGATACTGGCACGGGGGATACCTTATGTGATGATAATAATCCTATTGTGCTAGAATCCATGGAATTTCCAGAACCTGTTATTGATGTGGCTATTGAGCCTAAAACCAAACAGGATCAGGAAAAAATGGGCATTGCTTTACAAAAGCTGTCTGAAGAAGATCCAACGTTTAAAATTCATACCAATCCTGAAACCGGTCAGACCATTATTTCAGGAATGGGCGAACTGCACCTGGAAATCATTACTGACCGTCTGCTGAGAGAATTTAAGGTAGATGCTATTGTTGGTAAGCCCCAGGTTGCTTATAAAGAAACTATTAAAACTGCTGTTAAAGCCGAAGGTAAGTTTGTACGTCAGTCCGGTGGACGTGGACAATACGGTCATGTATGGCTTGAGATCGAACCTTTGGAAAGAGGCCAGGGTTACGAGTTTGTTAATAAGATTGTTGGTGGCGTTGTTCCTAAAGAATACATTCCAGCAGTTGATGCCGGCGTTCGCGAGGCCCTTGAAACCGGTGTCCTGGCAGGCTATCCGACTGTAGACGTTCGCGTTACCTTGTTTGACGGTTCATACCATGAAGTTGACTCTTCAGAAATGGCCTTTAAAATCGCTGGTTCGATGGGCTTTAAAGCAGGTGCTAAGAAGGCAAACCCGGTTCTTTTAGAACCTATTATGAAAGTCGAAGTTCATGTACCTGAAGAGTTTATGGGTGACATTATCGGTGATATTAACTCCAGACGGGGACGTATTGAAGGTATGGAACCCAGATCTGGTGTCCAAATCATTAGAGGATACGTTCCGTTAAGCGAAATGTTTGGCTATGCTACTGACCTACGTTCTCGTACTCAAGGTAGGGGAACATATGTAATGCAGTTCTCCCATTATGAAGAAGTACCGAAGAATATTGCTGAAAGCATTATTGAGAAACGCCAGGGGGCGTAGCCAAGACTAAGCTGGGGTAAATAGTCGACGGCCATCAGACGCCGAGTTTTAGCCTAAAATATGGCTTAAAACCGGGGTCTGAGGAACGGGGACTGCCCCGCAAAATAGCTTCAAAAGCGAGCTGAACCTCAAAGGAATAACAAAAGAGAAAATAAGAGGAGGATGAATCCTAATGGCAAAGCAAAAATTTGAGAGGACAAAACCTCACGTTAACGTAGGGACCATTGGCCACGTAGACCATGGTAAGACGACCTTAACAGCAGCAATTACGACGATTTTGTCAAAGGTAGGCCAGGCAGAAGCCAGGGCTTATGATCAGATTGACAACGCACCGGAAGAAAGAGAAAGAGGAATCACCATTAACACAGCCCACGTAGAGTATCAAACAGACAAGAGGCACTATGCTCACGTAGACTGTCCGGGACACGCCGACTATGTTAAGAACATGATCACCGGGGCAGCTCAGATGGACGGAGCTATCTTAGTAGTATCTGCAGCAGACGGTCCGATGCCTCAGACAAGAGAGCACATACTTTTATCCCGTCAGGTAGGCGTACCATACATTGTAGTGTTCTTAAATAAATCAGACCAGGTAGACGATCCGGAACTGATGGAATTAGTAGAGATGGAAGTAAGAGAGCTGTTGAACGAATACGAATTTCCTGGAGATGAAACACCGATCATCGCAGGGTCTGCTTTGAAAGCCTTGGAATGCGGCTGCGGTAGCAGAGATTGCGAATGGTGCGGCAAGATTTGGCAGTTAATGGATGCAGTAGACGAATATATTCCGACACCTCAAAGAGCAGTAGATAAACCGTTCTTAATGCCGGTAGAAGACGTATTCACCATTACCGGACGTGGAACCGTAGCAACCGGTAGAGTAGAGCGGGGAACCGTAAAAGTAGGGGACGAAGTAGAAATCGTAGGATTGATGGAAAAGCCGCGTAAGACCGTAGTAACGGGAGTAGAAATGTTCCGTAAGACCTTGGACCAAGCAGAAGCCGGGGATAACATTGGAGCATTGTTAAGAGGTATAGAAAGAAAAGAAGTTGAACGTGGTCAGGTATTAGCGAAACCAGGTTCAATTCATCCGCACACCAAATTTACCGGTGAAGTATACGTACTGACCAAGGAAGAAGGAGGACGGCATACTCCATTCTTTAACGGTTATCGGCCACAGTTCTACTTCAGAACAACCGACGTAACCGGAGTAATTAAATTACCGGAAGGCGTAGAGATGGTAATGCCTGGAGATAACATCAAGATGGAGATTGAGTTAATCACTCAGATTGCTATAGAAGAAGGACTACGCTTTGCAATTCGTGAAGGTGGCAGAACCGTAGGCGCCGGTGTAGTATCCGGTATTATTGAGTAAGCTTTTTAGTCAGTGGCTGTGGGTTACCCTCAGTCACTGGCTACTGTATTGATAAATGTAAATAAAGCAAAATCTACTTCATTTCAACTCTGCAAGTAAATGGATAATTGCAGAGAGGGCGATGAGGTGAGAGGTTGCCACCATTCTTGGAATGAGTGGGAAATTTTCACTGAGAATGTCCGATTAGAAAACCGGGCGAAAAGGAGGATTTATTGTGGCAAAACAAAAGATTAGAATTCGTTTGAAAGCATTCGACCACAAAGTATTAGATCAATCTGCACAAAAAATCGTTGAGACCGCTAAAAGGACAGGGGCAACCGTATCTGGTCCGATTCCTTTGCCAACTGAAAAAAATATTTTTACTATTTTACGTTCTCCCCACGTTAATAAAGACTCTCGGGAGCAGTTTGAGATGAGGACTCACAAGAGGCTAATTGATATTTTGGAACCCACTCCCAAAACAGTGGATGCCCTTATGCGTCTGGATCTACCTGCCGGAGTTGATATCGAAATTAAACTTTAAATAAGGAATGGATTGGAAAATGGAGGTGCCATAATTGTCTAAAGGGATATTAGGTAAAAAGATAGGGATGACACAGATTTTCGATGATGGCAGAGCCGTTCCAGTTACTGTAGTTGAAGCTGGTCCTTGCTTTGTGGTTCAGAAAAAAACTGTGGATAATGATGGATATAATGCTATTCAAGTTGGCTTCGTAAATAGAAAAGAAAAGCATGTTAATAAACCTTTGCAAGGCCATTTTGCCAAAGCAGGTTTAAAACCATTTCAGTATTTGATGGAGTTTAGAACGGATAACATTGACGATTATACTGTTGGGCAAGAAATCAAAGTTGATATTTTTGCCGATGGGGAATTGGTCGATGTTACGGGCACATCAAAAGGAAAAGGATTTGCCGGCGGTATTAAAAGGCATGGTTTCCAAAGAGGACCTATGAAACACGGTTCAAAATACCACAGACGCCCTGGCTCTTTAGGAGCTAAAGGACCTGCTAGAGTATTTAAAGGACGCAAATTGCCAGGTCGCGCCGGTGGAGAAAGGGTAACAATTCAAAACCTGCCTATCGTTAAAGTGGATGCAGAGAGAAATCTGTTGCTGGTAAAAGGCGCTATTCCCGGACCGAAGAAGAGTCTTGTGGTCATTAAAAGCGCAGTTAAAGCAAACTAGGTTGCCGGAAAGGAGGAAAGTAAATGCCAAAAGTACCAGTATATAACATGCAAGGCAGTCAAGTCGGGGAAATTGAACTAAACGAAGAAGTTTTTGGTGCTAGTTTTAACGAGGCTGCAGTGCATAATGCTGTAGTTATGCAGCTGGCTAGTTTAAGACGTGGAACCCATGCGGTAAAGACACGCGGTGAAGTTAGCGGCGGCGGTAAAAAACCTTGGAGACAAAAAGGTACAGGTCGTGCAAGAGTTGGAAGTATCAGATCTCCCCTTTGGAGAAGCGGTGGCGTTGTTTTTGGCCCGACCCCAAGGAGCTATAAATACAGTTTGCCTAAGAAAGCAAGAAAAGTTGCTTTAAAATCAGCTCTTTCCTTGAAGGTAGCTGAAGGGAACATGATCGTTGTAGATAAATTAAGCTTTGCTGAACCCAAAACCAAAGAAATGGTTAAAGTTTTGAAAGCTTTAAATGCTGATGCTAAAGCTTTAGTAGTAACAGCTGAGAAAGATTACAATGTGGAAAGATCGGCTAGAAATATTCCTGGAGTAGCTCCAATGGAAGCTACCGGAATTAACGTCTACGACCTTATGAAATATGATAAATTGGTCATTACACAAGATGCGGTGGCCAAGGTTGAGGAGGTGCTGGCATAATGCGCAGTCCGCAAGAAGTTTTGCTTAGACCAGTTATCTCCGAAAAGTCTATGAGTTTAATGGAAGAAAATAAATACACTTTTTATGTAGATAAGAAAGCCAATAAAATTGAAATCAAAAACGCTGTTGAAAAATTGTTCAAGGTAACTGTGCTAAGTGTTAACACTATCAACGTAAAAGGCAAGATGAAAAGGCTTGGTCGTAGCCAAGGCATGACTCCTGCCAGGAAGAAAGCAATTGTTACCCTGAAACCAGGTGACAAGATCGAAATTTTTGAAGGCTTATAAGAATCGTAGTACCGCAAAGGAGGGGAAAAAATGGCTGTTAAAAAGTTTAAGCCCACATCACCTGGGCGGAGACAAATGACGGTGTCCACTTTTGAAGAAATTACAGCAACAGAACCTGAAAAGTCTTTAGTAGTGCCTTTAAAGAAAAAGGCAGGCAGGAACAATCAAGGAAGATTAACTGTCAGACACCGTGGCGGCGGACACAAACGTCTCTATAGAATTATAGATTTTAAACGTGATAAAGATAATATTCCGGCAAAAGTTGCCACTATCGAATATGATCCGAACAGGTCTGCCAATATTGCACTGGTTAATTATGCAGACGGTGAAAAAAGATATATCATTGCACCTCTTGGTTTAAAAGTAGGGGATACCATTATTTCCGGACCTGATGTGGATATTAAAGTAGGTAATACTTTACCGATTAAGAGCATTCCTGTTGGTACAATTATCCATAATATCGAATTAAAACCCGGCAAAGGAGCTCAATTAGCCAGAACTGCAGGCGCAGCTGCCCAATTGATGGCTAAAGAAGGCAAATACGGTCAGGTAAGACTCCCGTCTGGCGAAGTTCGCATGGTTAGTATTGAATGCCGTGCAACAATCGGTCAGGTTGGTAATTTAGATCATGAAAACATCAATTTAGGTAAAGCCGGTAGAAGCAGATGGTTAGGTATCAGACCGACCGTTCGTGGTGTAGTTATGAACCCGAATGATCACCCACATGGCGGTGGCGAAGGCCGTTCACCTATTGGAAGAAAACATCCTGTTACTCCGTGGGGTAAACCTGCTATTGGTGCTAAGACCAGAAAGAAGAGAAAACTTTCTAACAAGATGATTGTTAAGGCAAGAAATGCATAGTAACTTTGATAATGTGGCCTTAAAGTATTGTGTAGAGCAGGAAAGGAGGTACTAGTAAGGGATGGGAAGATCGTTAAAAAAAGGACCATACTGTGATCCTAAGCTTTTACAGCGTATTGAAGAAATGAATGCTAAAGATGAGAAAAGGGTTATAAAAACTTGGTCTCGTCGTTCAACTATATTTCCGCAAATGGTAGGACATACAATTGCGGTCCACGATGGAAGAAAACACGTACCGGTTTATATTACTGAAGACATGGTAGGACATAAGTTGGGAGAATTTGCGCCTACCAGAACCTTTAAAGGACACGGAGATCATACGGAACGTTCAACCGCTTTAAAATAATTACTCCAGAGAGGAGGTATAATTGATGGAAGCTAAAGCAGTTGCAAGATATGTGAGAATTTCTCCTCAAAAGACAATGGCTGTAGCTAATCTGATCAGAGGAAAACATGTTCGTGAAGCACTTGCTATTCTACGCTATACTCCGGCCAAAGCTTCAACGGTAATTGCTAAGGTTTTAAAATCGGCTATTGCCAACGCAGAACATAATTATTCGATGGATAAAGATGAGCTATATGTTTCTAAAATCTGTGTAGATCAAGGACCTACGCTAAAAAGATATCAGCCTAGGGCTCAGGGACGTGCTGACCTTAAGCGTCGGAAAACAAGTCATATAACTGTGGTCGTAAGCCAGAAGGAGGTTTGATTGTGGGTCAGAAGGTTAATCCAAAAGGGTTACGTATAGGTATAATCAAAGATTGGGATGCTAAATGGTATGCCGATAAGGATTATGTAACCCTTGTTCATGAAGATATTAAACTCCGTCGTTATATTAAAAATCGTTTATTTGCTGCCGGAATTTCCGGAATTGAAATTGAAAGGGCAGCAAACCGGGTGAAAGTTTCCATCCGCACTGCTAAGCCGGGCATTGTAATCGGTAGAGGCGGTCAGGAAGTTGAAAATTTGCGTAAAGACCTGGAAGCTATGACCGGAAAACAAATCAATGTTAACATTATAGAAGTTAAAAAACCTGAAACTGACGCTCAACTCGTGGCTGAAAACGTTGCTCAACAATTGGAAAGACGGATTTCCTTCCGTAGAGCAATGAAACAAGCTGTTACTAAAGCTATGAGACTTGGCGCCGGGGGAATTAAGATAGCTGTTTCGGGTAGACTTGGCGGTGCTGAAATTGCACGCACAGAGTGGTACAGCGAAGGAAAAGTGCCCCTCCATACCCTAAGAGCCGATATTGATTATGGGTTTGCTGAAGCAAACACCACATACGGTAAGATTGGTGTTAAAGTTTGGGTGTACAATGGGGAAGTCCTTCCGGAGGCAAAAAGGGTCGCTGAAGAAGGGGGAAATTAAGTCATGTTGATGCCAAAAAGAGTTAAACGCCGTAAACAACACAGGCCAAAATTAACAGGAACTGCTCAAAAAGGCAATACAGTAACCTATGGCGAATACGGATTGCAAGCCCTAGAGGCTGCGTGGATTACTTCCAGACAAATCGAAGCTGCCCGTATTGCAATGACTCGTTATATCAAGAGAGGCGGTAAAGTCTGGATTAAGATCTTTCCAGACAGGCCAATTACAGCTAAACCTGCTGAAACCCGTATGGGTAGCGGTAAAGGAACACCCGAGTATTGGGTAGCTGTTGTTAAACCTGGTAGAGTCATGTTTGAACTTGCGGGTGTTTCTGAAGAAGTTGCAAGGGAAGCTATGCGTTTGGCTGCTCATAAGCTGCCAATTAAGTCGAAGTTCGTAAAAAGAGAAGAAGCGGGTGGTGAGGCTAATGAAAGCTAAAGAGATGAAGGACTTAACCACAGCTGAGATCCTGCGTAAAATTGATGATTTAAAGCAAGAGTTATTTAATTTGCGGTTCCAATTAGCCACTGGCCAATTAGATAACCCCATGCGGATTCGGGAAGTCCGCCGTGATATTGCTAGAGCAAAAACTGTGCTCAGGGAAAGAGAAATAAAAGAAAGTAAGGCTTTATAAAAGCGAATCGATTGGTGAAGGAGGGGAAATAGTTGGTTGAAAGAGCTGCACGTAAAGTAAGAGTAGGTCGGGTAGTCAGCGACAAAATGGATAAGACAGTAGTTGTAGCTGTTGAGTCTTTCATTAAGCACCCGTTATATGGCCGTCGAGTCAAGAGTACGAAAAAATTTAAAGCCCATGACGAAAATAACAGTTGTCATATAGGTGATAAAGTCCGGATTATGGAAACAAGACCGCTTAGCAAGGATAAAAGGTGGCGGGTTGTTGAGATTCTGGAAAGAGCAGAACAACTCTAATTGGCAAAGATATTAGGATTACCAGTAGTAAAGGGGGTTAGTCCGGTGATACAACAACAATCGATTTTAAAAGTTGGCGACAACACTGGTGCTAAGAAACTTATGTGTATTCGCGTTTTGGGTGGTTCCAAGAGAAGATATGCATCAGTTGGTGATGTTATAATTTGTTCTGTTAAAGAAGCCACACCAGGGGGCGTTGTCAAGAAAGGTGACGTTGTAAAAGCAGTCGTTGTTCGTACAACAAGACCTATTAGAAGACCTGATGGTTCATATATTCGTTTCTATGAAAATGCAGCTGTAATCATTAATGATCAAGGCGATCCAAAGGGAACTCGTATCTTTGGACCTGTGGCCAGAGAGTTACGTGAAAAGAACTATATGAAAATTATTTCCTTAGCTCCGGAAGTGCTATAGAAATTGAATCGGGTTATGGAAGGAAACAGGATAGGAGATGGAGGTGAACCAGGTGGCATCTAAGGTTCATGTAAAAAAAGGTGATACGGTGTTAGTTATTACCGGTAAAGATGCCGGTAAAAAGGGCAAAGTGCTGACTGTCATTCCTAAAAAGCAAAGAGTTATCGTCGAAGGTGTCAATATTATCAAAAGACATACCAAACCTACTCAGCAAATGCCCCAGGGCGGCATTGTTGAGAAGGAAGCGGCAATTTCCAGCTCAAATGTGATGCTCTACTGCAATAAATGTAATAACCCAACACGTATTGCCCACAAATTTTTGGCGGATGGAAAAAAAGTACGTTATTGCAAAAAGTGCGGCGAAGTACTTGATAAATAGATTGCCGGAAAGGAGGTTTAATCCGTGACAAGACTACGTGAAAAATATGAGTCAGAAGTTAGGCCGGCTTTAATGGAAAAGTTCGGATATAAAAATATAATGGAAGTTCCTAAACTTGTTAAAGTTGTAGTAAATATGGGTGTGGGTGAAGCCACTCAGAATCCAAAAGCACTAGACGGTGCAGTACAGGATTTGACTTTAATTACAGGTCAGAAACCTATTATCACCAGGGCTAAAAAATCAATTTCTGCGTTTAAATTACGTGAAAATGTAGCAATCGGTTGTAAGGTAACCTTACGTGGTGAACGGATGGAATATTTTGTTGACAAATTATTCAACGTATCATTACCTCGCGTTCGGGACTTTAGAGGCATCTCACCTAAAGGCTTTGATGGCCGTGGTAACTTTACAATGGGTCTGAAAGAACAGCTTATTTTCCCGGAAATTGATTATGACAAGATTGATAAGATTCGTGGCATGGATATTTCTTTTGTTACAACAGCTAAAACTGATGAGGAAGCTCGTGAATTATTAAAATTATTGGGTTTACCTTTCGCTGAAAAATAATTGAAAGTTAATCGAAGAGAACATTAGGGATAAAAAGGAGGAAAAGGCAAAGCATGGCAAAAAAATCCATGATAGTTAGCCAACAAAGGACTCCCAAGTTCAAAGTAAGGGCTTATAATCGTTGCAAAATCTGTGGCCGCCCTCATGCGTATTTGAGAAAGTTTGGCATGTGCAGGATCTGTTTCCGTGAGCTTGCATATAAAGGAGAGTTACCAGGAGTTAAAAAAGCCAGCTGGTAAAACAATAAGTTTGGAAGGGGGTAGAAGGCATGACAATGACTGATCCAATTGCGGATTTTCTAACCAGAATTCGTAATGCAAATACTGCATATAAAGAAACAGTTGAAATCCCAGCTTCGCGTATTAAAAGAGAAATGAGCGAAATCTTAAAACGCGAAGGTTTCATTAAAGATTACGAATATATAGAGGACGGAAAACAAGGCGTAATTCGTATCTACCTAAAGTATGGACCTAATAAGGAAAGGGTATTTACCGGTTTAAAGAGAATAAGCAAACCCGGACTTCGGGTTTATGCACAAAAAGATCAAGTTCCTAAAGTGTTAAACGGCCTTGGAATTGCTATAATTTCTACTTCAAAAGGAATTTTAACCGATAAAGAAGCTAGAAAAAAAGGAGTAGGTGGAGAAGTTCTCTGCTATATCTGGTAAATAAATTTTATGGAATTGCAGCATGATTGTAGGAGGTGCAAAAACAAATGTCGAGAATTGGAAGAGCGCCAATAACAATTCCGGCCGGAGTAGATGTTAAAATAGATGGTAATGTGGTTTCCGTTAAAGGTCCCAAAGGTTCTCTAACCAAGACTTTTCATAAGGACATCAAAATTGCTATCGAAGACGGAAAAATCACATGTACTCGTTTCAGTGACGATAAAACCCATCGTTCCCTACATGGCCTGACAAGAGCGCTGTTGAATAATATGATAAAAGGTGTAACCAGCGGCTTTGAAAAAAGTCTTGAACTGGTTGGCGTTGGTTACAGAGCTGCCAAACAAGGCAATAAGCTTGTTCTAACGATTGGTTACTCTCACCCCGTTGAGATGACTCCGATTGAAGGTGTAGAAGTGGAAGTGCCTACACCGAACAAAATTGTGGTTAAAGGAATAGACAAAGAAAAAGTAGGAGAGTTTGCAGCTAATATCCGTGCCGTAAGAGAACCTGAACCGTACAAAGGTAAGGGAATTAAGTACAGTGACGAAGTCATCATCCGCAAAGTCGGTAAGACTGGTGCTAAGAAGTAATAAAAAGCTGTAAATTTTCTAGCAGGCGAGGCTAATGGTGAAGGGAGTGAAGTCTGTTGTTTAAAAGACCGGATAAAAATAAGTTACGTGTTAAAAAACATTTACGGGTCCGCAAAAAAATTAGCGGAACTGCTGAAAGACCTAGACTTTGTGTATTTCGCAGCACAAATCATATATACGCTCAGATTATCGATGACACTAAAGGTCATACTTTAGTAGCTGCTTCTTCAGTTGAACCTGCTTTTAAAGCAAAATTCGGTAACGGTGGAAATGTTGAAACGGCTAAAGAAGTAGGAAAGATGATAGCTGAGAAAGCTTTGGCTAAGGGCATCAAAACTGTTGTTTTCGATCGCGGTGGTTATCTCTATCATGGTAGGGTTGCGGCCTTAGCTGAAGGTGCCAGAGAAGGCGGACTAGATTTTTAAACAGGCAAAAGGAGGGAAAAATAGTGCGCATTGACGCTCGTGACCTAGAATTAACTGAAAAAGTTGTGTCTATTAACCGCGTTGCAAAGGTTGTAAAAGGCGGACGTCGCTTTAGCTTTAGTGCCTTAGTTGTTGTAGGCGATGGAAAAGGTCATGTGGGAGCAGGGTTAGGAAAAGCAGCTGAAGTTCCGGAAGCTATTCGTAAAGGCGTGGAAGATGCTAAAAAGAACCTGATTAAGGTACCGTTAGTTGGTACAACCATCCCTCATGAAGTAATCGGAAAATTTGGCGCAGGTGCTGTTTTATTAAAGCCAGCTTCCGAAGGTACCGGTGTTATCGCTGGAGGACCAGCACGGGCAGTACTAGAGTTAGCAGGCGTTAGAGATATTTTGACTAAATCTCTTGGTTCTTCCAATTCCAACAACATGGTTTACGCTACCGTTGAAGGGCTTCGTTCTTTAAAACAAGCTGAAGAAGTAGCCAAGTTACGTGGTAAGACAGTGGAAGAACTGTTAGGTTAGGAGGTATGAACGTGGCTAACGGTCTTAAAATTACGTTGGTTCGAAGCCTTATCGGTCGCCCTGAAGTACAGAGAAAAACAGTAAAGGCTTTAGGCTTGGGCAAAGTTGGAAGCAGCGTAATTCAAAATGATACTCCGGATATTCGTGGTAAAATAACTAAAGTTTCCCATTTAGTAGAAGTAGAAGAAATCAATAACTAAAGGAGGTGTAATCATGAAACTTCATGAACTAAAGCCTGCAGCAGGATCTCGTCAAGCCAGAACACGCGTTGGAAGAGGTATCGGTTCCGGCCTTGGGAAAACCTCTGGCAGAGGGCAGAAAGGTCAGAAGGCTAGATCCGGGGGTGGAGTAAGACCTGGTTTTGAAGGTGGACAAATGCCCTTATATCGTCGCCTTCCCAAACGTGGATTTACCAACATCTTTAAGAAAGAGTTAGTTAACATAAATTTAGATGTTTTAAACAGCTTCGAAAATGGAACTGTGGTTACACCAGAACTGTTAGTTGAAAAAGGTATTATTAAAAACCTCAAAGATGGCTTAAAAGTCTTAGGAAATGGCAGCTTGGAAAAGGCACTAACGGTCAAAGCCCATGGTTTTAGCAAAGCGGCGGCTGAAAAAATTGAAAAAGCCGGCGGAAAAGCTGAGGTGATCTAGTTGTTAAGCACTTTACGCAACGCTTTTAAGATACCGGAACTAAGAGGAAAGATGATTTTTACCTTGCTGATGTTCTTGGTATTTCGGCTAGGTACTCATATTCCTGTACCAGGGATTAACCCAATAATTTTAGGCCAGTTGATGGGCAAGGGAACATTATTCGGTTTTTTTGATTTAATTTCTGGTGGAGCTTTTAAAAATTTCACCATCTTTGCTATGGGTATCACCCCATACATTAACGCTTCGATTATCATCCAGTTGCTCACTGTAATTATTCCTGCCTGGGAAAATTTAGCTAAAGAAGGTGGCGTGGAAGGCAGGAAAAAATTAGCCGAATATACGAGGTATGCTACCGTAATTCTCGGTGCTATTCAAGCTTTTGGTATGACTTATTATCTTCGTTCAGCCCTTGAAAAACCTGGCTTCTGGTCTTATGCCATAATTGTGTTGACCCTTTCGGCAGGTACAGCTTTTCTGATGTGGCTGAGTGAGTTGATTACCGAACGGGGAATTGGTAATGGTAGTTCCTTGATAATTTTTGCTGGTATCGTATCTAGGTTGCCTGCAGGTGCCTATAATATGTTCCAGTATGCAAGAAGTGGTGAAATAAGTATTTTTGCTATCCTAGCTTTTGCTGTCATGGCAGTTATAGTTATTGCAGGCGTCGTAGCGATTCATGAAGGGGAAAGAAAAATTCCTGTTCAGTATGCTAAACGGGTTATAGGGCGGAGAGTGTATGGTGGACAAAGTACTCATATACCGCTAAAAGTTAACCAATCCGGTGTAATGCCTGTTATCTTTGCCATGTCAATCCTCTCTTTCCCGTCGACTATTGCCTCTTGGTTTCCAAACAGCAGCTTTGCGCAAGGGGTAGTAAAGTTTTTTGATTTTAAATCTGTCTGGTATATGATTATCTATTCGCTGCTAATTATTTTCTTCGCATATTTCTACACTGCCATTTCTTTTAACCCGGCAGATATAGCGGATAATATGAAGAAAAATGGTGGTTTCATACCTGGGCTAAGACCTGGTAAACCAACAGCTGATTACATCGAGAAAATTCTCAACAGAATCACCTTAGCAGGGGCAATCTTTTTGGCTATAATAGCATTGCTGCCTAATATCTTGTATGCTATTACTGGTTTAAATATGCAATTTGGGGGCACAGGCTTATTGATCGTAGTAGGTGTCGCACTTGAAACTATGAAACAATTGGAAGCTCACCTCTTAATGAGACATTACCAAGGATTTATGAAATAACCGGTAAAAATTAAATAGATAAATATAGATAAATATAAAAGTATGCAGCCTATTAGCTGTGTATAAAGGGGGAGGTCTTCTTGAGACTACTTTTAGTAGGACCACCAGGAGCAGGAAAAGGGACTCAGGCTGCCATGATCTGTGCAAAATTAGGCATTCCCCATATCTCAACAGGAGATATGTTTAGAAAGGCCATTAAAGAAGGTACTAAGTACGGGAAAAAAGCCAAAGAGTATATCGAGGCAGGCCAGCTTGTTCCAGATTCCATAACGGTGGAGATTGTCAAAGAAAGACTGAAAGAGAGTGACTGCAGCCTAGGGTTTCTACTTGATGGCTTTCCCCGGACTGTAGCCCAAGCGGAAGCTTTAGATAAAATTTTAGAAGAGCTTGGTGTTAACCTTGATAAGGTAATCAATATTGAATTACCCGACGCTAAAATTCTAGACAGACTAACTGGACGCAGAACATGTCCCAAATGTGGAGCAACTTATCACATCAAAAACAATCCTCCATCGGAAGAAGGTAAATGTGATGAGTGTGGCTCCGACTTGATTCAACGTTCAGATGATACTGAAGCTACCGTAAAAAGCCGACTTGAAGTCTATCATGAGGAAACCGCTCCGGTTATTGCCTTTTATGAATCAAAGAACTTGGTATGTTACGTAGATGGTGATCAACCAATTAGCCAGGTATTAACTTGTGTTGGCCGTTGTATAGGGAGAGATCTGTAATGATAACTCTTAAATCTGATCGGGAACTACTGTATATGCGAGACGCCGGAAGAGTAGTGGCAGAAACCCACCAAGAGGTTGCCAAGGCCGTAAGAGAAGGGGTTACCACTGGTGAACTGGACCGGATTGCTGAAGATTATATTAAAAGCCAGGGTGCTAAGCCTTCTTTTAAAGGATATTACGGTTTTCCGGCCAGCATATGTGCTTCGGTTAATGAGCAGGTGGTTCACGGCTTTCCGGGTTTAAGAAAGCTTAAAAATGGGGATATTATTAGTATTGACATTGGTGCGGAATTAAATGGGTACCATGGAGATGCGGCAGTAACATTGCCGATTGGTGAAATTGACCAAGAGGTTCAGCGCCTGTTGGATGTGACTCAAGAATCTTTGGCAAAAGGAATCGAGCAGGCTGTTATCGGTAACCGCCTAAGCGATATTTCCCATGCCATTCAAAAACATGTGGAATCGAATGGCTTTAGTGTGGTACGTGACTACGTCGGTCATGGAATAGGTAGGAAAATGCATGAGGAACCGCAGGTACCAAATTTCGGTATGCCTGGCAGAGGACCGCGTTTAAAGCAAGGTATGGTTTTAGCAATTGAACCTATGGTCAATTTAGGCACTTATGAAGTTGAAACTCTTAGTGATAATTGGACAGTTGTCACCAAAGATAAAAAGCCCTCGGCTCATTTTGAACACACTGTTGCGATTACTGAAAGTGGGCCTCAAATACTGACCAGACTTTAGTTAAGGTTGGTGAGCAGTGTGGAAGAGACGTTTGGGCTAGGACAGCTGGTCTATTCTAAGGCTGGTCGTGATAAAGGTAGAGCCTTTCTTGTCGTTTCCCTTGTTGGCAATTCATTTGCTTATCTGGTTGATGGGGAAATGCGAAAAGTGGAAAAGCCTAAAAAGAAAAATCTTAAACACCTGGATAGTACCGGAATAATTGCTTACCCCATAGCCCGCAAACTAGAAAGAGGAGAATCCCTTACTAATGAAGAAGTTAGGCTGGCTATAGCTTCTTTAGTTGGCAAAGATGCTGACACCGCTAGGCAAGGAGGTTAAACGTGTGTCCAAAAAGGATGTTATTGAAGTAGAGGGTAAGGTACTTGAATCTTTACCAAATGCTATGTTTAAAATAGAATTGGCTAATGGACATAAGGTACTTGCTCATGTTTCAGGGAAAATCAGAATGAATTTCATTCGTATTCTTCCTGGAGATAGGGTAACGGTAGAACTGTCACCTTATGATCTTACCCGGGGAAGAATAATTTATCGTTACAAATAAATTTGCAAGCAGGCTTGACCTGTTGATAAAGGAGGGGTTCAAATGAAAGTAAGGCCATCCGTGAAACCCATCTGTGAAAAATGTAAAGTTATTAAAAGAAAAGGGCGTGTCATGGTTATTTGCCAGACGCCTAAGCATAAACAGAAACAAGGTTAATTTTCTTTCGCCATGGCAGAGATTGCTTGACAGCGGCTGGTCGAAGTAATTCGACGTTAAGCAATCTTTTTCCTGATTATAAATAGTTAGAAGAAGCTTTTCCAATGGAGCATAGTAGTGAAAAATGGAGGTGTATGTAATGGCACGTATTGCCGGTGTCGATTTACCCCGTGATAAGCGTGTTGAGATTGGACTCACATATATCTATGGCATAGGAAGACCGACTGCCAATAAGATACTTGCTGAAACCGGAATTAATCCTGATACGCGGGTCCGAGATCTAACAGACGACGAAGTGAACAAGCTTCGTGACTATATTGATAAGAACCTTACTGTAGAAGGCGATTTGCGCCGCGAGGTATCACTTAATATTAAGCGTTTAATGGAGATCGGTTGCTATAGAGGATTAAGACATCGTCGTGGTCTGCCGGTACGCGGTCAAAGGACTAAAACAAATGCTCGTACGAGAAAAGGTCCAAAACGTACTGTTGGTGTTAAACGGAAGAAATAGTTGAAAGGGGGATAATAAACTATGGCTAAAAGGCCAACCCGTACCAGAAAAAGAGATCGTAAGAACATTGAAAATGGTGTGGCCCATATTAAATCAACTTTTAACAATACGATTGTTACAATAACAGATAAAGCGGGTAATGCCATATCCTGGGCCAGTGCAGGTGGTGTGGGATTTAAAGGTTCCAGAAAAAGTACTCCTTTTGCTGCACAGATGGCTGCCGAGCAAGCTGCAAAAGCTGCTATGGAACATGGCTTAAAAGAAGTTGAATGCTTGGTTAAAGGCCCAGGTGCCGGCAGAGAAGCCGCTATTCGTGCTTTGCAAGCTGCTGGCTTAGAAGTAAGTATGATTAAGGATGTTACTCCAATTCCTCATAACGGTTGTAGGCCGCCAAAACGCAGAAGAGTTTAGGAGGTGTGTAGAATTTGGCTAGATATAAAGAACCGGTTTGCAGACTATGTCGGCGTGAAGGAACCAAACTTTATTTAAAAGGTGATCGTTGCTATTCAGATAAATGCGCTGTAGACAGAAGAGCTTATGCTCCTGGGCAACACGGACAGTCCAGAAAGAAATTATCGGAATACGGTTTACAATTGAGAGAAAAGCAAAAAGCACGTCGTATTTATGGCGTTTTAGAAAAACAATTCCGCAACTATTTTGCTAAAGCTGATCGTCAAGGAGGCGTGACAGGGGAAAATTTACTTCGCCTGTTAGAAAGAAGACTTGATAACGTTGTATACAGATTAGGTTTAGCAAGTTCCAGGCCGGAAGCACGTCAGCTTGTCAGACACAATCACTTTACCGTAAACGGTAAAAAGGTTAATATTCCTTCTTACCTACTACGCGTAGGTGATGAAATTGCTGTATGTGAAAAGAGTAGGAGTTCTGAAAAGTTTAAAGAACTTGCAGAATTGGCAGCTCAAAAAACTCCGCCAGCTTGGTTAGAGTATGATGCTCAAAGCTTAAAGGGTAGAGTTGTAGCGCTTCCAAACCGTGAAGATATCGATCTGCCCTTAGAAGAACACTTAATTGTTGAGCTTTATTCAAGATAATGTCAACGTGGGTTCGTCTGAGGAAGGTTCATGGTCTTTCGAAGGAGGGTTTATATGTTAGAAATAGAAAAACCTAAAATTGAGTGTGTCGAGCGGAGCGAGAATAATCGGTATGGTAAGTTTGTGGTCGAACCTTTAGAAAGGGGTTATGGTATAACACTGGGCAATTCCCTCCGAAGGATCTTGCTTTCTTCCCTGCCCGGCGCTGCAGTTACTTCAGTTAAAATTGATGGTGTACTTCATGAGTTTTCTACAATTCCTGGGGTTAAGGAAGATACGACCGATATAATCCTCAACCTGAAGTCATTATCAGTTAAACTTCATACGGATCAACCAACCACTCTTCGAATTGAAGCGGAGGGTGAGGGAGAAGTTACTGCCGGTGATATAATTGCTAACCCGGACGTCGAAATTTTGAACCCTGACCTGCATATAGCCACTCTTGATAAAGACGGTAGACTTTATATGGATATCGTGGTGGAAAAAGGTCGTGGCTATGTTTCAGCCGAGAAAAATAAGAAGGAAGAGCATGTTATTGGTGTGATTCCGGTTGATTCCATATATACTCCTGTTTTAAAAGTTAATTATACGATTGAAGATACACGTGTAGGTCAGATTACAGACTATGATAAGCTGACATTAGAAGTTTGGACAGACGGCAGTATTGCTCCTGATGAGGCTATTAGTTCTTCCGCCAAAATCTTAAGTGACCATTTGAAACTTTTCATTGGTTTAACAGAAACGATTAGTGATGAAGTGACTATGGTTGAAAAGGAAGAAGAGAAAAAAGACAAGATTCTGGAGATGACTATCGAGGAGCTAGACTTATCTGTCCGGTCATACAATTGTCTGAAACGTGCGGGTATCAATACTGTAGAAGAATTGATTCAACGTACTGAAGAAGATATGATGAAAGTACGCAATCTAGGAAAGAAGTCCTTAGAAGAAGTACAACAAAAACTAGCAGAACTAAATCTGTCTTTACGTAAGTCAGACGAATAAAGGAGGTTGAGTCATGGCATACCGCAAACTGGGAATGAGATCCAGCACTCGTCAGGCTATGCTTAGAAATATCGTCACTTCCTTGTTAAAAGAAGAACGCATTGAAACTACAGAGAGCAGGGCAAAAGAATTAAGAAAAGTTGCTGACAAAATGATTACCTTAGCCAAAAGGTCGGACTTGCATGCTAGACGGCAGGCTCTTGCGTATCTTACAGAAGAAGATGTGGTGACGAAATTATTTAAAGAAATTGGCCCGCGTTATAAAGATCGCCAAGGCGGTTATACCAGGATTATTAAGACCGGGTACCGCCGTGGTGATGGGGCTTCAATGGTGCTAGTAGAGTTAGTATAACTGAAATAATATTTGTCATGAAGTTTATCATTGAGTCAGGTCAGGTGCGGGAAAAGAGCCTCTACCTGGCTTAATTTTTACTTACTGTACTACCTTCCTTAAGGTTGTGAATAATAATGATAAAAGTAGAAAACTTGGTACATTTGTATAAAGAAGGTACAGAGCAGGAAACACGAGCTTTAGATGAGGTTAACCTTGAGATTAAGCAAGGGGAGTTTGTCGTTATCATCGGTCATAATGGTTCTGGCAAATCTACTTTGGCTAAACACTTAAACGGATTACTCCTGCCTTCATCAGGCAGAGTTTTAGTAGATGGCTATGACACGAGGGATCATGATAAAATCTGGGAAATCCGTAGACGGGTAGGTATGGTATTTCAAAATCCCGATAACCAGTTGGTAGCTACGGTGGTGGAAGAAGATGTGGCTTTTGGTCCTGAAAATCTAGGAATTGAGCCGCAGGAAATCAGAAAAAGGGTAGATCACGCTCTAGAACTGGTTGGAATGGCTGATTTCAAAAAAAAGGAACCCCATCATTTATCTGGAGGTCAAAAACAACGAGTTGCCATAGCAGGGATAATTGCCATGAAGCCTAGCTGTATAGTCCTTGATGAACCTACGGCCATGTTAGATCCAAGGGGGAGAAAAGAAGTTATCGATACTATTACCTCCCTCAACAGGGAAGAAGGCTTGACCATAGTCCATATTACCCACTATATGGAGGAAGCAGTAAATGCCGATCGGGTTTTGGTGATGGAGAGAGGACGGATCGTGATGGAAGGAACGCCCAGGCAGATCTTTCAGGAGATTGAAAAGCTTAAAAAACTTCGCATGGATGTACCCCAGATGACAGAGCTTGCTTACCGGTTACGTCAAGAGGGCTTATCCATACCTGCTGATACCCTGACTGTTGATGAGATGGTGAAATACCTATGCAAATAATCTTGGAAAATGTCTCGCATGTTTATAAGGCAAATACTCCTTACGAAACTAAAGCTCTTGATCACGTTAACCTGAAAATAGAGTCGGGGGAATTTGTAGGTCTTATTGGACACACAGGTTCCGGAAAGTCTACCTTAGTTCAACATCTAAACGGGCTTTTATTTCCGACGGAAGGCCGTGTCATAATTGGAAACGATGAGATAAAGCAACGCGGTGGCAATTTGAAAAAAATCAGACAGAAAGTTGGCCTGGTTTTTCAATATCCTGAACATCAATTATTTGAAGAAACTGTCTACCAGGACATTGCTTTTGGCCCAAGAAACTTGGGCTATAGTGAAAAGGAAGTTGAAAAAAGAGTAAAAGAAGCTATGGCAGCCGTCCATTTAGACTATAAGAGTTTAAAAGACAGATCTCCCTTTGCTTTGAGCGGCGGGCAGATGCGCCGGGTTGCTATAGCGGGAGTTTTAGCTATGCAGCCTGAGGTTTTGGTCTTAGATGAACCTACAGCAGGCCTTGACCCAAGAGGTCGAGAGGATATCTTACAGGAAATAGCTGAACTACATCATAAGCTGAAAATTACCGTTATTTTAGTTTCTCATAGCATGGAGGATATTGCGCGTTTTACTAAGCGGGTCATCGTCATGAACAAAGGTAAAATAGCCATGGACGGTACTGTCCGTGAGATTTTTACCAGGGTAGATGAGTTGGAAAGCTTTGGACTGGGAGTGCCAACTGTTTCTATACTTATGCACCGTTTGAAAGGTATGGGCATTCCTGTCCCTATCGACATTTTTACTGTTGAAGAGGCCAAAGATGCAATCTTAAAATGGCAAAGAGGTAAAAAAAATGCTTAAAGATATAACTATTGGTCAATATTTACCCGGAGACTCGGTTATCCACCAACTTGATCCACGAACTAAAATAATTGGGGTTATACTTTACATGGTTGGCCTGTTCATGGTAGATAAGTTAGAAGCCTTTGTAGCTATTGCCTTATTAACCTTGCTGGTGGTTTGGCTTTCCCGTATTCCGCTTAGTTACTTACTAAAGGGGCTTAAACCCGTTTTGGTCATTTTGCTCTTTACGATAGGCTTACATTTCTTTCTCACCCCCGGTACGGTTTTGTGGCAACTTGGACCTTTAAAAATCACCTTGGAAGGCATTAAACAAGGAGTGTTTATGTCCTTGCGCTTGATTTTTCTAGTGCTGGTTACCTCCCTGTTAACTCTTACCACTTCTCCTATTAATTTAACTGATGGGTTGGAAAAGCTTCTAGAGCCAGGCAGGGGAATCGGCATTCCCGCTCATGAGTTGGCTATGATGATGAGCATTGCCTTAAGGTTTATTCCCACTCTGCTGGATGAAACGGAAAAAATCATGAAAGCTCAGATCGCCCGAGGTGCAGATTTTGAAAGCGGCAATCTGTGGCAACGGGCCAAAAATATGGTTCCCCTGTTAGTTCCCCTCTTTGTAAGTGCTTTCAGGCGGGCTGATGACTTAGCCTTAGCCATGGAAGCAAGGTGCTACCGGGGAAGTACGGGGCGGACCAAGATGAAACAGCTAATCATGACTGGCAAGGATTACCTGGCTTTAGCCATTCTAGTGCTTTTTGTAGGATGGGCCGTTTGGTATCGATTCGTTTTTTAGTTCAGGTTTAACCAGTTATTATGGGTGAGAAACATGCAAAGAGTAAAACTGACAGTTTCTTATGACGGGACAGATTATAATGGCTGGCAAATTCAAACTGAGCCTAAGGGCGTTAAAACCATTCAAGGGGTTATTGAAGAGGGGTTAAAAAAGTTAACCGGTGAGGAGATTAAAGTTGTTGCCGCCGGTAGGACTGATGCCGGAGTTCATGCTTTAGGACAAGTAATTCACTTTGATACTAATTCTTCTATACCTGTCGAACGCTACCCTAAAGCCCTGGAAAGCGTTTTACCCAAAGACATTGTTCCTTTGAAAGCCCAAGTTGTTGACAGTTCTTTTCATGCCCGCTTCAGTGCAAAATCTAAAACCTATAAATACACTATTGACCTGGGTGAGATGCCCCAAGTGTTTATGCGAAGATTTGCTTACCATTACCCTTTTCCGCTAGATTTTACTGCTATGCAAGAAGCGGCTAAACTTTTGATTGGAACCCATGATTTTACTTCATTTTGTGCCAGTGGTTCTTCAGTAAAGGACTTTACCAGAACAATTACCTCCTGCCATCTATGGCGGGAAGAGCAATTTTTACATCTGCAAGTGAGCGGCGACGGCTTTTTATATAACATGGTCCGGATTATGGGAGGGACTTTGCTGGAGGTTGGTAGAGGAAAGATTGACCCTAGGCAAATTACGGAAATTATCGAAGCCAAAAACAGAGACGCAGCCGGTCCGACCCTTCCACCTTATGGCCTCTGTCTGATGAAAGTAGAATACTAACTACTAATTACGCTGACGATTAGAGTGTTCAGAGGCATTGTAACTAAGTGATTGAATGACAGCACATCCCAACCTCGACTTATGCACTTACGAAAACAATTTTGAAAAGAAAGAGATTTATACGGCCTTACAACCACCCTTGTTAATAGCTGGGGGAATGCATATAATAATAACTAATGCTAAAGATGTGAAATAACGACTGCCATTAATGCCAGAGAAGAAATTATGCTGACCGGCCGATCTGTTGAGCTCAAATCAAGTTTAATCCCAGGATATTCCCCCTGCGGAAGGTTTGTAAGAATTTTGAGCTAATTGACTAGTCTTCTAGAAAAGATTGTTAATGATTGCTGATTAACCCCTGATGGCGTAATTGGCCGGATGGTGAATCAAGCTAATTTGCTATGAGGGGTTTTTACCGCCTGTCAATGCAATTTTCTTGACATTGACTTGATTTTAAATTAAAATTATTCCTGTGGTTTTTTGTTCTTTTTTATGAATACCATGAGCCCCGGTAGTCATAAGGATCGAAAAACCAAGATGGAGCAAGTAAGGAGGGAAATCAATGACCACTTATATGGCTAAGCCTGGCGAAGTGGAGAGAAAGTGGTATGTGATTGATGCCACCGATAAAACTTTAGGAAGACTTGCCACCGAAGTAGCTACCTTACTTAGGGGTAAACATAAACCTATTTATACACCACATGTGGATACCGGTGATCATGTTATTGTAATTAATGCAGAAAAAGTGAGACTAACCGGTAAAAAATTACTTCAAAAGAAATACTATCACCACTCCCGTTATCCAGGTGGATTAAAAGAAATTAATTATCAGACAATGTTGGAAAGATACCCGGAAAGAGTTATTGAGATTGCCGTAAAGGGTATGATTCCTCATAACCGTTTAGGCAGAAAAATGATCAAGAAGTTAAAAGTATATCGTGGTTCTGAGCATCCCCATCAGGCTCAAAAACCTGAAGCCTGGGAATTTGAAGCATAGGACGGAAGGAGGAGAAAGATTTGGCACAAGTTCAATACTATGGCACTGGGCGCCGTAAGAAATCAATAGCCAGAGTAAGATTAGTACCCGGCGATGGTAAAATTATCATCAATCAAAGGCCGTTAGGTGAATATTTTGGTAAAAAGACATTAGAAATGATCGTTAAGCAGCCCTTAGTCGTTACTGAAACAGAAAATAAATTTGACGTTATTGCCAAAGTTGAAGGTGGCGGAACATCCGGTCAAGCAGGAGCAGTGCGCCTGGGTATCGCAAGGGCACTCCTAAAGGCTGATGAAACCCTCCGTCCAGCGCTGAAAAAAGAAGGATTACTAACCCGTGACCCAAGAATGAAAGAAAGAAAGAAATACGGACTCAAGAAAGCCCGGAAAGCTTCCCAGTTCTCCAAGAGATAATTGGTGTCAACATACAAACGAATTTTCAAACTTACAAAGTTTGTTTGCGAATTTACCAAACCGCCATTGGTTTATATACCTTTGGCGGTTTCTTGTTTTAGTGAATTATTGATAATAGTGATTTAATATATTTGACAGAAACGGACTGGAAAAAACATTAAATAAGTGATGCAGAATTACGGAGAAACGGTGAAGAATAATTACAAAGTGTGAAATAATTGATATCCTATGTCCAGTTGGAGAATTTTATGAATTAGGGAATATTTAAGTTTTAGAGATTGGAGCGTAGAAAAATGAAGAATCTAATTCTTATAAATGGAACTATGGGCGTAGGGAAAACAGCAACAAGCAGAGAACTGCAAAAACTTTTGCCAAATTGTGTCTTTCTTGATGGTGATTGGTGCTGGGACATGTCCCCATTTATTGTGAACGACGAAACCAAAAATATGGTAGTCGATAATATTGGTTACCTTCTAAATAATTTTATTTCATGCTCAGTGTTTAAAAATATTATTTTTTGCTGGGTAATGCATGAGAAGCGCATTATTGATGATGTGCTGTCTAGGTTAGAAAAACAAGATTATCAGTTATATAAATTTTCGCTAGTATGTACAGAGCAAGCATTAATTTCACGAATTACAGAGGATATAAAAATGGGAATACGGACTGAAGATGTAATTAATAGAAGTTTATCAAGATTAAAAAATTACTTTCAAATGGATACAGATAAAATTGATGTAAGCAATATTTCGCCCAAAGAGGCCGCAAAAGTAATATTTAAGCACATTAGGCATAAATCATATTCGTAATATTAGTGTACTTTTTAGAACTATATAGTGTTATTACATTGCTAATTGTCTACAAACTCTAGTTTGTTCACAATAATAAAGTTTGCTTAGCGCTACACCAACCGTCATAGGTTTCTATTCCTTTGGTGGTTTTTTTATGTCTGCAGTCTTAAATAAGCACCAAGAAAGTCGCTTGCAAATTTTCTGCTACTTTATGGCGGAGTAGTTTGCGCTTTTTATATAAGAAATATGATTCGTGTCAAAAAAATATGTTTCATGCAGTAGACGGTTTTTAGGGTAAGAAATGTGCTAGCTTGTGTTGAAGGGAGTAGCTTTAGCGACGTACAAAAAGATGCATACTACTTAGGCTATCTTGAATGGGCATACAAAAATGGGATCGTTAAAGGTACCGGCAAGGGAAACTTTGCGCCAAATCAGCCTGTTACCCGTAAGCAACTGGCGGTTATTATCCAAAACTACGCCCAAGCCATTGGCTTTACACTTCCTACGGTTCAGAGAAAAAACATCTTTGCTGACAGTAACAAAATCAGTGCCTATGCGAAAGACGCAGTGAAACAGCTGCAGATGGCCGGCATATTAAACGGCAGGAACGGCAACCTTTTTGACCCACAGGGAACGGCTACCCGGGCCGAGTTTTCGTCGGTGCTGTGTCATTTTGTGAAACTACTATCCGAGAATTAATTAACAACCGTCATGGGAGATTTCCTGTGGCGGTTTTTTGTTACCGTTTATTAGTGGTTAAGCTGACATCTTTAGTCAAGCCGTGGTATAATTTTACTGCAGTTTGCAGATTTAACCGGGAGAGTAATTGGACTTTACTTTTTGTTTACTTATTTTTCTGGAGGGATAGGATGCAATTTAGAACAAGAGATCTTACAGCGGCAGCAATATTTTTAGCTCTCGGTTTACTTATACCATATCTGTTTCATGTAACAGGTGTACCTGGCAACGTGTTTTTACCAATGCATATACCTGTCTTATTAGGTGGCTTCATTTTAGGGCGTCCCTTTGGCTTAATACTAGGTTTTAGTACGCCTCTTTTAAATGCTCTTCTTTCCGGTATGCCTCCTCTTTACCCGACAGCCATCTCCATGGCTTTTGAACTGGCTGCCTACGGGCTGGTGGCCGGCTATTTGTATAAAGACAGAAAATTCAATGTTTTTATTTCCTTAATAGCAGCCATGCTGCTGGGCAGAATTGTAGCCGGAGTGGCTAACTTTTGCTTGTTAGGTATGGCGGGCCAGAACTATGGCCTCCGGGTATTTTTAATGTCAGCTTTCGTAAAAGCCATCTGGGGGATTGGTATACAACTGGTAGTAGTTCCCCTGGTTGTTAAAACAGTAGAAAAAAGTAAAGGTAAAGAAAACTACAATGGATAACAGGGAATATTTTAATAACTTGGCGGATAAATGGGATCAAATCTGTCACCATGATGAAAAGAAACTTAACCGGATTATAGAACTGACAGGGGTCAAAACCAATGCCAAGATTTTAGATGTAGGCACAGGTACGGGGGTGCTGGTCAAGTTCTTGCTTGCCACCTCGCCTGCCAAGATTGTTGCCGTTGACATTGCCGAAAGGATGATAGCAGTAGCTCAAAAAAAGTACCCAAATGAGTCAAGGGTAGATTTTAAAGTAGCAGACATCCGGGAATTTAAAGAGAAAGGCTTTGATTATATTTTCCTCTACTCTGTTTACCCTCACTTTGACGATAAGGAGGGGCTTTTTAACCATCTCGCCTCGCTTTTAAATGAGGACGGCAAAATAGTCATAGCCCATTCTGAGAGCAAAGAAAAAATCAATGCCCGGCATGGGGAAAGTCAGATTGTCAAAAATGATTTGTTGCCGGCGGCGGAAGTTACCTCATTACTGATGTCAAAATATTTTTCTATCGAGAAAGTAATTGACGATGATGAGATGTATTATCTTTTGGGAAAAAAGCGGTTAAGGGAGCTTGAAAAGTAAAAGAATAGAATTGCCTTTCACGCATACTTATAAAAAAGAAACTTCAAATGGGGTTATATCCTGTTTTTATTATAAGGTATGGGTGAAAGGAGTAAGGAAATGGGATTTAAAGCCAAGGTACTGCGCATCAAGTTAAGCTATCTGGCGCTTATGCTTGTCTTAACCTTTGCTCTAAGCTTTGGCTACGATTGGGTAGGGCAAAGACTTCAGCAGCGGGCGGTGGAAACCATGTCTTGGGCTTTGGTTGATAAGGTCATTGTAATTGATCCGGGGCACGGCGGCTATGATCCCGGCAAAGTCGGAGTGAGCGGTACTTTGGAAAAGGACGTAAACTTAGCCATAGCCCAAAAATTGGCCGGCCTGATCAATGGTTCAGGTGCTAAAGCAGTCTTAACCAGGGATAAAGACGTTGATTTAGTTACGGAAGGTGAAGGGACACGAAAGAAAAGGGACCTGGACAACAGGTTAAAAATAGTTAAAGAGGCTAAGGCGGATCTCTATGTGGGCATTCAAGCCAACGCCTTAGGTTCCCGTTGGACCGGAGCCCAAACTTTCTACATCGAAAAAAATGAAGAAGGGCGAAAGTTAGCTTTAAGTATTCAGGATGAAATCAGAAGGCAATTAAAGAATACCAAGCGGAAAGCCATAAAGATAAGGGAAGAATCATCCTATATGTTACGTAACTTAACCCATTTGCCCTCGACTTTAGTGGAAGTAGGATTTCTTTCTAATCGGGAGGAAGAACAACTCTTAAATGATCCCCATTACCAGCAAAGGATGGCTGTGGCTATTTACAGCGGAATAGTAAAATACCTAGGGGAAATCGATTAAAAATAACTTGTTGGTTGACCGGGGATTTTAGACGATTTAGTTTCATAATAACAATTGGTCGTAAAAAGATGGGTCTATCTTGCTAAGGCCTGTCTTTTTTGTTTAACAGGCAGGTTTTTGGCAAAAATAGACATAATATTAAAAAAAGAGTATCTTTGTATTGTGGAGCTTTAAGTACAAAAATAAAAAGTTGGGAGTGAACTTTATGGGTGAAATAGTTTACGGAGCTTTACTGCCTCATCCTCCTTTGGCTATCCCTCAAATTGGGAAAGGCGAAGAGCAAACTATTTCAGCTACTTTGGCAGGTTATAGACAAGTAGCTTCGGAGATGAAAAATAAAAATCCTGATGTCTTAGTAGTTATAACTCCCCACGGCCCGGTTTTTAGCGATGCTATTGCCATTAATATGTTTCCGGTGTTAAAAGGAGATTTCAGCCAGTTTTGGGTGCCGCAGGTTAAAATAGAGGTGCCGAATCAGCTTGATTTAGTTGAAGTAATTATGCGTTATGCAGTTAGCCAGGGTATCAATATGGCAGCCCTTGATGAAGATCTGTGTAAAGAATACGGTGTAAAGGGAACGCTGGATCACGGTACTTTGGTTCCCTTATATTACGTCCAACAAGGGGGACTGAACATACCCCTTGTCCATATTACCATGGGCATGCTTCCTTTAGAGGAACTGTACCTCTTCGGCACTATTTTGCAAAGTGCAGTTTTGGACAGTTCCTATAGGGTGGCCGTTTTAGCCAGCGGTGATCTTTCTCATCGTTTAACCCCCGATGCCCCTGCCGGCTATAACCCTAAGGGAAAGGAGTTTGACCTAACCCTAAAAAAGCTGTTAGAGACAGGGGATATTGTCTCTCTTATGGAAATTCCGGAAGGACTACTGAATCAGGCAGGCGAGTGTGGCTTCAGGCCTCTGGTTATGCTTTTAGGGTCCCTGGATGGTTATGACCTTGAGACAAAAGTATTTTCTTACGAAGGGCCTTTCGGTGTAGGATATATGGTAGCTTCTCTCATACCTCGGAAGCAGGACAAAGGAAGGTTTCTGCTGGATACTCTGCTGGAAAAAAGAGATAGTAAGATGAAAGCTATTCGGGCCAAGGAGTCTGAACCGGTGAAACTTGCCAGAAAAGCTTTAGAAACTTATGTAACTCAAGGGAAGGTAATCGATCCGCCGAAAATGCAGGTACCAGGCATTCCGGTCCGGGCTGCTGTATTTGTTTCCCTGAAAAAACATGGCCAGCTCAGAGGGTGTATAGGAACTACCAGCCCTACCAAGGCCAGCATCTGGGAGGAGATCATTGCTAATGCTATAGCTGCCGGAACGGAAGATCCCCGCTTTAATCCGGTCAGGGAAGATGAACTGGATGAGCTTACCTATTCAGTTGATGTCTTAAGTGAGCCGGAACCAGTCAAAGACGTAAGCCAGCTGGACCCAAAGAAATACGGAGTCATAGTCAGCCAGGGTTGGCGGAAAGGACTGCTCTTACCTGATCTGGAGGGAGTTGACACAGTGGAAGAACAGGTGGAAATCGCTAAGAAAAAAGCGGGTATTCGTGGAGGAGAAGTTACTTTAATGAGGTTTACTGTGACGAGGTATCATTAATTTTGAATTTGACAATGACTTGTCAGAAAGTTCCTAGCTATTTGCTTCAGGAATTACCGCAAAATTTAATTTTACCTGTTGATTTCATTGCTAGTATATAGTAAGGGAAAAGTGCGTAAATTGCCAGGAAATATAGCAATTTATAATTTATAATTCAAAATTACTAAATGTAGGGTGGTGATGGTAGTGCAAGAAGCAAGATGGTATGAAAAAGCAACTGACAAAAAAGTCGTCTGCCAGCTCTGCCCTCACGGATGTCGCATAAGTGAAGGGGAAAGGGGTGTTTGCCGGGTAAGGGTCAATGTAGATGGAAAACTGTATAGTAAAAACTATGGCCTATGCACACCCTTAACTGTTGACCCTATTGAAAAAAAGCCCTTATACCACTTTTATCCGGGCAAGAACATTTTATCCGTCGGGACATATGGCTGTAACTTTAAATGTGCTTATTGTCAAAACTGGTACTTGGCCCATGCCGAACCTGCTCTAGTTCCCTTGAAGCCTGTTCAGATTGTTGAAGCAGCCAAGAGATTGCAAGAACAGGATAACATCGGGATTGCCTATACTTACTCAGAACCGACGGTCTGGTATGAATTTGTATATGACACGGCTAAACTGGCCAAAGAGGCCGACCTGTTAAACGTGCTGGTAACCAACGGTTATATCGAAGAAAAGCCCTTAAAAGAGCTTCTTCCCTTGATCGATGCTTGGAATATCGATCTCAAAGCTTTTCAGGAGGACTTTTACCGCCAGTATATTCGAGGAGACTATAAGCCGGTCCTTAGAACCATTGAAACTGTTTTAAAGGCTGGTTGTCATGTAGAATTGACTACCCTTTTGGTGACTGAAAAAAATGACAGTGCAGAGGAGATTGAAGCTTTAAGCCAGTGGTGTGTCACGCAGCTGGGAAAAGATGTACCGCTTCACTTTTCCAGGTATTTTCCCAATTACCGTTTGAATTTACCGCCAACTCCTCTTACCAGTATGGAAAAGGCTTATAATATAGCAAAAACTAAGCTCAATTATGTTTATCTTGGTAATGCGCCGGAATTAGGAAAAAGCAACACCTATTGTCCACGGTGCAACGAATTACTTATCCTGCGTTCCGGCTATTACATCAAGGTAAGAGGTGTGGAGCATAATAAATGTGCTTTTTGTGGCCAAAAGCTGCCCATAATTGGGCTTTAAGATAACTCAGTAAGGAGCTGGAAAATTGCTTGTTCCAGCTTTTGAGTTAACTCCGTCACGGCAGCTTTGTCAACTTTCTCTATTTGGGTTGGTACCTGGATGGGCTGACCGATTTTTACCCGTACTTGTCTGAAAAAACCTTTAGTACCTTGGACAGCTACAGGCAAAATCGGTGCTCCGCTTTTAAGGGCGATCATAGCGGCTCCGCCTTTAAAAGGAGTTAACTTGGCTTCAGTACGGTTACGATGCCCTTCGGGGAAAATGCCAAAGCACCTGTTTTGGGACAGAATTTGTAAGGCTGCCCTCAAGGCTCCTCTATCTCCTAAGCCACGTTTGACAGGAAAAGCGTTGAGAGCTTTAATAATTGATTTTAAAATAGGAATATGAAATAATTCTTCTTTAGCTACGAAGTTTATTTCCCGGTCAAAAACAGCTCCTACTACAACCGGATCCAAATAACTGATATGATTAGCGGCAACGATTACCGGTCCGTGACTAGGCATGTTGTTTTGACCTTCAACTTTGATGTTTCTAAATACTTTTAAATAAACACGACATATAACACGAGCAAAACTATAGAAGTTCATCGGTTCACCCCGCCAATTATCCTCATCATTAATATTATAGCTAAAAACCAGTGGAAGGGAAATTAGGCGAGGTAAACTTAGCTAGAGTGTTACCGCCCTCTAGCTTTAATCCGAGAAAACAAGAAAATGTTCGCTATTTTATCCTTGATTTAGAAAGAGAGGACAACAAAGGATTGTTCTGAGAATAGAGGAGGATCAACATGAGTGATTTATACAAAGCAGCGCAAGTAGTGATGAAGGACTGTATGGGTGTTAGACCGGGGGAAAAAGTAGTAGTTGTGGCAGATACCCCGCTTCAGCATCTCGGCCAGATCATGTTTGAGGCGGCGGTTAACGCTCAGGCTGAAGCACAATTACTGATCATGACACCAAGGGCAAGTAATGGCCAGGAACCACCAGCTCCTGTGGCCGGGGCCCTTTTGGAAGCTGATGTGGCTTTGCTTGTTACTTCCAAATCGTTGTCTCATACTAGAGCCAGAAAAGATGCTAACAATAAAGGAGTACGCATTGCGTCATTGCCTGGTTTAACAGCAGAAGTTATGGCTCGAACTTTAAGCTCAGGTTATGAATCCATTGCGGCCCAATGTGTACTTTATGCTGAAAGGCTAAGCCGGGGAAATAATGTTACTGTGACTACCGAACTAGGCACAAACCTGACTTTTTCCATAGCTAATCGTCAAGGAGTGGCTGATACAGGTTTACTGAGGGAGCCGGGAATGTTTGGAAATCTGCCGGCAGGTGAAGCCTATATAGCTCCGGTAGAAGGAACGGCGCAAGGAACCCTGGTTATCGACGGATCAATGGCCGCCATTGGGCTTATTGGTGAGCCTATTGTCATTAGAGTAGAAAACGGGCTGGCTGTGGAGATAAGCGGGGGAAAAGAAGCCGAAAAGCTGAACCAGCTCATGGAAAAGCATGGGCCAAAGGCCCGCAACATTGCTGAACTGGGTATCGGTTTAAACCCCCAAGCTTTACTGACCGGGGTAGTAATCGAAGATGAAAAAGTGCAGGGCAGTATTCATATCGCCTTAGGGGATAACAGCACTTTCGGCGGTACGGTTGAAGTAGACAGCCATTTAGACGGTGTTATCACCAATCCTACAGTCACTATTGATGGAGAGCAGATCATCAAACAAGGCAAATTGCTTTTGCCTTAGCTTATTGGGGGTGGAGATTTGTCTCAGCGTAAAGGTGTAATTTTAGTCTTGCTGGCATCAGTTTTTTTCGGCTTGGAAGGTATTTTTTCCAAACTGGCCTATGCAAGCGGGGTTACCTATCTTTCAACGGTTACCCTTCGCGCTTTATTTGCCGGATTTGTCCTCTTAATTGTCATAGCTTTGGCCCGGATCAATTTTAAAGTTCCAAAAAAATTAATTGGCTTTTTAGGCCTTTTAACTGTCCTTTTTACAGTGAACGGGGCTAGCTTGTACAAAGCACTGGAACTACTTCCTGCTTCACTGGCAATTTTATTTTTTTATTCCTTTCCTGTTTTTACCTGCTTATTTGACTATTTGATTAAAAAGGAAAGGTTGGATCAACGTAAATTACTGGCTTTGGCTTTATCCCTAAGCGGCTTAGCCCTGTTACAATTTAGTTCCCTTGGTACTTTACCGCTTAGTGGAGTGCTTTTTGCTTTTACTGCTTCCCTTGCCAATGCTTTGTTTATGGTATTGTCACCTCTAATTTTAAAAGAAATCCATGAATTAACTTTAACTTGCTGGATGTTTATTGGAAGCGCTGTTTTTTATCTGCTGATAGGAGGTTGGACTGGCAGCCTAGACTTTAGCAGTTTGACCTTGCAAGGTTGGATCTACTTGATTTTACTGGGCTTGATTTCAACTGCGGCTGCTAATGTCGCTCTGATTTACGGTTTAGGAGCCGTAGGTTCTTCTACGGCAGCTATAGTTCAAACCTTGGAACCTGTAGTTACTGCAGTTTTGGCCTTTCTAGTCTTTAAAGAAAGGTTAAGCGGCTGGCAGCTTTTAGGGGCGATGCTGGTTATAGCTGCCGTGATTCTACCTAATTTAAATGTAGAAGATCAGAGAAAAAATAAAAAGGTCCAAGAAGTTCAAAAGAACGCCTAGGGGGAACTTAGGCGTTCTTTTTTCACATTTCTATTTTATTTTGGGGAGAATTCTCTTTAGGCTTAATAAGTTTGTTTTGCTCGCTGGTCAGCAGATCTAATTCTTGTTTTTCATCGGGAAGGATCTGGCAGCTTCCGTCAAAAATCACCTCAGCCATGCTTAACCTCCTAAGTATTTTCTGCTTTTACAGCAAATAGAATTAATAGAAAGGGTTTTACTGCATCAGTTTTTTTTATTATTATAGCCAGTTTGTGAATAAGATATTTCCCGGTTATTTCGAGTCTATCTAGAAATATTTTATCCCTTCGACATATTGTGACCGTTTTCTGAATAAGGTATGCCTTAAGATATTACAAGAGAATTTTTTAAAGGAGATATAAGCAGTGCTAACAACAATTCCGCAAACAATTAATAAAACTAATTGTAAATCTGGTGGGCGAGGAAGCACAGCTTTTCAGAAGTCTTTGCAAAGGAGAAAAACAGTAACCAAAAGAAAAAAAGCCGAGGTTTCTCTTACCAGGTTGGAACAGGCTGAGCTGATCAGCCAAATGGCTGCTGGCATTGCCAATGAGATCAGAAATCCATTAACCATCATCAGCGGTTATATTCAATTGCTGCGCGGCAGGGAGGAATTGGCCCATTTACGCGGTTATTTTACTGCTATAGAAGAAGCGATTAGACAAACAGATTCTCTAATAGATGATTTTTTAACAATAGCTCAGCAAAAACAGGTCCAGCTGGCATTGGTAGATTTGAATCAGGTTATCCTGGAAATTTTACCTTCTTTGCAGCTTAAGGCCGAGCAGACCAATTGCCGGATTAAGACCGATTTGGCCAGTAATGTGCCTATGCTGGTAGATACTAAAGAGATTAGACAATTAGTTAAAATCATGGTTAAAAACGGACTGGAGGCCATGCCTAAAGGCGGAACTCTTACCATAAAAACCTACGTGGAAAACAAAGAAGTGGTTCTGGCTATTCGTGATCAGGGCAAGGGAATACCTCCCGAAGTTGTCGGCAGGCTCGGCACACCTTTTCTGTCCACCAAGAAAGATGGAAGCGGTTTGGGACTGGCCGTTTGCCAAGGTATAGCTGCCAGACATGGAGCCAGCATTTATGTGCGAACAGGTAAACAAGGCACAACCTTCTATATCCACTTTCCCATTTCGAATAATAAATAAAATATAAAAATTTCTCTGCAAAAAAGCAGGAAAATAGCTCTTTATCGCTAAACTTACTCGATAAGATACTTTTTTGGCTCTAAAAACATTTCAATGAGTGGGGAGTGGCTAATATTGAAATACGCAGGTGCTTTGTGGGAAAAGGCAAAAACATTAAGAGATTCAGAGGATTACAAATCATTTATTGAAAGTTCTAAAGAAAAGCACGGTTATGACGTTACCGGAATGTTTCGAGCCGAGAATGGTAGGGCGGTATGCATTAATTGTGGAGGACATGTAGAAGGAACTCTTTCAGGCCTATATCGCTGTGATGATTGTGGAGCTGTAGCTATTAAAGTGTGGAATTTGTAAAAGAAGAGGGAAATTTGTAAAAAATAGATAAAACTTGAAAAAACAGACTAAAAAGACATGCAAGAGGGCATGTCTTTTAATATACTAGATATAGTAAGTTATTCATATCTTGCTTTAAGGTTGTTTTACAAGGTTTAAATAAGGGGGTTTTATATTTGCGCTTAGTTATTACTCAAGAGGCGCAGGAATATATTAGGCAGAAGAAATATCAACAAGTCTATGTTACTTTGGAAAAAAGAGGAGGGTGAAGCGGTAGCTTTGTACCTGCAGTGTTTGTAGGTAAGCCTATCAGCCTTGACCTATACGATCAGTACAAAGTCGGAGAAATTGAAGCCTATATTTTAAAAGATACTTTCTCAGCAGTAGAAGTTTTTTTAGTCAAATATGAAAACCATAAGTATTTAGATGTGCATGCCGAATTCTTGCCAAGTTATTGATCTAAAAGTATCATATGACCGACAAAATTTTATGATTTCAGTTATAATTATATTATAAGATAATAAAAAGATTCCAAAAATTGCTATACTACGGTGGGATTAGGAGGCTATAAAGGAATGGATGATTTACAATACCTGTCCAAAGAAAAACTAATAGCCGAACTAGAAAAAACCCGCCAAATGCTTGCCATCTTAGAGCAAAAAAACGAGATCATGGCTAAGGAATTAAATTATTGTAGAGATAGAATCAATACTTTATTGATAGCTAAGGAGCGAGCACTAAAATTAGCTGAGGTTGACTATCTAACAGGCTTGTTAAATCGACGAGCATTTATCAAACGGTTAGAAGGTGAATTAAATCGTTCTAAGCGGGCAGGTACTTCCTTAAGTATAATCTTTGCAGATATTGATCACTTTAAAGAGATCAATGATACTTATGGACATTTGGTCGGTGACTTAGTTTTGAGAAAATTTGCAAAACTGCTTGTTAAGATGTGCCGCAATTACGATTTCCTTTGCCGCTATGGTGGAGAAGAATTTCTTATCTGCCTTCCTGACACTCCAAGTGAACAAGCCTATCAAATAGCTCAACGAATTAGCACAGCTTTAACAGATTGGTATGTTAAAATACCGGATTCGGAAAAAATCATAATGGTAACTTCCAGTTTTGGGGTAACAACGAGCGCACATGATGGAAAAGAAACAGTAAAGAAGTTACTGCAAAAAGTCGATTCTGCTTTGTATAAGGCTAAGTTGAACGGTAGAAATCGAGTGGAGATTTGTTAACAAAGTAAGATAAGCGAGAATAACCGCCCTTCAAAGGGTGGTTATTTTATTTTGCAGAAAAATTAATAAAACTATTGAATAATTATACACTCAAATGTATAATTATTAACAAGTTCGGTAGGGAGTTGATTTTATGATCAAAGCAAGTGTAATTGGAGCGACCGGTTATACAGGTGTTGAACTGGTTCGCTTATTAGATAAACACGAACAGGTAGAACTAAAATATTTGACATCCCAGACCTATGAAGGCCAGGAATATGCCAGCGTCTATCCTAATCTAGCAGGCTATTGTACTAAAGAATGTGTGGCAGGAGACATTTCCAAGATTGTCGCCGAAAGTGATGTCATCTTTGTAGCTCTTCCTCACGGCCATGCCGTAGAAGTAGCCAAGAAAGCTGACGCTCAGGGCAAAAAGTTGATAGATTTGGGTGCAGATTTTCGTTTTGATGACGGAGCTATTTATGAAAAGTGGTATAAAGTAGCTCATGGAGATCACGAGCTTTTAAGTAAATCAGTTTATGGCTTACCGGAAATAAACCGGGCAGAGATTAAAGAGGCTAGTATAATTGGCAATCCCGGTTGTTATCCTACCAGCGTGATCCTGGGTTTGGCACCGGCCTTACAGCACAAATTGATCGAGCCCAATTCCATCATTATCGACGCTAAATCAGGAGTGTCCGGGGCAGGCCGGAAATTAGCTTTAACCAGCCATTTTGTTGAGGTCAACGAAAACATCAATGCTTATGGGGTGGGAAATCATCGCCATACACCGGAGATTGAACAAGAATTAGGCAAACTTGCCGGGGAAAGCTTAACCGTATCTTTTACTCCCCATTTAGTACCTATGACTAGGGGAATTCTGAGCACAATTTATGCTACTTTAAAAGGCAATTGGACTACGGCGGAGGTGCGAAAAATCTTTCAGGATTTTTATCATGATGAACCTTTCGTCCATCTCCTGCCGGAAGGCCAGTGGCCCCACACTAAGTGGGTATACGGTTCCAATAATTGTCATCTTAATCTGCTGGTAGATCCGAGAACGAATCGTTTAATAATAACCTCAGCCATTGACAATCTAATCAAAGGGGCAGCCGGTCAGGCAGTACAGAATATGAACCTGCTCTTTGATTTACCGGAGACGACGGGACTTTTGGTACCGGGAATGGTTCCATAGTTCAGTCACCAGTTCTAAATACATTACTTTTTCTAACTGGCGACTGGCGACTTGGGACCGGGGACTTTTCTTACAATAACAAATTGACTGGAGAGAAAAGAGATGAATGAGTATAAATTAATTCCAGGCGGAATAACCGCCGTTCAAAGCTTTAAGGCTTCCGGCGTTCACGCCGGCCTAAAAAAAGCTAAAAAAGATTTGGCTTTAATCTATTCTGAATTACCTGCTGTGGCAGCAGGAGTGTTTACTACCAATAAAGTTAAGGCAGCGCCTTTACTTTACGATATGGAACAATTAAAGGCACCTACTTGCAGGGCAATAGTTGTTAACAGCGGAAATGCCAACGCTTGTACAGGCGTGCAGGGCTTGGAAGATGCAAAGGCAATGGCCGTCAAAACTGCTGAAGAACTGGGTTGCAAGGTAGAAGAAGTTTTAGTTAGCTCAACCGGTGTGATAGGAGTCAGGATGCCCATGGATAAAGTGCTGGCAGGTATTCCTAAAGCTGTTCAGGAGTTGTCAGCTGAGGGCGGGCCCCTGGCTGCAGAAGCTATCATGACTACCGATACCTTTCCTAAGGAAATCAGTTTTAAATTTGAACTGGCCGGTCAGGAAGTAACCATAGGGGCCATGGCCAAAGGCTCAGGCATGATTCATCCCAATATGGGCACCATGTTAGGTTTTATAACTACCGATGCGGCCATAACTAAGGACCTGTTGCAGGAGACTTTGGTAGCCGTAGTGGAAAAAACCTTTAATATGATTACCGTAGACGGGGATACCAGCACTAATGATATGGTTGTAGTTTTAGCCAACGGGTCGGCCGGAAATAAACTTTTGACCAGTAAAGATGATCCGGGCTACCAAAGCTTCTACGATGCCTTAAGCTTTGCCTGTACCTACTTGGCTAAAGAAATTGCCAGAGACGGTGAAGGAGCTACTAAGCTATTGACCGTCCAAGTTTTAGCGGCTCTTACTGAACAGGATGCCAGGCTGGCAGCTAAGGCTGTCTGCAGTTCCAGTTTAGTTAAAACCGCTCTTTTCGGTGAAGATGCCAACTGGGGCAGAATTTTGGCGGCTATCGGCTATTCGGGTGCAGAATTCGATCCTGGCAAGGTAAGAATCTGGATTAAAAGCGAAGCAGGAGAAGAACAGGTAGCTGACGGAGGTGCCGGACTTCTCTTTGATGAGGAAAAAGCCAAAAAGATTTTGGCGGCGGAAGAAGTGTTTATTGTAGTTGACTTAAATCAGGGTGAAGCCGAGGCAACGGCCTGGGGCTGCGATTTGACCTACGATTACGTTAAAATAAACGGAAGCTACAGGACTTAGGAGTGAAGGAAAATGGTTTTAACAGCATTAGAAAAAGCAGCTATCTTAGTTGAGGCTTTACCCTACATCAAAAAGTTTTACGGGAAGACCGTAGTCATTAAATACGGCGGTCATGCCATGGTGAACGAAGAGTTAAAGCAAGCGGTTTTACAAGATGTAATCCTGATGAAGTTTGTCGGTATGCATCCGGTGTTGGTTCATGGTGGCGGGCCGGAAATAAACAATATGTTAAAACGTCTGGACCTCAAATCTGATTTTGTCCATGGTATGCGAATTACTGATGAGGAAACCATGGAAATAGTAGAAATGGTCTTAGCCGGTAAGGTTAACAAAGATATTGTGGCCGGAATTAATCGCATTGGTGGCAAGGCCGTAGGCTTAAGCGGCAAGGACGGGAAGCTGATTGAAGCCAGGAAAAAGCTGGAATACACCACTGATGAAGAAGGAAGAAAAGTAGCTATCGATTTAGGTTTTGTCGGTGAAGTAAAAAAGATTAATCCTCAGATCATTAAGACTGTTGTTGACGAAGGCTACATTCCGGTAATTGCTCCCATTGGCGTTGGCGATGCGGGTGAGAGCTATAATATTAACGCCGATTATGTGGCAGGTGAAATTGCCGGGGCACTGCAAGCAGATAAATTTGTCCTGTTAACCGATGTAGAAGGTATCTTTGAAAATTATGAGGAAAAGACTTCCTTAATCTCCTCCTTGCATATTCAGGATATTCCTGGCTATATCAAACGGGGAGTCATCAGCGGAGGGATGATTCCCAAAGTGGAATGCTGTGTTAATGCTTTAAATCAAGGCGTGGAAAAAGCTCACATTATTGACGGTCGAATCCCTCATTCTATTCTTTTAGAGATCTTCACAGATGAGGGGATTGGTACCATGGTAGTGAAAGAATAGGAGGGGAAAGAGTTGTCGAATCAGGAACTTATCGCTTTAGGACAAAAGTATTTGATGAATACTTATGGCCGCCAGCCTATTGTCCTCGTCAAAGGACAGGGTACACGAGTATATGATGCTGACGGCCGGTCCTATTTAGACTTTGTCGGTGGTTTGGCCGTAAACTCTTTAGGCCATTGCCATCCAAGCGTCGTGGCGGCCATCCAAGAGCAGGGGATGAAGCTTCTCCACTGTTCTAATCTCTATTGGATAGAGCCGCAAATAAAATTAGCTCAAATTTTAGTGGAAAATTCCTGCCTGGATAAGGTGTTCTTCGCTAACAGCGGGTCAGAAGCCAATGAAGGAGCCATCAAACTTGCCAGGAAGTATGCCAAAGTAACTTACGGTGAAGGAAAATACGAGGTCATAACTATTAAACAGTCTTTTCACGGCCGGACTTTAGCAACTCTGGCGGCTACAGGTCAGGATAAGTTTCATCAGGATTTCCAGCCTTTGCCTCCTGGTTTTACTTATGTACCACTAGGTGATTTGGATGCCTTAAAAAAAGCAATCAATCCAAAGACTTGTGCTATCATGCTAGAACCAATTCAGGGTGAAGGCGGGGTAAATGTACCGACCGTAGCTTACCTGCAGGAAGTGCAAAAGCTTTGCCGGGAAAACGGTCTACTGCTAATACTTGATGAGGTTCAAGTAGGTATGGGCAGAACCGGCACCTTGTTTGCTTATGAACAGTTTGGTGTAGAGCCTGATATTCTAACCTTAGCCAAAGCTTTAGGCGGTGGAGTAGCCATCGGGGCATTTCTGGCTAAAGAAGAAGTAGCTGCTGCTTTTAGACCTGGTGATCACGGCTCAACTTTCGGCGGCAATCCTTTTGCTACAGCAGTAGGGCTGGCTGCTGTCCAGACTCTCTTAAAGCCGGGATTCTTGGAACACGTTGTTCAGATGGGTGCATATTTACAAGAGCGGTTAAATAAACTGCAAAGCAAATATTCCTGTATCAAAGAAGTACGGGGTAAAGGTTTGATCTGGGGCTTGGAACTGGATCGACCGGGAGCGGAGATAGTTACGAAATGCCTGGAAGAGGGTTTACTGATCAATTGCACTAACAGTACGGTACTCCGCTTATTACCTCCCTTAATCGTAACCGCTGAAGAGATCGACCAAGCTGTGGCGATTATGGAGAAAACGTTTCAAACAGTTAAGAGCTGAAAGAGAAGAGTAAAAAGTTAAAAGTTAAGAGTTGTTCGGTGAGGACATAGGTAGTAAAAATGGTTCAAGAGATGGGTAACACTTTTTTATAGATAAAATCAGGATTAGAAAAAGAATTTAGCCTAACTAAAATTTAAAATTATTAATTCAAAATTAAGAAACGGGAGAGTTGAGAAAGATGAAAAAAGTTGTATTAGCTTATTCTGGTGGTTTGGATACCTCGATTATCATACCTTGGTTAAAGGAAAACTACGGCTATGAGGTAATCTGCGTAGTCGGTGATGTTGGTCAGGGTGAAGAATTGGAACATCTGGAAGAAAAGGCTCTTAAGTCCGGGGCCAGTAAGATCTACATCGAAGATCTAAAAGAAGAATATGTAAAAGATTTTATCTGGCCAACCCTAAAAGCCGGAGCTATTTACGAAGGTAAGTATCTTTTGGGAACATCTACTGCCCGGCCGGTCATTGCCAAAAAGTTGGTAGAAATTGCTGAAAAAGAAGGGGCAGAAGCTATAGCCCACGGTGCTACCGGTAAGGGAAACGACCAGGTCCGGTTTGAGCTTACCATCAAAGCCCTAAACCCGGATCTTAAAATTATTGCTCCCTGGAGGATTTGGGACATCAGGTCCAGGGAGGATGCCATTGACTATGCGGCAAAAAGAGGAATTCCTGTCCCTGTAACTAAAGAAAAAATTTATAGTATGGACCGTAACCTCTGGCACTTAAGCCATGAAGGGGGCGACCTGGAAGATCCTTGGAACGAACCTAAAGATGATCTTTTCCTGATCATCACTCCACCGGAAAAGGCACCCGATAAACCTACTTATATAGAAATCGAATTTGAAAAGGGTATTCCGGTAAAAATCGACGGTCAGGCTTACGGCCCGGTAGAGCTTATTGAAAAATTAAATATACTGGCAGCGGAAAACGGCATTGGTATTGACGATATGGTAGAAAATCGTCTGGTGGGCATTAAATCCCGGGGTGTCTACGAAACTCCTGGCGGAACCATACTGTATAAAGCCCATAAAGAGCTGGAATACCTGACCTTAGACCGGCAGACCATGCATTTCAAAGAACTGGTAGCTGCCAAATATGCTGAACTGGTTTATGACGGAATGTGGTATTCTACCATTCGCAAGGCCTTAGACGCTTTCGTTGATGTAACCCAGGAAAACGTAACCGGAACCGTAAGAATGAAACTGTACAAAGGAAATTGTACCGTGGCAGGTACTAAATCGCCATATTCTCTCTACAATCCTGAATTGGCTACTTTTAGCAAGGATGAAATGTATAATCATAAAGACGCAGAAGGCTTTATCAACCTGTTTGGCCTGCCTCTCAAAGTCAAGGCTTTGCTTGACCGCAAAGTAAATAAGTAATACCTGGGGATTTTCCTTCCACATTAGTTTACTCCCTCCCGCCACAAACATGACAGGAGGGAGTATTAATACTAATAACTCTTAAATAACTTACACTCTACCGGGAGCTTCAAAACGATTAGCAACTGGAGACTGGTTTGTCCCTTAAACTTAGCTGATTGGAGTTGAAAGCATGAAATTATGGGGCGGAAGATTTGAAAAGGAAACGGATCACCTGGTGGAAGATTTTCATTCTTCCATTTCTTTTGATCAGCGCTTGTACAAGCAGGACATTAGGGGAAGCATAGCTCATGCCCGTATGTTAGGCAAGATAGGAGTCTTGACAGAGGGAGAGGTTCAAACCTTAGTTCAAGGGCTTGAGAATATTTTGCACGATATAGAGAATGGCCTGGTTGAATTTGAAATCGGAGCCGAAGACATTCACATGAACATAGAAAAGCTTTTAACCGAGCGGGTAGGGGAAGTAGGGAAAAAGCTTCATACAGCCAGGAGCAGGAACGACCAAGTGGCGTTGGATGTCAAAATGTATGTAAAGGAAGAGATTAAAGCCATAAGCTCCTTGCTTCTTGCCCTTCAAAAGGAAATACTTGCTTTAAGCGAAAAACATGTAGAAACGGTTATGCCGGGCTATACTCATCTTCAGAAAGCTCAGCCCATTACCTTTGGCCATCATTTAATGGCTTATTTTCAAATGTTCAGCCGGGATTATGAGAGGTTTCAGGACTGTTACAAGAGAACGGATTACATGCCCTTAGGCTCTGGAGCTTTGGCCGCCACTAGCTTTCCTCTGGACAGGGAGATGGTTGCCCGGGAGCTTGGTTTTGCCCATATTACGGCTAACAGCTTAGACGGGGTCAGTGACCGGGATTACGTTATTGAGTTTATCGCCGCTTCTTCCCTTTTAATGATGCACTTTAGCCGGCTGTGCGAAGAAATCATTCTCTGGTCTTCCGATGAATTTCGTTTTATTGAATTAGATGACGCTTACAGTACCGGTTCCAGCATCATGCCCCAGAAGAAAAATCCCGACGTGGCGGAACTGATCAGGGGCAAAACCGGCCGAGTCTACGGGCATTTAATGGGAATGTTAACTGTTATGAAATCCCTGCCTTTGGCTTACAACAAGGATATGCAAGAAGATAAGGAGGCTTTATTTGATACGGTTGACACCGTAAAAAAATGTCTCCTGACTTTCACACCCATGCTTAAGACCATGCAAATCAATGCGCAGCGAATGGCTGAAGGCGCTAGAGGAGGCTTTACTAACGCTACGGATGTAGCTGATTACCTGGTTAAAAAAGGACTGCCTTTCAGAGAAGCCCATGCCGTTGTAGGTCAACTGGTTTTAAAGTGCGTCCGGGAAAAGCGTGCTTTAGATGATCTGACCTTAGACGAATTTAAGACCGTCTCTCCTGTTTTTGAGGAGGACGTTTACCAGGCAATAGATGTCCTGGAATGTGTAGCCAAGCGCAAAGTACCGGGTGGGCCTGCCAAAGAAACTGTACTGGCCAGTATCCAGGCCGGAAAGCTTTGGCTGGCTGAAGCAGAAGCAGCTTTAACTTAATCATCTTTTGTTTTCCTAAAACACCTTCCGGTAAATTATGTCGGAAGGTGTTTTGCTTAGGAGACTCCGATCAAGTTGCTCGACCTTATTGAAAAAAAGTCAGTTCCGACTTAATGAGGACTAAAACCGTTTCTGACAAAATTTAACTGCAACATATCCAGAAATTAGGATATAAAACTATTGTAAAATACCTTGAAGCCTTGTAAAAATTAGGATAAAATCTTAAACAATATAGGCAGGATAAGTAGGACAGTAGGTTGGGGCGTTATTTAAGTTAAAAAGTAGAATGGAAGGATGGGAAAAATATGAAATTTTTGGTAGTTGTCCTCTATGTTTTGGTAGTTTTAGCCATTGCTATTTACAGCATGCGTAAAAACACCAACGTGGATGAATTTTTCTTAGGGGGACGGTCCCTTGGACCTTGGGTATCGGCTTTTGCCTATGGAACCACTTACTTTAGTGCAGTGGTCTTCATCGGCTATGCCGGTAAAACAGGCTGGGGCTTTGGCCTGTCCTCTCTCTGGATTGTCCTAGGCAATGCTTTTTTTGGTACCATGCTTGCCTGGCTTGTTTTAGCCAAACCTACCCGCCAACTTACGGTAAGGCTTAATGCCTTAACCATGCCCGAATTTTTAGTTGCCCGTTTTGCCAGCCCTTTCTTGAAGACTGTCTCCGCCTTGATTATCTTCTTATTTTTAGTACCTTATTCAGCTTCCGTTTACATGGGCTTGACTTATTTGTTTGAAGAAATCTTTCAAATTCCCTTTAACTATGCCCTCTTTTTCATTGCCGCATTAACCGGGTTGTACTTGGTTTTAGGCGGCTACCGAGCCGTTGCCTTAACTGACTTTTTCCAGGGCATAATTATGATTATCGGGGCCATCCTGCTGGTCTTTTACGTGGTAAAAGATTCTCATGTAGGGGGACTTGCACAAGGAATTGCCAGGCTAAAGGAGTTAGATCCCCAACTTGTTCAAGCTGTCGGTCCCGGTGGCTTTACGGCTCTTGCTTCCCTGGTAATTCTGACTAGCCTAGGGGCCTGGGGGCTTCCCCAGATGGTTCAGAAATTTTATTCTATTAAGAATGAACGATCCATTAAGCCTGCAGTGATCGTTTCAACGGTTTTTTCTTTTGTGATTGCCTTTGGGGCTTACTTTACTGGAGTTTTTGGCAGGCTTTTCTTTAATAACAAAATGCCGACTTTGGGCGGAGTGGCCAATCCGGACCTTATCATGCCCCAGATCATTAGCCTTGCCTTACCAGAGTGGGTAGGGGTTTTGATTCTCATGTTGATCTTGGCTGCTTCCATGTCTACTCTGGCTTCTTTGGTTCTGGTGTCAAGTTCGGCTATCGCCATGGACCTGCTCAAAGGATCAATTTTACCAGATTTAGATAAGAAAAAAGCTGTTACCCTTATGCGCGTCTTATGTGCTGTCTTTATCGCTTTATCTGTCTACATTGCCTTAAGGCCCACATTTATCATGACCTTGATGGCCCTTTCCTGGGGCACTATCGCCGGTTCTTTTTTAGCTCCCTATTTATACGGCTTATTCTGGCGTGGAACCACCAAAGCAGGGGCATGGGCCGGGCTGCTAACCGGCTTTGGAATTTCGGTTATCTTTCCGATAATCTACCGGATGAATTCCGGTGTGATTCCTACTATCGGCTCGGCAGCCATGATAGTGCCACTGTTCATAGTGCCTTTGGTAAGCCTGTTTACACCTGCTTTTTCTGAAGAACATCTACAGAAAGTTTACGGTACGCCCAGTGAAAGAACATATGGCTTTAAGCCGAAAAGACAGCTAGGATCGGAGGAAATTTAAGGTATAGAAGGTACTAACTGTGGGGGTGACATACCCCCACTGATTATTAGCTGAACATCGTGTCGGCCTTTGAGAAATAGAATTAACAGGGAGAGGTTGATAAAAGATGATCTGGAATGAAGAAATGGAGTGTATGGCAAGAGAGAAAAGACGAAATTTACAATTTCAGCGTCTTAAGGAGACCTTAAACAGGGTATATGAGCGGGTTCCATTTTACCGGCAAGCTTTTGACGAAAGAGGCATTAAACCTGATGACATAAAGAGCCTGGAAGATTTGCCTAAGCTTCCTTTTACCACCAAAGCTGACCTGAGGGACCATTATCCTTATGGCTTATTTGCAGTTTCCCGCAAAGATTTGGTGAGAATTCATGCCTCTTCAGGCACTACAGGCAAGCCTACGGTAGTAGGTTATACCAAAAATGATTTGGAAACCTGGGCAGAATGTGTGGCCCGCTTGATTGTCATGTCGGGTGGGACAGCTGAAGACATCGCCCAAGTAGCCTTTGGCTATGGCTTATTTACAGGTGCTTTTGGTCTTCATTATGGCCTAGAAAAAATCGGCGCTACGGTCGTACCTGCCTCAGTTGGAAATACGGAACGACAGATTATGGTCATGCAGGATTTTGAAACGACCATTTTAATCAGTACACCTTCTTACGCTCTCTACATGGCTGAAGTAGCGGAGCAAATGGGGGTTGATACGGCTAAGCTGCCTTTGCGTTTAGGGCTTTTTGGTTCGGAGGGTTGGACGGAGGAAATGCGCAAAGAACTGGAACAGCGCTGGCATATTACAGCTACGGATAATTACGGTTTAAGTGAAGTTATCGGCCCCGGTGTCTCCGGAGAATGTTTATTCAAAAACGGTATGCATATTAACGAAGACCACTTTATTGTGGAGATTATTGACCCTGAAACAGGAGAACCCTTGCCGGAAGGAAAGGCAGGAGAAGTGGTGATCACCACTATCACCAAGGAAGCATTCCCGCTTATTCGTTACCGTACGAAAGATATTTCGGCTCTTAGCAACGAAAGGTGTGTCTGTGGCCGGACAACGGCCCGAATGACTAAAATTAAAGGTAGAACCGATGATATGCTGATCATCAAGGGAGTGAATGTATTCCCTTCTCAAATAGAAAGTGTTTTAATAGACATAGAAGGAGTTGCACCTCAGTATCAACTGGTAATCAGGAAAAAAGGCTATCTAGATGATCTGGAAGTAAGGGTTGAATTTAAAGAAGATTGGTTTACCGGCAGGTTTAGTGATTTAGAAGCTTTGGAAGAACGTATAACTCGCAAACTTGAAAGCGTCTTATCCTTATCAGCTAAAGTAAAGCTGGTTGAGCCTAAATCTTTGACTCGTTTTGAAGGAAAAGCTAAGAGAGTTATTGACCTGAGAAATAGAAACTAGATTAGAAAGGAGAGACCTATGAAAAAACTTCTATCAGGTAATGAAGCCATTGCCAGAGGAGCCTATGAGGCAGGCGTAAGAGTTGCTGCAGCTTATCCCGGCACACCAAGTACAGAAATTTTAGAGAATATTGTCAATTACCCTGAGATTTATGCCGAATGGTCACCCAATGAGAAAGTAGCCTTAGAAGTGGGTATTGGAGCCTCTATCGCCGGGGCCAGGGTGTTGGTTGCCATGAAACACGTAGGTGTTAATGTTGCAGCCGACCCGCTGATGACGGTGGCTTATACAGGTGTTAACGGAGGACTGGTCTTGGTTTCTGCTGATGATCCGGGTATGCATAGCTCTCAGAATGAGCAGGATAACCGTTTTTTTGCTAAATTTGCCCAAATACCCCTCCTAGAGCCCAGCGACAGCCAGGAAGCTAAAGACATGCTGAAGATAGCTTATACCATCAGTGAAAAATTTGATACCCCCGTACTTTTAAGAACTACTACTCGAGTAGCTCATTCCAAATCCCTGGTAGAGCTGGAAAATCGGGAAGAGGTTACTCTTAAGGATTATGAAAAAAATGCTAAAAAGTATGTGATGCTTCCGGCTTTTGCTCGCCTGCGTCACCCGCTGGTGGAGGAAAGACGGGAGAAACTTAGGCAATATAACGAGTCTAGTCAGCTGAACAGAGTTGAAAAAGGCAGCCGGAAGATTGGTGTTATAACCAGTGGGGTGGCTTATCAATATGTTAAAGAAGCTTTGCCTGAAGCAAGTGTCTTAAAGCTGGGGATGACTTATCCCTTGCCAAAAAAGCTAATCTCAGAGTTTGTCAAGTCAGTGGAAACCTGTTATGTAATTGAAGAGTTGGAGCCTTTCCTGGAAGAACAACTTAAAGCTTGGGGCCTTAAGGTAATTGGGAAAGAAGTGTTTTCTAGAATCGGAGAGTTAAGTCCGGAAATAATTGCTCAAAAATTAGGTAGACAAGCTCAGGCAGAAGTGGCCGCCGGCGGCACCACCGAAGCTATCCCAGTCCGGCCACCGGTACTTTGCCCGGGCTGTCCTCACCGGGCTGTTTTTTACACCCTTAAAAAATTAGATTTAATTGTGACGGGCGATATTGGCTGTTATACCCTTGGAGCAACATCTCCCCTGACCAGCATGGATACTTGTATTTGTATGGGAGCCAGCATCGGGATGGCTCATGGGATGGAAAAAGCCCGGGGTAAGGAGTTTGCTAAACGAGTAGTTGCGGTTATAGGTGATTCTACCTTTATCCATTCGGGCATAACAGGGCTGGTTAACATGGTTTATAACTCGGGTGTAAGCACTGTCCTTATTTTAGATAACGGCACTACGGCCATGACCGGCCACCAGGACCATCCTGGCACCGGTGTGACCTTGGGTAAAAAACAAGTTCGTTCCGTTGACTTTGTTGCTCTAGTTAAGGCCCTAGGTGTGGAAAGGGTTCAGACAGTGGATCCTTATGACCTAAAAGCTGTTGAAAAGGCTATCCAAACTGAAGTAGAAGCAGAAGAACCATCAGTAATCATTTTTAAGCGTCCCTGTGTGCTCTTAAAAGGCAAAGAACCTAAAGGTTGTGCTTGGGTAGATACAGAGATCTGCCTAAACTGTACCGAATGCAGCAAATTAGGTTGTCTTTCTTTAGTCTACAAAAGAGAAGGGTATACCCCTGATGTAAATACCACCTTGTGTAACGGCTGCGGCTTGTGTGCCAAAGCTTGTCGCTATGGTGCCATCCTGAAGGAGGGAGACCATGAATAAAGTAACCAATATTCTCATAGTCGGTGTAGGCGGCCAAGGTACTATCTTAGCTAGTAAAGTGCTGGGTCAAGTGGTTCAGGATTTGGGAAAGGAAGTTAAAGTATCCGAGATTCATGGTATGTCCCAACGAGGCGGCAGTGTGGTTACCCAAGTTCGTTTTGGGGAGAAAGTCTATTCTCCTGTCATAAGTGTGGGTACGGCAGACATAATCTTAGCTTTTGAAAAACTGGAAGCATTACGCTGGCTGCCCTTTTTGGCCTCTAACGGGGTGATCATCGTCAACGACCAGGAAATTGATCCTATGCCGGTAATTACCGGTCAGGCCCAGTATCCGGTAGATATCTACGGTACTCTGAGCAAGGTTGCGAAGACTATTGCCGTGCCTGCTCTGGAGATGGCTCAAAGGGCAGGCACGGAAAAAGCGGTCAATATTGTGCTTTTAGGTGTTCTGGCCAATATTATAGGTTTGCAGCAAGATAGCTGGCTAAAAGCGGTGGAAAAACTGGTGCCGGCTAAAACCGTTGAGATTAATAAAGCTGCTTTTCTGGCAGGTTATAATTTTAAAGTGAAAGAGAATTAGACAAAGAAGCGGTTGACATTGATTGTTGACCGCTTCTTTGTTTTTGCTGTGTCAATAGACCTTTGACGCTTAGGCTTACGACTGCTTTTCGGAAAGCAAGGTCTTAAGTTTTTACATACATTTTACAAAAGAACTGCTTTAGACTTTACAGAGCTTAGGTAGAATCAACATAAGTTTTGTAAAGAAGTTGATGGGATAAAATAACCTGGCTTGGAAAATACTACACTAAGACAATATCTACGGAGGTAAGGCTCTTGAGTATAAGTTCCTTACTGCATAGCTTGCGTAAAAGTTCTGGCAAAAACAAACAAACCGGCGCTAAATCTCCGCTATTGGATGACCAAACCAGGATCAGTCCAAGTCTTTCTGTTAATCTCAACTGGCTTAAGGATTGTCTGGGTCAGGCACCCGATCTGGTTGTAAAAGACATAACTATCGGTCAGGTAGGTTTAAAAGCCGTTTATTTTGAAGAATTGGTTAGTAACAGTCTAATTAATGACCTTCTTTACGGACCTATGGTGGATGCTAATGCCCTCTTTAAAGGGCAGGAAGACCTGTTTGAGTTTATAAAGGAAAAGATTTTAAATGCCGGCCAGCTTAGAGAGATCACTACTTCAGGCAAGGCTTTAGAAGCGGTTATTTTCGGAGAAACCGTGCTGTTTTTTGAAGGCTATTCTAAAGCCCTGGTGATGGATACAAAAAGCTGGGAAACAAGAGGCGTAGAGGAACCAAAAGATGAAGTGACCATTAGGGGAGCGAGAGACGGCTTTACCGAAAACATTATGACCAACCTGGCTTTAATCAGGAGACGCTTAAGAGATCCGGGGCTTAGGGTTTACCGTATGACTTTAGGGGAAAGGACTAATACTCCCGTTATTGTTCTCTACCTTAAAGAAATTGCTAAACAGGAAATCTTTGACGAATTGCTAAACCGGCTGAATAAAGTCCAGATAGATGGTGTTTTGGAATCAGGAACTTTGGAGCAGCTTATAGAGGATAACATTTATTCACCCTTTCCTCAAATTTTGGTATCGGAAAGACCTGATAAGGCAGTTGCCCATCTTTTGGAAGGCAGGTATGTTATCTTAACTGATGCCACACCTTTTGCTTTGATTTTACCCGCTACCATGGCTCAGTTTATCAGTTCTCCGGAAGACTATTATGAAAGGTGGATAACGGCTTCTACCATCCGCTTTTTACGCTATGCCGCTGTCTTTATGTCCATGTTTCTGCCGGCAATTTATATCGCCTTGACTAGTTTTCACTATCATCTCATTCCCAGCAGGCTGATCAACCAGGTAGCTGAAGCAAGAAATGTCGTACCTTTTACGCCTTTTGCCGAGGCTGTGATCATGGAACTGACGCTGGAACTGCTTAGGGAAGCGTCTGTTAGGCTTCCTGCCTCTGTAGGCCAAACTATCGGAGTAGTGGGAGGTATTATCTTAGGAAACGCCGCTATTCAAGCCGGTCTTTTTAGTCCCCTGTTGGTTATAGTCGTGTCTCTAACGGCTATCTCTACCTTTATTATTCCCAACTATAATTTCGGCTTAGCCGTTAGATTTTTACGTTTTCCCATAGCTTTTATCAGTGCCCTTTTCGGCGGTTTTGGAATCATTATTGCCTGGATAATCCTTACTACCCATTTGGTTACCCTTGAGTCTTTTGGCGTACCCTATGCCTCGCCTTTCGCTCCTTTAAGGTTAGGCGATTTAAAAGACACTTTAATCAGGGCTCCCATCAGTTCCATGATCAAAAGACCTAAGTCGGCCAGGGCTCAGGACAAAAGAAGGCAGGTACAAAAAAATGAAAACTAGCAAGTTCGGTAAGTATTCCGAAATAACACCCTTACAGTTGTTTTTTCTAACCTTTCTCGGACAACTGGGCGCAGGGCTTTTAACTTTACCAAGGCAGGTAACCGCCATAGCCGGTCAAGACGGTTGGATCTCTGTCATCTTAGCTACATTGCTGAACATGCTAGCCGCAGCTATTATCGTAAAGCTTGCCCAGCGCTTTAAAGGTCTAAGTCTTATGGAAATTAGCCAAAAAGTATTCGGTAAGTTTTTAGGCTATCTAATATCCATATCATACATAGTCTACTTCTTTTGTTGCGCCGCTTATGTGCTCATGGTTTCAGTAAGCTTGGTTACCGTTTGGATCTTACCTGGAATTCCGGTGTATTTAATAGCTGGACTATATCTTCTCGCCCTTGTTTATTTATTAAGAAATGGGCTTAAAGTCATGGTAAGACTTTATACCCTTTATTTTTACCACGTAGTACCTCTCTTTCTAATCCTGTCATATCCTATTTTGCGATTTGAACCCAGATTTGTCTTTCCTGTAGGAACAAAAGGTTTACTCGCGATCTTAAAGGGGATCCAGGCACCTTTATTTGCTTTTCTTGGTTTTGAGAGTATTCTGGTCTTTAACCCTTTTATAACGGAGCCGGAAAAAGCCATGCTGCCTGTCCAGGCTGCAACGGCTTTGGTAGGCTTCCTCTATACTATTACAGTCTTCGGTTTAACCAGTTATTTTGGCGTAGGTGAGCTTCAATTCCAATTATGGCCGACTATTTACATGGCTAGAACCATTGAGATTGTATTTTTAGAAAGGCTGGATATTTTTACGGATATAATTTGGATCATCGTCGTATTTACGACCCTGGCCATGTATTACTATTTGCTTGTTCTGGGCTTGACACGTTTACTTAAAATAAAAGATCATAAAATTCTTACCTTATGCCTGATTATTCCTGTTTATTTTTTCACTGCCCTTTTCAATGGCGTTTCCCGATCAGAGGAATTCGGCAAGTATGTAAGCTTAAGCGGTGCGTTTCATGCCATGATTTTACCGGTCCTTATTTACATAATTTCCTACTTTAGAAAGATAAAGGGAGGGAACCTAAACTGAAAAAGAGTTTGGCGCTTTTTCTGGTGCTTTCTTTAACTTGTTTGAGTTCCGGCTGTATTTATTCCAGAAGTATTGAAGTACTGGGGATGATTACGGTACTTGGCATAGATAAGGGAGAGAGGGAACACCACCTGGTGACGGTGGGAATGCCTATTTTTCAGAAAGAAGCTGCCGAAAATGTCATTCGCTTAAGTGCTGAGGGCAGTAGTGTAGTAAATGCTTTGGAAGAAATCTCCCAAAATACAGAACTGGACCTGGTGACCGGTCAAATTCGCACTGTAGTTATTGGAGAGGAGTTGGCTAAAGAGGGAGTTGCCAAGCACCTTGACCTTGTAACAAGAGACTCGGACTTTCCGCTGAATGCTGCCATCACGGTATGTAAAGGTAAAGCAAATGAGTTTCTTCAATACAAGCCGAAAGAAGATCCCCGCATGGGAATTTACCTGAGGGAATTATTGGACTCGGCTGAAAAGCGGGGCTTAATCATGGATGCTGACATTACTACCTTTTATATTAAAAAAAATGCGGAAGGTTGGGACCCTTGCTTACCCTTCTTAGAAATTACTGAGGAAGGTGTTACTTTTGTAGGCAGGGCTCTTTTTCGACATGACAAGATGGTCGGTTTTCTAAGTATGGAAGAGAATAAAATTGAGACAGTGTTGGACGAACAGGCCATCGTAACGCCTATAAGCTTTGAGGACCCTTTTGGTAAGGACGAAGAGGGAAATAAAAGAGCTAAGGTTAACATTCAAGTCAATTCCGCCCAGACTAAGGTCAAGACAAGTTTGGAGAATGGGCAAGTTAAGGCTTTGATAAAGGTTAGTATAATAGCCGAAATTATTGACAATGAAAGCAACATTGATCTGCTTGATCCCCAAATTATTAATGTCTATAATGCCAGTTTTGCCGAACAGTTTTCCCGCCGGGCAGAAAGTATCCTTGCGAAGACTCAGGAACTGCGGACGGATCCTCTGGGAGTAGGAGCTTATTTTCGGATGCAGAACTATAAAATCTGGGAGGCTTTGGGAGGGGACGAAACCTGGCGGGACTACTGGATGACTGCCGAGGTCAAAGTGGAAACCGAATTTAATTTACGACGCTTTGGAGCCACTATAAAATAGCTGCTGTGTAGGTAGTAAAGAAATTTAGTGGTTTAGGTTCTGGCATCCTTCCAGTAGTTATTTTTTGAAATATGTAGAGAATGGAGAGGAAAAAACTGGCTGGAGATTTATAATACATATACCAGCATAAGTTGTTGCTTAAACCAAGCTTAACGGTTATAAAATATTACTTGCAATTTAGATACACATGTGATTTAATACTTTTGTGTGTATATAAAGCTGGAGATTTAAGGAGGGTAGGCCGATGGACAGACAACAAAAAACACCGATCTTTGACGCGGTAAAAAAATATTATCAAGAGGGAAATATATCCTTTGTTGTTCCTGGCCATAAACAAGGTAATGGTCTACCTGAATTTAAAGAATATGTCGGGGCAAACGTTTTGGGAATTGATGTGACTTGTTTCCCGGACACTGATAATATCTGTAATCCTAAAGGAGTAATTGCCGAAGCGGAAAGGCTAGCGGCCGAAGCTTATGGTGCCGATCATGCCTTTTTCTTGGTTAACGGTACAACTTCCGGTATCCAGGCCATGATTATGACAGTTTGTGAACCGGGCGATGAGATTATTATCCCTCGCAATGCTCATAAATCTGCTTTTGGCGGTCTGATCATGAGTGGAGCAAGACCGGTCTATATTGAGCCGGAGATGAACCGGGAATTCGGCATCTCCATGGGTGTTACCCCGGAAAAAGTGGAATGGGCTTTGCTTACCCATCCCAACGCCAAGGCAGTTTTTTTGATTAACCCTAACTATTATGGAACAGCCTCAGATTTGGTTAAAATTGTAGAGATAGCTCATGCCTATGGTGTGCCTGTAGTGGTAGATGAGGCTCATGGAGCTCATTTGAAGTTTAATCCGGAGCTGCCTATTTCTGCTATGGAAGCAGGAGCTGATTTGGCGGCCAGCAGTACTCACAAGTTGGCAGGTTCCCTTACCCAAAGTTCTATGCTCTTTTTAAAAGAAGGTTTGGTAAATCCTAAAAAGGTGAAAGCTGTTTTAAATCTTACCCAGACCACCAGCCCTTCTTATATCTTACTTTCTTCTTTAGATGTAGCCAGAAAGCAGATTGCTACCAAGGGCGAAGAACTGATTGGACGCGCTGTAACTTTAGCCAATTGGGTGCGGGAAGAATTTAAAAAGATTCCGGGAATCAAGCTGTTTGGTGAGGACTTAGTAGGCCAGCCTGGTTGTTATGGATTTGATCCGACGAAGATTACGATAAACGTACGCAATTTAGGTATGTCGGGCTATGAAATGGAGAAAATCTTGCGCTCCAAGTACCGCATTCAAGTCGAGCTTTCTGATCTATACAACGCCATGTTCTTAATTACTTTAGGTGACAGTTGGGAAAGTGTTACCTATTTGGTCAAATGTGTGAAGGAGATTGCGGGCGAAAGATCCTATAATAATGTGATTAAGATCTGTCCGCCGGTGCCGGGAATTCCTCTTCTCAGCCTTTCACCACGAGAAGCTTTTTATAGTTCTACCCGGGTAGTTAACTTACAGGAGGCGGCAGGGGAAATCAGTGCTGAGGCTATTATGGCCTATCCACCCGGTATACCGCTGATATGTCCCGGCGAAGTTATCACTCAGGAAATAATCGACTATGTTAACATCTTAAAACAGGAGAATGCAGATCTACAAGGTACGGAAGATCCTAATATAGACACAATTAAAGTCGTTAAAGTGGCCGCAACTCAACATTTAATGGAGCAAGAGATAATACCTCAGTCAGTTTAACATGGCTCTAAGGGGAGGACAGCAAGGGTAAAATTAACTTGCTGTCTTTTTATATTACTGAACAGTTTGAGGGTTATTTTAAAAGGCAGGGAATGGGGAAACCCAGCTGGATTTTGGCAGTTGAATGGTATATTTTTCTAATAATTGAGGGAAGCTGGGAGAGAGAAAGAGAATATTGCTCTTTTCTATAATTTAATAAAGGTAGTGATAAAATGTTTAAAGTTAAGGATGTGGTAAGTGGTTTTAGCCATTTAGGTGGGGCAATCCTGTCAGTGGTAGGTTTAGTGGTTCTAATTCACCTGGCAGTTCTCAGAGGCACCACCTGGCATTTGGCTTCTTACCTGGTCTTTGGCATCAGTTTAATTTTGCTTTATACGGCAAGTACCGTCTATCACTTATGGCCGGCAGGAGAACGGGAAACAACTGTTCTGAAAAAAATAGACCATATGATGATTTTCGTTTTGATTGCCGGCACCTATACTCCTATTTGCCTGATCAGTCTACGGGGAGTACAGGGCTGGGCACTTTTTGGCTGTGTCTGGGGAATTGCCCTTTTGGGAATGCTGATGAAAATTTTTTGGATCAATGCACCCAGGTGGTTTTCGACCATAATCTATTTAGCTATGGGTTGGTTAATTGTAGTGGCCGTCGGACCTTTAATTAATTCTTTAAGCTATCCTGCTTTAACTTGGTTGATTTTAGGAGGAATGTTGTATACAATTGGGGCTGTGATTTATGGTTTAAAAAGGCCCAACATTATTCCTGGTTTTGGCTTCCATGAAATCTTTCATTTTTTTGTCCTAGGGGGAAGCTTTAGCCACTTTTGGCTCATGGTTAGGCTTGTACTTTAATCTAAGTTAATAGTTGAAAAATCTTGCCCGGAGCTAATGAGAGTTTTTGTCAGACGTTATTGATTTGGAAAGGAAGACTTGGTAATAGCCAAGTCTTCCTAATATTTAAGTAAATAAAAGTGCAACTAGAGCTTCAATCAGCCTTTGTAATCTGGTCTAGGCTTGGATCTAACATCTGGGGGTAGTGGAGTGAAGACAGCTATTATCATCAACCCGGTTGCAGGGAGAGGTAAAACGGACAAGCTCTGGCCTAAACTGGAAAGAGTCTTGTGTCAACGCAACTATGCCTATCAAGCTTTTTTTACCAAAGGCCCAAAAGATGGCATTAATTTGGCCAATGCTTTACAGAGTAAGGTAGAGCGTTTGGTAGTAGTCGGTGGTGATGGAATAATTCACGAGGTAGTGCAAGGTATAGTTAACCGGGAAGTAGAACTGGCCATAATACCGACAGGAACAGGCAACGACTTTGTCCGCTCTCTGGGGATTCCTCAAGAACCGTTGGCTGCTCTGGAATTGCTTTTTGAGGGTAGAATAAGAAAGGTTGACGTTGGCGAAGTAAACGGCAGCTACTTTATTAACGTAGCCGGGGTAGGGTTTGATGCTGTGGTAGTTAATGAGGTGAACACTAATTTTAAATTTGTTTCTGGTACCATGGCTTATCTTTTAGCACTTTTCAAAACTTTGGCGACTTATCAAAAGGCAAAAGTTAAAGTATCAGTCGGCAAGCAAACTTTTAAGACTGACTCCCTCCTGGTAGCTGTAGGTAATGGCCAATGCTACGGTGGGGGTATGAAAATTGTTCCAGGCGCAATACTGGATGATGGTCTGTTAAACCTTTGCATAGTAGGTGATGTCACCAAAGGTGAAATTTTAAGAACCTTACCGAAGATTTTTAGCGGGGGCCATGTAGCTCATCCAAAAGTTGTCATGCTCAAAGGAGAGGAGATCTCTATTGAAGCTCAACCACCTTTAGTCATTCAAGCTGACGGAGAAATTATCGGCTATGCGCCGGCTAAGATACGGGTGCTGCCTCAAGCTTTAAAAGTTAGAGTACCACTGGAGGAGAAATAGGCAAAAATTTTTAGAGGTAAGTATGTAAATACTTGACAATTTTTTTTTCACTTTGTATTATAAAAGTGATTGTTAGCACTAATCAACAGTGAGTGCTAACAAAAGTATGTTATCACCATTTTAAAGGGGGGAAAATAATATGATTAAGCCATTAGCTGATCGCGTAGTGGTAAAAGTTATCTCAGCTGAAGAAAAAACAAAAGGTGGGATTGTCTTACCAGACACCGCTAAGGAAAAACCTCAGGTAGCTGAAGTTATCGCCGTAGGACCAGGTAAAGTTCTGGATAACGGAACAAGACTGGCACCGGAGGTGAAAGTTGGCGATAAAGTTATTTTCTCTAAATACAGCGGTACGGAAGTTAAAATTGATGGTGTGGAATATTTGATCCTCAGAGAAAGTGATATCTTGGCTATTCAATAACCGGACTAGAGAATTAAACTAAAGGAGGGAATTTACATATGGCAGCTAAACAACTAGCCTTTGATGAAGAGGCCAGAAAGGCTCTGGAACGAGGCGTAGATACAGTAGCTAATGCTGTTAAGGTAACCCTTGGTCCTAAGGGACGTAATGTAGTTTTAGAAAGAAAATATGGTTCACCAGTTATTACCAAAGACGGTGTTACCGTTGCTAAAGAAATTGAGTTGAAAGATCCATATGAAAATATGGGAGCTCAGCTTTGCAAAGAAGTTGCTTCCAAAACCAACGATATTGCAGGGGACGGTACAACTACCGCAACAGTACTTGCTCAAGCTATTGTTAAGGAAGGAATCAAAAACGTCGCAGCAGGAGCTAATCCAATCTTCCTGAAGAGAGGAATGGATAAGGCTGTTCAAGCTGCAGTTGAAGAAATTAAAAAGATCAGCATCCCGGTGGAAACCAAAGAAAGCATTGCTCACGTAGCCAGTGTTTCCGCTAATGATCCTGAAATCGGTCAATTGATTGCTGACGCTATGGAAAAGGTAGGCAAAGAAGGGGTCATTACCATTGAAGAATCCAAAGGTATGACTACGACCGTGGATGTTGTTGAAGGTATGGAATTTGACCGCGGTTATGTTTCTCCTTACTTTGTCACCAACTCTGATACCATGGAAGCAATTTTGGAAGATCCTTTCATTCTCATTTACGAGAAAAAGATTTCCGCAGTTCAAGACTTGCTTCCATTATTAGAGAAAGTTGTTAAGACAGGTAAACCCTTATTAATCATCTCCGAAGATTTAGAAGGGGAAGCTTTAGCAACCCTGGTTGTAAACAAGATCCGTGGTACTTTGAATGTTTGTGCCGTTAAAGCACCTGGCTTCGGCGATCGTAGAAAAGCCATGATGGAAGATATCGCTATTCTGACCGGTGGTACTTTCATCTCCGAAGATCTAGGTATTAAACTGGAAAATGTTGACCTTGACATGTTAGGTCAAGCCAAGACTGTTAAAGTCAATAAAGAAAAGACAACCATCGTTGAAGGTTACGGCAAAAAAGATGCCGTTGCTGCTCGTGTTAACACTATTAAGCGTCAGATTGAAGAAACCGAATCTGATTATGACCGTGAAAAATTACAAGAACGCCTGGCCAAACTTGCTGGTGGCGTAGCTGTAATTAAGATCGGAGCAGCAACTGAAACTGAAATGAAGGAGAAAAAACATCGGGTAGAAGATGCCCTTTCTGCAACCAGAGCAGCTGTGGAAGAAGGTATTGCTCCTGGTGGCGGTACAACTTTAATTGACATCATACCTGTTTTAGATAAATTGGAAGCTAGCGGTGACGAATTAGTCGGTATTAAGACTATTCGTAGAGCTTTAGAAGAACCCCTCCGTCAGATTGCTGAAAATGCCGGCTTAGAAGGATCGGTAATCGTCGGTAAAGTAAAAGAGTTACCAAAAGGTGTTGGCTTTAACGCTGTTACTGAAGAATATGTTGACATGGTTAAGGCAGGTATTGTCGACCCGGTTAAAGTTATTTCCAGCGCATTACAGAATGCAGCTAGTATTGCTTCCATGCTCTTAACTACCGAAGCTATAGTAGCTGATATTCCTGAAAAGGAAAAACCGGCAACACCTCAAATGCCTGATATGGGCTATTAAAACTACTAGGCCTTCCCCTGCGGGAAGGCCTTTTTGCTAGTCTGCTGATTTCTCTGCAGGTCATTGAAAGTGGCTTCTTATTCTTTATCATTCGGGGAAGGATTTTTTATTTTTCGACAAGAATTAGAATATAAAGGATTTTGGATATTAGCGGTGTCTGAGGACCGGCGACTTCCCAGTATAAACATTGATCTTATGGGGGACTAGTAGATGGAACAGGAAAGCTATGGTACGAAAAAAGAATTGCTGAAAATAGCCTGGCAACGCTTTATAGAAATGGGCGAGCTAATGCCCGGAGTAAGGCCCGTTGTTGTCCGTTCTTGGTTTAGATGTAAAAAAAGCGGCTTAGACCCTTACAGTTGGCCGAAGAAAAGTTTACATAATATAGATAATCCAGGGGACTTAATGATGAGTATCGAGCGTGATCAGGCAATTATTAAGTCGACTCTGGAGCAAACCTTAACTTGGTTTAACACGGAAGCTTTGCTTTTGCTAGTTCATAACTCTGGGGTCATTGTTGAATCTGTAGGCAACTTGTCTTTTCCCTTTCTTCCTCTCTTGCAAAAAGGCCAGCTTATTTCCGAAGAGATCTTTGGTACCTTTGGCCCGGTCTTAGCTCTCCAAGGAGAAGAGTTAGTAGAAGTGCAGGGTTATGAACACTTTTTGGCCAACCTTCATCCTTATCATTCGGTTGCTGTTCACTTTTTCCTCCAGGACGAACTTTGGATTTTAGGGGCTATTTTGCCTATGGAGCAAAGCGGACCCCAAGCCCTTGGTCTCGTACAAGCTGCTGTCCAAATCTTAGACATAAAAGTCCAACCTCCGGCTTTACCATTTTACGACAGGCGAAATGTCGTACCTTTGGCCCAGTTAGAGCGACTGGAGATAATTAAAGCCTTAGAAGTAAATGAGGGAGACCTTGTTCAAGCGGCACTTATGCTAGGAATTTCTCAGACCACTTTAGAGAAAAAAATCGAGGTTTACGACATTGAACTTAAGCGACGAACAGATTAAACATATCTTTCTGGCATCTACACCTTTGCTATGCAAGGTGTTTTTTATTTTACTGAAAAATTCTATCTAATCAAATGTCTACGGATTGCTATTTCCAAAGCCTTTGGTTAAATGGCCCAGAGCTTACCCTGGGGGTTAGAATTTTATCAACAGAATGGGTCAGGCCAGTCGAGTTTATTTCCTACAAATAAGGGACGAATAGTTTTACCTGTTGGATGGGATGATCAGCAGTACTGTAACAGGGGTTCCCAGTAATTAGCAAACTTGTCGTTTAATCTCTTATCTTCCATGCTTTAAGTTTAAAGTGTTTTAAAGTATAATACCTTTAGCTAATCAAGAAATAACTTTCATAAAGGTGATAATATGCTGCATGCATTTTCTAGGACAGAGCTGTTACTGGGGAAAAAGGCTTTGGATAAATTGCAAAACTGCAAGGTAGCCGTTTTCGGTATCGGGGGAGTAGGCACTTTTGCCGTCGAAGGGTTAGTACGCAGCGGTGTCGGTAAATTTGTCCTGATTGACGACGATTGTATCTGTTTAACCAATCTTAATCGTCAAATTCACGCTACCAGAAGGACTATAGGTAGACCTAAAGTGGAGGTTATGCGGGATCGAATCTTAGAAATTAATCCGAAAGCGGAGGTGGAAATCCATCAGGAATTCTACCTTCCCCCTGATTCAGGTCCCAAGCTAATCCGGCAAGATTATGATTACATTGTAGACGCTGTTGATACCGTGTCCGCTAAAATAGATATTATTGTCAATGCCAAGAGGCTTGGCATTCCTATTATTAGTGCCATGGGGGCGGGAAATAAACTGGACCCTACCAAGTTGGAAGTAGCTGATATCTATGAGACTTCAGTCTGCCCCTTGGCTAAGGTAATGCGGAAAGAGTTGAGAAACAGGGGAATCGAGTCCCTTAAAGTAGTATATTCCAAAGAACCTCCCATAACGCCGATTGAAACAGTTGAAAACAGTTGTAGTACTGGTTGCGTTTGTCCAAAGGGAACGACGAGAAAATGCACAGTACGCCGCCAGATTCCCGGTAGTGTCTCTTTTGTCCCGTCTGTTGCTGGTTTAATTATAGCCGGCGAAGTGGTGAAGGATTTGATTAAAGATATTCCCAGGGAAGGATAAATTTACCTTTTGACCCTTTAAAAATACTTGAGACGAGGATATGGTTAATTCTATCTATATCAATTGCTAGAAAAAGGTTGAGTGATTAGATGCTGTGTGACGCTTTACAACAAAAATTAGAAGACTTAAATAAACTATTACTGGAACTGGAAAGTGTTGTAATAGCTTTTTCCGGTGGGGTAGACAGCACTTTCTTAGCCGCAGCGGCTTATCGAGTTTTAGGCGACCAGGCTGTAGCCGTGACCTGCTGTTCGGAAACTTTCCCGGCCTGGGAAGAAAAAGATTCTTTATCCTTGGCCGCTTCTATTGGCATCAGGCATGTATTGATCGAAGTTAGCGAATTAAATAACGATGACTTTAAAAAGAACGGCCCTGATCGCTGCTACTTTTGCAAAAAAGAGCGCTACGGCAAGTTGCTTAAATGGGCGGAAGAAAACGGCTATAAATGGCTCATCGAAGGAAGTAACGCTGATGATTTACACGATTACAGGCCAGGTTTAAAAAGCCTGCAGGAGCTAAAGCAGGTTAGAAGTCCCTTATTGGAAGTTGGTTTTACCAAGGAAGAGATCAGGCAGATTTCCAAGGAGTGGGGACTGCCTACCTGGGAAAAACCTAGTGCAGCCTGTCTTTCTTCCCGCTTAGCTTATGGATTGTATATTACCCCGGAAAGGTTGGCTCAAGTGGAAAAGGCGGAAGAAATAGTCCGGGAGTTTTGTTCCGGTCAGGTTAGGGTCAGACATCATGGTAATATTGCCCGGATTGAAGTTGAGCCTGAGCAGATTCTCTCGGTAGTGGCTAATCGCCAGGTTATTTGGACGAAGATTAAAGAATTAGGCTTTACCTTTGTAACCTTAGATTTACATGGTTATGGTACCGGGAGCATGAACTTGGAGCTTACTGCTTCTTCTACCTAAAAAAAGCAGTGTTTAAGCTTTTAACCGGTTTGCTGTGTTATCTCCTTTCATCTCATCTATACTCTTAATATAAAAGTAATATTGGTAGAAAGCTGTTACCCCAGCAAGGTAAGCAAAGGAACAGGTGCGGAAGGTTAGCCTTCCGCATTTTCATTTTCTTGATATTGTAGTTGGTAAAGTCGATAGTATCGTCCTTTTCTGGCTAAAAGTTCCTGATGAGAACCGGACTCGACTAAACGGCCGTGATGAAAAACTAAGATACAGTCAGCATTCTGAATGGTAGATAGCCGGTGAGCTACGATCAAAGTGGTACGCTGGGCTGAAAGTTTCCTCAAGGCATCTTGAATCAAGATTTCAGTCTCAGTATCGATATGGGCCGTAGCTTCATCCAGCACTAATATGGCCGGGTTGTAGGCTAAGGCTCTGGCAAAAGCTAACAGCTGTCTTTCCCCGGTGGAAAAGGTTGCCCCTCTTTCCACAACCGCTTCTTTGTATCCTCTGGGCAACCGCTCAATAAAGTGGTTGGCATGTACATATTCGGCTGCTCTTTTCAGATCTTCTAGGGATAGATTCTGATTGCCCAAGCTGATATTTTCAGCCACAGTGCCGGCGAAGATGAAGACATCCTGCATGACTACCCCAATAGCCCGACGCAAATCAGCTAGGGGGATGTTTTTAATGGGAATACCATCAATGCGTATTTCACCTTTTTGGACATCGTAAAGCCGGTTGAGCAAGTTGATCACTGAAGTCTTGCCGGCACCGGTTGCTCCTACTAGGGCAAAAGTCTGACCTGGTTCCGCCGTAAAGGAAACATCTTTTAACACCCAGTCTTCACCTTGGTAGGCAAACCAGACGTGGTCAAATTCGATTTTTCCTTTTATTTGATTTAGAGTTTGTGGATTGACCGGGTCGGTTATAGCCGGTTTTTGATCTAACAATTTAAAGACCCGCTCGGCAGAGGCAAAGGCTGACTGTAAAATGCTGTACTTTTCCGTTAAGTCGTTAATAGGGTAGAAGAATTGCTCGATATAGTTTATAAAAGCGTAGAGGACACCAAAAGAAACCGAGCCTTGAACTACTTTTCCGCCTCCGTACCAGATAAGTAAGGCTAAGGCAAGAGCATATATTAAATCCATGGAAGGCCTAAAGGTAGAAAAAGATAGAAGTTCAACCATGTTAGCTCTATGTAAAAGCATGTTGTATTTATTAAACTCTTCATACTTATAGGCCTCTTTGTTAAAGCTTTGGATGAGTTTCATTCCTGACAGGTGTTCCTGTAAGAATGAGTTTAGCTCTGTCAAAGCTTTTCTGATGGATCTGAAGGCTTGACGGGCGTATATTTGATAGATAACGGTAGCAAGTATAATTAAGGGCAGGACGAGAAAAGAGACAAGGGCCAAAACTGTGTTGAGCCTTAGCATTACGATGATAATGCCCAAAAGCAGGAAAAAATCTTTAAAGAGGGTTACGATTACTCCTGAGTACATCTCCTGGAGATTTTCAATATCGTTGGTAACCCTGGTAACCAGCCGGCCCACCGGGTTAGCATCGAAAAAAGCTATATCCAGTTTTAACAGATGATTAAAGACCTGTTCCCTTAAAGTAAAGATAATCCGTTGGCCGGTGACCTGTAAGAGCAAAGCCTGAGCGTAGTTAAGCCCAAAGGAAGCCGTAGCCAGGAGTAAGTAAAAGATGACTAACTTTAAAAGATCCTTGGTATGCTCCTGAAAACTGGCAGGATCGTTGGCGAAAACAGATAAATGGTTGTCGATGGCCACCTTGATCAGATAGGGTCTAGCCAAGTCGGCTAAGGTAATAAAGAAAAGGAGCAGAAAGGCGGCCATGATTTGAAAGGTATATGGCTTAATATAGGTAAGAAGACGCTTCAAAAGCCGGAAATCAAAAGACCTATCTTGATTGGTCTTTTCTTTAAACACTTTAATTTCCATTATTCAAGTCCTTTCCTTCTGTGGTCAGTTTTTCTTCCAACAACTGTTTTTGGTAGAGTCGGAAGTAGGCACCTTTTTTGGCTAATAGCTCCTGATGGGTGCCTTGTTCCAGAATGGTCCCTTGGTCGAGATAAATTATCTTATCGGCATGAAGAATGGAGGAGATACGATGGGCAATCATAATGGTAGTCCGATTTCTGGCCTCCTCCTTTAATCCTTTTAAAATAGCATCCTCTGTTTTGGTATCAACTGCCGATAGGGCATCATCGAAAATCAGAAGTTTGGGCCGACCAAGTAAAGCCCTGGCTATGGCAACCCGCTGTTTCTGCCCCCCAGACAAGGTAACTCCCCGTTCACCTATCACGGTCTTAAGACCTTGCTGAAGCTGGGGCAGATCTTTGGACAACTGGCTTACTTCACAAACGCGAGCCAGTTCTTCCTCAGTTGCTTGCCTGCCGAAGAGAATATTGGCTTCGAGGGTAGTGGAGAAAAGAAAAGCATCCTGAGGTACATAACCGAAAGATCTTCTTAAACTCTCTAAGTTAAGTTTTACAATATCATAACCGTCCAGAAAAATGGTGTCGGCCGGCGGTTCATAAAGCCTAAGTAAAAGACTTACTAAAGTAGTTTTACCACTGCCCGTGCGGCCTACAATTCCTAAAGTTTCTCCGGGTTTGATTTCCAAAGAGATATTCTTTAAAGCCGGCAGACTGCTTCCAGGATAGCAAAAAGTTAGATCCTTAATGGTTATCCTCCCTTGAGGCTGAGACAGTATTATATTATCCGGGGTATTTTTAATTTGTGGTTCAGTATTGAGAATGGCGTTTATCCGAGCTTGGGAAGCGATCCCTCTTTGGATGACGCTGAAAACATAGCCAAGGGCCATCATCGGCCAGGTGAGCATCGAAATGTAGCTGTTTAATCTGACTAAACTGCCCAAGGTGGTCTCCTGGCGCAGGACGAGAATTCCGCCATAGCCTAAAACAATAATAAAACTTAAGGACGAAAAAAAATTCACCAAGGGGTGAATAAGACTTGATAATTTTGCCTGGTGGATGTTTGCCTGGGCATTTAGTAGGTTAACTTTCTTAAATCTTGCAGCCGTAAATTTTTCCTGGGCATAAGAGATAATAACCCGCATACCGGAGATGCTTTCCTGCACATCTTCAGTTAGCTGACTAAAAGCTTCTTGAACTTGTAAAAAACGTTCATGTAAAGGATTGCTGAACAAAGTTGCCATTAGAGCTACCAAAGGTAGAGGAAGAAGGGATAAGAGCGCCAGGCGACTGTCAATGGTCTTAAGCATTAAGATTACAGTAGCTAACGTTAAGACCGAAGAATCAATGACCATGACTATCCCCAGCCCAAAGGCAGTCCGGACTGAATTAACATCATTGGTGGTGTGAGCCATCAGATCACCTATTCGGTGGTGGTCGTAGTAAGTGGGTTCCAAGGTTTGCAAATGGCTGTAAAGGCGGTCCCTCAAATATGTTTCTAAGGAACGGACTGTTTTTTGGATCAGATAGCGCCAAGCAAAGCGGAGTAGGCCGATGAGGACGGCAATACCGATCAACCGTAAAGCGGAAGATTGAATGACACTTGGAGTCAAGCTTCCTGCCTGGAATAAATCGGCCAATTTTCCCAAAATTTGAGGTGGGATCAATTGGAGTAAATCGACCGCTATCAACCCTAAAATGCCAAAAAGATAATACCATTTATGAGTTTTAAAAAAATCTTTCAGCGTCAAAAACTCTCTCATTGTTGCTGCTCTCCTAAGTGCCTGTTGTTATGCAAAAATTTTAACTTATAATAACATGGTGTGCTACAATAATACCAGTAAAATTAATGTCTTAGTTTTCTGCCAAATTGTAATTAATATTATACCTGAAAATTCTACATTTATTGCACATACAATTTTTTCGGTGTGGTATAATAAGCATATTCCAGGGAGGAGGTAAGAATAATCATGAGAGAAAAAATTGAAGCTGCCTTAAACAAAATTCGTCCAAGCTTACAAGCTGATGGCGGTGATGTAGAACTGGTTGAAGTTACTGACGATAATGTAGTTAAGGTGAGACTACAAGGTGCTTGCGGGAGTTGTCCCATGGCTCTTTTAACTCTAAAAAACGGTGTTGAACGGGTGCTAAAGGAAGAAGTTCCAGAAATAAAAGAAGTAGTCTCTGTTAATTAAAGTGGACGCAAAATTGCGTCCTTTTATTTTCATTAATTTAACTTTTGCCATTAGCAGGTTTGGCTTTAAAAAATACTAGAGATGTTTTGCAACGGTTCTGGTTTAAGAAGAATTCCTGCTATGTATCAGCCTTCCTTGTAACGGGAACCATAATCTCGAAGATTATTCTTTTAGGTTACTTTAAGGAGGGTATAAAATGGTTCGATTTACCGATCATGATCAAAAATTAAAAACTCCCCCTATTCAAAAACAATTTAAAGGAGAACTTGTTCCGGATCCTGCTTCCAGAGAATTAACGGCTCAGGAGAAAATGCTCAAGAAAAACCCTTATAAAACTCCTCCGAACAATTTAACGACGAAAAGCGAGATTAATAATCAAAAAGGTTAGTTTTAAGTGGCTTATCTTTTAAGGATAGCCACTTTTTATGATTAATTTCTTCCTTTTTAGCTAAGTCTTTGCTAGAATTTAAAGCAGGAGTTCATATAAAAGTCTTTGAATTTATTATGTGAATTGTGAGGTCTGACGGTGCGGAGGATATCTATAGAACATTTACAACCCGGGATGATAGTTGCCAGAACGGTTTACAGCGACGACGGGTTTGTCTTGTTGAGTGCAGGCAGTGTTATTAAGCAGCGCTATATTTTTCAACTGGAAAAATTTAATGTAACTGCAATTTATGTCGAAGATTCCCTTATCCCTGATATAGAAGTTGAAGACGTAATCTCAGAGAAAACGCGAATCGAAGCTATAAAAACGGTCAAGGAAATGCTGGTTACGATTAAAAGGGAAGCTAACTCCGGCCGTTTCCTGCTGGTAAACAGTAAAAAACTTGCTAAAACCATTCAAAATATTATTAAGGATATCTTAAGCAATAAATCGCTGATGGTTAACCTGATCGACATACGCTCTACCGACTCTTATACTTTTGGACATTCTGTCAATGTTGCTGTCTTGTCGATTTTAACAGGCGTTGCCATGGGCTTAAGTGATAGTTCTCTTTATCAGTTAGGAATAGGAGCTATTTTACATGATGTGGGAAAAGTTTTAATTCCTACGGAAATACTTAATAAACCTGCTGCTTTAACACCGGAGGAATATGCAGTTATTAAGCGACACTCTGAATTTGGGTTAAGCATCGTAGAAAGACATCCAAACATGAACCCTTTATCCAAGAGAATTATTTATGAGCATCATGAAAAGTTCGACGGTTCAGGCTATCCTCAGGGCCTAAAAGGGCCTGAAATTCATCCCTTTTCCCAGATCGTCGGGATGGCCGATATGTTTGATGCTTTAACAGCAGACCGGGTTTACCGTAAAGGCTTTTTACCCCATGAAGCCTACGAATTGCTGGCCGGTTCAGGAGGAAAGCTGTTTGACTATGAACTGTTGAAAGTTTTCTTAAGCAATATAGCAGCTTATCCGGTGGGAACCATCGTAAGATTAAATACGGGAGAAATCGGGGTAGTTACATTTACACCCAAAGGGTTATCAACCCGTCCTAATGTGCGTATTTTATTTCAACATGACAAGAAAGTCAAAGAACCTTATGAATTGAAGTTAGCTGAAAACCTTAGGGTTTTAATAGAGGAAGTCATTACTGATGATGAACAAATTAAAAAACTTAAAATTGTCAGCTGAAAGAAGGGGTTTAGTCAATGCCTACTTACGATTATGTCTGTGAAGATTGTGGTAAGAGGTTTACTTTATTTCTAAGTTTAAGTAAAAAAGATGAAGCTCGCTGTCCGGAGTGTGGGAGTCAGAAGGTCAGACAGTTATTTACTGGCTTTTTGTACAACAAACCTCATGGCTCCAACAGTACTTCCGGCTGTAGCGGGGGAAATTGCGGCAGTTGTTCTGGCTGCTAGGCAAATTGCTCCTGCTAAGAGTGCTGAAGGTTTACTGCCGTCGAAGGCAGCTAAACCTTTTTTGTTTTGTTATGTCAAGGCAGCTAGGGTTAGCAATCTTACTGTAAAATATTGGTTGAATGCTTATTTGACAAGGAGACATCTAATGGATGACTTGCTGGATTTTTGATCAAGAGGTTCAAAATGCCTTTTAGAGGAGGAATAAGCGTGGCCCTTGTAGAATAATCTTCATCAAAAGTTGGACAAATTTAGTCAATTCTAGGGGAAAGAGTGACTTTCTTTTGAAAAAGAAATTATCAGAAAAAATTGCTGAGCAATTAATCTGGGAAATCGAAGAAGGAAAATGGCAGCCTCATCAGAAATTGCCGCCGGAAAAAGAATTGGCAAAATATTTCGATGTCAGCAGAAACACTTTACGAGAAGCAATCCATTCTTTAGTTGAGGCTGGCTATGTAAAACGTATTCATGGCTCAGGAACTGTTGTACTTCCTCCGGCTATTAACTATGGCATGAGCACCTTGTTTAGTATTTCCGAATTGTTACAAAAAAGCGGTGATCGTCATCGTAAAGAGATTTTAGAATTAGTCATTGAAAAACCCTCTGCTGTTTTAGCGGAACAGCTTAGAATTTCTAAATTAGACCCAGTTCATAAATTAGTAAGGCTTCACTATGTGAATGAGAGCCCTTCAGTTTATGAAGTTGTCTATTTCGTCTCTAAATTTATCAGCGGAATAACAGAAGAAGTTTTTAAAGGTTCTATTTTCGAATATCTGGAAAACAACGGCATGATTCCAACCTATGCAGACGGTTGGTTTCGGGCGACCAAACCAAGTGTGGAAGTTGCAAGAATCATGGGGATTACCTCGAATATGCCCATGATGGAACATCAAATGCTCATCTTTGATCAAAATAACAAACCAATTTGTTTCGCTATTGATTTATTTTCAGATGACTTTCAGTTTCCCATCAGGAGAGTAAGAAGAAAATTAACCGCAGAGGTTTACGGACTTCCCTTTAAGAAACAGATTGCTAATAAGAATGCATAGTTAAAACAACCAAATAAGGAACATTACTTTTGGAAAGGGGGGATAATGTGGAGACAACAATGCTTGAAGAGCGCATCCAAGCGGCCTATGACTTTATTCGTACTAAGACCAATGCAAAACCTACCGTTGGAATTGTCCTAGGCAGTGGTTTAGGAAATTTTTGTGACAACCTAATGTGCACTGCGACCATTTCATTTGCGGAAATTCCAAGATTTCCAGTGGCTACAGTAAAAGGTCATGTAGGCAAATTCATCTTTGCCAACTTTAATGGCATTGAGATTGTTGCTTTGCAGGGGCGCCTTCACTATTATGAAGGCTATACGCAGCAAGAAGTTACCATGCCTATGAGAATTATGCAGCTATTAGGAGTAAAGACTGTCATCTTAACTAATGCTGCAGGTGGAATAAACATATCTTTTTCCCCGGGAGATATAATGCAGATTGTTGATCATATCAATTTTTCCGGATCAAATCCATTAATTGGGAAAAACTTGGAGCGTTTTGGGCCCCGTTTTCCTGATATGGGAGATGTTTATACCAAAACGTTACGCGAGGAATTAAAACTTCGAGCGGAAGCTGCTGGTATACCTCTTAAAGAAGGAGTATATGCCATGTATAGCGGACCAAGTTTTGAAACTCCCGCAGAAATTAGATTTTTTAGGTCCATGGGAGCTGATGCAGTTGGCATGTCTACAGTTCCGGAAGCCATAGTGGCTCATCACGGAGGCTTAAATGTGATTGGGCTTTCTTGTATTGCTAATATGGCTGCTGGTATTTTAGACCAAAAGTTATCCCATGAAGACGTAATTAGGACAGCTAATCAAGTAAGAGATAAATTGGCAAAGGTGCTTTCTTTGGCAATTGAAGTCGCCAATAATAAAAGCTAAACAAATGAGGCTGATGAAATTGAGTGATATTAAACAAGTAACCCATGTTCAGAATGTTAGATTAAGTGAAGACGGTAAATCGGTAATTATTATCGATCAAACGCAACTGCCTAATCGGGTAGAGTATGTAAAATTGCATACTGCCAAGGAGTTTTATGATGCAATCTACGAATTGAAGGTTAGAGGGGCTCCGGCCATTGGTATATGTGCCGCTTATGGAATTTATTGTTTGGCCCAGCAAATAGAGGCTAAAAACTTTGACGACTTTTATGCAGAGTTTGTAAAGCAAAAAAACTATTTAGATTCATCACGTCCAACGGCGGTTAATCTAAGTTGGGCTCTAGAAAGAATGCACCGGGTTGTCTTGGAAAACCGCAACCTGGAAATAGCTGAGATACTAGAGCTTTTAGGCCGGGAATGCAGGGCCATCCATGAAGAAGATATGGCTATGTGCCGGAAGATTTCAGAGTACGGCCTGACTCTAATTAAAGACGGAGATGGCATTTTAACTCATTGTAATGCCGGTCCTTTGGCTACTTCACGTTACGGTACCGCGTTAGGACCTCTTTTCCTGGGAAAAGAAAAAGGCTTAGACTTTCATGTGTTTGTCGATGAAACCAGGCCCCTATTGCAAGGTGCCCGCCTGACATCTTATGAATTAGTTGAAGCAGGAATAGATGCTACTCTTATCTGTGACAATATGGCATCCATTGTAATGAAAAACGGTTGGGTACAGGCCTGCCTGGTTGGCTGTGACCGAATTGCCGCTAACGGGGACGTAGCAAATAAAATCGGTACCAGTGGAGTGGCAGTTTTAGCTAACTATTATAAGATACCTTTTTATGTTTTAGGTCCTACATCTACCATTGATTTAAATTGCAAGACCGGGGCGGACATAAAGATTGAACTTAGAGCTCCTGAGGAGATCAAGGAGAAATGGTTCCGCGAGCCAATGGCTCCCAAAAAGGTAAAATGTTATAATCCGGCTTTTGATGTCACAGATCATAGCTTAATTACCGCGATTGTGACGGAAAAGGGTATTTGTAGGCCACCTTTTGAGAAAAGCCTGGCTGAGTTGTTTAAAAAATAACATTTAAGATTATAAAATTTATGAATGTGTTAAAAAAGGGAGGAAAAAAGATGAGAAAGCGCAGATTTACTTTATTTTTAACTATCATGTTTATTCTCAGTATAGCTTTGTTCGGCTGTGGAAGCGGCAGTGGAAGTGGAAATGAAACTGGTAGTCAAGATACAGGCAGTACCGATACCGGAGCTGCTGATAGCGGTAAGGGCTTGAAAATTGCTATTATTACCTCTTCAGGTGTTGACGACGGTTCTTTTGGTCAAGACTGCTACGAAGGTATTTTAGCTTTTGTAGACGAGCATCCTGATTGTCAAGTTAACGATATTAAAGAACCTGATATTGACAAAATGATTGCTACAGTAGAAAGCGTTGTTGGAGATTATGATGTACTTGTTCTGCCCGGTTATCAATTTGCAGCTGTTGGTTCTATAGCTGAAGCTAATCCGGATAAAGTTTTCTTGTTAGTTGATACTCCTCCGACAAATGCTGAAGGTGAGATTGTCGAACTGGACAATGTTTATTCCATGACCTTTGCTGAAGAAGAAGGCGGATTCTTTGCAGGCCTTGCTGCAGCCTTGGAGACCAAGACAAACAAGGTAGCAGTTGTTAACGGGATTGCTTATCCTTCCAATGTTAACTATCAATATGGTTTTATGTCAGGTGTAAACTATGCCAACAAACATTATGGTACCAATGCTGAAATAGTAGAATTGCCTTCTTACTCCGGTAAAGACGTTGCCGGTAACGACGTTGGCGGTAACTATGTTGGATCTTTTGCTGATGAAGCAACCGGTAAAGTTGTAGGCTCTACCTTAATTGATAAGGGTGTGGATATTATCTTTGTAGCAGCAGGTGCTTCCGGTAACGGAGTATTCACTGCAGCTAAAGAAGCAGATAAGATGGTAATCGGTTGCGACGTAGACCAATTTGATGACGGAGCATATGGAGACGGTAAGAACATTATCCTGACTTCTGCCCTTAAAGTAATGGATATTAATATAACCCGCCAGTTGGAAGCCGTTTACAATGGTACCTTTAAAGGAGAAAATGCTCTGTTGAAAGCAGATACAGATTCTACAGGCTATGTTAGCACTGAAGGACGCCATCAAATGAGTGACGATACAGTCGCTAAATTAGAAGAAGCTAAGGGATTATTAAAGAGTGGACAAATAGTTCCTGCATCCAGCAGTAACGGTTACACTCCTGACAATTTCCCAGGACTATAAGAGAAACAAGACAAAAATAGTTGGAGGTAAGATAGATGGCTATTGTACCATCCGCTTGTAATGAAGCTCAAGTAGGCGACATTGCAAAAGTAGTATTAATGCCTGGTGACCCTTTGCGCGCAAAATATGTTGCAGAAAACTACCTTGAGTCCCCTAAATGCTTTAATAAAGTACGCAATATGTATGGATTTACTGGCACTTATAAAGGAAAACAAATCTCAGTAATGGGTAGTGGAATGGGTGTACCGTCCATCGGGTTATATTCTTACGAGCTTTTCCATTACTTTAATGTGGAGGCAGTAATCCGGATAGGCTCAGCCGGTGGTTTGGCAGACAATGTCAAGCTTAGAGACATTGTAGTGGCTATGACTGCATCTACTAACTCAAATTATGCTGCCCAATATAATTTTCCTGGTCTCTTGGCCCCAGTTGCAGATTATACAATGCTAACAAAGGCCATGGATTCAGCAAAGTCTCGCAATGTGAATGCAATTGCCGGGAGTGTCTATACATGCGATCAGTTTTATTATGCTCAACCCGATCTTGCCAGCATTTTGAAAAAGTATGGACATCTGGCAATAGAAATGGAAACTGCCGGCTTGTATTATACAGCTATGGCAGCCGGTAAAAAAGCTTTAAGCATCCTTACGATTACGGATCATTTGTTTACAGGAGAGGCCCTTACTCCGCTGGAGCGTCAGGAAACTTTAAACGACATGATTCAAGTCGCTTTGGAAACCGCTTGGGCTACAATATAATTAAAAAAAGTTACCCTCTCTGCAAAGAGAGGGTAACTAACCTCCGCAAAACTTAACTAAATAGGAAATTAGATAAGATGGCACTAATTCGAAAGTTTAATTTGAAACGGAGGGGGCTTGCTAGGAAAAATGGATCAATATATTGTTGAAATGCTTAATATTACTAAACGGTTTCCTGGTGTCGTAGCCAATGACAATGTTACTCTGCGGATTAAGCAAGGCGAAATATTTGCTTTATTAGGGGAAAACGGAGCAGGAAAGTCTACCTTAATGAGTTTGTTATTTGGACTATATGAGCCTGATGCCGGTGAAATTATTGTAAAAGGCAAAAAAGTTCATTTGTCTTCGGCCAAAGATGCTTCAAAACTTGGGATCGGCATGGTTCACCAGCATTTTAAATTGGTACCGGATTATACGATTGCAGAGAACATTATTCTCGGTGACGAACCCAAAAGGAAACTCTTAGGCCTTATCCCCTATGTTGACATAAAGAAAGCAAACAAGGAAATAGAAGAGTTAAGCAAGTTTTACAAACTTGAAGTAGATCCGACCAAACTCATTAAAGATGTCAATGTTTCAGTTCAGCAACGGGTAGAAATTTTAAAAATGCTTTACCGGGAAGCTGACATTTTAATTTTTGACGAACCTACCGCCATCTTAACCCCACAAGAAATAGAACGGCTCCTTGAAACAATGAGAGAATTACGTGCCAAGGGCAAGACGATTATTTTAATAACTCATAAGTTAGAAGAAATTAAAAAAGTAGCTGATCGCTGTGCTATTTTGTTTCAGGGAAAATTAGTAGGTGTTTATGATGTAGCAACTACAAGTACGCAAAAAATGGCTAATTTGATGGTAGGTCGGGAGGTAGTTTTTGCCCAGAAGAAAGAGAAGGATAATTTTGGGGAAAAAGTACTTGAAGTTAAAGACTTGTCAGTGCTGAATGCTGATAAGTTTGAAGTAGTTAAAAACGTTTCTTTTTCAATCCGGGGCGGAGAGATTTTTGCTATAGCAGGGGTTGCTGGTAATGGTCAGGTTGAGATTGCCGATGCCATCGCCGGTCTGATCAAGATAAACAAGGGTAAAGTTTTCCTTAAAGGTAAGGATATTACCGACTATCCTATTAGGGATCGATTATTGGAAGGAATATCCTATATACCGGAAGATAGACAAAAGACAGGAGTTATCTTAGATTTTCCTCTCTATTTTAATTTAGCCATAAAAAATTACTTCCAAAAGCCTTTTTCCGAAAAAGGTGTGTTAAATCAAACTGTGATCAAGCAGTTTGCTCAAAAATTAATTTCCAAATATGATATTCGCTGCGGACAAGCTGAAATGACACTTTTGAGAAGTATGAGCGGAGGTAACCAACAAAAAGCGATTGTTGCCAGAGAGATTGAGCAGAATTCCGCTTTATTAATTTTTGTCCAGCCTACCAGGGGTTTAGATATTGGAGCTATTGAAAATATTCATCGCAGGATTTTAGAAGAGCGTGAGAAAGGCAAGGCTATTCTTCTGATTTCCCTAGAACTCGATGAAATAATGAAATTAGCCGACACAATTGGAGTTATCTATAATGGTGAACTTTTAAAAATTGCTCCAGCCAAAGATTTTACTATTAATGAGGTGGGACAGTTTATGATGGGGGTTAAAGGAGCATGAATAAAGATGTTAGACAGCAAAAAATTGATGTTAGATATGCAATCGCCGAGTTATTGTCTAATGAAAAAACCTCTAAAATTGCAACCCCTATTTTGTCTATCTTACTAACCCTTATCACTACCGCTATTTTGCTGCTTATCTTAGGTTCAAATCCAATTACTGCCATTTTAGGGTTCTTAAGGGCAGGAGGATTTATTCCCAAACCTTCTTATGCAAGCAACAATAACATGTTTACCGACTTTTTGTTGTTTTTAGGAATTATGGCTCCTATGCTGTTTGCTTCTTTGGGATTCATAATTTCTCATAAAGCCGGTTTGTTTAACATTGGTATTTCCGGAGAAATGCTAATCTCAGGTTTTATTGCTACTCTATTAGTGGGTTATAGCGACCTGGGACCTTGGTTAGCTAAACCACTGGTCTTGCTAATAGGAATGGTGGTAGGAGGAATTGTAGGCGCCATAACAGGTTTTTTAAAGTATAAGTTTAATATTCATGAAGTTATAACCTCAATTATGTTTAACTATATTATAAACTATGTGACAGGTTTTTTTATCAACTCTTACTATACAAACCCTTTTACCAGAAGTTCAATGCCGGCTAGTGCGGCTTCGCGTCTTACTATTACCGGGTTAAAGCTTAATGGCATAAATATCTCAATTCCACTGAGTATATTTATAGCTATTGCTGTAGCTTTTCTGGTAAATTTTCTTTTAGAACGAACGGTTGTAGGTTTAGAAATCAAGGCCACTGGTCTAAATCAGGATTGCGCCCGTTATGCAGGGATTAATGTCAGTAAAAATATTATTAAGGCAATGACTTTATCCGGTGTATTGGCTGGATTAGCAGGAGTATCTTATTATCTGGGTTACTACAATACAATAGTTCCGAAAAAACTTCCTGATATTGGCTACGACTCTATAGCAGTTTCTATTTTGGGTAATTCAAGTCCTCTTGGCGCAATTTTTGCTTCAGCTTTAGTAACTATTTTCCAAAACGGCAGTACCTATGTCAGTTCCAGTACAGGTATTGCCAAAGAAGTAGCTTCGTTAATAACCGGATTGCTGTTGCTGTTTAGCGCTTGCAATACCTATATAAAATATCGAGCAGGCAAATATGTTAGAGAATACTTAGATTTAAAAAATGCTGCAGTAGTAAAAACTCAAGCAGCAAGTGAAGGGGGGCAAAATATTAATGGATTTGGTGTTCATTGATGGTCTTTCTTTTGCCCTTATCTTGCTGATAATGGCTGTCGCAGCAATCTATTCGGAAAAAAGTGGCGTTGTAAACTTGGCAATTGAAGGGCTGCAAGGCTTTGGAGCATTTATTGGTGCTCTGACTGCAATTTTGATAACTCATTACACCAATGACTCCTCATCTTCTTGGATAATGTATGTAGCCTTACTGGCTGCGATGGTTGGCGGAATGGTGTACTCTATGCTACACGCTGTCTTATGCGTAAAATTTCAGTCCAACCAGGTAATCAGCGGTGTGGTTATCAACATTTTGTCTGTAGCTTTAACAGGTTTCTTAACGAGTGTAATTAACCAAGCTATTACTGGTCAGGCGTCCAATAAATTTATGGTAGGTGTCTCTCCTCGTTTTGACGTACCGTATTTAAAGGATATACCGGTAATAGGCGCCTTGTTTAAAAGCATGTACCCCTTTGAAATTATTATCCTCGTGATCGTCTTTATTGCCTGGTATGTACTTTATAAAACGAGTTTTGGCATGCACCTACGGGCCTGTGGAGAAAATCCCCATGCGGTAGATGCAGCAGGCGGCAATGTTAACAAAACTCGCTTCATCGCAGTAATGGTTTCCGGGGCTCTCTCAGGCTTAGGTGGTATGTGTGTAGCATATTCCATATCTGCTCAATTTTCACCTACCATCTACATGGGTTATGGTTATCTTGCTATAGCAGCCATGATTTTTGGTAATTGGCGTATTATCCCGACAACTTTAGCATGTTTCTTCTTTGGGTTTGCCCGGTCAGGAGGATACAAGCTTTGCCTTGTCCTTGGCCTTTCCAGTAACGTTTCAGAACTGTTAATGATGCTTCCTTATGTACTTACTTTATTGCTGCTGGTATTTTTCTCGAAAAATACCCATGCACCTGCTGCAGGTGGGCAGCCCTTTGACAAGGGCAGAAGGTAAGCTGGTAAGTTTGATTCCTGTTATATCATCAATCTGCCTTAGAACGTAAGAAAAAGCTTAGGTAAGGTAGGTAGTCGTTTTTTCATTGTTGATGATCAAAAGCCATCGACTGTTTTGGATAAAAGTAGAAATTTTATAACACCCGATATATTAACTTGACAGCGCTTAAACTGCATAATATACTACAACTTAACAAATAAACAATTCACCACAAGACAAGCGATGACGGGAGACAAGTCAAAGCTTAAACCTAAGGTTACAGAGAGCCGGGGCCTGCTGAAAGCCGGTACCTTAGCAAGCATTTGGTATCCCTCCCTAAGCTGCTTTGCTGAAAGTTAGTAAGTGAAGCCGGAAGCGTCCGTTACTACGCAGGCGTTGATAGACGCTGGAATAAGTGGTCATTTTAATGACAATCAGGGTGGTACCGCGAGAATACCTCTCGTCCCTGGCATACCTTGCCAAGGACGGAGGTTTTTTTATATAATCTATTATTTAAGCCTTAAAAACTAAATAGATCACGAGGGAAGTGTACCTAGGGTTCCGTGGCCTTTGGCCGGTCGTTAGTCGCTTTTACGATGCGCCTGCTTAGACGCTACTAGTCTCCTTGTTGGGAGTGGTGACTGGGACTTTTGACCAGAGGTCGGCCTGGTCCGAGCGGTACAGACAAATGCTTTTCTTCAGCCGGCATTTGTTACACCGTGAGCATAAAAGGCTCTGCGGATAGGTTCTCCTCATCAGAACTTATCGCAGAGCTTTTTTATACTTTCAGAAGTAGTAAGGTAGAACGGTTAGAATTCTAAAGCTTAAAACAACCGGTTGTCGTAAGGCTAAAATACTTGAAAATTAATTTTAGTCTAACTAAAAATTAAAAGTCAAAAGCTCAACTAAAATATTAAAACACAAAATTCTAACTAAAAGCCCAAAACCCAAAATTCAAAATTAAACATTAATTAATATATAGGAGGTATCAGCATGAGTTTAACCATCTATTTGAACGGCAAATTTGTAAAAGAAGAAGAGGCTGTAATTTCAGTCTTTGACCATGGTGTACTTTACGGAGACGGCATTTTTGAAGGCATTAGAGCTTACCATGGACGTGTGTTTAAGCTTAAGGAGCATATTGATCGGCTTTATGAATCTGCTCATGTTATTCAATTAAATATCGGCTTAAGCGAGGAAGAAATGGCTGAAGTGGTTTTAGAAACCTGCCGGAGAAACAATTTAGATAATGCCTATATTCGCTTGGTTGTGACCAGAGGTAAAGGAGACCTGGGTTTAGATCCAAAAAAATGTGCCAATCCTTCTGTGTTTTGTATCGCTTCCGGCATTCAACTGTATCCTGACGAACTGTATGAAAAGGGCATGTCCATCGTAACCGTTCCTACAAGGCGTAATAATCCGGAGGCTTTAAATCCAAGGGTTAAGTCTCTCAACTACCTGAACAACATTATGGCCAAAATGGAAGCGACTTTATGCGGGGTTCCGGAAGCCTTGCTCTTAAACAATGAGGGTTATGTAACGGAAGCCACCGGCGACAATGTGTTTATTGTGAAAAATGGTGTCCTGATGACTCCACCTGCTTATTTAGGCCTTTTAGAAGGCATAACACGTAATACGGTGATGGAGTTAGCCAGAGAGAAAGGCATCCCTGTTGCTGAAAAATTATTTAACAGGCTGGATGTCTATGTGGCCGATGAATGCTTTCTGACCGGTACGGCAGCCGAGTTGATCCCGGTTGTAAGCGTAGACGGCAGGACAATCGGTAACGGCCAGCCCGGTCCGATGACGAAAGATTTAATTGCTGCTTACCGCGAACTTACGAAAGTTGACGGTCCTATGATCAAAAATAGTTAGTAGTTAGGAGTGAAAAGATGCGTAGCCTACAGATGAAGCAAGGGGTTGAGAAAGCGCCCCACCGTTCCTTGTTTAAAGCTCTAGGCCTGACCGAAGAAGAATTAGCCAGGCCGATTATCGGAGTAGTTAATTCCCAAAATGAAATTGTCCCCGGCCATTTACATTTAGACCGGATTGCTGAAGCAGTGAAAGCCGGGATAAGGATGGCTGGAGGGACGCCAATAGAATTTCCGACCATAGCAGTGTGTGACGGTATTGCCATGAATCATACCGGCATGAAGTACTCCTTAGCCAGTAGAGAATTGATTGCCGATTCCATCGAAATCATGGCCACAGCCCATCCCTTTGATGCTTTAGTATTTATTCCTAACTGCGATAAAGTTGTACCAGGAATGTTGATGGCTGCAGCACGCCTGGATCTGCCGTCCCTCTTTGTCAGTGGAGGTCCGATGCTGCCCGGTGTCCATAATGGTAAACGTTTGAGTTTGACCAACATGTTTGAGGCAGTAGGAGCAGTGGGAGCCGGCAAGATGACGGAAGAAGAGCTGCATGAATTAGAAGAGTGTGCCTGTCCTGGTTGCGGTTCCTGCTCAGGTATGTTTACCGCTAATTCAATGAACTGCTTAACGGAAGTTTTAGGCTTGGGGTTGCCGGGCAACGGAACCATTGCCGCTGTTCATGCCGCGCGAATCAGGTTAGCTAAAAAAGCCGGGATGCAGATTATGACCCTTCTGGAGAAAAATATCCGTCCTTCGGATATTTTGACCAAAGCAGCCTTTGAAAACGCTATAACCGTTGACATGGCCCTGGGCTGTTCTACTAATACTGCTTTGCATTTACCTGCTATTGCCCACGAAGCGGGGATAAAGATAGACTTTGAGGATTTTAACCGGATTTCTAAAAAGACTCCTCATTTATGTAAACTAGCTCCGGCCGGCGATCACTTTATCGATGACTTAGACCGGGCCGGAGGCATACCGGCTGTGCTGCAGGAGCTGACAAAGGTAAACTTGATTAATTTGGACACCTTGACCGTAACAACCAAAGATTGGGGTGAAAATCTAACCGGAGTAAAAGTAAAGGATAGTAGCGTAATTCGGCCGGTAGATAACCCTTACAGTCCTGACGGTGGTTTAGCTATTCTCTGGGGAACTTTGGCTCCAGACGGTGCGGTAGTAAAAAAAGGTGCGGTGGCACCGGAAATGATGGTCCATACCGGGCCGGCCAGAGTATTTGAATCAGAAGAAGAAGCGGTTGAAGCCATTATGGGTCTTAAGATTAAGCCTGGTGATGTTATTGTCATCCGCTATGAGGGCCCAAAGGGCGGCCCGGGGATGAGGGAAATGTTAACGCCCACTGCTGCCGTTTCAGGAATGGGCTTAGGTGAATCGGTAGCTCTGATCACTGACGGCCGTTTTTCCGGCGCAACCAGGGGGGCTTCCATTGGACACATTTCGCCGGAAGCAGCAGAAGGTGGTCCGATCGCTTTGGTTCAAGATGGAGACTTGATTAGCATTGATATTTCTAATAATAAGTTAGACCTGTTAGTTGAACCTGCTGAACTGGAAAAGAGGAAAGCCAATTGGCGAAAGCCAGAACCTAAGATCACCAAAGGCTACTTGGCCAGATATGCTAAGCATGTTACTTCGGCAAGTACGGGGGCGATATTTAATGACTAGTGTAGCACTTGATAAAGCGGAAAAAATGTTACATGAGCTAAATACGGAACTTCAAACCGAAGAACTTACCGGAGCGGAAATTTTGCTGAAAGCCTTGGAAGCAGAAGGAGTCAAAGTAATCTTCGGTTATCCGGGCGGTTCAGTGTTGCCAATCTACGATGCTCTTTATAAAAATAAAAACATTACTCATATTTTAACCAGGCACGAACAAGGTGCGGTGCATGCCGCCGACGGTTATGCCCGTTCGACCGGCAGACCTGGGGTTTGTGTTGCTACGTCAGGTCCCGGTGCTACTAATCTGGTAACCGGCATTGCTAACGCTTACATGGATTCAATTCCTTTGGTAGCCATTACGGGCCAGGTTAGTTTAGCTGCTCTGGGGCGGGATTCTTTTCAGGAAGCCGATATTACCGGAATTACTACTCCTATAACCAAGTACAATTATCTGGTGAAAGACGTTCGTGACTTGGCCAGAGTGGTCCACGAAGCTTTTCATTTAGCTACTACCGGTCGACCGGGTCCCGTCTTGATCGATATACCAAAAGATGTCACCACTATGAAAACAGCTTTCAGTTATCCACCAAAGCTGGATTTACCCGGTTACAGGCTTAAAAACGTGGTCAACGCCACCCAAGTTGGTAAAGCTGCTCAAGCTATGTTAGAGGCTAAAAAACCTGTTATTTTTGTGGGAGGCGGAGTGGTAACCTCTGGTGCAGCTGGAGAGGTGCGGGCTTTGGTCAATAAACTCGGTTTTCCTGTAACTTACAGCCTGATGGGGAAGGGCGTATTTCCGGACGATCACCAGCTTTGCCTGGGCATGGCCGGTATGCACGGTACAGTCAGTGCCAACTATGCTCTGTGGGAAGCAGATCTGATTGTCGGCCTCGGAGTACGTTTTGATGACCGGGTTACCGGAGATTTAAATACTTTTGCTAAAAATGCCACGGTTATTCATATTGACATAGATCCGGCTGAACTGAGCAAAAACGTCTATGCTCATGTGCCGATTGCCGGCGATGTTAAGCAGGTTTTAAAAGAGCTTTTAAAAGTTCTCAAAGCCAAAGACACAAAACCGGATATCAGTCCTTGGATAGAAAAGATTGCCGGTTGGAAGAAAGAGTTTCCTTTACGCTATGAAAAGTCCGATAAGGTTATTAAACCTCAGTACGTAATTGAACAGATCTATGAAGTTACCAAAGGTGACGCATATATTTGTACCGAGGTAGGCCAGCATCAGATGTGGACCGCTCAGTATTATCCCCTGACTGAGCCCCGGAGATTTATAAGTTCCGGTGGACTTGGTACGATGGGCTTTGGCTTACCGGCAGCCATGGGCGTACAAATTGCCCATCCCGATAAAGTGGTGTTTAACATTGCCGGCGACGGGAGTATTCAAATGAACTCCCAGGAATTTGCCACCATTGCTCAAAACAAATTACCTCTTATTGTGGCTATTTTAAATAACCACTACCTGGGCATGGTACGCCAGTGGCAGGAACTTTTCTTTGGAGAAAGATACTCTCATACCGATATGTCAGGCCAACCTGATTTTGTTAAATTGGCAGATGCCTATGGCTTGGTAGGCTTACGCATTACCCGCCCGGAAGACGTTCGCCCGGCCCTGGAAGAAGCCATAGCTTCGCCTAAAGCCTATGTGCTGGATTTCCAGGTGGATTGTGAGGAAAATGTCTTTCCCATGGTTCCTGCCGGTGCACCGATTAACAATATTTTAGGGAGGTAGGAAGACGTGAAACATACCTTGACTGTCCTTGTTGAAAATAAGCCGGGGGTCTTAACCCGGATTGCCGGACTGTTTGCCAGGCGGGGCTACAATATTGAGAGCCTTGCTGTAGGCAGAACCGAAAATCCTGCCTTCTCCAGAATGACTATTGTAGTTGAAGGCGATGATCGAGTTATCGAACAAGTTACTAAGCAGTTATATAAGTTGATTGAGGTCATTAAACTTACCGACATTACTAACGATGAATATGTAGGCAGGGAAATGATTTTAATTAAGGTGAACGCTGATCCGGCCATTAGAGGAGAAATCATGCAGATTGTTGAGATCTTTAGGGCTCGCATTGTCGATATCGGACGAAACAGTTTGATTATTGAGGCCACAGGTGACGAAGGTAAAATTGATGCCATTGAAAGTGCTTTACGTCCTTTTGGGATTAAAGAAGTTGTAAGAACAGGGAAAATTGCTATGGCTAGGGGAGCAAAAAGTAGAAATGGTAGGGAAACCCTGTAATTCTTGCTGAATGGAGGTTTGGAAATAATGAGGCTCACAGGCGCGCAAGCTTTGATCAAGTTCCTTGAAGATGAAGGTGTTAAATATGTGTTTGGTTATCCGGGAGGAGCTGTTCTGGCCATCTACGATGCTCTTCTGGAATCAACTAAAATTACTCATGTTTTAGTTCGCCAAGAGCAAGCAGCTGTCCACGCAGCCAGCGGTTATGCCAGGGTAACAGGAAGGCCTGGAGTCTGTATAGCTACTTCAGGGCCTGGAGCGACCAATTTAGTGACCGGTTTGGCAACCGCTTATATGGACTCAATTCCCGTAGTTGCCATTACCGGCCAGGTTAGTACGGATATGGTTGGAACCGATGCCTTTCAGGAAGTCGATATTACAGGTATTACCATGCCGATTACCAAGCACAACTACCTGGTTAAAGACGTGAAAAAATTACCTGCCGTTATCAAAGAAGCTTTCCATATAGCCAGTACAGGCCGCCCCGGCCCGGTTTTAATAGATTTACCTAAAAACATTTCTGGAGCAGTTTTCGATTATAAGCCGGTTGGTAATGTGGATTTACAAGGCTATAAACCGACTTATAAAGGACATCCGACCCAGATTAAAAATCTGACCGTACTTTTGGAAGAAGCGGAGAGGCCCATCATCTGTGCCGGGGGCGGTGTAATATCTTCAAATGCTTGGGATGTTTTACGGGAACTTGCTGAAACTTTAAGCATTCCGGTTACTACAACTTTAATGGGTTTAGGAGCTTTCCCGGAAGATCACCCTCTGTCTTTAGGCATGTTAGGTTTGCATGGTACTCCTTATGCCAACTATGCTGTACAGAATTGTGACCTGCTCGTGGGCATCGGCATGCGCTTTGATGACCGGGTAACAAGTGCGGTTCAAAAATTTGCTCCTCGGGCCAAGGTGGTCCATATCGATATCGACCCGGCTGAAATAGGTAAAAACGTTGGAGTGGATTTACCTATTGTAGGCGATGTCAAAAATGTTTTAAGCGAGCTGCTAAAAAGGGTAAGCCCTAAAAGACATGACGGATGGTTAGAACAGATTAAAGAGTGGAAAGAGTTATACCCGCTGGAATACGGTGAATACAACAAGCGGCTGCGTCCCCAATATATCCTGGAAAAACTGGGTGAGCTGACCAGAGGTCAAGCGATTATTACGACGGATGTAGGTCAACACCAGATGTGGACCGCCCAATACTATAAATTTACCAAACCGAGAAGCTTTATCAGTTCTGGCGGCTTAGGCACCATGGGATATGGGCTTCCGGCAGCAGTCGGTGCGCAACTTGCCGCTCCCGATTCTCTGGTTGTAACAGTTACCGGTGACGGAAGCTTCCAGATGAATATGGCTGAGTTAGGTACGGCTACCGAACAAAAGCTTCCCTTGAAAATAATTTTGCTCAACAATTCTCATCTATGTCTGGTCAAACAGTTGCAGTATTTTAACAGCGGTCAGAGATATTCCGGGGTATGCTTTACCGGAAACCCAGACTTTGTTAAGCTTGCAACTTCCTATTCAGGGGCTGTAGGCTTGAGAATTGAAAAGCCGGAAGATGTGGAACCGGTACTAAAGGAAGCACTGTCGAACGGCAAGCTTACCTTAATTGACTGTCGTATCAGCGATGAGGAGCTTGTTTACCCGGTAGTGCCTAACAACGGAGCTCTTGATGAGATGATTCATTTTCCAGAGGGGGAGAAAAAAGCCAATGAATAGAGTATATATCTTCGATACAACATTACGCGATGGTGAGCAATCGCCAGGAGTCAGTTTAAACATTCAGGAAAAACTGGAAATAGCAAGCCAACTAGCCAGGCTGGGAGTAGATGTGATTGAGGCAGGTTTTCCTATCGCTTCCCAGGGAGATTTTGAAGCTGTCGCTACCATCGCTCAGAAAGTTAAAGGACCCACAATTGCAGCTTTGGCCAGGATTAATGAAAAAGATATTGACCGGGCCTGGGAGGCTTTACAGTACGCTGAAAAGCCCCGGATTCACACCTTTATTGCCACATCCGAAATTCACATGAAGTACAAATTAAAGAAGACCAGAGAAGAAGTCCTGGAGGCTATTGATAGGGGTATACGTTATGCAAAACAGTATACCAATGACGTTGAATTTTCGCCGGAGGACGGCTCCCGGACTGATCTGGAATTTATGCTTAAGGTGGTGGAAACCGCCATCAAGGCAGGAGCAACAGTCATCAATATTCCCGATACCGTGGGTTATGCTACACCGGCTGAATTCGGTAAGTTTATCCGTGCCATCAAGACAGGCGTACCCAACATGGATAAGGCTATTCTTAGCGTTCACTGCCATAATGATTTAGGCATGGCTGTGGCAAACTCTCTAGCGGCTGTGGAAAACGGTGCTCAGCAAGTAGAATGTGCCATTAACGGTATTGGGGAAAGGGCGGGTAATACGGCTCTGGAAGAGGTTGTAATGGCCCTTTTGACCCGCCAGGATTATTACGGTAAAGAAGTCGGAATTAAAACCGAGGAAATTTACCGAACCAGCCGCTTGGTCAGTACCCTAACAGGTATGCCCGTCCAGTATAATAAGGCCGTCGTAGGTAAAAACGCCTTTGCCCACGAGTCGGGTATTCACCAAGACGGGGTCTTAAAAGAAAGAACTACTTATGAAATCATGGATCCTGCCAAACTTGGCATTATTAAAAATAGTATCGTTTTGGGCAAACACTCCGGCCGTCACGCTTTCCGTCAACGTCTGGAAGAATTAGGTTTTCAGCTTTCCGAGGAAGAACTGGTTAAAGCTTTTATTCGTTTTAAAAACTTGGCTGACAGGAAGAAAGAGATTACCGACAAGGACTTGGAAGCAATTGTAGAAGAAGAAACCAGATTATTGCCGGAAAAATATGCCTTAGATTCCCTCCACTTATTCAGTGGCAGCAGGGTTGTGCCTACAGCTACCGTCGGACTGAAAATAGGTGATGAAGTGGTTGAAGAGGCTGCTTGTGGAGACGGTCCGGTAGATGCGGTCTTTAAGGCCATTGATAAAATCTGTCAACTGGGAGTTACGCTAAGTTACTACAATTTGAACGCCATTACCGGCGGCAAAGATGCTCTGGGTGAAGTTACGGTTAAAGTTGACTATAACGGTAAGACTTACCTTGGCCGGGGTTTAAGTACCGATATTATCGAGGCAAGCGCTAAAGCTTATATCAATGCGATTAATAAAGTGGAATATGATATTAGTCGTTAGCTTTACTAATTTTGAATTATGAATTTTGAATTAAAAATTACTTTTTATGGCTAACGATTCATTAGCAAGTACGTCCCTGACCATTTTTGCGAAATAAATTTACTCGCTTCTCCCTAGTTATTTAACTGGGGACTGGTGACCGGGGACTGGGGACTGACAACGGACAATAAAAGGGAGGAAACAAAGATGGGAATGACCATAACAGAAAAGATCTTAGCAGATCATGCCGGACTTGCCAAAGTAGAACCGGGTCAACTGATCAATGCGAAGCTCGATATCGTTTTAGGCAATGATATAACCGCACCGGTTGCTATTAAAGAGTTTCAAAAACTAGGCTTGGAAAAAGTCTTTGATAAAGAACGGGTTTGTCTGGTTCCTGACCACTTTACACCTAATAAAGATATAAAATCCGCCGAGCAGGCTAAAATGCTGCGGGATTTTGCCAGGGAGCAGGATTTAACCAACTATTTTGACGTTGGCCAGATGGGTGTGGAACATTGCTTATTGCCCGAACAGGGCATTGTGGTTCCCGGAGATGTGGTCATCGGTGCCGATTCCCACACTTGTACCTATGGGGCTCTAGGGGCCTTTGCCACCGGTGTAGGAAGTACTGATATGGCTGCCGGTATGGCTACCGGGGAAGCCTGGTTTAAGGTTCCCGAATCGATCAAGTTTGTTTACTACGGCAAACTTCAGCCTTATGTTGGAGGAAAAGACTTGATTTTACACACCATTGGAGACATAGGGGTGGACGGTGCCCGCTACATGGCTATGGAATTTACCGGTGAAGTTATTTCCAATCTATCAATGGATAACCGCTTCACCATGTGCAACATGGCTATTGAAGCAGGCGGTAAAAACGGCATTATTGCCTTTGACGAAGTGACAAGGGCATACGTGGAAGGCAGGGCTAAACGTCCCTGGAAAGTTTATCAAAGTGACCCAGACGCTAAATACGCCAAGGTTATTGAGTATGATTGTTCAAAGATTGAGCCTCAGGTAGCTTTTCCTCACTTGCCTGAAAATACTAAGCCTATCAGCCAGGTCGGTCATGTGACCATTGACCAGGTGGTCATCGGCTCTTGCACCAATGGAAGGATAGAAGATTTGAGGGTAGCAGCCAGTATCCTTAAAGGTCATAAAGTCCATAAGGAAATCCGCTTAATTGTCATTCCGGGTACTCAAGAGATCTACCGCCAGGCTATGCACGAGGGCCTTTTCGATATCTTCCTTGAGGCGGGAGCAGCTATTAGCACTCCTACCTGTGGGCCTTGCTTAGGCGGGCACATGGGAATTCTAGCTAAGGGAGAACGGGCCCTTTCCACTACCAACCGAAACTTTGTCGGTCGGATGGGTCACCCTGAAAGTGAAGTATATCTGGCCAGTCCGGCCGTTGCGGCAGCCAGCGCTGTGTTAGGACGGATTGCGGCACCATGGGAGGTAAAATAGATGAAACTAGAAGGAAAAGTATGGAAATTTGGCAATGATATAGATACAGATGTAATTATTCCGGCCAGATATTTAAACACTTCGGTTCCGGAAGAACTGGCTAAACATTGTATGGAAGATGCAGACCCTCAGTTTGCCTCAAAGGTTCAGCCCGGCGATATTATAGTAGCCGGTAAAAACTTTGGCTGTGGCAGCTCCAGGGAGCATGCTCCTATTGCCATTAAGGCCAGTGGGGTAGCTTGTGTTATTGCTCATTCTTTTGCCAGGATTTTTTACCGCAACTCCATCAATATAGGGCTACCGATTTTTGAATGTCCCGAAGCCGTTGAAGCTATCGAAGAAGGTCATAGAATAGCAGTAGACGCTGAAACAGGGAAAATAACTGATCTAACTACCGGGGGGTCTTTTCAGGCTCAGCCTTTCCCGGAATTTATGCAAGAGTTAATTGAAGCTGGTGGCCTAATGAACTATGTAGCTAAGAAGGTGAAAGGTAATGCCTAGGATTGCAATTTTACCGGGTGACGGGATTGGGGTAGAGATTGTTCCCCAAGCTGTCCGGGTTTTAGATATTGTTGGCAGAAAATATGATTTAGACTTTTCTTACACGGAAGGCTTGATTGGTGGTGCAGCCATTGACGCTGTTGGTACACCCTTACCGGAAGAGACTTTGGAACTTTGTCAACACTGCGATGCTATCCTCCTTGGGGCAGTAGGCGGGCCCAAGTGGGATAATCTACCGGTTAGTCAAAGGCCGGAAGCAGCAGCTTTACTGCCTTTGCGCAAAAAGCTTGGCCTTTATGCCAATATTCGTCCCTCCTTTTTATACGAGGATTTGGCAGATGCTTCAACCTTAAAAAGAGAGGTCGTCTTAGGGACGGACATAGTGACCATCCGGGAGTTGACCGGTGGACTGTATTTCGGTGAAAAGAAAAGGGAAAAGACGGCTACGGGCGAAGTGGCCATTGATACTTTAGTTTACAGCACTGAGGAAATCGAGCGGATCACCAGGCTTGCTTTTGAAATAGCCAGAACCCGGCGTAAAAAGGTTACCTCTGTCGATAAGGCTAATGTTCTGGAAAGTTCACGGCTTTGGCGGGAAGTAGCTAACCGGGTCCACAAAGAGTATCCTGACGTAGAGCTAGAGCATATGTACGTGGATAATGCAGCTATGCAGCTGGTACGCCGTCCGACCCAGTTTGATGTAATCGTCACGGAAAATATGTTTGGCGATATTTTAACCGACCAGGCATCTATGCTTACCGGTTCCATTGGAATGTTGCCTTCAGCCAGCATCGGAGGGAAGGTAGCTCTCTATGAACCTTCCCATGGGTCGGCTCCGGATATTGCCGGCCAGAACAAGGCCAATCCACTTGCCACTATTTTATCTGCCGCTATGATGTTAGAGTATAGTTTTAAAGAGTTTAACGGAGCCAGGGAGATTAGAGAAGCGGTGAGAAAGGTCTTAGCCAAGGGATACCGGACGCCGGACATCATGGAAGAAGGGAAAATCCTAGTAGGCACCAGGGAGATGGGAGACCTGGTCTGCCAGGAGTTAGGGGAAGATTAAGATGAAACAAGTATTTCTCTATGATACTACCTTACGGGACGGTTCCCAAGGGGAAGGCATAAGCTTCTCAGTTAGTGATAAGTTAAACATTGTACGGAAACTTGATCGACTGGGCATCGACTATATTGAAGGAGGATGGCCTGGCTCTAACCCTAAGGACTTAGAGTTTTTCCAAAAGGTCAAAGATTTAAAGTTAAGAAACTCGAAAATAACGGCTTTTGGCAGTACCCGCAGAGCGGGACTGAAAGCAGAGGATGACCCTAATCTCAACGCTATTTTGAATACAGGCGTCCGGGCTGCGGCCATCTTTGGTAAGACCTGGGATCTACACGTCCAGGAGGCCTTAAAAGTCTCTCTGGAAGAAAATCTTGCGATGATCGACGACAGTGTGGCTTTCTTGACCAAACAAGGAATAGAAGTTATTTACGACGCTGAGCATTTCTTCGACGGCTACAAAGCTAACCCGGATTATGCTTTACAAACTTTACTGGCCGCCCAAAGGGCAGGGGCTAAATGGCTAACCCTCTGCGACACTAATGGGGGCACCCTTCCCCATGAAATAGTTGACATAATACGAAAAATTACTCCTTACTTGCATGTTCCTTTAGGCATTCATTGCCATAATGACGGCGATTTGGCTGTGGCCAACAGTATTGCCGCAGTTCAGTCAGGAGCTGTACTCATGCAAGGCACGATTAACGGTCTTGGTGAACGTTGTGGTAATGCCAATCTTTGCTCAGTTATCCCTAACTTGCAATTAAAATTGGGCTTAAAATGCCTGGAAGAAGACCGGCTCAGGCTTTTAACCGAAGTATCCCACTATGTAAGTGAGATCGCCAATGTGGTTCAGCCTAACAACCAACCCTTTGTAGGTCAAAGTGCCTTTGCCCACAAAGGGGGTATTCATGTAAGTGCTGTCTTGAAAAATCCTCAGACTTACGAACATATGAATCCTGAGTTAATAGGTAATAAACGCCGGGTATTAGTTTCGGAACTTTCCGGAGCCAGCAACTTAGAGTATAAAGCTAAGGAATTAGGATTAGCTTTTCTTAAAGATAAAGCTAAAATGAGGCAGATTGTCCAAGAGATTAAAAACTTAGAGTATGAAGGATACCAGTTTGAAGGTGCCGAAGCTTCTTTGGAATTACTGCTCCGGCGGGCTATGGATGAGTACCTGCCAGGCTTCCACTTAGAATCATTCAAGGTTCTGGTGGAAAAAAGGGAAGGCCAGGATATGATTTCCGAAGCCATGATTAAACTTCGGGTTGGAGACCAAATCGTCCATACCGCTGCCGATGGGGACGGACCGGTTAACGCCCTGGATAACGCCTTACGGAAAGCCTTGGAAGAATTCTATCCTGTGATCAAGGAAATGCATTTAACCGACTACAAGGTGCGGGTACTGGACGGCAAAGACGCTACCGCAGCTAAAGTCCGGGTGCTCATCGAATCTAAAGATGCAACCAGTACCTGGAGCACAATCGGAGTGTCCACCAATATTATCGAAGCCAGCTGGCATGCACTCTTGGACAGCATGGATTATGCCATTATCCGAAAACTTTCGGAGGATTGCCAGAAGAAAGAGGAAATGGCTTCCGGGGAAGACTAGTATAGGCGAACTGGCTGGACAAAACATTTGAAAGATTAGAGAGCAAAAAGTTAGTTTCGGTATACCATCGAGACTAACTTTTTTATGTTTACATAAAAATATTGAAAATTAAATGATTTTCATTTTGCTAACAAGCAAAAATATAAAAATATTTTATGTATATGTATATATCCTATCAAATTATTTAATTGGACATTGATTATGGTGCTTTATATAATTTTATGGGTTCTGAGATTCTCTGTTTAAATTGTTAAAATACTTTATTAATATTGACAAGCGGTTGTTTGCCAAAGGGGGGTGAAAGATTGGAGGAAAGAAAGTTAGCCTTAAAAAAGATAACATCTGCTTTAGAATTCAAACGGAAAATAGTTGGCGTTAAATTTTTGTTTACTGAGGAAGAATTTATCCAAGCTGAGGCTAAAGCATTAAAGGTCAAAATGCCCTATTGTGTCATGGTCAGAATGGCTGGTAACGGTTATAGCCTTAAGTCAACTTTGGCCACTTCAGGCTGTGATGGGGGAACTCGGGCCTTAGGTCTTGAGAGTCCATCGGACGAATTCAGCTCCGGTCGTGAATATTATTCCTTTGGCTTATATCAGGATTTAGCCGTGGCTAAAAACGTAGTTAAAAACATAACTTTTTGTCAACATCGAATTTATGGCGTGCTTACCAAGCCTTTAGCTGAATTTAAGGAAGACCCAGACGTGGTTATCATAGTTACCAATCCTTATAATGCCATGCGCATCATTCAAGGATATACATATAAATTTGGCACCCAAACCAACTTTAAACTTGCAGCTAATCAGGCTGTCTGTTCTGAATGTACGGCTTACCCTTACGAAAGTAATGATATCAATATCTCCATGTTTTGTTCCGGGACACGTTATTTGGCCGGCTGGGGTAAGGATGAAATGGCTATTGGATTACCTTACGGCAAATTTTTGGCAACTGCTGACGGGGTGTACCGCACCATAAACGGTAGCGAACGAAATGAGGAAAAGGCCAGGATTAGAGCCAGTCTCCGGCTCAATCAACTGGAAGACCCGGGAATACATGATTATGAAGCCTATTTTTATCCCCCTTCCAAAACCAGCAAGACCCCCTCATAAATTAGTGAGGAAGAGCATGTTCTAAAATTGTTCGGGGGAAATTTGTTTGAAGTTGTTAGGGGTATGTAAATGAAAAACAAACGTCAAACGTTAGTTACAGCGATTAGAACTATTCTTATTGTAGGCTTTGTTGTCTTATGGGAAGTAGCTGCCAGTAAAGGATGGGTTAGCACCTATTACACTAGCAAACCGAGTGAAATACTTTCGGATTTAATCCAATTTACCTTTAGCGGTGATTTGTATAAACACGCTAGTATTACATTTAAGGAAGCATTTGCCGGACTCTTTTACGGAAGCCTTGTCGGTGTTTTTGTGGGGGTTTTGTTTGCTCAGTTTCCTATAATCGGTGAAGTCTTAAATCCCATCATTACGGCCATTAACGGTATTCCTCAACTAACCCTGGCCCCGGTATACATTTTGTGGTTTGGCATAGGCTTTGCGTCAAAGGTATTCATGTCAGGGTTAATGGTGTTTTTTGGAGTGTTTTTTGCAACCTATAATGCAATTATAGGCATGGATAAAAAATTAATTGAATCAGCAAGCTTATTAGGTGCTAACAAGGGTCAGATACTTATTCACGTTGTTTTGCCCACTTGTACTCCCTGGATTATCATGGGTATACGCAATGGAGTGGGCGTAAGCCTTGTCGGGGCAATAGTCGGTGAGTATATGGGTTCATCAGCGGGATTTGGCTGGATGGTTGCCTATGCTACTTCTTATTTTAATATTAAAAGGGTTATGTCCTGTATAGTAATTTTGTTTGTCGTAGGCTTTGTGATGAATTACGGATTAAACAAAGTCGAAAAAATCTTACTTAAGTGGCGGGCTAATACATCTCTTTCCGTAGGAGCAGGCAAAGAATCTGTTTAACCGGAAGAGTAAATTTAGAACCAACAAATAAATAAAAACGAAAGGAATGGACAGATGATGAAAAAAATAATTGCAGCAATGTTGTTACTTTGTAGTCTGGCTATTTTTGCCGGCTGTGGTAGTAGTCAGAATCAAACAACAGATAATTCAGCAAGCGGGAACAATGGCGAAAGTAAAGAACTAACCAAAGTTGTAGTATCCGAATTCCGGGATATAGACTGGATGTCTACTTATGTTGCAGATTTGCTGGGCTATTTTGAAGAAGAAGGTCTAGATGTAGAGTATGCTATTTATAAAGACGGTCCCGTTGCTTTCCAAGGGATGCATGCCGGGGATTCAGATTTTTGTTTGTTATCCGCTGAGCCGGTTTTACGTGCATATGATGAAGGAATGGAATCTTATTTGCTTTTAACCAACACCAAAAATAGGACTTATGGTTTTGCTACCAGCCCTGAAATCAAAGATATCAAAGATTTAAAAGGCAAGGCTGTCTTTGCCGGTATGCCCGGGTCAGCACCTTATTCCTTTGTATTATCTTTACTTAAAAAAGCAGGTTTATCCGAAAATGACGTGAGCTTTCTTAACATAGAATATGGCGCTGCAATCGTAGCCCTGGCAGAAGGACAGGCTGATGGAATCTTCTTTGACATTTATAATGAGAAAAAATTGCTAGAGGCAGTACCTGAAGCCAATGTTTTGGTTGATACGACTGATCCTGAAACCCATAAAGATTTGTATGGTACCGAGTACTGTGAAACAGCTATCGTTACCTGTACTAAAAAGTTTGCCGATGAAAATCCGGAAACGGTTCAAAAGTTTGTCAATGCTTCAGTCAAAGCTCTCAAATGGATAAATGAACATAGCACCAAAGAAGTAGCTACCTTGATTTTACCCATGTTTGAAGGAATGACTGAACAAGAGCTGGTCGATAAACTTGATAAGTTCAAAAGCTCTATCTCGGCTACCGGAGAAATTCACAGTGAGGGTTATGAGACTGTAGAAAACTTCTGCTATGAGCAAGGCTTAATTAAAGAAAAGATCGGTTATGAAAACATTGTAGCATCTCAATTTGTTGAAAAGGCTTTAGAGAATCTTAAATAACTTAACAAAAGTTCAAATTAGCTACTCGTTAGTGGTACAAGAGGTAAACAGGTTATGTCCTACATAGAAATGAAAAATATTGAGAAATATTATGGCGAGCAATGGGTACTAAAAGACCTGAATTTGTCAATTGAAAAAGGGCAGTTTATAACTCTCCTGGGCCCGTCGGGATGCGGTAAAAGTACCTTGCTCAGGATCTTAGCCGGCTTAGAAAGTCTAAGTAGCGGCAGCATATACCTAGACGGGGAAGACATAACCTGGAAAAGTCCGCAGCAGCGCAATATCGGCATGATTTTTCAGCAATACAGCTTGTTCCCGACCATGAATGTTTACAATAATGTGGCCTTTGGCTTAAAAATGAAGAAGATGAAAAAAGACGAAATTGCAAGTATAGTTGCCGAAGCACTCAGAATCGTGGACTTGAAAGGTTGTGAGAAAAAATATCCCTCCCAGCTTTCCGGTGGCGAACAGCAAAGGGTGGCTCTGGCCAGGGCTATTGTAACCCGTCCCAAAGTGCTGCTTTTAGACGAGCCTTTTAGTGCAATCGATGCTAAACTTCGTAAAGCTCTCCAGGAGCGGATTAAAGAGATACATCAAGAGCTGGGCATGACTTCAATTTTTGTAACTCATGACCAAGACGAAGCCATGACAATGTCTGATGTAATTCATCTCATGAACAACGGGGTTATAGAACAGACTGCTGAACCAATAAAGCTTTATTCCCAGCCTCAGACTTTATTTGCGGCAAGCTTTATGGGCAACTATAATATCCTGGATGGAAGCAACCTTGCTAAAGTGGCAGGTTGGAATTTAGCTAATAAAAAAATAGCTATCCGACCGGAGCTAATAGCCATAGCCAAAGAGCCCTTTGCAACAAGTGAAAATAGTATCTGCTTAACAGGGACTATCCTGGATAGAATTCCGCAAGGAAATATCATTAGGTATAAAGTGGCAGTAGGAAAGACGGTTTTTAAAGTGGACATCTTGTTTGATCAGGGATTCTTTTTTAACCGAAACGAACAGGTTTATTTAGAAATTAAGCGGGACAGTATTCTAGAGTATTAGGCTTATTATATTGAAATAAAAAAAGCTAAGTTAGCTTTGAAATCTTAAGCTACCTTAGCTTTTTTGTTTACATAAATAGTAAGCTGTTGTTTTCCTAACCTTTAATTTCTGTTTTACTTAGTATTTCATTAATTATGTCAACTGATTCCTTAACGAATTTGGCACAGTGGACATACATTTCAGCGGATTTTGATTCAAATCCGGCTTTTAGTCTGTGGCAAGTTAAAGAGCCAAACCTTTTTTCAAATTCAGCTAAATACATTTTAACTGCTTGGGCTGACGGTTCCCTGGACTGGGATGGTTCAGTGCGGCCGGTAAACAGGCCAAGTAGGGCAACGGAAGCAGTTACGGCTCCGCAAGTCAATCCTCGCTGCATTCCGCCGCCAAAGCCGGTCATGGTCTTGATTAAATCCGGAGGGATGTCATGCTTTCCCAGCGAACTAAACAAGTGAACGGTGCTTTCGGCGCAGTTAAAACCGTTGCTATGGAAATAATCTTTAACTAAGTCCCAAGGGGAACCCGTCTCAGTAATCCTCCCTTTCTCATCTTCCATGAGTTAGTCATCCTCCACCTCAGGCAGGCTCCAGTTAAAGTAGGGCAAGTATGGCTTACCCGCCCGTAAGCGAAATTCATCCAGATCTTTTTTCGACCAGTCATACATGCCCTTCATGGTCTTAAAGCCTAATTCTCCCTTTTCCACATGTTCTCTTATGATGTCCTGAGTTTTTGTTGCATTGCAAAGGGTGGGGAAGAGGTAGTCTTCGATATTGACAATCAAATCAAGACCAGCATAGTCAAAATGCTCGAACAGGCCGATCGAAGCATAGCGGGGTCCGAAGCTACTCATAATTGTTTTGTCAATGTCCTCCGGAGTGGCAATCCCCATTTCTACCATATGAACAGCTTCTCGAAACAGGGCATGTTGGAGACGGTTGCCAATGAATCCTTCAGCACCTTTTTTCATGACTACCGGTTCACGCCCTACCGAGCGGAGAAGATTAACCGTGAATTGCAGAGCTTCATCGCTGGTTTGCTGATTTTTAACAACCTCCACACATGGTACTAAATGGGGAGGATTCCAGGGGTGGGCGACCATCAGTTTATCTTTGTTTTGTAAACCTGCAGCTAAATCATCGGCCGAAATGGCTGAAGTGGATGAAGCGATGGCCCGGTAATTATGGCAATGGGCTTCAATTTCTTTATACACGCTGTGTTTGACATCAATCCGCTCAAAAACACATTCAAAGATAAAATCCGCATCTGCAATATCCTGGTAATTTTGGGTTATATTAAGAAGCTTGGCACATGCTTCTGCTTGCTTAGGGCTAACCAGTTTTTGTTCGATTAAATCTTTATAATACGTCTGGTAGCGGGCTAAGCCCGATTCTGCTTCAGCATCGTTTATGGCAAGCATGGTTGTTTTATAACTGTTACCGGTAAAAAGGACAGCTAAACTGGCACCGATCATGCCTGTACCGATGATGGCAATATGCTTAACATCTTCTAGCTTCATGGTCATTCCCCTCATACTTTATTGATTAAATAATCATAAAGGACTCTGACATTGGCTTGTTGGATATAATCCATAGCGTCAGCCTGACCTATATCTACAGGGCAGCGGTCAGCAAAACTAATGCGTTCGACACACTCTTCTTTTGACCAACCTTTACCGATTCCGTAAGCCACAGCAGATAGCCATTCGTAAATAAAACCTGTCTGTTCCTTGATATACTCTTTGCCGACTACCGGCCCATGACCGGGGACGATGTAGTCTACATCTAAGGAAGATAAGAAATGGAAAGTATTGAATAAAGCATCAGGGTCACAGGTATGGAACCAGATTTGACATCCTGAAAAGATTGTATCGCCGACGAAGACGACTCGTTCTTCAGGGACATAAACGCTGATATTGGCGTCAGAGTGTCCAGGAGTATAATATAACTCAAAGGTATGATCGCCTAATTTAAAAGTCATTTGATCAGTAAAGGTGACGTTAGGCGGGTTAATAATATATTCATCTTCCTTAGGCATAAAAGGTAACCCTTCGGGATCTTGACGTTTAATAATATCCAGACTGTATTCGTACGTTGTCATATTAAAAGCGGCCGGAATCTTCCAGAAAGTATTAAGGATATTTTTGTGCCCTATGACAGGACATTCACCGGCAAACCAGTGGTTGCCGAAGATATGGTCAATGTGGGATTCGGTATTGATAAGGGCCTTAATAGGTCCCTGTTTTAAAGCAAATTTCCGCATTTCCAAAAGGGGAGTGATTAACTGGGCGGTGTCAATAAATACCGCACCTTCCCGGGTTAAGACAATACTTGGATTGCACCCTCTGATTTTAGTTTCGGTATAAACATGGTTGGTTAATTTTTCCATAACGGTACCTCACTTATATGTATTTCTCAAGTTCGTCAATCAGGATTTGGGGTGTTGCGGCGCGGACGTAAACATATGGGCGCTGCTTAGCAAAGTGAGCGATGAATTTGGCACGTTTGGCGCGCAGTTCCGGTGTGTCAAACAGTGGCATGGGGAAACCGGAAGAAAGGAGAATATGCATGCCTAAATAATCGCAAAGGCAGTGGAAAGTTTGATATTCCTTTTCATAGTCAGCCATCAGTCCCGATACGGTAGCATAATTTCCGTCCATGTCAGGCATTACGACTATGTCGATATTTGCCTCACCTTTGTAAAGTTCATATTCTGGATCTTTTTCAAAAAATTTAGCTACGCCTTCATCCTGGTTCGGTTTATCTATTCTTTCCGTACCTTTGGCTCGTTTACGCAAATATACTTTTTGCGACCCCATAATATAATTGCCATCCCAATCGAGAACGGTAGTTTCGGTAGAGAGAATTTTAGCTCCTCGTTTACAACTTTCAATTTGACTCATACTCTTACCGCGATTTCCTTCACCGCCGATAAACATGATGTTTTTTCCCTTATAGTTGACAGCAGAGGAATGAAACAAGAAACGGTCGGCAGCGAAAAGTTTTGAAGCGATAAGGGAGACCAAGATTCTTTGAATTTCACCTTCAAACCACTCACCGCGGAGGGTTACAACACCATTTTCGTAAGAAATTCCTTTATTTTCTTCGTCTTTAAACCAGATAAAGTCTGCTTGCGGCAGGTCACTACCCACCTGGTTGGTGGCACCTGCCAAGCGATAATTAAGGAAAGTCATATCTTCTAAAATCCTATCGGTTGCTTCTTTGCTATGCACGTCTAAACGGATACTAACAACATCACAGTTAATTTGCTCAGTATAAATTGTCATTTTTGCTACCTCCGGTTTCAGAATAGACTTTAAATCGTTTTAGCTAAAGTAGTAATCGGCCTTGCCTGCAAGAGATAAAGCTTATTGCTTTCATAAGCCCACTCTAAATCCTGTGGTCTGCCATAAAAAGTTTCAACCTTAATGGCTATGTCAACTAGTTCTTTTAATTCTTTTTCTGAAAGTACAGGAGCTTGGGCAAGGTTACTGGGAACAGGTATTTCCTTGACTCCGCCTGACTCTGAAAGGCGTACAACCATGGTTTCTTTCTCGGCAATGTACTCATTGATTACCTGATAACTACCTTTTTTAACCCAGTAATTGTCCGGTGTAACAATTCCTTGTACTACGCTTTCGCCTAAACCCCAGGCAGCTTCAATTATGACTTCATCATGGTTTCCTGTAATCGGATTGGCGGAGAACATAACGCCTGCTTTTTCAGCATTGACCATACGTTGGACAACTACGGCGATAGATATATCTATATTGCTGAAGCCTTTTTGGTGACGGTAGAAAATAGCCCGGTCGTTATAAAGGGATGCCCAGCATTCTTTGATGTACTTGACTACATTTTCCAGGCCGATGACAAATAAATATGTATCTTGCTGGCCGGCACAACTGGCGTCTTCCAGGTCTTCCACCGTTCCACTGGAACGAACAGCGACTGGTACATTTTCACCAAGACTTGTGTAGTAATTTCTTATGTCCTCTATCAGCTGCTCAGGCATAGGAGTTGCTATAATTTGTTTTCTGATCTTTTCGGAGACCTCAATTAGGCTGGAACAGCTGTTCCAGTCAATCTGATCGAGATGTGCTTGAACGATTGGATATAGATTACAACTTTCCATAAAATAGTTAAAAGTACTTGAGCACACAATAAATCCTTCCGGAACAGGCAGCTGCTGGCGGCTCATGCGGCACAAGCTGGCTCCTTTGCCTCCTGCTGCGTTCATTAACTCTTGTTCTGGGATTTCGTTAAACCATGCTAGAAAGTTCATTGAGCGTTAGACATCTCCTCTTTGATCGAAGTGTGAGTGTAAGAGGGAGGAACCCTCTTACACTACTTTATCAACCGCATTTTCATCTAATATTTCGACAATTCCCTGATTACCATCCACCCTGATCCTCATACCTGATTTGATCATTTGGGTAGCCACGCGGGTACCTACGACACATGGGATACCGAATTCGCGGGATACTACAGCCGGGTGAGCCAGAGCCCCGCCGGTATCGGTAACAAGGCCAGAGATCTTAGAGAAGCTTACAACCCAGGCCGGGTTGGTCATTTTGCAAATAAGTATGTCGTCTTTTTGAATCTTGTCGAATTCAGCCGGTGAAGTGACGAATCTGGCAATACCTTCCACAACTCCGGGCGAACCTGGTATTCCCCTGATAATTTGCTTGCTGGCCGGTTTATTATCTTCTTTTTCCTTCATTTCAGCTTCAAATTTTTGAGGGTAGCCCCAGAGAGTCTTATAGGGTTCCTGGTAGACAGCCCATTCAGTTGCTGTACCGTACCATTCGCGGGGATGAATATTTTTAGCTTCTTCCATTTCTTTTCTACGTTGTTTCACCTTTTCTTTGACCGGGTAATTGGAAACCCCGGCGCAGCGGATTTCTTCGTATTCAAGCATAAAGATGTCCTCTGGATCATCGAGTATTCCTGCTTTGACGTATGCTTTACCGATGTTGAGGAACATGATTCGCATTCTGCTGTAAATTCCTTGGTCAATGTAGAAATGGTGGTCGGGAGTAAGAGGGGCCATTTTAACGCATAATTCTAAAGATTTTTTAAGTTTAGCCAGTTTTTCAGGATCATCGACTCTTGAATATAACTCTGCGATAGCCTTCTCTTGTTCTTCCATGCAGGTCCTGTAGTCCTTATTAAAATCGTAATCAGATTCTACGTAGCCGCGAACTGCTTCATAGATGGGGGTAGGATCTTCTTTCCAAGTCTTATAAATATACTCATGAGTATAAACAGCTTTATAGCCGTATTCATCCTGATAGGCTGCGATCATCTCTAAAAGTTTGGATCCACCTTTAGTTTCAGCTACCTTGGCCATTATTTCTTCGACAGGTTTGGCAAACAATGCCTTTAACTCAGGTACTGAGCAGACATATTCTTTAATTTCCCATAAAGCTTTTAAAGAGTCCCAGTTTCTGTCTTGACGGGAGATATTGATCTTGCCAATCAACACCTCATCCACTTCACCAAAAATTTCTTTGCAAGTATTAGTAAACTCAGTAGCTGCTTGGAATTGGGCAAGGTTGATAATCCAGTGAATACGAAAAGCCCTTTCCTGGAGATCAAGACAATCTTCCATGTGAATTAAGAGTTCCGGAATGCTTTTATTCTCATAATCAAAATTTACTATGTAGTCCCCTGCAGCTTTTAATTCCGGAACGTAAGAGTTAATCCATCTGTCTAAGAAAGTATCGGCATAAATAGGCATAACTTTGGTGTAGTAACTAAATAGACCTTCTATTTTGTCAGCATCGGTCTTAGGTGGAACTACTGCCGTATAAACATAACCACCTATTTTTTTGGCAATCCATTGACTGCCGATGGGTGCACCAAAACGGCGATACATGTACTCGCAGCCCGGTCCCCACCACCCGCCTACATCAAAATAGAGTGGTGAGATAGGATTGGGACAGTGTAGGTCGTCATAGAACCAGAACAAGCTTTTTTCTTCTTCGTTTTTCCAGTCGACCTTAACTTTATCATCCCCGAAATAAGTTGCCAAAACCTTGTCAGTGCTCATAATGATAACCCCCTCTTTTTTATTTTCTAAATTTTCTAAGGAATTTTGCACTCCCTAGAAAAGACAAGGCAAGTGAAACCAGGTGTTACCCTTTGAAGGTTGTTGACTTTCGCAAGAATAGATTGTTACAATTAAATCAATAATCGATTATATTTAATGGTATAGGTTGAAAGTTTTTTTGTCAAGAACATTTAGAAAATTTAGGGGGCTGAGAATTTGAAAAAAGAAAATTTTAAGGTAGCTGTCGATACTCACACGCATACAATTCTTTCAGGGCACGCGTTTAGTACTCTAAGTGAAAACGTAGCTGCAGCTAAAGCAAGGGGCCTTTACGGTATCTGTCTGACGGAACATGGTCCGCAAACTCCAAATGGACCACCCGAGTTTATTCCCCACAGTCAACGCATGTTACCGGATTTTATTGACGGGATTCGGATTTATCGAGGCATTGAGGCAAATATAATCGATTATAAGGGAAAAGTTGATGTTCCTGCTCGTTATTTGTCCTTTTGTGATTTTGTTATTGCCAGCTTTCATGATTTTGCTTTAACGCCAGGAAGCAAAGAACAAAATACTTCTGCTTACCTTGGGGCTTTGCAAAATCCCTTTATTGACATTCTTGGCCATGCAGATGATCCGGCGGTTCCCTGTGATTTTGAGACTATAGCTCAAGAAGCAGCAAAACTTGGCAAACTGCTCGAACTCAATAACAATTCCTTGACACCTCATCGACCGAATAGTAAGCCTTCTTTAATCAAATTCATCAAGGCTTGTCTAAAGTATGAAGTCAGCGTTTGTATAGCAAGTGATGCCCATTTTCACACGATGATCGGCAATACAAAGCTGTTGTCTGAATTACTGGAAGAATTAGAGTTCCCTCCAGAGTTAATTGTTAATTTAAACGCAGAGAGATTTGAGTCCTATCTTAAAAAACGTCAATTGAGATTAGCAAAAGAAAATCCTGCTACTGATTGACAAGCGGAAAAAATAGACATAAAATTAATCATAATCGATTATCGGTTATTTAGTGATTTTACTTTTGGGAGTTGGTGGTTATGAAAAAATTTATCTCAACTGGAAAAGCTGCGGTTTTGAAAGAAGATGTTGCAGCAACGAAGATAAGTAAAAACACCATGCGTACCCAAATAAAAAAATATATTCAGGATTGCATCAGAAGAGGGGTTTATAAACCTGGTGACCGTATCCCTGAAACAGGCTTGGCAAAAGAGTTAAAGGTGTCTCAGGCCCCTGTTCGGGAAGCTATGCTTGAACTTTCCGTGATGGGATTGCTGGAGGAAAGACCTTATTCGGGTACCTATGTGCGAAAACTCACGGCGGAAGATATTGAAGATATTTATAACACTCGGGCTTTTATTGAAGAATATGCTGCCCGGAGAGCGGCTAAAAGGATGACCGATGAGCAGCTTCAAGGGTTTATAGATATTTTGGAACAAATGGAAGTTGCTGTAGAACAAAACGATATGGACCTGTTTAACATTGCCGATATACGGTTTCATGAATTAGTTTTAGATGGTGCTCAAAGTAAGGCTCTGAAACGCACCTGGGAGGCTTTACAAATGGGCGAATGGACCGCCTTTACTTTGCAGGCTACCAAACGCTCTCTCCGGGAACTGTTGGAAGATCATAAGGCCATCTATCAGCATTTATTAAATCATGCTGATCATAGTGCAGGTGCTGCAATGTTCCTGCATATTAAAAACTTCACTAACGAGTTGGTAGCTTATATTACAGCAAAAGAGGAAGAAATGGAGAAAGAGTAAACTTCAAAAACGTTTAGGGAGGAGGATGAAATGGATTATAGATTTGTAGGGAAGCCTGTCATCCGCAAAGATGCTATCGAGAAAGTCACAGGTCAAGCTAAATTTGGAGCCGACATTGATTTTCCCGGTCAGTTATATGGAGCCGTTTGCCGTAGTCCCTATCCCCACGCCAGAATAATAAGCATCAATACGGAGAAGGCAAAAAAATTGCCCGGAGTTCGGGTTATAGTTACCGGTAAAGATTGTCCTTTGCTTTACGGTCAATTTATTGAGGATCAACCTGTAATAGCTTTTGATAAAGTTCGATACCAAGGTGAGCCTGTGGCCTTGGTCGCAGCCGAGGATCTACAGACAGCTCAAGAAGCAGTTCGGCTTATTGAGGTTGAATATGAGCCTTTGCCGGTTGTAAATTCCATTGAAGAAGCGTTGTCCAACAAGACTTTACTTCATGAAGATTGGAGTAAGTATCATGTTTCTGCTGCCTGTCACCCGATCCAAAACACCAATATCGGCGACACCTTTACTTTGCGCAAGGGAGATGTTGAGCAAGGTTTTCAAGAATCCGATCTTGTGATAGAAAATAGTTTTTCCTGCAGCATGTTACAACATACTACTATTGAACCTCATACTGCAACTGCTCAGGTCAATAATGCTACAGGAGAGATTATAGTATACACACCAGCCCAATCCCCATTTACCATTCGTCCTATTCTAGCCAAAACCTTTAATGTTCCATTAGAAAAAGTTAGAGTCATCTGCACGGAAATAGGCGGTGCTTTCGGTTCTAAATACGAAGTTCGGGCCGAGCCACTTGCTATTGCCTTAGCTCGTTTTACCAATGGCCGTCCCGTTAAACTTCAATTTAGCCGGGAAGAGGAATTTTTAGCTAGTGTTGCCCGTGCTCCTGCTCAAATCCAAATTAAAACCGGGGTAAAGAAAGACGGGACTCTTGTCGCTCAACAGGTTAAAGTCTACTGGGATACAGGTGCTTACGTTACTACAGGACCCAGGGTTAATTATAATGCAGGTTTCGCCGCATGTGGTCCATATAAGATTCCTCATGCCTGGGTTGACGGCTATTGTGTGATGACTAATAAGTCTTTAGGCACTGCCTACAGAGGGTTTGGGGTGCCGGAAGTAACCTGCGCTCATGAATTTCAAATGGATTGTATTGCCAAAGAACTGGGAATGGATCCTTTGGAACTGCGTTTGAAAAATGCCTTAGGTGAAGGAGATATTTCGGTTACAGGTGAGGTCATGAAAAGTATTGCCGTTAAAGAGTGCTTGGAAGAAGCGGCTAAAAATGTTGGTTGGTTTGACAAACCTCTTAACTGGACTACCGAAGAAGGTAAATTAGCCGGCAAAGGTATTGCCTGCTTTTGCAAGCTGACGGGCACGCCTTCTACGACCTCAGTCATTTTAAAGCTCAATGAAGACGGTTCTTTGGTTATTCAGTATTCAGGCAGGGAAATGGGCCAAGGGCTTACTACGGTGATACCCCAGATAGCGGCAGAAAGCTTAGGCATAGATGTGGAGAAAATTAATTTGGCTCCGGTAGATACAGCCTATAGCCCCTATGACAAAACCACGACTTCCAGCCGTTCCACCTTTCATGGAGGTAACGCTGTTTTGATGGCCGCTGAACAAGTAAAAGAACAATTACTAGGTCTAGTTGCTAAACATTTTGGGGTTTCTTTAGACGAAATGGAATATGTGGACGGGTTGATGCGTTGCAAAACCGATAAATCCAAAGCCATTCATATTAATGAGATTGAAAAATCCGGCATACTCAAGGAACAACCACCGGTCATTGGAAATGGCACATTCAGTACTTTAGATCTATACGACAAACCCGATTTTCATACTCGTCAGTCTAAACGGCCTACCGTTATGTGGATGTTTGGAGCTCAGGCGGCAATTTCTGAAGTTGATCCTGCTACCGGCCAGATAAGGTTAAAAACTATTGGCGCTGCTCATGATGTAGGCTTTGCCATTAATCCTCTTGGCTGTCTGCAGCAAATTGAAGGCTCGATTATTATGGGCCTAGGGCACGCCCTGTTGGAAGAAATGATTTACGAAAAGGGTATCTTAAAAAACGGTAACATGGTTGATTACAAAGTACCAACTTTCCAGGATGCTGATGTGGAAATGAAGATTAGCCTAGTGGAAAAAAACCATCCGGATGGGCCGTTTGGAGCAAAAGGTATTGGTGAACCTGGAATTTGTCCCGTTGCGGCTGCCATTGTAAACAGTGTTAACGCCGCATGCCAGGCTAATTTTAACTCGATTCCCATTAAACCTGAACATATCCTTTTAAGAGGGGAGGGTTGATTATGCTCCCTCAGTTTGAATTATATCGCCCTGATAATTTAGAAGAGGTATGTCGGCTTAAAGCTGCAGGTGGAGTAGTGGTGGCAGGAGGTACCGATGTGTATGTGGCAATGCATGGAGGTAAGCTCAGGCCTCAAGTTCTTATCGATCTAAAAGGTATAGCTGACCTGCAGGAGACCGCTTACGATCAAACCACCGGACTTACCCTAGGTGCTCTTACTACCCACCGCATGATCGAAGAATGGGACCTGATCAAGGAAAAATATTATGCGCTCTATGAGGGATGTTCACAGGTAGGTTCCGTTCAGATCAGGCAAAGGGGAACCGTTGGAGGAAATATTTGCAATGGGGCGCCTTCAGCAGATTCGGTTGCTCCCTTGCTAGCCTTTGATGCGACCTGTCTGGTAGTAGGTGAAAAGGGTCAAAGAAAAGTTCCGCTGGCCAAGTTTTACCTGGGTCCGAAACAAACTGTCCTGGCTGAGGACGAAGTGCTCTGGAAAATCTTAGTTCCTCCACCGGCACCCGGTTCCGGCAGCGCTTACTTAAAATACACCAGACGCAGAGCTATGGATTTGGCTCTGTTAGGTGTAGCCGTTTACTTGGCTTTAGATAAAGGTCGGATTGAAGAAATACGTATTGCTTTTGCAACAGCCGCTCCGACGCCAATGCGGGCTTATCAAACGGAAGCTGAACTAAGGGGAAAAGATTGTCAAGCTATTTCTCTTGCAGAGCTAGGAAAAATGGCAGCGGCAGAAGCTAATCCCCGCTCCAGTTGGCGCGCCAGCCGGGAATTTAGGCTTAAGCTTTTAGAAGAATTAGTCGGCCGAGCTTTTACGATAGCCAGGCAAAGAGCGGAGGGAAAAAACAGATGAAGGTGGCCACTATCCAGGTTAAGGTAAATGGCGAAGAGTTTTGTAAAACGATTAAAGTTAACATGACCTTGTTAGAGTTTCTAAGAGAAGAATTACATCTGACAGGTACTAAACTGGGTTGTAATGAAGGAGAATGTGGAGCTTGCACGGTGCTTGTCAATGGAAAACCTGTTAATTCCTGCCTTATGCTGGCAGTGGAAGCTGATGGGGCAGAAATACTTACGGTAGAAGGTTTAGCCAAAGACGGTGTTTTAGATCCTTTACAAGAGGCGTTTATTGAAGCAGGGGCTGTCCAGTGTGGATTTTGTACTCCGGGTATGCTGATGAGTGCTAAAGCTTTGCTGGCAAAATATCCAAAACCGACAGTCGAACAAATACGTAAAGAGATGGAAGGCAATATCTGCAGGTGTACAGGATATGACCGGATTGTTCAAGCAATTATGCTTGCTTCTGAATGGTCTGGAAATAAATAGTAATTATCAGAATTTCTCTTTAATTATGATTATTATTTCCTTTAGGGGGGTAGGCAGATGATTTCTACTGAACGGCAGCTTTGGATTTATGATGTAATGAACAAAATCCGCTGCTTTGAGCTTAAAGCGTTTCAGTTATTTCAAGAAAATAAGTTAAGGGGCTCTGTTCACTTGTATGTAGGTGAAGAAGCCGTAGCTGCTACAGTTTGTTCTTTGTTAAGGGACGAGGACTACATAACAAGTACCCACCGCGGTCATGGCCATTGCATAGCTAAAGGGGCCCAACTCGATAAGGCCATGGCAGAGCTGATGGGCAAAGCCACAGGTTATTGCAAAGGTCGTTCAGGATCAATGCATATTGCCGATTTTACGAAAGGCAATTTAGGCGCTAATGCTATTGTGGGCGGAGGTATTCCGATAGCGGTAGGCGCTGCTTTAGCCGCTAAACTTCGTGGCTCTGATCAGGTTGCAGTATCCTTTTTTGGTGATGGTGCATCTAACCAGGGCATTTTTCACGAGTCTTTAAACTTAGCTGCTGTTTGGAAACTGCCGATTATTTTTGTCTGTGAAAACAATGGCTTTGGCATTTCTGTACCTACTTGGCAGTCAACGGCAGTAGAAGATATCAGCGTCCGGGCCCAAGGCTATAATATGCCGGGCTATACGGTTGATGGAAATGATGTCTACGCGATCTATGAGGTGATGGAAAAGGCTATTGAACGGGCTAAAGCTGGTTTAGGTCCTACTCTGATAGAGTGCAAAACTTATCGCTATTTAGGACACTGGACGGGAGACCCTCAGCCTTACCGGACCAGGGAAGAAATCGAGGACTGGAAACAAAACAGGGATCCTATAAAACGGATGCGCAAAAGGATGTTGGAAGAAGGAGTAACAACAGCAGAAAAGTTGGACGAAATTGAGAGACTGGCTTTGGAAGAAGCTGAAAAAGCGGCAGAATTTGCTCTCAACAGTCCTGAGCCTGATCCCTCAACTTTAATGGAAGATGTATTTTACGAGGGGGTGTAAAAGGTGAGCATAAAAACTTATGCTATGGCCATTCGTGATGTTATTGCCGAGGAAATGCGCCGTGATGAGCGGGTATTTATTATGGGCGAAGATATAGAGACCTTAGGCGGTATTTTTGGTTGTACCAGGGATTTATATAAAGAATTTGGGACCGAAAGGGTGCGTAATACACCTATATCTGAAGCTGCTATTGTCGGAGCCGGTGTAGGTGCGGCCTGTGCGGGAATGCGTCCCATTGTCGAACTGATGTATATGGACTTTACCTTCGTTGCCATGGATCAGATACTTAATCAGGCGGCTAAAACCCGCTATGTTTTTGGTGGAAAGGCTAAGATTCCTTTAGTGATCAGAGGTCAACAGGGAATTGGAAGAGGAAACGCTGCTACCCACTCCCAAAGTGTTGAAACCATCTTTATGCATATACCTGGACTAAAAGTGGTCTGCCCGTCTACCGGAGCTGATGCGGCGGGACTTTTAAGAACGGCTATTCGGGACGATAATCCAGTCATGTTTTTCGAACATAAAGCTCTTTATTCTGTAAAGTTTGAAGTCCCTGACGATCCAGAATTTATGATTCCTTTTGGGCAGGCGGATGTAAAAAGAGAAGGCTCAGATGTTACCGTTGTTGCTAATCTGCTTTATGTCAGCAGGGCTTTAGAAGCGGCTGAAAGATTGGCGGAAGAGGGCATAAGCGTCGAGGTAATCGATCCTCGAACCTTGGTACCTCTGGATTTAGAAACTATTGTGAAGTCGGTTAAAAAGACCGGTCGGCTGGTAGTTGTCCATGAAGCCCACCGCACTGCCGGCTGGGGCGCAGAAATTGCAGCCCAAATCACTGAAGAAGCATTTCCTTACTTAGATGCACCTCCTTTACGCCTTGGTGCTAAAGCTTGTCCACTACCTTTCAACCTAGGCTTGGAAAATGCAGCCACACCTCAGGTGGACGATATTGTCAAAGCTGTAAAGGCCACATTGTACAGATAGAGGAGGATAAAAATGGCTGAGCTAGTTATAATGCCTAAACAAGGATTGCAAATGACAGAAGGAACCATCACAAGCTGGTATGTCCAAGAAGGGGAACCTGTTACCGAAGGTGAGCCCCTCTTTGAGATCGAAACTGATAAATTAACCATCACCATTGATGCCAATCATAGCGGGACACTACTTAAAATCCTTCATCAGGAAGGTGATGTGGTGCCTGTGGCTGAACCAATTGGGATCATCGGTGAACCGGGCGAGGATTATTCAAATCTTTTAAGCGGCTTAAATGCTTCCAACGCAGAAGATCAGACAAGCAGCGAGCAGCTTAAGGGTGAGGAGTCTAAGGAAGAAAGAAGGGAAGCTGACCTTAGCACGGAAGAAACAAGTTCACGCCGAATTCTTTCCACTCCCAGGGCAAGGCTTAGGGCTGAAGAGCTCGGCGTAGACTTAGCTGTTATTGTCGGAACCGGTCCGGAAGGTCTAATTACGGAAAAAGATGTGTTAGCCTATGCCCAAACCGTTAAGACAACCAAGGAGGAAGCAAGCAGCCGGACAGAAGCCATTGCAGCTCCCAATGTAGCCGAAAGCTTAAGCGATAAGGAAACAAGTATTCCTCTTACTAACATGCGTAGAATAATAGCCCAGCGTATGCATGAAAGTCTAAGTACCATGGCGCAGGCTAATCACCGGATAACAGTTGATATGACCCAAGCGGTAGAACTGAGAAAGCAGTTTATGGATAACAACATAAAAGTAAGCTACAACGATATTATTATTCGCTGTGTAGCCAGAGCGTTAACTGAGTTTCCGGAGCTTAACTCTTCTTTGACGGAAACTTCCATAGTCCGGAAACATTACGTTAACATCGGTATGGCAGTGGCGGTACCTGAAGGCTTAATCGTTCCTGTTCTTAAAGATGCAGACAGGATGAGCTTAGCTGAAATTGCCATTCAAACTTCCGATCTTGCCCTAAGGGCCAGAGAGGGTAAACTGCAGGAAGAAGATTGTACCGGAGGTACTTTTACTGTTACAAACCTAGGTATGTATGATATTGATAGCTTTACGGCCATCATCAATCCACCGGAAGTAGGAATTCTGGCTGTAGGGAAAATATCCAAACAAGTAGTGGTCGGGGATGAGGACAAAATTGAGATTAAACCGCTCATGGTTCTCTCCTTAACCTACGATCATCGAGTGGTTGATGGAGCACCTGCCGCCAGATTTTTAAAGCGGGTTAAGCAATTACTCGAACATCCGCTATTACTGATCTAAGGAGAAAAGGGGGATAATATATGTCAAAAGTTAGAGTTGGTGTAGCAGGCTATGGAGTTATTGGCCAGCGTTTGGCCGATGGAGTAGCTTTACAGGGAGATATGGAACTTGTAGGTATAGCTGATATTGCTCCTACCTTGTCCATTCGTGCTTTAAAGGAAAAAGGAATGCCCTATGATTTATACCTGGTAGATGGTGCTGATAAGAGTAAATTTGATGAGTTAGGCATACCTGTTGCTGGTAGCTTCGAGGATCTGCTGGATAAAGTCGACATCATGCTTGATAGCTCTCCAGGTGGAGTAGGAGCTAAAAACAAGGAATTATATGTTAAAAAAGGTGTAAAAGCCATCTTCCAAGGGGGAGAAGATAACAGCGTTGCTGATGTATTCTTCCATGGCTATGCTAACTATGAAAAAGGAGTCGGTGTTGACTACCTCAAATTGACTTCTTGTAATACAACCGGTCTAATTCGCTCGGTAGATTGTCTCGACAAAGCTTACGGAATCGAAAAAGTCGCTATTACCATTATCCGCCGGGTAGCTGACCCAGGCGACTATCATCGCGGATTAACAAACGCTTTAAAAATTGATAAAGCACCTAGTCATCAAGCAGTTGATTTAATGACCATTATGCCCCACATTCACGCTACCGGAATTCTGGTACATACACCGGTCACTCACGGTCATATTATTACGGTTGTGGCTACTGGGAAAAAGAAAATTACTAAGGAGATGGCTTTGGAAGCTTTTAAGAAACATGACCGTATAAGAATAGTGCGCATTGCAGACGGCTTTTTAGGCAATGCTTCTCTCTTCCGCTATGCCAGGGATTTAGGTAATCCGCGGGGAGATATGTATGAAATAGCCATTTGGGAAGAGAGCATTGTCGAAAGCGGCGACGACATTATGTACGCCATTAACATACCACAAGAAGCCGTTACCATTCCTGAAACCATTGATGGTATCAGGGCTGCTTGTAAATTACAGTTGACCAGTGAGGAAGCAACTGTTCTAACTAATGAATATCTTGGCCTTGGCAAATGGAAATAAAGGGGGCGATTCCTATGGAATTCGGCATCCTTACTTTAGATGATTTTGATGTAAAAGACAAGGTTGTGCTATGCCGGGTAGATATAAACCAGCCAGTAGACAAAACAACAGGACAGTTAAAAGATATAACCCGCATTGAGGCCTGTGTACCGACGATTAAGGAACTGGCTGATAAAGGAGCAAAAGTAGTACTTCTGGCCCACCAAGGGAGCGATATAGAATACAAAAATTATTATACAACCGAGCCCCATGCTAAAGTATTGTCAGAGCTGCTAGGCCGCAAGGTGGAATTTATTCCTGACGTTTGCGGCCCTGCCGCTCAGGAAAAAATTAAGTCTTTAAAGGCCGGAGATATTCTTTTACTGGATAATGTACGCTTTATGGCTGAGGAACAAACTCTTTTTGAAATGAAATTGAGACTTAGCCACCAGGAACAGGCCCAAACCCAATTGGTCAAAAAACTTGCGCCTCTGGCAGACCTGTATGTTTGCGATGCTTTCGCCGCCGCCCATCGGGATCAACCGTCCCTCTGTGGTTTTGAGCAAGTGCTTCCGTCCGCCATGGGCAGACTTTTTGAAAAAGAATATAAAGTTCTTGCAGGTCTGATGGCTGACCCGGACAGGCCCTGTGTTTTTGTCTTAGGAGGAGCAAAAATCTCTGACGCATTTTTAATGATGGAAACCGTTTTGAAAAACGGTGTGGCGGATCTGGTACTGACAGGAGGATTGGTTGCAAATATCATTCTGGCTGCTGAAGGTGTTGAAATTGGTCAAGGAAGCTTAGATTTTATAATGAAGTCAAATTATGGAGAATACATCGCTAAGGCTAAAGACCTCTATGCGCTGTACAAAGATAAGATCATAGTTCCTGAAGACCTTGCCTTTGTTCAAGCCGGCTTGAGACAGGAGTTTGAGGTGGGCCGTATACCTACCCATGTCACCGTTACTGATATCGGCCGCCAAACTGCCTTAACCTATGCTGATAAAATCCTGACTGCTAAAACAGTCTTTGTCAACGGGCCAATGGGTATCTTTGAAGATCCTGTCACAGAGTATGGAACGAAAACAATTTGGGAAGCCTTAGGTAAAACGGCGGCTTATACTGTGTTAGGCGGAGGAGACTCTATTACTGCTACTAAAAAATACGGGTTAACTGATAAGATAGATTATATTTGTACAGGTGGAGGAGCCATGATTCGCTTTTTAACAGGTGAAGAATTACCGGTGGTTAAGGCCTTAAAACACGCAGCTACTACTTTTAGGACTGAGCCAAAATGAGACTGGAGTTGGGATTTGGTAAAGGTAGCCAGGCTGTAGAGCTGCCGGAAGCTAATATCATCGATGTTTTAGAACCTAATCCGGTTGAAGTAGGCTTGACCGGTGTAGCGGAAGTCCAGCGTGCTTTGCAGGCGCCCATTGCTTCCCCGCCGCTTAGAGAAATCGTTAGACCAGGTGAAAAGATAGCCATAGTTACCAGTGATATAACCAGGCCTATGCCCACCTATTTGGTAATGCCTGCCTTGCTGGAAGAACTCTACAAAGCAGGGGTAAAAGCCGAGGATATAACTCTGGTTTATGCCTTGGGAAGTCACCGCAAACAAACAGAGGCAGAGCGAAGGAAGTTAGCCGGTGAAAAGGCCTGGCAGGAAATTAAGTGTATTGACGGTGACGTATCTGATTGTGTAAGTTTGGGAAGGACATCTCGAGGGACTCCTGTCGACATAGTGCGAACTGTTGCTGAAGCAGATAGGCGAATCTGTTTAGGTAATATAGAATATCATTATTTTGCCGGATACAGCGGTGGGGCAAAAGCTATTATGCCGGGAGTTTCAACCCGTGAAGCCATTCAGGCCAATCACTCTTTAATGGTTGAACCTGGTGCTTGTGCAGGCAAGCTGGCCGGCAACCCGGTGCGGGAAGATATTGAAGAAGCGGTAAGCCGGTTTTGTCCTATAGATTTTATTTTAAATGTGGTTTTAGACGAACAAAAGAGAATTATTAAGGCCGTGGCCGGTCACCCGGTAGAGGCTCACCGGGAAGGCTGCGCTTATCTCGATAAGCTGTACCGTAAAATAATTCCTCACAAAGCGGACATAGTGTTAGTATCCCAGGGAGGCGCCCCGAAGGATTTAAATCTTTATCAGACGCAAAAAGCTTTAGATAATGCTAAGCATGCAGTTAAAAAAGGTGGTATTATAATACTTATCGGTTCATGTCACGAAGGACTTGGGGAAAGAGTGTTCGAAGAATGGATGAAAAGTGTAAAGAATCCTCGTGAGATGATTGAACGGATCAGAAAGGATTTTCAGCTCGGAGGGCATAAAGCCGCTGCCATAGCAATGGTTCTGGAATACGCGGAAATCTTTCTTGTCTCTGAGTTGGATGATGAACTGGTAAGGAGTATCTTTCTGACACCTTTTAAGTCAGCTCAGGAAGCTTTAGATGCTGCTTTTCGAAAACTGGGTCAACATGCTTCGGTGCTGATCATGCCTTATGGAGGATCTACCTTGCCCGTAGCAAATACCGATTGAGGAAGGGATGTTGGTTAAATGGATTATGCAAAGGAAGCACTAAAAAAACATTATCAATGGAAAGGTAAACTGGAGGTTATAGCTAAAGTTCCGGTAGAGACTAAAGAAGATCTTTCCATAGCTTATACACCGGGGGTAGCTCAACCCTGTTTAGAGATTCAAAAAGACGTTAATTTGTCTTATGAATTGACCAGAAGACATAATCTATGTTTAGTCGTAACTGACGGAAGCGCAGTCTTAGGCTTAGGTAATATTGGTCCTGAAGCGGCCATGCCGGTTATGGAAGGCAAATGTGTCCTATTTAAAAAGTTTGGAGATGTAGACGCATTTCCTCTCTGCATTAAATCTCAAGACGTAGATACCATTGTGGAAACTATTTATCTCATTTCAGGCAGTTTCGGTGGGGTTAATTTGGAGGATATTGCTGCACCTCGTTGTTTTGAAATTGAGAAAAAGCTGAAGGAAAAATGCGATATTCCAATATTTCATGATGATCAGCACGGCACAGCAGTAGTTACCTTGGCCGGCTTGGTCAATGCCCTTAAAATAGTTGGTAAGAAAAAGGAAGAGGTAAAAATCGTGATTAATGGCTCGGGAGCTGCGGCAATTGCCATTACCAAGCTCCTGTTAAGCGATGGTTTCAATGATATTACCCTTTGCGACCGTAACGGTGCTATTTATGAAGGACGAACCAAAGGTATGAATCCTTATAAAGAAGAAATGGCTAAAGTGACTAACAGGGAAAAGAAAGCCGGGACGTTGCAAGAGGTATTAGTTGGAGCTGATGTGTTTATAGGTGTTTCAGCAGCTAATGTGGTAACAACGGAAATGGTCAAAAGCATGGCTAAAGATGCGATTATCTTTGCCTGTGCTAATCCGGTTCCGGAAATTTTCCCTGAAGACGCTAAAGCCGGTGGGGCAAAGGTAATTGCCACAGGGCGCAGCGATTATCCTAATCAGATCAATAACGTTTTGGCTTTTCCCGGCATCTTTAGGGGAGCTTTTGACGTACGGGCAAAAGACATTAATGACGAGATGAAAATAGCTGCGGCTTATGCTTTGGCCAGTTTAATTACAGACGACGAGCTGAGTGTGGACTATATCATCCCCCGCCCCTTTGACCCCAGGGTAGGAAAACAGGTAGCCGCTGCAGTAGCAGCTGCGGCCAGAAGAAGTGGAGTCTCTCGAATTTAAAATTTTTTTCACAAACAAAAAATTTATTTTTTCATGTAACTTTTTGAGATTATTTACGTCTATCTAATCAAAATTAACTTAACCATTAAACTGGTTAGAGCTGAAAAGTGGAGGGGAAGATGCAGCGGTCTGCCAAAGGGATCTTTATAGGTGTTATCACGATCTTGATGCTTTTTGCTATCTTTGGTGAAATTTTAACAAAAATAGTTTAAATCCCAGCATTTTTTAGCTGGGATTTTTTTTGTATACCGAAAACCACCTGCTATGCAGGTGGTTCCAAAAAGCTTTAGCTATGAGTAGAAAGAACTACCTCACTTTGGTAAAATAGTGCAGGTTTCGCTAGCCGCACAATA
>ENA-OWPA01000147-OWPA01000147.1-bioreactor-metagenome-genome-assembly--contig:-NODE-147-length-128377-cov-4.524209_pt1 | contig 128377 bp, 129 predicted proteins | sample MGYA00238139_ERZ651803 | MGnify/ENA primary metagenome ERZ651803 (study PRJEB26909, sample SAMN07631231) | bioreactor metagenome | isolation source: Switchgrass digestor | place: USA: Dartmouth... | reverse complement strand
TAGCCGATAATCGTCTCCGAGGTGGGGCGCACCGCCAGCCGCTCTTCCAGCTTTTCGCCGCCGGCCTCGGTGACCCAGGGCAGTTCAGGGTTGAACCCTTCGACGTGCTCCTTCTCCTTCATAAAGAAGCTTTCGGGAATCAGCATCGGGAAGTAGGCATTCCGGTGCCCTGTCTCCTTGAAGCGGCGGTCCAGCCCGGCCTGGATCCGCTCCCAGATCTCGTAGCCGTCGGGCTTGAAGACGATGCATCCCCGCACCGGGGAGTAGTCCATCAGATCCGCCTTCTGGATGGTGTCCAGATACCACCGGGAGAAGTCGACGGACTGGGGCGTAATCTCCTTCACAAACTGCTTCTCGTCTGCCATGCTGCACGCTCCTTTTTGCCGGGACACACAAAAAGCCCCGTCCAGCTAGGGACGGGGCCGCTGCCCGTGGTACCACCCTGATTGGCCGCATACGGCGGCCCGCTCTGATCCCGATAACGGCGGGAAACCGGCACGGCTCGACGCCGGCGGCTCCGGGGTGGGTAGCAGACCAGCCTGTACACCGACCTTTCAGCCCTGGGCCGGCTCTCTGGAGTACCGCGGGGGTCTGCAGGCCCCTTCATTGCGCGTTCTCTTCAAAGAGGGTAGCAGGTCACGAACCTGTTGTCAACGTTTGCCGTTTTGCCCAGAGGCACGCTACCCCTGCCCCGCTGGGCGGGAACGGGCGAAGCCCTGGGAGATCCGATCGATGATGATCGCCATGATCACAATCGAGATGCCTGCGGCAAAGCTGCGGCCTGTCTCCAGCCTGCCGATGCCGTTCAGCACCTCTGTGCCCAGCCCCTCGGCGCCGATCATCGAAGCGATTACCACCATGGAGAGGGCCATCATCACCGTCTGGTTGATGCCCGCCATTATGGTGGGCAGGGCCAGGGGCAGCTGCACCTTCAGCAGCATCTGCCTGGGCGTGGAGCCGAAGGCCTGACCCGCTTCAATCGCGTCTTGAGGCACCTGTCGGATGCCCAGGTTGGTCAGCCGGATGGCCGGCGGCACGGCGTAAATGAATGTGGCCATCACCGCAGGTACCTTGCCCATGCCGAAGAGGATGATTACCGGCACCAGGTAGACGAAGCTGGGCAGCGTCTGCATCAGGTCCAGCAGCGGGCGTATGATGCGCTCCAGCCGGTCGCTCCGGGCCATGGCGATGCCGGTCGGAATCGCCACCGCCACAGCCAGCACCGTGCCGGCGATCACCAGGGTCAGCGTCTTGATGGCATGGGTCCACAGCCCGAGCATCCCGATGAAAAGCAGACTGAGGACAGCGCCCGCTGCCAGCTTCCACCCGCTCGTCTTCCAGGCCACAGCCGCGACCGCCAGGATGATCAGCCACCAGGGAAGCCACAGCAGGAACTGCTCCAATCCCACCAGCGGCTTCAGCAGCACCTCGCCCATCCAGTCGAAGAAGGGACCGCCCACCTGCACCAGCCAGTCGATGCCGGCGTCAATCCAGTCTGCCAGCGGAAGCTGAACGAACTGCGGAAATGTGTTCACTCTCTGGATCACCTACTTTCGGGCAAGGAGACCAATCGGGCTACAGTTGGACACCCGCCGCGGCAAGCGCCTCCTCCACTCGCTCAGCGACGTCCTCAGGCACCCAGTCCCGCCAGAGATCCTGGTAATTGGCGAAGAACCAGAGCGCCGCGTGATCGGCCTCCACGTCATTCTCTTCCATGTAGTGTGCGACGGCATTCAGGTCATCCGTCGGAATCATCATCTTTTCCAGAAAGGCCACTACCTCTGGAGCCCTCTCCTTCAGAGTAGGATTGGCCCCGATGACGACCGGGGCATCCTCATATGCGCACCCGGCCTCAGGCGGGATCTCCGACAGCGGAATCTCGCCGGACACGCCCTTGCGGACCAGGGCCCAGCACTGCTCGGTGTAGGGCGGCTCTTCCAGCAGGGTCATCTCCAGGGCGCCCATCAGCCAGGTAGGCTCCCAGTAGTACGTAAGCAGCGGCTCGCCCCGCTGGTAGGCGCCCATGATGGCCGCGTCGAGAGCGCCGGAGGTGCCGGGCTCCTGGATGTTATAGAGATCGTCCAGGCCGTAGGCATGGAGCTTCACCCGATTGGCCATGGCGCAGTCCCAGCCGGTAATGCAGCTGATCAGCCGGCCCTTGCTGGGATCCTCCGGATCCCGGAAAAGCTGCGGATACCGCTTCAGGTCCTCGACCGACTTCAAATCGGGGGCCATCGGAGCGATACCTCGTTCCGGATCCCCCTTCACCACGTAGGTCGGCACGTACCATCCCTGGGTTGTGCGGTCCATCACCTTGCCCAAATCGAGAACCTTCCCGCTCTCGGTAACCCTGGTGTACCAGTCCATCATGTTGCCGGTCCAGATCTCCAGGGCCACGTCGAGGTCGCCTTTTTCCAGGGATACCTGCATGATTGGGGTGGTTACGGTCACTGTCTGAACGGGATAGCCGTACCCCTTTTCAATGATGAACCCCGCGATGGCGTTGTTGATCCAGATCGTCTGCCACTGCATATCGCCGAGCTTAATGACCTGCTTGCCGCCCGACGAAGCAGAACTGCCGCCCGTGCCGCCGCACCCGGCCAGCAGCATGGTCACCACCAGCAGCGCCGCTGCGAATCCTTGCCAATTGCTCTTCCTGAGTGCCATCAGCCAAAACCTCCTGCCAAAGCTGCTGTCCCGGTTCCGCACCGGGCTAAACGGCCCGCAGGTGCCGCTTGGCTGCGGGTCTGCCAGCCAAAGCCGCCAGCACCGCCACCCGGGGGATAATCCCCAGGAGATGCCGCTGACCGTCCAGGACGGCGATGGGCCAGCGGTGGCTGGCTGCGATGGGAATCAAATCCTCCAGCAGCGTATCGGGTCCGGTGGTGGGCGCCGCCGCCATGGCCAGCTGCTCCAGGCTCGCTTCGCCCTCCTGGACACCGGCTACGGCTGCCTCCGCGGTGAGCAGCCCGACGAGGCGGTTCTCCCGGTCGACTACGAACACGCTGGAAAGCCCCTGCTCCTGCATCAGGGAGAGCGCCCGCCGGGGACCGTCGCGCCCGATGACAACGGTTCGGGCCCGCTGCATGGCCGACCGGGCCGTCAGCACGCGGCTGCGGTTGACGTCGCGGGTGAAGTCCGCCACGTACTCATCCGCCGGGCGGGTCAGGATCTCTTCAGAAGTGCCCACCTGCACCACCTGGCCATCCCGCAGGATCGCGATGCGGTCGCCCAGGCGCAGGGCCTCGTCCAGATCGTGGGTGATGAAGAGAATCGTCTTGTTGAGGCGGGTCTGGAGTTCAAGGAGCTCGGTCTGCATCTCCCGCCGAATGAGGGGATCCAGCGCGCTGAAGGGTTCGTCCATCAGCAGGATCTCCGGATCGTTGCAGAGCGCCCGGGCGATGCCCACCCGCTGCTGCATGCCGCCGCTCAACTGGCTAGGGTAGCTCTTCTCCCAGCCATCCAACCCCACCGTTCTGATCCACTGCCGGGCCCGCTCCTCACGTTCCGCCCGGGGAACGCCCTGGATTTCGAGGCCGTAGGCTACGTTCTCCAGCACGGTGCGGTGGGGCAGCAGCCCAAAGCGCTGAAACACCATGGCCATGCGCTTTTGGCGCAGCTCCCTGAGTCCCCGCTCGTCCAGGGCCAGCACATTCTCCCCACGCAGCAGAATCTCGCCGGCGGTGGGCTCGATCAGCCGGTTGAGACAGCGGATCAGCGTCGATTTGCCGCTGCCCGAGAGGCCCATAATTACAAAGACCTCGCCCTCTTCAACGCTGAGGGAGACGTTCTGCAGCGCGACCCCGTGGCCGGTCTTCGCCATCACCTCAGCCTTTGAGAGCCCCCGCTCCAGCAGGGCCAGCGCTTCCTGCGGGCGAGGGCCGAAAACCTTTGTCAGGTTGCGTATCTCGATTAGGGCCATCTGCGTCCCCCCCGAAACTGGTTTCCAACAACTTGATGGTACCTCTCTAAGTTGTCAGTTGTCAATTCCCAGGGGGGCGATTAGGCACTTGGCTCCCCTTCTATAACCATTACAGCCTAGACTTTCCCTTTCTAAAATCGGAAGCGGTACGATCCGGAACAAGCGAGTTGTGGCCCCAAACCGCGCGTGAAGGGAGCGGCCAAAGCCGCCCCCTTCACGCTTGCTGATGCCCACGCAGGTTTCAGCCTCATGCAGAAGGCACGGAATACTCGGGGCCTTCTCTAGTTGTCCTCGCAGCAGCACTTGCTGAGCTTGATCTCCTTGAACCGGCTGACCTGCTCGGAGATGGCCCGCTCGGTTGGCAGGCGCTCCATGGACGAGGCGCCGTAGAAGCCGGCAACACCCTTGGTGTGCGCCAGGATGTAGGCCGCGTCCTCCGGTTCGGCGATGGGCCCGCCGTGGCAGATCACCAGGACGTCCGGGTTGACCTCCTTGGCCGCGTCGTGGATCGCCTGGACCCGCTCAGCCGCCTCTTCCAGGGTCATGGCAGTCTTCGCGCCGATGGTACCCTTGGTGGTCAGGCCCATGTGCGCCACGATGATGTCGGCCCCCGCCTCAGCCATCTTCCGGGCCTGTTCCTCATCGAACACGTACGGCGTGGTCAGAAGGTCCAGTTCATGGGCGATCCGGATCATATCGACCTCCAGATCATAGCCCATGCCGGTCTCTTCCAGATTCTGACGGAACTTGCCGTCGATCAGGCCCACGGTGGGGAAGTTCTGTACGCCGGCGAAGCCAACCTCTTTGACCTGCCGGAGGAAGCGGTCCATCTTCCGGAAGGGATCGGTGCCGCATACGCCGGCCAGCACCGGCGTGTGCTTCACCACCGGCAGCACTTCATTCGCCATTTCCATCACAATGGCGTTGGCATCGCCGTAGGGCATGAGGCCAGCCAGCGAGCCGCGCCCAGCCATCCGATACCGGCCGGAGTTGTAGATGACGATCAGGTCGATGCCCCCGGCCTCTTCGCACTTGGCCGAGATCCCTGTACCGGCGCCGCCGCCTACGATGGGGCGCCCTTCAGCCACCTGTTTGCGCAGCCGTTCCAGGATCTGGGCCCGTTCCAACTCTGCCATGCCGATCACTCCTTGCAGAGACTAGCGTTTGAGCATCTCAATCAGCATTTCTGCTGCCTTTTCGGCAAACTCTCGGTCATTCAGATTGCAGTCAATCTCAACGACTTGAATCCCGGGTTTCACATTTTCCTTGATGGCCCGGTAGCAGGCCTGATCCGCTTCCGGGTCCCAGAAGGGCTCACCCGGGCTGTCCAGCAGCGAAACGCCCTTCAGCGGCAGCAGGAAGGCCACGGGGCCGGTGCTGGCGTTGGCCTTCTCCGCCAGGCGCCGCCCAATCTCCGCGTTCTCTTCCGGCGTGGTCCGCATCAGCGTCACATTCGGATTCCACTCGTAAAGCTTCCGGTTTCGGTACTTTTCCGGAACAGTGGAAGGTGCCCAGAAATTGACCATATCGACACAGCCGGGGGCGATCACCTGCGGAATGCCCCGGCGGGCAGCTGCGTCCCCCCGGTTCGGCCCGGCGCTCATGACGCCGCCGCAGACCTCGTCCGCCCACTCTGTGGTGGTAATATCAAAAACTCCATCGATGTAGCCGTCGGCCACCAGGCTCTCCATGGTGGCGCCGCCTGTTCCGGTGCAGTGGAAGACCAGCACCTCGTAGCCGTTCTTCTCCAGGATCGCCCGTCCGTGATCCACCGCCTGGGTGGAGTTGCCGAACATGGAGGCCGCCAGCAGCGGCCGGTCCTCCGCTGGCGGAACCTCTGCCTCCACCATGCCGCAGATGGCTCCCGCCGCCCTGGTGAAGATCTGCCGGCTGATGCGGTTGATGCCGGAGACGTCCACAACCGACGGAATCATCGTGATGTCTTTCGCACCCACGTAGTTTCTGGTATCTCCAGAAGCGACAGTGGAGACCATCACCTTCGGAAAGCCCACCGGCAGCGCCCGCATCGCAGAGGTGCCCACGGCCGTTCCGGCAGAACCGCCCATGCCGAGAATGCCGTCGATTCTACCTTCCTGGTGGAGCTTCGCAGCCACCACGGCAGCGCCGCGGGCCATCACTTTCATGGCCTCACCGCGATCATGCCGCTTCCGCAGTTCTTCCAGCGACACACCGCCGGCTGCCGCTACTTCAGAACTGGGGATGTCAGGGGTAAAAGGGGGTTCGCCGATGACTCCCGTGTTGATCATGAGGACGCGGTGGCCATGCCGTTCAATCTGCTCCTTGACGAACTGGAACTCCGTAGCCTTCGTGTCCAAGGCGCCAATCAGTGCGATCACTTTGCCCATTCCCTTGCCTCCTACCGGCGGACCTGGCCTGCGGCGTTGGTGCAGCAGGGCGTCCCACAGACCGTCAAACTATTGATTAGTTACTTCTGGCATCTCTTAACACGTAGTTGCCACCATTACCTTATAGCTGCAGCCACGAGGGACGGGCTGCTGGCCCCTCCCACCACACAGGATCACTCTCCTTCCACTGAAGTATGCATGTCGAGTGACACAACGAAGCAGCGATGCCTCGAATGCTCATCTGCCGAAGAGCGCTGCCGCTTCTCGCGGTTCTGGCGCTGTTCCTCACCGTAGTCGTCGACGCCGCGGCGGGGCGAGCGATCGCAGCCGACGATAATCAGGCGATTGCAGCTCTGATTCCTGTCGCCGGCTCCAAACATGGCAAGGCTCCGCAGGCTTGAGCCTGCGGAGCCTCAGGTTGCAGCCAAGGGCGCCTCCTGGGGTCGTTTGGTAACCTGCAGACGACGCCTTTTCGAATGTGCTTGCAAAACCGAACTCTGGGAGCACGCCTAAGTTAACCTACAGGTGAACCAGGTCATCGCAGACGCTCGAGACTTCGGGCTGTGTGCCCGCAGCAGGCCAGGCCTGACCCTTCTCATCACCCCACAGCCTTAAGCTGGCACGTCGTCTACAGCAGATCACACCAGGCTCAGGCTGCGCGAGGGAGTACCAGGCTTTTGCTCCTCAAGTACCAGGCTGGCAGCACATAGCAAACAGCGCCCCTCTTGAACAGCAAACACTGCCAAGAAGGGCGCCTTTGTCTGCAATCTGAGCTGCGGTCTCACCGACCGCAGCTTCTGTGCAATATCTCTTTACTTGTGGGACCCGTACCCGTAGCTGGTCCGCACCAGTCCCTTTGCCTTCATCTCAGCTGCCTTCTCTTCCACCAGTTCCACCAGGGCGTCCACCATCTCTTCCTGCTTAACCTTCCGCACCTGCTCTCCGCCCACGTAGAGCATGCCGACGCCCTTGCCGCCGAAGAGGGCCACATCAGCCTCAGCCGCTTCGCCGGGTCCGTTAACGACGCAGCCCATTACCGCCACCGTCATGGGTACGTCCAGATGCTGCAGGCGGCGCTCCACTTCCGAAGCCACCTTGACCAGATCGATCTGCACCCGGCCACAGGTGGGACAGGAGACGATGTTGACGCCCCGGGTGCGCAGGCCCAGTGATTTCAGAATCTCGTAGCCCACTCGCACCTCCTCCACGGCATCCGTGGAGAGGCTCACCCGAATGGTGTCGCCGATGCCAGAGGCCAGCACGGCGCCGATGCCCACGGCGGACTTGATGGTGCCGCTGGCAGGGGTGCCCGCTTCGGTGACGCCCACGTGCAGGGGATAGTCCGTCTTGGTAGAGAGGAGCCGGTAGGCCTCAATCATGGTCTTAACATCCGAAGCCTTGATGGAGATGACGATGTCGTGGAAATCCAGATCCTCCAGGATCGCCACGTGCTTCAGGGCAGACTCCACCAACCCCTCCGGAGTGGGGTAACCGTACTTCTCCAAAATCTCATGTTCCAGGGAACCGGCGTTGACCCCGATCCGGATGGGAACGCCCCGCTCCTTGCAGGCCCGGGTTACCTCTTCCACCTTCCAGCGGGCGCCGATGTTGCCCGGATTGATCCGCAGCTTGTCGATGCCGGCTTCCAGCACCTTCAGGGCGATGCGGTAGTCAAAGTGCACGTCCGCCACCAGCGGAATCGGGCACTGCTTCCGGATCTCCTTAAAGCACTCGGCCGCCTCCATAGTGGGGGCAGCCACCCGGATGATGTCGCAGCCAGCGTCCACCAGATCCCGAATCTGGCGGACTACCTCCGGGACGTTGCGGGTATCGCACTTGATCATGGACTGGACCGTAATCGGCGCCCCACCGCCGATCTGCACTCCGCCCACCTGGACGGGACGCGTCCGCTTCCGTTCCTGCATCGTTATACGATCTCCTTAATCTGCACTACCATCGGAGAATGTCTCCGTAGGCCACGACCACCATCAGTCCCAACAGGAGCAGAAAGCCCACGAAGTGGACCATGTTCTCGCGCTGGGGGTCCACCCGGCGGCCCCGCACCAGTTCCACCAGCATGAAGCCGATCCGGGAGCCATCCAGTGCGGGAATCGGCAGGAGGTTGAAAAAGCCAAGGTTCAGGGAGAGGTAGGCAACAAAGAGCGACAGGTTGGCCCATCCCATGGCCGCCTGCTGTGCGATGCCCTTGGTAATGCCCACCGGCCCGGTCAGCTCCATGGGCATGGAGCCCGTGAACATCTGCACCAGGCCCACCACCATGGCTCCCAGGGCCTCCACCGTCAGAACCGGCCCTTTTACCAGGGCGATGAGCAGGGGTTCCCGTTTGGTCATGCCCCCGAGGCCGACGATCCAGCGCCCGTCTGAGGAAGGCACCGGCTGCATGGTCAGCTCCAGCACCTCGTCGTCTCGCCTCAGGCGGACGGAGACCGGCTGCCCCTCAGACCGGCTCACCAAGCTGACGATATCGTCCCAGTCGCCCACAGCCGTGCCGTTAATGCTCAGAATCACGTCGCCCTTCTGGACGCCGGCGCTGTAAGCCGGGCAGGGCGCAGTGCCGGTGCCCTCTGCCATAACTACATCACACACAGGGGGGACAGAGCCGACGATGGGTTCATCCAACCGCTGTGTGCCGACAAAGTAGAGTAAGCCTGAATAGATGAGAGAGGCCAGCAGGAAGTTGGCCAGCGGACCGGCCAGGATGATCGCCATCCGCTGGAGCACGGGCTTCTTGTTGAACCCCCGGGGCTCATCCTCCTCCGTCTCATCCATGCCTGCCATGCGGCAATAGCCGCCCAGGGGGAGCAGCCGAAGGCTATACTCCGTCTCCCCTTTTCTGACCTTGGCAAGGGTGGGGCCGAAGCCAACGGCAAACTCGTGAACCTTCACGTCGTACGCCTTGGCCACGAGAAAATGGCCCAGCTCGTGGATCACGATGAGGAGCCCAAAGACCAGAATCGCCACGATGAGCCCAGAAGTTGTCACAGAGTCACCACCTGTTCAAGGATGCCGCAGCCTCCCTGGCCCACCGGTCCGCCTCCAGGATGGTCTCTACATCCCTCGCCGGGGCGGGCTGGTGCCGGTCCATCACGGTGCGCACCACCGTGAAAATCCCCGTGAAGGGGATTTCGCCGGCCAGGAACCGCTGCACCGCCACCTCGTTGGCGGCGTTCATTACAGCCGGCATTGTCCCTCCCATTGTAGCCGCCTCGCGGGCGTAGTTCAAGGAAGGGAAGACGGCGGTGTCTGGCCGCTCGAAGGTGAGGGTACCCACCTGGGCAAGATCCAGCGGTGCAACCGGGCTCGGCACCCGCTCGGGATAGGTCAGGGCGTACTGAATCGGCAGCCGCATGTCCGTGGGGCCCAGCTGGGCCAGAATCGACCCGTCGGCATATTCCACCGCGGAGTGCACGATGGACTGAGGATGCACCAGCACCTCGATCTGCTCCATGGGCACGTCGAAGAGCCAGCGGGCTTCAATCATCTCCAGGGCCTTGTTCATCAAAGTAGCGCTGTCGATGGTCACCTTAGCGCCCATGTTCCACCGGGGGTGCTTCAGAGCCGCTTCCTTTGTAACTCCGCTCAGGTCCTTCCGGCCCCGGAAGGGACCGCCGGACGCCGTCAGCAGAAGCCGCCGCACTCGCCGCCGGTCCTCTCCCACCAGGCACTGGAACAGCGCACTGTGTTCGGAATCCACCGGCAGAATCTGCACACCGCACCGCCTGGCTTCCGACATAACGAGCTCGCCCGCCGCCACAAGGGTCTCCTTGTTGGCCAGGGCGATATCCTTGCCCTGCCGGATGGCGGCCAGCGTGGGCTGAATGCCCATGGCTCCAACCACCGAGGTGAGCAGCAGCTCCACCCCGGGGTGAACAGCCGCGGCCTGGAGCCCTTCGGTGCCGTACAGAATCTCCGGCTGCCGTTCCGCGGGCGGTGCGTCTGACAGCAGCTGCTTCAGCTGGGCTGCCGTCTCTGCATCTGCCACGGAGACCAGTTCAGGCAAAAACTCACGAACCTGCCGGGCCAGCAGCTGCACGTTGCGGCCTGCAGCCAAGGAAACCACCCGAAAGCGGCCCGGCTGATGCCTGATCACATCCAGGGCCTGTGTGCCGATGGAGCCGGTAGAACCGATGATGCCGATACCCTTCATCATCCCGAATCCCCTTACCTGCGGTCTGCTACGTTTTGGACTGGCGATCTTGGAAGATTGGCAGCAGGCCAGACTGGATCATCGCCTTGAGCAGAATGGCCAGCAGCGGACCGATCACCACGCCCAGGGCGCCGAAGAACTGAATACCAACATAGAGTGCAAACAGCGTAGCCAGCGGGTGGAGCCCCACCCGATCTCCCACCACCTTGGGCTCCAGCACCTGCCGCACGCCGGCCACCAAGAGGTAGAGAATCAGCAGCTTCAGCCCGAAGACCCTATCGCCGAACAGGAAGCTGAAAAGAATCCACGGCACGTAGACGGAGGCCGGCCCCAGAATCGGCAGCACGTCGGCCACGCCCACCACGAAGCCCATCAGGACGGCATATTTGGCGCCGATCAACTTCAGGCCGATGATGCTCTGCACCATGGTCAACGTGATCAGCAGGGCCTGCGCTTTCGCCCAGCCGATGGTGCTGTTCCAGACGTCGGCCTTTACCGCCCGCAGTTTGGGCTGCCACGGTGCGGGAAAGAGCGACAGAAGAAACTGCCCGATCATCCGCCTGTCACGGCTCATAAAGAAGGTGGCCAGCGCAGCGACCAGCAGCGAGGTCAGAAAGCCAGGGAGGCTGCTGACGATCCCGAGGGTGCCGGTCAGCTTGGGGAGCACGCGGTTGAGGGCGTTCTGGAAATTTGCCAGGTTCTCGGTGATCAGGTCCTGGATGTAAGTCGGCAGGGAGGCGCTGAAAGCGCCAAACTCCACCGAAAAATGGTCCACCAAGTCGAGGGCAGCGCTGTACATCAGCGGCAGGTTCTCGATGAAGGCCTCAATCTCCTGAATCAGCTTGCTGATGCCCGCGATGAGGGCGACGGAGAGCAGCCCGATGAAAACCGCCAACACAACAAAGACCGCGAGACCACGAGGGAGCCGCAGCCGCCGGTTCAAGAACGACACCACAGGCTCCACCAGTTCCGCGATCAGCAGCGCCACCACAAAGGGGCCAACCACCGGAAATGCGTAAGTCACAATCAGATAGGCGCCCACCAGGAAAGCGGCCAAGCCCAGCACAGACAGGATCCAGGGCATTACCACACAAAATACCCCCGCTCTGCGCCTCCGCGCCAGCGGCCTGCACCGCAGCCGTCAGGCATTTCTACAGACCACGCTGGAACAGGAAGATGGCTACATAATATACGAAGGGCCAGACAAACAGGCTGCTGTCAAACCGATCCAGCATGCCGCCGTGGCCCGGCAGCAGTTTGCCAGAGTCTTTTACCCCAGCGTACCGCTTCAGGGCCGACTCCGTCAGGTCGCCGAGCACCGACAGGCAGAAGGCGCCGGCCGCCACCAGAGCAGTCTGCCATGCAGCAGCCCCGACCACCGGAGCCCAGAGCGACCCGGCAAGCACGGTGCTGACGCCGCCGGCGATCGCCCCCTCCCACGACTTGTTGGGCGAGATGGACGGAGCCAGCTTCCGCTTGCCGAAGCGAATGCCAAAGAAGTACGCGCAGGAATCGCCGACCCAGGTGCAGAGCAGGGCTAGGCTGACCCAGCGGAGGCCGGCATCCCAGCCGGTACCCTCACCCAGACCCCGAAGCAGCAGCAGGTGGCTGAAAAGGCCCAGGTAGAAGATGCCGAAAAGCGTCACGGCCGCATCAAGTACGCTGCGGTTCCCGTAATGAAGCACGAGCCAGATCATCACACCGATTACCGCGGCCGCTGCCACCGCCCCCAAAAGGGCGCTGCTGGCAGGGGCCAGAAAGGCCCAGGCGTACAGCGCCAGCAGAACCGGCGCCCCCAGGGCCAGTGGAACATGAACCTGCTTGGAACGCCACATTCTGGCGTACTCGTAGAACCCAATAAGGCCCATCCCCGCCACCAGGGCGAAGAGAGGCCACTTCCCCACATACAGCAGGCCTAAAAACAGGGGTATCGATACCACAGCGGTGAGAATCCTAACGCGCATGGTTCACCTGCTCTGCTGCAAAACGGCCCCAAATCGCCGCTCACGCCGTTGATAATCCTGGATTGCCTGCTGCAGATGCCTGCGGCTAAAGTCGGGCCACGGCACATCCGAAACCCAGATCTCCGTGTAGGAGGCCTGCCAAAGCAGGAAGTTGGACAGCCGCATCTCTCCTCCAGTGCGGATCAGAAGATCTGGATCCGGCAGACCAGCCGTATAGAGGTGGCGCTCCACCACCTGCTCATCGATCTCTTCCGGGGCCAGGCGGCCTTCCTGCACCTTTTGGGCGATGGCCCGCATGGCATCCACCAGTTCGGCGTGGGCACCGTAATTGACCGCCAAGTTTAAGATGAGTCTGTTGTTACTGCGGGTCAACTCCATGGCCCGCTGAATCTCTTCACGCTGGAGTGCCGGCAGCTCGTCGATGCGTCCGATGGCCTGAATGCGCACCCCGTTCTTGTTGAGGTTGTCAACCTCCGAGCGGCAGTACTCCACCAGCAGCCCCATCAGGAAGTCGACTTCCGATTTATCCCGTTTCCAATTCTCCGTCGAAAACGCATAGGCGGTGAGGATTTCAATGCCCAGATCCGGGCAGGCCTGCACAATCTCTTTCAGGGTTTCGACCCCTGCCCGGTGGCCCGCCGTCCGGGGCAGTCCGCGCCGAACCGCCCACCGGCCGTTGCCATCCATAATTACAGCCACGTGCCGGGGGGCGGCCGCCTTCGGATTGGGATCTCTGCCCTTGTGCAGTCTGCCCTGATCCAGCCCCATCCACCTGCGCAAACTGTCTAGCACGCCCTAAAACCTCCCAGCCCTGTTATGCCGGTGGCACAGGCCGCTGATACTCCCGGTAAGCCAGAATCAGCAGGAGTCCCTCGGGCCGCGGCCGCTGAGCCACGACCCGAAGCTCTCCGACGCCCACCGGACGGTTGGGCGGTGCTGTCACCAGCGTCTCATAGCGCTGTCCTCGGGCCTGCAAAATCTGCTCCGCTTCCCGCCAGGGAAGGCCCACCAGGTCCCAGCGCCAGGAAGCGCCGCTGCCGGCAGACGGGCAGGTCACGCCATACTGCTGGCTCATCAGATGGACATAATCTCCTTTTCCTTGGCGCTCATGATGCTTTCGGCTTCCTTGATATACTTATCAGTCAGCTTCTGAACCTCATCCTGGGCCCGCTTCGCCTCATCTTCAGAGCAGGCCTTATCCTTTTCACACTTCTTGATCGCCTCGTTGGCGTCCCGCCGGATGTTCCGGATGGCCACCCGCTGCTCTTCGGTGCGCTTGTGGACCACCTTGACCAGTTCCTTCCGGCGCTCTTCGGTCAGGGCAGGGATGTTCAGGCGAATGACGACCCCATCGTTCATGGGATTGATGCCCAGGTCGGAGGTCAGAATCGCCTTCTCAATGGCCTTCAGGGTGCTGCGGTCCCAGGGCTTAATGGTAAGCGTCCGGGTGTCGGTCACTTCGATGTTGGCCAGCTGGTTGATAGGCGTCGGCGTGCCGTAGTAATCTACCCGCAGTTTGTCCAGCATGGCCGGCGTCGCACGGCCTGCCTTCAGGCCGGCCAGCTCCTGCCGGAACACTTCCAGAGACTTTTTCATCCGGGACTCGGCCTCTTGCACAATCTGCTTGGTCATTACTTGTCCCCCCTGACGTATGTTTGACCCACGTCCTCGCCGAGGACGACTCTACGCACATAGTCGGGACCCATCATATCGAAAACAATTATCGGAATCCGGTTATCCATGCAGAGGGCGGTGGCCGTGGAGTCCATCACCTGCAGCCCCTTGGCCAGAACCTCCTGGTAGGAGATCTCGTGGAATTTCACCGCATTCTTGTTCTTGCGGGGATCGGAGTCATAAACGCCCGCCACGCCCTGCTTGCCCATCAAGATCGCTTCTGCCTCAATTTCAGCGGCCCGCAGCGCGGCCGTCGTATCGGTCGTGAAGTAAGGATTGCCAGTACCGGCAGCAAAGATTACCACCCGGCCCTTCTCCAAGTGCCGAATGGCTCGCCGGCGGATAAAGGGTTCCGCCACCTGGCGCATCTCCACCGCCGTCATGACGCGGGTGTCCACGCCATACTTCTCGATGGCATCCTGCAGCGCCAGCGAGTTCATGACGGTGGCCAGCATCCCCATGTAGTCTGCAGAAGCACGGTCCATGCCCATCTCCTGGCCCAACCGGCCCCGCCAGAAGTTGCCGGCACCTACCACGATGGCAACCTCCACGCCCAACTCCCGAACAGCCTTGATCTGCGATGCTATGTAGTCGAGCACCTTGGGGTCAAGCCCAAACCCTTTCTCACCGGCGAGGGCTTCACCGCTCAGTTTCAGGACGACCCGCTTGTACTGTGGCCTCTGCATGTGACAACCTCCCCGCACAGCAGCATTGAGGCTTTCTACGAATTCCTAAGAGTCTCCTCCAGCTTCGGCTGCGAATTGCAAGACCAGCCAGGCGCAATAAGGCGGGAGGTACGTGACCTCCCGCCCCTCCGTCTCACCGCTTAGCGGTCCACGCCAGCAGCCTTGGCCACCTCTGCCGCAAAGTCGTCAGACCGTCTTCTCGATCCCTTCACCCTTCTCCCAGCAGGCGAACCGCTGGACGGTAATCTCGCTGCCCACCTGTGCAGCGACTTCCTTCACCAGAGCGGCGATGGTCTTGGACGAATCCTTGACCCACTCCTGCTCAAGCAGGCAGGACTCCTGATAGAACTTCTTCAGCCGGCCCTGGACCATCTTTTCGGCGATCTCCGGCTTCTTTCCTTCGTTGATCGCCTGGGCCTTCAGAATCTCCTTTTCGTGCTCCAGCACCTCAGCCGGAACATCCTCCCGCCTGACCCACCGGGCCCGCATGGAAGCGATCTGCAGGCAGATCTCGTGGGCCAGCTCGGCCACCTCGCTGCGGCCCGCCGCCTCGGCGCTGCCGGTGGCCAGCTCCACAAGAACGCCAACCCGGCCGCCGCCGTGGATGTACGCGTGCACGTGGCCGCTGCCGGCCACCTGGTAGCGGGCAAATCGCCGCACGTTGATGTTCTCGCCAATCGTGGCGATGGCCTGCTTAACGGTGTCGCCCAGCAGCCCGTTCAGGGCATCCATGTCGGCCGGGTTCTTTTCCAAAACGAGCTGGGCCACCTTGTCGCACAGATCCACAAACTGCTCGTTCCGAGCCACAAAGTCGGTCTCGCAGTTGACCTCCACCATGGCGCCCACCTGGGCGTCATCCTGGACAACGGCATAGACGCGGCCCTCGGCGGCAACACGGCTGGCCTTCTTGGCAGCCGCCGCCAGCCCCTTCTCCCGGAGCCAGTCCACTGCTTTGTCAAAGTCGCCGTCAGTGGCGATCAGGGCCTTCTTGCAGTCCATCATGCCGGCACCGGTCTTGGCACGCAATTCGGCAACCATCTTCGCGGTAATTTCCGCCATTCTTGAATAAACCCCCTATTGTGTCCAGCATCGGGATGACGGGGTCCCAGGGGCATACGGCCCTGGCTACCGTGCCCGAAGGGCACACGCATATAAAAGCGGGGCGACCAAGGCGTCAATCCCGTTGAACCAGAGGCATTCACTGGGATAGGCTTCCTCGAGTCCGCCCCGCTCATACCTGCTTAGTTACTCGACCTCGGCAGCAGCGGGTTCAGCTTCCTCCGCCTCAGGCTGCTCCTCTTCCACATCCTGGGCAGCGTCCGCACCCTGGCGTCCCTCGATGACAGCGTCCGCGATCTTGCCGGTAAGCAGCTTGACCGCGCGGATGGCGTCATCATTGCCCGGGATGATGTAGTCGATCTCATCGGGGTCGCAGTTGGTATCCACAATGGCGACGATGGGGATGCCCAGCTTGCGGCACTCGGAAACCGCGATCCGCTCCTTGCGGGGGTCGATAATGAAGGCCGCATCCGGCAGGGACTTCATGCCCTTAATGCCGCCCAGGTACTTCTCCAGCTTTTCCTTCTCGTGCATCAAGCTGGCCTGTTCCTTCTTGGTCAGCTTGGACCACTGCTCCGTGCCCTCAATCTCTTCCAGTTCCACCAGGCGGGCAATCCGGCGCTTGATGGTCTCGAAGTTGGTCAGCATGCCGCCCAGCCAGCGCTGGTTGACATAGTACATGCCGCAGCGCTCAGCCTCTTCCTTTACGGCATCCTGGGCCTGCTTCTTGGTGCCGATGAAAAGAATCTTCCCACCATTGGCCGCCAGATCCCGAACGAAGTTGTAGCAGTGATCGACCATGCGAACCGTCTTCTGCAGGTCGATGATGTAGATGCCATTCCGCTCGGTGAAGATGTACTCCTTCATCTTCGGGTTCCAGCGGCGGGTCTGGTGGCCGAAATGCACACCGGCCTCAAGGAGCTGCTTCATCGTAATGACAGACACAGGTAACATTCACCTCCGCATGATTTGGGGCCTCCGCCGGCCTCCTCCAAGGACGGAACTGCCACACAAGGCAGCATCACCGTCTCTGTCAGCCGGCGTGTGTAATGACACCATCGGATATATTAGCATATCCTCCCCCGACTGGCAAAGGATTTTCGCGCTTCCTATCCTCAACCTGTCTCTATGGTAACCGGCACAGCAAACCATGGGGCCAGTCGAACCGAGAAGGTGCGTCCTGCCAGCCCCTCCTTCAGCCACGTCACAGCTAAGCGGGCGCCCTCGGCTCCCAGCTGGTCTGCCATCGCTGCCAGATCGGCCTCCTGCACGCTCAAGTCGATACTGTAGCGAAGCGCCTCCGCCACCTGCTGCTCCATCCCCTGCAGCAGGGACTCCGGCAGCGCCACGACAACGCCGCCGACCTCCACCTGCTGTGCCGCCAGCCGGCGGGCCACCTCCGCACCGACCAGCCGAGGTATTTCTGCCTCCATCCGGTCCAGCATCCCGGGCAGCTCCCGCCGCAGTGCCGCCTGCAGTTCCTTGCGGATCAAGACCTCCAGTTCCGCCGCGTCAATAGAAATGGCAACGCCCCGGCGCTTCACCGAGGCGGCTGCCCCGCCCAGCAGCATCGCCGCAAAGAGGATCCCCACGACCAAACCCGCACAAAAAACGCGCCACCGGCTCCTTTCCATGCCAGTTCTGCACCCCTGCGTGAGACAAGTAGACCCCGGCACGCATGGTATGCCGGAGTCCTGGGGCGGATGCGTGTTCAGTCTGCAGGGCCCTCGATCAGCCGCTGGATAATCTCGTCGTTTCCCAGGGGCTTGCCTGCTTCGCGGGTCAACACATAAAGCCCGGGCTGTGCGCGGTGCATGGCGTCCAGCTCCGCTGCCCTGCCCAGGAAAGCCTCGCTGTCGTCAATGGCCCCGGCCGCCTGGAGCATCTCCGCAATCTCATCAAACGTCATGCCGGGTGCCACTATGAAGGCAACGGTGACCGCCGGCTGGCTGCCGCTGGTTCCCGTCCCTGGCTCAGACACCGCCGGCTCTTCCAGCAGCCCCCTGCGCCGGGCCTCAGCCAGCAGTTCGTCGTCGGACAGCGGCCCACTCAACCAGAGGGAACTGATGGCTGCAGCCACCATCAATCCCACCCCAAACCCGAGGCCTGCAGCCCACCGGAGCCCCGTGCCCACCGGTTGGTTCAAGAGCAGCCCTCCTCCTTTCACCGGGACCGGCGCAGGCCGAGAATCAGCTGCACCTCTGCCTTGGTCAGGCCCAGCCGCCGGGCAATCTCACTCACCGGAAAACCGGCCTCGGCGAGCATCTGCGCCTCCTGCTCCACAGCCCGCAGCTGCCGCCGCGGGCCTTCCCGCCGCTCCCGGGGACGCACCGGGGGCTCTGCAGCGGCTGCTTTCACCTCGCGGGCCCCCTCTGCCGCCTCAAGCCAGCGGCGCAGCCCAACCAGGCTGTAGAACGCGATGGCAGCCCCTGCGAGAAACAGGATCCAAGGCCCCATAAGCAGTTCACCCCCCCTGTGCCGCCCGGCCTACACTTTAATGTCCAGCCGGTGTCCCACGGCGTCGCCGCCAGGCTCCTCTTTGGCCCCCTCCCGGCCTGCCTGGCCGCGCTGCCCGCCCAGCGGCCCTCCACCGCCGCCCCTGCGCCGGCCAGCATCTTTCTGAATGGCCGCCTCACGGGAAGCCGGGGTCTCTGCCACCTGGTTCTGCGCCCTATCCGCCTCGGCCTGCTTCAGGGCGGTTTGGAACTGATACCCGGACAGGTTCTGTACCTGGTTCTGATGCTGCAGCCGGCCAGCCTCCTGAAGGCGCGGTGTGATGGTGACGATGTCGACCGCACGGATGGACATGCCGGGTCACCTCCAGCTACAAGAGCCCACGACGCCGCCTTTCGCGTTCTTCTTCAAAGATGTACCGGACGATGGTTTCACGGGTGTCGTAGCCCACTGCTACGAACCGAACTGCCACCCACACGCCCCCGTTGTGGCAGCGTTCCACTTCCCGCAGCACCTCGGCCTTCACATGGACCACCTCGGAGGGCAGCTTCAGATCCACGTCCAGCTGCGTGCCCACCGGGTAGTGTTCGGGGCAGAGGATCTGTGCTCCGCCTGCGCTGAGGTCTCGGGTCCGGGATTCGTAGGTCTCCCCCTGACGCCGCGCGTCCCGGGGCCAGTAGAGGATGGTATACATCAGCGGCACTGAGACCTGCAGGCGGACAAATTCCCGCCGCTGCACTTCGTCGATGCGCTTGTCCGACGGCAGCCCAAGCACCACCACCGGCACTCCCCGCTGCTCGAGGCGCACCACATGGGTCAGAATCGAGGCGCCAGCTGCGCCCGGCACCGAATACTCGATGCGCACGGGCTCGCCCACTTGCACAGGTACCGGCGCCGGTCCCTTCATCGGGTGTGCAACCACCAGCGCATTCTCTTCCACGTCCTCCACATAGGTGGAATAGCTGCGCCGGATCAGGCCGCGCTGAGGCTTGAACTCCACTTTCTGACTCACGTGCGGCAGCTCCAAGTATCCGTCCCTCCTTGTGCCGACGCGGAAGCGAAACCCTCGCCGAGTACGGAGCGCCAACCTAAGGCCGGTGAATAGACCGCCGGTATGCCACCACCCGCCGGATGATTTCGTCCGGGTCCTCTTTCACGATGATGCGATTGCCTGTAGTCAGGGTGATGACTGTGTCCGGATTCGCTTCCACCGTCTCGATTAGTTCAGCGTTGATTACTAACTCGGGCTCCTTGGCACGTAGACGGGTCACCTTGATCAACGGCCTTCCCCCTTGTTCATTTCCACAGGGTTCAGCCTGGGTATAGTTAGGGATGAAACAATTAATCACCCTAATCATACACCGACAAGATAATCTTTGGGTAGAAGAAAAAGCGGCCTGTCCGCCGACAGGCCGCCCAATTGCCTGCTTCTTTTTGATTACAACTTCGGCCGCCTTGCCACCTCGTGGGTAGGCTCCCGGTTCATCAGCCGGTCCATCGCCTCGAGGGGCGGCATGCCTTCGTAGATCACCTGATAGACGTGCTCCGTTATCGGCATCTCAACTCCCACCGACCGGGCCCACCGCTGGGCCGCCCGAGCCGTTGTGATGCCTTCCACCGTCAGCCCGGTCTCCTGGACAAACTGGGATGCGGACTGCCCCCGACCGATGGCCAGCCCTGCGCGCCTGTTGCGGGAGGTGTCGCTGGTGCAGGTGAGCACCAGATCGCCCACGCCGGCCAGGCCGGCAAAGGTCAGGGGGTTCGCCCCCAGGGCGTCGCCCAGGCGGGCGATCTCCGCGATGCCCCGGGTAATCAAGGCTGCCCGGGCGTTGTCCCCCAGGCCGAGCCCGTCGGAGATGCCGGCTGCGATGGCCACCACGTTCTTCAGGGCGCCGGCCAGCTCCACCCCCACCAGGTCTGCATTCGTATAGACCCGGAAGCGGCTGGTCATCAGGGCGCCCTGCACCGCCTCCGCCACGGCCAGGTCCGGGCTGGCCACCACCGTACCGGTGGGCAGCCGGGCCGCCACCTCGCTGGCGAAGTTGGGCCCAGAGAGCGCTGCGATGCGCCCCCGGTGCTCCGGCAGTTCCTCAGCGATTACTTCCGTCATCCGCAGGCGGCGCTCCGGATCCAGCCCCTTGGTGACGCTGACCAACAGAACGTCCGACCGCAGGTGCGGCCGGACCCATCGACAGTAGTCCCGGAGGACGGCGCTCGCAGGCGCCAGGATTACGATATCTTCCCCCGTCACAGCCTCTGCCAGGGACTCACACCCCACTACGCTCTGCGGCAGCCGCAGCCAGGGAAGCATCCGGTGGCCCCGATCCCAGCCCACCGTCCAGCCCGGCGTGCGCCGCCAGAGGCGCACCGCGTGGCCTCCCTCTGCCGCCGGCACCGCCAGGGCGGTACCCCAGGCGCCGGCCGGCACAATGGCGATGTTCAGCCCCATCCCCACACCTCCAGAAACCGATGCCCCTACGCCCGCGGCTTCGCCTTCTGCCCCAGCTTGTTCTCTGTACCTGCCGCGATGCGCTTGATGTTATCCCAGTGACGCACGTAGACCACCAGCACTGCTCCCACCGCCAGCAGCCGGAACGGCAGATCCGCTCCCCGGACCCAAATGGTGATCAAGAGCACCAGGGCGCCCGTGAGGGACCCGAGGGAAACCCAGCGGCTGGGAATGATGGCGAGGATGCCGGCCGTCAGACCCAAAAGACCTGCCAGCGGGTCGACGGGAAGCAGCACACTGAAGCCGGTGACCACGCCCTTGCCGCCCTTGAACCGGAGCCAGACAGGATAGCAGTGGCCCACCACCGCGGCAAAGCCCCCAACGGCGTAGCCCACCGAACCTGCCAGGCGCGACCCGATGTAGACCGCCAGCAGCCCCTTGGCCAGGTCGAGGACTGCTGTGACCAGAGCAGCGGGAACGCCCAGGGTGCGGAGCACGTTGGTGGCGCCGGTGGCACCGCTGCCGTACTTGCGCACATCCACCCCGTGCCTCTGCCCAATTAAGAATCCGTTGGGAATCGAGCCCAGCAAATAGCCAATAACCGCTGCCAAGAATACGGACACGGTCGCTTCCTCCTTGCGTGGCCAGCTGCCGCAGATGGTCTCTGCGGCTCCTCCCTTGCGCTAGTTCGACGTTGACAGCGTGATTCCTGGTATTAGTACAAGGTCATAATCGTTCGGTGGGCAGGAGCGGCGGGGCATGGGGCTACTCGGTACTGCGCTTCCGTGCGGCCCGGCGAATCTCCTGCACCTTCCCGGTGGGCAGGACCCGCCGCACCGGCGTCAGGCGTTCGGTCAGATTCACCTTGGCCTTATTGCGGAAGTAGAGGCGAATGGGGGTTCCTTCAAAATCATACGCCTCCCGCAGTTGGTTTTCCAAGTAACGCTTGTATGAGAAATGGACCAACTCGCGGTCGTTTACGAAGAAAACGAAGCCAGGCGGATTGGCATGGGGCTGGGCCGCGTAGAAGATCTTCAGGCGGCGCCCCTTGTCCGAAGGCGGCGGATTGATGGCGTATGCATCCCGCACCAGGTTGTTCAGTTCAGCTGTGCTGATGCGGCGGCCGTGGTTCTCGTAGGCCTTCCGGATCATGGGCAGCAGCTTGTTCACCCGGGCGTGGGTCTTGGCGGACAGGAACGCGATCATGGCGTAGTCCATGAAGGCCAGCCGCTCCCGCACCCGCTCCCGGTACTGGTCCATGGTGCGGTCATCCTTCTCCACCAGGTCCCACTTGTTGACCACCACGATGCAGGCCTTGCCCGTCTCGTTGGCGTAGCCGGCGATCTTCTGGTCCTGCTCGGTAACGCCGTCCCGGGCGTCGATCACCATCAGCACCACATGGGCCCGGTCCACCGCCCGGAGCGCCCGCATCACGCTGTAGCGCTCGATGGGCTCCTCTACCTTGCCCCGGCGGCGCATCCCGGCGGTATCGATGAGCAGGAACCGGTCTTCCCCCTTCTGCACCAACACATCGATGGCGTCGCGGGTGGTGCCTGCCACGTCCGAGACGATGACCCGCTCCTCTCCCAAGATGGCGTTGACCAGAGACGACTTGCCCACGTTGGGCCTGCCGATGACGGCCACCCGCACCAGGTCATCTTCTTCGTCGGGTTCCTCCTGCTGCGGAGGCAGGGCCTCCAGCACGGCGTCCAGCAGGTCGCCGGTGCCCATGCCGTGCTCCGCCGAAACGGTAATCAGCGGTTCGAGCCCCAGCTGCCAGAACTCCAGGGACTCTTCCTCCCGCTTCAGGTTCTCCACCTTATTGACGCAGAGGATCACCCGCTTGCGGACCCGGCGGAGCCGGTCTGCCACCTCCACATCTGCTGTGGTGACGCCCTGGGTCACGTCGCAGACGAAGATAATCACATCCGCCTCGCGGATAGCGAGCTCCGCTTGCTTGGTGACGTGCGCTTCGATGGTGTCGCCGTCGCTGGAGAGAACGATGCCGCCGGTGTCCACCAGGGTAAAGCTGCGGCCATTCCACTCGCAGTCCGCGTAGATCCGGTCTCGGGTTACCCCGGGCACGTTCTCCACGATGGCCTGCCGGCTCTGAATTAGGCGGTTGAACAGGGTGGACTTGCCCACGTTGGGCCGTCCGACGATGGCAACGATGGGTTTCATGGAAATCCTCCGCTTTTTCCGGTGTTGACTTGTATCAGTCTCCCAGGGGCGACTTCAGGCCGGGGGAGCGGACGCACTTGCCCAGCGGATCCTTCGCCTCGCGGGCCATGTTGACCACGGCCGCCTCGCCCTGGTGGCTGAGCCGCAGGCTGCGCAGCCGCCGCTTCCTGGCAGGCAGCAGCCGGAGGCCGGTGGCCTTCTCCGCCATTTCGGTCGGCGAACCGGCGATGGTTACCGGCACGCCCCCCAGTTGGGCGCTGATCTCATCGAGGGAGATGTTATCCAGCGACTTGTAGTCGGTCTCCCGGAACGCGACGGCCGGCAGGAGCACCAGATCGCCCAACTCGCCCCTGCTCTTCAGCTGCCTGATGATGTCCTGCGCCATCAACAGGCCCGCCACCGTGACGGTGGAGCCGTAAAAGTCATTCTGGATCGTGACCACGTCCACCGTGAGGTTGACCACATGCTCCATCAGCCAGCGGGCCGCCCGCTGCAGGGTCTCAGTGGCCAGAACTCCTGTGGCAACGGTTACCTTGCGGGGGGCGGGCACTGCGGCGGGCAGGCGGGGCGTGGTCTCTTTCATCTGTTCCAGGAAGAGCCGGATCATCCCCACGCCGTTTTCCAGCTGCCCGTAGTCTTCGTAGACCTCTGCAGGCGGAACTTCGCGGCCGGCCATGACGTACCACTCGTCGGACGCATGTACCAGGACGGTGCCCCACTCCGGCAGCAGCCGCTTCTGCCAGGCCTCCACCTGATCGATCATGCGGGCGCTCTCTTCCGGTGTATACGACCGCACTGGGTAGAGCCCCTCCCGGTACCTGGTAAGGCCCACCGGCACCACTGAGATGGAGAGCAGCGCATCCGGCCCCAGAGAGGTCAGATCCTGAATGGTCCGGTCAAGATGCGGGCCGTCGTTCAAACCTGGACAGGCCACAACTTGGGTGTGAAACTGAATGCCGCCGTCTGCCAACTCCCTGAGCTGGTTCATAATGCCCCGGGCCTTCTCCGTGCCCAGCAGGAAGGCCCGGAGATCGTCTTCGGTAGCGTGTACCGAAATATAGAGCGGGCTCAACTTCTGCTGGAAGATCCGCTGCCAGTTTTCCGCCGAAATCCCCACCAGGGTGACAAAGTTGCCGTGCATATAGGAGAGGCGAAAATCGTCATCCATCAGGTTTAGGGTGGGGCGCAGCCCCCGGGGCTGCTGGTGTACGAAGCAGAAGATGCAGTTGTTGTGGCAGGTGTAGATGCCGTCGAAGGTAGCCTTTCCCCCGAAGTCGATCCCCAGATCTTCATCAAAATCCTTATTGATGGTAACCTGGCGGCTCTCGCCGGTGGGGCTGACCACCGTCAGCACCAGCCGTTCGTCTGCCGTCAGGAACCGGTAGTCCAGATCGTCCCGCACGGGACTGCCGTTAATCTCCATCACCTTGTCGCCCGGCCGGATGCCAGCGCTTTCAGCCAGGCTGCCCGGTGCCACAGCGACTACAACAGGTTTGGCCAGCCGTGCCATCAATTGTTCGCCCCTTTTTGACTGTGTGAGAAGCCGGCTCCGGCCGGCGGGCAGAGTAGTCCAGTATCTAAGCCATTATGTCGGATCTCTGCACTGGCGTCAAGAAAAGGGGCTGGCGGGCTTCCCCTGGCCAGCGAAAGCGGCCTAGGGGCGGGGCTGCCCGCCGCCGCCCGGCCGCAGTTCGGCCTCGGTCAGGCGGGCTCGTTCCGGTTCGCCAAACTCTCCCAGCAGGTCGGCCAGCGCCAGCGCCAGGAACCCGGCCACCACCCCGGTGCCCCAAAAGCCGCCGCCGCCCACCTGAATGGGCACAGGCGGCAGCCCTTCCCACCGCTGGACGGCGTGGTGGGCGACGTCAGCCAGCATGGTTCCCAGTACCGCAGCCGCAAAAGCGGAGCGGCGGGTGCCCCCGGCGGCATAGCCCACCACAGCCGCCATGGCGGCGAAGATGTGCTGGGCGTCGACGTAGAAGAAGTTGAGTTCGGTGGGCTGCCCCGGCGGAAACCAGATGCCCACCAGGTAGACTGCACCGGCAGTGGCCAAGGCCGCTCCGAGAGTGCGGATCGACGACTGCGCCGGTCCGGCAGTCAAAAGCAGGTAGACCGCAGCAGCACCAGGCACCAGCCCTGTGCCGACATTCAGCAGGAGCCCCGGCGCCAGGGCGAAGGTAAAGCGGCTGCCCAGCAGCATGAGCAGAAGGGCCACCAACGCCTGGCGCACCGTCAGCCCCATCCGGATTAGGGTCCGGTCCAGGAAGCCGAAATAGGTGAGGATCAGCACCAGTACCAGTGCCATGGGGCCCATGGGCATCACCGGCAATCACCCCTGCGAAAGGCATGGATTTACACTTTATGGTGACTCTCCCGGTGATTTCCTATACAAGCGCATAATTCTGTGCTGGAAGTGGCAGAATATGGCTGATTGCTCCCGTGGAACATGTGCTGGGAGGGTATCCGTTGACGTTTAACTTAACCGCACCCCAATACATCTATCTGGCAGCCGTAGGCTGTTATCTGGTCTGTTTCGCCCTTTTTCTCCGGCTGTTCTGGTGGAAGTGGTACGCGGAGCGGCATTTTTGGCGGCGCCGTCCCGCCCTCAGCATAGAGAGCCTGATTGCCCGCGCCCGGGCACAGGGCGATGCACTGCCCCGCTTTTCCATCATCATTCCGGCCCGGAACGAAGCCGATGTGATCGAACGGACGGTGGACCACCTGCTGGCCATGGAGTACCCGCCCCACCTTTACGAGGTGGTGGTGGTCACCGATGAAAAGGAGGCCCGCACAGCAGAGAGGCAGCGAGCCGCAGCCGTAGAGCGAGCAGCGGCGGCCCTTCGCCAGGGCCCGCAGGGCCTGGGCGCCGTGGATCCCGCAGGTGAGGCAGGCAGCCTGGTGCTGGCCCTGCTGGCAACCCTGGCCCTGGAAGGCTGCGACCTGGTAGGGCGCCGTTTGGGCTGGTTTGATGGGCTCCGCCAGCTCCGGCAGGTTCCCGGTCCGCTCCTCAGGCCGATGATCTGGGAGGCCTCATCCCGCCTCCTTCAGAAGGAGGGCCGAAAGGCAGCCGGCCCCCTGCTTCGGCTGATGAGGCTCAGGCTGCCCCGGGCCAGTGAAGAAGAGCTGCAGAGCGCCTATGCGGCGCTTCTCTCCCTGGCCATCCCCACGGCGGTGGCTTACTGCAACCTCAGGGGCGGCGACGGGCGGTCCCTGGGGCGCCGCCTGGCGGCCCTGGCTGCCCAGGCCCACCACGCCCTCACCCGTGAGATCATCCAGTCCATGTGCGATCTGCTGGCAGCCGACCTGGTGGACCGGCTGGAGGCGGCGGCGCAGGCGGAAGACCTGAGGGCGAAGCTCAGCGCGGCATACTGCGAGATCTTTCCCACCACCCAGGACATCATGCAGCGGAAACTGCGGGAGGTGGCAGGGCGCCGGGATGTCCCGGCGCTGAAGCATGTGGAGGTGCCCCGGGATTTTGACGGCACCCTGGGGGGCCGGCGGCTGGGCGTAGAAGTCCCCTCCACCAAGGGGCGGGCCCTCAACTGGGCGCTGCCCTTCATCGATGGATGCTCTACCTGGTGCGGCTATTACGACGCAGAGAGCCGGCCCGATCCCCGCACCATGCTCTATGTGGCCCACCGAGTGCTGGAAGCCCGGGCCCAGGGGCAGCCGGAGCCCCGCCTTTTTCAGGGGCCTGTCTTTCAGGTGCGCAACTGGTACGAGATGGGCGCCTTCTGTAAGATCGCATCGCTCTACCAGGCCATCTCCCACGACTGGTACCTGCCGGCCCTCTTCCGGCGGCTCCCCTTCGTGGGGGGCACCAACCTCTACATCGAAGCCCGCCTGCTCCGGGAGATCGGTGGATACGACGCCTCGTCGCTGACGGAGGACCTGGAACTGGGCACCCGGGCTTTCCTGAAGGCCGGTGCGTGGCCGGAGTACCTGCCCTATGCCTCCAGCGAGCAGACGCCCCCCACCTTTGCCGGCTTTTTCCGGCAGCGGCTGCGCTGGGCCACCGGACATCTGCAGGTGATGGAGAAGATCCGCCGGGCCGGCGAATACGACAAAGCCGCGAAGGAGGGCCTGCTCCGGGCACTCTGGTGGAAGGGGCAGGGTGAGTGGATCTTTTACCAGTCCGCGACCCTGGTGCCGCCGCTGGTGATCCTGCTCTGGCTGTTAGGGTGGGTGGACACCCAGGCGCTGGGGCCCCGGTGGCACCTAACGATGAACCTGCTCTCCGCCATCTACCTGGGTTTTACGGTGTATGCCTTCTTCCGATACCTGAAGTATGTGGATGCCTCGGCCCGGCCCCGGAAGTGGGCAGGTATGGCAGCAGCAGTGGTGCAGCTCCTGGCCCTGCCCCTGGCGGCCTTCCTGTTCCCGGTGCCCTATTCCAGCGCGCTGGTGCTGGCTACCTTGGGGAAGGGGCCAACCCACTGGGTAAAGACGCCCCGCACCCGGGAGTAGACGCACAGGGGCGCTCCATCCGCTGAGGCCGGGGAGCCCGGTTCACGGCCGCAGCTGGCTCAGGCCTTCCCGGTGCGGCTCGCCGTACGCCGGCGCCGCTTTCGGGGCCGGTCTGGCGGGAACTCAAACCCCACTTTCTCCCCCTGCATCACCAGGTAGGCCGAAAAACTCCGCCCCGTGCGGCTGGAGATGAAACCCGAGATCAGGGGCGTTCGGCCCTTGGTGAGCAGGGCCTCGGCCAGGGGGGCATCGATCACCTTGCCCAGCAGGTAAGACGGCACCCGCGTCTCGCATCCTTCGGCAGAACACACCCAGCCCTTGCTGGTCCGGGTAATCTCACCCCCGCACCGGGGGCAGCGCACAGAGAGAACCGGCCTGCTCTGCGTCGGAGCAGCAGCGGAGGGCGCCGCACGCTGCGTGATCTCCTCGCCGACCCCCGGCGAGGACGGAGCCCCTTCCGCGCTCCGCACCGAGTCCACCACCTGTACCGTCAGCTCCCGAATCGCGTCCATGAAGCGCTCCGGCTCATCGGTTCCCTGCTGGATATCGGCGATCCGCTTCTCCCAGTCGCCAGTCAGCTCAGCGCTGAGCAGGGCCTGGGCACCGGCCTCCTCCGCCAGCCGCACCAGGCGCCGGCCCTTTTCCGTAGGCACCAGACTCTTCTTCTCAAGGGTGATGTAGCCCACCTGCTTGAGCCGCTCGATGATAGCCGCCCTGGTGGCCGGGGTGCCGAGACCCCTGGCTTTCATGGCCTCCCGCAGGGCCTCGTCCTCCACCTCTCTGCCGGCCAGCTCCATGGCCGAGAGCAGGCTGGCCTCGGTGTAGCGCCGGGGCGGTTTGGTGGTGCACTTCCGGGCCTTTACCGCTTCCGCCAGGGCGTGCTCACCCTCCCGCAGGGCCGGCACCGGAGCGGCGTCGTCCTCCTCTTCCCCCTTCTGGGGTTTCCGGGGCGGCTCCACTACCCGCCAGCCGGGGGCCAGTTCCCGCCGTCCCCTGGTCCGGAACCGGTCGACCGGCTCTGCGCCCACCCGGGTGACCACCTCCAGTTCCAGATACTGTGCGGCCGGGTAGAACTGCGCCAGGAACCGGCGGGCGATAAGATCGTAGATCTTTTCATTCACCCCTGTGAGGCCGGGAGCCCTCTCTGCGGTGGGGATGATGGCGTGGTGGTCCGTCACCTTGCTGTCATCCACCACACGGCGGTTGCCGGGGTGCACCGCGTCTAGCTGCGCCCCCTGCACCAGGGCTGCATACTCAGGACGCGCACCCAGGGTGCGGAGCAGCCCCGGCAGCGTCTTTACCAGGTCCCGGGAGAGGTACCGCGAATCGGTGCGGGGATAAGTGATTAACTTCGCCTCGTACAGCCACTGGGCCGCCTTTAACGTGGCCGCCGCGGTGAGGCCGAAGCGGCGGTTGGCCTCCCGCTGCAGGCTCGTCAGGTCGAAAAGCTGCGGCGGCCGCTCGACGACCGGCCTTTCCGTCACCTGCTCCACCACGCCCGTCTGCCCCCGGGTGCGGGCGGCAATCAGGCTGGCCAGGTGCTCATCCTGGACCCGGTCGCCCTCGGCGCCAAACCACTTGCCCCGATATGCCCGGCCGCCGGACGCGGCAAACTCCGCCCAGATCTCCCAGTAGGGCTCGGGCTTGAAGGCTTCGATCTCCTGTTCACGGCGCACCAGCAGGGCCAGGGTGGGCGTCTGCACCCGGCCCACGGAGAGAAGTTCACCCCACCGGGCGCTGAAGGCCCGGGTGGCATTGATGCCCACCAGCCAGTCGCCCTGGGCCCGGCAGAGCGCGCTCTGGTAGAGCCGGTCGTAATCGGCCTGGGGGCGCAGTGCGGCGAACCCCTGGCGGATCGCCTCAGGGGTCAGGGACGAGACCCAGAGCCTCCGGACGGGCTGGCGCAGCCCTGCCGCCGTAATGATGTAGCGAAAGATCAGTTCGCCTTCCCGCCCCGCGTCGCACGCGTTGATCAACTCCGGGGCGGACCTGGCCAGCCGGACTACAGTCTCGAACTGGGCTTTGGTTTCTGCAGCCACCCGCAGTTCAAACCGCTCCGGCAGGATGGGCAGCGTGGCCAGGCTCCACCGCTTCCACTTCGGGTCATACTCTTCCGGTGCAGCCAGTTCCACAAGATGGCCCAAGGCCCAGGTAATGCGATACCGGGGGCTTTCCAAGTAGCCGTTCTGCTTCCGAAAGCCACCCAAGGCCTCTGCAATCGCCCTGGCTGCCGAGGGCTTCTCTGCAATAACCAGCGGCTTCGCCGGCAACGACGAGGACATACGTTCTCTCCACCTCGGCCTCTAACTTCGCCGCCCAGCGTCAAAAACCCTTGTCTGGAATCTGCTTCCAACTGACTAGCTTGAACTCATACGCACAGTCACAACTCATACCGCAAAAAGAAAGCGCCCTGGTTCAACAACCAGGGCGCCAGCAATACCAGTTTAGGCTTCAGGCTTCTCCTCTTCGGCAGGAGCTTCGGCGGCAGGGGCCTCCGGAGCAGCCGCCTCCTCCGCAGGCGCCTCAGCAGTCGCAGCCGGCGCTGCGGCAGCGGCCTCCTCAGCGGGAGCCTCCTGCTCGACGCCCCGCAGGCTCAGGCTGATCCGGCGCCGCTCAGGATCGACAGCCACCACCCGGACCAGAACCTGCTGCCCAGGCTGCACCACATCGCCGGGCGTGTTAACCCGGTAGTCCGCCATCTGGGAGATGTGAACCAGGCCGTCGACGCCGGGTTCCAGTTCCACAAAGGCGCCGAAGGTGGCCAGCCGGGCCACAGTACCCTTCACGATGGAATCCTCGGGGTACCGCTCGGCCACAGTCTCCCAGGGATCAGGCAGCACCTGCTTGAGGCCCAGGGAAACCTTCTCCTTCTCCCGGTCGAGCCGCAGCACCTTCACGTTGATCTTCTCACCCACGGTGAGGACCTCGGAAGGATGCTTGATGCGGCCGTAGGACATCTCGGAGATGTGGAGCAGCCCATCGACGCCGCCCAGGTCGATGAAGGCGCCAAAATCGGTCAGGCTCTTCACAGTGCCCTCACGCACCTGGCCTACCTCAACGCTCTCCCAGAAGGCCTTCTTGGCCTGCTCCCGCTCCTCCTCCAGCACCTTACGCCGGGAGAGGATCACCTTGTTCTTGTGCCGGTCCAGTTCGATGATCTTAACCCTGATCTGCTGGCCCACGTACTTGGACAGATCGTTCACATAGCCGCGCTCCACCAGGGAGGCAGGGAGGAAGGCCCTGAGGCCGAGGTCAACCACCAGGCCACCCTTAACCGCCTCGCTCACCTGAGCTTCGATCACCTCGTCGTTTTCAAACCACTTGGTGACCTGCTCCCAAGCTGCAGCCTCATCTGCCCGACGCTTGGAGAGGCGCAGGGTGCCCTCGCCGTTCCGGTCGACCGACATGACCAGAACCCGCACCTCGTCCCCTTCCTTCAGCCCGGCTTCGGCCGCGTTCTGCAGCTTGCGGTGGGAGAGCTCATTTAAGGTGATGATGCCCTCGGACTTGTAGCCGACGTCCACCATCAGGGAGTTGTCCTGGACCCGGACCACTTTACCCGTGACGATGTCGCCCTCCTTCAGCGTCGCACCCAGTGCGGCCTCCAGTTCTGCCCGAGCCTCGCTCTCGTTCTCGCTACCCTGGTTGTCAAACTCCTGCACCACAGTGACCTCCTCGATGGCTCCGACAAGGGGTGCGGCTCCGGCGCAACCTCTTCGAACCAACTTTAAGCTTTAAATGCTATAAGGGAAAACCCGCCCCGGGGCAGCGGTATAGCGGAACCCGCAGAACTCAGCGGCCCATGCTAAGCCCTGCGGACCGTTCCGTCCAGCTGGCTGCCGATGGCCGCCATGATGGCGCCGCCAGCCAGCTCAAGGACGTCGCTGGTCAATCTGTCCGTCTTGTAGGCGGACAGGTCCACCGCCTTGCCGAAGCGGACCAGCGTCGGCTGAAACAGGCGGTAGCTGGAACTGACACCCACCGGAATAACGGTGGCGCCAGTTTTGAGGGCCAGGTAAGCTGTGCCGGGCTGCGCTTTGCCCAGGTGGTCATCCCGCGCACGGGTGCCCTCCGGGAAGACCCCGAAGCAGCCGCCTTCCTGCAGCACCTTGATCGCCTGCTTCAGAGCTGCGCGATCCGGGTGACCCCGCTTTACGGGGAAGGCGCCCAGCCACCGAATCAGGGTGCGCAGGCCGGGAATCCGAAACAGCTCTTCCTTGGCCATAAAGTGGACTTGGCGGGGAGCAGCCACCCCCACCATTAACGGGTCATGCAGGCTGGCGTGGTTTGCGCAGAGAATGACGCTGCCCTCGCGGGGCACATTCTCCAACCCCTCCACGCGCAGCCGGAACCCAATCCGGTAGAGCGGTGAGACAATCGCCTTAGCGAAGGAGTAGAACCACACCCTAATCCCTCCGGCAGTGGGCCAGAATCTCCTGGACCACTTCGTCGACACCACGGCCTGTGGTATCCACGTAGATGGCGTCAGGGGTGCGGACCAGCGAACTGGGCCCCTTGTTCCGGTCGCTTTCGTCCCGGCGGGCGATCTCCGCCTCGATCTCTGCGAGGTCCTGGTGAATGCCAACCTGGGCCTGCTGCTGCTGCCGGCGCCGGGCGCGCTCCGCCAGGGACGCATCGATGTAGAACTTCAAGTCCGCGTTGGGCAGCACGTAGCTGCCGATATCCCGTCCGTCCATCACCACGCCGCCGTTCTTGGCCATCTCCCGCTGCATGGCGATCAGGTGCTGGCGCAGCCCCTGTGCGGCAGAAACCCGTGAAACCACCCGGTCGACCTGCGGACTCCGAATCTCCGCGGTCACATCCTCGCCGTCCAGCAGCACCCGGTTGCCGCCCGAGGGCAGTCGCTCCAGCCGAACGTCGGTGGTGGCAGCCATCTGCGTCAGGGCGTCATCATCTTCAATATTGACACCTTGACGCAGGGCCTTCAACGCCAGGGCCCGGTACATGGCTCCCGTGTCGACGTACAGGTATCCAAGATGATTGGCTATGATTTTTGCAATAGTGCTCTTGCCGGCACCGGCCGGCCCGTCCATGGCGATGGCCAACCCACGCCGCTGCTCCAGGCTCAAGCCCTTGACTCACTCCAATCGGGACGGAGAGCCGCCGCCCGCCTCAGGTAGACGTGGCGAACCTCGTCCTGCCGTTTCGCTGTGTTAAAGTGGATCATAATGCGGATGCACATCGGCAGACTGCCCGGTACTGGAATCTCCGTTGCGCACATCATGGGCACCGATGTCCAGCCAAAGCGGCGGGCCGCCGTGGCAGGAAAACCGGCCGTCAGATCCGGCGTTACCGTAAACAGTGCGCTGATTACATCCTCCGGTTCGATCTCGTTCTGCCGCACAATCTCGCTCAGCAGTTCCTCCGTGGCTTCCGCAATCGCTTCCTTCGTATTCTCTTCTACCGTGGTGGCACCCCGAAGGCCGCGCACCATAATCACGCAGGATCCCCCCAACGTGTGAGTTTCTGAAACCTGACCCATATGCGGCGAAAATGTCAGGGGTTCCCTCCTAAGATTAACAGAGGTTGCAACGGTTCGTCAAACCTTGCGCCACACTGAACTTGCACTTGTATCGGCAATTTCGCTCATTTCTTCACTGCCGAGAGAGTGCAGGACGCAAACTTCCCAGCAGTGCTGCCATCCGGGCAGACCACCGGACTGTTCCAGCCGTCTCTGCCCACTCACAAGATGTTCCTTTGCAAGTACTGTATTTGTATATGTGGTTAATTACAGGGAGTCTCTCCATTTCTGTGGAAAGATATCCAGGAGCCCCCTGTTCAGTGGAGGCGCTCAGGTTTCTCAATACCCGAAAAGCGAGGGAGCCACTTTGATGAGCAAACGGATCCTCACCCACAGCCAGCTGCTGCAGCTGAAGCGCTGGAACACCCCTACCATCTATAATGGCTGGGAGCAGATCACCAAGGAAGACCGGCGGACCCACTTCAACCTGGAAGAGACCCACGATTTCATGCCCCAGATGGGCCCCATGGTGGGCTACGCCGTTACCCTGGTGGTGGAGCCCAGCAACCCCGCACACAAGCAGAACATGAGTGCGATCGAAGAGTACCGGCGGTACGTGGCCAGCGTACCCGGGCCCAAGATCGTGGTGGTGCAGGACCTGGACAAGCCTGCGTGCTACGGCTCCTTCTGGGGCGAGGTCCAGGCCAACACCCACCGGGCCCTGGGCTGCGTGGGCACCATCACCGACGGCGCCATTCGGGACCTGGATGAGATGACCAACTCGGGCCTCCACGCCATCGCCCGGCGCCTCTGCGTGGGCCATGCTTACGTCCACCCGGTGCGCTGGAACTGCGAGGTGGAGGTATTCGGCTGCAAGGTGAAGCCCGGCGACCTGATCCATGCCGATAAGCACGGCTTCCTCGTCATCCCGGAGGAGGATCAGGCCGGCATTCTGGACGCTGCCATCTTCATGGACGTCAACGAGTGCAACCACACCATCCGGGCAGCTCGGGAGGCCGCCGGCAAGAGCATGGATGAGCTGCTGGCAGACCTGGCTGAGGCCAAACGCCAGTTTGGCGCCGATGCCCAGTCCCATTTTAAGGCAAAGTGATCCAACTGCGCCAGTCTTCCGGCACGATCCCCTGCTCTCGCAAGCTCCGCATCGTTTCGCCGCAGGTGCAGGGCAGGCGGTGGGCCTCCTTCTGGCCAGCCACCCGCCGGAGGACGGCTGCAGCCGGCTGCGGGTCCGTTCCCACCACAGTGACCGCCCCATAGCAGAGTTCAAGTTCCCGTGCCAGGTAAGCCTCAGGCAGTAGACCGGTGCCGGCCAGGTCGCCGCCCCACTGACGGCACATCCGCAGCTCAGCCGGCGTCGGATCCCGGGGCCCCTCCACCCCCACGTAAACCCCCTGCGCAAAGGTGCGGGGGGTTATTTCACGGGCCGCCTCCAGGCAAAGCGCCATCAGGTCCGGGCAGAAGGGGGGATTCAGCTTGATAAAGCCGTACCCCTTCCCGGCGAAGAAGGTGAAGGGGCGGAGCCGGGTCAGGTCGATCACATCCCCGGGCACCACCAGGTCGCCGGGCTCCAAGAGGCGGCTGACCGGCGCCGCCACGTCCGCCGCCAGCACCCGGCGGCCCCCGGCCTCCTTTGCCGCGTAGATCAGGGCCCGGGGGTCGGTTCCCTCAGACCTGATCAGCGTGAGCGGACCATCGCCGGGGAGCTCCTGCACCGGGCCGAAGGGCGTCTTACGCCCCGGCCCCGCTGGCTCGCCGCACCCCGGCGGCAGGATAAGTACCCAGTCACTGCCCACAGCCGGATGCCTCCCTCTGCAGAAAATCCAGGATGATGCCGAAAAGGAGCTGCCCCGCTTCGGGTCCGAAGAGCCGCTGCTCGGGGCCGTCGAAGGGAACGCCGGTGGCGTAGTTGGAGACCCAGCAGAGCGAGGCGTAGGCGAGGCCCAGCTCACGGGCGAGGAAGACCTCAGGCGCCAGGGTCATTCCCACCAGTTCGGCACCGGCCGCGGCCAAGAGTTCGATTTCGGCCCGGGTCTCGAGCCTCGGCCCCTCGGTGGCTGCGTAGACCGCAGCCGGCGCCACGTGCCGCCCGGTGCGGCGGGCTGCTGCCACCAGCCCCTGCCGGAGCGCCGGGTCGAACAGCGGTCCCGCAGGGCGCCGTTCTCCCCGCAGCGCCGGTCCGAAGGTGGCAGGCCGCTGCCGGGTCCAGTCGATCAGATCCGCCACGCCTGCGATGCTGCCGGGGGCCAGGGAGCGGACCAAGCTGCCGGCGCTGTTCCAGCTGATGATCCGGCTGGCCCCCAGGGCCCGGGCTGCCCAGATGTTGGCCCGGTAGTTGACGAATGGCGGCGTTATCCCCAGGCGCCCCCGGCCGCCGTGGCGAGACAGGAAGGCGCACTCCGCCGGGCCTATTCGGAAGCGCAGCACCGGCCCTGCGGCGCCGAAGGGGGTCTCTACCATCTCCTCCCCCAGCACGGTCACCTGCTCGCCCAGCGAAAGGTGGTAAGCCGCGGTGCCGCCGATGATCAACGTGCCTGGCAACCCTGCGTCGCCTCCCTTACGGCTCCTCCGCCGGCGGCGCCTTGAAGTAATCCCGGATGTTCCACGGAGAGAAGAGCCCCCGATCGGTGGCAATCACACTGACGAACTGCGGCGGTGTGATGTCAAAGGCCGGGTAGTAGCCTTTAATCCCCTCCACCGCCGTACGCACACTCCGGCAGTAAAAAACCTCCTCCGGGTTCCGTTCCTCGATGGGAATGCTGGCCGCATCCGGCCGCTCGGGATCCGGACCGTCGTAGCCCAGGACGATGAAGGGCACCCCGAAATGATGGGCCACCACCGCGTACTGGAAGGTGCCCACCTTGTTGGAGATGTGCCCGTCCAGGGTGATGGAATCCGCCGCCGTGATGTACTTGGTGATCATGCCCCGGTAGAAGAGGTAGCCCGGCATGTTGTCCGTCACCAGGGTAACCGGCACGCCGATCTCCTTGGCCTGGGCAGCGGTCAGGCGGGCACCCTGCAGGTAGGGCCGGGTTTCGGTGCAGATCAGTTCGATCTCCCGCCCCGCCTTCCGGGCGAAGTAGAGCATGTAGTTGAGGGCTGCCCCAGCAAAGCAGTGGGTCAGAATCCGGTCGCCGTCCGTAAGCAGTCCTGCCGCGTACCAGCCGCTCAGGCGGGCCGCCCGGTCGCCGGCACGAATCTGGCCGTCCACAAAGGCGGCCACCCGTTCTTCCGCACTCTCCTCCCGGTCGATGGCTTCACAGGCCAGCCGGAGGGCCGTGTCCAGCAGGGGATGGATATCGCCGGCGGTGGGCCGGGTGGCCTTGAGCACGTCCCGGGCTTCGACCAGCGCCGCCTTCTGCTTTTCCGGCGCCAGGTGGCGCACCTCCCGGGCCGCCAGAGCCAGGCCGTAGCCGGCGGCGTAGGCCAGGGGCGGGCCGCCCTGGATCACCATGTCGACGATGGCCTGCGCCACCTCCCGGTATGTCCGGTAAGGGATGAAAACCACCTCTTCAGGCAGCTTCCGCCGGTCCAGCATCTGCACAACCCCATCCTCATAGCGCAGGGTGTCGGCCCTGTTGGTCAGGATGGGCAGTCTCGGTTCTGTCATAAGCGCCTCCTCGAAACCGGCTCGATATTGTGTCTTCTCTACTATACCAAAATAATCAAGAGACCCGCAGGCAAGTTGCCGGCGGGTCTCGTATCGAACGGCAGACTAAAGGTCGTCTCGCGGCGGCGACTCGAGACTCTCGCAGCACTCGAGCAGATAGGGGTACGCCTCCTGCATTTCAAGGTTGTAGGCAAAAATCCGCAATACTGCTGGCTCGCTCTGCAGCGACTGCCCGTCAGGCGCTTTTGCCCCCTCTACGGTGATCGTCAGCCATCCCGGTTCGCCCCAAGCTAACGGCCTGCAGCGCATCCGGCGACAAGCAGCGCAGCCAGCAGCAGGCCCAAGCCGGGGTTGAGTGGCTGGCGTCTCATGCTTCGTTCCCCCTCACGCCATTCTGCTAAGTACAACGTGGAGAGGTCGTCGCCGGTTTCGCGGCCAGCACCGGCCTGGGAGACGATCCGCACCGCACAAAAAAGGAGCGATCAGCTCGCTCCCGCTGCTGGCTGCACCTCGCCCAGGCTCTGCCGCCCGCCCCGGGTCACCACGCTGCTTCCCAGGGCGGGGCTTTCCAGCCCCGCTGCTCCCACCACCCGGAAGATCAGTTCTTCCGGCACCTGGGTGCCGTCCACCTCCACTTGCTGCCCCGGCGATACGGCCACCGTGAGAGCAGCCTCCTCAAAGGTTCCCACCACCTGCCCGTCCACCAACAGCCGGGCGCCGGGGGCGCTTGGCTTGTTCACCAGGACCACAGTCAGGGTGAAGGGCGCTGCCAGCCGGCTGGCCGGCGCCGCCGCGAGGTCCGGGGGCTCCGCTCCCTCCCGGTCAGGCAGCCAGGCCAGAAACTCCTCATATGTAATGCCCTCCAGGGCCTCGGTGATGCTGAGCTGCCGCCGGATAAAGGGAACCACCTGCAGCGTCTGCACCAGGGTGAGGGTCACCAGACCGAGGATCACCGCCTGCATCAGGACGCGCTCCACCCGATCCGCCAGGCTCCGGTGGGTCTCCTGAAACCGCCGGTACGCCTGCTCTCCGCCGTCCCTGGTCAGTTCCTCCTCCGGGCGGCCCACAACCCCCACCTCCAGGAAAGATCTCCCTGGACTATTTTATGTTGTCGGACTGCCTTCTATGCGGGGCGGTTCTCCAGGGCGGCCCGGGCTGCCGCTGTACCGGCTGTGTGGCCGGTGGCGAAGGCGGCGGTGATGTTGTAGCCGCCGGTGTGGCCGTGCACATCCATCACCTCGCCGGCGAAGTAGAGCCCCGCCTTCTTCTTGGAAGCCATCGTGCGGGGGTCGATCTCCTTGACGCTGACGCCTCCGCCCGTCACGAAGGCCTCGCTGAGCGGCAGCGTCCCAATTGCAGTCACTGGGAAGGCTTTCAGGTGGCGGGCCAGGGCTGTAAGGCCCCCGCGGGAAAGGTGGGCGCCGGTGGTCTCGCCGGAGAGGCCCGCCATGTCCAGCACCAGCGGCACCATGCGGTCCGGCAGAAGCCGCCTGAGCAGGCTCTTTACCGCCTTTTTGGGCTCCGACCGCGCCTGCGACAAGATCTCCTGAATCAGGGCCTCCTGGTTCTGATCCGGAAACAGGTCAATGGCGAGGGGCAGTTCCACCTCCCCGAGCTTCAGCCGGGTCACCGAAACGTAGTGGCTCACCCGCAGGGCACAGGGGCCGGAGATGCCGAAGTGGGTAAAGATGATGTCGCCCCGCTGGGTGGTGATCCGTTTCCCCCTGGGGTCGTGCAGCGTGAGGGCCACGTCCCGCAGGGAGATGCCCTGTAGGGTCTGGTCCCTAATCCAGGGCTCCTTTAGTGTGATGGGCACCGCACTGGGGTAGAGGGGCGTAATGGTGTGGCCGGCTTCCCGGGCCCAGGCGTAGCCGTCGCCCGTGGAGCCGGTCTTGGGCACAGACTGGCCGCCCACCGCCACCACCACCGCCGGGGCGGCAATCATTTCACCGCTTTTCAGCAGGACCCCGGTGCAGCGCTCCCCGTCAAAGAGGAGCCGCTCCACCGGGGATTTCAGCCGAATGGTCACCCCCAGTTCCCGAAGGTGATTGAGCAGCGCGTTCAGCACGGTGACCGCCCGGTCTGTGGCGGGGAACATCCGCCCGTCATCCTCTTCCTTAAGGCGGATGCCCAGCCCTTCAAAGAAGCGGATGATCGCCTCGTTGCCGAACTGGGAGAGGGCACTATACAGGAAGCGGCCGTTGCCCGGAATCTGCTGGATCAGCTCATTCAGCGGCTTCCGGTTGGTGACGTTGCACCGGCCTCCACCGGAGATGACCAGCTTTCGCCCCAGCTTTTCACCCTTCTCCAGAAGCAGCACCCGGGCGCCGGCCCGGCCTGCCGCGGCGGCGGCCATCAGCCCTGCGGGGCCGCCGCCGATCACAATCACATCGTAATCCATGGCAACAGTCTTCCCCCATCACCCCACCCGGGTTACCTCGGAGCGGCCCTCCTTCAGGGCGATCTGGTAGGCTACTTCCGCCGTCTCGGCCAGGTGGGGGTTGTGGGTCACCATAATCACCTGCCGCCGGAAGAAGTCGCTCACCATCTTCAGAAACTGGGCGGTGGGCTGGATAAAGTCGTCGCTCACATGCTTGGCGGGCTCGTCCAGGATCAGGGCGCCCTCCAGCCGGGGCCGGTACGTCTCAAGCATGGCGATGCGGAGCCCCAGCGAGACCACGTCCACCACACCGCCGCCCCGGGAATCCTGCGGGCGGGTCTCCAGCTGTTCGCTTCCATACTGGGAAGTGACGTAAAACTCGGCTTCAGCGCGGCCGGCCTTTTCCGTCAGGGCGATGCGGAAGGCGTAATCCGCCCCGAATACGGAACGAAGGGTGTTGGTCACCAGCATCTCGATCTGCTTTCGGGCCTGCTCACGGGCGTGCTCCGCCGTCTGCTGCAGCAGCACGATCACCTGCTCAAAAACCTCCGCCTGCTCCCGGCAGGCTTCCACTTCCGCCGCACAGCGGTCGCGCTCCTGCTGGAGCCGCTTCTGCTGCCCCTTCCGCTCGCTGAGGGCAGCCCTGGCCTGGCCCAGCCGTGCTCGCAGTACAGTCAGTTCATCCATCGCTTATCCCTTCAGCAGGTCAGCCGGCAGCAGATTCCCGGCCTCCTTCAGCAGCCGGTCGACTTCGGCCCTGAGCTGGCTGATCTGGCTCTCCAGGTCCTCCGGCTTCACGTTCAGCTCCGCCATCTCCTCCAGCAGCCGCTCCCGCTGCCGCTGCAGCTCGTCCAGCCGGGCCTCGTACTTGTATTTCAGCTGCTTGGCCTTCTCAATCTGCGCTTTCAGCTCTGCAATCCGCTTTTCATTTTCCACAGCCACGCCGCATCGGCCCCCTCATTTGCTCAGTGGTAGTGGCCCACATCCGTTCCTTCGGCCAGCTCTGTAAGAATCCGGCGCACCGCCGCCGGCTCCACCGGCTGCAGGCAGGTAGGGCACCGGCCCAAGCGGGTCAGCACCGCCTCCAGCTCCTGCAGGTGCCGCTGGAGCTCTGCCTCTACGTCCTTCAGCAGCTGTTTCCCCTTGGCGATGCGCTGCGCAAGGTCGGTCCACTGGGCCAGCTGCTCCTGCATCTGGACCAGCCGCTCCTGCTTCCGGGCTGCCTCCTCCAGCAGTTCCGCCGCCCGGGGAGCCCCAGCGAGCCGGACGGCCGCCTGCTGCACCCGCTGCAGCTCCGCCTCCCGCTCCTTCAGGTCCGCCGCAATCTTGCTGAGGCCCGCCAGCCGGTTCTGCCGCTCTGCCGCCTCTTCGGCCAGCTGTGCGGCGAGAGGCAGAGCAGTAAGGGCGTCGATCCGGGCCTGGGTGCTCCGGATCTCCTCTTCCACACGAGTCAGTTCCGCCTGAAGCCGCTCCAGGCGGGCCGCCTGGTAATGCTGCAGTTCCGCTGCACGCAGATGCTGCTCCGCCTGGCCAAGCCCCTCCAGCGCCGCCAGCCGCTCCTTTACGGCCTCAGCTTCGGATTCCGTTCTGGCCAGTTGCGCCTGTATCCGTTCCAGGGCCGCCAGGCGGCGGCTCTGGGCATCCGCCTGGTTGAGCAGCGCTTCCGCCTGCGCCAGCCGGGCTTCCTGTTCGGGGATGTCGGCAAACTGCTTCAGTTCGTCATCGTACTGCTGCAGCCGCTCTTCCAGGCGGGCCACGTCGCTGCGGGCGGTGCGCAGGTCCTTCTGGGTGTTGCGGACGGCGGCGTCCACCACGTGGACCCCCAGCAGCCGGCCCAGGGCCCGGGCCCGGAAGGAGCCGCTCTCCGCCATCAGGAAGGGCCCCTCCAGCTGCGTTCCCAGGTTGAGGAGCACCCGCTTGTCGGTATCCAACTGCACCTGGGGCATGCCGTGGGCCCGCAGCACCTCCAGGGGAACCTGGGAACCAAACCCCTCAAAGACCTGGGGCTCCTCCCCGGGCATCCGCACGATATAGCGGCTCCGTCCGGACCCGCCGGACTTGGTCAAGAGTACCTCCCGGACCACCTCCGCCCCGTCGCTCATGGTGACGGTGACCCGGCACTCCCGGGCGCCGTGGCGGACGAACTCTGTTCCCCGGGGCTCGTTGTACAGGGCCCAGCGAATCGCCCGGAGGACGGCGGACTTGCCGTGGTCGGAGGGCCCGATAATCACATTGAGGCCCGGGCTGAAGGTGAGCTCCGTCCGGGCGTGGGACTGGAAGTTTTCAATCAGCACACGTTGGATGTACTTCATACCGGCTCCTCCCCGCCCTGGCTCAGCTCTTCCTGGGCGGCCCCCAGCCGCCGGAGGGCCTCTTCCTTTACCCGCTGGGGCACGCCGGTGTTCTCGGCGATGCGCTCCATGATGGCCTGGACCTCCAGCACCTCAAACTGGCTGGTGTCGCCGATGCCCTGGATGAAGTCGGCCAAGGCGCGCTCCCGGGCCAGCTGCGCCTCTTCCTGGGACTTGTCCAGCACTTCGTACCCCGGGCGGGCCGAGGCGAGACGAATCATCTCCCAGCGCACGGGCTGGCCCTTCTCCAGCTCCAGGAGCACCACCTGGATGGGGCGGTGGTAGTCTGCCGACTGGCTGCCCAACCGCACCAGGGCGCCGGGGTTGATGAACAGGCGGCCATCCCACTCATGGACCCGCGACCAGCCCGGGTGGTAGTGGCCCCCGAAGGTGACGTCGGCCACGGTGTGGGGCATGATCGCTTCCAGCAGCGTGTGGGCTGCCCCTTCGAAGAAAGCCCGCTCCAGGAGCATCCCGTGGGTCAGGTGGATGGCGAAGTCTGCCTCGGGGTACCGCTGGTGCAGCGACCCGCTCTGTCCGGCAGGAACAACACAGTAGTCCTGGATCGGATCCCGCCGGTCCAGCTCAGCATGGAAGGGCTGGCCGGTGATCTGCACCTTCAGGCCGTCCTCCTCCAGCCAGGCCACCTCCCCGGGCTTCAGCAACCGGTAGAGGCGGAACCCGTCGAAGAGGCCCAGCATGGTCCGGGGCACGGTTTCCGGATTAAACCCGAAAATGTCGTGATTGCCGGCGATGCCGTAGATGGGGCAGGGCGCTTCCATCAGCACCCGGAGGAAGTCCAGGGCCACAGCAGGGGCCACATCCGGCCGGTCGAACAGGTCGCCCCCGTGGAGAATGGCCGCCACGCCGTGCTGCCTGGCCAGGGCCACCACCTCGGCCAGCTTGGCCAGAAGCGCCTGGGGAAGGTCATCCAGCCGGCTGCGGGGCGTCGTGCCCCGAATGTGGGTATCGGTCAGGTACAGGAGCTTCACGTCAGCTCTGCCTCCTTGTCGTGGGGCCACTGCCGCCGGAGCCCTCCTGTGCCGCCAGGACGGCGGTTCCGGGGCACCCTGGGCAGATCCGCCAGAAGCGGCTCGAGGGCCCTGGCGATGGTTTCATAATCATAGCCCCGGCGGGCCAGGTAGCCGGCGAGCCGCCGGTGGGCGGTATCCCGGTCGACCCCGGGCATGCGCTTCAGCCGCTGGGCTGCGGCCTCCTGGGCCTGTGAGAGCATATCTTCCCCCTCCAGCGCCTCCGCCACCGCCTGCCGGGCCAGATCTGCACTGACCCCCTTGCGGATCAGGTCGCTGAGCAGCCGGGCAGCGCCGAATCCTCTGTGGACTTCCACGTAGTGGCGGGCATAGGCCAGATCGTCCAGCCACCCTGCCCTCTCCAGCCGCTCCAGCACCGACTCCACCACATCGGGCGCGTACCGGGCCTTCAGCCGCTGGGCGATCTGGTGTCGGGTGCGGGCTGCGGCCGAAAGCAGCCGGAGTGCGTAATCCCAGGCCCGCTTTTCCTGGTCCTGCCTGAGGGCCGCCGCCAGCCGGGGGCCGTCCACCTCGACGCCAGTCTTCAGTCCGGCCAGGAGGATGCTCTCCTCGTGGAGGCTGAGAACGTAGCGGCCATCGATGTAGATCGAACGCCGGTGTGGGTCCTTCTGCTGCGGTTCCATGGCGGTGATCCGCCCCGACAGCTGGGCGAGTTCCGCCAGTTCCAGCTCATGATGACGACGGGGGCCGCGTGCGGCCCCCCGGGAGTTATTCATGCGCTGTGGTCACTTCGCCTTCCGGCCCCTTGGGCTCCATGCCCAGCAGCCGTTCCTTGATCTTCGCCTCGATCTCCGCGGCTACCTCAGGATGCTGCCGCAGCCATTCCCTGGCGTTCTCTCTACCCTGACCGATCCGCTGGTCGCCGTAGGAGAACCAGGCGCCGCTCTTCTGGATGATGGGCGGGTTCAGTTCAACGCCCAGGTCGATCAGGCCGCCCTCCCGGGAAATGCCCTGGCCGTAGAGGATGTCGAATTCCGCCTGCTTGAAGGGCGGGGCCACCTTGTTCTTGACCACCTTCACCCGGGTGCGGGAGCCCACCACCTCGGTGCCGGCCTTCAGCGCTTCCGTCTTCCGGACCTCCAGACGCACGCTGGCGTAGAACTTCAGGGCGCGGCCGCCAGGGGTGGTTTCGGGATTGCCGAACATGACGCCGACCTTTTCACGGATCTGGTTGATGAAGATGCAGACGCACTTGGACTTGGAGATGGCGCCGGTCAACTTCCGAAGGGCCTGGGACATCAGCCGGGCCTGCAGGCCCACGAAAGCATCGCCCATTTCGCCCTCGATTTCCGCCCGGGGCACCAGGGCAGCCACCGAGTCGACGACCACCACATCCACCGCGCCGGAGCGGACCAGCGTCTCCGTGATCTCCAAAGCCTGTTCGCCGGTATCCGGCTGGCTGATCAGCAGGTTGTCGATATCCACACCCAGGTTGCGGGCGTAAATCGGGTCCAGTGCGTGCTCCGCGTCGACGAAGGCGGCCACGCCGCCGGCCTTCTGGGCCTCGGCGATGACGTGCAGGGCCACGGTGGTCTTGCCGGAGGATTCAGGGCCGTAGATTTCCACAATCCGGCCCCGGGGCAGCCCGCCCACGCCCAGGGCGATATCCAGCGCCACAGAGCCGGTGGGGATCACCTCCACCTGCAGCTTTGCTGCCTGCTCGCCCAACTTCATGATGGAGCCCTTGCCAAACTGCTTCTCGATTTGGGCCAGGGCCATATCGATCGCCTTCTGCTTACTGGCTTCCAACGCCATGCTTCCCGCCGCCTCCCTACCTGTGCATACGTCCTGACTGGTAATTATTTCATGTATGAGTATACCGGAGGAGGGGCCGACGGGCAATCCCCGGCGGAAGCCTGCTCCTCATCGGGGAATGTCGCAGCAAGGGCGCAACATTCCTCACACCACCTGCCGTCTTTTGTTCGACGGTGTCCCCACCCATTCCTGCCCGCCGCCGCAGAAAATAAGAACACCCGTTCGTTTTGCCTCTGGTACCGAAGAGTGTGATGGGTTATTGTGATGGTGCAAATCTCCCCATGAGGTGGGAGGGAAAACGAGTGAGAGTATACCCAGACAGAACAGTCTTTGGTTGACCGGGGGATAACGGTCTTGGGGAAAGGCTTATCATGCAGATCCTGCGGGGCGAGAAGACGGCGACCTGCAGCTTGAGGGAAACGTATACACTTTTGGCGATCCTGATCCGCGGCTTCTGAGCGGAGAAGGATATGGTGGCGATGTGAGCCGCTTCCAAGATGCGCACCGCAGAGCGTGGCGTGAAGAAATATCCCAGGGCCTGGATCTGAATGCAGAGACGGTTCTCGTGGTCGAGCTCTTCGAACTGGTCAGTGAGCAGCCGCACCCGCCCGGAACCAGGCCAATAAAAAAGGGGCCCCAGCCGGGAGCCCCTTCTTCTTCTCTACCGCGACGGAGCCAGCTCTGTGGGCTCGAACCAGCGGCCGGCGCCGGACCGGCGCAGAGCCGCCACCAAGGCCACCGTGGCGGCACCATCCACCATGTGGTGCGCTGCGGTTCCCACCAGCGTGACCAGGCTCATCTCCACATTCTGCAGGACGACCCAGACCACCACAAACTCAAAGACGGCGTGGAAAGGCATGGAGATCAGCACCACCAGCCACATGGGCGCCCCCCGCCGCCAGGCGATGTTCCCCACCCAGGCAAAGAGCGCATGGGAGACGGCCCGGGCGCCCACCACCGGGCCGGTGGTCCAGGCAAAGCCCAGCGCCGAGCCGAGACCGACGCCAATGGCCGCCAGGGGCCCCATAAACATGGCCAGCATGCTGGGCACATGCGACATGAGGGTAGCGGTAAAGTAGGGCGGAATCACGACCCGCAGGCCGGTGAAGACCATGGGAATCATCAACGCGAGAGCCGTCAGCAGACCTGCGATCACCAACTCAGCAACTCGACTCCGACGACGCACAAACACCAAGACCTTTCTGCAGCTGCCACCGCACTGCTGTTTTTCTTCTGAGTATCGAATCTAGCACGATGGTAGTGTTGGGTCAAGCATTTCAGTCACCAGCATCGCCTTCTGCGCAGCGCAGAGCGCCTCCGGACGCGCAAAAGCCCCGGCGGAAGCCAGGGCCCCTGACGACTCGCCTCACCGTGGCTTGGCAGGCTCGATATTGACCGCCCGCCCCCGAATGGTGGCGCCCTGCATGGCCTGCACCACCTGGGCAGCCACATCCTTGGGCACCTCTACAAAGGTGAACCGGTCGTAAATGTTGATCAGCCCGATCACGCTGCCCGGGATGCCCGCCTGGCTGGCGATGGACCGGACCACGTCCGCCGGCTGGATCATCTGCTGCCGGCCGATGTTGAGGAAGAGACGGACCATGCCCGGCTCCGCTCCGGTGTCGCCGAAGTCGACGGCGGTGCTCGCAGCAGGGCTCTTGTCCTCGCCGGAGGCCATCTTGAGCGCTGCAGCCAGCAGCACTTCAGGGTCGTACTCGTTAAGCAGCTCGTCCGCCAGCTCCTTGTAGAAAGCCAGCTGCCCTTCGTCCATCACCCGAATCAGCCGCTCCTTCAGCTGCTCCCGCTGCTTCTCGGCCACGTCCATCAGCGAAGGCAGCGGCCGCCGCTGAATCCGGGTCTTGGTGACCCGCTCAATCAGCCGGAGCTGGCTGAACTCCCGAGCGGAAATAAAGGTAATGGCGGTACCTGAACGCCCTGCCCGACCAGTGCGGCCAATCCGGTGTACATAGCTCTCCGGGTCCTGCGGGATGTCGTAGTTGAAGACGTGGGTGACGTCCGGGATGTCGAGGCCGCGGGCGGCCACGTCCGTGGCGACCAGCAGCTCCACATTGCCTTCCTTAAACTTGGCCATCACCCGGGTGCGCTGGGCCTGGTTCATATCGCCGTGGATCCCCTCTGCCAGGTAGCCCCGGGCCTGCAGGGTCTCCACCAGTTCGTCGACGCCCTTCTTGGTCCGGCAGAAGATGATGCCCCGCTCCACATCCTCCATGTCCAGCACCCGGCAGAGGGCGTCCGTTTTGAAAGCCGGCCGGGTCTCGTAGAAGATCTGTTCGATCTGGGGCACCGTCAGCTGCTGGGGCGAAACGGCGATATGCTCCGGGTCTTTCATGTAGCGAAGCGCCAGCCGCTTGATCTCCTGCGGCATGGTGGCCGAGAACAGGAGGGTCTGCCGGTCCGCCGGCGTCTCGTTCAGGATGAACTCAATATCCTCGATAAAGCCCATATCGAGCATTTCGTCCGCTTCGTCCAGCACGACGATGCGCACGTTGCTCAGGTCCAGGGTGCCGCGCCGCATATGGTCCATGATTCGGCCGGGGGTGCCGATCACTACATCTACGCCGAACCGCAGGGACCGAATCTGCCGCTCGATGGACTGGCCGCCGTAGATGGCAATGGTCTTTATGCGGGCGTACTTGCCGATCTTGGTGATCTCTTCCGCCACCTGGATGGCCAGCTCCCGGGTGGGCGTCAGCACCAGGGCCTGAACCGCCCGCAGCTTGGGATCCCACCGCTCGACGATGGGGACGCCGAAGGCCGCGGTCTTGCCGGTACCGGTCTGGGCCTGACCGATTACATCCCGGCCGCCGAGCAGCAGCGGAATCGTCTGCTCCTGAATCGGCGACGGCTCTTCAAAGCCCATGTCATCCAGCGCCTTAAGTACCTTCTCTGAAATTCCCAAATCCCGAAACGTCATCTTTGTCTCCGCCATGCGATCTCTCCTCAGCTGCAAAACCCTAGCCTACCATGCCGCTGCATCGCAGAGGGAGCAGGTCCCCCGTCCTGCCCCTCCGCCCGCCGCTGGTGACCCTACGCACGACCGCTGGAACCGAACAGCCGCATCTTTTCTTTCGTAACCGCCTTAACCCGCTCCCGAGCGGGACCGATAAGGTGACGGGGATCGTCCACCCCGGGATTCTTGGCCAGAGTCTCCTTTACACCCTCGACGAAGGCCAGCTTCAGTTCCGTGCCGATGTTGATCTTGCTGACGCCTGCGGCGATAGCGTCCTTGATCATCTGGTCAGGGGTACCAGAACCGCCGTGCAGGACGAGGAAGCACTCAGGGGACACCGCCTTTACCGCCTGGTAGATGCGCCCCATGCGGGGGATGTCGAGCCTCGGCTCGCCCTTATACATGCCGTGTGCGTTGCCGATAGCGACCGCCAGTGCGTCGACGCCGCTCTCCTGGGCGAAGCGGGCCGCCTCTTCTGGCTCGGTCATGGTCGCTTCCGCATCCTCCACCACAACATGCTCCTCGACGCCGCCAATCCTGCCGATTTCGCCCTCCACGGTAGCACCCACGGCATGTGCCATTTGTACTACTTTCTGCGTAATGGCGAGATTCTCCTGGTAGGGATAGTGAGAAGCATCCACCATTACGGATTTAAATCCGGCGACGATACACTGGGCGGCCAACTCGAAGGAAGGGCCGTGGTCCAGGTGGGCAACGATGGGCACGGGCGCTGCCTCGGCCAAAGTTTTGACGATATTGGCGATGGTCTGGAGACCGGCATACTTGATGGCGCCGGCCGAAATAATCAGGATCGCCGGGGAGCGCTCCTCCACCGCCGCCTCGATTACGGCCTGGGTGGTCTCCAGGTTCTGTACGCCGAAGGCGCCAACGGCGTACTTGTTTGCTTCGGCATCCTTGCAGACTTCGCGCAGTGTCACCAGCGGCATCACTTTTCCCCCTGTTCGTTACTTCATCCGCCTCAGGTCATCGACGAACATCCGGGCAGACCCCAGGTTCGTGGCCACCGGGATGTCTCGCACATCACAGAGGCGCAAGAGGGCCGAAACGTCCGGTTCATGGGGCATGGCAGTGAGGGGATCTCGCAGGAAGATCACCATGTCCACATCGCCATTTGCAACCCGGGAACCGATCTGCTGGTCGCCCCCCAGCGGGCCGGAGAGGTAGCAGTGGACAGGCAGGCCCGTGTTCTCGTGCACGAGCTTGCCGGTGGTGCCGGTGGCGATCAACTCATGGCCCTCAAAGGCGTCCTTGTTCTCCTTCACCAACTTCAGCATGTCCTGCTTCCGGTTGTCGTGGGCGATCAGCGCAATCCGCATAGTACTCTTCCCCGCTTTCTTGCCGCAAACACATGTGATGAGCCCCTCATGCTGACGACATGAGGGGCTGGCGACAGGAGACAGTCTAGAGACCCTTGGAGGCGATGTACTGCACCAGGTCCACCAGACGGGTGGAGTAGGCCCACTCGTTGTCGTACCAGGCGACCACCTTGACGAACTCGCCATCCACCAGGGTGTTCAGGGCGTCTACGATGGAGGAGTTGGAATTGCCCTTGTAGTCCACGGAGACCAGAGGCTCCTCGGAATAGCCCAGGATGCCCTTCATCGGGCCCTCTGCGGCCTCCTTGAGGGCTGCGTTGACCTCTTCCTTGGTGGTCGGCCGGGCCAGGACGGCGGTGAAGTCGACGACGGAGACCACCGGAGTCGGCACCCGCAGAGCGAAGCCGGTCAGCTTGCCCTTCAACTCAGGCAGCACCAGGGCCACAGCCTTGGCGGCGCCAGTGGTGGTCGGGATGATGGAGAGGGCGCCAGCCCGTGCCCGACGCAGGTCCTTGTGCGGGAAGTCCAGGATGACCTGGTCGTTGGTGTAGGAGTGGACGGTGTTCATCATGCCCTTCAGCACGCCGAACTTGTTGTGCAGCACCTTCACCACAGGGGCCAGGCAGTTGGTGGTGCAGGAGGCGTTGGAGATGACGTTGTGCTGGGCCGGATCGTACTTCTCCTCGTTGACGCCCATTACGATGGTGATGTCCTCGTTCTTGGCCGGGGCGGAGATGATCACCTTCTTGGCGCCGCCGTTGGTGATGTGGACCTGCGCCAGGTTCTTGTCCGTGAAGCGGCCGGTGGACTCGATGACGATATCCACGTTGTGATCCTTCCACGGAATCTGGCCGGGATCACGCTGGGAGTAGACCCGAATCGGCTTGCCGTTGACTACGAGGGAATCCTCGGTAGCCGAGACGTCGGCGTTCAGGATGCCATAGTTGGAGTCGTACTTGAGCAGGTGGGCCGAAGTGGAGGGCGGCGTAAGGTCGTTGATGGCCACAACCTCAACGCCCGGCCGGTTCATGGCGATCCGGAAGAAGCGCCGGCCGATGGAGCCGAATCCGTTAATACCGACACGCACTGTCATAGTGGTCATGCCTCCTTCTAGTGTTGCGAAACTTACTGCACCGACGGAATCTGGAACAATTCTTCGATCACCAAAGCGGCACCACCCATGGGACAGGCATCCTCCCCCAGCGGGGTGAGCAGGATCTGCACTTGATTGCGAAGCGCCGGCAGCGTGCGGGCCAGGGCCACCTCCCGGAGGGGCTCCAGCAGGAGGTTGCCGGCTGAACTGGTACCGCCGCCGACGATCACCAGCGAAGGATTCAAGAGGTTGACCAAGTTGCCTATGGCGAGCCCCAGGTACCGTCCCGCTTCCACTAGTGTTTCCAGTGCGAGGCGATCTCCTGCACGGGCGGCCTGGATAACGGTGGTGGCGATGACGGCATCCAGATTGCCGTCCACCAGATCGGGAATCATCGAACTCTGCCCCATCCGGATGCGCCGCACCGCCCGGCGGGCGATGGCGGTGGCGCTGGCCCGGGTTTCCAGGCAGCCGTAGCTGCCGCAGCGGCAGCGGGATCCTTCGTCATCCACGATGGTGTGGCCGATTTCGCCGGCGCCGCCGTGGGCGCCCCGGTAAAGCCGGCCGCCGATGATAATGCCGGCGCCAATGCCGACGCCCACACGGATGAAGGCCAGGTTCTGGACGCCGCGGCCCACGCCGAAGTAGTGCTCTCCCCACGCCATGGCCCGGGCGTCGTTCTCAACCCGCACCGGCAGGTTGAGCCGCTCCTGGAGGATGTCGCCTACCGGCAGGTTCTCCACATCGAAATGGGGGGAATACTGCCAGACGCCGGCCTTGTGATCTACCATGCCAGTGATGCCCAGGCCCAGGCCTGCCACCGGCACCGGGACCGGCTGTGCGGCCACCACATCCAGCAGTTCCCGCACCGCTCGCTCCAGCCGGCCCAGTTCCACCATGGGATCGCTGGACTCAACCCGGTACTTGATCCGGTGCGCCACCGTGCCGTTCAGGTCTGTCAGAATCGCCCGGACGTGGCCGGCGCCCAGTTCGGCGCCGATGACCCAACGGGCCTTGGGGTTGAACTGCAGCAGAATGGGCGGTCGGCCGCCGGACGATTCGCCGGTTCCTACCTCCTGGATCCACCCTTCCGCCAGCAGTTCAGCCACCACTGCGGAGATAGTGGGGCGAGTCAGCCCGGTCTGTTCCGCGGCATCCGCCCGGGAGAGGGGGCCTGAGGACCGGATCAGCCGCAGCACACGCCGCTTGTTGATCGCCCGGATCAGTTCCGGACCGGCTAACACTCCCCTTCCACCTCCCCGGGCTTACGTAAACCCGCTTAACGAAGTCTCCCAAGAGAGAGCCGCCACAGGGCGGCTGCATCTCCATTATTCGGCATAGACTGGGAAACTGTCAAGTTCCTCCGTAAACAGTGTAAACAAAGTACCAGATGGGGCCCTTTCTGACCAGGCCCGGTAGACTCTGGTGCTAGGCCCGCAGCAGGACCTTGGTACCAGCGGTGCAGGCTGGTGCAGCGGGGGTCGGTGCAGAGCCGCCTAAGCCGCTGATCATACCGGCACCCGGCGGCCCCTGCGCCCCTGTTGTCGCCTGTACTGGCACCGACCCCTCAGCACAGCGGGTGCCGCCTAGACCGGTTGGCCCAGCAGGTACCGGCGCAGCGCCGCCAGGGCCACGGTGGAGCTCCGCTCCCGGATGTCTTCCCTGCTCCCCTGCATGTACTGGACGAAGGCCCATTCCCCGGCCGGCAGCCCGCTCGCACCGCTGGCTGCCAGCCCGAACCAAACGGTGCCCACGGGCTTATCGGGCGTGCCGCCGCCAGGACCGGCGATGCCCGAAATCGCCAGGGCCACGTCGGCACCGGACCGCTCCAGGGCACCAGACGCCATGGCCCGCACCACCGGCTCGCTGACGGCGCCATGCTCCGCCAACAGGGGCTCGGGCACACCCAGGAACTTGTGCTTCGCCTCGTTGCTGTAGGTGACAAAGCCTATCCCCAGGTAGTCCGAACTGCCGGGAATGTCGGTCAGCCGCTTGGCCACAAGGCCGCCGGTGCAGGACTCAGCCAAGGTGACGTGCATCTGCCGTTCCCTGAGCAGTTGCCCCACCGCCTCCTCCAGCCGAGTCTCATCGGTCCCGTAGATATGCTTTCCCAACCGGCGGCGGATCTCTCCCTCCACCTGCGCAATTCGGGCCATACCGGCGGCCTGATCAGGCGCCTTGGTGGCCAGGCGGAGATGCACCTCGCCCAGCTTGGCGTAGGTGGCAATCGAAGGATCCCGCTGGCTGCCGATCAGGTCCTTCAAGGCATCCTCGAGGGCCGATTCGCCAATATCGATGAAGCGCAGGGTGCGGCTCACCAGCGAAAGCGGCATGCCTCCCATCCGATGGGTCAGGTAAGGAATTACCTGCTGCTCGAACATGGGCCTGAGCTCGTTGGGCGGACCCGGGAGGAGAATGATCACCTTGCCGCCGGGTGCGGGAATGACCAGCCCCGGGGCCGTGCCGCGGTCGTTGGGCAGAACCTGGGCGCCCCGGGGCACCATGGCCTGGCGAGTATTGTTCTCGGTCATGGTGCGGCCGCGGCGGGCGAACCAGGCCTTGAGATCCTCCAGCACGTGCGGGTCCACCTCAAGGGGCCTGCCGGCCACTTCGGCGGCCATCTCCCGGGTGATGTCATCCATGGTGGGGCCCAGGCCACCGGAGGTAATCACCACGTCGCTGCGGCTGAGCGCCTCGCGCAGGACGCCCCGCAGCCGCTGCGGATTGTCACCCACCACCTGCTGGTGGTACACGTCGATACCCAGCAGCGCCAGCCGCTGGCTGAGGAACTGGGCGTTGCTGTTCAAGATCTCGCCGAGCAGCAGTTCTGTACCGACAAACACCAACTCCGCAATCATCCACATTACCTCCAACGAAACATCCGCACATAACCAACTTCTGCACACCACAAACTGGATACTGCTTCGCTTTTGCCGCCCGGCTCCCCTGCTCCCGGTAATGAAGCTGTGGGAGATGCGCATCCTACTGCCAGGCGGAAGGAGGCGGTGGCGTTGCCCATCCGAAAGCTTTCCCCTAAAGAGGCAGAAGAAGAATGGGGAGTCAAGATGGCGGAAAACCAGGCAGCCGAACCAGCAGCCGCCGTCACCCGGCAGCTGCGTGAGGACGAACTAAGAGAGAAGCCTTCTCTGGGAGACCTGGAGCGCGCCGCAGCCGATATTATTGCGGGCCTGCACCAGGCCAAGCAGGAGCTGGCCAAAGAGCTGGAAGCCAATCTTAAACAGTTGAAAGCGGTGCTGGAGGAGACGCAGCGGATCTCCCGGCAGATGGAAGCAGTGCTGAAAGAGGCCAAGGCTGAGCCCTCGCCGGAGCAGATGAGCCGGGGTGGCGGAATGGACCAGAACCGGCGCACAGTCAACGAGGAGCCCCAGGGGCAGCAGGGGCAGACCGGCCATTTCCAGGGGCAACAGCAGAACGTCCAGCAGGGACAGAGTGTACAGCTGCAAGGACAGCAGCAGAGCGACAGGCAGGAGCAGAACGGAGAGGCACAGGGCCGGCAGCATGGTGGCCGGCAGGGGCAGAACGGCCAGGCCCAGGACCAGCAGCAGAGCGGCCAGCAGGGGCAGAACGGGGAGACTCAGAGGCGGTACCCCTATGAGCAGGCCCGTTGGGGCCCCCGCACCCAGAGCGGTCAGGGCTGGGCGCCTCCCCCTGACAGTCAGCAGGTGCAGGGCGGTCAGTGGGGCCAAGCCGGCGGGGGCACTCAGCAAGCCCAATGGGGCTCTCCGACCCAGAGCGGCCAGCCTTGGGCATCGTCCGCCAGCGGCCAGCACGCCCAAGGCACCTGGCAGGAGCAGGGAGAGCAGCAGGCTCCGGGCGCCGGGCGGGACGAAGGTCGGCAGCAGAATCAGAACGGCGGGCAGGACCAGTGGCAGGAGCCCCAATACAGCCGTCAGCAGCAAGGCGGCCAAGAAGGCCAGTGCAGCCAACAGGCTCCGGGCAGCTGGCAGAACCAAGGAGGCCCGCCAGCTCAGGGCAGTCAGCGGAACCAAGGCGGCCAGCAGTGGGCCCCGCCCCAAGGCAGTTCCGCGCAGACCGGGACCTGGGAGCCTCCCACTTTTGAGCCCTCTCATCAGGGTGGTTGGGAGCCGCCTCAGTTCGGACAGCAGGCGCAGCAAGGTCCGAATTAGGCAGGGACTGGGCATGGGGCCCAGTCCCTTGTCTACACCAGAATCTCGCAGCCGCCATAATCTCCAGCCCCGCGCCCCGGCTTGGGCTCAGATGCGAAAAATGACGCGTTTGTCAGCGGCAGAATTCGTGTCACTTGTCGCACTTACCAACATTATGTAAACAGGAGCCGGGGATTCTGCACCATTTTGCCGGCCTGCGCGCCCGATTTTGAGTCGAATGCGGCGGTTTTGGCGTTCCAATCGGGCCATTTAAACGAGTAAGTCCGACGTTTTCCGCGTATTGCTCCTCAAAGTGGGAATTCCTCTGACTCCAAGCACCGAGCCCCCGACCAGGCTGATGAGCGATAAGCCCATACTCCCCGACGGTGGACGTGCAGCAACCGCGGGCGCGCTGGCAAGCGGTGGGCGCCATGCTGCCCGGGCGACAACACTGCCGACGCCGCCATTCGTGCTGCTGTGCGGCGCTCCCCCGTTCGACGGCCCCATAAGAGGAGGCCAAGCAGAAATGGGGGATGTCCCAAGGTCATCATCGATGATCTCAGGACATCCCCCGCTGTTCATCCACAACCCCTGGTCACGCAGCCTCGTTGGAGTGCCCTTCCGCCGGATACTCCGGCAGAGGCGGAGCCTCGACCAATAGCTGCCTAAGGTGCTCGCCCTCGATGACCTCCTCATGCTGCAGGACGGCGGCCACCTGCTCAAGCACGGGACGGCGCTGCTCCAGGAACCAGCGCACCCGGGCCTGCTGCTCCTCGATAATCCGCTTCATGGCCTCCTCCTGCTGGGCCTGGTTCTGCCCCTCAGGGTCCACAATGCCCAGCTCGCTCATCCCGGCGTGCACGATATGCCGGGCCAAATCCACCACCTTGGCAAAGTCGCTGCTGGCGCCGGTAGATCCCTCCCCGAAGACCAGCTGCTCAGCCGCAAAGCCGGCCAGGGCCACCCGCATCTGTCCTTCCAGCATCGGGCGGGTGTAGAGGTACCGGTCATCCTGGGGATTGCTCCGGACATAGCCCATGGCCCGGCCCCGGGGCGTAATGGTGACGGTGGAGACGGAGCCCGGCTCCACCCACTCGCCCACCAGGGCGTGGCCAGCTTCATGGATGGAGACCCGGCGCTTCTCCTCAACAGAGGGCTTCCGATCCAGCTTCTCGCCCAGAATCACCTTGTCCACGGCTTCGGTGAGGTCCGCCATAGTGATGACGTCTCGCCCCGCCCGCATGGCCAGAATCCCGGCCTCGTTGGTGATGGCCTCCAGGTGGGCGCCGGAGAAGCCAAAGGTCTGGCGGGCCAGGTTCTCCAGGTCCACGTCATCCCCCAGGGGCTTCCCCTTGGTATGCACCTGCAGAATGGCCAGCCGCCCCTCCTTGTCCGGCAGGTCGACGTTCACCACCCGGTCGAACCGGCCCGGACGCATCAGGGCCGGGTCCAGCATATCCACCCGGTTGGTGGCGCCCATCACCAGGATCTGCACCTCTTCATCCACCACCAGGCCGTCCATCTCCACCAGCAGTGCGTTCAGCGTCTGGTCATACTCCATATGGCTGGCGTGAATGCCCCGCCGGGCGCCCAGCACCTCGATCTCGTCGATAAAGACCACAGCGCTCTTCTTTTTCTCCCGCCGGGCCATCTCCCGGGCCTTGCGGAAGAGCTCCCGAACCCGCTGGGCGCCGACGCCCGCATAGACCTCCACAAAGTCCGATCCGGATGCGGACAAGAAGACCGACCCGGTACGGTTGGCCGCCGCCTTGGCCAGCAGAGTCTTGCCCGTTCCAGGTGGACCGGTAAGGAGGATGCCCTTCAGGGGCCGGATTCCCAGCCGCTTGATCTGCTCTCGGTTCTGAACGAACTCGATGGCCTCCAGCAGTTCCTTCTTGGCTGCCGTCTGCCCGCCGATATCCTCAAACCTGACCTTGGGCACTGTGCTGCTCGCCGCCCGGGCAGACACCTTCCGGGCAGTCCCGCTGCCCCGCAGGCTGCTGGTCTGCACCAGCATCACTGCCAGGAAACCCAGAAAGAGCACAGGCATCACGTTCCAGCCCTGGACCCCGAGGTAGGCCAGCAGGCCGGCGCCGGCGCCCAGTGAAACTTCAAGTATGGGAAAACCTTTCACCAGCCCGACCTCCTTTCCACTGTCTGCTGCCGGAGCCAGAACTGCGCCTCCGGGCGCTCCGTTACGCTGAGCAGGTAGCCATCCTCGCCCCGGATCGTCACATAGACCCGCTGGCTGTCCACCGCCATCTCAGCGTTCTGGCCCAGCTGAGCAGCCTCAGCCGCTACCTGCTCGGCCATGGCGGCAAACTGGCCGGTGGCCAGCGCCTCCTGGACGTACAGGTTCACCCGCCGCTCGGTCGCTTCCAGGGCAGGGGTGCGCTCATCCTCCAGCCGAATCTCGTAGGGAACACCGCCCAGGAGGCGTTCCGTCTCCAGCGCCAGCTCCCCGTAGGTCCCGGCAAGGTCCGCCGCCTCATCCAGCTTCAGCGTGATGACATAGCCTGCGGACTGTTCTTCGATGGCATAGCGCTCCACCGCCGGCGAAGCCTCATAGAGCGCGGCCAAGGGTTCCTTCACCGTCCGGTCCTTCACCAAGAGGCCGCCGCCGAACAGCAGGCCCAAGGCCACAGCCATGGCGGCGAAGACCACCGGCCAGCGCATATTCTGCAGGTTCACGGGCCGTCTCCCCCTTCCCCACGACAAGCAGGGCCACGCTCGCAGCTTGCGGCGCGGCCTCCATAATCTTCGACGTTAAAATTCATCGATAGGGCCATTATAACATGAAGCCGGGCCGCAGCCCGGCTGTACTATCTGGTTCTCCAGGAAGGGTCTCACACTGGTTCCAGCGGCACTGCCGCCGCTCGCGCCACATACTCGGCAAAGAACTCCTCCTCTGCCTCAAGGAGCTGCCGGTCGACCCGGTCCAGGGTGTCGGTGTACCAGTGGTAATTGGGCAGGCTCCCGTCCTCCAGGAAGGCCAGGAAGCTGATGGCGTGAAAGCCCGCCTTGGCAGCCACAGTGCCGTCGGTGGGCAAAAGCAGGTTGGGCTTCGGCCTTACCTCCAGAGTGCGCTCCCGGCCCACCTCCTCCGCCAGGGCAGTAAGCACCCGGCTATAGGGAGTCACGGTGAGCATCCCCTCGCCGGTCAGGTAGTGGAGGGTGCCGCCGCCCAGGTTGTCCAGGTTGATGAAGAGCGTGTTCTTGGGGTCCAGCCCAGAGTGGCGGACAAAAGCCTTCATACCCCGGGTGCCCACCTCTTCCGCTCCGGTCAGGACGAAGATGAAGTCGGTGTCTGCGTTATCAGCAAAGCGCCGGGCCAGAGCCAGGGTGAGCGCAGCGCCGGTGCCGTTGTCGTTGGCACCGTTGATATACCAGCCGCTCCGGCTGCAGGCCCAGAGGAATACGGCGTTGACCACCGTGAGAAGGCTGAGGATGAGCAGCAGGGTCCCCGTCCAGGCACGCCCGGGCATGAGCCAGCGGAACAGGATGCTCACCGGCAGCGCCGCCACCACCCCGTAGACCACATAGAAGTAGGGCTGGAGCCAGCGGACCACCCTGGGATGAAAAAGCAGCGTCGCCCGCTGTGTGTCGTAATGGGCGGAGATCACCACCGTCCGGCGGCCGGAGGCGCCGGCCCCGGCCGGCTTTCGGGCGATCACGTTCTGGGATGGATACTTGGGCAGGAGCCAGTCCAGGTCCAGCCCTTTTATGTAAAGCATCTCCCCCACCAGCGGTGCCAGAAACAGGGCACAGATGAGCAGGCCCAGCCAGGGCACTCTCCAGCCCACCAGCGCGCCCGCCACAAGGCCGAGTGAGACCACAGCCGGACCCAGGTAGAGGGTGTCCTTCGGAGTGCGAAGGGGCTGCACCTCCACCTCGTAGCCCATGCCGGAAAACCAGCCCCGGGCGGCTTCGGCCGCCGCTGCCTCCTCCGGCGTGGCAGAACCCCTGTGCGGAAAGGCGGAGAGCCGCTTCAGGTACTCCCAAGCGTAACCCATATCGATCCACTTCCCATTCTCCGGCCGGCGCCTGGCAGTTCTCTTCACAGCCTTCTTTACACGCCGGGCCGTTTTACTCCTCCCCACCTACTCTGCCAATCGGGTATCGACCGTATTTTCTGTCTTGACAGCCATAGCGCTTTTGGATTCAATAAGGACGATTCATACAGCCGGAGCCCTACGGAGCGGCTGCCGGCCCTGGGCGGCCGCCCCTCTTCCGCCGGCCAAGGAGGTGCCCGCATGCGCTTTTCCTTGAATCCTGTCAAGCCCCCACTGGTAGTGGCCATACTGGCCTTGGGTGCGTACAGCCTGGCGCAGCGGTACGGGCTGCAGCCAGCCATGGCCCATGCCGTGCTCTATGCCGCCCTTTCCATCGGCTGTGCCGTCATGGGGCAGCTGGCCCAGGATCCCTTCATGGCAGCCTGGCAGGGGTATCTGGCCGCCTTGATGGCCTTTGCCGTCGTGCCTGTCGAGGGAGCGGTGCTCACCGATATCGGCAGGGCCTTTCTGGCGGCGGGTTTGCTCGGGCTGGCGCCGGCCTACGTGGGCGCTGCGTGGCTCTCGCTGGCCAGGCATGCGGGGCAGAGGCACACTTGACATGAAATGAGGGAGGGCCGCATGTTGGCCCTCCTTTTTTTTGCAAATCGCTCCCGTCTGTTCCTGCGGTAAATCTTCCGTCGTCGGCCACCAGTGCATGTTGATGCGCTGGGCATCCCCGTCAATTAGGCGTTCCCGTAGCTTTCTAGGAGTGTGGTTCAAATCGGCCCCTTTAGGGGCCGAAAAATGTGATCTGGAACAATGATTTTGCCCCTTCGATGTCGAATGTCTAAGGTGAGGAACTAAGGTGGACCCCTTTGTCAAGACACGAGTTTGGCCTCGGTTAAGCTACAGTCGCCTCCTCTCATGCAGGGCTCATCGGCTGGGGACAGAACATTCCATGTTCCCAATTCTGGAATGCTGTCCCTTGGAGAGGCAGGATCAGGATGTACTCTTTGTAGTTCTATGCCTCTCGCCCTTGGGGGGCTTATTACTCAACTGGCGAAGGGTGATGGTCAAGAGCGGCGTCAGCCACCCGAAGGTCGGAGTGCAGTGGAGGGGCTCGACGACCAACCGGAACCAGCTATCATTAGCCAGACCCGGGCCGAAAGGCAATCACGAGGACGGCAGGCCTGTGGCGTATACCTCGGCAGGCGTACGGTAGTCAAGGGCTTGATGAACCCGTTGGGTATTGTAAAGATTTAGGTATCGCCCAATCCTTTCACGAGCCTCTTGGGGACTCCCGTATTCGTTGAGGTAGACCTCTTCATATTTGAGACTGCGCCAGAGTCGCTCTGTGAAGATGTTGTCAGTGTACCGGCCCTTGCTGTCCATGCTGATCTGTACCCCTGCTGCCTGAAGCAGGCGAATGTAGGCGGGGTTGGTGAAGTGGCTTCCCTGGTCGCTGTTCATGATGGTTGGCTGCACCTTGGCGAGGGCACGCTCCACGGCATCGAGCACGAAGGGCATCGCCAGGGTCTGATCAAGTTGCCAGGATACCACATACCGGGAATACCAGTCCAAGATGGCGACGAGGTAGAGCCATCCCTTCCGGAGTCGGATATAGGTGATGTCAATCCCCCAAACGTGATTGGGACCAGTGATTTGCAGCCCTCGGAGCAGGTACGGAAAAACCTGGTGCTCGTGGTTTCGTCGACTGAAGTTGGGGCCCGGGCAGATGCCGGCAATCCCCATCTCCCGCATATGGCGCTGAACGGCCTTCCGGTTTACCTGCAGCCCTTCCCGTTGCAATAAAGCCGTGATGCGGCGGGAGCCATAGAAAGGACATTCGGTGTAAATCTCATCGATCCGTCGCTTGAGCGCCAACTCTTCCTCAGAGGGCTGTACCGGCTTGTAGTACAAGCTCGACCGGTTCAGACCGAGCAGCTTGGCCTGGGCCTTGACCGACAGCTCAGGGTCATGGAAGTCAATCAGCGCAAGGCGTTCTTCCCTAGTCAGGTCGGATACCTTTTTTCCCCAGCCAAGCTAACTGAGTTGTCAGCCGGCCGATCTCGGTATAGAGCTCCTCGATCTTTTTCTCGTAGTCCGCCTTCATCGCGGCCATGTTGTCGTTCTGTTCAAACAGCTGCGGCATGGTGGCGATCACGTGGTTCTTCCACCGGTGCAGTTGAGTAGGATGAATGCCATACTCAGACGCTAATTCCGAAACCGTCTTCTGTTCCTTGAGCATTTCCAGCACGATCTGTGTCTTAAGTTCGGGTGAGTGTCGCTTTCTCATGGTTGGATTGTAGCTTATCAACCGCCTTTTTCGTGTCCAGTTTTCCGGGTCCACTATAGATTGCCGCGTCACATAGCCGCACAAACTCCATGCTGCGCGTATCCATACCTTCGTCACCAGAGCCTGTAACCGCACCGTAAATGGCGCTGCCCAAAACGGCCAGTCCGGCGACACCCGCCACAACAGGTGTCGCTGTTGGCAGCCGGACCTGTGGAACTGAGCGCAGAACCCGACTCGACATCAGTCGTCTCAATTCCGAACCCAGGAAGTACGTCGGCGGAGGCACTGGGAGCCCAAACCACCACAGAAACCGCTAGACATAACGCGAATAACCAGGAGACAAAACCTTTTCACTACCATCTAGCCCACCGCTGGCCCGGCGGTCAGCTGAGGAACGAACACTGCCTCGCCGCCTGCTCGGTTCATCTAGTCCCAATCGACTGCAGCAGCTTTTTCGAAGAACATGTGGCCGTCCGGGAATGCGTCCCAGAAAGGTCTGTTCAGCCTTCGTCTGCTAGCAAGAGGAAGACCACTGCGGCGTGCGCCCGCCGCCGAACTGCCTAATCCTGCTCAACTGGTTCACTGTAAGTTTCGGGTAGTCGGCGTTGGGAAAGAGCCAGGCGGCTCCAAAGGGCTTGACCGGCTGCGAAACGTATACGACATTCCACCCATCATTATCCAGCAGTGTAATCCTCTCTAAAGTGGCACCATTCGCCTCGGCCAAGCGTGCTGCTTCAGACCTGATGAAGCTTTCTTTGGCGTGGGCGGCGTCGCGAATTAGGCAAGCCAAGTCGCCATCGTCTGGAATCAGCTTGTTCATCTTGACATGAGCCGGTTCTTGGTCCCAGGTGCCCTCCACCATCTTCTCCGCCATGTCGCGATCGAGTTGATCGTGATAAAGGTCATAGAAGGCGTTCCGATACGCCTGAATCTTTATCCTTTTGATGTCGTCCGCGGTGAGGGGCACACAGTACTCATCGTCGTCATCGCAAGCCAGCAGGTCCAGTATGTCGTCGATCTCTTCCTGAGCCTCATCCTTCACGGCAGCCACTCGACGCGCCGCCTCTTTCTCCACTGCAGGAGGAAGGACCGCCTCGTCGGTAATGGCTCTGGTTACCGCGTTAGCGGCAGCAATCCCTGCCGTCCGCAGCTGCTGATGCGTAATATAGATCCCTAAGAATGCATCCAGACCAATGGCGAACAGCAGCGCAGCCACCATGAACCACATTAGCGTGAGAGCGGTGCTTGCGCGCTCTTCTTGCTGGACTCGCAGAAGTAGTCGCTTCACCAGCACCGCCCCTCAGGAGTGGGCATCGTGGCAGAGCGGTCAAAGGTCAGTCCTGGATCAAAAAGAACGTTCGGGATCTCACCTTGGAGCGTCACAGTCGCATTTCCATCAACACACTCCACGCTCTTCACCGTCACCTTGATGCCTCCTGCCATCGCGATCGCCGTGTTCCGCGCCTTCGTTTCTGGATCTTCATCCTCTCTGGCCTGTGCTGCGGCAAGCGCCGCTTCCCGAACACTTGTCTCAACCACCACAAGCGAATAGCCCGTGAGCGCCAACTGCAACATGAGCAGCAACACCAACATTACCATGGGAATCAGGGCCACAAACTCCAAGGTTTGTGACCCTGACTCAACGTTCCAGATCCGCCTTGCCATAAGCATCTACTTGGTCTTGTTAATGTTATCAACCATCTCTATGAACTTGCCCCTAAGTTTCTCGCCAAAGGTATTCTGGTCGGTAAGGCCCGAGGCCACAGCGAGAATGGCAAGAATTAGAATTGCAAGCCCCAGATACTCCAGGGTCTGTGCACCCCGTTGCCCCTTCAGGTAGAGCCAAGCCCGAATCATCATCGCCCGAACCTTGTCTCCCATGCTCCACTCCTCCTCGGATTACTGAAACAAGAACTCAACACCATAAACGTCAGGATGGTAGTACATATTGAGCAGCACCATCCCGACTAACAGCAGCAAGACTCCTGGCGTGACCAGGAAAGTTGTCAGCATCGTAATCTTGGGACTGGCCTTGGCAGCCTTCTCCTTGGCTCGCTGCACGCGCCCCCGCCGGAGCACGCTTGCCTGCGCCGCAAGGGTGTCAGCAATGGGCACGCCTAGCTCCAGCGCCTGTGTAATGGTGTCGATGCACAAGTCCAAATCCCTCACGGTGGTACGGTTCCGCAAGGAGCGGAGCGCCTGCACCATGGGCTGGCCCATCTCAATGCGGAGGACTACCTGCATGAACTCTGCGCCCAAGGGGCCGCCAAACCGCTGCGCCACTTTCCGCAGCGTCGGATAAAAGCCTGTGCCTGCCCGCAGGCTCACCGCCAGCGACTCCATAAAGTCGGGCAGCCTGGCCTCAATCTCCGCCTGGCGCTCCTCTGCCTTGGCCTTGAGCCACCAGACCGGCGCATAGTACCCCAGCAACATGATTAGCGGGAACAGCTTGGGGCTGAGAAGGAAGGCCAAGAGTACCGATAGAAGCAGAGCTGCGAAGATCACCACAAACCGCAGCCCCAAGAAGGTGGGCACATCCAGGTCAAAGGGATGGCCTGCATGCTCAAGCCAGCGCTCAATCTTCTCCCGCTGCCCCTTGGGCGTATACCGCTCTCCTGAGGGGATAGAGTCCTTGGCCAGCTTTAGCAGCCAGTCGGGAAGCTCACCGGCTTCCCGGCGCTTTTTCTTCTGGGCTCCAACCCGCTCCAGAATCTCCTGCCGGCGCTCCTGGTAGTAATAAATCCAGAGCAAAGCCATGCCAAAGCTGAGCACCGCCAGCGTAAGCAGCAACTTGATCTCTTCCATGGCTACACCTTAATGCGACTGGTTCGATAAATGAGGACAAATCCCAGAACCTGAAGGCCGCCACTCACCGCCAGAAGGATTAGCCCCAGGGGACGGGTCAGCACTTCCATGTACCCTGGTTTGCCGGCATTCATGATCAAGATCCCCAGAACTGGAATCACCGGCAGAACCATGGCCACATACCGCTGCTCCGCTGTAAGGGTGAGCACTTCACTTTCCACCGTCATGCGCTCCACCAGCGCTGATGCCACGGAATCCAGTGCGCCCGCCAAGTCGCCGCCCATCTCATGCTGGAGGAGAATGGTGGTGACCATAAATCGGAGGTCTGGCGTGTCCACTCGCTTGAGGAGGTTGTCCAGCGCCTCTTCGATGGAAGCGCCCAACTGCATCTCATGGACGACCCGCTGAATGAGGGGGCCCAGAGGGGCCCGCAGTTCCCGGGCCGTCGAGCCGAACGCCTGATAAAGGGAGAGGCCGGCCCGCAGCCCGTTGGCCAAGACCCGTGCTGCCTCTGGCAGCTGCTTGTTGACGCTGTCGGCCAAGTTGGCACCGCGCTGCCGCAGGACAAATCCCGTGACACCGGCCACGATGACCGCAGACAAGGACAGTGCAGCCCAGTAGGGAATCACCATCGCCCGGCTGAGCAGTACGGCAAGAACAGCTGCCACCACCATCAGTGCGAGCAGCACGTCTGCTGCAGGGGTGGAGATATCTGCCTTGACCAGCTGTTTCTCCAACTGCTCCGCCAGCCAGAGCTGGTTCACCGCACGCCGCACTCGGTTTACGGGACCGTTGTCTGGCTTCTTAATGTCAAGCATGCTGCGAACCCGTTCCCGGGTCTGCTCAGCCACCCGACCGGACCAGTACGAAGCCCAAAAGGACCATGCGGCGCAAAAGACTGCAGCTCCAACCAAGTAGGGAACGTACTCCACCGGCGGTAGGGTCAGGAAGTGCTGGACAGCCGGCAAGTTTAGGACATACTGGACAGGCTCCCAGTTCAGGATTCCTTCGCCGATCCTACCGATGAACTCCGTGAAGTCGGGGATCATCTGCTCCCCTCCCAGCGATGCACCAGTGCACCTAAACTGTCGTAAACGCCGAACCGCCGCATGCGTTCCAAACAGGCCGGCGGCGTCGGCGACGTTGCAAAGTAGCCCTCGACCCCCTCTGGGCTGAGCCCCGTCCGCTCAAACCAAAAGACCGGAGACAGCCGCAGGTGGCCGCTGTCATCCACGCCCAAGACCTCTGAAATCGCCGCAATCCGGCGGACCCCGTCTTCGTAGCGGTGTGTCTGCACCACCACGTTCAGGGCAGAGACCAGGTGCCCCCGCAATACGCTGATCGGCAGTTCCGCGCCTGACATGGTGATCATCGCCTCCAGCCGGCGGAAGGCATCTTCTGGGCTGTTGGCATGAATGGTGGTCAGCGAGCCTTCATGGCCGGTGTTCATCGCCTGGAGCATGTCCAGCGCCTCGTCGCCCCGCACTTCGCCCACGATGATGCGGTCTGGCCGCATGCGCAGGGCGTTGCGCAGCAGCTGGCGGATGGTCACCTCACCTTTCCCTTCCAGGTTGGCCGGACGGCTCTCCAAGCTGATGACGTGCTTTCGATCCAGCCGAATCTCGTTCATATCCTCAATAATAATCAGCCGCTCTCCCGGAGGAATGCAGGCCGCCACTGCACCGAGGAGCGTCGTCTTGCCGCTGCCAGTTCCCCCAGAGATCAGCACGTTCAGTTTTGCTTTCGCCATGGCAGCCAGGAACGCGGCCATCTCCTCCGTCATGCTGCCCAGCCGCACCAGGTCCTCCAGCTGCAGGGGCTTTGCCGCAAAACGGCGGATGGTCAGGACAACGCCGTGTACACTAAGGGGCGGAGCGATGGCGTTCACACGGCTGCCGTCGGGCAGGCGGGCATCCACCATGGGTACCAGTTCGTCCAGGTGGCGGCCCAAGGGTGCGATGATCCGCTCCACCACGTGACGCACGTGCTGATCATCCCGAAACCGGATGTTGACCGGTTCGATGCGGCCCCCGCGCTCCACGTAGACCTCGTCAGGCCGCACCACCATAATCTCGGTAATCTCCGGGTCCTGCAGCAGCGGCTCCAGGGGCCCGTACCCCACCGTTTCATTCAGGATCCAAGTGACCATTTGCTGCCGCTCTGCCTGGGTGAGAATCACCCGGTCAGCCGCCAGCATTTGGGTTACCATGCCTTCCAGCGTTTTTCTCAGCTGCGGCCGCGGGAGACGCGTCAGCTGGTCCAGGTTTGCCTCTTGGAGAAGCCGGCTCTTGTAGCGCTGTGCAGTCTCCTCCAGGTAGCCGCCCCCCCGGCCCCCGGCGGTTATCATGGAATACACCTCCCGCTAACTCAGCAGGTAATTGGTCAGCCGGACGACCTGCTTGATGATCTGGGGGGGACGGATGATAAACCGCCGGCCGTGTTTGGCGTCCAGCAGCGTCTTCCCCGCGTTGGCCAGAGGCTGTACCAGCGGGGCGTCGCAGCAGATCTCAGCCACCGGCTTCAGCTGCATCCACTCGGCAAACTCCTTCAGGTTGAACTCGATCTTGGACGTGGTCTGGTTGACCACCATACCAAGCCGGCCGCCCAGATCCCCCACCAGCGGAGCGACACGGCGCCAGGCAAAAAGGGCCGGCGAATCGGCCGTGGTCACCAGCAGGGGGCGGTTTGCCGCCCGCAGTATGGCAGCGCAGCGAGGGTCAGTGGGCGGCGGGCAGTCGATGATTACGGCGCTGTATGCACGCTGGGCCACCCGCACGATCATCGCCATGTGCTCCGGCGCCAGGACATCGCCCACATTCGGCACCGGGGGCGCCATGAGCACGTCGATGCCGGAGGGATGATGGACGCAGACATCTGCGATATGCTGCGGCGTCAGTTCATCCAGAACGGGAGCCAGGTCCAGGATCGACCGTTCCCCCTTCATGTTCAGGGTAGCCGCCACATCCGCCGTCTGCAGGTTGCCGTCAATCAGCAGGACCTTGCCCTTCACCAGTTCAGTGGCCACCACGGCGGCATTCACCGCCAGGAAAGTGGCGCCGGAGCCTCCCTTGGCCCGGAAGAAGGCCAGCGCACGGCCCTGCCCCGCAGCGGAACCCGCTTCACCCAACAGCAGCACATCCGCGAAGAGTACGCCCAGCCGGTCCAGTTCATCCGGAATCAGCAGCACGTCCGCGGCGCCAAGGCGCATAGCCTCCCGCAGCAGGTGAAAATTGTGGCCGCGCATCAGCAGAATCAACTTGCGGTTGGGCAAGAAGGAGATCAGGTTGGCGATCAGTTCGGCGGTGCGGTCGCCGCTGAACGCTTCATCTAATAGGATCAGCTTTGGATCAAACTCACCCAGCCCCTGTGTAACCTGGCCCGGCTGCGAAACCACTGCCCAATCCAGGTTGTTCCGCTGGCAAAGGGTCTGGAAGTACATGTTCAGCTCTTGATCCTGTGTGCACAGCGCCACCCGGCTCATGACCCAGCCCCCTCCTTACCGGGCGTTACCCGCAGGAGGTGCATCTGGACCGCTGTGATTTGAAGCTCTACCACCGTTGCCACATCCTGCTCGGGTACCTCAATGCCGACCCATTCCGCCTTGGGATCCACTTCCACCACAGGCAGCTTGCTCATCAGCCGTTCTGTCTTCATGGCGCCCTTTGCGTCGCGCTGGGTCACCACCAAATCCACAGCGTCTCCTACCATCAGGTTCTGATCAAACTGCACGGACTGATCGCGGTACAGCCGAACGACCCGCTTTCCCTCCGGAATCACAACTCGATCCGCAACGGCGTAGCTCAGAACGAGTGCTCCCTGGGGAAGGGAAACCAGCGAGACTTTGCCGACCACCTTGTCCTTGTCGGTTACCATACCAGGCTGTAAAAACGCAGTGGGAATCGAGATCGTATCCAGGTCGGCCCGCGTCAGCGGCACCTGCGCTGGGATCTCCCTGGCAGCCACAAGCACTTCGACCCGACCGCCCAGCTGCTCATCCACCTGCTGAATCCGGGCCTGGTACTCCGCCTCCATCGATTCGACATATCCGTACGCGAGGTAGGCTGCTAGACCCGCCAACAATAATGCCAATACCAGGAACCCCACTATATGACGTTTGGCCTCTTGCATACCAGCCCCCCTGACTTCTCCCCTGAATCGTATTACGATACATATTTATAAAACCCTCTATACACTTTGATAGCCGTAACTTAACACTCATTTCGCACATCTATTCACCATTTTGTCAGGAGCGATGCCGTCCGTGGTAGGGAGAAGCAGGGTAAGAAAGTTGTAAGAACGCCGGGATGGGCGGCAGGGAGAACCCCTGCAGCCCATCCCGGCTGCGCCCGTTTGGCATGGACCTGGCTCAGACTGATTTTCGCCGAGACAGTGCCTACTGGCTGCTCACGCAGACGGTCTTCGCTTCCGTCCAGAAATCAAGGCTGAAGGTGCCGCCTTCCCGGCCGATGCCGCTCTGCTTCATGCCGCCGAAGGGCGTCCGGATGTCGCGTACGAAGAAGTCGTTAACCCAGACGGTGCCGACGTTCAGAGCGTTGGACAGCCGGAGCACCCGCCCCACGTCCCGAGTCTGAATCACTGCGGAAAGGCCGTAATTGACGCCGTTGGCAATCTCCACTGCCTCCTCTTCTGTGTCGAAGGGCAGGGCAGCCACCACCGGGCCGAAGATCTCCTCCTGGCAGACCCGGTTCTGGGGCGGGAGCCCCTCGATGATGGTGGCGTTGAGGAAGTTGCCCTGGTTGAAGGGTGCGGGCAGGTCAGGCCGGTCGCCGCCCAGCCGGATGGCAGCGCCGGATTGTCGGGCCACCTCGATATAGCTGGTGACCCGCTGCAGGTGTTCGGCAGAGATCAGCGAACCGAGGGTGGTCTCCGGATTCATGGGATCGCCAGGCCGCAGTTCCCGGGCCGCAGCCGTGAACTTCTCCATGAACGGTTCATAAATGCTCCGCTGCACCAGGAGCCGTGAGCCGGCAATGCAGAGCTGCCCCTGATTCTGGAAAGCTGCGTCAACGCTGACCTTCACGGCCCGGTCGAGGTCCGCATCCTCAAAGATAATGTTGGCTGCCTTGCCGCCCAGTTCGAAGGAGACCCGCTTCAGGGACTTGGCTGCGGCCTCCATGATCGTCTTGCCAGTGGCGCTCTCACCAGTGAAGGAGATCAGGTCAATATCGGGATGCTTTGTGATGTACTCCCCGGTGGAATCGGGACCGAACCCGTGAACCACGTTCAGGACTCCAGGGGGCAGCCCCGCCTCGTGGGCCAGCTGGGCCAGCCTCCAGGCGCCCAGAGGGGTCCATTCCGCCGGCTTCATCACCACCGTGTTGCCGAAGGCCAGGGCTGGGCCCACTTTCCAGGATACCAGGAGCATGGGGACGTTCCACGGAAGGATCAGCCCGCCAACGCCCACTGGGCTCCGGAGGATATAGTTCAGGTAGCCGTTGGACATGGGGTAAGCCTCAGTGCCGGCGGTGACAGCCAGATCGGCGTAATACTCGATGGTGCTGGCCAGGCTCCGGATGTAGCCTGCCTTGTTATCCCGAATCGTGCGGCCCACATCGAGGGTCTCCAGTTCAGCCAGTTCGTCGTGATGCTCCCGAATCGCCTGCGCGAAGGCTCTCAACACCTTCCGCCGGGCAGAGGGTGAGGCCTGGCTCCAACTTTTGAAAGCCTGGCGGGCCGCCTGAACGGCAGCATCTACCTCGTCCGGCGTGCCCTCAGGAGCGGTGCCGATCACCTCGTTGGTGGCTGGGTAGCGGATCTCGAAGCGATTTCCGCCCTTCACAAACTCACCGTTAATGTAATGGGTGACTTCGTACACGGGACGCGGCATCACATCGACCTCCCACTTGCCTTGGTGGAGCACAACACAGAGCGGGCGTTCTGCACAGCACTGGCTCGTCCGCCCACTCCATTCAGAATAATAAGTGAACACCATATCAAAGAAAAGATGACATTTACAGGTTTCCGGCAGGAACGCCCCATCTGCGTGACCGGGGCGTTCCTGCATTATATGGGATGACCCGCAGACTATACAAACCGAACCGCAAGCGTTGGGCAACCTGAAATTTCCAGTGTGAAAAGGTCGCCCTGCACTGCCGGCAGGGCCCTGCCCAGGGCGCCGGACAGCACGACATGCCCCGGCTCCAGGGCTTCACCGAACTCCCCGAGCTTGTTGGCAAGCCACGCCACTGCCCTGGCTGGATGCCCCAGCGCAGCCGCCCCTATGCCCTCCACCACCGGCCGGCCATTTTGATGCAGCAACATCCCCACCAGCCTGAGGTCCCAGTCGCGCATAGCCGTGCTCCACGGACCCAGCACAAACCCGCCGTAAGAGGCATTGTCTGCCACGGTATCCGGCAGTTGAATCCGCCATCCTTCGATTCGGCTGTCGACGATCTCCAGGGCAGGGGCCACGGCATCGGTAGCGGCCAGCACCTCCTGCAGGGTGATTCCCGGACCCTGGAGCCGCCGGCCAATAAGGAAGGCCAGTTCCCCTTCCATGCGCGGCTGCACCAGCAGGTTGGCAGGCACCTCTGCACGCCCCGCGGTCGACGGGAAGTAACGGGAGCCCCAGAGGCAGCCGTAGTCCGGCTCTCCCACGCCCATCTGCTGCTGCATCGCCTTGCTGGTGAGGCCGATCTTGCGGCCCAGCAGCTGCTCACCCCGGGCCAGCCGCATCCGGGTCCAGGCCTGTTGGACCGCATAGGCGTCCACAGCAGAGGTCACTTCACCTGTCTCCGTGAACGGCTGGATGGGCCGGCGCTCTTCCCAAGCCCGCTCCAGCCGTTGGGCCAGTGCCTCGGCCTCACGGTGAGACAGCCCGCTTAACGGTTGCTCAGGCATACTGTCTTCGCCTCCGTAAAGAACTCCAGGCTGTGAACGCCCCCTTCCCGTCCAATGCCGCTCTTCTTCATGCCGCCAAAGGGGGTGCGCAGGTCTCGCACAAAGAAATCGTTCACCCAGACGGTGCCTGCCTCCAGCGCCTCGGACACGCGCACAGCCCGACCGACGTCACGGGTCTGCACCACTGCCGACAGCCCATAGGGAACGCCGTTGGCGATTTCCACCGCTTCTTCTTCCGAATCGAAGGGCAGTACCACAGCCACCGGCCCGAAGATCTCCTCCTGGCAGACCCGATCCTGCGGCTTCACCTCAGTGATGATGGTCGGCTTCAGGAAATTCCCCTGGTTGAACGGAGATGGCAGTTCAGGCCGGTCGCCGCCAGTCAGCAGGGTCGCCCCCGACTGCCGGGCACTCTCGATGTACCCAACCACCCGTTCCAGATGCTCGGGTGCGATCAGGGCGCCCAAGGTGGTCTCCGGGTTCATGGGATCGCCCGGCCGCAGGGTTCTCGCGGCTGCCACAAACTTTGCGATGAATTCATCGTAAACCGGCCGCTGCACCAGGAGGCGAGAGCCGGCAACACAGATCTGCCCTTGGTTGTGAAAGGAAGCACGGAGGCTGACCTGTACGGCCCGATCGAGATCTGCATCCGCGAAGATGATGTTGGCCCCCTTACCGCCCAGTTCAAAGGAAACCCGCTTCAACGAACCGGCCGCCGCCGCCATGATGGCCCTGCCCGTGGCGCTTTCGCCGGTAAAAGAGATCAGGTCCACGTCCGGATGCTCGGTAAGATAGGCACCAGCCGAATCGGGGCCGAACCCGTGCACGACGTTGAAGACCCCGGGCGGCAGCCCGGCTTCGTGGGCAATCTGCGCCAAGCGCCACGCTCCCAGGGGTGTGAGTTCGGCGGGCTTCAGCACCACCGTGTTCCCGAAGGCCAGGGCCGGGCCGATCTTCCAGGTTTCCAGCATCATCGGCACATTCCACGGCGTAATCAGCCCGGCTACGCCCACTGGGCTCCGAAGGACGTAGTTGATATAACCGTTGGCCATGGGGTAGGCCTCGGATCCGTGCTGTGCGGCGAAGTCCGCAAAGAAGTCAATATTTGCGGCCACCCGGTCAATGTACCCCGCCTGGTTCTCACGAATGGGGCGTCCCACGTCCAGCGTCTCCAGTTGCGCCAACTCGTCCTTCCGCTGGAGGATGCCCCGAGCAAAGGCTTTGAGCACTTTCCGCCGCTCCGAGGCTGAGGCCCTGCCCCACGTCCGGAAGGCAGCCCGGGCCGCCTGCACAGCGGCGTCCACCTCATCCTGCCTGCCTTCGGGTACCGTACCAATTACCTCGTTGGTGGCGGGATAGCGCACTTCGAAGCGCAGACCGCGCTGGAGGAACTCGCCATTGATGTAATGGCTCACTTCGTACACCGGACGCGGCATCGCATCAGCCTCCACTCACTTGAATTGGGGAAGGGATAGGTCACGGAACCAGGCGAGCCACCAGCTGGCAGCCGCCCTGCCCCATCACCTCAATCACCCCCGGCTCCGCCGGCACAGATGCCGCCGGCGAACCAAGGAAGATCACCTGGCCCGGATACAGACCATCCGCCTGACTGGCCAGCCAGGCCAAGCGGTCTCCCGGGTCCCCCAGGTCCTCCACCGGTCCCTCGGCCCGCAGCTCGCCGTTCAGATAGAGCCGCAGCGTGCCGGTCAGATGGTCGGCACTGATGCGGGGGCCCAAAAAGAACGCGCCGCCAGAGGTGTTGTCCGCCACCACCTCCTGCGCAGTGAAGCGGTAGCCAGCCCAGACGCTGTCCAGGATGTCCACCGCGAGGAAAACACCGCTGACCGCTCTCCAGGCAGCCATGGGGCCCGCACCAGCAGGCACCGGCTCCCGCAAAATCACAGCCACTTCGGGTTCCAATCGGGGTTGAACGAAGCGGGAAAGCGGCGCTTCGTCTTCCAGCAGCATGTCCGCGTATACGCGGCCATAGGCGGGGGCGTTCATGCCCATCTGCACCTGCTTGGCAGGGCTGGTCAGCCCCAATTTATAGCCCTTCGGCATACGGCCTTCGCCTGCAGCGGCCTGCACCCGGTAGGCCTGGGCCAGGCTCAGGCCCCATGCCTGGCCGCGACTGGCCATGGGCGTACGGCTGGCCCGGGCCGCGGCCACCGCCTCGAAGAGCGCCTGCTCGTTCGGTTCAAGGCGCACGATGCTCCTGCCTCCTCTGATGTACTGCCAGGGACTTGCCCCCTATGCCCCAGTGCTCCGGAGAAACCTCGTGGATCACCAGCCGTACTTGGTCCAGCGGAACATCCAAATGGCGGGCAGCAGCCTCCGAAAGCCGCTCCATTAGCGCGGCCTTCTGACCGGGGCTGCGGCCGGCGCCCATGGTGACACGCAATACGAGCATACTCCTACCCTTCCTTCGCACAGCACCGCTGCAGGCGCCGGGTGCGGCATACTGCAGGGACGTACCCCAGGTTTCCCGAGATCTGACGCGCCGCTCGCAAGACCTCCACCCGCATGGCGTCGCGGCTCCGGTAAAACCGGTAGCTGGGCACAGACAGGCTGATGGCAGCCACGGCCTGCCCGGTATAGTCCCGCACAGGCGCCGCCACGCAGCAGAGTTCCGGCACCAGCTCCTCCAAGTCGTAGGCGAACCCCTGCTGCCGTACCAGCTCCAACTCCGCCTTCAGCCGCTCAGGTTCGGTAATGGTGTTAACCGTGACGGCCTTCATACCATACGCAGCGATATACCCCTGCACTTCATCCCAGGGCAGTTCTGCCAGCAGGACCTTTCCCACACCGGTGCAGTAAGCCGGCAGGCGGGCGCCGATGGCCGACGCGGCGATGCGCACCGCCCGGGTGCCCTCCATCTTCGCCACATAGACCACTTCAAACCCTTCGAGCACCACAAGGTGAACCGTCTCGCCGAACCGGTCCACCAGCCGCTGCATTTCCGGCAGCGCCTCCAGCCGAAACTCGGTGCTCTCCATCAAGATCGAACCCAATTCCAGAAGCCGCCAGCCCAACCGGTAGCGGTTCTGGGGGGTCCTGCGCAGGAGGCCGATCTGGGCCAGACTGCTCATGATGGCGCACGCGCTGGATTTCGCAATCCCCAGCGCCTCTGCGGCTTCTGTAACCCCCAGCTCTGGCTGGCTCTTGGCAAACAGGCTCAGGATTTCACCGGCCTTTTTCAGGGTCCCTAACACCCGATTTCCTCCGCTTGTTCCAGCAGGGTTCATCACTCCGGAATGCACTACTTGACAGTTCAGGAAAATTATACCATATTTTGGGCAGCGATGTGGAGGTGAGTGTTGATGCCCATGCTGGAGGTAATCCGGTCCCGCCCTGAGCCCCTCAGCCTCGAACAAAAGCGAGCCTTTGCTTGCGAAGCGCAGCAGATCTTCCAACAGGTTCTAGGCACCCCACCAGGCAGACTCCGGCTCTTCTTTCAACACATCGCCCCGGAGGATACCATCGAGGGGCTCCAGGAAACGAACGACTAAATCGGTGTCGGGGGCATGCCCGGGGAGCGGATAACCGTTCCCCGGGCAGCCTCTCGTTTTCGGTTAGTCCGCCGCCTGTTCCGCGGGATTGGGTGTGCCGTAGATGAAGTACGTCTCCGGAACTGCCGGCGAGCCGTACCAGACCACAGCGGGATCCAGTTCATCCTCGTTCCAGACCACCGGCCTCCAAGTGGGGTCAAAAATCAGGTAGCCGGCGTCACCGAAGAGTTCGACCCGGTTGCCGCCGGGCTCCCAGACGTACATGAAGAAGGCCTGGCTGACGCCGTGCTTGCCTGGGCCAAACTCGATCTTGATGCCGTTCTCGGCGCAGAGGTCTGCCGCATCCGAGAGGTGCTGCGGTACGCCGTACCAGTAGCACAGATGGTGCAGCCTGCCGCCGACCCCGGTTGCGTCTCGCATACAGGCGACTTCGTGCACCAGCGGGCTGACGCTCATCCAAGCGCCGAGTTCAGAGCCGTTCTTCAGCAGAATCTGCTCCCGCAGGCGGAAGCCCAGCTGCTCCATGAAGAACTGCCGGTTGGGCGTCGGATTGGCACACAGCAGGTTGACGTGGTCCAGGCGGCGGACCGGCACGCCGCGGGTGGGCCGCTTCTGGGGCCGGCTCTTCAACGAGGACCGGAGTTCCCTCGGCGGCTCGTAGTACTCCACTTCCCAGAAAAGCTCCATCTTGTGGCCTTCGGGGGTGGTGAGCTGGTAGGCAGGGCCGTGTCCGATATCGCCGTCGATCCAACCCCGGCCAAGGCCGGTGGCTTTTACCGCCTCTACCCGCCGCTCCAGTGCTTCCGGTGAAGAAACCCGCCAGCCCACATGCCCGAGGCCGGGCTGGTTCCGCTCCGTGATCTTGAGGGAGTGATGGTAGAACTCTTCGTAGGCCCGCAGGTAAACCGACTGGCCTTCCCGCTTGGTCTCTTCCATCCCCAGAATCTCCTTGAAGAACCACAGCGTGGCGTCGGGCTTCGGGGTGTAGATCTCAATGTGAGCCAACTGGGCCACATCAAAGTTGAGCTCCGCCACAACCCTCAACTCCTCTCATCCCAGTCTGTGGAACCTAATCGCCCACCTGCCGCAGCGACCTCTCCGCAGCCCTGCGCAGGTGAAAGGTAACGTCGTCGGGGTTGATCAGGTCGGGTACGGTCCAGCCGTCCAGGTTATACTCGGCCATGCATTGTTCAGCAAACCCCTTGTACTGCGAGGCCGCACCGTTGTTCAGCGCATCCAGGAGTACTTCGAGGCGAATGTTCTCGTAGTTGCCTGCATAGTTGCGCTCGTAGAGCTCGTGCCGGCTGCCGAACTCGGTACCCACGGCGTCCCAGATCAGTTTCATCAACTTGACCCGCTCCACGGCGTCGTACCCGTTGGAACCCCGCACGTACTTGTCCAGGTACGGGCGAATTTCCGGGGTCTTGAAGTCGACGGCGTGAGAGTTGAAATAGACCAGGGCGCTGCCCAGGGTCTGTTCGATGATTTCACGAACCCGCGGATACGCCATGGGAGCAAAGACCCGGTAAGCATGACCGTAGACCATGTTCGGCAGGACACTGTCTCCAACCCAGGGCTGCGGGTTGCGGGCCATGGCCTCAGAAAGCGCCCACAGCAGGTTGCGCCAGGCCAGCACCTCACCCACCTGCACCTGAACGCCCCGGAAGTCCTTTACACCGGTAGCCTCCACGCCCTTCAGGATCAGGCCCGCGAGGAAGTCCAGCTTTACGGCCATGCGAGTGCAGCCGTGGAAGGTGAAGCGGGGTATAAAGCCAGAAGCGGCGACGAACTGGTTCGCCTTCTCCACATCGCCGTAGATGAAGACGTTTTCCCACGGCACCAGGACTTTGTCGAAAATCAGGATGGCATCGTTCTCGTCCACCCGGATGGAGAGCGGATAATCGAAGGGGCTGCCCATTACTTCCGCCATCATCTGGTAGGAGGGGCGGGAAATCAGCTTCACGCCAGGGGCATTCATGGGCACCATGAAGCTGATGGCAAACTCTTTCTTGTTCTTGAGGGGAATGGTGCCGTAGTGCGAGATGAAGTTGTAGTGGCTGAGTGCAGATCCGGTGGCCACCACCTTGGCGCCGCTGACAATCAGGCCGGCATCCGTCTCCTTCTCCACATGTACAAATACATCAGCCACTTCATCCGGCGCTTTGTTCCGGTCCACCGGCGGATTGACGATGGCGTGGTTGAGGAAGAGGACCTTCTCCTGCGCTTCCTTGTACCAGCGGCGGGCGTTGGCTTCGAAGGGGGCGTAGAACTCAGCGTTTGCGCCGAGGGTCCCCAGGAAGGAGGCCTTGTAGTCCGGGCTCCGGCCTATCCAGCCAAAGGAGATCCGCGCCCAGGCAGCAATGGCGTCGCGGGCCGCTACCAGTTCTTCAGCGCTGCGGGTCACCCGGAAGAATCGGTGGGTGCGCCCGCCAGAGCCCGTGTCCGTCTCTACAGTGAGCACATCTTGCTTTTCGGGGTCATGGAGTGCGTCGTACATGCGGGCAATGATCCGGGTTGCGTTCCGAAATGCCGGGTGGGCTGTCACGTCCTCGACCCGCTCACCATACACCCACACTTCGCGCCCGTCCCGAATGGACTCAAGGTATTCCGCCCCATTCAGGGGTCGGCTTCCGCCTGCACACTCGCGCATCTCGCCAACCTCCCCAATCACCTTCTCCGCCGGCACGGTGCCAGAGCCAACTGCGCTGATTAGGGCCGCTCACGCTGCCGGACCAAGTCAAGGGCGACATCCAGGATCCAGTCCTCCTGGCCTGCCACCGCCTGCCGCCTTCCCAGCTCCACGAGGATCTCCCGTGGATCGAGTCCGAACTGCTCCGCCGCTCGCTTGGCGTGAAGCAGGAACGTAGAGTATACACCCGCATACCCAATCGTAAGGGCATCGCGGTCCGGTATGGGCTGATAGGGCATAAGGGGTGCGACGACGTACTCAGCCGCGTCCATCAACTTGAAGACATCGAGGCCGGGGTTCAGCCCCATCCGATCGAGCACTGCCGCCAGTACCTCAGTAGGAGCATTGCCGGCTCCGGCACCTAGCCCCCGAAGGCACCCGTCAACCTGGTCTGCCCCGGCCTCCAGAGCCGCCAGGGTATTGCCCACAGCCAGCCCGAGGTTGTTGTGGGCGTGAAAGCCCACATGTATCTCAAGCGCTTCATTCAGCGCCTTGACGCGAGCGTAGGCGTCTTGCGGAAGCATGGCCCCGGCGGAGTCCACCACGTACACACAGTCCGCCCCGTAACTCTGCATCAGCAGCGCCTGCTCCACCAGCGCTGCAGGCGGCCGCATGTGGGCCATCATCAGGAAGCCCACCGCCTCCAGCCCCATCTCTTTGGCCATGGCGAAATGCTGCTGAGAGATATCCGCTTCTGTACACTGCGTGGCTATCCTGACCACCTTCAATCCCCGGTCCACGGCAGCCTTCAGGTCCTTCCTGGTGCCAATGCCGGGAACCAGCAGCGCCGCAATCTTGGCCTTCTGGGCGGTTTCGGCGGCCTCAGCGATCAGGTCGAGTTCGCTGGTCCGGGAGAAACCGTACTGGACGGAAGAGCCGCCCAACCCGTCACCGTGGGTCACCTCGATGACCGGTACCCCTGCCTGGTCCAGCGCCTGCACCACCGCCCGGACCTGCTCACGGGTATACTGGTGCTGCAGCGCATGGGAACCGTCGCGCAGGGTCGTATCCGTAATGCGGGGCGCCTTCATGCGATCATCCCCCGAATGCCGAGCAGATGCTGGGCGAAAAGTTCTCCGACCCGCCGGGCCGAGGCGGTCATAATATCAAGGTTGCCGGAGTAGGTGGGCAGGAAGTCGCCGGCCCCCTCCACCTCCAGCAGCATCGTGATCACTGGCTTGGTACCCCAGGGCGTCTGGCGGCGGTCAAAGACCACCGGCTTCAGCCGGTACCCGGGAACGTAGCGCCGCACTTCCAAAGCCATGCGCTCCACCGAAGCCTGAACAGCTTCTTCGTCCACCTCGTCGGATTCAGGCACGGCGTAGATGGTGTTCCGCATCAGAACGGGCGGTTCGGCAGGGTTCAGCAGCACCAGGGCCTTGCCCTGCTGCGCACCGCCAATCACTTCGAGCCCCTTCGCGGTGGTAAAGGTGAACTCGTCGATGTTCTGGCGGGTGCCCGGGCCGGCAGAGACGCTGGCCACCGTCGAGACGATTTCGGCATACCGGACAGGCACAACCCGGCTAACCGCATAGACCAGCGGAATGGTGGCCTGCCCGCCGCACGTAATCAGGTTGACGTTGGGCTCGTCCAAGTGCTTACCCAAATTAACCGGCGGGACGACGTAAGGCCCCTGCGCTGCCGGAGTCAGGTCAATGGCGATGCGCCCCGCCTCGCGAAGCATCCCGGCGTGCCGGATGTGCGCCTTGGCGCTGGTGGCGTCAAACACGATGCGGATAGACGGATCCGCCAAGATGGCCTCAATGCCCTCTGTGCTGGTCTGAATCCCAAGCGACTTGGCCCGGGAGAGGCCCTCAGACTGAGGATCAATGCCGGCCACGAGCGCCAGTTCCATATGGCCCGGATCTCGCAGGATCTTGTACATGAGATCGGTGCCGATGTTGCCGGAGCCCAGAATGGCCACTTTCACCTTGCCCAGGTTTGCGCCTGGCTGGATCATGGATGATCCTCCTTCGCTTTCACGGATCATGCCGGCTGTGGCGCCCTGCTGGTCAGCATCTTAACCCAGGCCTGGTGGGCGGCAAAGCGAGCGATTCGGCTATGCGGAACATTGATCGGATTTTTCCGAGAACTAAGTTGACGGCAGTACACGCAGTAAGGGGACCGCCGGCTGTCCGGTCGGTCCCCTTGGCTATTTTCATGTAGAGCAGGCAGCGGCTTAAGCCGCCTTGGATACTTCCTTTGCAGCGGGTTTGGCGCCTACCAGCCGGAACCGCTCCTTCTGAGAGTCGATAAACATGGCCAGCAGAATAACCAGACCACGAATCGTGTTGATCCAGAAGGGGCTCACCTGCATCAGGTTCAGGCCGGAATCGATGACGGAGAGCAGCAGCACACCGCCGAAGGCGCCGATCATTGTGCCCCGACCGCCATTTAGGCTGACGCCGCCAATTACGGCTGCGGCAAAGACTTCAAAAATCATACCCTCGCCCAGCTTCGGGATGACCGACTCCAGGCGGCCCGCGAGCATCCACCCTGCGAAGGCTGCCATCACACCACTTATGATGTAGGCCTTCATGATTACCCTCTTCGGATCGATACCCGCAGCCTTAGCTGCATCGGGGTTGCCGCCCACGGCATAGAACTCCCGCCCGCTGGGACGGTAGGCGAGGACAAAATGCGCAGCAATAAAAGCCAAAATCGCAACCACGACAGAGACCGGAATCGGGCCCCACTGCCCGCCGCCAAGCCAGGCAAAAGACTTGGGGAGGCCGGTTAGAGTCTGCCCCTGCGTCCAGATGTAGACGGCGCCCCGCAGGGCGATCTGCATGGCCATGGTCACGATGAAGTTGTTCATGTTAACCCGGGTAATCAGGTAGCCGTTTGCGGCACCAATCAGCCCGCCGATCAGCAGCATGATCGGCACCACCAGCCAGGGGTCCAACATCCAGTTGGCCCCCAGCGGCGCCTCAATCATCATCCAGGCCCCGATCACAGCGGTCAGAGCCAGGGTTGCCTCTGCGGACAGGTCAAAGTTGCCGGTCATCAGTGTGAACGACTGACCGATCACCAGAAGCCCCAGTACGGAAGAGTGGAGAAAGACGTTGATCAGATTGTACGGGGTGAAAAACTGTTTGGCCACCAGAGAGAAGCCCAGGGCTGTTAGGATCAGAATCACCCAGATGAGGTTATCCAACAGCCGCGGGACCAGTGAGTTACGCCACTGCACGGGGATTAACCTCCTTCAGCCAGCAGGAGGATCTGCGGCTCCGTAGCCTCCGGCGTTCCTGCTGCAATTTCAGCCCGGATCCGACCCTCCCGGAAGACCAGGATGCGGTCGCAGTTGTCCAGCAGTTCGTTGATCTCGCTGGAATAGAGCACCACAGCAATGCCTTCACGGCTCATCATATCGACGATCCGGAAGATTTCAGCCTTTGCCTGCACATCGACGCCTTGGGCGGGCTGGTCCAACAGCAAGACACGGGGTTTGACTGCCGCAACTCGGGCGAAGAGCACCTTTTGCTGGTTTCCGCCTGACAAGAACTCCACCGGCTGATCCAGCGAAGGGGTCACGATGTTGAGATCGTTCACGTACTGCTCGGCCAAAGCCCGTTCGCGCCTGGGCGAATAGAAGCCCAACGATACGGTAAGCCGGTGCAGAACCGACAGTGCGATGTTCTCTCTGATTGGCCGGAGACCCACAATGCCGAACCGGCGCCGGTCGTCTGGCACCCAAGCGATTCCGCTGTTCAGGGCAGCTAACGTGTGGGCAATGGTCACCGGCTGGCCGTCTACTCGAATCTCCCCGCCGGTTGCAGGCTCCAAACCGTAGATGGCTCGCATCATCTCGGATGCCCCGGAACCCTGCAGGCCGGCCAGGCCCACCACCTCACCGCGACGTACCGTTAGGTTGATATCATAGAAGGCACCCTCTCGGGTGAGATGCTTCACTTCGAGGACGACCGGGCCGTCCGCCATTTCAGTCCGCCGCGTGTAGTTCTCAACGTTCGCACCGCTGATCAGCTGGACGAGCTTGGGCATGTCCAACTCCGAGACGGGATAGGTCCCGATGCGGGCTCCGTCGCGCATGACGGTTACCCGATCGCAGACGGCAAAGACCTCATCCAGATGGTGCGAAATGTAGATGAACGACACGCCGCGGTCCTTCAGTTTCCGGATAAAGCTGAACATGATTTCCGCATCGTCTCGCGGCAGTGCGGCAGTGGGCTCGTCCAGCACAATCAGCTTCATATCGCTGGAGAGCGCCTGGGCAATGGCCACCATCTTCTGCTCGGCAACCTTCAGTTCACCGGCAGGGGTGGTGGCTGCCACCGGGACATTGAGGGAGTCCAGGATGGCCTGTGCCCGATCGTAAACCTGCTTCCAGTCCACGTTGCCGGTCCGGTTCGTGGGCAGTTTGCCGCAGAAAATGTTCTCGGCCACCGTCAGGTACGGCACGAGCCTGACCTGCTGCGGGACCAGCCCGATGCCCGCTTCGATAGTGGTTCGCCGGTCAAAGGACTGCAGCGTACGGCCGTTAATGCGGACCTCGCCCCGGTCAGGCCTTAAGAGTCCGGTCAAGACGCTGACCAGCGTCGACTTGCCGGCCCCGTTCTTCCCGACCAGCCCGTGAATCTCACCAGGCATGACCTCAAGGTCCACACCTTTGAGTGCCAGCACGCCAGGGAACGTCTTGGTGATCGCCCTCAGTTCCACCAGCGGGGCGGTCATAGAGGCCACCTCCTAAGCGGCGGGGGCCGTCTAAAGCAGGCCCCCGCCCACTTTCAACTGCCGCTACTGAGCCTGCTGATTCCCGTAGAGGGAAGGATCGTCAACATTCTTCTCGGTCACCAGGGTAGTAGCGAGGAACAGCTCCCAGCCAGACTCGCCCTGTTCCACCTTGGCTGGCGACCAGGAGGCGCCTTCCTTGATCACTTCACCAGCAGTGATCTCCTTGCCGTCGAGCAGATCCTGGATGTACTGGGAAGCCAGCAGACCGAAGTCAGGCAGCGGCTGGGAAGCAGCTGCATCAGCCTGACCCTTGCGGATGGCACCCAGAATGTCGGGACCGCCGTCAACGCCAATCACGATCACGTGGCCGTCTTCGCCCCGGGCCTTCAGCTTGCCCATCTGCTCCAGCACGGGAATGACCGCCGGAATGCCGATGTTGTCGGAATGCAGGTAGATCCCATCCACTTCCTGTGTAGAAAGCACGTCCCGGGTGATGGACGAGAACTTGTCCGCCTGCCAGTTGGTCGGCTTCTGAATCACCTTGATGTCGGGATACTGCTTCAGCACTTCGTTGAAGCCGCCGCCCCGCAGCTGCGCCACGTTGGTCCCCAGGTCGCCCTGCAGTTCCAGGACCGTGCCCTTGGGGGAGCCATACTTTGCAGTCAGTGCGTCAACCATGGCCTGACCGGCCTGCTTACCTGCCATATAGTTGTCGGCCAAGACTACCATGGTGGCCTTGCAGCCCGTGGGCGCCCGATCGATGGTGAAGAAGGGCACCCCAGCCTGCTCGGCCTTCTTGATGGCCGGGCAGATGGCTGCGCTGTCTACCGGCACAGAGACAATCGCCTTGACGCCAAGGGAGAGCATGTAGTCAATCTGGTCGGCCTGCTTCTTCGCGTCGCCGTTGGCATTGGTGGTCACCACGCCCCAGCCGCGTTCGCGGGCGGCTTCCACGAATCCGTTCTGAATGGTCAGCTGACCGCCGTAGAGTTCCGGAGCGCTGTAGCCAACCAGCACCTTGTTCTCTCCAGCTCCGCCCTCACCGCCGGTCTGTCCACCAGAGGAGTTGGTACCGCAGCCGGCAAGAACCGAGACGAGCATCAGGCCGGCGAGTGCAACTGCAATCCTACTACGCATTCTGGCGACCCTCCTCACAAAAAGCTGCGTCATAGAGCGGTTTGAGTCTCGGGTACAGGCGCTTGTATGCTGCGTACACGGCTTCGTATTTGCGGTGCAGGTCAGGGTCCGGATCGAACACCTCCTTAACAGTTACTGTGTGTTGAACGGCCTCTGCTAGGTTGGCAAATTCGCCGGCCGCTACGGAAGCGAGCAGCCCTGCACCAAGGCAGGCCGCCTCAGTAACGCACGGCACTTCCACTCGGCAGCCCAGCACATCCGCCTTGGTCTGAAGCCAAAGCGGAGATTTGGCACCGCCGCCGATGGCTCTTAGTTCGCCCACCGGAATTCCGCTGGCCGCGAGAAAATCCAGGTTGGCTTTCAGTTCGAAGGTCAGCGCGTCGATGAGAGATTTCATCATCTCGGCCCGGGTGGTGGAAAGCGTCAGCCCTACGAAGGAAGCCCGGCTGGCGGGGTCCAGCACCGGTGTTCCAGAACCCGCAAAGTGCGGCAGGCAGAGCACAGGGCTGGGGCCCCGGGGCGCGTCGATCAGCAGATAGTCGTAGGGATCGATGCCGTTCCTGCGGGCTTCCTCCGCCGCTTCGGGGAAGAGCCCGTCCCGGCACCAGCGGAGGGTGATGCCGCCAGCGTGGTTCAGGGTCATCGCCACATACCGGCCGGGCACCACATGTTCGTATGTCGAGATCCCACCCCTGGCCAGGTTGAGGTCAAGGGCCGGCTCCGCCATGCATACTTCCATCACTTCTGCCGTGCCCGTGGAGACGTTGGCACGGCCAGGATCGATGACGCCCGCACCCAGGGCTCCGCAGGCCTGATCGTGCCCGCCTGTCACCACCGCCACTTCTGTAGGGAGGCCCACCCGCTGGGCCACGTCTGGGCAAATCGTCCCGATCACCGTGCCCGAATCAGCCAGCGGCGAAAGCTGGGCCTCGTCCACACCGGCCAGCGCCAGCAGCTCGGGCGACCAGCGACGTGTTTTCAGGTCATACAGGGCAGTGCGGGATGCCAGACACCGGGAGATGGCCGGCTGCCCCGTCAGCCGGTAGAGCAGGAAGTCTTCGTACAGCACGAAGCGTGCAGCTCGCCGGCAGAGGTCGGGCTGATGGCCGGTCAGCCACATCAGCTTGACCAGCGTGTTGACGGTGTGATTCGGCATGCCGGTCATGGCATAAAGCCTGTCCTCGCCAAGCTCCTGCGCCACACGGCGGCATTCGGCTGTCGTGCGGGTGTCCATCCCAAGAATGACCCGGCCCAGCGGACGGCCTTCCGAATCAAGAGGTACAACAGCTTCTCCCTGCACCGAGACGCCCAAACCCCGTATCGGCTCGGTGCCTCTGTAGGCGGCTGCCGCCTCGGAGAGGGTCTCCTCAACCCGAGCCCAGACCTCGTCAGGGTCCTGCTCTGCCCAGCCCGGATGCGGCTGATAAATCGGATACTCCCGGTATGCGGCGGCAACCGGCCGGCCGCCTGCGAAGATGACAGCCTTGCACCCGGTGGTGCCCAGGTCCAGACCGATTACGGCCATCTGCTACCACCCCATCGCTTCTCTACAGCGCTGTCGGAACCAGGGCCCGCACACCCTTGGCCAGTTCCTCTGGGGAGATCCGCCCCGCTTCCATGGCGTCCTGCAGTTGGCGGAGCCGCCATAGGACGGAGTCGGGCATCTCCACATCGTCGAGCGTAATCATCTCGCCCTTCTTGACAGCCCGTTTCAGAACGGCGCCCTGGGCCAGCCCAAGCGGCAGTGCGTTCGCCTCTTGGGCAGCCTGCCGGGTATCGGCCAGGCCGTAGTAGCAGTAACCGCCAATGCGGTCCAGCTTCCGGCCAGCCTCCAGGTCGCACTTTGCAAAGGTCATCACTTCGGCAACCAGGCGATCACGAGGCACCATGTCCGCCAGGCCGTAGATGGCGATGTTGGCACAGGTGAGCGGCACTTCCATCGAGCAGAGGTGGTACGGGCGGTAAAACAGGTAGTTGGGCCCGTGCCCCATGTCCCGCAGCACCAGGCACTCCTTCAGCCGGGGATGGTCGGTGGTGGCGATAACAAAGACGCCTGGCGAAATGGCGCCGATGGCGTAATCGACCACCCCGGGCTTGTTTAGCAGCCCACCCTGCTCCCGGGTGGAAAAGACGGTAGCCAGTTCCTTAAGGCTGGTCTTGGGGCCGTGCATGCCCCGCACGTCTATGGTGAGGCCCGTGGCGTTGGCCACCGCTGCCATCTCGATCTCCGTCTTGGAGCCATCCACAAACTCGACCAGCATTTCTGGGAGCAGGCCGCGGCGATCTGCCTCCGCCTTCCACTGGTCAGGCGTCGCGTCGCGGTCAAGGGGATTGTTCTTCCCTTTGCCTGCCGCCACGATCTCCAGACCCAGCGTCTTACAGAACTCATACAGTTCCATGATGGCGGCCGGCTCGTCACCGGCAGCCAGGCTGTAGACTGCACCAACCCGGTCGGCGTACCACTTGAGCAGCGGGCCCACCGTGATGTCGGCTTCCACAGACATCATGACGATGCCCTTGCGGTGGGCAATAGCCATCAAGGCCGTCTGCACTGCCACGTTGGGCACCCCTGTTGCGTCAATAACCACATCCACCTCGGGCTGCCCAACCACCGCCCGGAAATCTGCAGCCGCCACCGGCCGGCCTTCTGCTATCGCGATGCCTGCCTCTGCAGCGGTGCTGCAGATGGCGGGCGCTTGTGCGTTGGGATCCGCAATCTTATAGGCCGCCACGGCACGGTCCAGAATCCGGTCGACTACGGCAGCGATGCGTATCCCCTGCATGCGGCTTACTTGACTGACAATATCCGTTCCCATCTGTCCCGCTCCGACGAGACAGACCTGAATGGGACGGCCAGCTGCCTCTCTAGCCTCCAGCTCACGACGAAGATCCACGCGCATGCCCTGTCACCTCAGTTGTCGGCCATATGTTGGGTCAATTCGGTTTGATGATTACTTTCATCGCCTTTCCTGCGGCAAGGAGCTTGAAGCCCTCCTCCACCCGGTCCAGCGGAAGCCTGTGGGTGATGTACTTATGGGCCTTGATGCGTCCGCAAGCGATGTAGTCCAGGGCCTGGGCGTGATGCTTGGGCCGGTACGAGAAGGCGCCGCGCACCAGGATCTCGTCGTAGTGAAGCCTGTTTGCATTGATGGTGACGCCGCTGCGGTCTTTGGGCAGGCCGCCGAAGACGACAACCCGCCCGCACTTGCAGACGATGTCGATTGCCTGATTGACCGCCGCCGCCGTGGGTGCAGCAGAGATGGCCACATCAGCGCCGAGGCCGCCGGTGGCAGCCCGAACCACTTCCATCGGATCCTCACTGGCGGTGTGGATCATCCGGGCTTCCGGTACAATCTCCCGAGCCGCTTCAAGCCGGTCTTCCGCCAGATCCAGCAAGAAGACCTGGGCGCCCTTGGCCATGGCTAGTTCGGCGTGCAGCGTGCCCATGGGGCCGGCGCCGATGACTACCACCGTTTCACCGGCAGCAACGCCCACATCTTCCTGAGCTGCCATCACCGAAGAGGCGGGCTCGGCCATCGCCGCAGCGTCGTAATCCAACCCGTCTGGAATCCGGTGAACGATTCCATGGTGGAGGATCTCTTCATCCAGTTTCAGGACCTCCGCCATGCCGCCCTGGAGATGAACGCCCAGCACCCGGTGTTTTTCGCACAGGTTGGGGTAGCCGCGCCGGCAATAGGCACACTCCCGCAGGTTACATCTGCCGCCAGGGCCACCCGGTCGCCCACCTGCCAGCCAGTCACATCCTCACCTACTGCGATCACCTCGCCGGCTACCTCGTGGCCCGGAACCTGCCAGGGCAAGTCCACCTTCAGTCCGAAGCGATAGGAGCGCAAGTCTGAACCGCAGATGCCGCAGGCGTAGACCTTGACCAGCATCCCGCCTTTGGGAACCGGCGGATCCGGAAGCTGCTCAACCCGAAGGACTTCCGGTCCGCGAAGGACTGCCGCTCTCACTGTTTTTCGCCCCCTTCCTCAGCAAGAATCTTCTTGCCCACCGCACCGCCCGGATGCGTGCGGGCAAACGCTTCCTTTGAGTATTGGCGCAGTTCCAGCATTGTGACGCAAATCACATCCGACACGGCAGAGTACACCAGCGAACTGCCGGTGGCGATCATGCCATAGGGATCCACATCCGCCGGTGCCCGAACCACCAGGGCCAAATCTGAGAGCCGCGCTAGGGTCGAAACGTTAGACTCGGTGATGCCCACCACTCTAGCGCCCCGCTCCCGTGCGATGGCTGCCAGCCGGTTTACCTCATCTGTCTCGCCGCCCTTGGAGATGGCGACCAGGACGTCCCCTTCCGCTACCGCTCCTGACGTACCGTGCATGGCATCGCCGGGATGAATAAAGAGGGCCGGCGTGCCGCAGCAGCTCAGCAGGTGCGCCATCCGCAGGGCTGTCGCGTGAGAAGTCCCAACACCAGCCACCAGCACCTTGCCTGTGCAATCCAGAAGCAGTCGGGCAACAGCGGAAAGCCGGTCATCGAGCTGCGAAGCCACCGCTGCCACCGCCGCACTCTCAGTCTCGAGCACGCGGCGAGCGTTTGCCAGAAGCCGGTCCTGTTCCACCTATCTGCACCTCCAACAGTCTCTGTGCGGTGACGTGGTCTGTGATCAGGCAGTTGATCCAGCCGCCGAGAATCGCACCGAGAATCGCCTCGAACTTTCCAGTTCCTCCGGCAACACCAACCCGCCGGGGGATTTTCTTCAACTGGTCAGGGGGCAGTGCAATCACGCGGCTCGACATGCCTTCCACCGGCCGGCCCTTGATATCGAAGTAGTGCAGCGCTACATCCCCCACTGCACCCATCTCCAGCAGGTGCTCCATCTCATCCCAAGCCAGGATCTCGCCGATCTGCATCACGATGGAATCCCGGCTGGGCGTCCCAATGCCTACGAAAACCATGCTGGCGCGCCGGGCCAGTTCCAGAGTGCGGTGCACGTGAGAATCCCGGAGCAGCGCCTCTCTGGCTTCAGGGCTGTCCACCACACCCGGCGCAGCCAAGAGGTGCACCTCCGCACCCAAGGCCGCTGCCAGGCGAGTAGCCAATCCGCTGGCATGAACTTCGGAAACGGGCGGACCCAAGCCACCTGTGATCTGTACCACCGCAGTTCCGGTTTTCGCTTCTGGCCGGCACGCGTTGACCATGGCGGCCAGCGTTCGTCCCCACGAAACCCCGACGACGTCACCCGGCTGAATCGTCCGATGCAGGTACTCGGCAGCGGCAGCTCCAATCTCCCCGGCAACGGCGTTGGGGCTCGTGTAATCCTGAACCTCAACGATGACGGCCTCCTGCAGCCCGTAGCGCTGTTCCAGAGCCCGCTCGAGGTGGGGAAAGACGCCGCTGGGTTTCACGATGGTGATCTGGACGATTCCCTGTTCCCTGGCTTGTCGAAGGAGCCGGGAGACCTTAGGCCGGGAAATCCTGAGAGCCTCGCTGATCTCCTGCTGGGTGAGCTCCTCCTGGTAGTACAGGGTCGCTACCTTGACCAGCAGGCGTTTATTCTCCAATTGGCCCATGATCAAATGTTCACTCCTGCACTGTTGTCACACGCATCATAGCAAATGACTTACTTTTCTCCAACGGCTCTTTTTGTTCTTTATTGGTCTATTCCGATGGCACTCTTGTGCAATTGCTCCATTGGATGAGTGTGGCTATAATGACCGTGACAAATGTATTGACTTGAACAAATGTTCAAGTCGGCCGCTCTCGACTACACGACGCAGGAGGTGCATCCAGTTGCAGAAGACGACGCTTGGGGTCATCGTGGGCAATCGCGAATTCTTCCCGGACTGGCTGTGCGATCAAGGCCGCAAACAGATGCTGCAGGTCCTGAAAGAAGAGGGGTTTGAAGCAATCTGCCTAACTCCGGACGCTACCAAGGGCGGCGCCATTGAAAACTACACGGAGGCCAAGAAGTGCGCTGAACTCTTCCGGCGTCATGCGGACCAGCTCGACGGCATCGTCGTAACCCTGCCGAACTTTGGGGACGAAACCTCCATCGCCAACGCCATCCGGCTTTCCGGTCTGCAGGTGCCCATTCTCGTCCACGCCTTCCCGGACAACCTGGACAAGATGATGGATGCTTCGGACCGGCGCGACAGCTTCTGTGGCAAGATGTCCGTGTGCAACAACCTCAGGCAGTACGGCTATGCCTACACACTCACCAGCCTCCACACGGTAAACCCCGAGTCCCCCTCCTTCCGGGCCGACCTGCGCCGCTTCGGAGCGATCTGCCGCGTGGTGCGGGGCCTGAAAGGCCTGCGGCTCGGCGCCATCGGCGCCCGCCCGGGTGCGTTCAACACTGTCCGGTTCAGTGAAAAGCTCCTGGAATCCAGCGGCATCTCCGTGCTGACCCTCGACCTCTCGGAGATCATCGGCCGGGCCAAGCAGCTGACAGACGGCGACCCCAAGGTCACCGCAAAGCTGGATGCGGTCCGGAGCTACCTGGGCACCAGCCGTGTTCCCACTGATGCACTCCTGCGGGTGGCCAAGTTCGGCGTGGTGGTCGAGGACTGGATGAAGACCAACGAACTGCAGGCCGCCGCCGTCCAGTGCTGGAACGCCATCCAGGAGTTCTACGGGATCAGCCCCTGCACCATCATGAGCATGCTCTCTAACCAACTGATTCCAGCTGCCTGCGAGGTCGACATCACGGGTGCGCTTTCCATGTTTATCCTGCAGCAGGCTTCCGGCCAGCCCAGCGCCCTGGTGGACTGGAACAACAACTACGGGGACAACGAAGACAAGGCCATCATCTTCCACTGCTGCAACTTCCCGCGGGACATTCTGACGAGTGCGGAGATGGAATACCCGCCGATCCTCGCCTCCACCCTGGGTCAGGCCAATTCCTACGGCTCCGTCTCCGGGCGCATCAAGTCCGGCGCCTTCACCTTTGGGCGGATCAGCACCGACGACGAATATGGGACCATTAAGGCGTATGTGGGCGAAGGCCGCCTGACCGACGACCCGCTCCTGACCTTCGGCGGGCACGGCGTCATTGAGATCAAGCGGCTCCAGAAGCTGCTCCACTATATCTGCGAGAACGGGTTTGAACATCATGTGGCCGTCAACCTGTCCACCCAGGCGGATGCAGTGGCCGAAGCGCTTGACAAGTACATGGGCTGGGAGGTCTACCATCACAACGCTGATTAGGGCAATAGCAAGTGCATCAGCGGGCCCCACGGTTCTGACCATGGGGCCCGCTTTACTCCTGTTCAGTTTCCGTTCAAGCCGTGCAGATTCTCCCAGGTGACTTCCTTCCAGTCGGCCGGCGCCCTGTCGATAAAGCCGGCCTCCTTCATGAAGGTGGCGAACCTCAGCAGGCCGTGGGGTTCTTCCGTCCAGACCACATCCGGGTCGGTAATCTGCCGAATCAGCTCCTCGCGGTCGGTCTGATCGCCAAGCCGAATCATCAGATCCGCCGCCTCGCCGGGGTTCGCTGCAATCCACGCCAGCGCTTCGGCGTGGGCCTCCACCAAAGCACGGTAAACCTCAGGCCGCTCTTCCTTGAACTTGGCCGGCACCACCAGCACGTTAAAGGTGTGAGGCTGCCCCATGGTCTCGTAGGAGTCGACGATCTTGCGAATCCCCGGCTGCTGCCGCTCCCGCTGGAGGAAGGGCGGAGCCGTGTAATGGAAGGTGACCTCGCTGCCGGCCAGAAGGGCCCGCTCGCCGTCGGGGTGCGGCATGGCCACCAGCAGATGGTCCAGGGCACGGGCATCCCCCAACTGCTTCTCAGCCTCCATGGCCAACATCACGTGCTGCATGGAGTTGACCCCCGGAACGGCGATGCGGTCGTTGGGTCCGATATCCTTCAGGCTGGCTGCCCCTGGTTTTGAACTGTTAAGGCCAATGGGCATATCCTGCATGGCCGCAGCAATCTTCCAGTCAATTCCTTTGGCCCACCCCACGAAGAAGGGGCCGAGCCCCATAAAGGCCACATCGATGGAGTCGGAAAGAATCGCCTCAGTCAAGGCGCCGCCGCCCCCCAACTGCACCTTGGTGACCTTTATGTTCAGCCGCTTTTCGATCAGCTTATGTTCCACCATCACTTCCACTGGCAGATAGCTGGTGCCGAACTGGTAGCCCAGGCGCAGCTCGCCCCAGTCTTGCTCAGTTTGGCCACCGCCGGAATCCCCAGACGACGGCGCTGAACCGCAGGCGCCCAGCAGAAGCAGCAGAAGCCCCAAGCTCACCGCCTTCCACCATCTGCGCACAGCACACCCTCCCCCGTCAGCCTGCCGACATCCCCCAGCGGCGAATGGTCCAAGCCTCCACCGCTTCGAAAAACGCCTCGGCCAGGAACCCCAGCAGAATGATGGTCACCAGCCCACAGAAAACTCCGGTGGTATTCAGATTGTAGCGCTCGAGGTTGATCATCCAGCCGAGTCCCCCCGCCTGGCCGCTGGCGCCGAAGACCAGTTCCGCCGCAATCACCGTCCTCCACCCAAAGGACCAGGCGATCTTCGTCCCTGTAAGCAGGTAAGGCAGTGCCGCCGGCAGGTAGACATGCCGGATCAGCCCCCATCCCCGCAGCCCCAGATTCTGCCCCACACGACGCCAGGTAAGAGGCACCGTCTCGAATCCTGTGTGCAGGTTCAGGGCCACGGCCCAGACCACAGAGTTGGCGATCACAAAGAGCAGCGAACGGGGCCCGATGCCCAGCCAGAGCAGGGCCAGCGGCAGGAGCGCAATGCCCGGGAGGGGATTCATGATGGAGGTCAGCGTAAGTAGAAGGTCCCGCCCCCACCGGCTGGTTGTGGCCAGCACCGTCAGCCCAAAGGCGGTCAGCATCCCAATGCCCATGCCGGCCAGCAGCATCTTCAGGGTCTGCCAGGTGTAGCGGAGCAGCGCGCCGTTCTCAAGGTACACACCAAGACCCACCAGAACGCGGCTGGGCGCAGGCAGCAGCAGGGGGCTTACGTGTGCGATGCGGACATACCCTTCCCAAAGGAGGAGCAGCACCAGCACCACGGCCATCTTGTTCAGCCCGCTCTTCATGAGGCCTTCTCCTCAGCCTCCTGATCCAGCAGTTCCCGAATCTGCCGGCGCAGCTCCGCCCCTTCAGACCGCTCCAGCAGGCTAAGCCCAGTGTATGTGGGCTCCAGGATCTGCTTGATCCTGCCGGGCCGGGCGGACATCACAACGATGCGATCTCCAATTACCAGCGCCTCCTCGATGGAGTGGGTGACAAACAAGAGCGTCTGGCGGGTCTCTGCCACCATCCGGTTCAATAAGCTCTGCAGGCCAGAGCGGCTCTGGGCGTCCAGTGCGGCAAAGGGTTCATCCATCAGGAGCAGCGCCGGCTGCAGGGCCAGGGCCCGTGCGATGGCCACCCGCATCTTCATGCCGCCGGAGAGCTGATGAGGATAGAAACGCCCCCACTCGCTGAGACCCACCATGGCCAGGACCTCTGATGCCCTCTGCCAGGCCTCCGCTGCCCCGATACCCCGGGCGACCTTCAGAGCAAAAGTGAGGTTCTCCACCACCGTTTTCCAGGGAAAGAGCTGGTCGAACTCCTGAAAGACAAAGGCCCTGTCTGGCCCCGGTGCTGTCACCGGACGGCCGTCGAGCAGCACAGTGCCGCGGGTAGGCCGCTCAAAGCCTCCCACCGTCTTCAGCAGGGTTGACTTGCCACAGCCTGAAGGGCCCAGGATCACCACCTTCTCGCCCTGATGTACGGTGAGGTTAATCCCTTCCAAAGCGGTCACGCAGGAGGCACCCGCCGGGTACGCAACCGCCAGATCCCAGATCTGCAACTTCACAGGTCGCATCGATAACCATCACCTCACAGGCTCCGCACTCGGTTCGCCAGCGGCAGGATTCGCTTCCCACCATGACTATGCCGGGGAAGGGCTGAGCGTCTCCCGATGCTGCAGAATTGACGCTCTAGCGTAGGTTTTTCGTGCATTTCGCGGCATTTCGGCAGGTAATACGCCATCGGTGTGGAACTTATGCGCTGCGTGAAGATGAAGACACAAGGCGCTAGGGGTGCCCAATGCGTGGGCTGAGAACCGGCAGGCCCTGTCAGCCGGTACCCTCACAACCTGATCTGGGTCATGCCAGCGGAGGAAAGCGTCAGGTGGGTACCATGGTCCTGGTCCGGCACCACTTTGGGTCGGGCTTTTCCATTGGTACCCCCGGGTCAGGCAGCGCCGGGGAGTATGCGGCAAAGGAGGACGCGTCGCGTGCCTGCGACCGGCAAGAAGAAGAGAACAGCACCGATTCCCGGCAGCCGTAAGGTATACGTACAAGGTTCACGGCCCGACCTGAGGGTCCCCATGCGGGAGATCACCCTCTGCTCTCCAGCCGGGCCTTGTGGCATGCAGGTCACTGGACCCGTTCGCCTGTACGACAGCAGCGGGCCCTACACCGATCCGAACGTGAAAGTGGATATCCGCCAGGGCCTCCCGCCCCTGCGGCTGGACTGGATCCTGGAGCGAGGCGACGTAGAGGGGGAGCGCCGTCCCCTGCGGGCCCGGCCCGGTAGAACCGTCACCCAGATGCACTACGCCCGGCGGGGCATCATCACACCGGAGATGGAATTCGTCGCCATCCGGGAAGGGGTTTCACCGGAGTTTGTGCGGTCTGAAGTGGCCAAGGGAAGGGCCGTCATCCCGGCCAGCATCAACCATCCCGAATCCGAACCGATGATCATCGGCCGTAACTTTTGCGTCAAGGTGAACACCAGTTTCGGCAGCGCCGCCGCCGCCTCCATGGAGGAAGAGGTGGAGCGGATGATCTGGACCATCCGCTGGGGCGCCGATGCCGGAATTGAACTGACTGCAGGCAAGCATATCCGCACCCTACGGGAGTGGATGCTGCGCAACGCCCCAGTACCCATCGCTACGGTCCCCCTCTACGAAGCGCTGGACAAAGTTGAAGGCAAACCGGAAGACCTCACCTGGGAACTCTTCCGGCAGACCCTGATTGAACAGGCTGAACAAGGGGTCGACTGCTTCACTATCCATGGAGGTGTACTGCTCGATTACATTCCACTTGCGGCCCGCCGAGTCGCCGGCATCGTGTCGCGGGGAGGCTCCATTATGGCCACCTGGTGCCGGGCGCATAAGCAGGAAAACTTCCTGTACACGCACTTCGAGGAGATCTGTGAGATCGCCAGGGCTTACGATGTGACCATCTCCCTGGGGAACGGGCTCCGTCCGGGACTGGCAGCAGATGCCGGCGACGAGGCACAGCTTGCCGAACTGAAGACGCTCGGCGAACTGACGAAGATTGCCTGGAAGCATGACGTGCAGGTGATGATCGAGGGGCCTTGGCACCTGCCTGCAGAGAAGGTCAGCGAGTTCGCCCACCGGCAGATGGAACTGTGCAGCGAAGCGCCGTTCTACACCCTGGGGCCGGCGCCCTTTGAGAACGACCCTGGCAGTGCCCGGATTACCTCGACCAGCGGCGCCGCCATGATTGGCTGGATGGGCACGGCCATGATCTGCTACCTGGCGCCCAAGGTGCACCGGAACCCGACGGACAAGGAGGCCATGCGGGACGGTGTGCTCGCGTACAAGATCGCCGCCCATGCCGCTGACCTGGCCAAGGGATACCCCCGGTCCCTCAGGTGGGATGAGATGGCGTCCGAAAAGGCCCAGGAACCCCGCCGAAGCAAACAGACATATCATTGAACAAATGGACGTGAGGCCGGTCGGATTCCCCGACAAGGGGAACGCTCCGACCGGCCCATTTTTGCTGCGGTACTGCCGCACCGGCCCCAACCGGGAATGGACCCCATAGGCGGGCACATATTCTAGGTTGCGGGCCCAATTTACCAGGAAATTCACGGATCTCTGTAGAATCAGCCATTCCGTGGCCGCCAGATCATGCTGGAAGGAGGGAGACTTCTGCCCCATGTTTCCGTGAGCCCGTCCGCACGGCAGTATCTCGCCACCAGGTGGCCGCTGGCCACAGGCCGCCATCTCACCATCCACGTCGCTGAGTTGAAGGTGCCGTGCTGCATCCCTTTCAGTCCACCGGAGGTGCGCGTCGGAGCTCCAGAAAGCCCTGGCGACTACACGGCTGCTGTGGATGGCGACATAACCATCCATATCCCGAAACACCTGGCAGCTCACCAGCAGGCGCTGCACATCGTTCTGCAGGGGTTCGGCCCGTTTCGTAGCCTGGCTGTGGAGGGGTGGCGTCCCTTCGGTGCGGCAGACCCACCTGAGTGAGAAAGGAGGAACAGCGTGAACGTCTCCGTCCTGCTGCTCGTAGCGATCCCGCTGTTCTGGATCGGCTACAAGGTCTACGGGCGGTACTTGGACCGCGTTTTCGGTGTGGATGACTCCCGTCCCACCCCTGCCGTCACCTTCAACGACGGAAATGACTACGTGCCCACCAAACCCCTGGTCGCCTTCTCCCACCACTTTGCCTCCATTGCCGGCGCCGGCCCCATCATCGGCCCCACTGTGGCACTCATGTATGGCTACATGCCCGCCTGGCTCTGGATCGTGGTGGGCGGCATCTTCCTGGGCGCCGTCCACGACTATGCAACGCTCTTTGTCAGCCTTCGGGAAAAGGGCAAGTCCATGGCCGAAGTGGCCAACCACACCATGGGCCGCCTGGGTTTCGGTCTCTTCATCGGTTTTACCATCGCAATGATTATCCTCGTCACCTCGTCGTTCCTGGGCCTCACGGCCACAGCCCTCACCTCGCTGGTGCCCGTTCAGGACCTGGGAATCGACCCGAACCAGAGCCTGATCAAGGTAACAACCGTAGACGGCGTCCAGATGGGCAGAATCGGCGGCATCGCCTCTACCTCCGTCATCGCGATGACCGCCCTGGCACCGCTCATGGGCTGGCTGCTGTACAAGAAGAACATCAACACCGCCCTGGGCGCCCTGCTGGCTGTGTTCGTCGGCGTGTTCTCCATCACCTTGGGCCTCTACTTCCCAGTTTCGCTGGATTCGAAGGTCTGGATGGTTATCATCAGCCTCTACACCCTCCTGGCAGCCGGCATCCCTGTCTGGATCGTACTCCAGCCCCGTGACTTCACCAACTCCTTCATCCTCTACATCGGCATCGCCGCCCTGGTGGTGGGTGTCTTAGGAGGAGCTGCGGGCGGCATTCAGCTGCAGGCGCCCTCCTGGAATGTAGCCGCCGGCACTGCAGCCATGGGGCCCATCTGGCCCTTCCTCTTCATCACCATCGCCTGCGGCGCCATCTCCGGCTTCCACAGCCTGGTCGCCTCCGGCACAGTCTCCAAACAGGTTTCGAAGGAGTCGTCCGTACGGCCCATCGGGTACGGCGCCATGATTCTCGAATCGCTCCTGGCCGTAGCGGTCCTGATGGCGGTGGCCGGCGCCCTGAAGTTCGACGTCTACCAGCGCATCGTCTACCCCGAGGTCGGCAGTTCCAACCCCATGCTGGCCTTTGCGATGAGCATGGGCATCCTGCTGAACCAGGCCATCGGCCTCCCGGTCGTGGTGGGCACCGTCTTCGGCATCCTGATGACCGAGGGCTTTGTGGTAACCACCTTGGACACGGCCGTCCGTCTGAACCGCTACCTATTTGAAGAACTCTGGTCCGTCCTCTTCAAGGGCAAGGCTCCGGCCTTCCTCCGGTCTTACCTTTTCAACGCCGGCCTCTCTGTAGCCCTGATGTTCTATCTGGCGTACACCAACAAGTTCCTCACCATCTGGCCCATCTTCGGTTCCGCCAATCAGCTGATGGCAGCCCTGGGCCTTATTGCAGTAACCGTGTGGCTGGCCTACCGCCGGAAGCCCACCTGGTTCACCGTAATTCCCGCGCTTTTCATGACGGCCACCACCCTCTACGCGCTCTCCCACCTGCTGCTCAACACCTACCTGCCCGCCGGCAACTGGCCGCTGATCATTACCGATCTCGTGCTGATCCTGATGTCCGTCGGCGTAGCAATCGTGGCTGTCACCCGCGTCACCAAGCTGAGGCGCGAGGCCGCTGCCGCACACGCCTCGGCGGACTGACTGCCCCCTCAAGGGGAAAGCCCCCGTCAGCCGGCGGGGGCTTTCCCTTTTATGTCAACGGGTCCCTGCCAGGAGGTCAGGGCCCGATTCGAAAACGCGCAGGCGGCGGGGAGTCACAAAAAGGCGGTCTCCCGCTTTTACGCCCAACTCCAGGCTCCGCTCACGGGTCACCTCAGCTTCCAGCACGTCACCGGTGTCCGCCCGGCGCAGCTCCAGCCGCACCGCAGGACCGGCGGCGTTCACCCGGACTACGTCAGCCGGAGCTGAAACATCCCCTTCCGGTGTGAGGTGCACCTCCAGCTCATGGGGCCGTACATAGCCGGCAGCGGTGCGCCCGCGGAACAGGTTCACCCGCCCCAGGAAGCTGCAGACGAAGGGATTGGCCGGGTTTTCGTAGACCTCTTCCGGGGTGCCCACCTGCTCGATCCGCCCCCGGTTCATCACCACTACCCGATCCGCCACCTCCAGGGCCTCTTCCTGATCGTGGGTTACCAGCAGGCTGGTGATGTGGAGTTCGCTGTGCAGCCGGCGCAGCCATTGGCGAAGCTCCTGCCGCACCTTCGCGTCAAGGGCGCCGAAGGGTTCATCCAACAGAAGGTACCGGGGCTCTGTGGCCAGCGCCCGGGCCAGCGCCACCCGCTGGCGCTGGCCGCCGGAGAGCTGTGCAGGATACCGGTCCGCCAGCCAGTCCAGCTGCACCAACTTCAGCAGGTCCATCACCTTTTCACGGATGGCCGCTTCGGAAGGGCGCAGGCGCCGCGGGCGGACCCGCAGCCCAAAGGCGACGTTCTCAAAGACGCTCATGTGGCGGAACAGTGCGTAGTGCTGAAAGACAAACCCTATGGCGCCCCGCCTGTCTTTGGGCGATTTTGCCGGCTGGCCGTCAAAGCGGATCTCGCCGCTGTCCGGCTCCTCCAGCCCCGCAATCATCCGCAGCAGGGTGGTCTTGCCAGAACCGGAGGGGCCCAGGAACGCCACCAGCTCGCCGGTGGGAATCCGCAGGCTGACTCGATCCACGGCAGTGAAGGAGCCGAAAGTCTTGCTCACCTGGTGGATATCAATGCTCATCCGTTCCCCTCCTCTGCAGGCGCTCTTTGCCCCTCCGCCAGCTGTCGCTGCCGCCCGGCGTCCACCAACTGCTGGGCCACAAGCGTGACCAGGGCCAGCAGCACCAACAGCGAGGCTGCCGCGAAGGAGGCGGCAAACTGGTACTCGTTGTAGAGAATCTCAACATGGAGGGGCAGGGTGTTGGTCAGGCCCCGGATATGTCCTGAAACGACGGAGACAGCGCCGAACTCTCCCATGGCCCGGGCGTTGGTGAGAATAACGCCGTAGAGCAGGCCCCACTTCACGTTAGGCAGCGTCACCCGCCAGAAAATCTGCCACCCGCTCGCACCCAGCAGCAGGGCGGCCTCCTCTTCCTCCCGCCCCTGGGCCTGCATTACCGGAATCACGTTCCGGGCCACCATGGGGAGGGTGACAAACAGTGTGGCCAGGATGATTCCCGGCTTTCCGAAGATCACCTTGATGCCAAGCTCCGCCAGCCAGGGCCCGAAGAGCCCGTGGGCTCCGAACGTGAGCACGAAGATCAGGCCCGCAATCACGGGCGATACCGCAAAGGGCAGATCGATCAGGGTGACCAGCGCACTCTTCCCCGGAAACTGGTGCCGGGTAACCGCCCATGCCACGGCCAAGCCAAAAATCGTATTGAGGGGTACCACCAGAGACGCGGTAAGCAGGGTCATGCCGATGGCATGAAGGGTTTCCGGATCCCGGATGGCCTCCCAGTAGACCTTTACCCCCTGGTCCAGCGCCTGGGTAAAAACGGCCACCAGCGGCACCACCAAAAGTAACCCCAGGAAAAGCAGCGCTGTGCCAATAAGCATCCACCGCACCAACGCCGGCTCCCGCTTTCCGCTGGCTGTGGCAGCCTGCTGCGCCTTCGCCCCCAGTGCAGCCACATCGCTAGCCATATGCCGTCACCCCTCTCCGCCCAGGCTCCGCCGCGCACTCCACCACTGGAGCAGATTGATCGCCATCAGCAGCAGGAACGAGGCGGCCAGCATCACCACGGCTATGGCGGTGGCACCGGCATAATCAAACTGTTCAAGGCGAGCCATAATTACCAGCGGCGCCACCTCTGTCCGGAAGGGCAGGTTGCCGGAGATGAAGGTGACCGAACCGTACTCGCCCAGCCCCCGGGCCAGGGCCAGTGCGAAGCCGGTAAAGAGCCCCGGCGCCAGCGCCGGGAGGATGACACGCCAGAAGGTCTGCAGCCTGGTGGCCCCCAGAGTCGCAGCGGCCTCTTCCAAGGCCGGGTCCAGGTCCCGCAGCAGCGGCTGCACGCTGCGCACCACAAAGGGCAGCCCGATAAAGACCAGGGCTACCACCACTCCCAGGGGCGCAAAGGCCACCTGAATGCCCAGTCGCTCCAGGTACTGGCCGATCCAGCCCTTGGGGCTGAACACCTGCGTCAGGGCCAGACCGCCCACCGCAGTGGGCAGGGCAAAGGGCAGGTCCACCAGGCCGTCCACCAACCGCTTGCCGGGAAAGTCGTACCGCTGCAGCACCCATGCCACCACGAGTCCAAAGCAGGCGTTAATAAAGGCTGCGGCCAGTGCGGCGCCGAAGGAGAGCCGGAGCGCCGCGAGCACTCTGGCATCTGTGATGATCTGCCAAAAGCGCTCCCAGGTCAGGGTCGCGGTCTTCAGCAGCAGTGTGGAAAGCGGCAGCAGCACCAGCAGGCCCAAGTAGGCCAGGCTGTATCCAAGGGTCAGGCCAAAGCCCGGCAGCGTGCTCCTGCGCACAAAGGCCATCATCTTCACACTCCCGAACTGATTACGGCTTACGGCTGTGCCGTGATCTGGTCCAGCACGCCGCCGTCAGCAAAGTGCTTCTGGTGGGCAGCCTGCCATCCGCCGAAGACTTCATCGACCGTGAAGGTCTCAACTGCCGGGAACTGGGAAGCATACTTTTCTGCCACAGCTGGGTTCCTGGGCCGGTAGAAGTTCTTAGCAGCTATCTCCTGTCCTTCGTCTGTGTAGAGGAACTCCAGATATGCCTCGGCCACTTCCCGGGTCCCCCGCTTCTCCACCACGGTATCCACCACGGCCACTGGCGGTTCCGCCAGGATGGTAACGGATGGCACAACGATCTCCACGTCCGTCCGCTGCAGTTCAGCCAGGGCCAGCAAGGCCTCGTTCTCCCAGGTGATCAGCACATCGCCAATGCCCCGCTCCAGGAACGTGGTGGTGGCGCCCCGAGCACCGGAATCCAGCACCGCCACGTTGTCGTAGAGCCGCTTCACAAAGTCCCGGGCCGCCGCCTCGTCACCGCCGGACTGGCGCAGGGCGTACCCCCACGCTGCCAAGTAGTTCCACCGGGCGCCGCCGGAGGTTTTGGGATTGGGTGTAATCACGGAGACGTCGGGACGCACCAGGTCGCTCCAGTCCTTTATGTTCTTCGGGTTGCCCTGCCGCACCAGGAACAGAATTACGGAGGTGTACGGCGAGCTGCGATCGGGCAGGCGGTCCTGCCAGCCCTCGCCAATCAACCCGGCTTCCTGAATGGCATCGATGTCGTATGCCAGGGCCAGCGTCACAACGTCGGCCTCCAGGCCATCGATGACGGAACGGGCCTGCTTGCCGGATCCACCGTGGGACTGCTTCACCTGCACGCCTTGGCCAGTCTTCTCCTTCCAGTACGCACTGAACGCCTGGTTAAACTCCTCGTAAAGCTCCCGCGTAGGATCGTAAGAGACGTTCAGCAGTTCCACCGGCTGACCAGCCGCCTGTGCGCCGCCTGAGGCGCCTGTTTGCCCAGGGGTCGACGGAGCGCCGCCGCATCCGGCCAGCATCACGGCACTGATGCTGCTGATGACCAGCGTTGTCAGCAGCTTCTTTCCAAAGCGAATCCGACCAGTTCCCCTGAATTTCATAACCCTACTCCTTTCCGCTTTGCCGGCCGGAGCGACACCACATAGAAAAGGAGACCCCACTCCACGCCGCACGGGCTGTGCGGCGCAGTGCGGGGCCTCCGGTTGTCCGGTCAGCCCGATATCTCATTACCTTACCTTGCTGCGCATCATACCAGCGCCTCGTCTTAAATGTCAATCGGAATTTATGGCTTTTGGCCGGCAACCGTTCCACTTGGAGAGAACAATCTGGCGTTGACCTGCTCTGTGGGGCGTGCTACTGTGAACGGGACAAACAGACCAGAGTATGATGGTTGCGGCTGACCAGACAACTGGAGGCCTGCGCTGATACAGCGCGGGTCTTTTTACTTTTTATTTGGATCATCCGAACCATCGGTTAGGAGGGCTGTGCTATATGAGCGGGGTTACACTTTGGTTTACGGGACTCTCCGGCGCCGGCAAGTCCACCATCGCCAACATCGTGGCGCGGGAACTGCGGGCCCGGGGGCAGCGGGTGGAAATCCTGGACGGCGACGAGGTGCGGGAACATCTCAGCCGGGGGCTTGGCTTCTCCCGGGAAGATCGGGATACCAACATCCGGCGCATCGGCTATGTGGCCAAACTGCTCACCCGCAACGGCGTAGTGGCCATTACGGCGGCCATTTCACCTTACCGGGAGACACGCGACGAGGTGCGGTCCAGCATCGGCCGGTTTGTTGAGATCTACGTCAGCACGCCGCTCGAGGTCTGCATCCAGCGGGACGTAAAGGGCCTGTACAAGAAAGCGCTGGCTGGCGAAATCTCGCAGTTCACCGGCGTCAGCGATCCCTATGAACCGCCGCTGAATCCGGAGATCACCATCAACACGGTGGACCAGACTCCCGAAGAGAGCGCTGCGCAGGTGCTGGCATACCTGGAGGAGCACGGCTACCTGGAATCCAGCGAGCAGAAGCCGAGGTGCTCAGCATGAAAGTGACACCGGAACTGGTAAAGGCCGAGGCGGTCAGGCTGGCCGGAGCGGAGCCAGAGACGATTCTGCGATGGGCCTGCCGGACCTTTTCGCCCCGCATCGCCCTCACCAGCAGTTTCAGCGGCCCCGGCATTGTCCTGGTCCACATGATCGCCCAGATTGCGCCGGAGGTGCCCGTCTACTTTCTCGACACCGGATTCCACTTTGCGGAGACGCTGGCGTACAAGGAGGAGTTTGTGCGGCGCTTCGGGATCAACGTGGTGGATCTCCGCCCAGAGCTTTCTGTTGAGGAGCAGGCAGCGCGCTACGGCGAAGCCCTCCACGAGCGGGACCCTGACCTGTGCTGCCAGCTGCGCAAAGTGGAACCGATGCTCAAGGCGCTGGAGGGGCTGGACGCGTGGATCACCGGCCTGCGGCGGGATCAGTCTGCTGAGCGCGCCGCCGTGAACGTGCTGGAGTACCACGAGACACCCAGCGGCCATCCGCTGGTAAAAGTGATGCCCCTGGCCCACTGGACTCGCCGGGAGGTCTGGTCCTACATCTTCGCCCATCAGATCCCGTACCATCCGCTGCTGGACCAGGGGTACAAGTCCATCGGCTGTGAACCCTGCACTCGCCCTGTGGCGGAAGGGGCAGGCGAACGGGACGGCCGCTGGGCAGGAACCGGCAAGACGGAATGCGGGCTGCACACCGTAATGACCCGCCGCTGCAGCTGACAGATTCTTCAGTACCGGGAGGTTGTGTCATGTCCATCGCACCCCACGGAGGCGCTCTGATTCGCAAGTTCATTCCGGAGTCCGCTCTGTCGGAGGCCCTGGCAGAGGCGGAATCGCTCCCCTCCATTACCCTCTCCGCCTGGTCCGCATCCGACTTGGACCTGATCGCGATCGGCGGCTTCAGCCCGCTTACGGGTTTCCTGGGCTCCAAGGACTACCACTCGGTGGTCAAGGAGATGCGCCTCGCGAACGGCCTCGTCTGGCCCATTCCCATTACCCTGCCGGTGGATCGGGAAGAGGCGAACCGCCTGAAGGAGGGCCAGACCGTGGCCCTCAGGGGGCCGGACGGACAGCTGCTGGGCCGGCTGCACCTGACCGAGAAATACACCTACGACAAGGAAGCCGAAGCGCAGGCGGTCTACCGCACCACCGACCCGGCCCATCCCGGCGTGGCCCGGCTGCTGTCCCAGGGAGATGTACTGCTGGCAGGCGAGGTGGAGGCCTTCCGCCGACCGCCTCAGGCCTTCCCGGAACTGCCGGATGACCCGGCAGCAACGCGCCAGCTTTTTGCCGAACGGGGCTGGCGCCGGGTGGTGGCCTTCCAGACCCGCAACCCGGTCCACCGTGCCCACGAGTATATCCAGAAGGCGGCCTTGGAGATTACAGACGGCCTCTTCCTCCAGCCCCTGGTGGGCATCACCAAGGGCGACGACATCCCGGCAGATGTGCGGGTGCGCAGTTACCGGGTGCTGCTGGAGCGGTACTTCCCAGCGGATCGGGTGATTCTGGGGGCCTATCCGGCGGCCATGCGCTACGCGGGACCCCGTGAGGCGATCCTGCACGCCCTGGTGCGGAAGAACTACGGCTGCACCCATTTCATCGTCGGGCGGGACCACGCTGGTGTAGGAAACTATTACGGCACCTACGACGCCCAGCGGATCTTCGACGAGTTTGAACCAGCCGAACTCGGCATTACGCCCCTCTTCTTTGAGCACACATTCTACTGCACGACCTGCGGCGGCATGGCATCCAGCAAGACCTGCCCCCACCCACGGGAAAGCCATGTGACGCTCTCCGGCACCCGGGTGCGGGAAATGCTGCGCGCAGGCCAGGTTCCTCCCCCCGAGTTCACCAGGCCAGAAGTGGCAGAAGTGCTGATCGAGGCCCTTGCGGTACGTGCCGGCGACTAGCGCCGGCACGTACTTTTGTGGTCTCTTGCGCCCTATGTCACTGCGCGCAGCTCACGGAGCGCTGAGATCTCTGCCTCGGTGTATCCGACTTCCCGCAGGACTTCAGCAGAATGCTCTCCCAACAACGGTGCGGCTCCCGCAGCCTGACCTGGGCTGCGGCTCAGCTTGATGGGGATCCCCGGCATTGGCGTGGTGCCGCCGCCGGGTGCAGGGCCCTGAATGATCATCTGCCTATGCTGCACCTGGGGATCCGCCGGCAATTCCTCCAGCCGCAGGACCGACGTAAGGCAGGTATCCACCTCTTTCATGTCCGCCAGCCAGTGGGCCAGGCTCCTGCTCCGGAACAGCGCCTGCAGTTCCTCCCGAAGCCCTTGCAGCTCCGGGCCGGTGGTTCCGTGCAGCGCAATCCACTCGGGCCGGTCCACCGCCCGGCAGAAGGCAGCCCAGAACTTCTCTTCCAGGGCGCCCAGGGCGATGTGGCGGCCGTCGGCTGTCTCGTAGACGCCATACCAAGGAACGCCGCCCGTCAGCAGTTCACCGCCGGGTACAGCCTGGCGGCCCGACCCCAAATGGCGGGCCAGAGCCAGGACCAGTGTGCTCAGGGCGCCATCCAGCATGCTGATATCCACCCACTGGCCGAGGCCGCTCCGCTCTCGTTCCGCCAGCGCCAGCATGATGCCCAGGGCGGCCATCAGGCCGCCTACCACGTCTGCAGCCTGAAGGCCCAGCGGAACGGGGGTCCCCATCAGCCCCAGGATGCCGGCAAGGCCGACATAGTTCAAGTCGTGCCCAGGCAGGTGAGCATAGGGCCCGGTCTGCCCGTACCCGGTAAGTGAGCAGTAGACCAAACGGGGATTCACGCTGCGCAGCGTTTCGTAGTCCAACCCCAGCCGGGCCATAACACCAGGGCGGAACTGCTCCAGCACCACATCGGCAGAGGACGCCAGTCTGAGGAACGCCTCTCGGCCCTGCGGGTGCTGAAGGTTAAGCACAACACTCCGCTTCCCCCGATTCAGGGTGCCAAAGGCCTGGTCGAGTTCCCCTTCGGGAGTGGCCCAGTGCCTCAGAGGATCGCCCCCGCCGGGCCGTTCGATCTTGATCACATCCGCCCCAAAGTCTCGCAGCAGCATGGTACAGAATGGGCCGGGCAGTAGGGTGGAGAGGTCCAGCACCCTCAGCCCGGCCAGAGCACTGCCGAACTCCGCCATCTTTCCCTCCTTGATTGAGAGGCTGCAGGGTTCGGATGCGTTGTACTGCTGTGGCCGCCCATATACTACGTAGAGATGCGCTTCCCAGCCCCGGCAGCGCACGGTTGACAAATGTATTAGATTTACCTGAATTATTCGCTGCTTGCTGTCCAAAACCCTTGCTGCGATACATATTTCAGCCGCCCCCATTCACAGCCAGACAGGCCAGCCATGGCTCTGGATGGGGACCAGAAGGTTCCCTGCAGCGAAAGCGATTGTTAAATATGATCCATCATGCTAAACTTTGGTTAACAGCAAAAGCGATCCTGGTGCCCCTTACGGGGTGAAAAGGGAAGGCGGTGCAAATCCGCCACGGTCGCGCCACTGTAACCGGGGAATGTGCCGGCATGATGTCACTGTCCTCACGAGGATGGGAAGGCGCCGGCATGTAATGATCCGGAGTCAGGAGACCTGCCAGGAACGCAGGAACGGCTTTCTCCTCGCGGTTTGGGAGAGGCTGCTTGCTCAAGGCACTGCGTTCTGCCGCTGTCTTGGGTAGGTGCGCCAGCAACCCCGGCTCTGAGGAGAGCCGGGGATTCTGTTTTGCAAGGAGGAGATTGTCATGTCCAGAATTGAAGCCGTCGCCCGCGCCATTCCGCCCCTGGATGCAGCCGCTGCAGAACGGGCCCAGCAGCACCTGAACTCGCTGACCAAACCCCTAGGCAGCCTCGGTCAGTTGGAGGAGGTAGCCGTCCAGCTGGCCGCCATGACGGGCGAGGTTGCGCCGCCGGTCTCCCCCGCTACGGTGATTGTCGTCGCAGGCGACCACGGCGTAACGGCTGAGGGTGTCAGCGCCTATCCATCAGAAGTGACGCCGCAGATGGTCCTGAACTTCCTGCACGGCGGTGCGGCCATCAACGCGCTGAGCCGCTGTGCGGGCGCCGGCGTGCGGGTGGTGGACGCAGGCATGGCGGTCGATCTGGAACACCCGGACCTTACCGTCCGCAAGGTACGGCGGGGCACCGGCAACATGTGCCGGGAGCTGGCCATGACCCGGGAGGAAGCCGAGCAGGCCATCTGCCACGGCATCGACCTGGCGAATGAAGAGGTCGATCGCGGCGCTCGCGTTATTGCCCTGGGCGAGATGGGCATTGGCAACACGACACCCAGCGCTGCGATTCTGGCCGCCTTCAGCGGTCGGACAGTGGAGCAGCTGATCGGGCGGGGCACCGGCCTGGACGACCAGGGCCTCCGCCGGAAGGCGGATGCCATCCGCCGGGCCCTGGAGCTGCACCATCCTGACCCCGAGGATCCCATCGGTGTGCTGTCCGCTGTGGGCGGCCTGGAAATTGCGGTGATGGCCGGCATTGTGCTGGGCGCCGCCGCTCGCCGCATTCCCGTACTGATGGACGGCCTGATCACCGGTGCAGCGGTCCTCACGGCGGTGCGGATCGCACCGGCTGCCCGGAACTACATCATCGCCTCCCACCGGAGCGCCGAACCGGGCCACGCAGTGATGCTGGAGATGCTGGGCCTGAAGCCCCTTCTGCAGCTGGGCCTGCGGCTCGGGGAGGGCACTGGGGCAGCCCTGGCCATGCCGCTCCTGCAGGCCATCCACCGGGTCATGACCGAAATGGCGACCTTCGGCTCCGCCGGGGTCTCGGGGCCTGTGGAGGCGTAGCAAGAAACAACCCCTGCAGTCCTGCCGTGGGACTGCGGGGGTTGTCGTTTCGTCAGGCAGAATACACCCCTACTGCTGCGGGCCTACCAACTCCAGTACAGTGCGGAGGATCACTTCTGTGCCGATGCGCAGGGACTGCTCATCGAAGTCGAACCGGAAGTTGTGGTGCGGCGCGGCGATCTTCGTTCCTACCATGAGGTAAGCCGCCTTCCCGCCCCGCTTCTGGACCCGGTCCATCATCCAGGTAAAGTCCTCGCTCCCGCCCAGCAGCCCGTGGGGCAGAATCTTGGTCACGTCGGGAACCTTCCCGGCCGCCTTCATAACGATGTCGGCCAATTCGGGATCGCTGGTGCCCCCAGCTGCGCTGCCCATCGCTTTCAGTTCCACGCTGACGTCGTACATCGCAGCTGCAGCCCGGAGAATCCGTTCCGCCTGCTCCTTCATGTAGGCGTCAATCTCGGTGGTCTCGCCCCGGGTCTCCAACTTCAGCAGTGCGTTAGCGGGAGTGACGTTGCGGCCGGAGCCCGCCTGCAGCACCCCAACGTTGATGCGGGAGGCGCCGCCGGAATGACGGGGAATGGCGTGCAGGTTCAGGGCAGCGGTGGCAGCGGCCAGCAGTGCGTTCCGCCCCTGCTCGGGCGCTGCGCCGGCATGGGAGGGCCTTCCGGTGAAAGCGGCATCGATCTTCGAGGTGGCCAGGAAGCCGCTGCCGCCTGCGATGATCATGCCCGTCTCCAGGGCGGCAAAGCCCAAGTGGGCCCCCAGCAGGTAGTCCACATCGTCCACCACGCCTGCTTCCACCATGGAGCGAGCACCACGCACGCCTTCCTCCGCAGGCTGGAAAATCAGCTTTACAGTGCCCTTGAGATGATCTTTCATCTCAGCCAGCAGCCTCGCCACGCCGAGGCCGATGGCAGTATGTCCGTCATGACCGCAGGCATGCATCGCACCCGGATTCTGAGAGGCAAAGCCGTCCCGGAACGGCCTGTGATCCCGGTCGGTGGATTCCGTCACGTCCAGGGCATCCATGTCAAAGCGCATCGCCACCGTGGGACCCTCGCCGCAGCGCAGGACGCCGACGACGCCGGTGTAGCCGCCGGCCATCTGCCTGGCGATACCGGGGTTTGCCCCCTGTTGGAGGGCCCGTTCCAAGTGGCGGTCCAGTTCAGACTTGGAAGGCTGACCGTCCATATAATCCGGATGGTGCACCTCAGGGCCAAATTTCACTTCGTACCCCAGGGCCTCCAGTTCCTGCACCACCCGGGAGGCCGTGCGAAACTCCGTCCAGCCTGCTTCAGCGTACTTGTGCAGATCGCGGCGGGTCTCAATCAACACGGGAAGCAGTTCCCACACCCGAGTCGTGATGTCCATGGATGTTCGCTCCCTCCAGACTTTTCATCTATCATCGTTCACGGCATAGGGTTGGTAAATTCCTTGGATTATCTGTTTTCGTAGGCGATTGGTATATCCGCCGCTGCCCCAGTGAAAACGGTGTCAATAGGTGAGAAGATCCAAACAAGCAAGCCCGTGGGTCCGTCCGGCGAATCCCATGGGCTTGTCGCTTCCTTATGAGACTGGGTGGACCACCGTTTAGGATACCCGCACGCGGCCTTCGCTTACCAGCAAGTAATCGTCAATATAGACATCGGCGCCAAGTACCACCGCGTCCAGGTGAATGCCTGCTTTTACGGTGCCGCCGAAGGTATCGTTGCTGCCAAAGGCGACGTGAACAGTCCCGTAGATCTTCTCATCCTCCAGGATGTTGCCCGTCACCCTTGCCTTGTCGTTGGTACCGATCCCCAGTTCCGCGACATTTCGGCCCAGGGGCGACTTATCCAACATCGCCAGGAACCGCGCTCCCACAGGGCCCTCCGCATCCTGCAGTCTGCCGCCGGCAATGGTCAGAAGCACCGGTTCCTCCAGCCGGCCAATTCCCGCGATGGAACCGGTCACCAGCAGCTCACCTTCGGCCGTTCCTTCTACCGGGGCGAGATAAGATTCGCCGGAAGGCAGGTTCCCAGACTGCCCAGGCTTCCGGTACACGCCTGTGGAGGAGATCGCTTTCCGGCCAGCGATGCTCATCCGCAGAACGTGCTTACCCCCGCCGGTTTCAATGCGCACTTCCGAACCGCCGTCCAGGATCGCAGTCACACGCTCGGTCAACTCGGCCACTGCGCTGTAGTCCGCAGTAATGGCGCCTTCCCGGAACATCTCCTCCGTAATCCCCGGCATGGTGGCAATCCGTGCCCCTCGCTCGGCGGCCCTGCGGCGAGCCTGGGTATGGGTGAGCGACTGGGTTGTGGGGGCTACGATCACATCAGCCGCCATCATCGCCGCTGCCACGTGATCCGGCGGCTCCTGTCCGCTGACTTCGCGTGCCGTCATCACCACAAGAACAGCGTCGGCACCCAACTCCTGCCCGGCCGCAAACAGGGCATCCCCGATGGCCCGCCGGGCGGGATCCGTAATCACCAACAGCTTTTCACCCGGCTGGAGGTCCATTGAAGAACGGAGGAGCCCCTTGCTAATCTCGATCAGGGTCATTCATCTCATCCTTTCCGCACAAAACGCGCACGGGGTGAAGCAGGGGCACAACGGCGCCCTGCGGGGAAAATTTCCCGCCGGGGGTTGGTGCCCCTGCCCCATGCTCTGCTGTTATTTCCGGAGCTTGAATACGGAGCCGAAGAAACTGTAGAGGGCGTCGCCGGCAATAAAGCCGGCAGCCAGGATCTCCATGGGGCTCGTGGCCGCCTCGCCGTACTTCTTGGTGACTACGAAGCGGATCAGGAGGCCTGCCAGCACCGCCCAGCCGGCATTCGGGTTGAGGATCAGGAGACCTGTGGCCAACAGGATGCCGATCTGGCGGGAAGGACCACCGATCCACTGAATGAGAGCGCCGGGAATCGCCCACAGGAGGATGCGCATGGTGATGCTGGGATCGGACAGCCCAGCCTGAATGGTGGCCACAAAGACCCTATCCACCGGCGGGAAGAGGTCCTGGCTGAAGTAAGCCTGCCAGGAGATCGCCACCATGACCAGTGCCACCATGAAGGCGATGTTGTTGGACAGGTACTGCTGGAAGCGGCCGGCCCGCTCATACTCCAGGCTGTGTTCACGCCGGCGCAGCATCCAACCGGCCTTCAGGTCGTACCCCATGTCGGCAAAGGCAGGACCGCCGGAGGCGATGTAGCCCGTCAGAATCGCCAGCGGCATCTGCGGGAAGCCCATCACCATGCCCAACACCAGGAAGATGAGCGTAACGGCAAAGGCCGGGAACCAGCCCGCGTGCATAGCCGACAGGCCGACGATGATCTCTGCTGCCAGGCAGGAGAAGGCCGCAAAGACGACCCACAGAACGAGCTTGGCCAACGACATTTCGGCGTACACACCGGTGATGAGAGCAATCATGGCGGCAAAAAGCACATAGAGGCAGAAACCGATCCGCAGCGTCTTGCCGACAGTCGCCTCATCGGTGGTCAGCTCCAACTCTTCCTCGGGTGCTGCGGCCGCCTGCTTGCCCACCTTGCCGCGCAGGAGGGCGATAATCTGAATCAGGGCCACCATGCCGGCACCCACCATGACGCCGTGGGGGATGTAGAGGGCGTTCAGGTCAATGCCAAAAAGCGACGTGGAATAGCCGCGCAGCAGGAGGCCGATGCCAAACATGGCCAGGGCCCACATGTTGCCGATAAAGGCGACGCCGAAAGCAGACATCGAAATGTTGAAGTAGGAGCCCAAGAGGCCGCCTGCGATGCCGTAGAGCAGCAGTCGGGCCCTCTTGCCGCCTTCGTCGCCAGCGCGGATCGCTTCAGCGGTAGCCACGCCGGGCGGCCAGGCTGCAGCACCGGGGAAGACCCTGGAGTCAAACAGCCGCCAGAGCATCCAGGCGTCCGTCAACATGCCTGCTGCAGCGCCGGCCAGCATGGGCCACACCAAGTCCGGCCGGCCCATCAGGTAGGGAATACCAATGGGAAGCAGCAGAGAGTTCGCAGCGCCAAAGGTCGCACCAGAAATGGCGGTTTGGATCAGATTCTGCCGGTGAATCGACCGGAAGCCCCTCAGAAAACTGACGGGAACTCGGCCCAGAAGCATGGCGACCAGTGCGCCGATGATTGCTGTATTAGGCGTAATGCCCAGTTGTGTGATGAGCTGCAGACCAATGATCGCACCCAATGCACTCAGAACGATGTTTAAGATCAGTACACCAGGCTCCAGGGCGCTCGGATGCCGCGAGGGCTCACTGCCGTCTGCCTGGGCCACCTTTAAATCACTAGCCATATGCAGCCTCCTTACTCAGGTCGAAATTAGCCCTCAACGTTGCGTGCCGGCTTCTGCAGCACTTCCATGCTCCCGTAGAGCGCAACAAGCCGCTGGAACTCCTGCTCATCATAGAACCGGAACTTGCCCTGGCCGTAGCTCTTGGCCACCTCCAGGACGTACCGGACCGCCAGGGCGATATCCGTCTCATGGCTGGCGCCCGTGGCGCAGCCCGGAACCATGCTCTCGGTTGTAATCGCAACGCCCACCACCGGCGCCTTGGTGGCGACTGCCGGCTGCAGGATGCTGTTGACGTGATGGACACCGTTGCCGTAGGGGGTAATGTCCTGCATGTTGATGGGCAGCACCACAGGGGCATGGCCGCAGACGATCTGGTAGGTATCCAGAAGATCGTCGGAGAGGCGGAGAATCCAGCCCTGCTTCACCGGCTGTGTGATGGCGATACCACGGTGGTTAACCAGGCGATTCCCCTTGGTGGTATCGATTGAGAGGACGGCGTCCATCTCCGGGGTGACTTCCATGGCGTTCATCATGGCCATGTCCACCGGAGAGCCCATGAAGGGAACCGGGTCATGGGGCTGGGTAGGCGCATTGGGGCAGACGTGGGTCGTAATCGTCACATCGCCTTCCAGAACGTCGCCCAGGTGATGCATATCAACCAACTTCAGTGCCGCAGCCAGGGCTGCCACCGCGCCGTCTCCGTCCGAAACCAGGCCGATCATGGCAGGCCGGGCGCCCAATCCGCCCAACCGGCCCACCACCCCGAGGGTGGGAGCAGTGCCGCCCCGACTCTTGCCGTGCCGCCCGGGCACCGTCAGTTTCACAAAGTCCGTGGAGCCCTTCTCACCCTGCACAGTCCGTACTTCCACCTCGTCCCAGCCGTGCTGGGCGAACAGTTCGCGAACGGTCTGGCCGCTGGCCTTTGGCGAATCGACTGCGACAATAATTTCAAGAACATGCTTCAAAGACACGGCATCCGTCACTCCTTAGGTATTTCGCTGGTACAGCAGCAGCTTAGAAATAACGGACCAGCTCTTCGCCGAGAACAGCCTCCACAGGCTTCAATGCTTCGGCCCGGCGAACGCCTGCGCCCAGAATCATGCGAGCCTTGGGCACCGCCACCACTACCACCCGCTGGCCGTCGCCGATGGTGGCCGACGAGACGGGCAGGCCCGTATCAGCCGAAATGGTGGCAATCAAATCCGGGAAGGTGGCCAGCCGCTGCCCATCCCGGTCAGCCGTCATGTACTCGTTCCAGAAGGTCAGGCGGAGGCCTTCGACCTCCAGCTGGCCCACATCATACCCGCCGGTGGTCTCCAGGCGGTATCCCGTCACCCGGCCTTCGGCCAGGATCATTCCATCCAGACGATCAGCCAGCGCAGCAGCCACAGCCCGTCCGCCCTTGGCGCGGGTTTCGGCGATAATGCCGCCCAGCTCCAGAGCAAGGCTGATGGCCCCAGGGGCGCCGTTTTCCTTCACGTAAGCTGCAGGCACAGGATTGCGGGCCACCGCCACCATGCCGCCGGCTTCCACCGCCGCCTGCCGAACCATGCGGTCCACCGGGCCCAGGTCTCCTTCCACCACCACCTGTACCCGGCGCCCCTTGGCGGGATCACCGCCCACAGCGGCCATGATGGAGTGGAAATCAGGGAGAGTATCAAGGCCCATGGAGCCCATGATGCCGGTGGGATGAGCCCGACCGTTGCATGCGGCATCTACCACTGGAATGCCGGTCATGGCGGATTGGAACCAGCCGTTCAAACTGGCGGCGCCGCCGTTCTCAGAACTGATCAGGCCGCCCACTCTGCCGCCCAGGCGCTCGTTAATTGCCCGCAGCGCCGTTACGTAGTCCGCCGGCTTCACGTATTGGTCCTTGGCCGCCGGAGCGCCCACCATGGAGACTGTAACAATCAAGTCGTCAGGCTTCAGATCATCCAGGCTCACCAGGCGGGGTTCACCTACGGAAAGGGCCAGTTCGCCCATGGCCATCCCCATCTCCATGGAGCCACCACCGCCGCCGCCGAGGAAAGCGCCTCCCAGCGCGGCTTTCTGGACTGAATCCTTTGTGAGAAGCATCTGTCAGCCCCCTTTCTTCACTGCGTCTCAGTTCAGCACGTAGGAGAGCATCAGCCCGCCCGCCAGAACCGGGTCCACGGCCGGAACGCCCAGTTCCGCCTGGATCTTGGGCGCCATGCCGATGGTGACAAAGCCGGTGCAGGCGAACAGAATGACATCGGCTCCTGCGTCCACCAGCTTGCGGGCAGCCGCCATGGAGCGTTCAACACCGCCAGGCTCCATCAAGTGGGTGGTGTTGCTCACGCCTTCGGGGACGCAGTAAGCCACGATCCGGTCACCCAGAACCTGTGCCACTGCCGCCGGAACGTCGGGCGTGATGGAGAGCACGCCGATGCGCCCGCCCAGCGCCAGCGCCACGGCAGCCCCTGCCGATCCCGCACCCACTACGGGGACCCGCACCGCAGCCCGCGTTTCCGCCAGAGCCGGGTCGGCTGCGCAGCTGATAAAGATGGCCTGGGCGCCTTCGGCTTCCAACTGCCGGGCCAATGCCACAATCTTGGGCCGCGCAGTCTCCTCTGTCTCGGCGTTGTAGATGCCGCGGGGCTGGTCGGGAATGCACCTGCTTACGGTCTTGATCCCGAAGCGGGCCTCCAGCAGCCGGCCGTGCCGGTTGAGCACCTCAGGATCGGAAAGGGTGAGTACACGAATCAGGCCGATCATGCCAACACCTCCGCAGCCAATCGGGCAACAACGCTTCGGGCCAACAGGACGGGAACGCCGACTTCCGCTCTCACCAGATCCTTCATGGCGTTTGTGAAGCCCATGCAGTCGAGCACTACGTACTCCACCGCGGCCTCACGCAGACGCCGGGCAGCCTCCCGCAGGTCTGACAGATCGCCATAAGGCGACCCGGCTGCGACGTGCAGGTCAGCTGTGAGGTTGCCCCACTTTGCGCGGGTCATCTCCACTTGTGCGGGCAGGGGACAGATCACTCCAAGGCGGCTGTTGGCCGCAATGGCCCGCACGCCGCCCACGATCAGCCGCTCTGCCGGCAGGAGGGGAACGGTGTGCCGGAAGGGCGGAAACTCGCCCGTGCAGACCAGCACCACCGCGTCCGCCCCGGCGGCCTCCAGTTCGTCGATGGCCGCCTGCATGCGGGGCAGAATGTGCCGTTCTGCGATTACGGCCGACGAGCCGTCCCGCAGGCGAGTAACCAGGGTGTAGTCGTCAGGTCCCGGATGCAGCGCCGCAATCTCCGCTGCGGTGAGGCCGTCCAGGGCGCCGCGCTCCAGAGGCTCCACATCGCCCAGCAAGGGGAGCATCTCCGGCACCATGTCCACACGGGGCGACTGCCCGATAGTGATCAGCCCCACCTTGCGCCGGGCGCACAGGGTGGTCATGCGCATCTCCTCCTTTCCCGTACTGAGGTAACTCCCGCACAGCGCCGGCAGTCCTGCAGACTGCAGGGCCCCGTGGGTATTACATTAATGGTTAGACTTTCGTAGGCAATTCAACTTTGTGTATCGACAACGAAAAAACCAAAGAAGGGCTGTGCAGGGTGCACAAAAAGGGGCCCCCGTCAGGGGCCCCTTCGTTATGCGATCAGCCGGCGAATCCGCAGGCAGACGCCCAGCAAAAGGCGCGTCTCAGGATCGTCCAGATTTACGCCCAGTAACTTCTCCACCTTCTGCAGGCGATATCGAACCGTATTGCGGTGCAGGAAGAGGCGCTCAGCCACCCGCACATGGTTGCCCTCCTCCGCGAAGTATGCTTCGAGCGTAGTCAAGAGCTCTGTACCATTCTCCTCGTCGTACGCAAGCAGGGGGCCGAGATGTTCCTGGACAAAGGCGGCAAGTTCGTCGGGCTCGATGTGCGAGAGCAGCCGGTAGAGCCCCAACCCCTGCCACAGCGTCACACTGCCGCTTCCCCAAACACGGCGCCCGATCTGCAGCGCTTCCAAAGCCTCCTGCCAGCTGCGGTGCAGTTCCAGGGCATCTGTGCGAGGACTGCCGACGCCCACGGAGACAGAGATGGACGCGTTCCATGCGGAGAGGTTCGACTGAATCAGTTCTGCCAACCGGCGCACCTCCTGCCGCCACTGCTTCAGGCAGGATATGTGCGGCAGGACAAGGATGCCTTCCGCCCGGTAAACAGCAATGCTCTCCGGAGAGACCGATTTCAGCAGGGTGCGGATCATATCGAAGACCCGGCTTTTTACTCGCCCGATCAGTTCCTGCCGGGCCTCCTGGCTGAGTTGGTCCAAGCGGATCAGCATGACCGCGTAAGTGCCGTTCAGGTTCCAACCAAAGTACCTGGCCCGCTCCTCGGCTATGTCGCGCCGTGAAATGCGGCCATTCAGCAGGTCGTCAATAAAGTCGCGGGCCAGGCGCCCCTGTGCCTCCTGCACGGCCCGATCCTTTACCATTTCCAGGGCGACCAGTGTGGCTGCACGCTCCGCCGCCACCATCTCCACATCGCCCACGGGCTGGTTGCTCTCCAGAATGCAGACGTAGCCTTCTAACTGGTTGTCCACCAGAACCGGCCCGATGACGCGGCTCCGGCACCCTGCCACCAAGGGCTCCAGCCGGAGCGGCTTTTTCTCTTCTGCCAGCCTCCTAATGAACCCCAATTCTTCCAGGCGTTTGTATGTTCCTGGTGGACTGCCCCCCAGGCTCAAGGTCAGAAGCCGCTCGCTGTCCTGGACGCCGTCGTGGGTGGATGCGCCCAAGAGACGCAGGTTGCAGTCCTCGATGGTGACGGGATTGCCCACCAGGCGAGCAAGCGTCTCCGCAATGGCACCGTAGCCCCCACCCTCCAAGGCAACGCGGGTAAGCTCCCGGTGGATCTCTTCTCCCTTGCGGAGAAGGTCAGCCTGTTGGTGCAGTAGTGCGCTGGTGATGGGGTCCATCAGCTCTTGGCCCGACAGGTGTGCCGGCACTTCGATGAGCGGCAGGGATCGAGCCTCTGCCCGCTCAATCATCTCCCCCGGCAATTGCTCGACAAAACGGCCTACCTTGATGGCCAGTGCAGCAGCATTCCGGTCGGCCAGCTTGTCCACGAGGGCGATCAGCGCACGCTCATTTCGGTGCAGAGCATAGCCGGTGGTTACAATCATCTCGCCGCCGTGCAGCCAGGGAGCGATGTCCGGTACCTCCATGGCTGTTACAGAGCGGACTTCACGATCGAGCCCTGCTGCTCCCGCCCGCAGTGTGGCTTGGCGGAACGGGCGCAGGTCCATAACGTCACGAACGGTTAGCGGCACTGTATCACCCCCATCAGTCATGAATATCAAGAATATGCAATGTGTCTTGTTAATGGTCACACTAACAGGTTACAGTATGAACTTCAATACTTTCGGCAAGAAGCGGCCGTATGGTTATCATACCCACCTAAGCCTTTATGCAGAGTAGCCCAGTCGGACCGCTGGCCGACTGGGCTTCGTGACAAAGGGATCATCCACTTCCTTGGGGACTGCCGAAGCCCCCCGGATTGGCGGTAAGCGCGAGCACCGAAGGGATTCCCACCGGGTCGCAGAGGCGCAGAAGATGGTAGCCGATGCCGGCGGTGCCGATCATCAGGCTGGGGTTGGGCCCCCCTGCATTCACGCCCGAAGGCCATTCCCCTGATTCCCCATACCGCCGCGCCAGTTCCAGCATGGCATCCACAGCCTTCGCCCGGCAGGCAGCGTACAGCATCCCCAAGTGCCCGGCAAAGAAGGAAAGGGGCGAGGCTCCGGTGGGGAAGCGCTGCATGTACTGAACGGAGCGCCGGATTGCGGCGTGGGCCGTGGTTCCGAAGGCCCAGTCCCCTGTCATGCGGTACAGCTCGTTCAAAAAAAGCGCTATCCCGGCGCTGCCGCCGTACAGCTCAGGGCCGATGGCGGCAGAGCGAACCGCGTACTTGGCCGTCAGCCCGTCTTGAATATCCTGCCGGCCCATCCAATTGCAGCGGAGCCCCTCCTGGTCGAACCAGGCTTCCCGGCAGAGTCTGCGCCCAATCGATACCGCCGCCTGTAGGAGTTGATGCCGCTGCTCTTCCCGCAGGGCCATGATCCGTCCACCCCCGCGCTCATGGCGCCAGATCAATGGTGTAGCGGTCGGCGGAGCCCTGCGCCAGGTAAAGGCGCATGGGGTCCAGCCCCTTCTCCCGGAACACCTCGGTCACAAGGTGGAGCCGCGCTTCTGGCTGCCGCAGCCCCTCGGTCCAGCACCGGCGCAGCCCCTCTGCTGCGGTCCGGCAGCGGGACTGGCCGAAACTGAGCCCTCCGCCGGGATCTCCGCCAAGCCGAGGCCCGGAGCCAGCCTCTTGGTAAACATGGGCACTGGCGCGTTGAGCCCAGGTCTCAGGTCGTCATAGAGCTGTTTGATGATCGGCCGCAGCCGGCCAAAATCGCGCTGGTCCACATAAAGCACGCCAGCGTCAGCCCGCAGGTACTGGTGGGGGTTTGACAGCACTTTCGTTTTGAACGGGATGCCTTCCCGGTTCAGCTGCTCGGTGACCAGCGCCATATAGCGAACAGCTGCGGGCGGCGTTCCCCGGAGAGGAAGCTTGCCCCATTACCCATAGAACGGCGAGAGCCCTTAGCCATAGGGATCACCTCATATCTTGAAATAGAGCGGATCCAGGCGCGTGCAGCGGAACGCAGCAAGGATCCGCTTCAAAACATGACGGCTTAGTCCCGCGGGTTACATAATCAGCAGGGCCGGACCGTGGGGAACACGATCCGGCCCTGCTGTTTTGTCGCCATCTACTCCGTATAGGAGGTCGTCGAATCGATCCCGACGGTGTTGGTGTCCGCATTCCAGGTTACGCCGAAATCCACAGCCATCCCGATGTCCCGCAGCTTGAAGTAGTTGTTGCCGCCGATCTTGTAGGCGGTGAACTGAACTTCCTGGCCGTTCAGGTACACCTTCGACGGAGTCGGAACGGCCTCCTGAGCAGCCAGATCGCCGGGTACTGCAAGTTCGCCGCCAACAGGCGTGTAAGGCAGCCCAGTCACGAGATGGATCGCGTTCTGCTCGGCGTCCCAGGTCACTTCGAACTGCTTCTCTGTTCCGCTCAGAACCATAGCAAGGTCACGGAGCTTGAAATAATTGTTGCCGTTAATGAGATAGGCAGCGAAAGAGACCTCCTGGCCGTTGACCAGGACCTTCGAGGGAGTGGGAACGGCTGAAACGACCGCCGGCTCGGGGGTAACAGTGGGTTCGGTTGCAGCCTGGGAGCCGATTTGAATGACGATCTCCGTCCCGACCGCTGCCTCGGGAGCAGCCGTTACGACGTAGTAGCCAGGCTCGGTCAGCGTGGCGTAGTTTCCCGACAAATAGATGACCAGATCTTCTGGGCTTTCCACCAGCGCGTCATGCACCTCGGTCTCGCCAAAGTAGGTGTAGTGCTTCACGGCGAAGGGGACGTAACCGGCGAAGCCGTCGAGCGATACTTCGTAGTCGATGACTTCTCCCTGCGTGTAGTACTCGATGGACTCCAAGCAGAGGTCTTCTCCGTGGAAGGTCACGGTCACCGGAGCCTCAGCAGTGTAAACCCGCACAAAGGCCGGAATCTCTTCTACAACGTTGGTGATGGTCATGTACGAACCGCGGCTGATATCTACCCGTACTTCCTGTGCCGCCGAGGCTGGTGAAGCCATTAGGAAAGAGGTCATTAATGCGAGAACCAAACCTGTCGATAGAGTCTTGTGCTGCTTGCGCATCAGTCAACCTCCTGCATTCAGTTTACAAATTTTGGCCATATCGAACTTCCTTAACTATAGCAGGGAACAGACCGCGACTTCCATAGTCCCATCAGTCCAGGTGTTTTGTGCCATTTATCGTCTCAGTCAACCCCCGGCAATGCCCCAATACCCGTCGAAATGCGGCCAAGTCGATGCTGCGGCCCAAGGCGTGTCCATCACCTGCACAGTTTACCCGGGCCCGAGTCTCGATCCGTCTCAATAATCACTGTTGACAGGCGCCCCGGCACGCCCTACAATCGACTCCAACGGCGATCTTATTAATTCAGATCGGTAAACTCGGAATTACTAGGAGGGACTGTAGTGATTGGGGTTCTATTGGCGGGGGGACTGACGGGCGTTCTGTTCGGCTTCGTGCTCCAGCGGGGGCGCTTCTGCATGACCAGCGGGTTCCGCGACCTCTATCTCACCCGCGACGCTACCCTGTTCAAAGCCTACGTGCTCTCCCTGGCCATTCAGTCCACAGGGATTTTCGCCCTGGAAGCAGCCGGGATCATTAAACTGGGCAGCGACCCGTTCCAGTGGCTGGCGGCTGCAGTGGGTGGACTGATTTTCGGTCTTTCGCTGGTTCTTGCCGGCGGCTGCGCCTCAGGCACTTACTACCGCATCGGCGAGGGTATGGTGGGATCGCTGGTGGCCGCCGTTTTTTACGGCATCGGCGCCCTGGCCTCACGGGGCAGCGGTGCGCTGGCGCCCTTGACGCAGCAGCTCCAGGGGCTCACCGCTGCTCCTAACGGTGCCACCAGCATCTACGGGGCCCTGGGCATCAGCCCGTGGATCCTGGTAGCTGCGCTGTGGGCAACTGCGCTGTTCTTCCTTTTTGACGCCCGGCGCACTCCAGCCCCGGCGTGGCGGCCGCCGGTGGACGAAAGCCGGTCGCCGGTGTGGCGGGCGATCTTTGGCCGGGGCTGGACCTGGCAGGCCACCGGTGCTGCAGTGGGCGTCGTAGCGATCATCGCCTGGCTGACCTCCATCAGCACGGGACGGATAGGAGGGCTGGGCATTACCGGGGCGACCGCAGGTCTCCTCCGTTTCCTGGTGGCCTCGGGCGATGTTGGGACCCTGGATTGGAACAGCTTCCTGGTACTGGGCATACCCGTCGGCAGTTTCATCGCCGCCCGGGCTGCTGGGGAGTTCCGTCTGCGGGCCCCCGGTCCCGGGCGGCTGCTGCAGCACGTGGTAGGGGGCCTGGGGATGGGCATCGGCGCCACTCTGGCCCGCGGGTGCAACATCGGCAACGGGCTGGTGGCAGTCTCCCAGTTCTCGCTAAATGGCTGGACGGCTACCCTGTTCACCATCTTGGGCACCTGGCTCGGCGCCTACCTGTTCCTGGTGCTGCCCGCACGCCTGGCAGACGTGCGGCAGGCCGCGGCTCCGGGCTTGGCTCACGGCGACTAAGAGAGGAGTGATGCGGAATGGCGAAGGAGCTGTTCTTGGATGTGCTGGGTGAGCCCTGTCCCTACCCGCTGGTGATCGCCAAGCAGAGAATCAACCAAGTGGAGCCGGGGGGCAGGCTGGTGGTTGACTTCGACTGCACTCAGGCCACCGAGTCGCTGCCCCGATGGGCGGCAGGCGCCGGACACGTCATCGAATCGTTCACGAAGACCGGCCCGGCCCAGTGGCGGATCGTAATCCGGAAGCAGGGGAACCAGCCGGAGCGCATCAGCGCTGAGGACTATAGCTGCACCATTCCCAGCGAGCGGTAGGCGAAGGACGCGGTACCGTGCTGCCGGTTTGCAGTGCAAATAAGGGCTGCCCCGGAAGAGCGACCTGCTCTCGGGGCAGCCTTTTGCACTGCTTTGGCGCCAGGAATTCAACTGTAATTCCCGATATCCACGAAATACCATTGGTCGCCGCGCAGAGCGAAGAAGCTGATCATCCGGTCACTGGCCTGCGGATTGTACGCGACGGAATCGCAGCAGCCGTAGTGATGCACCTTATCGTACTCTACAGGCAGCACCTGCCCATCGTAGGAGATGCGCACCTTGCCGTTCTGCCGAAAGAAAAAGAACGGCTTTCCCGCGATGATGTGGAACTCAAACATCTCGGGATACCCCAATTGCTCATTCAGGCTTTGGCCCTCAACGATGACTTCCTCTTCAAACGTCTCCAATACCCATTTGCCGTCCCAGTCGGTCAGCCCTTGGACCATCGCCTCAAAAACTGCCATCTGCTTCGTTCGGGGGTTCCGGTAGACGTATGCCACTTGATTGGCCCGGACAATCTCGACCTCAAAGTCGCTGTTGAGCCTGGCGTAGACTACGGAGTCCCCCACACGGACCGGGGAATGCAGCAGCATCAGGCCAGTCTCAGATGCAGTGCCAGCAGTGAACGGCCAAGGCGTCTCACGCCACTGTTTTCGCTTCTCCGATATCTCTGGGTGGTCGACAAGTACTTTGCCTGCTTCCCATAAGCCGCCCTCACTATCCTTTGACAGCTTATACTCCTCTATGGTGAGACCAGCGAACGTCGCAGTCGAAGGCGACGCGCCTGTTTGGGTACAGCCGGAGAGCAGCAAAGCAAGGCAGAGCACGCACAGCAAGACCCGCTTCATTCTCCATCTCCTTTCCGGTGCCCTGGGTAAGATCCAACAGACCACACAGCGCAAGAATCGATCGCGGAATTGCACCAAACGATGGACGAAGTCTCAGGTAGCCCGGTTCCAGGTCGACGCATGGTTCAAAAATCTACAAGGGGCGGTATTCCGCCCCTCGCACAGAACCACGGTTGTAGGTCAACGCACTTTGCAGTTGGCTCAAAGGCTGTGGTCCTGCCAGGTCGCTCACCAGCAGCAGCCGCAGTTTCGGTGCCTTCGACCGCACACAGTCGTTTCGTGCCGGAGGAGGATGCGCCGAGCAAGGCGTGGCTCAAAGTTGTACGTGTTGGGGCGAGCCATCGCCAGCGTCTTGATCGAAAAAGCGTCGACGTACCCATCAAAAACATTTTCGGGCGAGGCAATACCCTGCACTAGGCGAATTCCGCCCAGCCCATTCACTGAGTTCACAATCGTGGCTCCGGAAGCCGCAGCCAGATACGTCGAGAGGGGCTTGACGCCGGTACCCTCTGTAGCACCTCCCACCCCACTACTGGACCACCAGCCGCCAGCGAGGGCGTTCCAGACCTGCCAGGTCCCCAAGATCGGAGGCCCTTGATTCGGAAGGGTGGGATTGCCCGTTGTCGGCTCCTGGTAGGCCGGCTCAAAGAACAGAAGATCATCCGGAGCTCCATCGCCGTTCAGATCTATTTGAAGAATAATATAGGGCCACTGCTGACCATTATTCGCAACGGCATACGTCCAGTATCGCAGGTCCGTGAGCTGGCTCAGGGGAGTGTTGTGGAAGGTAGCAAGCCTGAGTTCCGCAGCCAGACTGCCGTCGCTGCCTGTGAAAAGCCGAGCGCTGCCTGCACCAATGGGAGCGGCACCAGGTCCCTGCACAAACTGCACTGCCCCATCAGAAGAAGTGACACGCACTTGCCAGCCAAAGTCGCCGTCCTGCCGTACAGTCAGCAGCGTGTCATCACGGCGAACTGTGGAGGGATCCTGCGCCATGGGAAACGCCTCCAAGACGGCTTGATCTCACCCTGTAGAAGTCCTGGTGAGTCAGAATAGGATACGCCGCCGCATTTGCGACTGCGCATGCTTCCGGCAGTGTCTGCTCATCCCCGCAGGCCGCTCAAGCATGCCATGTACGCACGTTCAACCTGAGCGGGTCTGCCGTGCGGTGAAGGGCAGAGTACTGCACGACTGGACCCCCTTTGTGTACACCGGAACCGGCCACTATTGTGTTGTCACGACTGCGCACCCATTTTGATGTCTGTCACGGTGGCTTCACGGAATGGTACTTATGGTCAGATCAACAAGTCGTTCAAGGTCATGCCAATGAAGTGTGACGGGCCTTTTCTGCACGCGGTGGCTGCGGAACAGCTGCAACAGATGCCCAAAACGCAAAAGGGCTACAGGGGCGAAACCCTGTAACCCTCATCAATACTGGTGCCCGAGGCCGGACTCGAACCGGCACGGGGTTGCCCCCGCAGGATTTTAAGTCCCGTGCGTCTGCCATTCCGCCACTCGGGCATGCATAACCATAATAGTACCTCGGGGTTTATTCCGCAAGGAATCACCCCGTGCCATATTCCAGCAGATATGCCGAAGCGGGCGCCCTCGGGCGCCCGCCAGTTTTTCCTCGCCTAACGATGAGAGCGACCACCCCGACCGCCGCGCTTGGCCTCCAACCGCCGCAGGTCTGTCTGCTTCTCCTCACTCTCCCGCAGAAAGCGCATCAACTTGTCTTCAAATGACGGGTCAAACCGGCTCCGCACCCTTGGTGCGGGCGGTCTGTAGTCGGGATCGGCCTGTTTGATGGAGAGGGCAATTCTGCCGCGATCATCAAAGGAGAGAACCTTCACCATTACCTTCTGGTTCTCTTCCAGATGGTCGTGAATGTCCCGCACAAACACGTTCGCCACTTCCGAAATGTGGACCAGCCCTGTCTGCCCGTTGGGAAGGAGCACAAAAGCGCCAAAGCTTGTGATGCCCGTTACGGTTCCCTCAACCACGCTGTTTACCGCCAATGGCGACGCGCTCACGACAGACCTGCCTTCCCTTCATCAAAAAAATGGGAGCGCGTCGATATTGTACACATACCCTGGGCAAAGGGTCAAGCGAATATTGCCACAGTTAATCGTTTCGGCGTGTACCAGGTCGGTAAACGGTCTCTCCAGGGTAGACAAACCCCATCTCTTTGGCCATGACCTCCATGAACTCGTCGCTGGTCATCTTCTCCAGCTGCGCCTGCAGCAACTGATTCCGCCGCCTCTCTTCCTCCAGCTGCGCTTCCAACTGAAGGCGCGTTGATCTAACCTCCTGCAGCCTGAGTTCCGTGCGATAGAGGTAGTTACCGCCATATATCATCAGGCCCGCCATCCCGAAAACCAGAACGCCCGACATCCAGTGCCGGCGTATCAGGCTGCGTGGGCCTCTCATCCTTCATCCTCCCCGCTGGCGCTGTCGAAGAGGCCCAGAGGATCACCGGAAATGACGATGACCACCTGGTAGCCCTTCGTCTTCGCCCGGTTGTACAAGGTCGCGACCGTACCCGGCGCCAGGGAGAGGCGCTTGGCAACCTGCTCGTTGCTCATTCCCATTTCCTTTAGAACGACGACCTGCCGTTCCCGGAAACTAAGCCTTTCGGCCCCCCTGATTTCGATGTTCACCGGTCGACCCGCCCTTGCAGTTTATCCACAGACTGTGGACTTCCTGTGTACAAGATGAGGACAAACTGTGTACAAGATACATACACGATGTGTACAACTTCTGGAGGCAGGACCGAATTCCTCCTCGCGGCGCTCGAAAACGCGCAGCCGCGCGCATTTTAAGGCTCTCTTCCCTCTTATCACCGGTTCCCAGGCGGCCCCAGCCACCGGCGGAGCTTTCGCTTGAGCCGCCGCTTCGCGAGCAGGTAGTGGAGCCGGCAGAACCGGTAAGGCCCCACCAGTGGGCGCAGGAGCCAGTCCAGCAACCGGCCGGCCCAACCGCCCAGGAACCCCAACAGGGTCCTGAGCCACCGGTAAAGCAAGAGCATCCCGCTCCAAAGAAAACCCGCCAGCGCCACAAGCGGTGCCCAGACCAGCTTCAGCACCAGCCAGACCAGGGTTTTCACCAGCCACGTCAGCACATCAATCAGCAGGTTGAACAGGCCCAAGACAACAGGGCTGGCCAGCCAGTAGTAGCTCCCCACCCCCAGGAGCAGGCTGACCAGCACGTAAAACCGCAGATCTCCCCAGTTGCCGTGGAACAAGCCCGCGCTGACGGCCGCTGTGGCTGCGACCCAAAAGGAAAGATCGGCAGCGGCGCCGATCAAGGGGGTGGGCTGAAAGCGCGTCCGCAGCACTCGCAGCAGATCAAAAAGCAGCCCCAGCCCGGCCCCAGTCAGGGACACCATGAAAAAGGAGTAAAACTGCAGTTCCAGCGGCTGCAAGGGCCTCCCCCTCCCCGGACGCGTATCACTTCAGCAGCCGCTCCAAGAAGCTCCGTCCCCGGGGCTGCCGCGGCCCCCGCTGGCGCGGTGCACTGTACATGCAGGCCAGAATCAGCCCTTCCACCGCACAGCGGCCGGACTCCAAGTCCAGCTGCTTAATGTGCAGTTCCTCTCCCCGCAGGGATAGCGTGCCCATATCCGTCTCCAGCACGATCTCCTGGTCATCAAAGCTCTCCACGGCCAGGACGCCCTGCACCTCCACCTGCTCCCGGTTGATGACGTGCAGGGCGTGCTGGCTCGACCGCCCCGGGCCCTCCGGGCTCCCAGCGCCCAAAACCCGGGCTTCACCCCGCCGGCTCTTCTCATCCATGCCACTCGCGCCTCCTCGTCGTGGGGACATGCGCCCCTGCCTCCTGGCCGGACAACCTGTCCTATCCCTATGCCTGCCCATCCGGATCATGACGCTCTTTTCTTGCGGTTGACTGAAAGAAACCGGTCAAGCTGGTTAGACTAGGTAGAAGATTCGTAGTAACCTGACCGGCGGCGCTGGCCGCAGACGTCAGGAGGAGGGCGATTCACGTGCAGAGCATCATCCGGCGGCTGGAGGAGCACAGGGAGAACGAAAACAGCCTGGCCTGGGAAGGCACCTTTGCCGACTACCTGCAGCTAGTGGCCAAGAACCCGAAGATCGCGCGGTTTGCCCACGCACGCATCTACGACATGATCGTCTCCAAGGGCGTACGCATCGAAAATGGCGTCAGGCGCTACAACTTCTTCGAGCAGGAGCTGTTCGGCCTGGACAAGGCCCTGGAAAGGCTGGTGGAGGAGTACTTCCATCCTGCCGCTCGCCGGCTGGACGTGCGCAAGCGCATCCTGCTGCTGATGGGCCCGGTAAGCGGCGGCAAGTCCACCCTGGTTACCATGCTGAAGCGAGGGCTCGAAGAATACAGTCGGACCCCCGAAGGGGCCCTATACGGCATCAAGGGCTGTCCGATGCACGAAGAGCCGCTGCACCTCATACCCAAAGAGCTGCGCCCCGAGGTGGAAAAGGAGCTGGGCATTACCATCGAAGGCGACCTCTGCCCCTACTGCCGGCTAATGGTGCGGGAGCAGTACCAGGGTCAGGTGGAAAAGGTGCCCGTGGAACGAGTGATCCTCTCGGAAGCAGACAGGGTAGGCATTGGCACCTTCAGCCCCTCAGACCCCAAGTCTCAGGACATCGCAGACCTGACCGGATCCATCGACTTCTCCACCATCGGCGAATTCGGCTCGGAGTCTGACCCCCGGGCGTACCGGTTCGACGGGGAGCTGAACAAGGCCAACCGCGGCATCATGGAGTTCCAGGAGATGCTGAAGCTGGACGAAAAGTTCCTCTGGAACCTGTTGAGCCTCAGCCAGGAGGGCAACTTTAAAGCCGGCCGGTTCGCCCTGATCTCCGCAGACGAGATGGTAGTGGCCCACACCAACGAGACGGAGTACCGCTCCTTTATCGCCAACAAGAAGAATGAAGCGCTCCAGAGCCGGATCATCGTCATGCCCATCCCCTACAACCTGAAGGTAAGCGAAGAGGTCCGCATCTACGAGAAACTGATCCGCCAGGCAGACTCCAGCCACGTCCACATTGCGCCCCATGCCCTGTACGCCGCAGCCGTCTTCAGCGTGCTGAGCCGGCTGAAAGAGTCAAAGAAGACGGGCATGGACCTGATCAAGAAGATGAAGCTCTACGACGGCATTGAAGTGGAAGGCTTCAAGCTGAAGGATGTCTACGAACTGCAGCAGGAGCACGAGGGGATCGAGGGCATGAGCGGCGTCGACCCCCGGTATGTGATCAACCGGATCTCCTCCGCCATCATCCAGAAGGGGGAAAACGCGGAGAAGGCCTGCATCAACGCGCTGGACGTGCTCCGGGCGCTCAAGGACGGGCTGGACCAGCACCCCTCCATCACCCGTGAAGAGAGGGAGCGGCTGCTCAACTTTATTGCCATGGCCCGGCAGGAGTACGACGAAATCGCCAAGCGGGAGGTCCAGAAGGCCTTCGTCTACTCCTATGAAGAGAGCGCCAAGAACCTGCTCAACAACTACCTGGACAACGTCGAGGCCTACTGCAACGGCACCCCCATGAAGGATCCCATCACCGACGAACTGCACGAACCGGATGAAAAGCTGATGCGCTCCATCGAGGAGCAGATCGGCATCTCTGAGAACGCGAAAAAGGCCTTCCGGGAGGAGATCATGATCCGGATCTCCACCTACGCCCGCCGCGGCAAGACCTTTGAATACACCAGCCACGAGCGGCTCCGGGAGGCCATCGAAAAGAAGCTCTTTGCCGACCTGAAGGACGTCGTCCGCATTACCACCACCACCAAGACGCCGGACGCCGAACAGCTCAGGAAGATCAACGAGGTGGTGGCACGCCTCATGAAGGAGCACGGCTATTGCGTCTCCTGCGCCAACGAGCTGCTACGCTACACGGGCTCGCTGCTCAGCCGGTAGCCGCGCCCCTTGGGCAGGCGCCTTGCGAACGCATGCAGGAGGGAAGAGCATGGCAGGACACCACTTCAGCATTGCACGGGAAGACTGGTCGCTGCACCGGCAGGGACAGATGGACCAGGACCGGCACCTGGAAAAAGTCAGAGAGGCAATCAAGAACAACCTGGCAGACATCATCAGCGACGACTCCATCGTCGCCAGCGACGGGCGCCGGCTGGTGAAGGTGCCCATCCGCTCGCTGAACGAGTACCGGTTCCGCTTCAACTGGGACAAGCAGGAGCGGGTGGGGCAGGGCCCGGGCAACAGCCAGGAGGGACAGGTGATCGCCCGCGACGGCAGCCCCGCCGGCGGCGCCGGCAAGGGGGCCGGCGACGCAGCAGGCGAGGACCTGTACGAAGCCATCATGACGGTGGACGAGCTGGAGGAGATCCTGTTCGACGACCTGGCCCTCCCCAACCTGGACCCCAAACGGCAGCCGGACATCAATACCCGCCAGTACCGGTGGGATGACGTCCGCAAGCACGGACTCCAATCCAACATCGACAAAAAGCGCACACTCCTGGAGGCGGTGAAGCGGAACCGCCTGGCAGGCCGCCCACCGCTGCACGGCTTCAGCCGGCAGGATCTCCGGTTCAAGACCTGGGAAGAGCGGTACGAGCCCCAAACCAGCGCCGTGATTCTGGCCATGATGGACACTTCCGGCTCCATGGGCGAGTTTGAAAAGCAGATTGCCCGCGGCTTCTTCTTCTGGACCGTTCGCTTCCTGCGCACCAACTACGACAACCTCTTCATCCACTTCCTCGCCCACTCCACCGAGGCCAAAGAGGTCACGGAAGAAGAGTTCTTCACCAAGGTGGAAAGTGGCGGCACCCGCTGCTCCTCCGTTTACGAACTGGCCCTGCAGCTCATCGCCGAAAAGTACCCGCCCTCCCTTTACAACATCTACGCTTTCCACCTGAGCGACGGCGACAACCTGGTCACCGACAATCAGCGCTCAGTGGAACTGGTGCGGCAGCTGGTTGAGGTCTGCAACCTTTTCGGCTACGGCGAGATCGATGCCGCGGCAGGCAACCCCATCTACTACCGCAGCAGTACGCTGAGCGCCCTCTACCAGCGGGAGATTCACCATCCCCGCTTCCAAAGCGTCGTCATCAAGGATCGCAGCGAAGTCTACAAGGCCCTGCGGACCTTTTTTGGCCCGCAGAATGCCCAGGCGGAGAAGGGGGTGAGCTGAAATGACCGAACCTGCATCTGCCATGGATCCCCGGGAAACAGCCGCCCTTGAGGAGGCCATCGAGCAGATCGTCGCCAAGGCCAAGGAGTTTGGCCTCGACTTCTTCCCGATGCGCTACGAGATCTGCCCCGCCGATGTGATCTACACCTTCGGCGCCTACGCGATGCCCACCCGGTTTTCCCACTGGTCCTTCGGCAAGCTCTATCACCAGATGAAGACCCAGTACGACTACGGCCTCTCCAAGATCTACGAGCTGGTGATCAACTCGGACCCCTGCTACGCGTTCCTCCTGGATACCAACACCCTGCTGCAGAACAAGATGATCGCCGCCCACGTGCTGGCCCACTGCGATTTCTTCAAGAACAACTACCGGTTCCGCCACACCAACCGTCAGATGGTGGCCACCATGGCCGCATTCGCCAACCGGGTGCGCCAGTATGAACAGGATGTGGGCCGCGACCGGGTAGAGCGGTTCCTCGACGCCGTCCTGGCAATCCACGAGCACGTCGATCCGTTCCCGAATCCCAAACCTGCCCCGGCGGCGAACCTGCTCCGTCCCCGGCACAGCCCGGAGCCCATTTCGCCCTACGCGGACCTCTGGTCACTGGACGGCCCGGTGCCCGAAACACCGCAAGCAGAGGAGCCTCCCCGGAGACCTGGGCCCACCCGTGATCTGCTCCTCTTTATCCTGGACCACGCGCCGGACCTCACAGATTGGCAGCGGGACATTGTCTCGTCAGTCCGCGGCGAAATGCTCTACTTCCGCCCCCAGATGGAGACCAAAATCATGAACGAAGGGTGGGCCTCCTTCTGGCATGCCCGCATCATGCGGGAACTGGACCTGACACCAGAAGAGAGCGTCGAGTTTGCCCGCATGCACGCGGCGGTGCTGGCGCCCAACCGGTTTCACCTGAACCCCTACCACCTGGGCTTCCACATCTTTGAAGACATCGAGCGCCGCTACGGCCGTGAGAAGATCTTCGAGGTGCGGGAGACGGAGACCGACGTCTCGCTGATCCGCAATTACCTCACCGAAGAGCTCTGCGAGAAGCTGGACCTGTACCTGTATTCCCGCCAGGGCAGCGAGTGGAGGATCACCGGCAAGGGCTGGGAGCAGGTGCGGGACGGCATCCTCCGGCAGATCAACAACTGCGGCATCCCCTACATCTACGCCGAAGACAGCGACTACCAGCGCCGGGGCGAACTCTACCTGCGCCACGGGTACGAGGGCGTGGAGCTGGACCCGTTCTACGTCGAGCGCACACTGCCCCACGTCCACCACATCTGGCAGAGGCCAGTGCACCTCGAGACCGTGGAAGATGGTGTGACGGTGATTTACACCTGCACAGGTCCCGAAACCCGGCGAAGTGTGAAGCAGTGAATCAAGTAGGAGGGGGCGGCTAGCCCCCGTCCTCTTACACCACCGGACATGCGGGTCCGCATCCGGCGGTTCGCCAG
>ENA-OWPA01000146-OWPA01000146.1-bioreactor-metagenome-genome-assembly--contig:-NODE-146-length-128743-cov-10.680125_pt1 | contig 128743 bp, 124 predicted proteins | sample MGYA00238139_ERZ651803 | MGnify/ENA primary metagenome ERZ651803 (study PRJEB26909, sample SAMN07631231) | bioreactor metagenome | isolation source: Switchgrass digestor | place: USA: Dartmouth... | reverse complement strand
GGTTTCCGCCAGTTTCATCTCCGCGGGCTTGAGAAGGTACGCGGGGAATGGTTACTCGCGTGCACGGCACACAATCTGCTCAAGTTGCATGCTGCGAAGAAGGCAGCATAAGCCGGTCGACAAACGAAAGCACACCCCAAATGCGATGCACTACTTCAATCGCCACCCAGTCTTTGGAATTTGGGTGGTGCTTCATTTAGTTACTCAGACAGGCTCCTAGGTGGAAGCCGCTACACCCCTCGCAACAGCCGGGTTTCCACTTGCACGCTCACCGCCAAGCGCAAAACCTGCGGCCCCCACTGGGACCGCTGTCTCCGACAGCCCCCGCATCATGGCCTGGCCGCCTGCCCACTACCTCGACTCGAACAGTGCTCGCCTTGTGGCCTGCTCGCCTACCCACTGCCTTGACTCGATCAGCAACCGCATCGTGGAGTGAAAATAGAACCGGGGCTGTCCTCTCGGGCCAGCCCCGTTGCTCCATCATATACCGTACTTGCCGTATCCCCACGGAAGGAGCTTGAAGTAGTAACTGGGCACGAACTTCGAGAATCCAGAGACCTTGGTGGCCGGGAACTTGGACCCGTAGAACACTCAGGCCACCTCCTTCGCAGGTCGTCAGCAGGATCTGCCAATGGAGTCTATGCTGGCGCCCAAGGGGTGGTCACATCAGCTACGCAGGCCGCTCGGGTCCGGGCGTCACCAGGTGCCAGTTCAAGCACAGCTCGGCCTATGATGCATCAGCCTCCGAGATGCTGCGCCAGTTCCGCCCACGTGGTCGCAGGCGGAGAGCAGGCGAAGTTGCGGCAGACGTAGGCGGTGGGCGAACCGCCCACGGACGCCTTGCCGGACCAGATCGGTGCGTCATCTCGCGGGCCGGCGATGCGGGTCAGCACAAGGTTCGGCTCATACCAGCGTCCAAGCGCCTCCAGCCACTCCTCCGGGACATCGCCCACCAGCGTCACCTCGGTGGGGCTGCTCAGGTAGAGATCCAGGGCCTGCAGCATCGTGGCCACGCCGCCCGGAGCCCGGGACATCAGGTCGCGGTGCGTGCGGAAGATCGCCTCGGCGGTGGTGCGGAACCGGTCGTCACCGCGGTAGGGCTGCAGCCGCAGGAGGTTCATGACGGCGACGGCGGAGCCGGACGGGACGGAGGCGTCCATGAGGTCGCGGGGCCGGTGGATGAGCGGCTCGGACCCGACCTGCGTGAGGTAGAACGAACCCGCACCGTCGTGGAAGCGGCTGAGGGTCTCCTCGGTCAGACGCATGGCCACACCGAGGTAGCTCTCGTCGAAGGTAGCCTCGTAGAGGTCGATGAGCCCGGCAGCCAGGCATGCGTAGTCGTCCAGGTAGCCGGGGATGCCGGCCTGGCCGTCCTTGTACCGCCTCAGAAGTCCACCGCTGTCGTCGACCAGGTGGGAGAGGAGGAAGTCCGCGGCCCGCCGGGCCGCCGCGGTGTACTCCTGGCGGCGCAGGATGCGCCCGGCCCTGGCCATGGCGGAGATCATCAGCCCGTTCCAGGCGGTGAGGATCTTCTCATCCCGGAACGGCGGCACCCGCTTCTCCCGGGCCGCCAGCAGCTGGCGCCGCCCCTCGGCCAGCCGCTCCTCGACCTCCTTCAGCGGCAGGTTCAGGGCCTCCGCCAGCGTTCCGGGCGGCTCGGCGATGTGGAGGACCGTCTTGCCGCTGTGCTCGAAGTTCCCCACCTCCGTTACCCCGAAGTGCCGGCAGAGCAGTTCACCCAGGTCCGGCCCCAACACCGACACGACGTCCTGCCGGTCCCAGACGAAGTACTTGCCTTCCTCGCCCTCCGAGTCGGCGTCGGTGGTGGAGTAGAAGCCGCCGCCGGGGTGGGTCATCTCCCGGATCACGTAGTCCAGAGTCTCCTCTGCCACACGCCGGAAGAGGGGGTCACCGGTGGCCTGCCACACAGCCAGGTAGACCGGGGGCAGCACGGCGTTGTCGTAGAGCATCTTCTCGAAATGCGGCACAGCCCAGCGCTCATCCACCGAATACCGGTGGAAGCCCCCGCCCAGCTGGTCGTAGATGCCGCCCTCAGCCATCTTGCGCAGGGTGAGCGTGACAAGCTTCAGGTAGAGCGCGTCTCCTGAGGACTTCCAGTGGCGCAGCATCAGCTCCAGGGCGAAGGTGTTCGGGAACTTGGGCGCGCCACCGAAGCCGCCGTAACGGGTGTCGATGCGCCCGGCGAAGGCCCGGGCAACGTCGGTGATGAGCCGCCGGTCCGGGAGGGCGCCGGCGGAGACATCCAGCGTATCGCTCAGGGCGATCCCATCGGCCCACTGGGCTGCGACCTGCTCGATCTCGCTGCGCTTCTCCAGCCAGGCACGTGCCAGCGCCAGCAGAACCTGCCGGAAGCCTGGGCGACCGTACCGCTCGGCGGGCGGGAAGTAGGTGCCCACGTAGAAGGGTTTCTGCTCGGGGGTGAGCCAGACCGAGAGAGGCCAGCCGCCGGACCGGGTCACCATCTGGCAGATGGTCTGGTAGATGTCGTCCAGGTCCGGCCGCTCTTCCCTGTCGACCTTGATGCACACGAAGTGCTGGTTCATGATGGCGGCGATCTCGGGATCAGCGAAGGACTCCCGTTCCATCACGTGGCACCAGTGGCAGCTGCTGTACCCGATGCTCAGGAAGATCGGTTTGTCCTCCCGTCGGGCACGCTCCAGCGCTTCCGAGCCCCAGGGGTACCAGTCGACGGGGTTATGGGCGTGCTGCTGGAGGTATGGCGAAGCCTCGTGGATGAGGCGGTTGGGCCTGGCGGTCAGGTGGATCGACCTCCTTCTTTCGGTACCTTATAGACGAAAAAGGGGAGCCGGGGATGTGGCACGTTCCCTCGGAAGCAAGGTCGGGTTCGCTGCCGAAGGCATGCGGGACCGTCATGGTGGTGGGAGGTCGGCATGCGGGAACGTTTTCGTGGCGGTGGGCGCCGGCATCGTGGACGGCCATGGCATTGGCCGGGTGCCGGATCTAGTCTTGGCCACCGTGCGATCCGGCCATCCGCCGTCCTGAGGTGCGGTTCTGCAGCTGTTAGCCAGGCGCTACCCGGTGCCGTGAAGTTCCGGTCCTGCATCCCTCAACTGACCCCTTGACCCGCGTCATTCACCCGGGTGGTTCCCCACGGCATACCATAATACACACGCCCAGGGGGAGGAGGGGAATGCCATAGGCCGCATCCAGACCAACAGGGCGGACCTGGAACTGATGGCGCGGCTGATGCGGGCGGAGGCCGAGGGCGAGGGTGACCTCGGCATGCTCATGGTGGGCAACGTGATCACGAACCGCGTCTACGCAAACTGCGGCGAGTTCCGGGACCTCCGCTCGGTCAGGGACCTGATCAACCGCGATCTGGCGACGGAGTGCCGAACCGGGTTCGAGGCGGTGTGCAAACCCTACTTCTGGCAGGGCGCCCGTGAGCGCGACATCCGCCTGGCAGAGCGGAGCGCCCGGGGCGAGCGGCAGCACCCTGCGACGTATGCGCTCTGGTTCTTCAACCCGTCCGGGCAGCCGTGCCCGGCCTCATGGTGGGGTAGGCCGCTGGTGGGGCAGTACAAGAGCCACTGCTTCTTCCTGGCGGATGCGCAACAGTGTCCACGAGTCTTTTCCTAGATGAGGAGGATCTGTCCTGAATGGGATGATGCCAATGGGTGGGATGGGGCAACAGGCCATCCCCCCGCAGATGATGGGGCAACCGGGGATGCCCTATGGGAAGCCGGGCTGGCCGGGGGCATCGCAGTTCATGATGATGCCGCAGGAGATGATGTTCGCCGGGCAGGTGGCGCTGCCACAAGAGCAGAGCTACCTTGAGAACATCCTCCGGATGAACCGGGGTAAGGTCGCAACGGTCTACACGACCAACGATAACAACCCGGAGTGGGCCGCCAAGGTGTTCAGGGGCCGCGTGGAGAACGCAGCCCGGGACCACGTGGTGCTCGCCGATCCGGAGACCGGGATGCGCTATGTGGTCCTCATGGTGAACATCGACTACCTCACCTTCGATGAGCCTCTGAACTACTCGCCGGAGTTCTATCGGAGGTAGCACTGAGCCTTCCCGCCACATCCGTTCTGGACTGCGGCGGGAAGGCTCGATTGTCGTCGCACAGCAACAGGAAAACAGCCGGCACCCCCGGGGGTGGTAGGGGGCGCCGGCTGCCTGCGTTATGCTCGGAAAAACACAACGATCTGTCCTTATGATACTTCCCGCATCGGTTTTGGTCAAGGCCTTTCACGCAGGTGGAGAGAAATCTTCCGCTCTTCCTGCGTACCTGGTCGGGGTGCACCGCCCCGGGGGCCGAAAGCGGCCCCGGGGCCCGGCCCGTCGACCGCGCCGGCCGTCACTGCAGCTTGGTGTCGGGGGGCATCGGGCGGTTGCCGGCCATGTCGTTCTGGCCGTCCAGCAGGTGGACCATCCCCCGCACGAGCGTGTCGTCCTCCAGCACGCTGTACAGGTGATAGCCCAGGTCCTCCCGTTCGACAAGGATGTCCTCCAGCACTTCGACGGTGCCGAAGTCGCCCAGTTCGTGAGCGCGCCGGATCGTCTTGCGCAGCATCTGCTGGATCTTCAACTCGTGCTCCAGATCGTTCCGCAGGAAGTCGCGTATGGAGTGGCGGCCCTCGACCTCATGCTTGATGTAGGAAAGCTCGTGCTGGGTGACCGGGTGGGCGGTGGGGACGCCGCCCAGTCGGGCGACGCGCTCGCCGATCTCGTCGATGTGCTTGGACGTCTTCTCGATGTGCTCTTCGAGCAGATGGTGAAGGCTGATGAACGCCTCCGCGCCCTCGGTCAGCCAGTGATGCTTGCGATACTGGTTGAGGGCGACGCTGAGGGCGCACTGGTGGTCGTCGAGCTGCAGGGCTGTGTTTGTGCAAGAGATAGTGAGCCACTGTGATCACCGAAAAGTGAGCCACCTACCAGCCCTTTGGGGCTGTTTTCGTTTCCAGTTCCGTTTCCAGTTGACCCGTGCGTGGGTGCGGTGCGGCCAGGGGACAGCCGGTGCGAGGCTACGGTGACATCTGCTGTCCCTGCAGGATTTCGTGGCGCTTCAGCGACTCCCGGAAGCGGTACGACTCACCGGTAAGCTCGAAGATGTGCGCCTTGTGAACCACCCGGTCAGCCAGCGCCGCCGTCATCTTCTCGTCACCGAACACCTGTGGCCACTCTGAGAACTCCAGGTTGGTCGTGATCATCAGGCTGCCTCGCTCGTAGCGAGCGGCGATGAAGTGGAACAGGAGCTCACCGGCCGCCCGGCTCAGGGAGACATAGCCCAGTTCATCGAGAACGACCAGGTCCAAGCGCATCCACTGTTTCTCCAGGCGGCTGAGCCGGTGCTCATTTTGGGCCTCCAGAAGCTCGGCCACCAACTGACCCACCCGCCAGAAGCGGACCCTGTACCCCTGCCGGCAGGCAGCGATGCCCAGTGCCGTGGCCAGGTGCGTCTTGCCAGTTCCGCTGTTGCCCACGAAGAGCACGTTCTCCCGGTCTCGCACGTACTCGCCTTTGCTCAGCGCCAGGATCTTCGCCTTGTTAAGCGTCGGGATCGCACTGAAGTCAAAGGTCTCCAGCGTCTTGGGAACCGGGAACCCGGCCGCCTTGAGGCGCTGCTGCAGTTGGTTGTCCTCCCGCTGGATCACCTCCTGCTCCATCAGGGCCTGCAAGTACTCCTCGAAGGTCTTGTTGTGCTCGGCCGCATCCCGGGCCAGCTCCTTGTACAGCCGTCGTACCGTGGGCAGCTTGAGGCGCTTCAGGTAGTACTCTAGCAGCATCTCCTGGCTCAATGCAGGACGCCCCCCTTCAGGAGCCGGTTGTAGACGGCAAGCGGCGGTTGCTGGACCCGGATGTTGGCCAGTTCACCGGCCACTGTCACAGGCACCGCCTCCACGAAGCCCGCCTGCCCCTCAAGCCACTGCCTGACAGCCGCATAGCAGACCGTACGCTGTGCCAGGGCGTGCTCCAGGGCGGCGGTGATCTGCGTGACGGGGTACTTGCGGTGCAGCATCAGAACCTGGATGAACTCCCGGTCATGCCGCTGGTGCTTCTTAAGCTCAGCCCGGAACCGGTGGTAAACGGCAGACAACTGCGCCATCCGGAAGGGCTTGGCCTGGTCAAGCGCCCGCGGCTTCTCCTGCAGCAGATCCAGGTAGTGGTCCAACTCGAGGATCTCCCGGTTGCGCTCGTAGCAGCGAGGGTGTGTTGCAATCTTCTCCTGACCGGCGTACACGTCGATCCGGTCCCAGTAGGCCCGCACCTGCAGTGACTGGTTTGCATACCTGGTCGGCACCGAGTAGCGACAGGTCTCAAAGGTTACACAGGCCGTCTTGCTGCTGGTCACGAGCGCCACCTTGCAGCAGTCGAAGGGACGGGCGGGCAAGGGCCGTAGGAACCGCTTCTCCTGCTCCCAGCGCTCCAGGATGGACTCAGTCGACCCCTGCAGCGTGCGCCTGGCGTACTGAAGGCACCGCCGCCACAGGATGGCGTTGAGCTCGGCCCACGTCTTCGCTTCCCGACGGGGGCCGACGATGTAGCGCTGCGCCAGGCCGACCAGATTCTCCACCGAGCCCTTCTCGTGGCCGGAGGCCGGGTTGCAGAAGTTGCTGTCGATGAGGTAGTAGGTGCGGAAGCTGAGGAAGGCGTCCTGTTCTTCCCGGTTGCGCCCCTCCAGGATCCGCTTTACGGCCTGCCTGAGGTTGTCCGAGGTCATCCGGCGGGGAACACCGCCCAAGAGTTCTAGCGCTCGCTGGATGCCGTCAAACATGGCTTCCTGCCGCTGGTTCGGGTAGGCAAGAACTACGGGCATGCCGCTCCAGCGCAGACGGACGCAGAGAATCTGCGCTGTGACCTCCACGCCATCCAGGCTGACTACGGCCTCGCCCCAGTCGAACTCAATACTCTCGCCCGGGTCATGGGCCAAGGGCAGGAAGGCCGGCTGCCTGCGCTTCGCTTTCCGGACCCTGGCGATGTGGCGCCGCACGGTAGGCTCGCTGCCCTGGTAGCCCAGGGCCACCAGCTCTTCGTAGATCGTCGTGCCTGTCCAGCGTTGCTTGCGGGGCAGGGCCTCGTTCTCCGCCAGCCGCCGTTCGATCTCTAGCTGAAACTCTGGCGTGAGCACCACTGGCTCGGCAGGATGCTGCCGCTGGTAGCGGGGGATCTCGGTGACGTTGGCATACTTGGCCACGGTGTGGCGAGAGATTCCGAGAGCCTTGGCGACCTGTCTTTGCGATTTCCCTTCCACATGAAGCAGCCATCTGATACGCTCAACATGGGCCATCTCGATCTTCATCCCTTCACCCCTGCAAACTGGAAGTGCTGCACACCCCAGTTTACAGGTTTGGAAGTTCGAGGTGGCTCACTTTTGCGTGATCAAATGGCCCCCGAATGGCTCACTCTTAGGTTATCAAACACACAGGGCCATCTCGAGCCGCACCTCATACGGCAGCCCGATGCCCGCACCCACTTGCTTCACGGTGCGGGGCTGCTGGCGGGTGATCATGTCGTGGTTGGTGCCGTGTCCGGGGATGCTCGGGTTGTAGCCCGACTTATCAAGGTTGAACTGCCCCTGGAAGTTGGCCAGGTTGGTCATGGTGGCGGTGAGCTGTCCGACGGGCGTGTGGGGAAGCTGAAGCTTATCTGGCACGGTGTACCCTCCTTTCGGGAGATGCGTTCCGGCCGTAGTTTGGGCAAGTCTCCGACGGCTGATGGCTGTAAGAAGATGGGCGGATTGGCAGGGAGGGGTACAGGGACTTCCGTATCGTAGTGACGGTAGATAACGACTATGTTTATAAAAGCAATGATACCCGGTAGGAGGTTGGGACGTCATGGATGCACAGGTGAAGAAGCAGGTCCTGCGGAAGCTGACATATGGCCTCTACGTGGCCACCGCCAGGAGCGGGGAGGAGGCCGCTGCCGCGACGGTAAACTGGCTGTCGCAGGCCTCGTTCACGCCGCCGCTGGTGATGATGGCCGTGAAGGCCGACAGCGGACTGCATGCCCTGCTCAGCAAGGGGGCGACGGTGGCCGTCAACATCCTCGGCGCAGACCAGAAGGGCCTGGCTGAGACCTTCTTCCGGCCGACGAAGCTGGAGGGGGACACCCTGAACGGCGTGCCGTTCACCGACGGCGAGACGGGGGCGCCGCTGCTGGCGGGCGTACCGGCCGCCTTTGAGGCGAAGGTGGTGCAGCATGTCCCCGGCGGCGATCACACCGTGTTCGTCCTGGAGGTCGTGGCGGTTCACCTGAACGACCCCGAGGCCAAGGTGCTGGAGATGTGGGACACCGGCTGGTTTTACGGCGGCTAGACTGCGGTCACGTGTTGGAGGCCGGGCCGCAGCGCAACGGTGGACGGAACAGCGGAGGCGGGCCCGGTGCAGTGCACCGGGCCCGCCCTATGTCATCGGACCGCCTCGAAGCCGTGATCACTCAAAAGGGCCTCGATGAGCCCCTGTATCCCCTGGTTTGGTCGTCCCTTCAGGTACTCGTCTACCTTCTCGATATCGAACAGCGCTGCGGGCAGGGGTTCCGTCGAGCAGGTCACCTCGAACGAGTCGGGCCTGTCGTCGCACCGCGCGAAACGTGCCAGCACGGTGCCCTTGCCCCGGCCTGCACTGGCGCGCAGGCACCAGCGCAGGTTGGCCTCGTCCAGACGCCGCTCGTACTCTTCGGTGGAGATGCCCGGCTCCCAGAGAGGGGGCTGGCCCTCGTCCACCTCTTCCATGACGGACTGGATCACCCAGCGTGAAGCCTTGGTGGACGGCTCTGCGCGGAACGGCTGCAGCCAATCCCGCACCATGGTCGATGCCACCTTCCTGAGTGTCCAGCCTTCCGGCAGATGATACACCATGGTGGACCCGATGCTCATGTGGCACACTCCCCCTCTCCCGCATATCGGCAAGCGTAGAAGAAGACCTGGCGCTCCGGCACCAGGTCGCGCTCAGCAGTCGATGCTCGTATATCCATTGTACACAACCGGGGAGAAATCGCAAGCAAACGGGGTCCCCGCGGGCAGAGGGGACCCCCTGAGTAATAGAGGGCCCGTCCGCGCATAACTCTTCCCGTGAAGGGAGGGGGAGGACGTGCACAAATCCCAGATCGCCTGGATCTTGATCATGTTTTTGGCCGTCCTGGCGGTCCGGACGGCTCCGCCGGTCGTCGGGGCCCTGGCGCCGGATCACCAGTACGGGTCCGTGTTCTGCAACGACACTCCGTTCACCGGGCAGGCGCCCCTCCTCGCCGTCGTCATCGACGATCTCACGACGGGTGCCGAGGGACTGGAGGAGCTGCTGGCGCTGGGTCGCCCGCTGACCTTCGCCGTGCTGCCCGACCGGCCCGACGCAGGCGCCCTGGCGCGGCGGGTCGCCGAGCTCGGCCACGAGGTGATCCTGCATCTGCCCATGGACGCCGGGCAGGTCAACCCGGAGTGGTACGTGGGGCGGCCCATCTCCGGTCAGCAGACCGACGAGGAGATCCAGCGCCTCGTCGCTGAGTGGCTTGCGGCCGTGCCGGAGGCCCGGGGGATGAACAACCACATGGGCACCGTCGCCACGCAGGACGAGCGGGTGGTGCGGGCCGTGCTCGAGGTGGCCCGCCGCCAGGGCAAGTACGTGCTGGACAGCATGACGACCGAGAACACCGTCGTGCCCCGGACGGCGGTGGCGATGGGCGTGCCTTGCATGCAGCGGTCGCTGTTTCTCGACCACGAGGGCGGCAAGGAGGCCGCGATCGCCCAGCTGCGCAAGCTGGCTGACTGGGCGGAGCTGCATGGGGCCGCCATCGGCATCGGCCACGTGGGGGTGGGGCGCGAGGGCACGGCAGCGGCTCTGGCCGAACTGCTTCCCGAACTGGAGGCCCGGGGCATCCGCCTGGTGACCCTGTCCGATCTTCTGCGCCATCAACAGGAGGAATAGTCTCTCGTGGTAGAACCCTTCAAGGGACTCCCGTAATCTCTTAGGGTGAGGGGGCGAGGTCAGCGCTCCCATCCCCGGAAAGGGAGGGTACGAGATGGACCTGGGACAGACCTTCCAACGATTCTTCAACGACTGGCAGAAGTTCGCATGGATCGGGCTCGGGGCGTTGATCGTGCAGTTGGTGGGCGGTGCGGTCGGGGCGGTTCTCGGCCTGGCGATGGTGGGCCCGAGCATCTTCTCGCTCCTTCGGGCCGACGTGCTGGGTATGGCTGCGGGACCTGAGATGGCGTTCCGCATGGTGGGGGCCATGGCCGGGTTCACCGTGGTCGCACTGATCCTTGGCGTCGTGATGACCGGACTTACGAACGCCGGCCTGGTCGGGTCGGTTGTGGCCTATCGGCGCGGCGAGGAGGTCAGCCTGAGCACTTTCTGGTCTTACGCCAAGCAGTACTTCGGCAAGATGATTCTTCTCGGCCTTATCCTGGCTGGTATCATGCTCGTCAGTATGGTGCTCCTGCTCATCCCCGTCCTCGGCTGGATCGCCTACTTTGTCTGGGTGCCGACGGCGGTCGTCACGCTCTCCATCTATCCTTCTTACCTGGTCATCAGCGATGACTACAGCATCGGCAACGCCATGAGTGCCGGCTTCCGGGTGCTGCGTTCGATGATCGGCGAGGCGCTGATCGGCGGCCTGATCCTGCTGGTCTTCGGCATTGCGTTCGGCCTGGTCAGCTCCGTTCCGGTGCTCGGCTGGATCGTCGTGGCGATCTTCGGCCAGCCTCTCCTGTTCTTCTTCCTGAGCGAGCGGTTCGAGACCGAGGTGCGGCCCCGCCTGGCGGCCTGAGTCCGCACACCAGGTGGCCCCGACCCATGCGCATGGCGGCCCTCCCACTGACCGGGAGGGCCGTCTGATTGCGCACTGCGGTCCTCCCGCGGTCTGCCTGGACCCGAGCGCAACACGGCCCTCCCGGAGCCCGGGAGGGCCGGATCTGCTACCGTGTGTCACCTGCTTGCGTCCTATCCTTGCCCGGCCGGGGTGGGATCGGGAAGGAGGGCCTTGCGCTTCCAGCGCCCCGTGGCGTAGTAGCCCAGGTGCAGGAGGAAGCTGGCCACGGCCGAGATCAGGATGCCGGTCCAGATGCCGGCCGGGCCCATCCGGGCGGCCAGCAGGTAGGCTGCGGGCACCCGCACCACCCAGAGGCCGATGATCGTGAGGATCAGGGTGGCCATCGTGTCCCCGGCGCCGCGCATCACGCCGCCCAGGACAAAGACGAGGGCGAAGAAGATATAGCTCCAGCCGTTGATCTTCAGGTAGAGGCTGCCAGCCGCCAGCACATCGGGCTCACGGTTGAAGAGCGCGATGAGGATGGTTGGCTTCATCACCGCCACGGCGGTCACCGCCGCGGTGATGAGCACGCCCAGGCCCGCACACCACCTGACCGCGGACGAGACCCGGTCCAGCTTGCCGGCGCCCAGGTTCTGCGCCACCACCGAGGTGACGGCAAGGCCCATCGACATGGAGGGGAGGAAGGCGGCCGAGTCCAGGCGCTGCGCCGCCCCGAACGCGGCCACCACATCCGGCCCGAAGCTGTTAATCAGCGCGGTCACCGTCACCATGCCGAAGGAGACCACCGCCTGCTGCAGGCCCGCAGGCAGGCCGATGCGGAAGATCCGGCCCGCCAGCCCCCAGTCCACCTGCCAGTACTCGCGGTTCAATCCGACCAGGTCGGTCTTCTTGAGGATCCACCACGCCAGCCAGACGGCGCTGACGCCCTGGGCGATAACCGTGGCGATGGCCACGCCTGGCACGCCCATCTGAGGCACCGGGCCGAGGCCCAGGATGAACACGCTGTCGAGCACGATGTTGAGTACCGTGGCGATCGCCAGGGCGACGAGCGGGGGGTTGGCGTCCCCGAGGCCCCGCAGGATCGCCCCCAGGGTGTTGTAGAGGAAGAGGGCGAGGATGCCGCCCATGTAGATGCCCAGATACGCGGCGGAGTCGTGGATGTTCTCCTCGGGCGTGGCGATCAGTCTCAGCATCGGGTAACGCAGGATGACGCCGATGACACCTACCAGGGCGCCGAGGGCGGCGAGGAGGATGAGGGAGGTGCCGATGGTGCGCCGGACCATCTCCTCGTTTCCGGCGCCCCGGTACTGGCCGACGAGGGTGCTGGTGGCCATCGTCAGGCCGACCACCAGCGAGATGAGTGCGAAGATCAGCGGCTGTGAGACCGTCACGGCGCCCAGGGCGTGCTTGCCGATGACCTGGCCCACCCAGATCGAGTCGACCACGTTGTACAGCATCTGCAGCAAGTTGCCGGCAAACAGTGGCAGCGAGAACATGAGGATATGACGGGGGATGGAGCCCTGCGTGAAGTCACGCTGAGAACCCTGACTCATGCGAGGCCTCCTTTGCCAATGTCTGCCTGCTGGTGAGCAGGGGGGGACAGAAGCATCCCCCGCAACGATCCATAGAGTGGAGTAGACAGAAGTCCAGCCATCCGGGAGGGCCGAGTAGGACAGATGTGTAGATGGATCGCGTGTCTCCTGGCCGCCCTCCTGCTGACGGCCTGTGCGCAACGGGGGGATCGGGGGCGGACGGCCCCGGCGGAGACACCGCCGACCGGGATACGCGTAGGCTACATGCCCAACCTCACGCATGCCCAGGCCGTGCTCGGCGTGGCCGAGGGGACGTTCGCGCGCCTCACCGGCCTCGAGGTGAACGGGCGTCTGTTCCCTTCCGGTTCCGCCGCGCTGCAGGCGCTCTTCGCCGGCGAGGTCGACCTGCTGTACATTGGCCCGGCCCCGGCCCTGAACGGCTACCTGCGCTCCGGTGGCCAGGCCCTGCGGGTGATCGCCGGCGCGGCCTCGGGGGGGTCGGTCTTCGTGCTGCGGCCGGGCGTCGACCCGAACCACCTGTGCGGAACCCGCCTGGCCACCCCCGGCATCGGGAACACACAGGACGCGGCGCTGCGCCACCTGCTGGCCCAGGAGGGATGGCGCACCCGGGAGCGGGGCGGCGACGTGACGCTCTCGCCCATGGCCCCCGCCGAGATTCTCAACCTCTTCAGCCGGGGGGAGTTGGACGGGGCCTGGGTCGCCGAGCCCTGGGGCAGCCGGCTCATCCTGGAGGCCGGGGGCGTGCTGGCCTTCGACGAGCGGGATCTGTGGCCGGGGGGCGTCGTGCCGACTACACTTCTGGTGGTGCGGCCGGACTTCCTCAGCCAGCACCCCGAGATCGTCAGGCGCTTCCTGGAGGCCCACGTGGCGCTCACGCAGGAGATCGCAAGGGACCCGGACGGCGCCCGGACGAGGGTGCAGGCGGCACTGGCGGACCTGCAGGGGCGGCCGCTCAGCGACGATCTCATGGCCGCGGCCTGGGACCGCATCGACTTCACCGGCGACCCGATGGCGGACGCTGTTGCCGAACAGGCCGACCGCGCCTTCGCAGCCGGGCTGCTGGGGGCTCGCCGGCCGGATCTCTCCTCCCTGTATGACCTGACCCTGCTCCAGGAGGTGGCTCCATGAGATACCCGGCTGTGAGGCCGGCGCAGCCAGAGCTGTCCCTGTGCTCGGTGACCAAACACTTCGAGACCCGCCGCGGTCGGATCAAGGTGCTGGACCGGGTGAGCCTGAACGTGCGCAGAGGCGAGTTCCTCTGCCTCCTCGGCCCTTCAGGGTGCGGGAAGTCCACGCTCTTCAACATCATCGCAGGTCTGGAGGCGCCCGATGCAGGCGAGGTGCTGGTGGAAGGGGAGCCGGTAGCAGGACCCGGGCCTGACCGGGTGGTGGTCTTCCAGGACGGGGCGCTGTTCCCCTGGCTGACCGCCCTGGGCAACGTCGAGTTCGGCCTCAGCCTGCAGCGGATCCCCCGGGACGAGCGGCGGGAGCGGGCCATGGCGGCCCTGGAGCTGGTGCGGCTCGCCCGGTTCGCCGACGCATACATCCACGAACTCTCCGGCGGCATGCGGCAGCGGGTGGCGATCGCCCGCGCCCTGGCCCTGGAGCCCAAGCTTCTGCTGATGGATGAGCCCTTTGCCGCCCTCGATGCGCAGACGCGCAACATCATGCACGAAGAACTCCAGCGCATCTGGGTGCGGACGGGGCAGACCATCATTTTTGTGACGCACAACGTGTCTGAAGCGATCCGGCTCGGTGACCGGGTGGCAGTGCTCTCGTTCCGGCCGGGCACGATCAAGCGCGAGGTGGCCATTCACCGCCCGCGCCCCCGCCTGGCCGACGATCCGCACCTGATGGAGATCCGCACCTTCCTCGTGCGCGACCTGCGCAGCGACGCGGAGACGGCGGTGGAGGAGGAGTTGTGCGATGGCTAGGTGGCAGGCCTCCGCACTCTCTGCGGCGCTGCTGCTTCTGCTCTGGCAGGGGCTGGCCTGGACGGGAGTCTGGCCCCGCTACGTCTTCCCCTGGCCCGAGGACGTTGTCCTCACGCTCTGGCGGCTCGTCGCCACCCGTGAACTGGCCGTGGCCTTGCTGCACACGCTGAAGCGCATCAGCCTGGGCTTCGCCCTCTCGGCGTCTGGCGGCCTGCTGCTGGGCCTCTGCATGGCGCGCAGCCGCACGCTCAGCGACATCCTGGGCCCGATGGTGCAGGGACTGCAGTCGATGCCCTCGATCTGCTGGTACCCGCTGGCCATCCTGTGGTTCGGCTGGAACGAGCGGGCACTGCTCTTCGTCACCGTCAGCGGCGCCCTGTTCGCCATCGCCGCCGCCACGGAGTCTGGTGTGCGGAACATCCCGCCGAGCTACGTCCGGGCGGCCGCCACCATGGGCGCCCGTGGGTGGCAGCTCTACAGCCGGGTCGTGCTTCCGGCCGCGCTGCCCTCCCTGCTCACGGGCATGCGGCTGGGCTGGTCGTTCGCCTGGCGCTCCCTGATGGCGGCCGAGCTGCTCTTCCTGAACCTGGGGTTCGGCCACCTTCTGGCCATGGGGCGCGACCTGGCGGACGCGGCCCAGGTGATGGCGGTGATCGTGGTGATCCTGGGGATGGGGGTGCTGGTGGACCGGGCCTGCTTCAGCCGTGTCGAGCGGGCCGTGCGCCGGCGGTTCGGGTACGAGATGAGCGCGTAACCGCAGGCGGCTGCCGCCCGGTGTGGGCGACAGCCGCCATCTCACTTCACGGCCCTGGTGTGCGTGCGGAACCACTCGGCCAGGTCGGCCAGCTCGATCTCCCGGACCGCCAGCGCCCAAGCAGTGTGCTCCAGTTCCTGCTCAGTGGCGGTGATCTCCCGCCCGTTGAGCATGAGGAACAGGCATCCTGCAGCGATGGCCATGCGCTTGTTGCCGTCGACGAAGGGGTGGTTGCGGGAGATGCCCTCCGCCAGCGCAGCGGCCTTCTCCTCGAGGGTCGGATACAGCGCCTGGCCCCCGTAGGATGCGAACGGCCGGGCGAGGGCTGACTGAACGCCGCCGATTTCCCGCACCCCCGGCGGGCCGCCGGTCTCAGCGATCACCCGCCTGTGCAGCGCGACCAGGTGATCGGTGGTCAGGTAGATCAGCATGTTCCCAGCCGTTCCAGCGCCCGGCGGTAACGGGCAAAGAACGCCTCCACGGCCGCCTCCACCTCCTCGTCCGTGGCCGGACGACTGCGTGACGATGTCTCCGGTGCTCCCTGCGGCGGCGCTTTCCCCGGCGCCGGGGGCCGTTCAGGCATATGCTTCACGGTGGTTTCCCCCTTCCCTCGGGTCACTCCATCACCATGCTAGCACGAGGACAGAGGCGCCTCAAGGGCCGGGAGGGCAGACGGGCCGGCGGGCCAGGTAGACCACGTCGTCGATGTCAGACAGCGCAGCGCCCACGGCGCAGGCCGCCACCTCCCGGTAGCGGCTCCGAAGGAGGGCCTCGAACGCCGGGGCGGCGCTGGCCGACCAGAAGGCGAGCATGCCGCCGGGGGCGAGCCAGCGGTTCAGCACGTCGAGCCCCTCAGGGCTCCAGAGGCGCTCGTTCTCGGCGTACACCTTCCACTCCGGGCCGTTATCGGTATCCAGGGCCACGAGGTCATACGGCTCCGGCCGGCCCCGGAGGAAGCGCGCAAGGTCGTCCACCACGAGGCGTGCCCGGGGATCTTCCAGGGCGTGGCCGTTCACCTCCGCCAGGGGACCGCGGTTCCACTCGACCACCTTCGGCTCGATCTCCACGACGGTCACCTGCTCCACGCCGGCGACGTCCAGCGCCGCCCGCAGCGTGTAGCCCACGCCGAGCCCCCCCACCAGCACCCGCCGGATCGCGGGGTGCCAGCGGCGGGCGAGGTCCACCAGCGCCCGTTCGGAGTCGCCGTTGTAAGTGGCCATGAGGAAGCAGCCGTTGGATATCACTTCAAAATGCTCGCCGCGGCGCTGAAGCTGGATCTCTCCCCGCGGGGTCACCGCCCGCTCGATCACGCTGGGACTCTCGTACAAGTCGTCACTCCTCGCTCGTGGTGAAGAGGCCGGCCACCCGCCCCTGCGTCAGCGGCCAGGGGTCCACCGGGGTGTTGCCCACGGTGGCGGTCCAGTGCAGGTGCGGGCCCGTGGAGAACCCGGTGGAACCCACCAGGCCGATCTGCTGCCCGGCTTCCACCCATTCGCCCGGCGCCACGTTGATTTCCTCGCAGTGGTAGTAGGCCGTGAAGAGGTTGAGGCCGTGGTCGATCACGATGGTCCGGCCGGAGACGATGAACTCCTCGGCCAGGATGACCTTGCCCCGGGCCGGGGCGTAGATGGGGGTGCCCGTCGGCGCACCGAAGTCCATCCCGCTGTGCCGGCCGGTCTCCACGCCGTTGACGACCCGGATCTCGCCGAAGTAGGTGGTCACCCAGAGATCGCCCTCCAGCGGCGGTCGGAACACGTCGCGCCACAGAGGCTCGGGCTCGCTGGTGGACCGGAGCCGGTTAAGCCGCTCCCACTGTTCGGCCTGCCGGGGGTCGTAGTAAACCTCCTCCTGCTCCTCGGTCACCTCGAGCCGGTCGACGGTGAACTCCTTGCGCACGACCTCTAGGCTGCCCTCCCACTCGCCCCCTTCCCAGGTGAGGCGAACGGGGTAGACGCCCTCCGCGGCGGCCGCGGGAAAGCCGATGAGCGCCGTGGGCCGCCGGTCCAGCAGGAAGAGCTTTGGCTGCTCCGAGAGGCCTTCTACCTGGATGACCGGCTCCCCCGGCAGCGGTCGGTCGACCCGCAGCACGGCGAAGTCGCCCTGCAGCACCTGCCGGGGCTCAAGCGTAACCACGGGGGGATTCGCTGGGATTTCCGCCCCCTGCGCAGGGACGGGCGTCGGTATCGTCGAATCCTCCAGACGCTGTGGGGCCGCTTCCGGTCCGGAAGCGGCGTCTTTGGGTGCGCACCCGGCGACAAGGAGCGCAACGGCCAGAACTGCGGCGAGCGGAAGCCCTGCGGCACGCCGGACCATCTTCAGAACTCCCGCCCTTCGAAGCGGCTGATGCGCGCCCGCAGCTCCGCGGGCACGGGAACCGGCCGCTGTTTCTGATAGTCAAAGTGGACGAGGACTGCCCGGCTGGTGGCCACCAGACGCCCGGTCTCCTTCTCGATGATCTGGCCCTCGAACACCATGCTCGAGTTGCCGATCTCGCTGACGCGCAGACCGATCACCAGCCGTTCCCGCAGGTAGGCCGGGGACTTGTAGGTGATGGTAATCTCCGCGAGGATGAAAGGGACCTGGTTCGGCGGGTCATCCGTCAGGCTGTGGAGATACTCGATGCGGGCCGTTTCGAAGTAGCTGGCGTAGACGGCGTTGTTGACGTGCCCGAGCATGTCGATGTCGCGCCACGCAACGGGCTGCTCGAATGTGAACCGGAACCCCTCCAATGATGAACCCTCCCTACTGGCTCTCCCGGATGAGTTCCATCCTGCAGTTGACATGTCCTTCCCAATCCGATTACAACGAAGAAGTCAAGCACCGAAAGCGACAGGGGGGCTTTTCTGTGATCTGGTTCCTGTTGGGTGTCGGCGTACTGCTCATCGTGCTGGGCGCTTGGGGTGGGCCGGTGCAGAGGCGCCGGGCGGACAAGGCCGCTCGCATCCCCCGCGAGGCCACCGTTCAGGAAGCATGGGATATTCTCACCAGTCCTGTCCAGTACGATGAAGAGCTGATCAAGATCCCCGACCACAGGCCGTGGTTCCTCCCGGGCGGCGACCGCAGATTCTATCGCGGGCTGCTGATGGGCTTCGGTGCGGGACTGCTGGTTGCCGCCCTGCTCCTGCCTTACTTCGGCGGCGGCAAGGCGCCGCAGCCCGCCGGCGGGGAGCAGGATCCCGCGCTGGTGGGAGGGCCCGGGCAGCAGGAACCGGGCACTGCGAACCCCGCCCCGTCGGGACCGTCGCAGGGCGAGCCTGAGCCCGGTCAGTCCGGTTCGGACGAGAAGCCGCCCGAGACCGCGGGGGCGAAGCCGGACCCCGCCGACGAGCCGGCTGAGGTTACGGTGAACGTGGAGATGGGCTCCAGCTCGCAGGACATCGCGGCCCTCCTGAAGGAGGTCGGCCTCATCGAGGACGAGGAGGACTTCCTCTCCGTGGTGACCGAGCTCGGCGTCGAGACGCAATTGAAGGCCGGCAGCTTCGTCATCCCGAGGGGCGCACCGGTCGTCGAGATCGTGAACATGCTGATCCAGTGACGGCGGATCGCCGCAGCCTGAAGGAGCCTGTACCCCTCACGCAGGGGTACAGGCTCTTGCATTCGGGCACAGGCCCTGAGACCGGGCTCACTCGAGGCGCTCGAAGCGCGTGATCTGGAAGTCGGTCGGCCCCTCGTCCACCTCGACGAGCAGCCGCGTGCCGCGGTCCTCGATGAGGAAGGCGAGCGGACTCCCCTCCACCGGGGTGATCGTCGCGAGGCCGATGGGCCCGTGGGGGTAGAGTTCTTGCATGACCTGAACGGCGCGCTCCCCTGTCGCCGGGTCTCGGAACATCGCCAGCATGTCGGCCGCACCGAGAGGCGGCGCGTCGAAGAAACGCCGCACGAACGCCTCCGGGGACCGGGCCCGAATCTCCTGTTCCAGTGCAGGGTCGGACCGCATGGCTTCCCCGTCGAACCGGTAGGTGTAGCGCCGTGTCGGGTAGCCGGTGAAGTCGTGCACGGTGAAGGTACCCCCCGGTCCCCAGCCGCCGTCCCCGACAGCCCAGGGGGAGGTGCCGGCCGAGGAGATCCAGTCCAGCTGCCTGAACTGCCCGGCCGCCGGGTCGTAGCGGAAGGCGGAGAAGCGGAAGACTCCGTGGGAACCCGGGAAGAGGGTGTGCGTCAGCAGATCGTACTCGCCTGCCTCGGCCCACCCGAACCAGCTTCGCCAGTAGCTGTCGCTGACCCGGAACAGCTCCTGCTCCCCGTCCGCTGTGGTGATCCAGTAGTTGTGGCCGTCGTCCCAGAGGATCGCCTGCATGCCTGGTGCGGGCCGGCCGATGGCTCCGGGCGCCCGCGGCTCCAGAGCCAGCTCCCGTTCGGCCATCCAGGACTGGTACCGGTCCGCATAGCTCACCAGGCCGTAACCGGGCACCCACCATTCGGTGCCGTCGTGCCCGTGACTGCCCGTCACCACAATGCGCGCCGCGAGCTGCTCTCCTCCCGGTGTGCCCACCGGCTCGATCCCCTCCACGGCGTAGGTGTAGCGGTCGCCGACCATGCCGGGGAACTCGATCGACCAGGTGTCGCCAACGCGCAGCGGCAGGCGGTGCAGGAGCGCAGGCTCCGGGAGGGCGCTGTACCCCTCCCGGGTGGTGTGCACCCCGTGCAGGTAGACGGCGTCTCCGTCCACGCGGAAGTAGGCCGTTCCCTGGCGCAGGCGCACGGGCTGGAGCGTGGTCCCCAGCATGTCGACGGGCGCGTAAGCGAAGGCCACGCCGCGGCCGGCCTGCTCGAGGGTCAGGTGCAGCCCGGGTCTGCCCCAGAGGGGGAGGGCGGGCAGCAACTCGGCCTCTGTTGACGCGGCTCCTGCGGGGTCGGTCACATCCGGGGTCGACGGGACAGGCGTTGGGACAGCCACGCCCGAGGTCGGCGGGGCTGATGGAGAACCGCTCGGCCCCGCGGTTGGGGGGGCTGTCACCGAACCGGCCGGGGCCGCCGTCGACGGGACCGCTGCGGGCGCGGTCGAAGTCGACGGTTCATGCACGCCGGCGTCCTGCGGCGGTGCCGCGGGAGGGAGCGGTTCCGCACTCCGTCCGGCCGGGAGGCAGCCCGCAAGGAGCACGGCCGCAGAGAGGAAGCAGGTAGCCACCAGGCGGCGCACCGGTGATTCCTCCTCCGGATCTTGATGGAACGACTCACTAGTCTGACGTCCGGGCGGGGGGCGCCGGTTGCGGCTGCCGTACCCATTGTTACTGATAGAACTTAGAGGGAAGAGAATATAGTGTGAAGAATCACCCTAAAGTGGTACCGGAACTCTGGGGGGAGGGTTCGGAGCGATGGATACGAAGCAGTTCGAGGCGCTGCTCCAGGAGGACAGGCGTTTTGCGCCGCCGCCGGAGTTCGCCGCGGCAGCGAACGTGAAGGATGCCAGCCTCTACGAGCAGGCCGCTCAGGATCGCGAGGGCTTCTGGGCCGCCCAGGCGGAGCGGCTGCACTGGTTCAGGCGCTGGGACCGGGTGCTCGAGTGGAACCCGCCGTTCGCCCAGTGGTTCGTGGGGGGCAGGCTGAACGTCGCCTACAACTGCCTTGACCGCCATCTGGAGGGCCACACCCGCACAAAGGCGGCCATCATCTGGGAGGGCGAGCCGGGAGAGGAGCGCGTGCTCACCTACCTGGATCTGCACCGCGAGGTCTGCCGCTTCGCCAACGTCCTCCGGCAGATGGGCGTCGGCAAGGGCGACCGGGTGACGATCTACCTGCCGATGATCCCCGAGGCCGCAGTGGCCATGCTGGCCTGTGCGCGCATCGGGGCGATCCACTCGGTGGTCTTCGGCGGCTTCTCCGCCGAGTCGCTGCGGGACCGGATCAACGACAGCCGCTCCAAGGTGGTGGTCACCGCCGATGGCGGCTGGCGGCGCGGCAACATCATCCGCATGAAGCAGATCGTCAACGAGGCCATCGTCGACTGCCCGAGCGTGGAGAAGGTGGTCGTCGTCAAGCGAATCGGCCACGAGTCGCTGGTGGAGCACGGGTGGCATCCGGGGCGCGACGCCTGGTATCACACCCTCATGCGCAACGCACCCCTCGCCTGCCCGGTGGAGGAGATGGATGCGGAGGATCCGCTCTTCATCCTCTACACCTCGGGCTCCACCGGCAAGCCGAAGGGCGTGCTGCACACCACCGGCGGCTACCTCACGCAGGTGGCGGCCACCACGAAGTACGTCTTTGACCTGAAGGACAGCGACGTCTACTGGTGCACCGCCGACATCGGCTGGATCACCGGCCACTCCTATGTCGTCTACGGCCCCCTGGCCAACGGCGCCACCACCCTGATGTACGAGGGCGCGCCCGACTACCCGGACCGGGGGCGGATGTGGGAGATCGTCGAAAAGTATCGGGTCAACATCTTCTACACTGCGCCGACGGCCATCCGCTCCTTCATGCGCTGGGGCGAAGGCTGGCCCGCCAAGTACGACCTCTCGTCGCTGCGCCTGCTGGGGACGGTGGGCGAGCCCATCAACCCGGAGGCGTGGATGTGGTACCACAGGCACATCGGGCGGGAGCGGTGCCCCATCGTGGACACCTGGTGGCAGACCGAAACCGGGGCGATCATGTGCACGCCGCTGCCGGGCGTCACCGAGACCAAGCCCGGCTCGGCCACCCGGCCCTTCCCCGGTATCGAGATGGCCATCGTCAGTGAGAAGGGCGAGCGGGTTCCCCGCGGCTCCGGCGGCTACCTGGTGGTCACGTCGCCCTGGCCGTCCATGCTGCGCACCGTGTGGGGCGACCCTTCCCGATACACCGCCACCTACTTCGCAAAGTTCGGCCAGGAGACCTACTTCACCGGCGACGGCGCCAAGTGGGACGAGGAAGGCTACTTCTGGATCATCGGCCGGGTCGACGACGTCATCAACGTCTCGGGCCACCGCATCGGCACGATGGAGGTGGAGTCCGCGCTGGTGGATCACCCGCTGGTGGCCGAGGCAGCGGTCATCGGCCGCAGCCATCCGGTGAAGGGCCAGGCCATCGCTGCCTTCGTCACGCTGAAGGAGGGCCGGCGCGGATCGCCCGACCTCGCCAACGAGCTGAAGCAGCACGTGGCAGGCAAGATCGGCGCCCTGGCCAGGCCGGAGGAGATCTACTTCACCGCCGACCTGCCCAAGACCCGGTCGGGGAAGATCATGCGCCGCCTTCTGCGGGACATCGCCGAGGGGCGGGCGCTCGGTGATACGACCACCCTGGCGGACCCCGCCGTGGTGGCCCAGCTGCGGGAGCAGTACGAGGCCGCAGAGGCGGGTTAGACGCCCATCACAGAGATCAGCGGGACGGCTCGCCGTCCCGCTGCCGCGCGCCCGGCGCATCACACCCGGGGTACGCAGATGATCTGTCCGATGCGCAGGTTGAGCGGATCCACCCGGTTCACGCGCAGCAGGCTGGCCACGCTGGTCCCCCGGTCCCAGGCGATGGCGCCCAGGGTGTCGCCCGGCTGAATCTGGTAAGGCTCCCAGCCCCAGGGGCAGCGCGGCTGGGAAGGAGTCCACGGCGCACGGCCCGGAATGCAGAGCGACTGGCCAACCCGCAACGCCCACGAGTTCGTTCCCGGGTTCGCCCGCGCGATCGCGGCCGGCGAGGTGCCGAACCGCCGCGCAAGGCGCCAGAAGTCGTCGCCCGGCCGCACGGTATAAGCAAAGGATCCTGGCGGGCACTGGGCCACCGATCACACCTCCTGTGCGAACTGCTTCCAGTCTACGTTATGTTGTCTGGGGATGGGCCGGACCATCGTGCCGGGAGTTTCCCGGTATGGGTCGAAACCGGCGCTGTCTGCATGGTGCGTGCACCATGCCGAACGAACTCCAGTGGTCAATGAACAATTGTGACACTTGACCTCGCCTGGAAATCAGAATACGCTGAGCCTACGGACGTGAATTTTTCGAGAATCTAAATATAGGCAACAGATATATTCCTGGAACAGGGGTGATTCAGGTGCTCTGGAGGAGCCGGGGCCTGCAGGAGGCCCCCCGGAACCCAAGTGAGTCGCAGGAAGCGAGGGAGCCGTCCCCGTCGTTGGCGGTGGAGGAACAGCCGTCCGCACCGTCCGTCGGAGAGCCGGACTGGGAGAGCGTGAACCGCACGCTCGGCTGCCTGGCCCGGCTGGACCTGGTCCAGGCGAGGGCCGAGGCGGCCGCCGTTCCGGAACCGATCAGGGCAGCGATGCTGCAGATGGTCCAGCAGCTGGAGCGCACGATGGCCTCTCTGGTCACCTCGGCTGCGATCGCCATCGAGCACGGTTCCCGGCCGCTGCTGGCGGCCAACGACCTGGTGGAGGCCACCCGGGCGCAGTCCACCGAGGTCAACCAGGTGGCGGCCCTGGCGGAGGAACTGGCGGCATCCGTGGAGGAGGTGGCCGCATCGTCCGATGCGGCGGTGTCCACGGCCAACGAGACCATCAAGCAGGCGCAGGCCGGCGTGATGCACGTGCGCGGGGCGCTGGACGGCATGAGCGCCATCGCCGAGGGCATGGATCACCTGCAGGAGAATGTCAACCAGCTGCTGGGCACGGTGGAGCCGATCCACCAGGTTCTGGAGTTCATCGAGGACATCTCGGGCCAGACCAACCTGCTGGCGCTGAACGCTGCCATCGAGGCCGCCCGTGCTGGAGACCAGGGCAGAGGGTTCGCCGTGGTGGCGCAGGAGGTGCGCCGTCTGGCCGAGCGCTCGCACAGCGCCATCCGGGACGTGCAGGAGCAGATTTCCACGCTGCGGCAGGGCGCCAACGCCGTGTCCGAGGCGACCGACCAGCTGGCCCGGCAGATCGCGGAGAACATCGGACTGGCCCGGCAGGGCCAGGAGGCGCTCGAGACCATTCGCAGGTCGGTGGCAGACAGCACCGCCCCGATGGCCGATATTGCGAAGGCGGCCGAGGAAGAGTCCAAGGCCGTGCAGCAGGCCGCCGCCAGCGTGAACCAGATCGCCGGCGCCATGAACAAGGTGCAGAACGCCACGTCCGAACTGGCGGTGATGATCTCCGACCTGCAGTCGGCCCTGCGCAACACCCGCTCGCTCACGGAGCAGTTCAAGCTCAGCCTGTCCGACGTCGAGTTGCTGACCGCCGCCCGGGGCGACCACGTGCTCTGGGTCCAGCGCCTGCACGAGATGCTGCTGGAGCGCGAACACATCTCCGCCGAGAACCGGGGCGACCACCATACCTGCCGCCTCGGCCGGTGGTACGACGCCAACCGGGCGAAGGGCGGCTCGATTCATGCCTTCATCGCCCTGGAGCGACCGCACCAGGAACTCCACGCCGTCGCCCGGCGGGCCGTGGAGCTCTGGAACCGGGGCAAGAAGGAGGAGGCGGCCGCCGAGGTCAAGAGGGTCGTTACCCTGTCGCAGGAGATCCTCGCGCTGCTCACCGAGTGCGGGGAGGCCTGGCCGGCCGGTTAGTGCCTGCGGCCGTTCGGGAACGGCCGAGGGTCCTGCGACGTCCAAATCAGGAGCACCAGCCTGTACAACGAAGAGGAGATCTCCATGAGGACAACCCGTCTCCGCCGCCTGGCTCTCCTGGCCCTCACGCTCGTGCTCCTGACCGCCTGCCGCACCACAGTGCCCAGCGGGGGCGCCGACGCTCCGCAACCATCGCCCGGGCAGATGCCCTCTGCGGGCGAACCGCCCGCGCCCGAACCGGAAGGGTCCGATCCAGGCGCGCCGGATGCCGAGGAGCCCGTGCGGGCACGGCTGCTGGCCGTGGGCGATCTCCTCATGCATCTGCCCCTGGTCCACTCGTCGGCCCTGCCCGACGGCGGGTGGGACTTCACGCCGCTGTTCGAGCCCGTGCGGCCGTGGATCGAGGCGGCAGACTTGGCCATCGCCAACCTTGAGACGACCCTCACCGGCCCCGACTACCCTTGGGCCGGCTACCCCAGCTTCAACACGCCGCCGGAGCTGGCCCGCGACCTGAAGGCGGTCGGGTTCGACGTGCTGACGCACGCCAACAACCACACGCTGGACTATGTCCAGTTCGGCATCAACCAGACCAACGACGCCCTGGACCGGTACGGAATGCCCCACACCGGGGCCTCCCGCTCGCCCGAGGAGCGTGAGCAGATCCTCGTCGTGGAGCCGGTGCCCGGTCTCCGGGTGGCGGTGCTGGCCTACACGGCCACGACCAACTGGATTCCCCTGCCCGAGCCCTGGTCGGTCAATCTGGTCGACGACGAGCGGATGCCGGCCGACATCCGCCGCGCCCGGACGGCAGAGGGCGTGGACCTCGTGGTCGTCGCCCTGCACTTCGGCGAGGAGTACGCCCGGGAGCCCAACGACGAGCAGCGCCACTACGTGGAGGTGGCCTTGCAGGCCGGCGCAGACATCGTGCTGGGCAGCCATCCCCACGTGATCCAGCCCATCGAAGTACGCCAGGTCCGCGACGAGTTCGGCCGGGACCTGCCCCGGGCGGTCATCTACAGCGAGGGCAACTTCATTTCCAACCAGGAAGGCCTCCACCGGGAGGCCGGCCTGATGCTGCTGATCGACGTGGTTAAGGAGGACGGGATCACCCGCGTCGAGCAGGTGTCGTTCATCCCCACCTGGGTGCATCCCTACACAACCGACGGGCAGAAGCGGTATCGGGTGGTGGCCGTGGAGCAGGCGATGCGCGACTACGAGGCAGGGGCCGACCCGCTGATCGCGCCGGCCGACTACGCCCGACTGCAGGAGGTCTGGGCAGACACCACGGTCCAGGCGGTGGGCAGCGCCGGGGTGTCGGTCTGGTCGGTGGAGCAGCCGAAGGCCCACGCTGAACGGGACGGCGGCGCGCCACATACCATGGCTGCAGGCGCAGACGGTGAAGGAGGCCACCCAGTTGGTGCAACCCAGACAACTGAGGACGACGGCTGATCTGGAGGCGGTCCTGGCGGAGTCCCTGCGGCGGCCCGTGCTGATCTTCAAGCACTCCACCCGCTGCCCCGTCTCGGCTGCTGCCTTCCGGGAGTGGCAGACCTACCTCGCCAGCCCTGAGGCGCAGCGGGCGGCCAACGCCTGGGTGCGGGTGATCGAGGAGCGGCCGGTGTCGCTCGCACTGGCGAACCGGGTCGGGGTGGTTCACGAGTCGCCCCAGGCCCTGCTGATCAGGGGCGGCCGGGCCGTGTGGCACGCCTCCCATGGTGCGATCACGGCCGGGACGCTGAAGGCGGTCGTATCGTGAACGGCCGGCGCAGTCGGCGCCCCGCCGCCCGGTCAAGAGCGGCTCTGGCGAGCAGCGAGCAAGCTGAGGGGCTGTCCCAGCTGACTGGGACAGCCCCTCAGCTCCATACCTGACCAGATCTAGATGCCCATGATCAGGAAGGCGGCGATGGTGGAGAGGATCACGCCAGGCGCGCACCGCTTGGCAACGTCCATCGGAGTGGCCTTGGCCATGCCGGCGACGATGATGGTGACGCCGGCCACCGGGCTCATGCAGCGGCCGAGGTTGCCGGCCAGGGTGGCGAGGGTGCCCAGATGCTCGATGGTGAGGCCGAACTCCGCAGCATGCGGCGTGACCGCCTGGTTGAAGGCGATGATCGCAGCGTTGCCCGAGCCGGAGAGGACGGCGATCAGCGCCGGGCCCCAGGTGGCAAACGCACCGACGGCAGCCTTGGCACCGGTCAGGGCGTTGATCAGGGCATCAACCATACCCAGGGATTCCATACCGGCGGTGAAGACGCCGGCGGCGATGATGATCGACATGATGTCCGCGTAAGCCTTGCCGGTGCCGTCAAAGAACGCCTTGATGATCTTGGCCGGGGAGAACCGGGTGATCGCCATGGCGATGATCATGCCGATCAGCATGGCCATGGGCACACTCATGTTCCAGGACTCGCCCACCGGCAGGGAGCCCAGGATCAGCAGGCACAGGGGAATGAAGGGGATGATGGCCTTGATGATGTTCGGCTTGAAGTCGGCCTGTGCGGCAGCCGAGTCGTACACGTAGCCGCGGTCTTCCTTCATGAGGTACGCGACGACCGCCAGGGAGATGGCGCTGATGGCGAGGCAGACCAGTGCGGTGGGGGTCACGACACCGACGGTCTGGATCTCCGTGAGGCCGGACATCTCCGCGACCATGACGATGTTCGCTCCGCCAGGGCTCATGACCGGACCGAACGTGCCGGCCAGCACCGCACCAGCCGCAATCGCCGGGTGGATGCCAGCAGCCAGCATGACCGGGATGACAATGGCGCCGACAGCCGCACCGACGCCGGCCGCGCTGGGCATGGCGATGCTGATCACGAAGGTGACAATGACGACGAGCGGGATCAGTGCGGCACGAAACTTGGTGATGGATCCCGCCAGCAGGTGAACCAGGTGCTTGTCGCACTCGGTGACCTTCATGACGTAGGTGAAGCCCATGACGGAGAGGATGGGCTTGATGTAGCTGGCGCTGACCATGCCGCTTTCGAACGACTTGAAGGCGGACATCGGATCCAGGCTGACGATCGCCATCGCGAGGCCGGAGGTCAACAGCACGAGCCGGGCGTCCCAGTCCTTCAGGATGCCATACACGGTCGCACACACGATGAGAACGCCGATCCAGATCATAGCTAGTTGCTCCCTTCAGCGTTTTCAGGTAGCACTCCCAGTCCGGGGATGGCTCACCCGGGCAGGGGTATGCCATCTGTTGCCACGTTCGTTCTCTGGGGCCTCGGGATCTGGATCTGTGCTAAGCGAACTTGGGGTTCCGGTAGACCACCTGGCCGGCAATCACCGTCGCGACGGTCTCGGTCTTCCACACATCGAGCGGATGGCCGGAGAAGATGGCGATGTCTGCCTCCTTGCCGACCTCCAGGCTCCCCACCCGGTCAGCGACGCCGTTGAGCCTGGCGGCGTTGATGGTGATCGCCTTGAGGACCTCCTCCTCGTCCATGCCCGCCTTGTTCGACAGGGCCGCGTAGACGGTGAGGTACTGGACGGGCGAGAGCGGATGGTCGGACACGATGGCGGTGAGCACGCCGGCCTTCTGCATGATGGCGGCGGCCTCCCAGACCTTGTTGGCGGCCTCGTTCTTGCTCCGGTTGATCAGGATCGGGCCGATGGTGACGCCCTTCACGCGGGGTTCGGCCGCGATCTTGTCGGCGACAAGGTAGCCTTCGGAGCAGTGCTCGATGATCAGGTCGTAGCCGAACTCGTTGGCCAGCCGGATGGCGGTCATGATGTCGTCCAGCCGGTGGGCGTGCATGCGGAGGGGGACCTCACGCCGCAGCACGGCGCAGAGCGGCTCCAGCTTCGGATCGAACTCGGGCATGGCGGTGCCCTTCTCGCGGGCGGCATCCTGCTTCCGCATATAGCTCTGGGCCTTGAACATGATCTCACGGAACGCGTAGGCGAGCCCCATGCGGGTCGCCAGCTTCCCCTTGCTCGACCAGCGGCTCTTGGGGTTTTCACCAAGACCGGCCTTTATGGCGCTGAAGGGGTTCATGACGATCTCATCGACGGTCTTGCCGTAGGTCCGGCAGGTGGCGGCCTGGCCGCCGATTACGTTGAACGCGCCCGGGGTAATCCAGACCGACGTGATGCCCGCCTGCACCGCGTCCTTCATGCCGGTCTCACAGGGGTTGAGCCCGTCGATGGCCCGCAGCTGGGGCATGCAGGGGTCGATCACATCATTCGTGTCGTCACCGACAGAGCCGATGTCCTGCTCCCGTACGCCGAGGTGGGTGTGGGCATCAATGAGACCCGGCATGACCCACCGCCCCTCGGCGTCGAAGACCTCCGCGCCTTCGGGAATGGCGATGTCCGGGCCGATGGCGGCGATCTTGCCGTCCTGGATCAGAATGGAGCCCCGTTCGATCACCCCGTTGGTAATCGTGTGGATGCGGCCGTTCTTGATGACGAGCAAGTACTACTCCCCTTCCTGAAGCAGATGAGTTGCTCTCATCGTAGCCGGTGAACAGCCATGGTTTCTATTGGCTTTTAGGCCTCCATTTCATCGGCGCCCCTTATACACAATGACTATATTATGAAAAGCAATCACTCTGAAAGCGATAACGATTCGTGGGGACCCAATGACATAATCTATAATGACGCCGACCCAGGAAATGGGTCAAAGGAGGCCTATGGACATGCCGAAGCCCTGCACCTTCCAGTGCATCCTGCGACTGGAGATCCAATGCCCCGGCGTCGACCCTTCTTCCATCGCATCCGCCATATGTGCAGCTGGCGGTGCCATCGCAGCCGACAACGTGGTTCGGGCTGACTCCACTCGCACCGTTCGCGAGGTGACCATAGATCTGGGAGACCAGGAGCAGCGTAACGAGGTCATCCGAGCGGTTCGTGGCCTGGATGGGGTGCGGATTCTGGAGGTTACCGATCCCGTCACCCGTGCCCACCTGGGCGGGAAGATCGAGGTTACGCCCCGGCATCCGGTGAGGAACCGGACTGACCTTGCGATCATGTACACCCCTGGGGTCGCGTCCATCTGCCAGGCGATTCATGCCGACCCGGAGAAGGCCTACACGCTGACCATCAAGCGGAACACGATCGCGGTGGTGACGGATGGCACCGCGGTGCTGGGACTCGGCGACATCGGGCCTGCAGCCGCCATGCCGGTCATGGAGGGAAAGGCCATGCTGTTCAAGCAGTTTGCGGGCGTCGATGCCGTCCCCATCTGCCTGGACACCAAGGACACCGAGGAGTTCATCGCCTGCGTGAAGCGCATGGCCCCGGCCTTCGGCGGCATCAACCTGGAGGATATCGCTGCGCCCCGGTGCTTTGAGATTGAGCGGCGGCTTAAGGAAGAGCTGGACATCCCGGTCTTCCACGACGATCAGCACGGTACCGCAGTGGTCGTTCTGGCCGGTCTGATCAACGCAGCCAGGCTGGTCGGAAAGGAGCTGTCGACACTCCGGGTTGTGGTCTGCGGCATCGGTGCCGCCGGAACCGCAATCTCCAAGCTCCTGATGCTCGCCGGCGTGACGGATATCGTGGGCGTCGACCGGCACGGGATCATCGAGCGGGGGCAGGAGTACCCCGGCAACCCGAACTGGCAGTGGTACGCGGCCCACTCGAACCCCCGGGGTATCCGCGGCGGGCTGGATGAGGCGATCGAGGGCGCGGATGTCTTCATCGGTGTGTCCGGGCCCGGGGTGTTGAAGGTCGCTCACCTCCAGCGCATGGCGCGCGATCCGATCGTCTTCGCGCTGGCCAATCCGATTCCCGAGATCGACCCTGAGGAGGCCGCACCCTATGTGCGGGTCATGGCCACGGGACGGTCGGACGACCGGAACCAGGTCAACAATCTGCTCTGCTTCCCCGGCCTGTTCCGGGGAGCGCTGGACTGCCGGGCCCGTGAGATCAACGACGCCATGAAACTGGCTGCTGCCCGGGCGCTTGCATCGATGGTGACGGATGAGGCGCTGCGGGAGGGGACTGTAGTTCCGACTGTCTTCGACGGCCGGGTGGCGGAGGTCGTCGCCCGTGCGGTTGAGGAGGCCGCCTACCAGACGGGCGTTGCCCGCCGCACGCCCTCAGAAGAGCACGTTGCCGTCGGGGCCGACTAGCGGTGCTCCCTGAGCGGCAGGCCTGGCCAGCCAGGAAGCGGAGAGCGGTCGTACCATAAACGGCAAGGACCGTGCGGGACTGTGAAAAGCCCCGCACGGTCCTGTGCCCCTTCAACCCGCCCAGCCTAATCTGCCGTCGGCAGTTCCTGCTGCTGCCCTCCGGGCTGAGGCTTGAAGACCAGCTTCAGCAGGGGAGGGGTGAGCAGGGTGGTGCCCAGGCTCACAAAGACCATGCCTGTGTAGAGTTCCGGCGGCAGGAGTCCGGCCTCGAGGCCGATGGTGGCGACGATGAGGCCCACCTCGCCCCGGGCCATCATGCCCACGCCTACACCGGTCGCATCCCGCAGCGGGAAGCGGGCCAGCAGCGCACCGGCGCCGCAGCCGACGATCTTCGTCGCGGCGGCGACCAGCACGAGCACGACCACGAAGAGCAGGAAGGAGCCGGTCAACCCGGCGAAGGTGGCCGAGAGCCCGACGTTGGCGAAGAAGAAAGGCACGAAGAAGGCGTACGCGATGTGCTCCACCTCGTGCATGATCTTCTCGCGGAGATCCGTGAGGCTCAGCATCAACCCGATCAGGTAGGAGCCGATGATGCCCGCCAGCCCGGTGAACTCGGCCGCCCAGGCGAAGGCCAGCGCAACGCTGATGGAGACGGTGAGGAGGGGCAGACTGCCCTCCATGCGGGCGACGCGCTGCATGATCCCGGGCAGGAGCTTGTAGCCCACGAGGATTGCAGCGGCGAAGAAGCCCGCCATCTTGCCCAGCAGGAGCGGCAGGGGCTCGGCGCCGTGTCCGCCGCCGCCTGATGCGCCCAGGCTGCCCAGCACTACCGAGAGGACGATGATGCCCAGCACGTCATCCAGCACGGCCGCAGCCAGGATGGTCACGCCGGGGCGGGACTGCAGGTGGCCAAGTTCCTTCAAGGTCTGCGCGGAGATGGAGACGCTGGTGGCCACCAGCAGGACGCCCGTGAAAACCGCCGTCGGGGAGTCGAAGCCCCACACGTCTGCTGTGAGCCAACCGGCGGCGAACGGCAGCGCCACCCCCAGGACGGCCACCAGGGTGGCGGCCACGACGTTGCGTTTGATCTCCTCAAACTGCGTCTCGAGACCGGCAATGAACATGAGGAGCACAACGCCGATCTCGGCAACCTCGCTGATGAGCGGTCCCGGCTGCAGCCAGCCCAGCAGGGCCGGTCCGAACAGCACGCCCACGAGCAGCTGGCCCAGCACCGCCGGCTGACCCAGGCGCCGGCTCAGCCGGCCAGCGGCCAGGACAGCGACAAGAATCAGGCAAGTCTCCAACAAGAAGCTCAATACCATACCTCCTCTGATCGGGCCGGTGACGAGAAAGCCCCCAAGCCCTCGCCCCGCGAGGGTCTGGGGGCTGATGCACACCCGCATCGCAGGTGGTCGGGGCGCCTCAGACGGCCTGGCCCCCGGCACTCCGGGCGACGCCCGGTGAAGCAAGCCCAACCTCGACAGTTCTAAACCCGATTGTTGCGGATAGTGTAACAAGTGTGTGCCCCGGCGTCAACTGGGGACCGTTGTGTGGGCACGAAGGCTTACTTCTCCAGAATGCAGACCACGGCCTTCATGAAGAACTCGGGCGCCACCGCGGCCAGGGGCCGCAGGAAGGTGCGCAGCGGCACCAGCCGCCAGTGGGCGATCTTAAACGGCGACTCCTCCACGATCCGGCGGAAGCGCTTGATGGTCATGTGATTGATGTAGGTCAGCTCGATGGAGTTGGTGGCGGGGTCGCCCAGACGGAGGCTCAGCCGCATGTCGGCGTCAGGCAGGTCCTTGACCAGCTCCCGGTACGCCTCGATCAGGACCGGCTCGCTGAAGAGCGCGTGGACCCAGGGAATGCCGATGACGTCGGAGAGGTGGGCGCCGTAGGGGTGGTAGTAGGGGGGGAAGTTGGTGAAGAACAGGCCGCCCGGCTTCAGCACCCGGTGCGCCTCACGGAGCACCGCCTCGGGCTGCGCGACGTGCTCCATCACGTCGTTGGCGATAATCACGTCGAAGAAGTTGTCCGCAAAGGGAAGCCGGGTGGCGTCGCCCGTGATGAACTCGGCCCGGTCTGCCAGGCCCTTCTCCACCGCCATCGCCCGGGCCTCTTCCTCGTAATGGGGGACGATGTCGACGCCGTAGATCTTCTGCACGCCCAGGCTGGCGTAGTAGAGGGTCTTTCCTCCCGCGCCAGACCCGATGTCCAACACGGTCTTGCCTTTCATGATCTCCTCCGGAGACATGAAGGGGCGGTAGTGCTCGAGCGTCAGGTACCCGCGCTCGAACTGCCAGTCGGCGTAGCGCATCGTGCCCTGGTTCGCCAGGTTGAACGGGTGCACGGGCGGGCGGAAGAACCGGTTGAGGGAGAGCAGAACCCTTGTGGCCAGTCGCAAAACCTTCGTCACTCCTCGTAGGCGCCGCCTGGGCAACCTGTGTTCCGGCATGGCATTGCCAGTTTCTGCACCGGTACGGTCTATCCTTCCGGGACTCTCTGTTCGCTCATCCATAGTAGACGAGGCCCCGGGGCGTCGGTTCGAAGCCCACGGCGCGCAGCGGTTCGGCGGCGGGGCTCTGCAGGATGGGCTCGTCGCCCCACTGGCGCACCTCGACCCGGCGCACGGCCCGGGCGTGTGCGGGCGCCTTCAGGAGGTCGGGCAGTGCGGCCAGCGCCTCCCGCAGCGCATCCCCCTCCAGCGGGGCCAGCGGGAGCAGCCTCCGGCCGTGCCCCTCGACGCCCAGCACCGGCTCTCCGGCGGCGATGACCAGGTACGTTGAGGGCAGCCGGGCCAGGCGCTCGCCGCCCGGCCAGGGAAGGACTGACCCGTACGGGTTGGCCGGGTCCGCAGCTGGGATGAGCACGGGCGGAGAGGTCGCCGCGTCCCGGACCCGGCGGAGGCGCTCCACCACGTCCGTCCGGGCGAACTGGACTCCGGCCAGGCCCGCGACAAAATAGCCCTGCCGCACCTGCCCGCTCCACTCCATCCGCTTCAGCTGCTGCAGCACCGCGCCCCACGGCACCGGGCCGCCGTCCGCCTCGACGGCTTCCCGGGTGACGACGCCGTACCGGTCCAGGAGGAGTTCGGCGTAGCCCCCGGCCCGGTCGGCCGGTGTGCCGCCGTCCGGCGGTGCGCCCGGACTCTGCACCAGGGAGGAGGTCAGCCACCAGCGGCCCGTGCCCCCCCGCAGCATGGGAGCGGTCCGCCCGCGGTGCGCCGGGGCCCTTGTGGCGCGGAGCACCTCGCGCACCGGGGCGAAGGTATCGTTGGTCACGAGGCCCATCCAGGCCAAGTCCCACAGCGCCTCCAGCGCTTCGGCGGGGTTCATTCCGGCTCTGCGCGCGATGCCGCCCAGGAACTCCGCACCGGCGGCCTGGCAGGCGGCCAGCACCTGCGCCTGCCAGGGGGTGAGGGAGTCGGGAGGGGCGATGGCGAGCCGGTCGGCGAAGAGCCCGGCCTGCTCGGGCAGGTAGAAGGCGAGCCTGCCGCCCGGCGCACCGACCCAGTGCAGCTCGCCGGAGGCCAGGAGCTGGTCCAGCCAGAGCGGCTGGTAGCCGGGCACCCGGCGGGGCAGCACCTCCCGCTCCCACAGTTCGGCCGGCAGCGGGTACCCCTGGAGCCGGCGCAGCACGTTCCTCAACATGCGCAGCGGTGCGGCGCCATGCCGCAGGTTGGCGTGGCCTTCCGGGCCTTCTGCAGCCCGAGGGGCGAGCCCGTGCCAGTCCAGCAGGAACCGGGCGTAGACGGCCGCGTCCACCGGCTCCACCTGTGCGCGCAGCAGGGCGAGCGTCTGCCGGTGGACCTGGCGCAGGACGTCCCGGTCGCAGAACTCCCGGCCTTCGACGCCGCGGGTGAACTCGCCGGCGACCAGCGCACCGCCGCCCGCCAGGCCGAGGGCGGCCGCGGCGACCTCCGGAACGGAAAGCCCGTACCGCCGGGCAACTTCCTCCGGCTGGAACGGGCCGTGCGACCGGGCGTACCGCCGGACCACCGCCGGCACGTCCGCCTCAGGCCGCAGGTAGAGCGCCGCGTCGTCGGCGGCCGCCCAGCGGTCACCGGGCAGCCGCACAGCCCGCCCCCCGGCCTCAAGCCGTTCCAGCCAGGCCGGCTCCACGCCGCAGTCCCCCAGTTCTGCCCAGGTCATGTCGCCGGCGCGGCGGAGCAGATCTTCCACCTCGTCCGGGTTGCGGGGGCGCCATCCTTCAGCCTGCCCCCTGAGGCGGGCCGTTACCGCCGCGATCGCCTCGGGTTCCAGAAGGTCCCGGAGGGCGCCGGCGCCGAGGATCTCGTCCAGCAGCTCACGGTTCAGCGTGAGCAGGGCCCCCTGCCGCTCCGCCTTCGGCGCCTCGCCCTCGTAGAAGTTCTCGGCGACGAACTGCAGCAGGATCTGGCTGGCCATCGGCGAGGGGGAGTCGGTCTCCACCATCGCCAGCGCGATCTCGCCGGCGGCCAGGTCGGTCAGTACCTGGCGGAGCCCGTCCAGGTCCAGCACGTCCCGCAGCACCTCGCGGTAGGTCTCCAGGACCAGCGGGAAGTCCGGGTAGCGGCGGGCCACCTGCAGGAGGTCGGCCGCCTTCATCCGCTGCAGCCAGAAGGGGCGGCGCCGGCCCGGCCGGGGGCGGGGGAGCACCAGCGCCCGGCCGGCGTTCATGCGGAAGTGCGCGCCGAAGAGCGGGGAGGCGCCCACCTCTTCCAGCAGCAGCTCGACCGCTTCCTCCGGATCCAGGCGGAGAACGGCCTCCGGGTCCAGCGTCCGGTCGGCGCCGGGCAGCCGGATGTGGATGACGTCGTCGCTCGTGGTCACCTCGGCCTCGATGCGGAGCAGCTTCCGGATCCGTGCCCGCAGGACCATCCCCCAGGCCGTGTTCACCCGGCCGCCGAAGGGAGAGAGGAGGACCAGCCGCTGGTCCCCGAGCTCGTCGGGGAAGCGCTCCAGCACTACCCGCCGGTCGGTGGGAACGGCGCCGGCGTGCGCAATCTGGTCTCGCAGGTACTGGATCAGGTTCTGCGCCGCCGTCCCGTCCAGGCAGCACTCGGTCCGGAGCCAGTCCGGGAGGGAGGGGTCGTCCAGCCTGGCGGCCACCTCGCCGGTGAAGGCGCCGAGCTTCCGGCCCAGCGCGAGCGGGCGGCCGACCCCGTCGCCCTTCCAGAAGGGCATCCGGGGCATCCGGCCGGGGGCGGGCGCCGCCACCACCCGGTCGTGCTCGATGGCCCGGATCTGCCAGGTGGCGGTGCCCAGGAGGAACACGTCGCCCACCCGCGACTCGTAGACGAACTCCTCGTCCATCTCGCCCAGCTTCACGTCGCTGCCTTCCAGGTAGACCGCGTAGTACCCCCGGTCGGGGATGGTGCCGCCTGAGAGCACCGCCAGGGCGCGGGCGCCCTCCCGGCCCCTGATGACCCCGGCCTCCCGGTCCCAGACGATGCGGGGCCGGAGTTCCCGGAACTCCTCGGCCGGGTAGCGGCCGGACAGCATCTCCAGCACGCTGCACAGCTGCCGCTCCGTGAGATCCCGGTAGCCGTAGGCGCGGCGGATCAGAGCAAGCAGGTCGTCCACGCGCCACTCGTCCACCGCAGCCATGGCCACAATCTGCTGGGCCAGCACGTCCAGGGCGCCGGTGGGCACCCGTGTTTCCTCGACCTCGCCGTTCCGCATCTCCCGCACGATGCCGGCCATCTCCAGCAGGTCGCCCCGGTACTTGGGCAGCAGGCGGCCTTTGGACACCGCCCCGAGGGCATGGCCGGCCCGGCCCACCCGCTGCAGGCCCCGGCTCACCGTGCGGGGCGACTCGATCTGGATCACCAGGTCCACGCTCCCGACGTCGATGCCCAGTTCCAGCGAGGAGGTGGCCACCAGACAGGGCAGCCGTCCCACCTTCAGCTCCGCCTCCACCTGCTCCCGGGCCTCGCGGCTCAGCGATCCGTGGTGGACCCGCGCCACCTCCCGCCCGGCCAGCGCGTTCAGCTGGCCGGTGAGCCGCTCGGCCAGACCCCGGCTGTTGACGAAGACCAGCGTGGCCCGGTGCTCCTCTACCAGCTCCAGCACCCGCTGGTGGATCGCCGGCCAGAGCGAGTTCTCGGGCAGGGCGCGCATGTCGGCCACCGGCACCTCCACGCGCAGGTCCAGGTCGCGGCGCGTGCCGGCGTCCACGATGGTGACGGGACGCCCGGTCCCGCCCAGGTAATGGGCCACCTCCTCCAGCGGCCGCTGGGTGGCCGAGAGGCCGATGCGCACCGCGGGGCGGGGGAGCAGGGCCTCCAGCCGCTCCAGGGAGAGCGAGAGGTGGGCGCCGCGCTTGTTGGCGCAGAGGGCGTGGATCTCGTCCACGATCACGTAGCGCACCGTGCGCAGGATGTCGCGCGCGCGGGAGGTGAGCAGCAGGTAGAGCGACTCAGGGGTGGTGATGAGGATGTCAGGCGGGTGGCGGCGCATCTGCTCCCGCTCCCGCTGCGGCGTGTCGCCGGTGCGGACGGCGTGGGTGAGGTGCGGCAGCGGGAGGCCCATCTCCGCCGCCCTGGCCTCGATCTCGGCCAGCGGCACCTCGAGGTTGCGGTAGATGTCGTTGTTCAGGGCCTTGAGGGGGGATATGTAGAGCACCTGGACCCCCGGCTCCCGCCGGTCGCCCTGCTGGTAGAGCATGTCCAGGCACTTGAGGAACGCGGCCAGGGTCTTGCCCGAGCCGGTGGGGGCGAGGATCAGCACGTTCTCGCCCCGGGCGATGGCCGGCCAGCCCTCCGCCTGGGGCGGGCTGGGCCGGCCGAACCTCTCCTCGAACCAGGTGCGTACAGCCGGGTGGAAGGAGTCGAGCGGCATGCGGCACACCTCCTTCAGGAAGGGCTGGCGACCCCGCACTAGTCCCCGCCGCCCCGCACCACCGTGGGACGCACGAGCGAGAGCGCCGCACTCGTCACCGCGAGGCAGACCGAGACCACCAGGGTGGTGCGGAAGGCCGTCAGGAAGTCGGTGCGCAGGCTCAGGTGCGCAAACAGAGTGCTGGCGATGGTGATGCCGGTCATCTGGCCCACGTTGCGGGCCGCGGCCTGCAGCGCCGCTGCGACCCCCTGGCGCTCCCTGGGCGCTGCACCCATGATGGAGCTGTTGTTGGAGGCGCTGAACAGGCCAGCTCCCAGCCCGATGACGGCCAGGCAGAGCGCCACCTGTGCGACGGGCGTCTCCGCGCCGGAACTGGCGACCAGCCAGAGCCCGACTGCGATCGTGGACATGCCCAGCGTGGCCGGGATGCGGGTGCCGATGCGGTCGGAGAGCCAGCCGGCGAGTCCGGCCACGGAGACCATGGCGATGGGCTGCGCGGTCATCACCGCCCCGGCGGCACCGGGGCTGAGGCCGCGGTACTGCTGCAGGTAGAACGGCAGCAGGAACGTGAGCACGAACGTGGCGGAGAACTGCAGGAAGGACGCGGCGATCCCGCTGGTGAAGGCCGGCTCCCGGAACATCCAGAGCGGCAGCATCGGCTGGCGCGCCCGCCGCTCCTGCCAGATGAAGAGCAGGAGGAGCAGGACGCCGCCGGCGAGGAGCAGCCGGGTCCGGGCGTCGCCCCAGCCCCAGGTCTCGGCCTGGCTCAGCGCCAGGAGCAGGGAGGCCAGCCCCGAGGCGAAGAGCAGCGCCCCGGCCAGGTCGAAGGTCTGACCGCCCCGCCGCTCCGTGGGCCGCAGCTTGGTGAAGGCCAGCGTCACGCCCAGGACGGCCACGGGCAGGTTGATCAGGAAGACCCAGTGCCATCCCCAGTGGCCTGCGATGAACCCACCCAGGCTGGGGCCCAGCGTGAGGCCGGTGAAGGTGAGCGTGGCCTGCATGCCCAGGGCCCGGCCCCGCTCCCGGCCGGGGAAGGTGGTGGTGATCAGGGCCGGGGAGAGCGCCATCAACACCGCCGCGCCAACTCCCTGCACCAGCCGGCCGCCGATCAGGGTCGGCATGGTGGGCGCGAGGCCGCAGAGGAGCGAGCCGAGGCCGAAGATGACGAACCCGGAGCCGAAGACCCACTTGTAGCCCCACATGTCGCCGAGCCGCCCCACGGAGAGCAGCAGCGACGAGATGGTCACCAGGTAGGCGGTGGAGACCCAGCTCACGTCGCCGAGGGTCGCCTGGTACTGCGCCTGAATCTGCGGGATGATGATGTTGATGATGCTGCCGTCCAGCGCCGACATGAAGGCGCTGGTGCCGGCCACGATGAGGACGAGCCACTTGTAGGTGTCTCCGGTCGGGTCCTCGCTCCGGCCGGCCTGTGCGGTCATTTGCTCGTTTGCCGTAACGCTCAGCCTCCTCGAGTGCTTCTCTGGCATCATCCTGTTCGCCCCGACAGGGCAGAATTCCCTCTGACGCGTCCGATTTCGGACTTGCCCGCGTCCGCCGCCGGCACTAGGATGGGGGAGAAGTCAGAAAGCGAGGTGCCCGCTGTGCGAATCGCCATTCTCTCCGACGTTCACGGCAACCTGGCGGCCCTGGAGGCCGTCCTGTCCGACATCGCCGCAGAGGCGCCAGACGAGACCGTCTGCCTTGGCGACCTGGCCTTCAAGGGCCCGCAACCGGCCGAGTGCATCGCCCGCATCCGGGAGCTGGGGCTGCTCTGCATCCACGGCAACACGGACGTGGCGGTCGTGACGCTGGCGGGCAGGACGCCCCGCCGGCCGTTCCCTGCCGGCTTCGTGCCCCCCGACCCGCTTCCCCCGGGCCTCGCATGGGCACTAACGCAGCTTACGGAGGCCGATCTGGAGTACCTGGCCGGTCTCCCCTTCGACCACCGCCTGGAGGCCGACGGCCAGTCGGTGCTCTTCGTCCACGCCTCGCCGCAGGACTGCGTGACGGGCATCGTGCCCACCATGCGCGCCGACGAGATCCGGCCGCTGCTCAAGGAGGAGCGGGCCGACTGGATCATCAGCGGCCACGTGCACCAGGCGTACGCCTTCCGGTTTGAGGGCCGCTGGCTCGCCAACCCCGGAGCCGTCGGCTTCTCGCTGGACGGCGACGGCCGGGCCGCCTACGCCCTGCTCGACACCGCCCGCGCCCGGTTCGAACTGCGCAGGGTCGCCTACGACGTGGACGCGGCGGTCGCCGCCGCCCGGGAACGGAACTTCTGCTACGACCCGGACCGGTACGGCGCTGCACTGCGGGCCGGCGAGTGGCCGGCGGACCTGTAGCCTCGGGGGCCGATGCAGACCGAGCGGGCGGGCCGCAACTTCCCCTGGTTGCAGCCCGCCCCGGACCTGCCGTCCCACCCGGTTCCGCCGTACCCGGCTGCCCGGATCTTGCGTCGTACCTTCGGCGCGCCTAACCGGGCGTGCGCCCTGCTGCGCCCGTCCGCCCCCCTGACCCCTCGGTCGAGCCCTCGACACGCTGACCCTGGCCAGGATGCAGCCCCACCGCCGTTACCGGGAAGCCCGGGTCGGCCGGCGTCGGGGCGCCGGTGGCCGCCGCCACCTCCACACCCCGGTACGCCGCCCCGCTTGTCGTGTAGCCGGCCGTTCCCGGGCCCAGCGGATTTGACTTCTGCGCCGCCCGCCGCTGCTTTTCCACTGCCTGTTCATCCGGCATGCCATCCACCTCCCCTGTGCGTAGGATGCCGCCGGCGGCTGGGCAGGATTCGAGGGGCCGGCGGTTGAAAGCCTTCATTCGGTTGAACGCGGCGGCCTCCAGGGGGGCGGTAGGGTGGAGAAGTGGCTCCAGGACCGGCAGGTGCACGAGCAGGTGTTGTACACGAGAGCGCAGCGCACCCGCAGCCCGCAGGACATTGCCGAGTGGGAGCGGTTCGCCCGCCAGACCGCCCGCATGCGGGTGACGGCCGAGCAGCTGCGCGGCGCGCTGCCGGAGGAGTATTCTGTCCAGAGCGGCATTCGGGTTCTTTTTCAGGGGCGGGAGATCTACCTGGAGCACCTGGTCGTGGGGCCCAGCGGAATCTACCTCGTGGAGTCGGCTGAGGACAACGCCCAGTGGCGCGATGACTTGGCACGCAACCTGGCGTTTTTCAGCCAGAACCTCGGCTCTTCCGTCCGGTACTACACCTGCCTCGTCATCGCCCGTGAGGTTTCGGGGACTGACCGGCTCCCGCCGGGGGCCCACCTGGTGGAGTCGGTGGAGGCTGCGGTGTACGTCATCCGCGACACGCCCGTGACCGATCCGATGCCGCCTTCCGTTGCGCAGGAACTCTGGCACATCATCGGATCGCTTTCTCCCCGGGCGCCGATGCAGGCGCCGGCGCCGCCGCCATCGCGTCCTGTCTCGGGCGGGCGCCGGTTCACCTGGCGGGAGTGGGTCACCGTCGGCTGTGCCCTGGGGGTCAACTTCCTGATCCTGGCCGAGCCCGACATGGATCTGGGCCATTTCGTTGTGGGACTGTTCGTGCTCGTCGGGCCGGCCGCGGGTCTCGCAGGCCTCACGCTGCTCCTCCCCGCCGGAGCGCCGCGTGCCGTGGCCTCCTGGACGCTCATGCTCCTCTCGGTGATGTTCCTGCTGCTCATGATGATCGGCCTGAACGCGTAACTGGCAAAGGTGGCGAATCGACCTTGGCGCACATGACCGGTGAGGTGCTGGTTCGGGCGGAGGCCCAGCTGGGCAGCCCAGTCGTCCTCACCTGGCGATACCCCATCACCCATGCGGAGATGGAGATGGTCGTCTCCTCCACCCGCGGGCAGCGGCGGCTGCACGATGTGACCCTGTTCATCTTCAACCCGGCCGGGCAGCTTGCGATCATCCGCAAGCACAACTACCCGCCGGGCATTTGGCGCGCCCCCGGCGGTGGCGTGAGGCCCGGGGAGGAACTGGCGGAAGGGGCCGCCCGAGAGGCCTGGGAGGAGACGGGGCTCACCGTCCGCATCACCCGGTACCTCCTGCGGGTGCACGTCACCTTCACCTGCGGCGAGCGGGTGCAGCCCTGGACCACCCACGTGCTGCTGGCGGAGGCGGAGGGCGAACCCTGCATCTGCGACCCCAAGGAGATCTCGGACGTGGCCTGGGGCTCCCTGGATGAACTCTGCGGGCCGATCGCCGAGGCCATGCTCGCGACGCCCCGGGGCCTCTTCACCTACCGCGCCGCTCTGCACCGGACGGTGGCGACGCTGCTGCAGCAGACCGAACCCTGACCCCATCCTTCCGAAACCGAGGCGAAACGAACGACCATGGCGACGATCCTCACCCCCGCGGCGATCTTCGCGGGGACGCTGTACCTTGTCATCCGGCGGCCGCGGAACCTGAACACCGGCATCTCGGCCCTGCTCGGCGCCCTGCTGGCCCTGCTGGCGGGCGCCATTACCCTGGCGGACGTCCGGTCCGTCGTAGGCATCGTCTGGGACGCCACCCTGGCGTTGGTGGCGATCATGATCATCTCGGCCCTGCTCGAGCAGGCCGGCTTCTTCCGCTGGGCCGCCCTCCACATGGCCCGGCACGCCGGAGGAAGCGGGCGGGGCGTGTTTGTGGCGGTCATCCTGCTGGCCACCGTCGTTTCGGCCTTCTTTACCAACGATGCGACCGTGTTGATCGTCACCCCCATCGTGCTGGAGATGGCGGAGGCCCTGGGCTTCGACCGGCGGTCATTCCTGCCCTTCGCCATGGCCTGCGGCTTCATAGCTGACGCCATGTCGATTCCGCTGGCCGTCTCCAACCTGACCAACATGATCGTCGCCCGCTACTTCGATCTCGCCTTCGCCCGCTTTGCGCTGGCCATGCTGCTGCCCAGCGTCACGTGCCTCCTCGTCACCACCGCCGTGCTGCTCTGGTACTACCGGAGGGAGATCCCGAGCCGGGTCGATGTCTCCGGCCTCGCCACCCCCGAGTCTGCGGTTCGCGATCCCTTCCTGTTCCGGACGGGTGTCGTTGTCGTATCCAGCATGGTGCTGGCCTTCCTGTTCAACCGCACGCTGTTCGCCGTGCCCACCTCGCTGGTCATGTCGGCCGGTGCTATCGTCCTGCTCCTCGCCTCGTTCAAGAACCGGGTGGTGGAGCCGTGGCAGGCCATCCGGCATGCCCCGTGGCACGTGGTCGCATTCGCGGTGGGCATGTACCTGGTCGTCTTCGCCGTGGGCAAGGCCGGGCTGACCGACCTGACGGCCCGTGCGCTGCAGGGGCTGACGGCCCACGGGCTGGGCATCACCATTGTGGGGACGGGGGCGCTGGTGGCCGTGCTCTCTGCAGTGATGAACAACCTCCCGGGCGTGCTGGTGGGCACGCTGGCCGTGGCGGCCACCGGTGCGGCCGGGCTGCTCGGCGAGGGGATGGTCATGGCCACCGTGATCGGCGCCGACATCGGCCCGAAGCTCACGCCCATCGGGTCGCTGGCCACGCTGATGTGGCTGCACACCCTCCAGGGCCGGGGGCTGACCATCACCTGGGGACGGTACCTCCGGACCGCGCTGGTGATCACCCCGCCCGTGCTCCTGGCGACGCTCGCCGCACTCTGGGCCGGGCTCGAGCTGGCGTGAACCCGCAGCCGTGCGGGCTGGGGGAGTACATCTGGCGGGCACCGACGCTCTGCATCACGTCATGCGCACGAACTGGGCTGCGATCCTCCTATGAGAGGATCGCAGCTTTCGCATTGGTGCGCGTCTGCACTGCTGTAGGGGCCATTCTGCAGGTACGCAATAGTACCGAACACCTATCTGCACAGCCCTTCTATCCATCGCGAGGATGGGGGAGAGGTCGCGTTGACCGGAATCGGTGCGAAGGCCGACAATAGGTGCATGGGTTCGAGCCGCAGACCGTTCTGTAGCGACGGTTGATGCAGTTGCAGCAGCGAGGTGACGCCATGGAGTTCAGGGGAACCGTCGTGAGCTGGAAGCGCGGAGTCGCCCGGGTGCGGATCGCGGTGAGCGCATGTGCCGCCTGCGGCCAGAACTGTGCGGCGCGCTCGGGGGACGGCGGCCGGTACCTGCTGGTTCGTACGGCCACCCCCGTGGTCCCCGGGCAGGCGGTGCTCGTGGAGGCGAACCTGCCTTCGCCTGCGCGGGCGGTGGCCCTGGCGTATCTGCTGCCGCTGGCAGGGTTCATGGTGGGCCTGTTCGCAGGGAACGCCGCATCCGGTGGGTCTCCGCTGCCCGCGCTGGGGGCGGGGCTGGCCGGTGCGGCGGCCTGTTACGGCGTGGTCGCCCTCTTGGAGCGGCCGCGGCAAGCCCTCGTCCGCCTGGCGACCGAGCCAACCGACGCAGTCTGTCCACAGCAATAGTTCGCAGTAAGAAGAGGGAGGCATCGCTCATGACGTTGTGGGCCCGCTTTCGCGGGGGAGTCCATCCGGACGCCCACAAGACAACCGCACAATGTGCGACGCAGCCGCTGCCGCGCCCCGAGCGGGTTGTGCTGCCCCTGCGGCAGCATATCGGGGCGCCCTGCCAGCCGCTGGTGAAAAAGGGAGACGAGGTGGCCCTGGGTCAGCCCATCGGCGACACCGACGCACCCGTCGCTGCGCCGGTGCATGCCTCCGCCAGCGGCAAGGTGGCCGCCGTGGAGCCCAGGCTGAGCCCCAGCGGCCGCATGGAGCAGGCCGTGGTTATCGAGACTGCCCCGGAGGACACTCCCTGGGAGGGACTGCCCGCGGGGCTGGGCTGGGACTTCGACCCCGATCTGCTCGACCCGGCATTCATCCGTGACCGCGTCCGGCAGGCCGGCCTCGTGGGCATGGGCGGTGCGGGCTTCCCGGCCGCCGTCAAGCTCGCCGCGAAGCCGGGGTGTGAGCCCGACGCGGTGATCCTCAACGGCGCCGAGTGCGAGCCGTCCATCACCTCGGACCACAGGCTGATGCTGGAGCATCCCGAGCAGGTCGTGCTGGGCCTCCGGCTTTTCATGCGCGCTTGCGGAGCCCGGCGGGGGATCATCGGCATCGAGGCCAACAAGGCCGACGCAGCGGCGAGACTCTCGCAGGCGGTGGCCGGCGATCCGTCCATCTCGGTGGAGGTCCTGCCCGTCCGCTACCCGCAGGGCGCCGAGAAGATGCTGGTCTGGGCCCTGCTGAGGCGGGCCGTGCCCGTCGGTGCCATCCCGCTGGACGTGGGTGTGGTCGTGCAGAACGTGGCCACCGCCGCCGCTGCGGCGGTCGCTCTGGCAGAGGGCCGTCCGCTCACCGACCGGATCGTCACGGTCAGCGGGCGGGTAGGCAGCCCCGGCAACTGGCGGGTGCCCCTCGGCACCTCCTTCGTCGACGTTGTGGAGGCTGCAGGCGGCGTGACCGGCTCGCTGGCCCGGGTGATCGCCGGTGGCCCCATGATGGGCACGGCCCAGGCGGATCTGAACGTGCCGGTCACCAAGACCACGGGTTCGATCATCCTGCTGGGTCCGGAGGACCTGGACACCACCCCCGCCGGACCGTGCATCCGCTGCGGGCGCTGCGTCTCGGCTTGCCCGATGGGCCTCCTGCCGGCGCAGCTCTGCTCCGCCGCCCTCGCCTCCGACTGGGCGGCCGCGGAGCGGTTCCACGTGCGGGCCTGCATGGAGTGCGGCAGCTGCAGCTATGTCTGCCCGGCCCGCCGTCCGCTGGTCCAGTCCATTCGGCTCGCCAAGTCTGAACTCGGGCGTCGCGCCCGTCAGGGGAGGGGATAGGATGAGCAAGACCGAAAGCGGCGAACTCCTGGTCTCCTCGAGCCCCCATCTGTGGGCCGGCGTATCGACCGGACGCATCATGCGGGACGTCCTCATCGCCCTGACGCCAGCTGCGCTGGGCGCTGTATACTTCTTCGGCTGGCGGGCAGCGGCGGTCATTGCCCTCAGCATGGGCGCAGCCGCCCTCAGCGAGTGGGGCTGCGAGCGGCTGATGGGCAAGCCGTCCACCCTGGCCGACGGGTCGGCGCTGGTGACAGGCCTGCTGCTGGCCCTGACCCTCCCGCCCACCGCACCCTTCTGGCTGCCGGTGCTGGGCGCCTTCTTCGCCATTGCGGTGGTGAAGGTTGCCTTCGGCGGCCTCGGGCACAACTTCGTCAACCCCGCCCTGGCGGCCCGGGCCTTCCTGCTCGCCGCCTTCCCAGCGGTGATGACCACCTGGACCAAGCCCTTCGACGCCGTCACCACCGCCACACCGCTGGCGGTGCTGCCCAACCCCTTCAGCGCCGAGGTGATGGCGGGCGACCTGCCCTCCTACACCGACCTGCTCCTGGGCACCGTGGGCGGTTCCCTGGGCGAGACCTCGGCGATCCTGCTGCTTCTGGGGGCGGCGTACCTCCTGGTGAAGCAGATCATCGACTGGCGGATCCCCGTGGGCTTCCTGGGCACCCTGGCCCTCTTCACCTGGGCCTTCGGCGGCCAGGCTGGGCTCTTCACCGGCGATCCGCTCTACCATGTGCTGGCCGGCGGCGCCATCCTCGGCGCCTTCTTCATGGCCACCGACTACGTCACCGGACCGATCACGGCCAAGGGCCGCTGGATCTTCGCCGCCGGTTGCGGCCTGATCACTGCCCTGATCCGCCTCTACGGCGGTTACCCGGAGGGCGTGCTCTTTGCGATTCTGCTCATGAACGTCGTGACGCCGCTGATCGACCGGTTCCTGGTCCCGGCGCCCTTCGGGGGGGTGAAGGGACGTGCGTGAGGCACTGCGGATGGTGCTGACGCTGCTTGTGGTCTGCACCGTGGCTGGCGCGGCGCTGGCCGGGGTGAACGGTGCCACGGCGCCGATCATCGCCGAGATGGAGGCCCGGGAACTGCAGGAGGGACTGGCCGAGGTGCTGCCTTCCGCGGACCGCTTCGAGGCGGTGGCCGATGAGGAACTGGCCGGGGTGCTCGCAGCCGGCGAGGGAGACTCCGGCGGGGCCAGGTCGGGCGCGGCTGGGTCCGTCCAGGCGGCCTGGTGGGGGTTCGACACCGCAGGGCAGATCGTGGGCCTCGTCGTTCAGGCGGTCCCCGGCGGCTACGGCGGCGCGATCTCCATGCTCGTCGGGGTCGAGCCCGGCGGCACGCTTCACCAGATGAAGATCCTCAGCGCCAGCGGAGAGACCCCGGGCCTCGGCTCCAAGGTGACCGACCGCTCCTTCCTGGACCAGTTCGTGGGGCTCAGCCCGTCGATCCGGCTGGTGAAGAACCAGGCTCCTGCCGGCAATGAGATTCAGGCAGTCACCGGCGCCACCATCTCCTCCACGGCGGTGCTGAACGGCGTGAACGCGGCCCTCGATGCCGCCCGCCAGCTGCAGAACGTGAGGTGAAGGCCGTGAAGCAGTCAGATTGCAACGCAACGTTCCTGGGGGTCCTGACGGACGGCATCCGGCAGGCGCCGCCGTTCCGCCTGCTTCTGGGCCTCTGCCCGTCGCTGGCGGTGACCACCGCCATGGAGAACGGGTTCTGGATGGGCCTGGCCGTCATCGTCGTCCTGGCCTGCTCCGAGGCGATCATCAGCCTGCTGCGCAAGGTGATCCCGGACCGAGTCCGCATTCCGGTCTACATCGTGATCGTGGCCAGCTTCGTCACCGTGGTCGACATGGTGATGAAGGCCTACCTGCCCGAAATGCACGCTATCCTGGGCATCTTCATCCCGTTGATCGTGGTCAACTGCATCATCCTCGGCCGGGCGGAGGCCTTTGCCTCCAAGAACGGCCCGCTTCTCTCGGTCGCCGACGCCGTGGGCGTGGGCGCCGGCTTCACCGCAGCGCTCATGGCCATCGGCGCGGTGCGGGAGTTCCTCGGAACCGGCAATCTGAAGTTCTTCGGGCATGCGCTGCTGGGCGGCGGCCTGCCGCTCGAGATCGTGGTGATGCTGCTGCCCGCCGGCGCCTTCTTCGTGATCGGCTTCATGATGGCCGGCCTGGCCCTGCTGCAGAACCGGAAGAAGAAGGCCCAGCAGCCCGTGGAGTGCTGCACGGTTGACGGAGAGGGGGCGGCAGGGTAATGGAGTTCCTCGCCATTCTGGTCGGCGGCATCCTGATCAACAACTACATCTTCTCCCGCTTTCTGGGCCTCTGCCCGTTCTTCGGGGTCTCCAGCAAGCTGGACACGGTCTACGGCATGGGCGCCGCCGTCGTCTTCGTCATGACCCTCGCCTCGGCCATCACCTGGCCGCTCCAGCACCTTCTGCTCGAGCCGCTGGGACTGGGCTACCTGCAGACGGTGGCCTTCATCCTGGTTATCGCCGCCCTGGTGCAGTCGGTGGAGATGGTGATCCAGCGGGTCAGCCCGCCGCTCTACGCCGCCCTGGGCATCTACCTGCCTCTGCTCACCACCAACTGCGCCGTGTTGGGCTCAGCGCTGCTGAACATCACCTCGGGCTACGGGTTTATGGCCTCGGTGGTGAACGGCTTCGCCTGCGGCGTCGGCTGGACGCTGGCCACATTGCTCTTCGCCGGCGTGCGGGAGCGGGTGGAGGGCCCGCACATCCCCGAGGCCCTGCGGGGAATCCCCATCGCCTTCGTGTCTGCCGGACTCATGGCGCTGGCCTTCATGGGCTTCCAGGGACTTTTCCGCGGGATCCTCTTCTAGGCGAGGTGATTGAGCGATGATGACAGCAGCGCTTGTACTTGGGGGTGCGGGCCTGGTGCTGGGCACCGGCCTGGCCTTCGTGGCCACGAAGTTCGCGGTCCCAACCGACGAGCGGGTTGCGGCGGTGCGTGAGCGGCTTCCCGGCGCCAACTGCGGCGCCTGCGGCTTCCCCGGCTGCGACGGGATGGCCGCCGCCCTGGTCAAGGGCGAGGCGAAGCCGGACGGCTGCACGGCCGGCGGTCCCGCCACCGCCGCTGCGGTGGCCGAGGTGCTGGGCCTTGAGGCGGTGGCCGGCGAGCGGATGGTGGTCGCCGTGCACTGCCTGGGTACGAACCAGGCCGCACGGCGATCCTATGAGTACGTGGGCATCGACGACTGCCGTGCGGCGGCCATCATGCCCGGCGGGGGTCCGAAGGCCTGCTCCTTCGGCTGCGTCGGCCTGGGTACCTGTGTGAAGGCGTGCCCGTTCGGCGCCCTGGCGATGGACAGCGAGTCCGGCCTGCCGGTCGTCGACCGTGAGAAGTGCACCGGCTGCGGCATCTGCACGCAGGAGTGCCCGAAGAACATCATGGCCCTCGTCCCGATCTCGCAGCCGACCCTGGTCTCCTGCCGAAACCTGGACAAGGGCCCGCAGGTGCGCAAGGCCTGCTCCGCCGGCTGCATCGCCTGCGGCCTCTGCGTGCGCAGTTGCCCGCAGAAGACGATCTCGCTGGTGAACAACGTTGCCTACATCGACCCTGCCGGCTGCGACGGCTGCGGGACGTGCGTGGAGAAGTGCCCGACCAAGTGCATCGTCGCGGTGCACGGCGTGCCGGTCGTCCAGGCGGTGTAGCGCCAGGCCGCCAGCAAGGCCTGGGAGCCGCGCTCGGCGACTGTGCGGCGATCCGGCCCGATGGTCACCTGTGTGATCTTGTTCGACTCCTGGCCGGTAAGCTGGGAGAGTGATGGTGGAGGGATGCGCCGTGAATCGCAGGTCCTGGGCGCTGGTGGCCCTACTTGCGGGCACGGCGCTTCTGTTTGCCCTGTGGTGGACCCGGCCGCAGCGCGTGGAGCGGACCGCGCTGCTCATGGACACGTCGGTCAGGGTGGTCGTGTACGCCCCCCGAGGTGAAGCCGGGACCGCGGCCGATGCGGCACTGGATCTGATCGAGCACCTGGAGTCGCTCTGGCACCCTGGGCGGCCGGACAGCGACGTCGCCCGGGTGAACGCCTCCGCAGGGGTGTCGCCCGTATCGGTCGCCCCGGAAACCGTGCGCCTGGCGCAGATGGCCCTCCAGGTGGCGGAGGAGACCGCCGGCGCATTTGACCCGACCATTGGTCCGCTGTGGGCGGCCTGGGGGTTCGGCGAGGGCGGGCATGTGCCCAGCGACGCCGAGCGGACGGCCGCACAGGCGCTGGTGAACTGGCACAACCTTGAGGTGGACGAGGAGGCCGGCACGCTCTTCTTGACCCGCCCGGGCATGCGGGTGGACTTCGGCGCAGTGGCCAAGGGTTACGCCGCCCGCCTGGTGCGCGACCAGCTGGCGGAGGCCGGCGTGCAGGCGGCACTGGTGCAGCTGGGCGGAAGCATCGCCTTGCTTGGCGAGCGGCCGGAGGGCGGCCCATGGCAGATCGCCGTCCAGCACCCGCGTGATCCACAGGGTTATCTGGCCACCCTCTCCCTCACGGGGGGCTTTGCCGATACCGCTGGTGACTACCAGCGCTACTTCGAGCAGGACGGCGTGCGCTACCACCACATCCTGGACCCGGACACCGGGTTCCCTGCCACAGGGATGGCCAGTGTGACCGTGGTCGCTCCCCGGGGCGAGTGGGCCGACGCCTACGCCACCGCAGCCTTCGTTCTGGGCATGGAGGAGGGGTACCAGTTCCTCGTCGAACACGGGGTGGAGGGGCTGCTCGTCAGCGACACCGGCGAGGTGCGGCTGACGCCGGGCATGGCCGAGCTGGCCGATGTGACGTCCGCCGATTGGCCGGGGTGATTGCCTCATCGAGGCCAGCAGACCGGGGGAAGGGGGTGGCCCTGTGAACGGAGGATCCAGGCAAGCGCACAGCACCCGGCAACTGGCCCGGCTCGGCCTGCTGACGGCCGTAGGACTGGCCCTCTCCCTGCTGGAGCGGCAGCTGCCGCCACCCGCACCGGTGCCGGGCGTTCGCTGGGGCCTTGCCAATGCGGCCACGCTCGCCGCCCTCGCCCTGGGGGGACCCGCTGCGGGGTTCGCCGTATGGGCCGCCCGCTTCTTCCTGGTGCAGGTGTTCGGAGGGAGCCTCTTCAGCCCCGCGTTCTTCGTGGGCGGTGCCGGGGGACTCCTGGCCTGGGGTGCGATGGCTGCACTATCCCGGGTGCGCTGGCTTGGTGTCGCCGGCGTCAGCGCTGCCGGCGCCGTCGCCCATCATGTGGGGCAGATCGCCGCTGCGGCGATCGTCACCGCGACGCCCGGCGTTCTCTTCCTTCTGCCGCCCCTTCTGCTGCTGGGGCCGCCAGTGGGCCTCCTCACAGGGGTCCTGGTCGCTCTGCTCCTCCGCCGGCTTCGGGCTGCCGGTGTGCTCGCCAATTACGCCGACCGGGGCGCTGCCGCCGGTGCGGGAGCCTCGGTCGGGCGGGGCGCCTCATCCGGACGGGGGGTCTCAGCCAGACGGGGTGCCTCAGCCGGACGGGGCGCCTCTGCTGCCTATGGGGCCTGTGCCGGGCGGGGCGTCTCAGACGGCGATGGGGCCTGTGCCGGACGGGGTGCCTCTGCTGGCGAGGGCGCCTCATCCGGCGGGGGGGCTTCTGGCAGGGTGGGGGTCTCCTCCGGCCCGCCCGGATGGGCCACCTGGGCTGGAAGCCCCAGACTCGTACGCCCGACCGACCTCCTTCCAGCGGTCGGAGCCGTCGCACTGGCCCTTGCGTTCACCTTCGGTCGCACTTGGTGGGCTTCAGCCGGCGTCCAGCCCACACAGGCGGTGGTGATGGTGGCGGGGAGCACCTGGCGCACGCTCGACCTGAGTCAGGATGCCGTTTATCCCGTTGATCCGTCGGGCGGACACCTCGTTGTCGAGGTTTCGGGGGGCGCAGTACGGGTGCGGGAGTCCGACTGCCCGGACCAGGTCTGCGTGCTCACCGGTTGGATCTCGACCCCCGGCGACATGATCGTCTGCGTTCCTTACCGAGTGGTGATACAGGTGGTGGGCAGCGGGGCTGGCGGACCGGACGCCATACTGCGATAGGTGGCCAGGGCCGGCGCCCTGGCCTCTGCGTTTCGCAATGCGCACTCCGTCGGTGGTGGCGGCAGTGGCACCTGCCTGGTCAGGAGCACGATCACCGGTCGCAGTTGCTCACCCGTAACCGGTCGAGTATCATGATCTAAACATTCGCTGTATCAAAGAGGGAGAGACGCCAACATGGGGCGCATTCCGTTTCGCGAGGTCATCGGCGCCCAGGTACTGGAGGCAGGCCACGGCCGGAGCGTGGTGCGCATGCCAGCCAGCGATCACACTCTGAACAACTTTGGCGTGGTTCACGGGGGAGCACTCTGCACGCTGGCCGATGCGGCCATCGGCACAGCCCTGCGCAGCGCGCTTCAGCCCGGCGACGCCGTGGCCACGATCGAGATGAAAGTAAACTTCATCGCACCGGGACGCGGCGACTTGCTTGCCAGCGCCCGGACCCTCCACCTCGGCGGCACCACGGCCGTTGCAGAGGTGGAGATCGAGGACATGCGGGGTGTGCTCGTTGCCAAGGGACTGGCCACGTTCATCGTGAAGCACGGTGCCGTTGAGCCGAGGCCCGGAGCCCGGACGGCGATGGATCCCGACATCGACGGTCCGGAACCGGAAGCGTAGAAGGTCTACGCAGCCGGGGTTGGAGGAAAGACTCCGGACATCGCGGCGCCGGTCGGAGCAGGTGGTGCGGCTACACGGCAGTGTCGCCCAGGGCCGCGGCCCTGTAACGTTCTGTGAGCCTGACCAGGGCTTGGTACACGTAGCGTTTCTCATCCGGGATCGGCCTCGTGGGAACACCTGCAGCCTGGAGCAGTTCCATGATGCGTTCGAAGCTCAGGTCCTGGGCGAAGACCTCGATGAGCTTGATACCCGCTTCCAGGCTGAGGTGGCGTTTGAGTTGATCCCTCTCCTGTTGGGCGCGCAACTGCGCTTCGTCCGGGAAGCGCTCTGTGAGCCGGAAGTGCTGAGGCCCCTGGAACTCCAGGGCGACGTTGTACTTGCTGAGGACCACGTCGTACGCCATACGCCCACCGGTCCGATAGTTGTCCAAGCAACTGGCCGCTACGTTCTCGAACACAACGCTGTCTGTGATCAACTCGGCCATCCGAGCAAGGAAAAACTGCCCCGCGGAGTACGCCTTCCACTGTTCGATGATCGACCTGCCCTTCTCGAAGACGGCCAGGTGCTGCTGCCGCCGCTTCTCGACAGGGTTGTCAGTGGTGAGATCGAAGGCCTTCCGCCGGGCGACCCTGCAGGCGGTTCCTACCAGGAACCCCTTCTGCTGCAGGGTCCTTATGTACTTGATCAGGCTGTTCTGCGAGTAACCTGTCAACTTCAGCAACTCGTCATATGTGAACCGCCGGCCCAAGCGCCGGATGACTCCCCACACCCACCTCGCTCCGTAGGGGAGATCGCGCTCGAGCAACAGGTCATCCGTCAGCATGAGGCACCGGCAGGACGTCGGCCAGAGCGCCGTGACCTGCACTGATCGCCCGGAGCGGGCATACCTGAGCCAGAACCGCTGGCCCAGTAGGTTCAGGTACTTGAGGAGGCTGTTCTGGCTCAACCTGGTACCCGCACGCAGTTCGGCGAAGGTGAACCGCGTGCGGGTCCTCCGGAGCATCCAGAGGTAACACCACAGATATCTGGCACCCTCCGGCAGACTGCGGTCTTTCCAGAGAAGGTCCGGGACACGGACTTCCTGCGGGCGCCGCTGGTGAAGCCTTGCCTCGGCATGAGGTTCCATGGCGTCGCCTCCCTTATATGGGACTTCTAGGTAGACCGTATGTTCTCCTGCCCCCGGTGGATAGTGATCCCATTCACGTCCTGCCCCTCGCCAAACTCGCAAGTCTTTGGATGGAGTTGCTCACTGGCACCCAGTCGGAGCCTGGGGTCCTGCGGACTCTGGATCACCTGTCCTGATCTGGTGGGGGGAAGTAGTCCGGAGGCTCCGGTGTGTCCAGTGCCCTCGCACGATATGCGAGTTTCGTCTCGCCGGCGGCGTTGCACCGGGCGCAAGCGGGACGGAGGTGCGATCCGGAAGGGCGACAACCGCCAGGAAGCTCCCCGGCGTTCAGCACACTCGCCCCGGAGTGCATCACCGGGTGTTCGGACTCGCAGGGCTGTTGGGTGCACAAACTCGCAAATCTTGGGATGCAGATGGTCACACCCGGTTCGAAGAAGCTCGCGAGGTCTCGGAAACCCGCACCGCTGCCCCACGCACCCCCAGTTGCTCATCGTTCCCCCTCGCCCCAACCCGACTGGCTTGTCAAAGGAGCCGCCCTGTCACCCGACCAGCTGAGGGATGAGGCCCCGAGGCGCCCGGCTCGCAGGGTTCCTCACAGGGTTTGCGAGTTTGGGTACGTCGCCCGATCGACAACCATCGTTCGGGGGAAGTCAACCGCGTCGAGAGAGGTATCAACTGAGAGGAGATTCCCGGGCGCCCGGCGGACTCGCCCTGGACGGCATCACCGCGGCCTGCACACCCGCCCCGGAGCGCATCACCGGGCGTCCGGGCTCGCAGGTCAACCGGGTGTTCGGACTCGCTACTCAACCGGGTGCTCGGACTCGCACGTCTCCCGGACGTCCGGGCTCGCAAGGCAACCGGGTGTTCGAACTCGCAAGTCGTGGGATGCAGATGCTCACCCACAGTCTCGAGCAGTCGGCGAGGGATCGGAGACCAGCACTTGTGACCCACGCAGCCCGAGTTGCCCCTCGAGCCAGTCCAACTGGCTCGCCTGAGAGGGCGGAGGCTTTGAGAGGCCCGGATGGCCTTGCTCCTCACACGACTTGCGAGTCTGGGTGGGTCGGCCGAGCGGCAACCGCCTGGGTCGACGACGGCGTCGGGGGGGAAGAGTTCCCCAACCCTTCACACGGCCGGGCTGGTGGTTCGAGCGATACGTGCGTCGGGAGCATGGTTGCTCAGTCACCCGCACGGCCTGCGAGTTGACAGCGGCGACGACCGGGCCAAGATACCCAGACACGCCCCGCACCACATGGCGCAAGTTAAGACCCCCGACCGGACAGCCCGGTCGGGGGTTGATGTCCTGCACATCTATTTCACGTACTCGGCAAACCAGTCGGCGATCATGCGCAGCCGGTGCACCCGGTGCCAGGGCTTGCCCGTTCGGCTCATGCCGTGGAACTCACCCGGGTAGCGGACGAACTTGACGGGCTTCCTCTGATACTTCAGCGCAGCATACAGCTGCTCGCCCTGGTCGATGGGGCAGCGCATGTCGTTCTCCTGATGCTCGATGAGCAGCGGCGTGTTGATGCGTGAGGCGTGGACGAGCGGCGACTGCTTCAGGTACGGGCCCAGGTTCTCGACTTCCCACCAGTTCTCCGTGCCGAACTGGTTCAGGCGGTTGTAGCCCAGGTCCGAGGTGCCCATGGCTGACCAGCGGTTCACCACCGAGCGCATGGTCACGGCTGCCTTGAAGCGGTCGGTGTGGCTCACAATCCAGTTCACCATGAACCCGCCGTAGGAGCCGCCGGCCACGCCGAGCCGGGCGCCGTCAACGTAGGGGAAGCGGTCAACCGCAGCCTCGATGGCGGCCAGGACGTCTGCGTAGTCCTTGTTTCCCCAGTCGGCCCGGATGGCCCGGCAGAAGTCGTGGCCGTAGCCCTGGGAGCCGCGGGGGTTCGAGTAGACCACGGCGTAACCTTGCGCAGCAAGCCAGTGAAACTCGAAGAAGAAGTTGGCGCCGTACATCGACATCGGCCCGCCGTGGATCTCCAGCACTGCGGGGTACTTCGTTCCCGGCTCCATGCCCACCGGCGGCAGGATCCATGCGTCCACCGCGGGCTCGCCCTCCCCGGCCGTCACCTGGAACCGCTCGGGCACGGTGAGATCCAGTTGGTCGAGCAACTCGTCGTTGTGAGCCGTCAGCCGCACCTCGCTGACACCGCCGCCGCGCAGCACCGTGCCGGCGTTGGGCACCACCGGTGCGGGCTGCGGCTCGTCCAGGCGGGCTAGGTAGATGTCCCCCGGCGACCGGGGCGTGGCGAAGGCCAGGGCGGCCCGGCGGCAATCGGGCGTGAGGGAGAAGGCGTGGATCACCCGGTCACCGCCGGTTACGGGCACGACGGCGCCGGTCGCCGCCCCGACCCGCACCAGGTTCACCTGTCCGCCGTCGGACACGATCCCGTAGATCCAGCGGGAGTCGGGCGACCAGGTGAGCCGTCCTCCTGCGGGGGCGACCAGGTCGGTGGAGGACTCGTTCAGGAAGGAGCGGTCCAGATCGGCCGCCAGCTGACGGATCTCGCCCGTGGAGCGCTCCAGAACGTAGAGGCCGGTGGGGCAGTAGCCGGACTCGGCGGGATCCCGGCCCAGGAAGGCGATCAACCGCCCGTCCGGGGAGGCGACGGGCTCCGCACAGCTGAGCTTGCCGTCGCCGGGGGTGAGCCGCTGTGGCTCGGTGCGGGCTGGGGTACCGTCGCTGTGGGCGGGCTGCTGCGGCGCAGCCCCGGGCAACGGAAGATACCAGATGTCGACATGCCCGGGATACCAATCCCGGTCCTCCCGCCGGTTGGCGGCGAAGAGCAGTCCGCAGCCGTCGGGGGTCCAGCTGACATCTACGTGGTTGTAGTCACCGAAGGTCAACTGCTTCGGATCGCCGCCATTCACGCTGATGATGCAGACCTGCTTGCGCTCCTCGGTGTAGAAACCCACGCCGTCCATCTTGTACTGGAGGCGGGTGATGATCCTGACATCCTTGGTGAACTTCTTGTAGAGGTCCTTCTCGTCCTCATCCTTCCCCTCGGGCTGCAGGCCGGCTTCGGTCAGGTTGGCCGTGAAGGCGATGGTGCGCCCATCCGGGCTCCAGACGGGGTTGGAGACACCGCCCTTGATGCGGGTCAGCTGCCGGGCCTCGCCGCCGTCCGTGGACAGGAGCCAGAGTTGGTTGGATCCGCTGCGGTTGGAGACGAAGACCAGGTGGCGGCCATCGGGAGACCAGCGGGGCTGCGTGTCCTTACGGCCCCCCGTAAAGCGCACGGGCTCGGCGCCCTCCCGGGCCACCCAGATGGCGGAGGTGTACTCATTCTTCTCCTTGTCGATTTCCTGGAGCACATATGCCACCCGGCTTCCGTCAGGGGCAATCTGGCAGTCGCCGGCCAGTTTGATGGCGAGCAGGTCCTCAACCGAGAGTCTCCGGCGGGTCACGCGATCTCCCCCTCAAGAACGGTTCGTTCCGCTAACTATTGGCCGAATGCAAGGCGGCTTCCTGCTTCGCTGGCGCTGGATTGCCAGGTACCTCTGGGGTGACGGGAGACCCGGCGCAGGAGGAGGGGGACGCGGCCTGGCTGGACAGAGGCGGTGGTGCAGCGCAGGCCCTTGGATCAAGGCCGAAGGTGCCTCGGGACCCAGGGTTACTCCCTGATTCGTTCTCGCCTCCGTCAGCCAGAACCCTGCCTGTTCGTCGGAATGGGGTAAACAGTTGGCAAAGTACGGGCCGGCAGACGCAGGTGATCGAATCCAGTGTCGAGGATGAAACGGGACATCCCCATGCCCACGTCAGTCACGGTGAAAGGCTGGTTCCGGCAGGGGCCGGGCAACTGCATGGCGTAAACCTTCGTCAAACAGAGGATACGTTCCACGCGAAGGGAGACGCCTCAATGTCGCAGACCGATAGGGCAGCCCCTCCGACGGACCGGTCGGCCGCCATAGACCGCCTGATGCGGGAGTACGGCACGAAGGTACTCCACCTTGCCTACTATTACCTCAAAGACCGGCACCTCGCCGAAGACGTGGCCCAGGAGGTCTTCATCAAGGCCTACCGCAACTGGGACTCCTTCCGCGGCGAGAGCTCGGCCTACACCTGGCTCTACCGCATCACGGTGAACCTCTGCCGAGACAAGGCGCGCAGCGCCTGGTGGCGGCGGTTGCTGCCCACCGATGATCCCCGCTCCGCCGGTACGGAGGTGGAGCCGGACGCGACGGGCACCGATCCCGAGGAGGCGGCCGTTCTCAGCGACGAGCGGGATCGGCTTATGGCGCATGTGATGCAGCTCTCTGAGCCGTATCGCGAAGTGGTAATACTGTACTACTATCACGACCTCACCACGGTGGAGATCGCCGAGGTGACGGGGCAGAACGAGAACACCATCAAGACGCGCCTGTTCCGCGCTCGGGCCATGCTGAAACAGATGCTGCAGAAAGGGGGTGTGGCCCGGTGAGCGACCTCGACCTTGACAGGGAACTGCGCCAGGCGATCAAGGCCGGTGTGGACCGGTCGCTCGAGGGATGGACCTTCACGCCTGCCATGCGCCAGGCTGTGCTGGAGCGCATTGAGGCGGAGGGGGAGCCCGCGGCCACTCCTGAGACGCCCCGGAGGCAGTCGCTGAAGCCGGTGTACTGGGTCGCCGCCGCGGCCGCAGCACTGATCCTCGCGGTGAACCTGCTGCCCGAGCGCCCGAAGGACTTTTCCGGGGGGGGCGCCCCGGAGGCGTCGTCCATGGCCAGCACCGAGACCGGCGAGCCGAGCAAGGCTCCCCGCCTCTTGGCACAGCCGGGGAACGCCGCACCGTTGAACATGTCAGCTCCCGAGATCGAGGATGAGTCGGATGACCCTGGAGTGCCTGGAGGGAGCGACGCCCTCACCATGGCGATGGCCCCCGCGGCGCCTGTGAAGCTGACGCTGCGGATCGAGGAGCTTGGCGGGGAGGCGGCGGAAGACGAGGTCACCCGATCCGGCGAGCTCATGTTGATGGCCGTCAAGCCGAAGATGCTCGATATTGCCGTCTTGCCGGACGGGAACGTGGCCCTGCTCAGCTCCAGTTCTCTCCGGGTAGTGGACCGGGCAGGTAACGTTGTGGCCGAGGAGCCTCTGGTGCAGGAGCCCACGGCGCTGGCCTACGGGTCGGGGGCTGAGCCTGCGGTGGTCAGCGGCAACGTCGTCGAACGTTTCAGGGCTGACGGGCAGCCGGCCGGCTCACTGGAACTGGACGGAACCCCTGCCCTTGTGGCGGTGGTTGCCGACCGCACGGCTGTGGCAGACGAAAGCGGTGTGAAAGTCTACGCGGGGGAGGAGCAGGTGCTCTCTCTGGACGGACTGCGTGCCGAGGCCATCGCCCTGGCGGATGACGGCGCCCTGGCGGTGCTGACGGGCACCCCGGAACCCCGCCTGCAGGTCTATGCCGCCACCGGTGCGCTGATGATGGAGCAGGCGGCGGAGCCTGACGGGTCAGCCCTCGCGTTTCTGAACGGCGGGACCGAGGTGGCTGCGGGCAGCGAAGTGTACGACCGGTCCGGCATCCTTCTCTGGAGCTTCCCCTTCGTACCCGAGCATGTTGCGAACGTGGGCAGCGGCGACCTCGTGCTGGCCTGGAACGCGCAGTCGGCCGCTCTGATCCGGGCCGGGACAGGTGAGCCCCTGTGGCTGGCGGAGGCGGGCAGCGGGACGATCGTGCGTGCGGCAGCAGCCCTCGACAGCGATCTGGCGGCGGTGGTGGTGGCTGACGAAACCGGCGCCGGCGTGTGGGTGATGGATGGCACCGGAGCGTGGCGCCACGCCGAGCGGTTGGATGAAGTCCCCGTGGACGTGGCGGTCACCGGCGGCCACCTGCACATCCTGTCGGCCGACGGGCTGGAGGTGCGCTCCTTGAGTGACGAGGGGGCCCCCTGAGCCGCCGGCGGGGTCTTGCCAAGGGATGTGCTTGTGGGGGAGAATAGGTGTGTGATCAGCTATTCTCCGGTGGATAGGGGGGTCTCCGGTGAACTTCTGGCTGTGGGTACTTGGATGGGTAGTCGCATCAGCGGTTGTATACCTGGCGCTGTCGATCAACGGGAAGACGGAGTTGGCCGGCGCCGGTCACGACGACCACGGGCACGGCCATCATTAGAAGCGCAGTACAGCCCGCCGTGACGGACAAGCCACGGCGGGTTTGCGCACCGCCCACCAGTTACTGAGGGGGCACGCGTGCATGGATGTGATCAAGATTACCCCGCGGGGGTATTGCCACGGCGTCGTGGGCGCCATACAGCTGGTCCGCAAGGTGGCCCGAGATCCCAGCGTTCCCCGGCCGATCTACGTGCTGGGCCAGATCGTGCACAACCACCACGTGGTGGAGGAGATGGAGTCGCTGGGGGTCATCACCCTGGACGGACCGAATCGCCTCAGCCTGCTGGAGCAGGTGAACGAGGGCACCGTGATCTTCACCGCCCATGGCGTCTCCCCTGCGGTGAAGGTCCGAGCACGGGAGAAGGGACTCCACGTGGTGGACGCCACCTGCCCCGACGTGACGAAGACCCACGAACTCATCGCCGAGCTGGTGGGCCGGGGGTACGAGGTCATCTACATCGGCAAGAAGGGGCATCCTGAGCCGGAGGGAGCCGTGGGGGTAGCGCCGGAGCACGTCCACCTGGTAGAGAGGGAGGAGGACCTGTACGCACTCTCGTTCGCTCCGGATCAGCCGCTGGCCGTCACCAACCAGACGACCCTGTCCCAGTGGGACACGCAGGCGCTGATGATGAAGGTGAAGGAGCGCTGGCCGCAGGCGGTGATCTACAACGAGATCTGCCTCGCCACCCAGCAGCGCCAGGAGGCGGTCGCCCAGATGGCGCCGCAGGCCGACCTGGTGCTCGTGGTGGGCGACCGCCGGTCCAACAACTCCAACCGCCTGGTTCAGGTGGCCTGGGAGCTCGCCGCCCGGGAGGCTCACCTGGTGGACAGCGTGGATGAGGTTGATCCGGCGTGGCTGAAGGGAAAGCGGAAGGTGGCCGTGACCTCGGGCGCCTCAACCCCCACGCAGGTCACGCGTGCCGTGATCGAGTTCCTGGAACAGTACAACATCGAGGTGGAGGAGCGCTGAGGCCGCATGCGCAGCGAAGGTGAGCTCCGCGCGCTCGTCAGCCTGCTCGGAGACGAACACGAGGGCGTCGCCCGCGCGGCCTGGGATGCGTTGCTCACGGCGGGATCCGCCGCCGTGCCCTTCCTGGAGGCCGCCTTCGACGCTCCGGAGCACCGCCTGCGGGGTCGGGTGCGCTCCCTCCTGGAGGAACTGCGCATCGCGGCCGTGGAGGAGCGCTGGATGCGCTTCGTCAGCCAGGGGGACGAGTCGCTGGACCTGGAGCAGGGCTGCCTTCTGCTGGCCGCGCTTGGCGGCAGCGAGGGACACGACCGGAAGGTGGCCTCGTTCCTGGACGCGGTGGCCGGCAGCGTGCGTGCGCAGCTGTCCGCCATCGGCGGGCTCCAGGCGATGGGCGACGTGCTGTTTGAGAACCTGCGCTTCCGCGGCGGCGACCCCTGGAACCTGGAGCACCATCTCCTGCCCAGCGTGCTGGAGCGGCGGCGGGGCGTTCCGATTGCCCTGGCCGCCGTCTACATCCTCGTGGGACGGCGGGTGGGCCTGCCCGTCTACGGGGTCGCCATGCCCGATCACTTCCTGGTGCTTTACGAGCAGGCGGACCAGCCGGCCTACGTCGACTGCTACAACCGTGGCCGGGTCTACCGGCACGACACCCTGAGGAACCTGCTGCACCGCCGGGGCATGTTCACCGTCAACCGGACCCTGGCGCCGTGCAGCACCCGGCTGATGTTCTACCGGATGCTGAGCAACCTCGAGCGCGTGTACACGAAGGTCGGCCAGGCGCGGCTGGCCGACCGGGTGCGGCGCTGGAGGGAGCTTCTGGTGGTGAAAGGCGGGAACTGATCTGCGAGGGTGAGCGCCCCTGGAGGTGAAGGTCGTGATCGCCTGGTGGCACGGAGGCGCACGCGCCCGGCGGTGCGGGCAGCGACGACGCCAGGCGGCCACGGGCAACAGCAGATCGATATGCAAAGCGGGGAGGGGGCTGAGCCCCCTCCCCGCATGCCTCACTGTTTCACTGAACCCGCCGTCAGGCCTCGCACGAAGTAGCGCTGGAGCAAGAAGAAGACCGTCAGCGGGATAATCATCGAGATGAACGCACCGGCCGTGAGCAGGTGCCAGTCCTGGCCGAAGGAGCCAATCAGGCCCAGCAGCCGCTGCGTCAGCACCTGCGTGCCGGCGTCGGCGCTGAGGAAGACCAGGGCCACCAACAGGTCGTTCCACGTCCACAGGAACTGGAACGTGGCGAAAGAGGCCAGCGCGGGCGTCGAGAGCGGCAGGATGAGCCGCGTGAAGATGGTGAAGTGGGTCGCCCCGTCGATGAAGGCGGACTCGAAGATGTCGCGTGGGATCGTGCTGATGTAGTTGTACAGCAGGTACACCGCCAGCGGCAGCCCGAACCCGGTGTGGGCGAGCCAGACGCCCAGGTAGGTGCCGTTCAGCCCGATTTTGATGTAGTCACGCAGGACCGGGATCAGCGAGACCTGCAGCGGTACGCTCATCAGCCCGACGATGATGACGAACAGCCACCTCCGGCCGGGGAAGCGGATCCAGGCGAAGCCGTAGGCGGCGGCCGCCGCGATCAGGATCGGGATGATCGTGGAAGGGACTGCGACGGCGATCGTGTTCACGAGGGCCGAGAGGAGGTTGACGTTCGCGTGCTTCCGGGCAGCCGTCTGAATGCCCAGCGCGGTACGGTAGTTGTCCAGCGTGAACTCCGCGTTGCTGGGGTCCGCGATGACCGTCCACCAGCCCGACGAGCTCACCGCGTCGGCCGGCCTGACCGAGCTGATGAGCAGGCCGATGGTCGGCGTGATCCAGATGAACGTCAGGAAGATCAGGACGGCGTAGACCACGATGACGCCCGGCTTCACAGACCGGTTCTTGCCCGTCCGGCTGACGGGGTTCGTCGGCGTAGCGCTGCGCATCAGAACGCCTCCGTCCGTTTGCTGAAGTCACGCAGGTTGTACAGCATGATCGGCAGGACCACCAGCAGCAGGACGATGGCCACCGCCGCCGCCCGGCCGTAGTTGAACTGCCGGAACATCTGAGTGTACTGCACGTTGGCGATCACCTGCGTGCCGTAGTTGCCTCCGGTCATGGACTGGACCACGTCGAAGATCTTCAGGGTACCCAGGACGACGGTGGTGGCTACGGTGAGCACGGTTCCCTTGATGGTCGGCAGCGTGATGTGGAAGAAGACCTGAACCTCGTTGGCGCCGTCGATTCTCCCGGCCTCCAGGAGTTCCGAAGGAACGTTCTTGATGGCGGCCGAGAACACCACCATGGCAAAGCCGGTCTGGAGCCAGACGAAGATGAACACCAGGAAGAGGTTGTTCCAGGGCTGCCTGAGCAACCATGGCGCCGGGTCGCCTCCGAGCGCCGTCACCAGGGCGTTGAGCAGGCCGATCTGGTTGGAACCCGGCGGCCTGTACTCGTAGACGAACTTCCAGATGACCGAGGCGCCCACCATCGAGATCGCCATGGGCATGAAGATGATCGCCTTGCAGACCTTCTCGAACACGGGGTGGGTACGGTCGGCCATCACCGCGATGATCAGGCCGAACACCACGCTGAAGCTGGTGCCGAAGGTGAGCCAGAAGAGGAAGTTGTTGCGGAACGAGGTCAGCATCTCGCGGCTGGAGAAGGCGTAGACGTAGTTGGCCAACCCGACGAACTGCTGGCCGTTGGCGTCGTAGAAGCTGGCGACCAGGGTGCGGATCGTCGGCAGGAGGAGGTAGCCCACCACTACCGCCACCGCCGGTCCCACGAAGACGATGGGGATGAGGCGGCGCTTCCACGTGGCGGGGAACTGCTCCACCAGGTAGGCGGCCAGCGTGAACAGAAGCATGACGCCACCGACGCCCCAGACGATGGCCAGGAGCGCCAGCAGCCACTGGGGCAGCGTGGCGTCACGCAGGAAGAAGAACGTCTCCAGCAGGAAGGCGATCGCGACCGCGGTGACCAGGGCGATGAGAACGCCCCGCCAGAGCGGGGTGTCCAGCCGCACCCTCAGGCCGGGTCTGGGCTGGGGCTCAGGTGCAGGTCGCATCATGCTCCTCCTCCCCGTGCGGGCAGGCTTGGTTTCCCATGTCCCGGGGCGGATCGGGCGGGTACACCGGGTGCACCCGCCTGCGTTCCGCCTGCTCGCCGCCGGTTACTGAAGTGCGGCGTCGATCTCCTTCAGTGCCGTATCCAGGTCGCTGGTGCCGCTCACCCAGTTGGTGATGCCGACCCAGAACGCCCGGTTCAGTTCGGCCGGCATGGCGTCGGAGCCGTCGAAGCGGCCCGCCTTGGCGTTGACGATGGTCTCGGCCATCGTGCGCTCGATTTCGGTCTTGTAAACGCTCAGGTCCTGGCCCTTGTGCGGGAAGAGCGAGCCGCCCATGGAAGCCCACTTGGTCGTGGCATCGACCGTGGTGAGCCACTCCATGAACTTCTTGACCTCGGGCCGGTCGTGGCCCTTGAACACCACGAAGATGTCGCCGCCGACGGCGAGGCCGGGCTCAACGGTGGGATCGATGGGCGGCATGATGAACACGCCGACGTTCTCATCGAGGTTCGCCTGGACGTCCTCCTGGAAGAAGCTGGTCACGAAGCTGCCCTGGAAGTGCAGCCAGCACTGCGCCGGGTCGGTGAAGAGGCCCTTGGCCGCCTCGGCCACGTCGGTCAGAGCGATGGACTCCTGGCCGCCGTAGACGTTGCCCGGGGTCATCCAGATATCGCCCAGGAGCTCGAAGGCCCGCTTGACCTCAGGCGAGGCGAACTTCAGATCGCCGGCCACCCAGCGGTCGTAGTTCTCCGTGGAGGTGGTCCGCAGCATGATGGACTCGATCCAGTCCGTGCCCTTCCAGCCGGTGGCGTCTCCGGCTGCGATGCCGTCGCAGAAGGGGGCGATGCCGGTTCCCCGCATCTCCTCGACCAGGGCCATCAGCTCATCCCAGGTCTCGGGGACCTTGTAACCGGCCTTCTCGAAGGCGGGCTTGTTGTACCAGATCCAGCCCTTGGCGTTCACGCGGTGGAAGATGCCGTACGGCGTGCCGTTGAAGGTGCCGAGTTCCTTCCACATCGGCTCGTAGTTCTTGTCCACGTTCGCAAGGATCTCATCCCACAGGGGTACCAGCCGGCCCTGTTCCGCCATGCGCTGGGCGCCGCCCGGCTGCGGGAACATGGCGATGTCGGGCGGGTCGCCGCCCTGGGCCTTGACCTCGATGAGGGTGGCGAAGTCGTTCGCACCGGTGTAGACGACGTCGATGTCAGGGTTGGCCTTCTCGAACTCGGCGATGACCTCGTTGAACTGGGTCTCCTCAGTGCCAACGACGGCGCCCAGGATCGTGACCGTCTTCTTCTCCGTGGAAGGCTGTTGGGTCTGCTCCTGCTGAGCCGACTGGGATCCGGTTCCGGAACCGGTGGACTGGGCCTTGGACCCGCTCTGGCTGCCGCATGCAGCGAGGAGCATGGAAGCGATCACCAGGGCCGAGATGAGCCAGTACTTGCGTCGCATAAAACCTTTCCTCCTCATGCTGATGGGATCCCAGAATGTAGGGCCAGGATCGGGGTGCGGTGCGCTCCCGTTCACCTCCCTCGCGCGCCAGCCCCGGCCTGTGCCTGATGCTATCGGCGTGGTGTCGCCGTAGACCCGCGGACGGTGAGCTCCGGAGTGAGCCAGCGGGTGGGCGGGGGCTGCTCGCCCGCCACGAGCCGGGTGGCCAGTTGGATGGCCTCCCGGCCGATCAGGCCGATCGGCTGCCCGAGGGTGGTCAGAGGTGGCCGCCAGAAGCCGGCGAGCGGCAGCCCGTCGAAGCCGACGACAGAAAGCTCGTGGGGAACCGAGATGCCCAGGTCGGCTGCCGCAGCCAGCACCCCCAGCGCGACCAGGTCGGAGCAGCACAGGATCGCTGTGGGGGCGTCGGACTGCCGCAGCAGGGAGATGGCCGCCTGATAGCCGTGCTGCTGCTTCCAGCGGACCTCCAGCTGCCACTCGGGAGGCGGCAGGCAGCCCGCCTCCGCCAGCTCGGAGCGCCAGCCGCGCCAGCGAGGGCCGGCGGAGACCTGGTCCGCTTCCGGTCCGCCCAGCAGCGCGATCTTGCGGTGGCCAAGGGAAAGCAGGTGCCGTGCGCCCATGCGCGCGCCAACCTCGGAGTCCACCAGGATCCCGGGCCACTCGCCTGCCGGGTCGCAGGTCGCGGCCAGCACGACCGGCCGCCCCAGCTTGCGGAAGGCCTCCCGGTGCGCGTCACCCAGGGTTCCCGAGGTGTAGATCACCGCGTCCAGGCGGTGCTCGCGGCAGAGTTCCAGCGCCGCAAGATCCTGCTCCTCGGAGAGATCGGTGTGCAGCATCACGATCTGGATGCCCAGGCAGGCAGCCTCCTGGGTCATCCCGGTGGCCAGTTCACCGAAGAAGGGGTTGGCCACGTCCGGGACGATCACGCCATAGAGGCCCGTGCGGCCGTGCACGAGGCTGCGGGCAGTCATGTTTGGCCGCCAGCCCAGCTGCGCCATCGCCGCCTCCACCCGCTCCCGGGTGGCGGAGGACACAGGCGCCGAGCCGGAGATGACGCGGGACACGGTGGCCACGGAGACGCCAGCCAGGCTGGCTACATCGCGGATCGTCGGGCCAGGCACGGGCACCACCTCACTTCTGTATCTCCCAGTCGAAGAAGGACCAGCCTTGCGCCCGCTCCAGGATCAGGCGGGCGATCTCTTCGTGGCTGAAGGCTTGCGGGAAGTTGCCCCACTGGCTCCCGTCCCGCCCGTCGAAGTGCTCCGCCATCAGATCCAGGCTGGTGGCCGCCTCGAGGCAGGCCTCCAGCCACCGGTCGCAGCGGTCGACCTCGCCGGCCATCAGGTGGTAGCGGGCCAGCCAGATCGTCGGCAGGTAGAAGGGCACCGCCGCCCGCTCCCAGCGGCACACGCCGCCGTAGAGCAGAAGGCCGCCGTCGTCGGCCGGGCGGTACATGCGCTCCACGGTGCTGCGGATGCGGGGGTCGTCTGCGGGCAGGAGCCCGTAGAAGACCAGCGCGAGGACGGAGATGTCCATCGGGGCGAAGGCGTCGGGGCTGGCGCCCCAGTGGCGCACGTACGCCCGGCGGTCGGGGTCCCAGCCACGCTCGATGGTCACCGCCGCAATGCGGCGGGCGCCCTCCATCCAGCGTTCGGCCTCGTCAGCCCTGCCCAGCGCACGTGCAATGCGGGCCGCCGACACGAGCGCGGCGTGGCACATCACCTTGCCGTGCACCCAGTGGCCGACGTACTCGCGGGCCTCCCACATGCCCGACTCCTGCCGGTGCCAGTTGGCCATGGTCCACTCAGCGGCACGACGGACGCCGTCCCAGTGCTGAACCAGTGCATCCCGGTCTCCGGTGCACCGGTAGTGGAACCAGAGCCCGTGCAGGATGCTGCCCTCGTTGTCCAGCTGGAGCTGGCCCGAGGCGGCGTTGCCCAGCCGCACCGGTACCTCGCCGCCCGGCCCGGCCAGATCGGGGATCAGCCGCTCCAGCGGGTCCTGGCCGTCGACGGTGTAGAGCGGCTGCTTCCAGTGGCCGTCGGGGCCCTGGAGGCTGAAACAGAAGTCGTAGAAGCGGCGGGCCTCCCGGTGGAGACCGGCGGCGTCCAGCGTCAGGGCGGTGTAGTATCCGTCCCGCAGCCAGAGGTAGCGGTAGTCCCACTGGTGGTCGCCGCCCGGGATGGCCGGGAAGGAGGCGGTGGGCGCCGCAATCGGCGCGCCCGTGGGCTCATAGGTGAGCAGGCGGAGCACCACGAGGCTGCGCCAGTAGGCCTCCGCCCATGCGGCCGGCACGCCCTCCGGGCTGCGCGCAGGCCTGAGCCAGTCTTCCCATGCGGCCGTCTCGGCCTCGACGGAGGCGGCGCGCAGGTCGCACAGTGAGGCCTCGCACTCATCAAGTGTCTTGCCCCAGGCCAGGTAGACCCGGGCCTCGCCCGCCGCGTCCTCGAGGTCCTCGCCGCGCACCAGCAGGCAGCCGTCCGGCGTGCGGAACAGCCCCTCCTGCCAGTTGACCGGAAGGTGCGCAGACTGCACCGGGTCGCCCACCATCCGGATGGCTGCACGCCCACCGGGGGCGTCCGGCGCGATCCGGCGGACCATGCCGTGCTTGCCCCACGGCATGAAATCGGTTACCACCAGGCGCACCCCGTCGCCGGTCAGCTCCGTCTGCAGCACCGCGGAGCGGCCGAGGTAGCGCTGGCCGGCCGGTGTCAGGGCCACCGGCCGGCCGTCGACCTCCAGCTGCAGGCGCAGGCTGCCCCCGCGGAGGGGATCCAGCGCGGCTGCGAAGAGAGGCTGACTGTCGAAGCGGGGAACGCAGAGCCATGAAACGGAGAGGTCGGGTTCGACCAGTGCTGCGGTGAGGCCGTTGCCAATCAGGCCGGCATGAAAGCGCATGTGGTCTGTCTCCTCAGCATGTGATCAGGCCGGGCGGCCCGGTGCGCCCCGGCGCACAGTGGACGTGGTTCGGCGCGCGCCCGTGATCGCACGGCGATCGCGATGTAACCGGTTACACCCTTATCCTAGTCAGGCCCTGTTGAACTGTCAACGGAATTCTGGCCGATCGTGCGTATGGCGCGGAGAGTGCGGCCAACCGGGGACGCAGCTGGGCACTTGGTATTCAGATGTGTATGAAACCGTTTATCACATAATGAGTGCTCCGTTGCACCCATGGCCCCGGCAGGGATGTCCCAAGTATCTGCATGTTGCCGCGCGGCGTCCTAACGCTGCGGCTGAGAACGTGGATGCGCCGCCCGAGAAAGGATTTGGGCGGCCGATACGGGAAACATTGCCATGAGGGGGCACACGCCCGTGCTGAAGAACCGGTTTCGCCAGCTGATCGGACTGTTGATCGTCGGTCTGTTCGCAGTTGCGGTCGTCCAGTACCTGCGGCAGACGGCCGGCAGCCCGCACTTGGTGTCTGCCGTGGCCTCGGGACTGGGGCTGCTGCTCTTCCTGGCCGCCGTGCTCACGGCGGCCTGGTGGGCAACCCAGCGCGCCCGTGCACGCGGCGAGTAAGAGGAGGGTACTGATGGGCTACCACTTTGCGCCCACCCGGGTCGCGCGCCTGGCCAACGGCCTGCGCGTGCTCGTGCGCGAGCTGCGGCATGCGCCCGTGGCCACCGCAATGGTCTGGTACGGGGTCGGAAGCCGCGACGAGGCACCGGGCCGGACGGGAGTCTCCCACTTTCTGGAGCACATGATGTTCAAGGGTACGCCCCGCTTCCCCTACGGGGTGCTGGAGGAGGGCGTGAAGCGGCGCGGCGGCATGTGGAACGCCTTCACGTCGTACGACTACACCGCTTACTACGAGGTCCTGCCCACCCAGCACCTGGCCTACGCCCTGCAGATGGAGGCCGACCGGATGACGGGCATGACCTTCGACCCCGACCTCACCGTACGCGAGCGGGGCATCATCGTGAGCGAGCGGGAGGGCAGCGAGAACCACCCGTCCGTCTGGCTGTACGAGGCGTTCATGGAGGCGGCCTACGAGGTTCTCCCGTACAGGCACCCCATCATCGGCAGCAAGGCCGACATCCGGGCGATGACCGCCGAGGCGCTTTACGCGCACTACCGGCGGTTCTACCACCCCGGGAACGCCACGGTGGTGGTCGTGGGCGACGTGTCGGCTGAGCAGGCCTTCGAACTGGCGGAGCGGAACTTCGGCGCCATTCCCGCCGGCGACCCCGTTCGCCCGCCGGAGTTCGTCGAGCCGGAGCAGACCGGGGAGCGGCGGGTGACCGTGCGCCGGCCGGGTCCGCATCCCATGCTCCTGGCCGGGTACAAGATCCCGGCGGCCGAACATCCCGACCAGCCCGCCCTCACGCTGCTGAGCGCCCTGCTGGCCGGCAGCCCCTCGTTCGGCGGATCGGGCGGCACGATGGGCCGCTCCAGCCGGCTCTACCGCAGGCTGGTAGAGCCCGGCCTCGCGGTGGCTGCGAGCGCCTACCCGCGCACCCTGCAGTACTCCGGCCTCTTCACCCTGTCGGCCACCCCTGCGCCGGGCGTCTCCCCGGAGGACCTGGAGGCGGCGCTCATCGCCGAGTTGGAGGCGCTGCGGGACAACCCGGTCGACGAGCAGGAGTTTGCCCGGGCGCAGAAGCAGGTGCGGGCCGGGTTCCTGTACTCGCTGGAGTCCGCGCTGAGCCAGGCGGTGATGCTGGGCAGCACCGCCCTGACCCAGGGCGTGGAGCATTTCGACCGTGCGCTGGAGAAGCTGGAGGCGGTAACCCCGGCGGATGTGCAGCGGGTCGCCCGGACGTACCTGGAGCCCCGCCGCCGCACCGTGGCCTGGTTCCTGCCGCAGGAGGAGAAGGCCGTCGTGGGCGGCGCCGGGGCAGGCATACCCTCCGCGGGCGCGCCGGGTGCGGGCGGGGCCGCCGCCCGTGCCGCCGACGCTGACGCAGCTGAGACCGGTGCAACTGAGGCCGGGACGACGCCCGACTACCAGAAGCCCCTGAACCGCCCCGTGGACCGGCCGGACCCCGGGCAGGCCCGACCGATCGTCTCCCCGGACCGGGTCGTGCGGCGGACGCTCTCCTGCGGCGCCGTGCTGCTGCTGTTCCCCGCCGCTTCCGTGCCGAGCGTCTTCGTGCGGGTGCAGATGGAGGCGGGCGCGGTGTGGGAGACGGCTGAGCAGGCCGGCCTTGCGCAGATGGTGGCGGCGCTGCTCACCCGGGGCAGCGAGGCCTTCACGGCGGCAGAGCTCGCCCTTACCACGGATGCCCTGGGGATGTCGATCCGGGTGGACGTGGGCCGCGAGACCGCCGTGGCCTCGCTCAAGTGCCTTCCGGAGGACCTCGGCTGCGGCCTGTCGCTCCTGGCGGAGGTGATTCGCCGCCCGACCTTCCCCGCCGACGAGCTGGAGCGGGTGCGCACGCAGATGCTGGTCTCCATCCGGCGGGCGGAGGACGACACGCGCACCGTGGCCGCCCGGCGCCTGATGGAGCGGCTCTATCCCGAGGGGCACCCCTACCGCCATGCCGTCTGCGGCACCGAGGCCTCGGTTCGGGCGCTGACTGGCGACGACCTGGCCTCGTTCCACCGGGCACGCTACGGCCCGCAGGGGGCCGTGATCACCGTGGTGGGCGACGTCGACCCCGACCGCGCCACGGCGGCCCTGGAGGCGGCGCTCGACGGCTGGCGCGGCGGCTCGGAGCGGCCCGCCATTCCGGCGGCGCCGGCGCCGCAGGGCAGTCGCAGTCACGTGACGCTGGCGGGGAAGACGCAGACCGACATCGCGCTCGGCTGGCCGCTGGTGGACCGGAGCCACCCGGACTACCTGGCGCTCGAGGTGCTGGCGACCCTCTTCGGCGGCAACGGCACGCCTGCGAGCAGCCGCCTGTTCCGGGACGTGCGGGAGCGCCACGGCCTTTCCTACTACCAGTACGCGCTGTTCGGCGGCACGAGCGGTCCCGGGGCCTGGACGGCCCATCTGGGCGTCAACCCGGCCCGGCTGGAGTTCGCCGTGGACACCGTTCTGGCCGAGCTGCGCCGCCTGGCGGCCGAGCCGGTTCCCGTCGCCGAGCTGGAAGCACTGCAGGACTTCCTGGCGGGCTACCCGGCCGTGCAGCACGAGGCGCCCGAGCGCATTGCGGCCCGCCTGGCGGAGATCGAGCGCTTCGGTCTCGGCCTCGACTGGCTGGAGCGCTACCCCCGTTCCGTGGCCGCCCTCACCGGCGAGCAGCTGCGGGCGGTGGCCGAACGCCACCTGGTGCCCGAGCGGCTGACCATCGTCACGGTTGGCCCGGCGCACCAATGGGCAGAATCCGCGGGGGGTTCTGCATCGTCCTAGAAGTGAATAGGCAGGGGCCAAGGCCCCTGGTCAAAGGAGCGTTTCACATGAGCCTGAGCCAGCTGATTCCGATTGTGATCGAGCAGACCAGCAGGGGCGAGCGCTCGTACGACATCTACTCCCGTCTGCTCAAGGACCGGATCGTCTTCCTGGGAACCGGCATCGACGACCAGGTGGCCAACGCGGTCACGGCGCAGCTGCTCTTCCTGGAGAGCGACGACCCCGACAAGGAGATCAACATGTACATCAACTCCCCCGGGGGCGTCACCAGTGCCGGGCTGGCCATCTACGACACCATGCAGCACATCAAGCCGAAGGTGAACACCTACGCGATCGGCATGGCGGCCTCGATGGGCGCCGTCCTGCTGGCCGGCGGCACCGGCACCCGCTACGCCCTGCCCCACGCCCGGGTGCTCATCCACCAGCCCTGGGTGAAGGGCGGCATCGGCGGCCAGGTGACCGACATCGAGATCACCGCGAAGGAACTGCTGCACACCAAGGAGAAGCTGGCCGAGATCATCGCCAAGCACTCGGGCCAGCCGCTGGAGAAGGTGAAGGCAGATTCCGAGCGCGACCGCTGGATGTCGGCGCAGGAGGCCAAGGAGTACGGCCTGGTCGACGTGGTGATCGAGCCGCGCCCGCGCAACAAGGCGTAGGGCAGGCAGTGAGGCCTCGTACCCTGCAGCCCACGGGGGGCGGTCCTGCCAGATCTGGCGGGACCGCCCTTTGATCTCACCGGCCCGCGGTTTGGTGTACCGAACTGCATGTTCCTCTGCCGCATACTGTGTCTCAACTGGACAGGCGGGGCGAGGGCCAGGGCATCGCGGTCAACACCGTGCTCCTGGCGCTGGCGGCCTTCGTCGCCTACGGCCGCTGGTTCGTCCGACCGCTCTAGGACGGGAGAAGCCATCGAGAACCGAGCAGGCGCTGCCGCTCGGACTCGATGGCTTCTCGGCATATCAGGCGGCGAAGTAGTCGTACAGAACCTTCACGGCCCGGCCCACCGCCAGCAGCCCCTCATTGTCCTCCACGGGCCGCTCGTCGGCGCAGTCCTTCGTCATCACGGCGTAGACAAAGCCCCGGCCGCCCTTCCAGATGGCGCCCACCTCGTGCCTGCAGCCGGTGATCATGCCGAACTTGGCTGCGATGACGGGGCCGTCGGGCGAGCGGTCGTACTGGGCACCGCCGGGGAGGTAGCGGGCGGAGAAGGGGCACTGCACCCGCTTCATCACGGCGACCATCGCGTCGCAGGCGTCCGGGGTGAGCACCTCGCGCCGCACGATCATGTCCATCAGCCTGCCCAGGTGTGCGGGGACCGCCGAGTTCACCGGGTGTCCCGGCAGGGCCCCAAAGAACTTGAACCGGAGCCGGAGCCCACCCAGGCCCAGGTCGTCCATCGCCCGGTTGACAGCCTCGATCCCCACCGCGTCGATGCACATGTTCGACGCGGTGTTGTCGCTGATGGTCATCATCAGGGTGGCCAGGTCGCGCAGGGGGAGCTGGATCCCCGGCGTGAGGTCGCGCAGCACGCCGCAGCCGGGCACCTTGTCCTGTTCCCTGAGCGCCCGCATTTCGCCGAGGTCCAGCCGCCCCTCGCACACCTGGCGCATCATCTCGTAGAAGATGGCCAGCTTGATGGTCGAGGCGCTGGGGAAGGACTCCTCCGCAGCCCCGAACTGGATCATCTCGCCGGCCTGGATGGACCGGGCCCACACCCCGATGGTGCCGGAGAAGCCTTCGGCCAGACGGGACAGCTCACCGATCGGATCTGCCATCGATCGCCCACCTCCGCGAAGAAGTCAGCGCACCGAGTTCGCCGCCGGCATCTGGAAGTCCTTGCCCGGGCTGCGCCGTCTCTCCAACGGCATGTTGGTGATGACCGGAACAAGGTTGACCTGTCATGCGCTGCGTGACAGAATCAACTCTGTGAGGGTGTGAGCTGAGGGAGATAGTGACAGGCCATGCAACATGAGTTCGCCGTAGGTTTCGGCACGCTGCTGGGCTATTTCGCAGTCTGCGCGTCGGGCGCCCTGCTCCTGCGCCACTACGTAACAGTACCCAGAGAGGTCTTCCGGAAGACCCTGCACATGATCCTCCTCGGCTCCGTGTTCGTGTTCGCGTACGCCTTCCGCACCTGGTGGGTGTCCGCCGCTGCAGCGGTGGCGTTCGCGGTGCTCGTCTACCCGCTGCTGGCCGTGGCGGAGCGCCTGCCCGGGTACTCCGAACTGCTCACCGAGCGCAAGGCGGGCGAGATCAAGCGCAGCCTCCTCGTGGTGTTCGGCATGTTCACCGTGCTGATCGCCGTCTGTTGGGGCTGGCTCGGCGAGCGCTACCTGGTGATTGCGTCAGTGCTGGCGTGGGGGCTGGGTGACGCGGCGGCGGCGCTCGTGGGGAAGCGCTTCGGCAGGCACTTCATCGAGGGCAGGTTCGTGGAAGGCCGCAAGAGCCTGGAGGGCACACTGGCGATGTTCGCCGTGTCGTTTGCTGCCGTGATGGTCGTCCTGCTCGTGCAGGGATCGGTTGCGTGGTACGGCTACGTGCCGGTCGCGACGGCCACGGCTGCGGTGGCGGCGGTGGTGGAGCTGTATACCCGGAACGGCATGGACACGCTCACCTGCCCGCTGGCCGCGGCGGCCACGTTGATCCCGCTGGTCCACCTGTGGGGAGTGTGAAACCGTGAAGCGCGCATCTGGTGAACGAACGCTCCTCGCATCGGTGGTGTTGAGCAGCCCCGGCCCCATCGTGGTGGGTGCGGGGCTCTTCGTGGGCCGCTCGTCAACCCAGCTGGCCGACTTCATCCGCCGCACGGCCGAACTGGCTGCGATCATCGTGTCGTGGGTCGTGTTCCGCATCGTGCACAGGGGCGACGAGCTCGACGCGGCGCACAGGAGGAGGTTGGAGGGCATCGCCAACGCCGGCGTGGGCGTCGCCATGTGCCTGTCCGGCGCGGCCATGCTCTTCGTGGCGCTGCTCTCGCCGAACACGGACAAGGGCAACGTCATCCCCGGCCTCGTCATCGCTGTGCTGGGCGTGACGACGAACTCCTGGTTCTGGTGGCGCTACAGCAGGCTCAACCGGGAACGGCCCGACGCGATCCTGGCCGTGCAGAGCCGGCTGTACCGCGCCAAGTCGCTGGTGGACGGGTGCGTTACGCTCGCACTGGGTTTCGTCGCGGTGGCGCCGGCCTCGCCGGCGGCCAGGTACGTGGACCTGGCAGGTTCCGCCGTCGTGTCGCTCTACCTGGTCATCAACGGTCTCATCACGATCCGCGGCCGGGAGGTTCCGGCGACCGACGCAGGCGGCCTCGCCTGAGCGGCCCCGGAACGGGATACCATCGACACCTGTTGCCAAGACGAGCAGGCAGCGCGTGTGCGCCGCCTGCTCTGCTGTCTCTGAAGTGCTTGTGGACCGGTCGGATCACGATCGCGCAGCGGCGCACCGGGATCCAGCGTCAGCGCAGGCGGCGGTTCCGCGTGGCATACACGAATGTTGCAGAAACCTTGCACGGGGTGAGCAAAAGCATAAGAGAAGTCGGCCCGCTTGGTCTACGGGCCGACCGAGTACCGCAACCTAATAGCCACGCCATCCGGTTCATATCTCCTGGGCGGTTTTGACCGTCCAAGGAGTAGACGATTATTGAGAGCGCGCAGGAGGGTTCGTACTGAACCGGGGCGAATCACTCCTTTCGGTCCATTGCCTTGTGTTTGATCGGGCCGAGGGCCTAGTTGCGCCAAGGTATCCGCACTGAGAAGATGACATGAAAGGATGAAGCAGCGTGACGCACAGGGCTGAGATGACCTGGTCCGGCACGGGATATGTGTTCGATGCGGTGACCGGCGGAGGGGTGCGTCTGACCATCGGCAGCGATGAGAACGGCAACCCGGCCGGCCCCAGGGCCAAGGAACTCGTCTGTCTCGGCCTGGGCGCGTGCAGCGGCTCCAATCTGGTCACCCTGATGAAGAAGATGCGCCAGAACGTGGAGCGCATTGACATCAGCGTGGAGGCTGAGCAGGCCGAGACCGATCCCCTGGTGTTCACCCGGGTGATTACCCGCTACAAGCTCTATGGCAAGGGCATCGACCCGGCCAAGGTGAAAAAGGCCCTCGACTACATTGAAGAGAAGTACTGCGGCGTCTTGCACATGGTGAACAAGACCGCCCGTACCGAGTACGCGTTTGAGATTGTGGAGGTCTAGATGCGGCTGCTGTCGTATCTGCACAGCCAGACCAGCCTCTTTACCAAGGTGCTGGTAGCCAATGCTGCGATCGTGGTGATCGGGTCCATCACTACCGTGCTGATTGCCACCCACGTCTGGCACGGTCAGGGGCACCCGCCCGTCTGGGAGTTCGGCCTGATCGGCGCCGGCCTCGCCGTCTCCCTCGGGGTCAACTACGCCCTCCTCCGGGTGGCGTTCCAGCCGCTCTTCACCCTGCACGCCACGCTGGACAAGGTGCGGAGGGGCGACTTCTCCGCCCGGGTGCCGGAGGTGGCGGGAGACCCCGACATCGCCCGGCTGACCGAGATGGCCAACCTGATGCTCGACCGGCTGGCCGAGCATCGCCAGGCCGTTGCGGCGCAGATCCTGCGGGCGCAGGAGGAGGAGCGCAAGCGCATCGCCCGTGAACTGCACGACGAGACCGCACAATCGCTCACGTCCATCGTCGTCAACCTGGTCGCCGTGGAGCAGCTGGCCGGCAGCAACGGCATCGACGAGCAACTGCGGGACCGGCTGCGCATGACCAAGGAGGTGGCGCAGCGCACGCTGGACGAAACCCGCAGGCTGATGATGGACCTGCGGCCCTCGGTTCTGGACGACCTCGGCCTGGTCCCGGCCCTGCGCTGGTTCATCAGCCAGCGGGTTCTGCCTGCAGGGCTGAAGGCGGACTTCGAGGCCACCGGACTGACCGAGCGGCTGCCGGAGGAGCTGGAGACGGCGCTGTTCCGCATCCTCCAGGAGGCGATCAACAACGTGGTCAAGCATGCCCGTGCCCGGAACGTGACCGTCCGGCTCTCCCGGGAGGACGGCTGCATCAAGGGCGTGGTCAGCGACGACGGGCAGGGGTTCCACGTGGTTCATATGGTGGGTAAGCCCGTGCGCGACCGGGGCCTCGGCCTGTTCGGGATGCAGGAGCGGGCGGCCCTGGTCGGCGGCAAGGTTGAGGTGGAGTCCGCTCCTGGGCGCGGAACCACGGTGCGGGTGACGGTTCCTGACCGCAGAGGGGGGTGAAGTGCAGGATGAATCCCATTCGCGTGTTGCTGGTGGACGACCACGCCATCTTACGTGAGGGAATCCGGTACCTGCTCTCGGCCAGCGGCGAGGTCCAGGTGATCGGCGAGGCCCAGGACGGCGTGGAGGCGCTGGAGATGGTCGAGAAGCTGCAGCCTGATGCCGTCCTGATGGACATCGCCATGCCCCGCATGAACGGCATCGAGGCCACCAAGGAGCTGAAGAAGCGTCATCCCGAACTGCCGGTGCTGATTCTCTCCATGTACGACAGCGAGGAGTACGTTCTGCCGATCCTGCGTGCGGGCGCCGCCGGCTATGTGCTGAAGCGGGCCGCTGCGCAGGAACTGGTCTCGGCCCTGAAAGCGGTGATCTCGGGCCAGGTGATCCTCCACCCCGATGTCGCCAAGACGGTGATGGAGAACCTCCAGGGCCAGGGGGCAGGCGCCCCCGCACCGGCTGCGGAGCCACGGACCGCTGGTGCGGCGCACTCCCAGCTGGAGCAGCTGACCGAACGGGAGCGGGAGGTGCTCACCCTCATCGCCCACGGCCTGACGAACCAGCAGATCGCCGAGAAGCTGTTCATCTCCATCAAGACGGTGCAGGCGCACCGGGCCAACCTCATGGAGAAGCTCGACCTTCACGACGCGGTGGAGCTTACGAAGTTCGCCATCAAGACCGGTCTGCTCTCGCTGGACGAGATCTGACGGGGGCAGTCATGCGGGCGGCGCAAGTTCCGTCAGAGGAACTTGCGCCGCAGTCTGCGTCAGCGCAGGAAGCCGGGAGCTGCGCTTCGGGCGGGGTGCGACCGTCCGGGGCGAACGTCGTAGACCAGCCCTTCGTAGAGCACTGTCAGGTTTCCCAGGGAGACGGCGCGCAAGCCCGGCACATACTCCAGATCGTCCATGTCGAACCCCGGTTCCACGTGAATCGTCATGGTGCGGCCGTTCAACAGCTTGAGGTGCAGCTCCGTGTACACGTCTCCGCCTCCTCCTCGGCAAGATCGCTGAGCCGAAGACCGGCCAGGGTGACATGAACGTCTGCGCGTAGTATCTCCGTTTCGCTGCGAGTCACCACGTGTGGCGTACTTACAGGGCGGGCAAGACTAGGCTATAATGGTATCTGATTTAGCCGAATGGGCCCTTAGGTACCCGGCGGACTAGGGTGCTTGATGGGTTGTCCATTATCCAATGTCATGATAGATTGCTAATTGGAGAGGAGGGCACCCTAGCGATGAGAGTCATGATCGTAGATGATCACCTCATGCTTCGGAAGGGCGTGCTGAGTATCCTTTCGAACAGTGATCTTGAGGTCGTCGGCGAAGCATCCAACGGTCAGGAAGCCCTGGAACTGGTGCCGAAACTCAAGCCTGATCTGGTGCTGATGGATATCAACATGCCCGTCCTGGACGGCGTCGAGGCTACCAGGAAGCTGAAGGCACAGTATCCTGACCTCAAGGTCGTCATCCTGACCGTCTCCGAAATCGACAAGGATCTGTTCGAGGCGATCAAGGCCGGCGCCGACGGTTATCTGCTCAAGAACCTCGGCCCGGAGGAGTTGGTCTCCTCTCTGCGCTCCGCCGTTTCGGGCGAGGCGCCCATCTCGTCGGTGATGGCGGCAAAGATGCTGAAGGAGTTCCGCCAGCCGCGCACCACCACCGCCGGCAAGGAGGAAGGTCAGCAACTCTCCCCGCGGGAGATCGAGGTCCTGCGGTTGGCCTCTACCGGACTCACCTACAAGGAGATTGCGGCCAAGCTCTACGTCGCCGAGTCTACCGTCAAGAACCACATGCGCCACATCCTTGAGAAGCTGCACCTGCGCAACCGGTCCGAGGCGGTTGGATACGCCATCCGTGAGGGCCTGGCCGGTGATCCCTAAGCGGCAAGGACGTTAGAGCCACCTGTGATGAGCAGGTGGTTCTTTTCGCAGGGTCAGTCTATATTAGAATCGGCATAAAGGTAGGATTTCGGTCTACAGGCGGGGCGGGATAAGATTCCAGTAGGAGAGTTCCGCTGCTCCCGTCGCGCGCAGGTTTCGGGGGCAGCGCTCAGGAGGGGATGGGGCGTGAAGAAGATCCTGCTTGCAACGGACGGCAGCGACAGCTCCCTGCATGCGGCCCGCATGGCCGGCGAACTCAGCACCGCGTTGAAAGACGTTCAGGTGATCGTTCTCTACGTTGCGCACGTCCCGCGCGCGTACTATGCCGTGGACGAGTTCGGCAACAAGGTGACGCCGGAGGTACCGATGGACGTCATGATCCGGCGGACCGGCGAGCCTATCCTCCGCAAGACCATCTCGGCCCTTGGCCTGCCTGAGGAGCAGGTCGTGACCGAGGTGCAGGTGGGCGAGCCCGCAGAGGAGATCGTCGACTACGCCCGGCTGGAGCAGGTCGACATGATCGTCATGGGGAGCCGCGGCCTGAGCCCGATCAAGGAGATCCTGCTGGGCAGCGTCTCCGACAAGGTGCTCCACACCGCCCCGTGCCCGGTACTGATCGTAAGGTAGCGAATGGGATGGAGGGCACGCACTTCCGTTCCAGCAATACCCGGCGCGAGAGAGGCAGACCCGAGGCGTCTGCCTCTCTCGCGTACAGAAGGTGAGTTGCCATGCAGCCTGAGCGGGTCTACGCCCGACGCCGGGAGGCCTTCGAGCGCCTCCGCGAACGGCAGCGCCGGGCAGCCCTGCGCCTCAGCAACGGCCGGCTTGCGGCCATCGCCGCAGGCCTCGGGTTCACGGTTTTCCTTTACCGGGCATTCGGTGCGCTGGCCGGCCTGGCCGCGGCCGTGCCCTTTCTCATCCTGTTTGCCGTGCTGGTCGGGCGCCACGGGCGGCTGACCCGCCGACTGCGGTACACCGAGGCCCTGATTGCGCTCAACCGCAAGGGCGAGGCGCGGGTCGGCGGCCGCTGGAGCGAGTTCCCCGACAACGGGACCGAGTTTGCCGGCGAGAGCCACCCCTATGCCGCCGACCTGGACCTGTTCGGGCAGAACTCGCTCTTTCAGTGGATGAGCTCGGCGCACACGGTGCGGGGGCGCCAGGCTCTGGCCGCCGTACTCTCAGCCCCGCCGCCCGAGGCGGCGGAGATCCGGGCCAGGCAGGAGGCCGTGGCGGAGTTGGCGCGCACCCTCGGCTGGCGGCAGCGGCTGGAGGCGGAGGCGCTGATGGCGGCGGACAGGCTCGCCCCTCCGGAACCGCTGGTGGAGTGGGCCCGGCAGTCCCACCCTGCGTACGCGCGGCCGCTCGTGCGGTACGGCGCGCTGGCGCTGCCGGCGGTCACCCTCCTGGTGATCCTGCTCTACTTCACCGGTGCGCTGCCCTGGCAGGCTCCCGTGGCCTGCCTGGCGGTCCATTGCCTCATCCTGCGCATCGGCCGGGACGAGCGGTCAGCCGCGCTGGACGCGGTCTTCCACCAGGAGAGACAGCTCAGCACTTACGCAGCCATGCTGGAACTGTTGGAGCGCAGGCCCTTTGCCTCCCCTTGGCTGCGGGAGCGGCAAAGCCGCCTGAAGAGCGCAGGCGGCGAGACCGCCTTCCGGCAGGTCCGCCGCCTTTCCCGGCTCGCGGAGCGTATCTCCGACCGGTCCAACGCCCTGTTCCTCGTGGTGAACCTCGTGCTCCTGTGGGAGGTTCACTGCATGATTGCCCTGGAAGACTGGAAGCGGGAGTCCGGCCGGCGGTTGAACGCATGGCTGGAGACCCTCGGAGAGGTCGAGGCTGCGTCCAGCCTCGCCAACATCCGCTTCGAGCACCCCGACTGGGCGACCCCGACGGTGCTGGACGGACCGGCCGGCCTGGCGGCCCGGCAGATGGGCCACCCGCTGATCGGGGCGGAGAGGGTCTGCAACGATTTCACGCTGGCGGAGCCGGCCCGGGTGGCCGTGATCACCGGTTCCAACATGTCGGGGAAGTCCACCTTCCTCCGGACGGCAGGCGTGAACCTGGTGCTGGCCTACGCTGGCGCCCCCGTCTGCGCAGCGCAGTTCACCTGCGGGCGCCTCCGCCTGTGGACCTGCATGCGCGTGGCGGACAGCCTGGAGCAGCGGATCTCGTCCTTCTACGCGGAGATTCTGCGCATCAAGCGCATCGTCGAGGCGGCACGCAGGGGTGAGCCCGTCTTCTTCCTGTTGGACGAGATCTTCAAGGGCACCAACTCGCACGACCGCCACCAGGGGGCGAAGGCGCTCATCACCCAGCTGCAGCAGGAGGGCGCCCTCGGGCTCGTCTCCACGCACGACCTGGAGCTGGGCGATCTGGAGCGGGAGAGCGGCGGCCGCATTGAGAACTACCACTTCCGGGAGTACTACGAGGAGGGCGAGATCCGCTTCGACTACAAGCTGCGGCCGGGCGTCTCCACGACCCGCAACGCCCTCCACCTGATCCGGCTGGCCGGCATCCAGCTGGCCGGGGATGAGCAGTAGCGCTACCTGCCCCCGGGCGCCGAACCCCGGCGGAAAAAGGGAGGACGCGCCCGAATGCCTGTACCCGGTTGGATCGGCGGCTCTGGCCGCAGGTTCGGGCGGGGAGATGGCAGAACGTTGGCCAGCTGGCGGTACCGGTGGCCCAGCGCCGGCCACGAGAACGCCGCCGCGCGGGTGCGGGCCGCCTCGCCCAGCTGTGCCCGCGCCTCCGGCGATTCCAGCAGCCACCTGATCCCGCGGGCGAGCGCCGCGCTGTCGCCGGCGGGAAAGAGGTAGCCCGCCCCGTCGGCAAGCAGCTCGGCTGCGTAGTCGTAGGGTGTGGAGAGCAGCGCCTTGCCCAGGAAGGCAGCGGTGGCCAGCGTGGCGCTGGAGGTCTGCGCCATCACCACGTACGGCGTGACGTACATGTCAGCCGCCTGCACGTACTGAACGACCTCCTCCTCGGTCAGATAGCGGCTGACGAACCGCACGTGGTCGCCGATGCCGAGCCGGGCCACCTGCTCCACCAGGCCGGCCCGGTACCCCTCCCCGCGCACTCTGATCTCCTCCGGGTGCGTGGCTCCGGCGATGACGTACAGCAGCTCACGGTGGTCCGGTGCGACCTGCGCGACGGCGTCCAGCGCCGTTTCGATCCCCTTGGTCGGGCTGAGCAGCCCGAACGTCAGGGCGACGGTGCGGCCGCTGAGACCGAGCAGCGCCTTGCACTCGCCGCTGCTCCCCTCCGGCGGCAGCGGGGCACCGTTGGGGATGTGGACCACCTTCCCGTCGGGCACGCCGAACTGGGCGGTGATCAGCTGCCGGGCCCGCTCGCAGAGGACGACCACTGCTGCGCTGGCGGAAGCGACCTTCCGCACCATCTCGATCATCTGGGGAGGGGCGCTGGAGATGATGGTGTGAAAGACCGTGATCACCGGGGCGCTGAGGGCTTCGAGGAGTCCCAGCACGTACGATCCCATCGGCCCGCCGAACAGCGAGAACTCGTGCTCAAGGATGACTGCCCGGAGGGGGAGGGCGTTCAGAATGGCGGCCGCCCTCCGGTAGTCGCCCTTCACATGATGGTGGATCTGGGCCACCACCTCGGGGCCGACCAGACTGTCCGCGGGGTCCTTGACCAACGCAACCACGGGAACGAAGTCCTCGCCGGCCGCCAGCAGCGCCTGGCGCAGGTGGAGGGCGACGCTGGCGATGCCGCAGCGCCGGGGCGGGTAGGTGCTGACCAAGCCGATTGCCATGTCGTCATCACCTCATAGGGGTGTGCAGGCCACCTCCAGCAGTTGATTGTGCGACCGCCAGATGCGCTCCATCACCGCGTAATCGTTGGCATCCAGGGAGACGTGATCGGGGTTCAGGAAGGCCATGCGGTAGCCCAGTTCACGCACCAGGCGATGGAGATCCCCTGCGGTGTGTCCGTCGTAGAACCGAGCGGTCTCCGGGTTGAACTCGATGACGAGCGTCGGGCGGAGGCGGCGCAGCGTCTCCGCCGCACCCTCCAGCACCCGGTGCTCCGAGCCCTCCACGTCGATCTTGATCAGGTCCACCCGCTCCAGTTCCGTCAGGGCGACCAGCGTGTCCAGCGGTACGGCGAGCACCTGATACTGCACCCCGTCCCACGGGCGTTCACGCCCGGTGAAGGTGACGTGGGAGCCGCCGATGACCTGGGTGACGTGGCGGAACGACAGAACCTCGGGCCGGCTCCAGGCTGCGGCGTGAATGGCGACCGCCCCGGGGCAGCCGGAGGAAGCGAGGTTGTGCGCCAGCAGGCTGTACGTGATTGGTGAGGCCTCCACGGCCAGCACCCGCCCCTCCGCACCCACGCGGGCCGCACTCAGCAGGGCGTGAATGCCCAGGTTGGCACCCACGTCGATGAATGTGCCGCCGGGTGGGAGAAAGCGGACGATGGCCTCCATTACATGGGGTTCATACTGGCCCTGGCGCCGGACTTCGCCGACGATGCTGATGTCCGGTTCCACGCCAAGCAGGCTGAGGTGCGAGCGGTTTACCGCGGCTGCGACAGCGGGGGGGAGGGGGACGGTGAAGGGATGAGCGGCGTAGGGCACGGGCTGCTGTGGAGCCCTGGGATCCTTGCGGCGGAGCGGATGCTGCCGGCGCCTGTGGAGCATGGGATCACTCCCTCAGGAGGAATGCATGCGCATTCTATGACACGGTTTACAGAATAGTGAAGTCCGGTCAACCTGCGAACGGAATAAGGGCCTTGCGGACGCTCATATCCTCCTCCGACGACGTGAGGGGAGGAGAGGGCATGACACGCAGGGCCCTGATCACAGGAGTCACGGGGCAGGACGGCGCCTATCTGGCCAGGCTGCTCCTGGAGCAGAACTACGAGGTCTACGGCGCTTTCCGGCGCAGCGCCTCGGCCAACTTCTGGCGGCTGGCGGAACTCGGGGTGGAGGAGCAGGTCCGCAAGGTGGCGCTGGACCTCCTGGAGTTCAGCAACATTCAGCGCGTTCTCGAGAAGGTCCGGCCGGACGAGGTCTACAACCTGGCCGCCCAGAGCTTCGTGGGCCTCTCCTTCGAGATGCCCGTCTACACGGCCGAGGTCGACGCCCTGGGCGTGACACGGCTGCTGGAGGCTCTGCGGCAGGTGCGGCCCGACGCCCGCTTCTACCAGGCGTCCACCTCCGAGATGTTCGGGAAGGTGCAGGAGGTTCCGCAGCGGGAGCAGACGCCTTTCTATCCCCGGAGTCCGTACGGTGCCGCGAAGGCATACGCGCACTGGATTGCCGTCAACTACCGGGAAGCCTATGGCATGCATGCCTCGTCGGGGATTCTGTTCAACCACGAGTCTCCGCTCAGGAGCATGGATTTCGTCACGCGCAAGGTGACGGCCACCCTGGCGCGCATCCGGCACGGTCAGGCGCAGGTGCTGGAACTGGGCAACCTGGAAGCCAGGCGCGACTGGGGATTCGCCGGCGACTACGTGCGGGGGATGTGGCTGATGCTGCAGCAGCCGGAGGGCGGAGACTACGTCCTGGCCACCGGAGAGACCCGCTCGGTGCGGGAGTTCGTGGAGCGGGCGGCCGAGGCTGCAGGTTTCCACCTGACCTGGGACGGGGAGGGGGCCGGGACCCGGGGGTTCGACCGCGCAACCGGGCGGCTGCTGGTGCAGGTGAACCCTGCGCTCTACCGCCCCGCCGAGGTGGACCTGCTGATCGGCGACTCCACCCGGGCGCGCCACCAGCTGGGCTGGGCACCGACCGTGAGCTTCGACCAGCTGGTGGAGATGATGGTGCGGGCCGACATGGACCGCGTGGCCCGGGGAATGCGGCTCCGCTGAGGGGGCTCAGCGGCGCGTTGCGGAGGACCGTCGCTCGCCAACCGGAAACCGGAAGATGTGGGACGATGCAGCCACACGCGTGCGCGTGCTCTCCGAGGGCACGGGCTCGGCGGCCGTGTCCGCGCTGGCTGCCGACGGCTGAGGCGAGTTATCTGCGGTCGCACTGGTTGGGGTCGAGGGCCCCGGCGGGGCATCTGCGGCTGCGCTGGTTGCGGTCGAGGACCCCGGCGGGGCATCGCTGGTTGCACCGGCCGCGGCCGACGGAACCTCAGCGGCTGCACTGGCCGCGGTCGGCGGCTTCGGCGATGCATCTGCGGCTGCACCGGCAGCGACCGGGGGCGCCGACGGGGGTTCGGCAGCTGCCCCCATTCCGGCCGGCTGCGGAGGAGCTTCAAGGCTCGCACCGGCTCCGACCGGGTCTCCCGCAGGTGCAGCGGCGGGGGCGCCCGGCTCAGGCAGCGCAGGTGTGCGCGGGAAGGGATCCCGCCCCTCCGACTCCCACACGACGCGCGGCCGTCGACCCACGACTGGGTCGCCTGGTGGACGGAGCGAGGGGCGGCCCGTACGCTGGGGCATCGTCGGTCTGGCGACGGAGGGCGCCTCGCCGCTCTCCGGCGGGGGCGGCGACTCCCACCACTCCAGCGCCTGAACGAGCCAGGCGGTGGAGGGCTCCCGCAGACCCCGGGAACGGCCGCAGGTCGCCATGAGCGCCAGCCAGATCGCCCGCGCAACGGCTTGCGACACCCGGTTCTCGGGCGGGACCTTGATGCGTACCTCCACCTCGGCGCCGTCCGTCGGGCGGGAGATCACCCCTACCGGAACGTCGACCAGATCGCGCAGGCAGTTGGCCACGGCCGCAACCAGATCGCTGCGCCTCCGGAGAAACCAGCTGCGCCGGCCGCCGGCGACCAGGATGGACGGGAGGTCCCCGGCCCCGCACGGTTCAGCCACCAGGCGGATCACCGCGTCGGCCGCGAGGCCGGGCGCGGCCGGAACGCCGCCGGCCAGGCGGACCCAGCGGAAGAGCTCATCCAGTGACTGCGCCGCCACGCCGCGGGCATCACCGTGGGCGCGACAACCGATGATGCGCCCCTCCAGGGGGGAGTCGACGAACAGGCATCCCACGTCGGGCTGCCACCGCACCCGGTGTCCGGCCAGCCGCAGGACGCGTGCGACCTGGGGAACTGCGTCTGCGGCGATTCGTTCGACGGGTCGGTCACCCAGGAAGAGCAATGCTTCCACGATCGTTCACTCCTCAGATCAGCAATACGGCCTGCGTGGCCAGACCGCCACGATGTTGTGTGGCCCGACACCGCTGGGTGTCGGGCCACACGGGTTAACCCCGGAATACCCCTGGCTGCCGGGTGATGAAGACACTGCTGGGCAACCCGACCTGGCTCGGGCAAGGACTGGGTGGGCAAGTGGGGGTCGGTGGTCCGGGGATGATGGTGGCTGGTGTGATGGAAACCGCCTGGTTGCGGATCGTCTGGACCTGGAGCAGGATGCACACCTTTTCCTCGAACTGGTCGGGAAGCGCGTCGCCGTCCGTGTCGATGAGCAGCTCCTTCTCGGCCTCGACGCAGGCGTTCTGCACCAGGCAGGTGTCGCCCGGGCACGCGCCGGGTACGGGAACGCACGCGCCGAACGGGCAGTCGATGACCAGGTCCAGCGTCTCAGCCAGGATGAAGGTGCAGTCACTGCCCGTGAGGCTGAGGTCTGTGGCGAGGGGTTGCGTGATAGCGGCGAACTTGAAGAGGAGGTCCTTATGCAGTACGCCGTTGATCAGGACCTTGTTGGTAAACACCTCGCACTCGGTGATGGAGATGCGCTTCGACAGCGCGACGACTTCGAGCGCGACCAGGGTAGCGGACGTCAGGAGCCCTGCTGCGGCACCCGCCGCAGCGAGCTCGGCCAGATCCAGAACGATGCGCTCCAGAACCTCGGACTCGCCCTGGCCCGAGACGATGGGCGCTGCAATGGAAATCGGGTCATGATGGTGCCTGGTCACGTACTGCGGATCCGTGTTGTGATCACCGGACATGGACGCCTACTCCCTCCTCACTGGGTCGTGCTACATAATACGGCGGCCACGCGCGGATGACACCACGGGGCTGCGCGACTTTGTATAATGGAGGGACTGTTGGTGCGAGAGTGATCGAGCATCGGGCCGGCGGTGTGGGTCTGCCTGCGCCGCCACGGAGCAGCCCGGATTCTCCGACAGTCACTCGGAGGTGAAGCCATGTACGCGCGATGGGCCGCTCTCTTCCTGGGCGTGACGGGCGGCCTTCTGATTCTGTGGGGCCTCATCTCCCTTCCGCTACCCGCAGCGCTCCTCATCGCCGGTACCCTCCTGACCTGCGCGGCCGCGGTGCTGCACCTGAGGAGCAGCCCGGCGCAGCACTCCCATCCGCAGATGCCGTCCGCCATGGTCGCCCTCCTGGCGCTGATGCGGGGAGGAGCGCCGGGAAGGGCCGAACCGGCGGACGAGGCAGGCCCGGAGAAGCCAGAGGTGCAGGTGAGTGCGGAGCCGCCGGCCCTGGAAGAGGCGGTGGCGCAGCCGGGGACCCCGGACGTCGAGGGTGCCCTGGCGAAGGTGCAGGGGCACCCGCCCCGGGCCGGACGGGGGCCGGTGGTGAGGGCGACGGCCACGACGTATCAGGAGGGCGCCGAGACGGCCACCCACAAGGTTCGGGTCAGGATCAGCGGGCGGCGTGCGCCCTGAGGGCCACCACTCGGGCCGGATGCGCATAGGGTGGCAGGGACCGGCCTGCCAGGCCGAGATTGCACCACAGGAGCGCGATACACATGCGTGCGCGTCTGAGTCTCTGCATGATCGTGCGCGACGAGGAGACCTTTCTCCCCCGCTGCCTGGATAGCGTGCGCGGCGTCGTCGACGAGATCGTGGTGGTGGATACGGGGTCGCACGACAGCACCGTGGACATCGCCCGCCGGTTCGGCGCCACCGTGGCCGAGATGCCGTGGCCCGACGACTTCAGCGCCGCCCGCAACGCCTCGCTGGATCTGGCGACCGGCGACTGGGTCCTGGTGCTTGACGCCGATGAGGTCCTGCTGCCGGAATCGGCCGCAGGCCTCCCGACCCTGCTGGCCGACCCGGGGGTGGAGGGCTACTTCATCCAGATGCGCCACCTGATCGGATCCGCCGCACAGCCGGAGGTTGAGGAGAGCTCGCTTTTCCGGCTCTGGCGGAACCGCCCGGAGTACCGGTTCACCGGGGAGATTCACGAGCAGATCCTTCCCACGATCCTGGCGCGACGGCCCGGGAGCAAGACGGCCCAAAGCGGGCTGCAAGTGGTGCACTACGGCTACCTGCGGGAGATCCGTGCAGCCAGGCGCAAGTTCGAGCGGAACCGGCTCCTGCTGGAGAAGGTGATCGCCCGCAGCCCGCAGGACCCCTTCGCCCACTTCAACCTGGGCATCGAGTACTACGACCAGGGCCTGCTGGAACAGGCCGGGGCGTCATTTGCCGCAGCGCTGGCGCGGGCGCGGCCAGGCGATGTCTGGCGCCCCAAGCTGGTGAAGGCCTACGCGGCCACGCTGCTGGAGCGGAAGGAGTGGGCGTCGCTGTTCCGCCTGCTGGAGGAGGAGATCGCCCGCTACCCCGACTACACGGATCTGCACTACCTGAAGGGCGTGGCCCGGGTCCGGGCCGGGCAGACGGAGCAGGCCGTCTCCGCTTTCACACGCTGCCTGGAGCTGGGCCCGGCCCCCGCACTGCGCTACACCTCCACGGACCCCGGAACCGGTTCCTACAAGGCGCAGCTGGAGCTGGGTGCGGCGCTCGAAGCCCTGGGGCGGGACGCAGATGCCCGGGAGGCATACAGACGGGCGGCGCGTTCCCGGCCGGGCTGGCACGAGCCGCTCAAGCGGCTGGCCACCCTGCTGGGCCGGACGGCAGGCGATGAGGAGGTGGTGGAGGAGCTGCGGGCGTTCTTTCCCGGCTGGCAGTACGCCGACCGGGTTCAGGTGGCGACGCTGCTTCTGCACGCGCACCGCCCCCGCCTGGCGGTCGGGCTGCTGGAGCCGTTCCGGCAAGCCGGGAGGGCGGACAGGGCGGGGCTCTTCGTGCTGGCGAGGGGTCTGGCGGAAGCCGGAGACCGTGAGGGGGCGCTTGCGATCTGCCGGGGGGACTGGTCAGGAAGTCCGCTGGCCCCGCAGGTGCAGCGCCTCAGGGAGGAGTTGGAGGCTCATCTGCCCGGGGCGCAGGGGGCCCCGGCGCAGGAGACCGGGCAGCAGAAGAGCCCGGGAGTACAGCCTGCGGGAGGTGAAGGGCGATGATGGACCCGTGGCACGACGTGCGCGTTGTGCTCCTGGCCGGCGGCAGGGGGGAGCGGTTCTGGCCCCGGTCGACGGAGGCGCGGCCCAAGCAGTTCCTCCAGGTGGACGGGAAGGAGTCGCTGCTCCGGTCCACCTACGCCAGGGCCGCGGCCCTGACGTCGCTGGAGTCGATCTACGTGGTCACGCACGAGCGCTACGCGGACCTCGTTCGAAAGGAACTCCCCGCCCTGCCCGAGGCGAACCTGATCCTGGAGCCCTGTGCGCGCAACACCGCCGCCGCCCTGGGCCTCGCGGCCCGGCGGCTGGGGCCGCAGTCGATCATCGTGGCGATGCCCTCTGACCACCACATCACCGGGCCTGCGCGTTTTCGAGTCACGCTGCAGACCGCCGTGGAGGTGGCCAGGCACGAGCACCTGGTGGCCATCGGGATCCCGCCCACCCGCCCGGAGACCGGATACGGCTACATCAGGCGGGGGGCACCCCTGGAGCTTCCCACGGCCCTGCCGGCCTTCCGTGTGGAGCGCTTCGCAGAGAAGCCCGACCGCGCCACGGCCGAAGAGTACCTGGCGTGCGGCGATTACGCCTGGAACAGCGGCATCCTCGTCGCCCGTGCTGACGTTCTCGACCAGGAGATCTGCCGCCACCTGCCCGAACTCCACGCTGCACTGGAGGAGGTGGGGTGGGCCGGTCAGGAAGGCACCCGGCTCCCGCCCACGGTGGCCGAGCAGTTTGCCGGGCTGCCCGGCATCTCCATCGACAAGGGGGTTCTGGAGCGCTCCGACCGGGTGGCCATGGTGCCGGGCCACTTCGGCTGGAACGACGTGGGCGACTGGGCGGCGCTCAGCCGCCTGCTGCCGCTGGACGAGAACGGCAACGCGGTGATCGGAGAGGTGCTGCTCCAGGACGCCCGACGAGTGGTCGTGCACGGTGGCGATCGGTTGGTGGTACTGCTGGGGGTCTCCGACCTGATCGTCGTGGACACCCCCAAGGTGCTGCTCGTCTGCGCGCGGGAGCAGGCGCAGGAGGTGCGGCAGGTCGCGCGCATCGGCGCTGCGTTCGCCGACGCGCTGGTCGCCTGCGGTGAGGCAGAGGCATCTGAAGGAGGATCCCCGTGCCCGGCGTGATCTACCAGTCGGTCTTCTTCAACGGCAGCGGCTACGCCGCGGAGGCGCGCACCTTCGCCCTGGCGCTGGCCCGTGCGGGAGTCGCCGTCAGGATCGACCCCCTGGACCCCCGGCCCGCCGGCGAGGAGCCCGCGGCAGATGCTGTGCTTCGCTCGCTGCTCCACACGCCCGTCAACATGGCGGAGGCCCTCTTCGTGGTGGCCAAGCCCGTGCCCTGGGTGAAGGGGCGCCCGCCCGCTGCCCGCGCCGTTCTGCGCACCATGTACGAGACCGAGCGCATCCGGCCGGAGTGGGCGGCGCAATGCGATCTGTTCGACGAGGTCTGGCTCCCCTCTCGCCAGAACGTGGAGGCGTTCATCGCCTCCGGTGTGCGCCCCGACAAGGTGCGGATGGTTCCGGGCGGGGTGGACGTCCGCCAGTTCAGCCCCGGGGCGAGTCCGCTCCCGCTGGCGCACCACCGGGGCTTTGCCTTCCTCTCGGTCTTCGCCTGGCAGTGGCGGAAGGGCTGGGACCGCCTGGTGAGCGCCTACTGCCGGGAGTTCGCCGCCGACGAGCCGGTCACGCTCTACCTGAAGACCGATCCGCTCGATGCGCGGCCTGACGCGGCCGGCGAACTGCTCCACTACATCCGGCACGTGCTGGGGCGCGATCCGGCTGACGTGCCGGAGATCGTGCTGCTTGATATGCCGCTCTCCGACGGCGAGATGGCCGGGCTCTACGCGGCGGTGGATGCCTTCGTCCTGCCCACCCGCGGGGAGGGGTACGGCCGGCCGTTCCTGGAGGCGATGGCCTCCGGCCTGCCCGTGATCGGCACCGCCTGGGGGGGCCAGGCCGACTTCCTGCGCGAGGGGGTGGCGTACCCCGTGCCGGTGGCCGGGATGGTCGCTGCGCCGGAGACCGATCTGCCCAACTTCCGGGGCCTCCGCTGGGCCGAGCCGGACGAGGCGGCGCTGCGGTGCGCCATGCGCCGCGTCTTCACCCACCGGGAGGAGGCGCGGGCCGTGGGCGCCGCGGCGCGGCGGCTGGTGGAGGCCGGGTGGGACGCGGAGCGGATCGCGGCCGGCCTGGCCTCCCACCTGCAAAACCTGCGTGACGAGGGGAGGTAGCGCCATGGCGATCTGGGTGCAGCGTGCCCCCGGCAGGGAGGTCCTGCCGCTGGATGTGCGGCGGGTCGCCTTGATCCTGCTGCCGGGGTGCGGCGAGGAAGGGCTGGAACCCGTGCTCAACCTGCCGGTTCCCGGGGTCGACGGCGTGCTGCACGCCGAGGCCGGCGTTTCCGGGCGGATGCTGGCCGGGCCGGACGGGGTCCGCCACCTGGACGGGTACGACCTTGGCCTCTGGCTCCGCCCGGGGGAGACCCCGCTGGTGGGCCTGGAGCCGACAGCCCTGCGGGCGGCGGCCGTGCGGATGCCGCTTCCGGCGCTGATGCCCGTGCACTACCCGGTGGGGGCGGGGGAGATCACCCTGCTCGGTCTCGAGCCCCGCTGGATCGCCGCAGCGCCAGGTGGGCGGGCGTTCCTGCCCGTGCCCATCGAAAGCGACCGTCCGCCGGCGGCTGACGTGCCGGCGGAGCGGGACGATCTGGCGTGGGCTGTCCTCTACCGGGCGCTGCAGGCCCTGACGACGGGCGACCGCCGCCAGGGCCTGCAGCTGCTGGACCACATCTACCACCAGGTGAACGGGAAGAACCAGAACCTGACGGCCCTGGCTGTGCGCAACGGACTGGCGGCCGCCCTGGCCCTCGGGGAGCGCCCGTGGCAGGACGAGTGGCTGAGGCGGGCCGGCCCCTTCACAGACCACGACGAGCTGCGTCTCCTCTGGGCGCTGGTCCCTTACGTCCGGGGCGACCTGGAGTCGGCCGCGGATCGGCTGGGACGGGTGCTGGCCGCGCCCCCGGGGCGGCGGGATGGGCTGATCAGCGGCGGCGGTGCGACCACCTACCGCGCCCGCACGTTCCTCGGGCGTACCCTGGCGAGGATGGGCGACCTGAACGGGGCCGTGATCGAGTGGGCGCTGGCGCTGCGTCTGGCACCGGATTACCTGCCGCCGCTCCGGGAGCTCGCGCGGCACAGGATCCACGTCGACGTGCTCAACCGGCTCGAGCTGCAGTACTACTGGATCGGCAGGCCCCGCATCGCGGCGGAACTGGTGGCCACTGCCTACGCCCGCAGCTCTGCCCCGGAGCAGGCCGCGCCCATCCTGGCCGCCCGCCCCGACGTGCGTCTGCCGGCCGACCTCCGCCAGGCCGTGGAGGGGAGCAGCGACCGGGGGCAGAGGGGCCAGCGGAGCGGCGGCCGAGGAAAGAGGAAGCAGGGCGGCGATCGTCCGGGCGTGGTGTGGGAAGGGCCGCTGTTCACGGCCTCCAGCCTCGGGCGGGTCAACCGGGAGCTGGCCGCCCACCTGCTGGCCCTGCGCTGGGACCTGGGCGGGCTGCCCACAGAGCCCGACGGCTACCGTCCCGACCGGAGCGGGCGCTTCCGCACTCTGGCCGACCGCCTCTGGCACCGCCCCGCCGGACCGGCGGTCTGGGTGCGCCACCATTGGCCGCCCAGCTTCGTCCCGCCGCCCAGCGGCAGACTGGTGGTGATCCTTCCCTGGGAGTTCGGCCCGGTTCCGGCGGACTGGCTCCCGGGCATCGCCGCGGCGGAGGAGATCTGGGTCTACTCCCACTGGGTGCGGCGCGGCGTGATCGATTCCGGCGTGGACCCTGCCAGGGTGCACGTGATCCCCTGCGGCATCGACCCGGAGGTGTTCCGCCCCGGGCACCGGCGGGGTGCGGAAGAGGAGCCGTTCCAGTTCCTCTACGTGGGCGGCACCATTGGCCGGAAGGGGTACGACCTGGCGCTGGACGCCTTCCTGGCCGAGTTCGGGCCGGACGAACCGGTTGAGCTGGTGGTGAAGGACTTCGGCTCAGACACATTCTACCGCACGGCAAGCGGCATCGCCGCGGTTCGGGAGGCGGCCGCCGCCACCGCCGACTGCCGGCGCCGGGTGCGCGTGCTCGCGGAACAGATGACCGACACCGACCTGGCCGCGCTCTACCGGCAGGCTGACGTGCTGGTGGCTCCCTACCGGGCCGAGGGGTTCTGCCTCCCCGCGCTGGAGGCGATGGCGTGCGGCACGGCAGTCATCCTGCCGGCGCTGGGCCCGGCGCTGGACTACGCGCCCGAGGGAGCCGCCCTTCTGGTCCCGGCGGAGGAGGTTGCCCTGGGCAGCTCCGTCGGCGGCTTTGCGCTGGCGGCGCCGGGCCGGGCCTGCCAGGTCAGCATGGCGGAGCTGCGCCGTGCCATGCGCTGGGCCTATGGGCACCGGGAGGAGACCTGGGAGATGGGGCGGCGGGCGGCGGCGCACGTGCACGCCCGGTTCACGTGGGCGCACGCCGCCCGGACGGCGGAGGCCCGGCTCCGGCATCTGGTCACGCGGTAGGGGAGCCCCAGAAGGCCCGCATCGCCGCGGCCAGCCCCTCGCCCTGCCGCCGCCCGGCTGTCAGGGCGTCGAAGGCCCGCGCAATCTCCATCAGGTTGTCGCCGAAGACGAGCTCGGTGGCTGCATCGGGCAGGACCGTCATCAGTCGGGAGCCCGCTGCCTCCAGGCGGGCCTGCTCCTGCGACAGCCTCTCGTGCCCGAGCGCGTGCCGGGGGCCGCCCATGGGCGCGATGATCAGCACGCGCGCGAAGCCCAGGGCCTGGTCTGCGTGGGTTCCCGAACGGGCGCCGCCGTCGATGTAGCGGCGCCCGCCGATCGTGACCGGGGGCAGGAGGCCCGGCACCGCACAGCTGGAGGCGACCGCGCGGGCGATGGGAACGCCGGACGCACGGGTCCACATCACCGCCTCGCCCGTCTGCTCGTCGACGGCGGAGATGCGAAGCGCCTGCTCGGGCCAGGCGGCCTCGCCCAGCGGCGCGGTGAAGATGGAAACCCACTCCTCCTCGGTGAGCCCGACGCCTGTGACCACTTTTGCCACCGCAGCCGGCGGCAGGCCCATGCCCGCCGCCACCAGCCCGGTCAGCTGGCCGGGCTGGGCCCCGTACCTGACCAGCGTGCCAACCACCGACCCTGCCGAGGTGCCGACCACAAGGTCGGCATCGTTCGGTTTCACGCCGGATTCCGCCACGGCGGACCAGATCCCCAGCATCCAGGCGATGCCCAGGATGCCGCCGCCGCCCATGACCAGCGCCCGCCCCGAGAGTCTCGTTCCTTCCTGCACAGCGGATGCCTCCTTTCAACGGCTGTGTGGAGCGGATCTGCTCGCGCCCAGTATGGCAAAGATCGACAGGGGAGATACTGAACCCGGTGCCCTGAAACCGGACCTCCCCCGAGGGGGGCCAGGGGCTTGATAATGTCGTAACATTTCGTCCGTAACCCTTTCAGATCCGATGCGTCTGTAGTTACGGAACGCTCCTTAGAGTGATTCTAAACATCATCGAAGGAGGTACCCACACATGCGTCTCGTTGGCAAGCCTGCCCCTGACTTCACCATGCTGTCAACCAAGAACCTGGAGACCCTCGACGAGAAGGTCAGCCTCTCCGACTACCGCGGCAAGTGGCTGGTGCTGTTCTTCTACCCGGCCGACTTTACCTTCGTGTGTCCCACCGAGATCACGGCCTTCAACGACCGTGTGCAGGAGTTCCAGGACGCCAACTGCGAGATCCTCGGCGTCTCCGTTGACAACGTTTACTCGCACCGCGCTTGGATCAAGACCCCGAAGGAGCAGGGCGGCCTGGGTCCTGTGAACTACCCGCTGGCCTCCGATATCACCAAGGAGGTCTCGAAGGCCTACCAGGTCCTGCTCGAGGACGAGGGCGTCGCCCTGCGCGGCCTGTTCATCATCGACCCCGAGGGCATCGTCCGCTACCAGGTCGTCCACGACAACAACATCGGCCGCAACGTGGACGAGGTTCTGCGGGTGCTGGAGGCGCTGCAGGCCGGCGGCCTCTGCGCCGCCAACTGGAAGCCCGGTCAGGAGTTGCTCAAGGTCTAGTTCAGGAGGAGGTCTGCGGCATGCCCATGCGTCTCGGCAGCCCGATGCCCCCGCTGGAGAGGGAGACCGGGCGGTACAACGCCGAGGGGTTTGACCCCGCCCAGCTGGCGGGCAGCCCCGTCCTCGTCCACTTCTGGTCCGTCTCCTGCCACATCTGCCACGAGGTGATGGACGAGGTGTCCCGGTTGCGGGACGAGTACCAGCCCAAGGGCCTGAAGGTGGTCGCCATCCACATGCCCAAGGAGGAGGGTGACCTGGATACGGCCAAGGTCGAGCGCGACATGGCGCAGTACCGGATCACGCAGCCCGTCCTCCTCGACCACCAGCACAGGCTGGCAGAGGCGTTCCAGAACCAGTTCGTCCCGGCCTTCTTTCTCTTCGACGCCCAGGGAAACCTCTTCTTCCGGGCGGCGGGCGATAAGGGGCTGCAGAATCTCGGACCCAAGCTGGAGCAGTTGTTCGCCCGATGATCTGGTGATCCGGCGGTCGCCCCGGAATGGGGCGACCGCTACTCTATATGGCTTAGGTTCCCTGCTCGAACCCGGCGCCGGTGGAATCCGCAGACGTACCGATGGGAAGGGCACCCGGCCGCTGGTATACTGACGCCGAGGACGCGTGGACAGCGGCCGGGGGGTGGCTGTGCAATGGGCTGGAAGACGGTACGGGACCTGCTGCCGGCGCTGCTGCTCCACGTGGCCGCCGCTGCGGTTCACGCGATGAGCACCGTGGGCCTTTCGGGCCGGCCTGGCACCCTCTACGAGGGGGCGCTGGCGCTTCTGGCGCTGGTGGTTCCCATGTCTGCGCTGCTGGCCGTTCTCTCCGGCATGCGCCGCGTTGGCGCGGCGCTCATTCTCCTCTCCTACCTGGGCGTCGCGGGCCTCACGCTGGTAGGCCACCTGGGGCTCGACTACCTGGTCACCGCATTCTACGCCGATCCCTCGCCCTACCGGACGGCTTTCTTCGTAAGCGCCATGGTCATGCCCGTCATCCAGATCCACGGCATCGTCGAGGCCCTGCGGGCATGGGGGCTCGTGGCGGAACCCCGGCGCAACCGCCTGCTCTCCAAGTAAGTGCAAGGGCCCTCACCGCGAGTGGTGGGGGCCTTGACGCATGCGGGCGGTGTGGCTGGAGTCACCGATGGTGCGGGAACACCACAGTATCATATAGTCCGCGAGGCGGGCGCCGCACATCAGTGTACCGGCTGCAGGGGAGCCGGACCCTCCGGCGGCAGCTCCGGCAGCTCTGCGCGGTCCGGCTGCGGCAGGTCGGGGAAGAGTTCCGGGAAGAGGCGGCGCTGCTCGTCCGGGCTCACCAGCCCAAGCTGCACCCCGGTCGCCCGGGCCAGTACGGGGTCGAGGGCGCAGAGGTCTGAGCGGCCGATGTCCGCCAGGGCCGTGCGCCCCAGCGTGACGGCCACGGTCTCCATCTCGGTGACGCAGGCGTTGAGGAAGCGCTGGAGGTTGCGGGCGGCCCGGTCCACGTCGAGCTTGTCCGTCATCTTTCCCGTGTAGACCACCAGGCTGGTGGGCGGCTCGAAAGGAACGGCCTCTGTGGCCTGGTCGCCGACCATGGCCATCACGGCCGCCGTGCCGGTGTACACGGCGTCGGCTCCCAGCGCCATCGCTTTCAGCATCTGCCCGGGGGTGATGAGGCCGCCGGCGGCGATCAGGCTCACGTCGCCGGTGGCCATCTGGCGCGCCAGGTAGTCGCGCGCCCGGGCCACTGCGTAGAGCGTCGGCAGCCCGACGTCGTCCTGCAGGGTGGGCGAGCTGCCGTGGGTTCCGCCCTCCGCCCCGTCCACGGTGACGAAGTCGACCCCGGCCTCCGGCGCCACCGCCAGCTCACGCTCCAGGTGATGGGTGGCGGCCAGCTTCACCCCCACCGGCACCCCCGTCTCTGCCCGCAGGCGGCGCACGAGCCGGATGAACGCCTCGGGGGTGTCCACGCCCGGCAGGCGGGAGTGGATGACGGCGTCCTGCCCCTCGGCAAGTCCGAAGGCCGCGCGGAAGTCAGGGCCGATGCGCCGAGCGGAGGTCCGCTGGGGTGTGGAGCCCTGGGCGCCCTGGCCCAGCTGGATCTCGATGGCGTCCAGCCGTCGGTACCGGCCGGGGTCGTTCAGCCAGCCGCCCCGGTTGAACTGGCCGATCAGAAGGCGCGCGGCGGCCCGCTCCTCCTCCAGGAGCCCCGCCTCGCCGGTGTTGGTGGCCGTGCCCACGGCGGTGGCCGCCCGGGCCAGGGCGATCTTCGCCCGCTTTGAGAGTGCCCCGCCGAACGACATGCCGGCGATCAGGATCGGAATCGCCACGGTGAGCGGCCGCCGGGCCCGCCGCCCGATGGTGACCGCCGTGGCGATGGGGACCGTCTCCGGTGTTGGGAACCGGCAGAGGTGGACGGGGCTGAAGAGCAGCTTCTCCCAGGGGGAGAGGTGGAGGGGGCTGCCCAGGGGGCGTTCCACGGGCACGCCCTGGGCAGCCCGCATCGCGATCTCCAGGGTGTTCACCCCCCCGACCTTCCGGGTGGAGGCGACCATCTCGGCGAGCGACTCGGGGTACTGGTCGCGCACCATGCGTGTGATCGCCTTGTCCACCGTTTCGTTGACCGCCGAGCGGATCCAGTTCTCAATGAGCCTCAGCATTCCCGGCCCCTCCCTGCGGCTGCCGGTCGATGGCCTTCTGGATCTCGGCCATCCGCTGGACCAGCTCGCCGCAGACCTGCTTCACCATCCCGAGCTGGCGGGCGGCGCTCTGCTCCTCCACGGCGACGTCCAGCAGCTCCCGGTGGTCGAACCGGTTCAGGGTGTTGTAATGCTCCCGCTCAATCATGGCGAGGGTGCCGGCGACAGTCTCGATGCGGCTGAGCTCCGATGCGATGTAGGTGCAGGTGGCTCTCAGATCCTCGTAACTCATGCTCCTGACCCTCCAGACGTGATGCTGCAGGATCAGTGTGCCCATCTGCGGGCACGACACCCGGGCATTCGCGCGTTGCCCGGCCCGGTGAGGGAAAGCGCCTCCGGTTCACATGTGAGACAAGGCCCCGCGCACCCTGTGCGCGGGGCCTTGTCTCATGCTGCCTGTGCTACTTCCCCTGCTTGCGCCGTGCCGTGACCGTCTCGCCGGCGATGCCCCAGTTGTCGGTGTCAATCTCCTCGATGATCACGAAGGTCGTCTGCGGGTTCTTGCCCAGCACGTCGTGCAGCAGGCGGGTGGCGCCCTCGATCAGCTGCCGCTTCTGCTCGGGCGTGGCGCCCTCGCGGGTGATCTTGATGTTCACATACGGCATCTTCACGACCTCCTCGGGTGTATGAAGTTGAAGGCCGCTGTTGCGCAGAGCTGCGCGGCAGCGGCCTTCTCGACGGGGTCGGTTACTCCCCGATCAGCCCGTACGACCGGGCGAGCAGCTCCACGGGGTGGCGCATGTCGGCATCCACCTTCGCACGCTGGAGCGACTGGCGGATCTGCATCGAGCAGCTCGGGCAGCCGGTGGCCACGACCGTCGCCTCGGTCTCGGCGATGTTCTTGGCCTTGGACGCGCCGACCTTCCTGCCCAGGTCGATGTGGCTGAAGGCGAAGGAGCCGCCGCCGCCGCAGCACACGTCGGCGCCCTTCATCTCCACGTAGTCGACGCCCGGGATGGACTTGAGGATCTGCCTGGGCTGGGCCGCCACCTTCTGCTCCCGCACCATGTGGCAGGAGTCGTGGTAGGTGACCCGCGCCTCCACCTTGCGCTCGGGCTCGGCGTAGCCGAACTTCACCAGGAACTCGTGCACGTCGTACACCCGGCGGGAGACCTCGGCGGCCTTCTCGGCGTACTCGGGGTCGCCTGCCAGCAGGTGGCCGTACTCCTTCAGTGCCGAACCGCAGCTGCCGCAGTCGGTCACGATGGCGTCGTAGCCCGTCAGGGCGTCGACGTTGTGCCGAGCGTGGCGCAGGGCCCCCTCGTGGTCGCCCACGGAGCGGTTGGGCATGCCGCAGCACACGACCTTCGGCGACTCGACGCGGTAGCCGTTGTGCACCAGCACCCGGTGTGTGGCCTCCGCCACGTCGGCGTACACGAAGTTCATCATGCAGCCGGCGTAGTAGGCGACACGCATCTTGGCGCCCTTCTCGGGGCCAGGGGGAAGCTGCCGGCTCTGATACGGCGGACGGGAGATGGGCGGCGCCCACTTGAGCAGCCCCATCTTCTCGATCAGGGCTCCGCCCCAGGTGCCCATGTTCAGGAGAGCCGGGGAGCCGAAGGCGGTCACGACGAACCATCCGAAGGGCGTCAGGCCCAGCTCCTTCGCAACCTGTGCCCGTGCTTCAAGGAACAGGTCGGTCGTCGGCACGGAGCAGGGGCAGCTTTTCTTGCAGGCGCCGCAGAGGAGGCAGTCGGAGAGCCGGTCGCGCAGGGCGGGCGTCACCTTGAGGTTGCCTTCGAGCACAGCCTCGATCGAGGCGACCTTGCCGCGCGCAGCCATGCCCTCAAACTGGGTGTGGTTGTAAAGCGGGCAGATTGTCGTACAGGTTCCGCACTTATTGCAGCGGTAGAGTCCGGCCAGATCCGTGATTTGCACAGCCCTCACCCCCAGATCTTACCTGGATTCAACACTCCGCGGGGGTCGACCGCCTGCTTGAGCGTCTTCATCAGGTTGATCGTCTCGGGGGTAAGCGCCTTGGACAGGAAGGGCTGCTTGCTGAGACCGATGCCGTGCTCTCCGCTGAGTGTGCCGCCGAGCGCAACAGCCGCATCGAAGATGGCCGCGATCGCCTTCTCGACACGCTCCATCTCGACCTTGTCGCGCCGGTCGGTCAGGATGTTGGGGTGCAGGTTGCCGTCGCCGATGTGGCCGAAGACGACGATGGGGAGGTTGTACTCGTCGGCGATCTTCTGCACCCGCCGCACCATCTCGGGAACGGCGCTGCGGGGGACGCAGATGTCCTCGCCCATCTTGGTCGGGCGCAGCCTGGAGATGGCCGGCGAGATCGCCCGCCGGGCCTTCCACAGGTCGTCGGACTCCTTCGCGTTGGCTGCCGTCTTGAACTCCCGCACGCCCACAGAGCGGCAGACCCGCTCGATCGTGGCCGCCTCAGACTCGACCGCCTCGGGCATGCCGTCAGAGTCGATCAACAAAACCGCCTCGGCCTCGCGGGGAAGCCCCAGGTGGAGGTAGTCTTCCACGGCGACGATGGACCGGTTGTCCATGATCTCGCACGCGGCGGGCGTCACACCGGCGTGCAGGATGCCGGTGACGGCCTCGGCCGCGGTGTCCAGCTGATCGAAGACGGCCAGCATGGTCTTCTTCGCCTGCGGCTTGGGCACCAGGCGGAGGATGGCCTCCGTGATCACGCCCAGGGTGCCCTCGGAGCCGACGAAGAACTGCACGAGGTTGTAGCCCGTCACGTTCTTGATCTGCTTGCCGCCCAGCCGGACGATGTCGCCATTCGGCAGCACGACCTCAAGGCCCATGACATAGTCCTTTGTCACGCCGTACTTCAGGCAGTGCATCCCGCCGGCGTTCTCGGCGATGTTGCCGCCGATGGTGCTGTAGGCCTGGCTGCCGGGGTCGGGCGGGTAGTACATGCCCTTCTCGGCCACCGCCTTCTGCAGCTCGGCGGTGATGACACCGGGCTCGACCACGGCCACCATGTTGGCCAGGTCGATCTCCTTGATGTGGTTCATCGGCGTCAGCGAGAGAGCGATACCGCCGTGGGCCGGCACTGTGCCCCCCGAGAGCCCTGAACCGGCGCCCCGGGGCACCACTGGCACCCCGTGCTCGCTGGCGTACTTCATCACCTTTGACACGTCTTCCGCTGACCGGGCGAGCACCACGGCGTCGGGCATCGACTTCGCAGAGGTCGCGTCATAGGCGTACAGGAACCGGTCCTCCTGCGAGTCCAGCACCTGCTCCCGGGTCAGCAGCTTACGCAGGTCGGCAACAAGTTGAGCACTCAACAGAGAAGCCTCCTTATCGAGCCAGGGTTAGAGCAGCCCCATCCACTGCCAGTACGTGACGGCCACGATGGAGAAGAAGATGCAGGCCACGATGCTGGCGATGGCGCCGGTCTTGACCATGTCCTTCTGGGTGATGTACGGAGTACCGCAGATGACGGCGTTCGGCATGTTGGAGACAGGCAGGATGTACTGGTGGTGCATGTTCATGCCCAGCGGCAGGGCCAGGAGCATCGGGTTGATGCCGAGGGAGGCTGCGTGGGCGATGATGACAGGAGTGAGTGCGGTGGTCTTCGGGCCGCCGCCGGTGAAGAAGACCTGCAGGGCGGTGACCAGCCAGATCAGGCAGATGGCCTGGACGGCGAGGGGCAGGCCGGAGATCGGCGCCAGGCCCACGCTGGCCAGCCACTTGGCCGCACCGGAGGTGGACAGGGCGCTGCCCATGGAGAGGCCGGCGCCGTAGAGGATGAACACGTTCCAGGGGACGCGGGCCTGGGCTTCCTTCCAGGTGATGGGGCCGATGCCGGGGAAGAGGAGGACGGCCATGGTGCCGAAGCCGACGACGGTGGCCTTGATGCCGTGGAAGGAGTCGGTGGCCCACATCACCACGGTGAGCAGGAAGACGACGAGCACGTAGATCTCATCCCGCGTGATGCGGCCCAGCGACTCGAGCTCCCTGTTCAGGTAGGTGATGCCGCCGCCGAGGTCTTCCTTCTCAGGCTTCCAGAGCCAGGTGATCATGAAGACGAAGATGATGCCGAGAACCAGCGCGGGCGGGAAGCCGTACTTGAACCAGGTGGCCCAGCCGATGTACTGGCCGCTGGCCTCTTCGATGAAGGCGGCCGTCGTCGGGTTGCCGACGTGGGCGGTCAGGACGCCGATCGAGAGCGCCGTGCCGGCGATGGCCACGATGAAGAGCAGGCCGCGCATCAGCTTGGAGTCGGGCTGCGCACCGAAGGCCTCGCCGATACCCAGCAGGATCGGCAGCATGAGCAGCGTGCGGGCCGTGATCGAGGGAACCAGGAACGTGAGCACCACCATGACCGCAAAGACGGCCCAGTAGGTGGCGATGCTGCGTCCGCCGACGGCGCGCAGCATCTGCAGCGCAATGCGGCGGGACAGGCCGGTCTTCTCCATGGCCGCGGCCATGACGAAGCCGATGACGATGAGCCAGAGCGAGGTGTTGGCGTAGCCGGACAGGGAGTTGTTGAGCGAGACGGCGCCGGTGGCTGCCAGCAGGAAGACGATGAAGATACCTGAGACCGCGTCGCTCATGGCCTGCGTGAACCAGACCACGATGGCGAACAGCGCCACGCCCAGCGCACGCTGTCCCTCAACTGTCAGCCCCTCCGGCGGACTCCAGATGAACCCCACTCCAACCAGCAACAGGACGGCGACCAGGATACTCAGCCACTTCTTCACAGTACGAGCACCTCCTGAATGTGTCTCTTGCCACTTACGCAGCGACGGAAACCGAGCGAAGGGGTCGTGGTAAGCGGCAAGGATAGCCGTGTGCAGCGATCGGCAATGCGGCCTGTGGCGGGTTCTGGAAACATGTAGATGGTCGCTGGTCTGGGGTATAACCACATTCTAAGTTCCCAACTCAGACCGCGAAATGACGCGAAGGCGCTGTCAGATCCTGCGTCCGATCGGGGCAAGGAGGGGGAGGAGAACCGCCGGAAGGCGGTATTAATCCGACTCGCACTCTTGTCGACACGGCCTGGGCCAAAGGTGCCATATCTCGACATTACGGCTTAATCCGTTTTATAGGCACCACATTCAGAACGAGATTGATTACCATAGGACCAGAATACCGATTGGAGGCGAACCGATGGCCAGAGCGCCCAGACGTTTCGAGATCGCAGTCAACCCTGTCTACTGCAAGGGCTGCGAGATCTGCGTCCAGATCTGTCCCAAGCAAGTGCTGCGGTTGGGCGATCGCCAGAAGGTGGTCGTTCAGGCGGCCGATCAATGCACCGGATGCGGCAACTGCGAGATTTACTGCCCCGACTTCGCCATCGAGGTTTCCGAGCTGGAGGAGGTGAGCGCGCATGTCTAGCCCCGCCGCTCCCGCCCGCAAGAAGGTTCTGATGCAGGGCAATGAGGCGATCGTCGAGGGGGCGATCGCTGCCGGCATGCGCTTCTACGCCGGCTATCCGATTACCCCGTCGACGGAGATCGCCGAGCTTTCCAGTGAGAAGCTGCCCCGGGTCGGCGGCCGGTTCGTGCAGATGGAGGACGAGATCGCCTCCATGGCTGCGGTGGTCGGCGCCTCGCTGGCGGGCCGCAAGGCCATGACCGCCACCTCCGGCCCCGGGTTTTCGCTGAAGCAGGAGAACCTGGGCTATGCTATCGAGGCCGAGGTGCCCTGCGTAGTGGTCAACGTACAGCGCCAGGGCCCCAGCACCGGCCTTCCCACTTCGCCCGCCCAGGGTGACGTGATGCAGGCCCGGTATGGCTCCCACGGCGACTACGCCGCGATCGTGCTGTGCCCGGGTTCCGTGGGCGAGGCCTACCGCCTGGCGGTGCGGGCCTTCAACCTGGCCGAGCGCTTCCGCATGCCCGTCATCCTGCTGACCGACGAGATCGTCGGCCACCTGCGGGAGTCTGTGGAACTTCCTGACCCGTCTGAACTGACCGTGGTGGACCGGGCGAAGCCCTCCCTGCCTCCCGGCGAGCACAAGGCCTACCGTCCCGGATCCGACGGCGTGCCGGTGGTGCCCGATTTCGGTACGGGCTATCGCTTTCATGTGACGGGCCTCATCCACGGAGAGGACGGCTTCCCCATCAGCAACCCGAAGGTGGTGGAGCAGGCCGTGCGGCGCCTCACCACCAAGGTCACCGATCACATCGACGAGATCTACGAGGCCGAGGAGCAGGGCGTCGAGGACGCCGACGTGGTGGTCTTCGCCTACGGCGGCACCGCCCGGGCGGCACGCAGGGCCGTGCGCGAGGCGCGCGCAAAGGGCCTGAAGGTGGGCCTCTATCGGCCGATCACCCTCTGGCCGTTCCACGACGAGCGTGCCCGGGCCGCGCTGATGGGCAGGCGGGCCGTGATCGTGCCGGAACTCAACCTCGGGCAGATGGCCCGCGAGGTGGAACGTGTGGTCCGCGGGACCACCCGCGTCATCCCGGTCAACAAGGTGGCCGGTGAGGCGCTCACCCCCGGCGAGATCCTCGCCGCGATCGAGGAGGTGTTCTGAGGTGGCCGTCGCAGACAAGGTTCCCGTCAAGCGCTACCTGCGCGTGGCCAAGCTCCCGCACATCTGGTGTCCCGGATGCGGGCACGGCATCGCACTCCAGGCTCTCATTCGGGCGATTCACAGCACGGGGCTCTCCCAGGATAACACCGTGATCGTGAGCGGCATCGGCTGCTCCTCCCGCGCCACCGGATACCTCGACTTTGACACGCTGCACACCACCCACGGCCGGGCGCTGGCCTTCGCCACCGGCATCAAGATTGCCAATCCCGACCTGAACGTGATCGTGATCACGGGCGACGGCGACGCAGCCGCCATCGGCGGCAACCACCTCATCCACGCCGCCCGCCGCAACATCGGCATCACCTGCGTGTGCTTCAACAACACCATCTACGGCATGACCAGCGGCCAGTACTCGCCGCTCACGCCGACTGACGCCTACGCCACCACGGCGCCCTACGGCAACATCGACTCGCCGTTCGATCTGTGCGAGCTGACGAAGGCCGCCGGCGCCAGCTACGTGGCCCGTGCCACCACTTACCACGCCCGGCAGCTGGAGAAGCTGATCGCCAAGGGCATCCAGAACGACGGATTCTCGTTCATCGAGGCCGTGGTGCAGTGCCCGACCTACTTCGGCCGCAAGAACAAGCTGGGCGACGCCTTCCGCATGATGAAGCTGATGCAGGAGCGGTCGGTGCCGGTCAGCAAGGCCGCCACGATGAGCGCAGAGGAACTGGCCGGCAAGATCGTCATCGGCGAGCTGTGGAACCGGCCGCGCACCGAGTACACCAAGGCGTACGACGCCGTGATTGCGAAGGCAGGTGGCCAGCGGTGAAGCAGATCATGCTGACAGGCTCCGGCGGCCAGGGGATGATCCTGGCGGGCATCATCCTGGCGAAGGCCGGCATCCGCGACGGCTATGAGGTAACCCAGACCCAGTCCTACGGCCCGGAGGCCCGGGGTGGCGCCAGCCGCGCCGAGGTCATCATCGACGAGGAGCCCATCGACTTCCCCAAGGTGACGCAGGCCGACGTAATTCTGGCCATGACCCAGGAGGCGGCCGACAAGTTCTCTGCCAAGCTGCGGCCGGGTGGCACGCTGATCGTCGACCCCATGTACGTTCGCACGGTTCCGGCCGTGGACGGCGAGGTGCACCAGGTGGAGATCACCCGCCTCGCCCGGGAGACCACCGGCCGCGCCATCACGGCCAACATCGTGGCGCTGGGGGCGCTGAACCGGATCTGCCGCCTGGTCAGCGACCAGGCCCTGGTCGAGGCTGTGATGGACAGCGTGCCCCGCGGCACCGAGGAGGTCAACCGCAAGGCCCTGGAAGCGGGGATGAAGGCGTAGGCGAGCGCGCACCTGGGCCGGTCTGGACAAGATGAGAATGGCTCTCATTGATATCCAATCTCATCCAGAAAACAGGCCGGCCAACCCTTGACTGGTATTTAACCGAACGGTATTCTAGTAGTGGTGTTCGGGAATACCATACGGCCTTGATGCAATGGGCCAAAGTGACCAATCAGGCGGCACACCGACAGTCATGAAGGCGTGCGCCTCAAAGGAGGAGAAGAGTCCGTGGCCGTCAAGATCATCGATACTTGCATCTCGTGCGGCGCCTGTGAGCCGGAGTGCCCCAACGAGGCAATCAGCCCGGGCGACACCATCTATGTGATCGATCCTGCCAGGTGCACCGAGTGCTACGGCTTCTATGGCGAGTCCCAGTGCATCGCGGTTTGCCCGGTTGAGGCGATTATTCCTGACGAGGACAACGTTGACGATGTCGACAGCCTCACCGCCAAGTTCAACCGGCTGCATCCCGGCGCCGAGATGAAGAACACCGACAGCTGGGTCAAGCCCGGCTAAGCCACAAGGGAAGCAAGGAGGACGGCCTTCGGGCCGTCCTCTTTCTATCTGCAACGACGCCTGCTGTTGCGGCGCGCTGCGGTTCCCGAGTTGCCTCGCGGGGTCAGGCCGCAGCCGGCCTGCTGCCGACGCTGTCCACAGACGAAGGACGACCGCCACGCCTGGAACTGAAGTTGGGCAGAATGATCTTAAAATATCCGCAACTCAGGCTTCTAGCCCGGCGTCTCATTGGCGAGAACGTGGGCAGGGGTGGACGTGGCGGTGCAGCAGGGAGAGATCAGGCGTGTGGTGGCCGGAGCGGCGGCCCTGTTGGTTCTGGGGCTGGCGGGGGCTTTCGCCGCACACCGGGCCGAGTCGGTCAGGGCATCTGTGCTTGCGGTGGCGCTGGCGACGGGGGATCCGGGCGCGGTGGAAGCGGACAGGGCCGATCCGGCGGGAGGCCCGGGTTCAGGCGGACGGGAGCCGACGGTGGGCCCGGAGCAGGCCAGCGGCCCGGGACAGGCGGGCACGGCTGCCGGGCAGGAGGCCGCGGGCGTGCAGAGATCTGCAGCCGAACCGGATACGACGCTGGCGCCGGCGGTCGGAACGGAACTCGATGGGCCGGCTGTCACGGCCTCGCACCCCCTGGCGGACTACCAGCCCATGCCGGTGGAGCGGGTGGAGCCGCTGCTGCCTGACCCGCCTGCCGATCTGCCGGACCACTGGCGGGGGCTGCAGGAGGTGGTCACAGCTGTGGCCCGGGAGTACCCCGGGCGCATCAGCGTGGTGGCGGTGGACCTCAGCAGCGGCAGCCGCTACGCGTTCCGCCCGCGCGATCCGTACCTGCCGGCCTCCACCTTCAAGCTGCCAGTGGCCCTCTGCACGCTGGCCGCTATCGACCGGGGCGAGCTTGCATGGGACACGCCGATCACGTATACCGAGGCCGACTGGGAGCCTGTCGGCGGGGGCAGCTTTGAGAGCGCGGCCTTCGGCTCCCAGTGGAGCGTGCGCAACCTGGTCGACCGTTCCATCATCTACTCCAACAACGTTGCGGTGAAGATGCTGGCCCGCACGCTGACCTGGGACGGGCTGCTGGCGTGCACGGCGGAGATGGGCGGGCCGGTCACCCGCACGGAGGAGGGCTCGACCCCCGTCTCCGCGGCGGACGAGGCCGCCTGGTGGCTGCACCTCTGGCAGCTGAGCCAGGAGCGGCCGGATCTGGCCGAGGAGCTGCTGAGCCCGCTGCGCAGGGTGACCTATACCGGACGCATCCAGGCGGGCACCCCCCGCCCGGAGCTGGTCACTCACAAGTTCGGCACGTACGCCGGATACGATCACGACGGGGCAATCGTCTGGGGGGAGCGGCCGTATGTGCTAGTGGTGATGACCTTCGGCGGAGGGGAGTACACGGCCGACCAGGCGATCGAGCGCATCGCCGCGGCTGCATGGGAGGCAGTGCACCTGCCGCGGGATGCCGCACCGTAGCTTCCGGGCGCATCTGTACGCCGAAACCATGGGAGGAGCGGAGACCCGCCCGGCGGGTCTCCTTGCGCGTTTGCCGGCGCCTGCAGCCCCGGAGCATTTTTCAGTCTGAACCTCGCGCGGGGCAGGAGAAGGCGGCCTTTTTGTTGTATCAGCCAATTATCCCGCTACTGTATTAAAGTAGACAAGCCAGAGATTGGGGGAGGGGTGTTCGGTCCATGTGGAGACGTTTTCGTTCCGTGGGAGGATTGCTGCTGGTCAGTGCGCTGCTCCTGGCTGCGTGTGGCGGGGCGAAGACCGCCGGCGGGGCAGTTGGGGGGCCGACCGACGCCGCGGGTGGCGGAACGCAGAGTGAGCCGGCACAGGTGGGGGCCGGCGGGACCTCGGGCGGCGGAGCGACGGGTGAGCCGATCAAGGTGGGGGCGGTCTTCATCCTCTCCGGCGCCAGTTCCGGCTACGGGATCTCCCAGCGGGCCGGCGTGGAGTTGGCGATGGCCGACATCAACGCGGCCGGCGGCATCAACGGCCGGCCCGTGGAAGTCATCTTCGAGGACAGCCAGGGAAGCGGCGACCAGGCCATCACCGCGGTCCGCAAGCTGATCGACCGCGACGAGGTCGTGGCGATTATCGGGCCCACGCTCTCGACGGAGATGTTCTCCGCGGGGCCGGTGGCCAACGACAGCGGCGTGCCGATCCTTGGCGTCTCGACCACCGTGCCGGGCATCACCGACATCGGCGAATACGTCTTCCGCAACTCGCTGCCCGAGGCCAAGGTGATCCCGCACACCGTGGCGCGCTCGGTGGAGAGGTTCGGCATCAAGCGGGCGGCGGTGCTCTACGCCAACGATGACGACGTGTCGCGGTCGGGTGCCGAGATCTTCAAGGCGGAACTGCAGAAGAACGGCGTCGAGATCGTCGATGAGGCCACGTTCAGCGTAAAGGACACCGAGTTCGGCCCCCAGATCACGAAGGTCATGGCGTCCCATCCTGATGCCTTCTTCATCTCCACGCTGTACAACTCCGCAGCCCTCCTGATGGTGCAGGCCCGGCAGGCCGGCTACACGGGCCACTTCATCGGCGGCAACGGGTTCAACTCGCCGGCCCTGATCGAGGTGGGCCGAGACGCCGTCGAGGGCGCCGTGGTGGGCTCGCCCTGGTTCGTCGGGCGCAACGACCCCAGGGTGCAGAAGTTCGTCTCCGACCACACGGCCAAGATGGGCAAGGGTCCCGACCAGTTCGCCGCGCAGGCCTACGACGGCATGATGCTCATCGCCGAGGCGCTGAAGGCGGCCGGCTCCACCGACCGCGATGCGGTGCGCAACGCCCTGGCCGCCATCCGGGACTACGAAGGGGTGACCGGCAAGTTCTCCTTCGACGAGAACCGCGACCCGGTGATGACGCCCAACATCCTGCAGATCAGGGACGGGAAGTACGTCGAACTCGACTAGCATGCGGGGCGGGGGCAGCACCCCCGCCCCTGCCGACAGAGGAGGCCTTTCGCGGGTGTTCCTACAGCAGGTACTGAACGGAATCACGCAGGGTGGCACCTACGCCCTGGTGGCGCTGGGATACACGCTGATCTTCGGCGTGCTGGAGATCATCAACATGGCACACGGCGACCTGTTCATGGTGGGTGCCATGGTGGGCTGGGCCCTGGTGACGCTCCTGGGCTGGTCGCTGGTCCCGGCCCTGCTGGGCGGCATGCTGGGCGCCGCCCTGCTGGGCATCGTCCTGGAGTTCACCGCCCTACGCCCCCTGCGGCGGCAGGGGGGCACCAACCTTTCGCCGCTCATCTCCACCATCGGCCTGGGGATGGTGGTGCAGAACCTGATGGTCCGGGCCACCAACGGGCAGCCGCTCTCCTTCCGGGTGCCGCTCAGCGAGGGGATCATCCGGCTGGGGCCGCTCCAGCTCACCCGGGTGCAGCTGGTCGTGCTGGTGGTCTCGCTGCTCCTCATGGCCGCGCTGCAGTGGACCCTCTCCCGCACTCGCCTGGGCCGGGCCGTCCGCGCCGTCTCCGAGAACCCGGAGACCGCGGCGCTGCTGGGCGTGAACGTCTCGGGGATCATCCTGGCCACCGTGATGCTGGCCGCCGCACTGGGCGGTGCAGCAGGCGTGCTGGTGGGCCTCTCCTTCGTCTCGGTCTCTGCAACCATGGGGCTGCCCTATGGGCTGAAGGGACTGGCGGTGATCATCCTCGGCGGGCTCGGCAACGTGAAGGGCGCCGTGGTCGGCGGGCTGATCATCGGCGTGCTGGAAGCGCTCACGGTGGCCTACGGCGGGGCTGGCTACAAGGACGCGGTCGCCTTCGGCTTCCTCTTCCTCATGCTGCTCCTGCGGCCCCAGGGGCTGTTCGGCGTCAGCGCCGCGGCAACGAGGAGGTCGTGACGTGGAGCTGCTGCTGAACAACTACTACCTGCAGGTGGCGACCTTCATCTGCCTGAACGCACTTGCAGGGCTCTCGGTCTACCTGGTGCTCTCCACGGGCCAGCTCACCCTTGGCAACGCCGGCTTCATGTCGCTGGGGGCGTACACCGCGGCGCTCCTGGCCACCAAGGCCGGGGCCCCGGTCTGGCTCACCCTGCCGGCGGCGGCGCTGGTGCCGGCCGTCGTGGCGGTGCCGCTGGGCTACGCCAGCCTGCGGCTCCGGGGGGTCTACCTGGCGATTGCCACGCTGGGCTTCACCGAGACGGTGCGGGTGCTCCTCCAGAACTGGGAGTTCGCCGGCGGGGCGTTGGGGGTGAAGAACATCCCCAGCCTGGGCCGCATGGCGCAGAACGCCCTCAAGGGCGCCTTGGGGTCGCCTCCGGCGGGGCTCCGCTTCGCCCAGCTGGCCAACCTCCTGGTGCTGCTCTTCGTGCTGCTGGTGCTGCTTCTGACCCTGTTCTTCGTCTACCGGCAGGAGCGGGGACGGGTGGGGCGCGCCTACGCCGCCATCCGCATCGACGAGATCGCCGCCGAGGCGATGGGGATCAACATCACTTACTACAAGATCCTGGCCTTCGTGCAGGGTGCCGCGCTGGCCGGCCTCGCCGGCGGGTTGGTCGCCCACATCAACTTCTCGGTCGGGCCGACGGACTTCGCCTTCAGCCGGGCCGTCGAGATGCTGACCCTCGTCGTGGTGGGGGGTTCGACCACGCCGCTGGGGCCGGTGCTCGGGGCGGCGCTGCTGATCGGGCTCTCCGAGGGGCTGCGGGACTTCTCGCTCTTCGGGGCGCGCCTTTCCGACTACCGCCTGATCCTCTACGGCCTGCTCCTGATGCTCGTGGTTGCCCTCCGGCCTCAGGGCATCCTGGGCGGGGCGCGCCGCAGGAAGGAGGCGAGGGTGTGAGCACTGCTGCGCCGATCCTTGAAGTCAGCGCACTTACCCGTGCGTTCGGCGGCCTGGTCGCCGTCTCGGCGGTGGACCTGGCGGTGCCGGAGGGGGCGATCTTCGGCCTGATCGGCCCGAACGGCGCCGGCAAGACTACGCTCTTCAACCTGATCACCGGCCTGCTGGCGCCCACCGGCGGATCGATCACCTTCGCGTGCCGGCCCATCGCCGGCCGGAAGCCCCACGTCATCACCCGGATGGGCATGGCCCGCACCTTCCAGAACATCCGGCTCTTCGGCGGCCTCTCCGCCCTGGAGAACGTGGTGGTGGGGACCCATTGCCGCACCCGGGGCGGCGTGCTCGGATCCGTCTTCGGTACCCGCGCCGTGCGCGCGGAGGAGGCCCGGGCGTGGGAGAAGGCCCGGTCTGAGCTGGAGTTCGTGGGGCTCGCCTCCGAGGCGGGCTCGCCGGCCGGCGGCCTGGCCTACGGGCAGCAGCGCCGCCTGGAGATCGCGCGGGCCCTGGCCACGGGCCCGAAGCTGCTCTGCCTGGACGAGCCTGCGGCCGGGATGAACGAGACCGAGTCCGAGGAACTGATCGACCTCGTGCGGCGCATCCAGGCCCGGGGGATCACCGTGCTCATCATCGAGCACGACATGCACGTGGTAATGAACCTGTGTGACCGCATCGCCGTGCTCAACTTCGGCCGGAAACTGGCCGAGGGGACGCCGGCGGAGATCCGCGCCAACCCCGACGTGATCGAGGCCTACCTGGGGAGGGATGAGGATGCTGCGGATCAGGGGGCTTGAGGTCGCCTACGGCGCCGTGGCGGCGGTGCGCGGCGTTGATCTTGCGGTGGAGGCCGGCGAGGTGGTCACGCTCATCGGGGCCAATGGGGCGGGCAAGTCCTCCATCCTGCGCGCCATCTCGGGGCTGGTGCGCCCGCGGACCGGCTCCATCGAGTTCCTGGGCCGGCGCATCGACGGCCTGCGCGCCGACCAGGTGACCGCCCTCGGGGTGGTGCAGGTCCCCGAGGGACGCGCAGTGCTGGCCCGCATGACGGTGATGGAGAACCTGCTGATGGGCGCCTACCCCCGCCGGGACGGCGGGGTGGAGGAGGATCTCCGCCGAGTGCTGGACCGCTTTCCCAGGCTGGCGGAGCGGCGTAACCAACTGGCGGGCACGCTCTCGGGAGGCGAGCAGCAGATGCTGGTGATGGGCCGCGCCCTGATGGCCCGCCCGAAGCTGCTGCTCCTGGACGAGCCGTCCATGGGGCTCGCCCCGCTGGTGGTGGCGGAGGTCTTCCGCCTGATCCGGAGCATCAACGAAGAGGGGACCACCGTCCTGCTCGTGGAGCAGAACGCCCGGCAGGCGCTGCGCATCGCCCACCGGGCCTACGTGGTGGAGACGGGGCGGATCCCGCTCACCGGGCCGGCGGCCGACCTTGCGCGGGACCCGCGGGTGGCCGCCGCCTACCTGGGGGGCCGGTAGAAAAGGACGCATGCAGGAGGCCACGGTCGGGGTGGGAGAACACTTTACCGGAACGTTGCGTGAGGGAGGCGTAACCTGTGCTGGCCTTTGACGTATACAGCCACTGGGAGACTGACCTGAGGCCCTTCACCGTCAGCGCGCTGCGGAGGATGAGTCCGGAGCAGCTGGCCTGGAAACCCGCGGGGTGGCACTCCAGCGCGCTGGAACTGGCCGACCACATGCTGGAAGCGGAGTGGATCTGGATCTACCGCAACGCGCTCAGGCGGGTCCCCTGGGAGGAGCGATGGCAGCCGGGCCGTTTCGCCGACCTCGAGAGCCTGCTGGAGTACTGGGCCGAGGTGCACCGGGCGACCGTGCAATGGCTCAAGGAGACCCCGGTCCGCGAGCTGACCCGAAAGCTGCCCATGCCCCACGCCGGCCAGCCCTGGGCGACGATGAACTGGGTGGTCTACCACGTGATGGAGCACGAGATCCACCACCGGGGCCAGATCTTCATGCTGATGCGCATGCAGGGCATCGCCCCACCGGAAATCTAAGTAAGGGCGCGTCAGATGTGGCCCGGGAAGGGGGGAAGCCGGTGAGGCGAAACCGCGCACGCCTGCTCGGCCAGTACGGATGGTTCCTTGAACGCTTCCGGGGCCGCTGCGACCTGGCGGCTGCCTACTACCGCCGCGCCGTGGCCGCCGCCCCCGACGACGCCGTCATCAGGGGCCGGTACGCAGTCTTCCTCGAGACGGCCGTCCACGACTACGACGCGGCAGAGGCCCAGTACCTGGCCGCCCTGGCCCTCGCCCCCAACCGCGTCCCGCTGCTCGGTGACTACGCCGTCTTCCTCGAGCAGGTGAGGGGAGACATGGACGCTGCCGAGCGCTACTATCGCCGGGCGCTCGAGGCAGACCCCGTGCACCCCAACAACCTGACGAACTACGCAACCTTCCTCACCGAGGTGCGTCAGGAGTACGAGCGGGCCGAGTCCCTCTACCAGCGCGCCCTCGAGGTGGCCCCGCTCCACCGGAACGCCCTGTTCAAGTACGCCCTGTTCCTCACCGACGTGAAGCGGGAATACGGGGACGCCGCTGCACTCTATCGGGTGGCGCTCTCGGCCTACCCGGGCAACGCTGCCATCATGGCGAACCTGGTCGGGGTGCTCTTCCTGGCCGGCCGTGCGAACGAGGCCGGGGGGATGCTCCGCCGTGCGCTGGCCCACCCGGCGCTGCGGCGGCCTGGCGCAGACGCAGCCGAGTGCTGGTTCTACCAGGTCGTCTACGGGGACGCAGCGGAGCGGCTCCCCGCGCTCAGCGCCCTGCGCCGCCTGCTGGGCGTCGGCGTCCGCTCGCCCGGGTTCCTGCTGGAGCCCCACGTGGCTGCGGCCAGGGCAGGACGCCATCCCTGGGCGGAATGGCTGGGCCCGCTGGCGGCGGTGCTCACCGACGAGGTGGAGATCGACGTGCTGGATGGATGGGAGGCGTGGGCCGCAGCCAGGCCCGACCCGGTTCACTGAGACACGCGCAAAGCCACCAGGCCGCAGTTGGCCTGGTGGCTTTCTGACGAACGTCTAGGCCCGGACCTTCACCCCGGTAAGCTCCTCGAGGGGTCGGATGAGGGCGGCCTCGTCCTGCTGGCCGTAGCCGGCGGCCCGGGCCTCCTCCAGAAGCTGCTGCGTGAGGGCGCCCAGGAGCATGCGCACCTGCTGGTCCTTGCCCAGGTTGACCGCTAGCGCAACATCCTTGTGCAGGTGGTCGATGGAGAAGGCGGCCTCGAAGTTGCCGGGGAAGACGAACTGGGGGATGTTCCGGGTGATCTGTGCGGAGCTGCCGGTGGCCCCCGAGATGATCTCGTAGAGCACCTTGGGGTCGACGCCGGCCTTGGTGCCCAGGACGAAGGCCTCGGCCATGGCGGCCGTGTGGATGCCCACCAGGAGGTTGTTGCAGAGCTTGGCCACCGTGCCGGCGCCCACCGGCCCCAGGTGGTACAGTTTCTTGCCCTCGACCTGCAGGTAGGGCAGCACCGCCTCGTAGGCGGCCTTGTCGCCGCCGCACATGATGGTCAGAGTGCCCGCCTCGGCGCCCCAGGGGCCGCCGGAGACGGGTGCATCGATGAACTGCACGCCCTTCGCGGCGCACATCGCCGCGATGCGCTGGGCGTCGGCGTAGCCGATGGTGGAGTGGTCGACGAAGATGTCGCCGGGCTGCGCACCCTCCAGCGCCTGCCGCAGGATGGACTCCACCACGTCGGGCGTGGTGAGGCACGTGAAGAGAACGCGCGCGTTCCGGGCCACCTCCGCCGGGCTGGAGGCCCGCTTCCCGCCCTCGGCCACCAGTTCGTCAACGACCGCCTGGCTGCGGTTGAAGAGCGTGACTGTGTGTCCGGCCCTGATCAGGTTGCGTGCCATGTGCCGGCCCATTCGGCCCAATCCGATGAATCCGAGGTTGGCCATATCTGCATCCTCCTCAGGCAAGACTGCATGTCCATGGTACCATATCCGGAGCGGCGGGTTGCGCCCAAATGTGGTACAGTGCAGGAGATGGGGGGATTACAATGGTAGATCCCGGCCTGATCGAAGAAGCCCGGCGGCTGTTGGCGGACGTGACCCCGCTGTCCTTTGACTGCGGCTCGCTCTGTGGGCAACGCTGCTGCACGGACTTCGCCCCGAACGAGGGCGTCTATCTCATTCCCGGCGAGCTGCCGCTGTTTGACGGCACGGAGGAGTTCACAAGCTGGCAGTTCCACCGCACGGACGAGTACGAGTTTGCGCCGTCGTGGGAACGGCGTTTCGACTCGGTGCCCTTTCTGCAGTGCACACGGCTCTGCGACCGGTCCAAGCGGCCGTTCGAATGCCGCACCTACCCGCTCCTGCCCTATCTGCGCGCCGACGGTACGCTGGAGATGCGCTACTCCTTCCTGGCGCAGGGCATCTGCCCGCTGCCGGAGCGGTACCGCCTGGACGAGCTGGACCCGGCCTTTGTCGATGCCGCCCGGCGGGCCTGGGAAGTCCTCATGCAGGACGAGGCGATGCGGGAGCACGTGGAGTGGCTCACCGCGCAGTTCGACTCCCTGGAGCTGCCCCTGCTGGACGAGGACGAGGCCGGCGCCGCGGGCGGTGGTCCGGCGTGACCCGCGCCCTGCCCGACTATCTGGCCCCAGGACTGCGCGCCGTTTTCGTCGGCTTCAACCCGGGCGAGACCTCAGCCCGTGAGGGGCACTACTACGCCTACCCCGGAAACCGGTTCTACTGGCTGCTCTGGCAGTCGGGGCTGACCGACCGGCTCTACGCGCCGCACGAGGACGCGGCGCTGCTCGAGTTCGGCTTTGGGTTCACGGACCTGGTGGGCCGGTCGACCCGGTCCAGCGGCGACCTGACGGCAGCGGAGCTGAAGGCCGGGCGGGCGGAGCTGCTGGGGAAGATTGCCAGGTACCGGCCCCGGGTCGCCTGCTACAACGGGAAGGGCATCTACGCGGCCCTGACGGGCCGGGCCCGGGTGGCGTACGGGCTGCAGGCCGACTCGGTGGTGCCCGGGGTGCTGGACTTCGTGGCGGCCTCGCCCAGCGGAAGGAGCCGGGAACCGCTGCGGGAGAAGCTGCGGCTCTACCGCGAGCTTCGGGCGCTGATCGCGGAAGGGGAATGAGGATGACCGACTGGGGCGAGTACGTTCATGAGACCAGCGCACAGATGGCCCTCTACCGGGAGTCGGCCCGGCGCCTCTGCGAGGTGGCCGACCTGCGGCCGGGGATGACCGTGGTGGACCTGGGGGCCGGCACGGGCCTGACCAGCCTGGCTGCGCTGGACCTGGTGCCGGATGGTCTCGAACTGACGCTGGTGGAGGCGAGCCCCGCACTGCTGGCCGCGGCGCGCACCCGCCTGGGCGGCCGGGCGACGGCGTTCCACATTGCAGACCCGGTCGCCGCGGCCTCGCAGGTCGTCGGGAAGGTAGACCGGGTGCTCTGCAACCTGAGCCTCCTGACCTTCCGGGACCCCGAAGGGGCGCTGCGGGCCTGGCGGGGCCGGATCAAGCCGACCGGCCTGCTCTGCTTCTCCCTCTCGGGCACCTTCTTCAACGCCCTGCGCGACCAGGTGACGCCGCAGTACGTCATGCTGCGGGAACTGCACCGGCAGGGCCTGCTCCCCAGGGGGATTCCGGCGGTGGAGCGGCTGCCCAACCAGCGCTCCGTTGAGGGCACCCTGCGGGACGCGGGCTTCAAGCCTGCCCACTTCGAGGTGCAGGAGATCGCCTCACGGCTGCCGGAGACCGAGCCGGGCGGGGAGCTCTACAACCTGATCCGCCTCTCCCCTGCGCTTCCCGGCCGGGATCACGCCGAGGCCGTGCAGCGGAGCCTGGCGGCCCTGCCCGGGGTCGCGGGCGCCATCGCCGCCGCCGGGGCCCGGTGGCGGGTGGTGCACTTCGCCGCCCAGCCTGCGCTCACGCCGGAGGAGATCCTGCAGGAGAGGTTCGGCGGCGGCCAGCCCGATCAGGGCACGAGGCCGTAGCGCTGCGGCAGGAGCCTGTCCAGCGCGGCGGCTGACTTCCTGGGACTCCTGCCGCCAGTGCAGCGCAGACCGCGGTCTTCGCACCTGAACCCGCCAACGGCGGACGCGCACAGGAGACCACCAGGCCCGCGGGGCCTGGTGGTCGCTTGCGTCAACCGAGGAACCACCTAGTCGTCGCCTTCCTGGGGCAGCAGCACGCCGAAGTTCGGGCGCACCTTGCTGGCGAACAGGAGCACGATGGCTGCGGTGATGGCGAGACCGATCGGGTTTGCGATGGAGAGCGGAAGATGGAAGCCCTCCGGGGCCACCAGGATGTAGGTGAAGGAGACGGCCGTCATGAAGGTGGCCGGCACCGAGGCGATCCAGTGAGACTTCCCGTGCTTCACCAGGTACATGGCGCCGATCCAGAGGGCGATCATCGCCATCGTCTGGTTGGCCCAGGAGAAGTACCGCCACAGGAAGTTGAAGTCCACCAGCGTGAGTCCGAAGCCGATGATGAAGAGCGGCACGGCGACCCAGAGGCGCTTGCTCATCTCGGCCTGGGACAGGCCCAGGAACTCGGCGATGGTCAGGCGGGCGCCGCGGAAGGCGGTGTCGCCCGATGTGATGGGCAGGACGATGACGCCCAGCACGGCGAGGGTGCCGCCGAAGGAGCCCATGGTCATCATCGCAATCTGTCGGGCGACGCCGGCGGTGCCGCCGTACTGCGTCAGGGCCGCATTCAGGTCGCCGGTGCTGCCGAAGACCGCCATGCCGGCGGCCGCCCAGATCAGGGCGATCAGGGCCTCGCCGAGCATCATGCCGTAGAAGACCACCCGGCCGTTCTTCTCGTTCTTCATCGTGCGGGCGACGATGGGTGACTGCGTGGCGTGGAAGCCCGAAACGGCGCCGCAGGCGATGGTGACGAACATCAGGGGCCACATGGGGAGCCCTTCGGGGTGCAGGTTGGCGAAGGTGAGTTCAGGGATGTCGTAGCCGCCAATCATCAGGGAGCCGCCGATGCCGAACGCCATGACCAGCAGCACGGCGCCGAGAATCGGGTAGAGCCGCCCGATGATCTTGTCCACCGGCAGAAGGGTGGCAAGCACGTAGTAGACCATGATGACGAGAACCCAGAACGTCCGGTTCAGCCATGTGGGGTTGAGAGTGGCCAGGAGGTCGGCCGGGCCGGTGATGAACACCACACCGACGAGGATCAGCACCACGACGGAGAAGACGTTGACGAAGGTCTTCATGCCCTTGCCCAGGAACTTGCCCGCCAGGGCTGGCAGGTTGGCGCCGCCCTCCCGCAGTGAGAGCATGCCCGTGAGGTAGTCGTGCACCGCACCGCCGAAGATCGAGCCAAGCACGATCCAGACAAAGGCGGCGGGGCCGTACAGCGCACCCAGGATCGGCCCGAAGATCGGGCCCAGGCCGGCGATGTTCAGGAGCTGGATCAGCGCATTGCGGGGAGTGTCCATCGGCAGGTAGTCCACGCCGTCCTGCTTGGTGTAGGCCGGGGTGGTACGCCGCTCATCGATGCCGAACTGCTTCTCAACAAACGACCCGTACAGCAGATAACCCAGAATCAGTGCTGCGATGGAGACGAGAAACGTGATCATCTTCTTACCTCCTTGCCGTCTGCGTGCGCGCTCGCTTGCTTTCACGCACCATCTTAACGGCAAGTGGGCTCCTCGCCGGCGATTCTGGTCTGAACCGTTCCGTTGACGTCTGAACGGTCTCGATCCGCGCCTGAACGGCGCACTTCAGAGCCGCAGGAGCTCCCTGAGCCGTCGGGCAGCCTGCCGACTGACCGGCACGCGGGTTCGCTCACGGTCGGCCATCACCAACTCGTAAGCGCCGTTGAACCAGGGGTGGATCTCGAGCACGTGGCGAACGCCCGGTGCGGCCGGAAGAAGCCGCCGCCCTCCAGCCGGCCCTCCAGCTCCTGAAGCGACTGGCCCGTGCGGTAAGTCTGCGCCATCGTCCTGATCACCGTGGACCGCTCCTCCCGCGTGGCGAAGACGATCTCGTCCGGGTCCAGCAGGATGATCCGCTCGTTCTCCTCCACGGCGACGCGTCTCACGCCAGGCGCAGCCGGCGGGTCCGCAAGTCGGGGCGGTGTGCCCGTCGGCAGACTCGCCGGCGGCTCCAACTCCCGCAGTCGAGCCACTGCCTCGGCCACCCGCTGAGGCGTGAATGGCTTGACGATGTAATCGAGGGCCTTCACCGCGAAGGCCTCCAGCGCATACTGGTCGTAGGCCGTGGCGAAGATGACCCGCGGCGGGTGCGGCAGGGTGAGGAACCGGCGGGCCACCTCGAGCCCGTTCTCGCCGTGCAGTTCGATGTCCATGAAGACGACGTCGGGCTGTTCCCGCCGCACGACCTCCAGGGCGGACGCACCGTCGCCCACCGCCCCGACGACGTCCACCCCGTCGATCCGCTCCAGCAGGTAGCGCAGTTCATCTCGTGCCAGCGGCTCGTCATCGACCACCAGGATCCTGATCATCGTGCAACCCCTCCTGCTGCGCCGCCGCCGGCAGGCGCACGGTTACCGTGGTGCCCTCGCCGGGCCTGGAGGCGATGGTGAGACCGGCACCGCTTCCGAACAGTCCCTGGAGCCGCTCGTGCACGTTGTGCAGGGCCAGGCCGCTCTGTCTGCCCCTGGCGGCGGCAGGACGGTCGATGAGGGTTGCCAGCCTGTCGGGGTCGATGCCGCACCCGTTGTCGCTGACGCTGATCTCGACCTGTCCGTCGGCGGCCTCTGCCCGGATCGCGATCCGCCACGGCCTCTGCACGCCCTTCAGACCGTGGACCAGGGCGTTCTCCACGATCGGCTGCAGCGTCAGCGGCGGAAGGGGCACCGAGAGCGCGTCCGGTTCCAGGGAGTAGGTCACCGTCAGCCGGTCGCCGAACCGGGCTTCCTCCACCGCAAGGTAGTTGCGTACGTGCTCGATCTCCCGGGCGAGGGACACGGTTTCCTCCTGCGTCGACTGCAGGTTGCGCCGCAGGAAGTCGGCGAGGTGGCCGAGGACCTCCCGGGCCTTCTCCGCGTCGAGCCGGATGAGGGCCATCACCGTGTTGAGCGCGTTAAAGAGGAAGTGCGGCTGGATCTGCGCCTGCAGCGCACGGATCTCGGCCTTGTCCAGCAGCGCCGCCTGCCGCTGCGCCCGGGCCAGGGTCAACTGCGTCGAGAAGTGGTAGCCAAGGCCTTCGGCCAGTTCTTGCGGCGTGCGGGAGCGCTCAGGGTTGAAGTAGAGCTTCAGCGTGCCGACCACCTGGTCGCCCTCGTGCAGCGGCACGACCACGGCGGCCTGCAGGGGACAGTGCGGATGGCGGCACTCGATCGCGGCCGCGTCTGCGGCCACCTGGGTCCGGTCCTCCTGGATCGCCCGGCGGGTGACGGCGGTGAGGACCCGTTCGCCGGGCCGGTGGTGGTCGTCGCCGACGCCCACGTGGGCCAGGATTCGCTCGGTGTCCGTCAGGGCGACCGCCGACACCCCCGTCACCGACCGGATCAGCCGGGCCGCCTCCAGCGCACTGTCACGCGAGAGGCCCTGCTCCAGGATGGGCAGGGTCTGCGTGGCGACGACCAGGGCCTTGCGGGCCGCATCTGCCTCCTTGGCCGCCTCTGCGTCCAGGATCACCCGGGCCGCCACGACGAAGAAGGCGACGCCGAGGCTGTTGGCCACGATCATGGGCAGGGCGATCATCCGGACCAGGGCGAGGGCTGGGGCGTACGGCCTGGCGATCAGCAAGATAACCACCATCTGCATGATCTCCAGCAGCCCCGCCGCGAGGAGGGCGCGCCCCGGCGGGAGGCCGCCGTGCATGCGGCCCTGCATGTGGCGCAGCATTCCGCCGACCAGCCCCTGTGCAGCGGTGGCTATGGCGCAGGCCAGGCCGGTGAAGCCTCCGATCAGCATGCGGTGTCCGCCGGCAAGAGCGCCTGCGATGAGGCCGGTCACCGGTCCGCCCATGAGCCCGGCCAGGATCACCGCGACGGCCCGGGAGTTGGCGATCGCCTCCTCGGGCAGCAGCGTTGTGCCCACGAGTGCCGCCGGAGCAACGCCTTCCGGGCTGATCACCACCCCGGTGTAGGTGCCGAGCACGCCGAAGAGGCCGAAGGCAAGGCCCAGCCACACCCGCTCGCCGCGGCGGACTCGCCCTTCCATCATGCGGCGGAAGGCGGCGCTGCGGGTGAGCAGGAAGGCCAGGGCGATGAGCACGCCCACGCGTTCCACGAGCATGATCAGCAGGTTGACCGGCACGCGCGCCCCCCTCCCGCGTACGGCCAGGCTCGGACGCACATCCCCGTCAGGCCGGGCCCGTCTGTCTTCATCCTTCCCCGGATCGGCTGCAAGTGCGGCCTCCGCGTGCAGGTGATCAATGGGCAGCGCGGCCGCTCTGCTCCGGCGGAACCCGGCGCAGCGGTGTGGAACTGGTCAGCCGGTACTGACAGGGTTATAATGGGTGCCGACCAAGCTGCGTTCGCCGGAGTGCGCACAGTCAGCGCAGAGGAGGAGATCGCTTGAACCTGCACGAGCTGGACGTGCGGCACCTCATCCACAACGAGGTCCGCTTCCGGGACCTGGCCCGGAAGGGGACGACCATCATCACCCGCGCTGAGGGGTCAACCATCTACGACACCGAGGGCCGGGCGTACCTGGACGCGCAGGCGGGCATGGTGCTGGTGAACATCGGCTACGGCCGCCGGGAGCTGGGAGAGGTGGCGGCGGCCCAGATGGAGCGTCTGATGTACTACCACACCTACTTCCAGTACTCCAACGAGCCTGCGGTGCGGTTGGCCGCGAAGCTGGCCTCCATCGCTCCGGCCGGGCTGGGGAAGGTGTTCTTCACGCTGGGCGGCGCCGAGTCCGTGGAGACGGCGGTGAAGATCGCACGGCTCTACCAGCGTGCCCGGGGACGGGCCGAGGGACACAAGATCATCTGCCTGGACCTGGGCTATCACGGCAACAGCCTGGGAGCACTCTCGGCCACGGCCTTCGCGGCGCACCGGGCCTATTACGACCCGCTGGTCCCCGGGTTCGTGCACATTGCCTCGCCGGACACCTTCGAGGGGCCCTACCGCGCAGACGACCCGGAGGCGGGGGCGAAGTACGCCGCCCTGCTGGAGGAGCGCATCCGCGCCGAGGGGCCGGAGACGGTTGCCGCCTTCCTGGCGGAACCGATCCTGGGGGTGGGCGGCATCATCGTTCCGCCTGACGACTACCTGCGGCACGTGCGGCAGATCTGCGACCGGTACGGTGTGCTGCTGATCCTGGACGAGGTGATGACCGGCTTCGGCCGCACCGGCACGCTTTGGGCCTGCGAGCAGTTCGGCGTCGTGCCTGACCTGATGTGTACGGCCAAGGGGCTGACCAGCGGTTATCTGCCGCTGGGGGCCGTCCTCGTGGCCGACCGCGTGATCGAGGCCGTCGCCGAGTCTGACCTGCCCTTCGAGCACGGGTTCACCTACGCCGGACACCCTGTCTCCTGCGCGGTGGCCATGAAGAACATCGAGATCATCGAGCAGGAGCGCCTGGCCGAGCGGGCGGCGCGCATGGGCGAGCGGCTGCGGGCGGGGCTCATCGCCCTCGACAACCCGTACATCGCCGAGGTGCGGGGCCGGGGGCTGATGGTTGCCGCCGAACTCGTGTGCGACCGGGAGACCCGGGAGCGGTTCCCCGAGGGGGAGCAGCCCTTCCGGTTCGCCGTGGAGGCCGGCGCCCTCCGGGAGGGCGTGATCACCGGCATCGCCCCGTACCGCGACACGCTGATGATCACCCCGCCGCTGGTGATCACCGAGGACGAGGTGGACCGGCTGTTGGATGTGTACGATCGGGTGATCCGGCAGGAGGGAGATCGCAGGCGGGGATAGGCCACCAGACTGTGGATACCAGAATAACCCAACCGACCCTTCGTCTGGAGGGTCGGTTGCTCTGTTCGGGGAAGCTGCCGTTTGGCACGACTCGAAACAACGGCTTGACACGGACGCGTACCCGAACCCGAACCCTGTTCGGGAAGGGAGTGCCTGTGCCAGCCCGGTTGCAGAGCGCGTTCTGCAGGAAACGAATTTCTAGAGGGATGAGGGCGACCTATCAGATACGATGGAATTGCACTATTGACTCGCCGCATTTCCTCGTTAGACACTGGAGATGACGGCGTCGGCTCGCAAGCGCAGCGGCGGAGCAGCGTGTCCCGTCGCGCGGGGGTGGCGAGCAGGTTCGCAGGCGGTCAACGCAGCGGGCCTGTCCGGCGCGAATGTGTACTGATGAAGGAGGGGTACGTATGCTCGGCGGGTACATGGGACGCATGCTCTGGGTAGACATGACGACTCGCAAGATCCGTGAAGAGCCACTGGATGAGCGCCTTGCCCGTGATTACGTGGGCGGGTACGGGCTGGCCGCGCGCATCGCTTACGACCGCATGCCGGCCGGCGCTGATCCGCTGGGTCCCGACAACATCCTCGGCATCGTCACCGGGCCTCTCACGGGCACACCCACGATTGAGGGCAACCGGTTCATGGTCACCGCAAAGTCGCCGCTTACGGGCACCTGGGGCAATGCGAACTGCGGCGGCCGCTTCGGGCCCCATCTGAAGATGGCCGGGTACGATGCCATCTTCGTCACCGGGCAGTCTGAGGTGCCGCTCTACCTCTACATCAACGAAGGAAAGGCGGAGCTGCGCCCCGCCGATCACCTCTGGGGCAAGGACACCATCGAGACCGAGGAGGCGCTGCAGTCCGAGCTGGGGCCCGACACCCAGGTGGCCTGTATCGGTCAGGCCGGCGAGAAGCTTTCGCTGATCTCGGGCGTCTTCAACGACAGAGGGCGGGCCGCCGCCCGGTTCGGCGTGGGCGCCGTGATGGGCTCCAAGCGGCTCAAGGCGATTGCGGTCCGTGGCAAACTGACGGTTCCCATGGCCGACCCGGAGCGAGCCGCAAGCCTGCGCCGGGAGTACATGAAGCGCAAGACGCCGGCATACGACTTCCTCGCGCCGGGTACCATCGCCGGCACCGGCCACTCTGCGCTGAGCGGCGACTCGCCGGTCAGGAACTGGGGCGGCGTTGGCGTGGTAGACATCCCCACCGCCGGGGAGAACCTGGCCCCCGCGAAGACGCTCCGCTATCAGACCCGGAAGTCCGGCTGCTGGCAGTGCACCATCGCCTGCGGCGGCCACGTGGAGGTTCTGGAAGGCCCGTACCGGTCCAGTGGCCACAAGCCGGAGTACGAGACCGGCGCGTCGTTCGGCACGATGTGCCTCATCGACGACTTCACCGCCATCGCCAGGTGCAACGAGCTCTGCAACCGTTACGGTCTCGACACGATCTCGACGGGCACCGCGGTGGCCTTCGCCATGGAGTGCTACGAGCACGGCCTGATCACGAAGGAGGACGCCGGGGGCATCGAGCTCAGGTGGGGCAGTGCCGAGGCGGCTATCGCCCTGACCGAGATGATCGGTGAGCGGCGCGGATTGGGCGACGTGCTGGCCGACGGCGTCAAGCGGGCCGCCGAGCGCATCGGCCGGGGGGCCGAGGCCTTCGCCGTCCACGTGATGGGCTGCGAGCCCGGCATGCACGACCCGAAGCTGGCTCCCACGTACATGGTTTCGTTCCTGCTGGACGACGCCCCCGGCACGCACATGCAGGCCCTCTACGCACCCGGGCTTTACGCCAAGGGGATCGACCCGGCGCCGCCCCGGAGCGAGACGGCCGGGCTGGGCGACTTCCACCGGACCCTGATGACCATGGGTCACGTGGTCAACTGCGCCGGTGTCTGCGCCTTCGGCTACATGTCCTACGAGGTGGACTTCATCACCGACTTCCTCACTGCCGTCACCGGCGAGCCCTGGGACCTGGAGCGGTGGCAGCTGGCCGGCGAGCGCATCGCCAACATCCGGCACGCCTTCAACCTGCGCGAGGGCCTCAACATGGCCGAGTGGACGGCGCACGCCCGGGTGGCTGGGGACCCGCCGCAGCAGGCTGGCCCCAACGCAGGCTTCACGGTGGACGTGGCCACGCTGCGGAGCGACTACTTCGCGGCGATGGGCTGGGATCCGAAGACCTCCCGCCCCTCGGCCGAGCGGCTGCGCTCGCTGGGCATGGAAGACCTGATCGATGCGGTGGCGGTGCCCGCCCAGTCGGCCTGAGGTGGCTGTGCACCGCCACGAGGAGACGCTGTGTGAGGTGTCTTGCTGTCCGTACGGATCAACCGCCCCCCGAGTGGGGGGCGGTTGCGCGCAGACGTGTGTCAACCCCTGCCCGGAAGCGTGCACCCGTGCTCGTCGCACTGCCCGGCCGGCACGATGGCTCGCCTGCTGGCGACGAGGTCGTAGACGGGCTGCCCCAGGCCGCTGAGCCCGGCCAGCGCCAGCAGAGGCCAGAGCGGCCAGAGGAGGGGCAGCCTGGCCGCGATCGCGGCCATCGCCCATATCCCCTCCGCCCACCGGCCGGTGCGGACAGACTGCACGTGGAGGCGGGCCGCCAGCCGCTCCGGCGCGATCCCCGCACGCTCTGCGACGCCGGGCTCACGGATGGACACAAACCGGAGCCGCCCCAGCCAGTCCAGCCGGGCCAGCCGCTGGCGGGCACGCGTACACAGGGGGCACCACCCGTCGTAGAACACGATGATCGGCTGCACCGCGCACACCTCCCAGCCCTCTGAGCCATTGTACCCTGGTCCGGCCGCCGGTGCCAGACACCCCGGCGCCGGGGGGCCTGGCTGCAGCAAAAGGGGCCCGTCCCGATAGGAGGACGGGCCCATGTGCGCGTTCTGGCCAGCTACCCGAGATCGATCGGGACCTGACGGCTGCGGCGCCCCTCGGCGCGCGGCAGCCGGATCTCCAGGACGCCGTGGCGGTAGTGGGCGGTAACCTGCTCAGGGTCGACGCTGGACGGGAGCGTGAAGGAGCGCTCGAAGGTGGCGACGCTCTCGTCCTCCTGGCCGCGGTGGACTGCCTTGATGGTCAGGAGGTTGCCGTCGACGGTGACGCTCAGATCCTCAGGACTCACACCGGGCACCTCGACCCGGATGCAGACCTCCTGGTCAGCCTGCTGCACCTGCAGCTGCGGTACCGAGGGCAGTGCAGGCCAGGGGCTGCCGAAGACGTACTGATCCCACTGAGCCATCATCCTCTCGATCAGATCGAACGGGTTCCACGGACGCATCGGGTAGGACATCATGGCCTTTCCCCTCCCTGCTGGTGAATCTGGGGAAGCTGTTTTCCGCTTCCTACCCTGAGTATGGACCGGCCCCTGCCTGAAGACAAAGGTCAAAGAAAGTCAAGATCAAACAGCGGGGACGATGGCAGTCCGAGGGTCTGCCCTATCGTCCGCTGACACCTTTTTTCGCCGCCGCACTCCCCCAACCGCCCCGGCAAGCTTCGGCGGTCGGGACATAGACTGGAGCGGGAGGTGAGCCGGCGTGACGAGATTCAGCCAATCGGCATCGCGCGTGCAGCGCAGGGTGATCCACGGAGACGTGATCGTGGTGCGGTCGGCTGCGCCGCCGCAGGGGCCCGACATTCGCCAGGCGGAAGAGGTCCGGCGTGATCAGGCGGTGCCGGAGCCGAGCCAGGCCGCTGACGCGTTGCCCGAACCGCAGCCGTACACACCCGCGCCACCTGGATACGCCTACGAGTTCGGCACCTGGCGCCTGGTGCCCGTCGACTGACCCGCTGCCCTCTGGCAGGTCCATGGGAGATATTATGTCACCTAGTGGGCTCCGTCCTCATACGCTGGGTTGGGTCCGTGGCAAGTGCCCTGGCACCGCCGGTGTAGGCCCGAACTCCCGACACGGGGGTGGCAGCCTTGGCAAAGAAGCAGTCCCGCAGGCCCCTGCGCACTGGGGCCGACTTCCTTTCCGGAGATGTAACCCGCGACGCCCTGGGAGTCGCCCGGCTGGCCGGAGTCGACATCGGAGGCATGCCCCAGGACAGCGACTGCTGCTGGGTCATCGTCGCCACAACCAGCTGCACGCACTCCATCCGGCAGACCGGAGAGGCCTGCTGCTGGATTGTGGTGGCCACCACCGGTTGCTCGACCGCCGAAGCTGGTGATGCGACCGGCGACGAGACAGGCGACGAGACAGGCGACGGGACAGGCGACGGGACAGGCGACGGGACAGGTGACGGGACAGGCGACGAGACGAGCTACGGCACCGGCGAAGAGACGGGCGACGAGGCCGCCAACTAGGACGAAGACGTTCGCGTCCGATCACATGAGGGACGGCCGTGTGTGGGGCGAACCGCCGCGCCCCCACACGGCCGGCTTGACAGGATGTGGAGGCCATGGTGAGTACTCCGGCTGTAACCGTGGACTCAGCGCCGGCCTTTCTGCAGAGCCTTGGTCTGATCACCGGCGAGGCCCGGCCGGATGAGGGGAATGTAGAGGTGCAGCCCGTTGGGCCCGGACCGGACGAGGCGATAGCAGTCAACACCGAGGGCGCTCATACGCTCATCCAGGATGGCCATGAGCGCATAGAGATCGTGGTGGAGGAGATGCAGGTACCCTGCGGCCACGCGCGCACCATCCAGGTCGAGCACGACGCCCAGGATGTGCCGGCCTGTGGACGCAGTAAACCCGCCGGCCAGCGGGCGACCATCGCGACGAGCCCTGAACTGGGTGAGCTGGAGCGCACACCAGTGCTCGGCCGGATCAGCGAGCATCTGCTGGCGGAGGTAGGACTGAATGGAGCGGGGGGATTTGAGGGGCTGCCGGAGCACCTGGTTGTCGGCAGCCCGACGGTAGAAGAGGAGATAGGCGGTGTCAGAGCGCCGCCCGGGCGCGGCTGATTCGCCGCGGCGCCGCCGGCGCCCGGATCCGGCGCTGAAAACGGTGGAGGGCACAAACCAGGTCAGGAACTCCCACGCTGCGGGGACAGAGGGAACTGGGAGGGGCAGGGCGAGGGTCAGGGTCGAGGGCTGCGTATGGAGGAGAGCCGAAGACACAGCAGAACCTCCTCAGGATCAAGGCAATAGCGAAGCTAGCCCCTTGCATCCGAGGAGGTTTTCGGTTACAATTGCTGGTGCAGAGCAACAGAAAACCAGACCCTCCACGTGAGGGGCGCCGCCCGCTTACTCGCCAGCCGCCAAGCAAGTCGAGAAGCGGGTTTGCTGTTTCAGCAGCGCCATGTGGCGCTGTCTTTTGCTTCCTGGGTCGCGCGCAATGTTACCACATCAGCAGATATTTGCCACGCGCGAACTGTGGAGGAGTAAACCAGTCTGAGCCGCCGGCCGGAGAGATCCGGTGCAGGAAAAATCGCAGCTGAGAGGGAGGAGATTTGCGACCGAGGTCGAATAGGATTAGGCAACAAGAAACCGGGCCTCCACAAGGTCGGTCTTTGCCGACGCCTCCGGGGCCTGTGGATATTGTGGATATTGGAGCAGTGCGAGCGCTGGGGCGGCAACCACAGGCGCTCGTTCTGCGTTTGTCAGGGATGATTCGGCGCGATGGGCGGGCTTTCCTCCATTGGGGATCCGCTGTTCGCGCGGCTGACAATGCTGGACAGTACCATCTAACGGATCAGTACCATTCTAACGGATTTTACCTGCAACATGCAACATGTATATCTCTGCGCAGCGTCTAATGGCGCTCCCGCCGGCGGGCCTCTACCAGCTCCCGCTTGATGGCCTCCATGTCGGCGTCCGCGTAACGGAGGGTGGTCTGGATGTTGCGGTGGCCCATGAGCTTGCGGAGCGACGGGAGGCTCACTCCGCGACGCAGGCACTCGGTGGCATAGGTGTGCCTGAGGCGATGAATGGTGATGGGCTCCGTCTCCAGGCGAAACAGGTCGGGGTGACGGTCCCTGGCGGTGGCCACGTAGCGTTCCCAGTGGTAGTAGATCGTGGTGTAATCAAGGGCGGCAGAAGGGCGGCCGCCTTTGGCGAAGTCGCCCCGGAAGAGGGGCCCCGCGGCCGGACCCTTGCGCAAGGCCTCCCGGAGCAGGCGCACCGTCCGCGGAGCGTCGATCAACGGGACAACGCGCTCCTGGTCGCCTTTGCCCACGACCCGAATGTAGCCACCGTCCACATCGTTCAGATGGACATGCTGAACATGGATGGCCAAGGCCTCGCCAACGCGCATGCCGGTCTCATAGAGGAGGTGGAGGAGGAGGCGGTTGCGTCTATCCGCAGCCGGGATCGCCGCGAGGATCGCATCCACCTGGTCGGGTTTGAGCGGCCGCGGGTCCCGCTGGGGAAGCCGGACGGGTTCGAGCCGGCTCGCGGGATCCGCGGGGACCAGCTCATTCTGATAGGCCCAGCGAAAGCAGGCTCGCACGGCAGCCTGCCGCCTAGCCACGGTGGTCGGAGCCAGGTCGGCCATGGCGCTTACGAATGCGCGCAGGTGATGCACGGTCACGTCGAACGCCGGCAGATCGGGGAAGGCGCGGACCAGAATGCTCAGGTCGTAGCGGTAAGCGCGCAGCGTGTTGGGCCGATAGGTATGCTCATGGGCGGCCAGGAACCGGGCGGCCAGCTCAGCGAGGAGCATGAGATCACCCCGTGTCCAAGATAATCTACAGACGGTCCTTGCGGGCTTGCACCCTGTACGCCATGGACTTCGGGGCGGGCCCGGTGGTTCCTGCGAGATAACAAGAGTTATCTTGAGCAGAGACAAGAGAAATGGAGCCGCCCTATCCGGGCGGCTCCACGGCCAGCGGATAATCTACCACGCGACAACTCTGAAGTCTGTGGCAAAGCCTGTGCAAACATTAGGAAGCCCGTTGTACTGCACAACACCAGCAAAGAAGTCGACGGTTATGTAGTATTCGGCAGGGTCTGACCAGTACACGGGGACAAGGAACTCATCTCGATAGACGTCGTCATAGACAATGTTATCCCCGCCACTACCCTGAGAAATGAGGGTGTACCCCGTGGTCGAAGACCAGCGGTACAGTTGTGTTTGATAACCTAAAAGGGAGCCATTCGGGGGCCATTTGATCACGTAAGAGTGAGCCACCTCGAACTTCCAAAC